>R14__coassemble_8_pt1 | contig 238390 bp, 207 predicted proteins | sample R14__metabat2_high_PE_043 | metagenome-assembled genome bin R14
AGAGGCCGCCTGCGTAATATTTCAGGGGCTGCCTCAAATTTTGAGACAGCCCCTTGTTGCATTATCATCTCAACCTCATACTGACTATGACACTATTCAGGATGATTATTCCACAACTTCCCCCTGCAGGCCGGTTGCGCTCAATCCAGCAATCTTAACCGGTAAAAGTCTGTTCCGCAGGTTTTCCCCCTTAGCTGAGACCAGAAGATAGTTGGGTGTATGTCCGGTCCAGTTACCTTCTGAATCTGTCTGTTCAAACAGGACCTCCACTGTTCTTCCAATATACCGTTGCTGAAAGCTATGCCGCAATTTGTTTTCAATTACTGAAGCACGCGCAGCACGGCGCTCCTTCTCGGCGGTTGTAATCTGACCAGCCATTGTTGCAGCCGGTGTCCCATCTCTTCTGGAGTAAGGAAAGATATGCATAGCAGAAAACTGTGCCTTTTCAAGGAAGGAAAGTGTTTCTGCAAATTCAGATTCATTTTCTTGCGGGAAACCAACAATCAAATCGGTCGTGATGGCACAATCGGGAAAATTTGCCCGCAAAAGGCGACAGCTTTCAAGAAAACGCTCTGTCGTATATTTACGGTTCATACGTTTCAGGGTTGCATCACATCCGCTTTGAAGTGCAAGATGAAATTGCGGACATAGATTCTTGCACGTTTTTAACGCTTCGCAAAAGGCAGAATCAATCGTTCTCGGCTCTAAAGAACCAAGTCGCACACGCATATTGGGCACGGCCTGACATATTGCAAGTACCAGGTCCAGCAGTTTCAAGCCGTTTTTAAAGTCTCGCCCCCAGGAGGATATCTCGATCCCGGTAATAACAACCTCTCTGAATCCATCAGATGCAAGTTTTTTTACCTGCTCTACAGCAGTATCCAGAGGAAGTGAGCGAATCGGCCCCCTTGCATATGGTATGATACAATAGGTGCAGAAATTAACACAACCGTCCTCTACCTTAAGCATCGCACGAGTACGCTCCTGCAATCCGCCGGGTTCCAGTACTTCAAATTTTCTGCGTTGGAATACATTATCTACCTGCACGTCCTGAATGCCGGACAATCTAAACGTCTCCATCCGCTCTATAAAGGACGCCCTATCTCCAGTTCCGGAAATCACATCTACATCAAGTTTTTCGATTTCCTCCGGTTTTACCTGTGCATAGCATCCGCAAACGCCGATCACCGCCTCAGGATTCAGCTTCCTTGCCCGGCGCAGTGCATTTCTTGATTTTTTATCACTGACAGCCGTAACCGTACAGGTATTAACAATATAAAAATCGCAGACTTCATCAAATTTCCCCTGCTCGTAGCCACGTGCAAGCAGGTCCTTTTCCAGTGCCTGCGACTCGTACTGATTGACTTTACACCCAAGTGTATAAATTGCAAATTTCATAAAATTCTCCCTGTCTTTAATTCAGAAAACTATGCTACCATTATACACAATTCCCGCTATGAAGTACATATTTTTCTAAACGTGACATTTTTAGGCACAGTTTGCATTGGCAGATATTCAGTGCGTACACTTTTTCTGCAATCTGTACATATACAATCTTCGGTTTCTGTGGTAAAATAAATATGTCTTTAAACTATGAACAAATGAAATGTACGCTTTCCTCTACGAAGGCAGTGACTATATTTAACGGAAGAGACGGGGTCCGTTACGCATGGTCCGTGATGTCAGGCGTAAGAATGCCGCACATTTCTACATAAATAATATGAAAACCGCGCAGACATGGTCTGGGCGGACTATTAGACAGGAGTGATATATTTGGCTGAAAAGCTGAAGATTATCTCTTTGGGTGGACTGGACGAAATCGGTAAAAACATTACCGTTCTTGAATACGGCAACGATATGATCGTTGTAGACTGCGGTCTTGGTTTCCCTGAAGATGATATGTACGGTGTGGATCTGGTAATCCCTGATGTCACATACTTAATAGAAAATCAGCACAAGTTGCGTGGATTCTTTCTTACTCATGGTCACGAAGATCATATCGGCGGACTTCCATATGTTCTGGAACAAGTCAACGCACCGGTCTATGCAACAGCTATGACCGCTGGGCTGGTAGCGCTGAAGCTGGAAGAGCACAACCTGATAGATGTTACAGATATGTATGTCTGTGATCCCGGCGACATTGTAAAGGTCGGGTGCTTTAAGGTTGAGTTTATCCATGTAAACCATTCAATTCCCGGCGCTGTAGCGTTCGCAATTCATACCCCGGTTGGAGTGATTATCATGACCGGTGATTTTAAGATTGATTCAACGCCGATCACGGGTGAAATTATAGACCTTGCCCGGCTTGGCGCACTGGGTAACAAGGGAGTTCTTGCTCTTCTCTGCGATTCTACCAATGTAGAACGATCCGGTTACTCCCCATCTGAGCGAAAGGTTTCACATACCTTTGACGAGATGTTTAAGGATTGTGATCAGCGAATCATTGTAACCACATTCGCGTCTAATGTACATCGGTTACAGACAGTTATCAATACTGCCGCCAGATATGGGCGCAAGGTTGCTGTTACAGGGCGCAGTATGGAGAACTGCCTGCGTGTAGCCAGTGAGCTTGGATACCTTTCAATTCCTGATGGTACACTTGTTGATATCAACGCAATACGCAGCCTTCCCAAAAGTAAGACAGTAGTGATCACAACCGGTTCCCAGGGCGAAAACATGTCTGCCCTATATCGCATGGCTTTTTCCGGTCACAGGCAGGTGGAGATTGGGCCAGGTGACCGTGTACTGATTTCTGCATCTGCTATCCCTGGGAATGAAAAAACCGTTTCTGCAGTGATCAACGAGCTTTACCGTAAGGGTGCCGAGGTAATCTACGATAAGCTTGCCGATCTGCATGTTTCCGGTCATGCCTGTCAGGAAGAGCTTAAGATTCTGCACGCCATCATCAAGCCAAAGTTTTTCATTCCCGTACACGGTGAACAGCGTCATCTGCGCCGACACGCTATGTTGGCACAGGAAATGGGAATGGCCCCACAGAATATAGTAGTCAGCGAGATTGGTCGTGTAATTGAGCTTTCCCGTAGTAGCTGTAAGCTTGCCGGCACTGTTCCTTCTGGCAAAATGCTCGTAGACGGTTTGGGTGTTGGTGATGTTGGCAGCGTTGTGCTACGCGACCGAAAACACCTGGCGCAGGATGGTATGATTGTTGTTGTCGTGAACTTGTCCAGCGAGGACGGTTCCATTGTAACAGGGCCCGATATCATCACCAGAGGCTTTATCTACGTGAAGGAATCCGGTGACCTTATGGATGACCTGAAGCTTATTGCAAACGATGCAATCGAAGAATGTCTGGCTCATAGGGTGAAAGACTGGGCAACAATCAAATCCAGTATTAAGAGCAGCATCTCCGGCTATCTTTACAAAAATACAAAACGTAACCCTATGATTCTACCGGTAATTCTTGAAATCTGATATATGATTTCAATGCTGATACTATACTGTTTAAATCGGGTGCCGCCATTCAGTCGGCACCCGATTTAAATTTATCTCTATTTAGACTTTAACTCATTCACCAGAGTCTCATCCGGTGTAACATACACAGTATTGTAATGATCATAAATTACCATACCAGGCTTCGCCCCATTCGGCTTTTTTACATTTTTAACGATCGTATAATCCACCGGAATATTCTGGCCCCCACGGCCCTGAGAATACCATGCCGCCAGTTTTGCCGCCTCTATGATTGTCTCTTCATCCGGGGATATACCTTCACAGGAAATAATCACATGACTTCCGTGTATTTTCTGCGTATGGAGCCAGATATCACTCTTAAAAGAATTCTTAAGGGTAAGCTGATCATTCTGATTATTATTACGGCCAACCCTGATTCTGAGCCCGGACTTAGACACGAACTCCAAAGGCTTTGAAGGCTGGAGTTTCATCCGTTTACGTTTCTCCTGACTCCGGATATATCCACCATTCACCAATTCAACACGGATTTCTGCAATATCTTTTTCTGTCTCCGCTCGAGCAAGTTCATCCAGTATACTTTCAAGATACTTCAACTCCTCTTCACCCCTTGCAATCTGCTCCGTCAGATATATTACAGCATTTTTGGCTTTCGTATAATCCTTAAAGTATTTTGCGGCATTCTGTTGTGGGGAAAGTGTAGGATCCAGCCTGATTTCAATTTGCCTAAGCTCAGGGTCATAATAATTCTGACACAACAGCTTCGTCTGCCCCCGATCCATACGGTAAAGATTTGCTGTGATCAATTCCCCATAAAGTCGAAGTGAATCCCGGTCCTCGGTATCTGCAAGCTCCTTCCTCTGGTTCTGCAATTTTCTGGCAGTACGGTTTCGAAGATTCGTAACTGTTTTCGTGATTGTCTGGGATTTCGCTTTCAATCGTGCAGCTGCATCGCGTTTTGCATAAAATCGGTCAAGCAAAGTGGAAAAATCTGAAAATTCTATCGATTCAACCAAATCACCATACTGTAAAACCGGCATATAGGTATAATCCCAGGGAGTCCCGGATTTCTTTAGCAAATATGGTTTCAGTGGTGCTTCGGAAATCTCTGAAAAAGCCTGTTTGAGATATGCCGCAAAGGTATAGCGTTGAGAAATCGTCATACTGTTAACATCTTCAAGCCCAGGGGCAAAACGGAACACAAGCTCACGGCAGATTAATGGTGGAAGTCCAGCAAATTGGTCCATTAAAAAATTATCCGGTCTGACAGGGCTGTCTACCAGTTTCATAATTGCAGACAATTCTTCCAGGGAAACTTCAAAGGGATTACGTTTACCCTGTTGCGGTGGCAGATGGTAATATAATCCAGGCAAAACCTGGCGTTGCTGACTCATTTCATAATCAACACGGCGGACACAATCGATTATACGCCCATCTTCATCAGTCAGTACAAGATTGGAGTTTCTCCCCATAATTTCAATGATCATATGCCGGGAAATCTCGTCTCCAAGATCATTGACGCAAGCAACTTCCAGGTCAACTACACGCTCAAGCACAGGCTGCGTTACTGCTGTAAACCGTGCGCCCTGAAAATACTTGCGCATCAACATGCAGAACATTGGCGGAACAGCAGGATTCTCCGGCTGTTCCTGCGTGAAATGGATTCTGGGCGTATTGGCACCAGCAGAAATTAAAAGCTTTCCGGAACCATTTCTGCTACGCACCTGCAGGATGATTTCTGCCTTCGCCGGCTGATAAATCTTATCAATTTTTGCGCCAGGGAGCTTTTCGGCAAGTTCTTTTATCAGTCCGGAAAGGAATACAGCATCAAGTGGCATCAGAATCCTCCATAATAATCGCAAACAATTTCTGCAGGCGTTCAGTCTGGCCAGTCAGGTAAAGGGAACCAAACAAAGCTTCAAGCCCGGTGGCTTTGGCATATTGCGCATGCGTTGCATTCTTCGGTACATTATGAAGACTGGCATTGCGGCCCCTGCGATAGATTGCAATTTCTGTTTCATTCAAAAATGCCAAAATTTTCTCGGCCGCCAATGCCTGAAACGGTGCGCAGACTAGCTTTATTGTATCCTGATGCAGATGGGCAGCCGTTGTCTTTCCGTCTGTGATCAGCATCGACCTGACCATAATTTCGTAAACTGCATCGCCCAGATGTGCAAGGCCGACAGATGAAATTCCTTGAAGTTCTGTAGGAGTCATCGTGTGCTGCAGAAGTGCTTCCATCTGATTCTCTCTCCTATTCTTTCCAACCGTTAGCTAACTCATATTGTTCTGCATAATCTGAAATGATCTTGGCGAAGGATTCGAGATCCGCATAAAGGCGTTCGGTACGTTCATTTCCCAGCTGTTCCATAGCCAGCTCGTAGAATTTTTCCATTTCCTGATGGAATCTCATTGCCCGGGTTCTTCCGTCTTCTGTGAGAAAAACACGCTGCCGTTTTCCAACTCCAACCTTTTGAATCAATCCCGATTTCTGCATATTACGCAGTGATACAGACAGACTTGGTAAGCCAATACCGCAAATTGGGGAAAGCTCACTAAGGCTAAGTCCTTCATGATCACTGAGTACTGTCAGAATACGAGGCTGTCCATAATACACCCCTGCTGTTTTGCAGAAATCACGTTCAAGCTTAGAAAAGCCATATAAAGTCTCGAAAAAAGTATTGCCAAATTGAATCCGTTTAATATTCATATCTCCAGTCTCCTTTACGAAGAAAGTATACCATAAAGCAAAGCGAATGAAAAGTAAAATTGCCCGTAAAGCAGTACTTCAACCTGAGCAATGTCAATATTTGATAGCTCAGGTTACAAAATTATATACTGACAATCCTGTAAAATTGTGATATTATATTACTATCTTATTTCCCGAAGGGGTTGGGAGGAATTTTTGATGGAAGAAAAATATGGTCCTAAATTTGGTACTGCCAAAACTTTACCTCTGGCTGTCTCAGGTATGATGATGGTAGCATCCTGCTTTGTTGTTGCCGGTGTCGCTGTTTTGGGTGTTCAGCTTTCCAAGGGCAGCTTCAGTGTTCCCGGTCTTGTGCTGTTGCTGGTAGGTGCTGCCATGTGGTTTCACTGTGTGAAAACTGTGCTTGGTAATGTTACCTGCTACGAAAATGCAATTGTCATTCAGAAGGCTTACAGCAAAGTTGTAATCCCCCGCGAAGAAATTGCGGCTATTTTCTGGGAGCGTCCCGGCGCAACTGCAAGCAACGCAAAGATGCGTACCAATGTAAACAAAGCTGATATCATTAAAGTAGGCGGTCATGAGCATTATGAAATTTCTGATGGCTACTACTCCAACGTTGAAGTTCTGGGTCTGTATCAGAACAAGTATAACATTCCCACAGAAATCCATCGTTAATATCAGATGCCCGGTTTCAAGGCTGAATTTTCATTAATGAATTTAAATGACAGATCCCGCTATATGCTTTATGTATATAGCGGGATCTGCTTTTTTAATGCTTCTGAATTTCAGATTCCTGCCGGAACAAAAACGCAAAGCAGACCACAGCATGCGTCTGACTTGCTGTGGTCTGCCTGATTCCGTATTAAATTACAGGAAGATTCAATTTACGCAACTTGAACCACTACTTGATTAAATGCAGCCAGCCGCAGCGTTCTTGCCGGCTTCACGTCCCAGGACGATTGCCATACCTATGGACAATCCGGCAGTAGGTGTTGAGTACTGCGGTCCAAAGCGTCTGCCGCAGGTATTGCCGGTAGCATAGAGGCCGGGAATCGGTTCAAAGTCTCTGTCGAGCACCACCTGGTTTTCATTTGTTACAACGCCACCGACTGTACACAAAATCCGGCTGGTATATGTGTTAAACTGTATGAACAAAGGCCATTGATCCAGTGGACGGAGCAGTTTTGCATCCTTACCAAAATCTTCATCACGGCCAGCTCTGGCAATTTCATTATAGCGTTCAATGCTCTTTTTCACATTCTCGCGAACAGTTCCGGTAAGTTCGGCATTATCAAGAAGCTCGTCCATGGTATTACCTGCACACATGCGGATTGATCCACCTGGAGCAAATATCCATGTTCCCCCCCTACCGGCAGCAAGTGCCTGCTGCATTGCTTCGTGTAACCGCTCGTTCCCCTGTGCTCCATCATACCCTTCATGAGCCGGGACCGCCCACTGAAGATCATCCTCAACCTTTGAGTCAATAATATTATAATAAGTTCCCCTTGGCATTTGATTGCCCGGGAATCCAGCGATGACAGGGTCGCCAAATGCTTCATTACAATAACGATTTCCATGCGGATCCAGCCAAAGGATTCCCCAGGTTCCGTTAATGCCACGATGTGAATTGAAATTACCGCCCATAGTTGCGAGCGTACCTGCCTCTGTACAACCGCCCGCCCAGACAGCCATTTTGATACCGGAGCCGTTTCTGCCCATTCCTTTTTTAGTCGAGCCATCCCCTTCTCGGTAAAGATCCTGCAGGTCATTGCACAGTTCCTTCATCATTTCGCTGTTGGCACCAAAACCGCCGGCGGCCAGGATAACACCCTTTTCAGCTTTGAACAGTTCGTACTCACCTGTACGCTGAATCTTTGCTACCACTCCGGTAACCCGTCCATTTTCCTTTGTCAGGTAATACCCTGCCATACCAAAATAAATCTCAGCGCCCAAGGCTTTGGCTTTTTGCTGATTCGCTTTTGCAATATCAGTCAGATTCATTGCATCAGGATCCTCGTCCATACCAGGGCCTCCTGGCCCACCATGGCCACCATGACCGCCTGGGCCACCTGGACCACCTGGGCCTCCCGGGCCACCATGACCGCCTGGGCCGTCATGGCCAGGGCCCACCCGAACAGCACCTTCAGGGATTTCAGGCTCCTCCCCATCAGGGCCACCGGGAGGGCCTCCGGCAGGAGCAGTATGGAACTGTGCGGTCCCCGGCCAAAAATGGTATCCGCTTACTTCTCCATCAAACTTTGTTCCACTTGGCCAGAAGGGTGTGCCTACAGACTTCCATGATTTTACTACATCTGTGTACCAGTCAAAGTTTTCACCTGCGTGCTTACAAAAGTTCATAAGCAAGCCGGGATTGGCTCTTCCACCGGCGCGACGCATCATTTCGTTGAAGTAATCAATTGGGTCAACCTTTGGAATTCCTCTGGATTCCAAAAACTTTGAATTTATATGACCGATATCCTGTCCCCAGGTATTGTAGCGGCCTTCCTGCATTAATTCGAGTCCTATAACCCGTACGCCTGCTTCGGCGGCGGCACGGATTGCCGCAGAACCGGCATGTCCAAGGCCTACTACTATAACATCCGCTTCATGAACAGCCTTTATCTGCTCATCCGGAATCGGGTCCGGTGCAATTCTCCAATTATTCATTATTGTGCCTCCTTTGCTGCATCTTAATTAATATGTTAACATCAGTACAGAGATTCATCAAGTGACAGGATTCAACCCCAAACAGCAAAAACTAAACCGAGCCTTAATCAGGCAGCTAAACAACTCCTTATTGTAAGGTTATTTAACTCTAAGCTATCTGCGATTTTCATAGTTCACTAAATTTTCTAATTGCAGTTTGCCGGATTTAAAATGTTAATCTGCCGCGTTGCATAATCTGATCACTTATGTTATTATATAATGAAGTGTATATTTGAGGGGGCTTGAACATGCAGCAGAAGATCAGCCAGAAATTGGCGGTAAACAATTGGATGAACGAGCACGGTGCCCGTTTTGCAGTAACTCGACAGGGAATCCGCTCCGTAAATCATAATCCTTACGACCCTATACCCCGTATTTTATCAGCCGAGGAGTTTACTTATATTGAGCAGGGGCTCATACAGCGGATTAACGCGATCAATCTGTTCTTAAACGATATTTACCAGGCTCGAATGATACTCAGAGATGGTGTAATTCCGGAAGAATTTATTTATTCTTCCCCGGATTTTCACCCCCAGTGTATGAACATTGCTCCACCCAAGAACATCTATACGCATGTCACTGCAACTGATCTTGTACGCTCAAAGGACGGCCATTGGTATGTAATGGAGGATTGTATTTCAATGCCGGATGGCATTACATATCCTCATTTTGCACGAAAAATATGCCGTGAAACGTTTCCCGAAGCTTTTGAAATCTCCGGACTTTGTGATAACTGTGGACTGGATATTTTGTTAAAGGCTTTATATCATGACATACTGGATCATGACCCGATTCTGGACGGTGGTCTTGTTGTCTTATTAGGCGAGGGCGAAGAATCACTGGCCGCGTTTGAACTTCGATATATTGCAGAGCTTACCGGTGCGGTTGTCGCTGACCCCACTCGTCTGATCGTCATGGATAACCGCGTGTATTATCGTGCACCAGAGGGTGGATTCAAAAAGGTCTCAATTTTACACCGTCTGGTTCCTGACAGAAAGCTCGATCCGCTTTGTTTTGATATGGACACTGAGTTTGGAATTCCACACCTTATGGAGGTTTATGCATCTGGAAACATCGCAATTATCAACGCTCCGGGATGCTCTGTTGCAGAAGACCAGGGACTTAGTGCCATGGTTCCGCTTATGATCCGGTATTACCTTGACGAGGATCCAATTCTGCCTATGGTTCCAACCTATTTGCCATGGTATTCAGATCAAATGCACTACATTGAAGATCATTTTAACAATCTGGTTATCAAAGAGGTTGCAAGTGATCGTCGGCATGGGGCCGTTTACCCTTCAAAACTCTCCGAAGAAAAGCGGAGCGAACTCCTGAATCAGCTCCGATTGAATCCCAGGTACTATATTGCTCAGGAAGTAATCGAAGTCGAAGAGCTTCCGGTCCTGTCCGGAGCCGAAACAACATTAGCCCGTTGTGATTTCCGGGCATACACTGTTCATTCCGATTCTCTTCGTGTATGGATGGGTGGGTTAACCCGTTTCACAGTTAAAAATCCTGATGGTTCTCCAATGAGTGGCTTCAAGGATACTTTGGTCATGAGCAAATAAGGAAGGAGTGTACAAAAGTGAAAAAATACGCTTTTACCTTAAGCATGGAGCAAAGATTCGACGCCCCGGTAACAAAACACAGCTTTATTTTACGTTGTACTCCCGGAACCTATCCGTTTCAACGCTCATACGCGCACACGCTGACTGTTAAACCATATACCGCGCTTACCGTTACAAAGGATGTATATGGAAATGAAATGTATACCGGAACAATAGACAAAGCACATAGCGCATTTTCATTTAGCGCAAGTGGTTTTGTACTTGCGTCCAAATACCTGACTCATGACCCTCTTGACAGACTTTATCTGTACCCGACACGGGACACACAGCCCACAGAGGGAATGCGGCTCCTTGTACAGAACGCAGACTTACCGACGAATGACTGGGCAAGGGCGAAAACACTTTGCCGTAAAACTGCTGCACTCATGAAACTAACAGACACATTGGGTTGCAGACCTACACCTGAGATTTTTGCGTCCGGTAAAGGAAATTCCGCTGAAATCGCTCAGATTTTTCTTTGCCTTTGCAGGCTTTCCGGCATTCCTGCGCGTTTTGTTTCCGGTTTAACTGTTGGAATCGACCGCATCCACTCCTGGGCAGAGGTTTATTGTGGTACAGTCTGGCGCGCAGTGGATCCTTCACGTGGAATTGAGATTAATGAAGGATATCTGAAAATTGCACATGGGCCCGACTTTGATGCCGGTAGTTTGGATCGATGCTGCTTCAACCTGCCAGGTACCGCAAGTACACGAATCACAAGTGCCAGCGTAACAGAACATGTTGTGGCTACTCGTGACACAACCCCCCATGCGTAAAATAAAATCTATGGTAAAACCACGTATTGCATTTTTGCCCCTACATGTTATTGAAAAAGATACGATCTGGATCAATCCACTTTATCTTGGGGGCGTAGAGACAGCCGGCGGCATACCATGTATATTACCATTACACGGAACCGAAGAAAATTGGAGAGACTATATTGACGCTTTTGACGGATTTGTTTTTACCGGTGGTCAGGATATATCTCCAAATATATACGGCGAAAAAAAGCTACCTGCCTGTCATTATCAGTCACACCTGCGAGACCAGCAGGAGGTTGCAATGATCCGGCTTCTTCTTCAAACAGATAAAGCCGTCCTCGGGATTTGTCGCGGGGCGCAGATCATAAACGCTGCCTGTGGTGGAACTCTGTACCAGGACTTGCCGACACAACACAGTTCTGCTGTGGTTCACTGTCAGGTGATGCCATATGATTTACCACATCACCAGGTTCGAATCATCGAGGGGACACAACTGTCAGAAATTCTGAAGGTTTCATATCTGTCAGTAAACAGTATGCATCATCAGGCTATACACAAGGTAGCGCCTTGCTTTCAGCCGTCAGCAATTGCTGAAGACGGTATAATTGAAGCCATCGAGTGTCCTGATAAAAGGTTCTTTATTGGGGTACAGTGGCATCCCGAATTTTTATGGCAGGGGTATGCTTCCGCCAGAATTCTCTGGAAAGAATTTGTAAAAGCGGCCGCTGAATCGAGTGCAAATGGCTGCACACATCAAATATTATGAACATTGGAGATTATTATGTCTGAACTCATTTCTTCCACGCAGCTTCCTGAATACGAAGCATTTTTACAGTCTCATCCTAAAGGTCACTTTGCCCAAAGCTCAATGTGGGCAAAGCAAAAGCCAATGTGGCAATGGGATTATATTGTCAGCAGAAGACCCGATGGCACAATTAAAGGCAGCATGGCTGTAATGACACGTAAAATTATTCCGGGCATGCCATTTACCATGATGTATGCCTGCCGTGGACCAGTCAGTGACCTTGATGATCGCGATACACTTCAGGACCTGATCGACGGTGCGCGCAAGCTCGCGAAAAAGCATCATTCCTACGTTATAAAAATCGACCCTGATGTTCCCTCCAGTGAAACAGAATATGAGAAGATACTTGAAAGCCTCGGTTTTACTCAGACCGGCGGCGGAGCTACATTTGACGCAATTCAGCCTCAATATGTTTTCAGATTAAATACAGCAGGAAAAACCTCAGAGGAGTTGCTTGCCGCTCTTCCCCAGTCTACTCGAAGGAAGGTACGCACCGCAGCAAAAAAAGGTGTTGAGATGAAGATCTGCGGTAAAGAAGCTGTACCGGAATTCTCAAAATTAATGCTTGAAACAGGTGTCCGTGATGGTTTTGTTACACGTGAGCAGAGTTATTTCGAGAATATGATGGATAATCTCGGTGAACACGCGCGCCTGTATATGGCATATTACGAAGGTCAGGCCATTGCGGGTACGCTGGCAATTTGGTACGGAGATAAGGTCTGGTATCTTTATGGCGCTTCATCCAATGAAAACCGGAACCTCATGCCAAACTATATGTTACAGTGGGCTATGATTGAATGGGCTGTAGAAAAAGGATGCCGGTTATATGATTTCCGTGGTGTACCGGGTCAGGTCGGTGAAGATCATCCGCTTTACGGGCTGTACAAATTTAAGCTGGGATTTGGCGGTGACTATGTGGAATTTGTCGGTGAAATGGATATGGTTCTTAACCGTCCGGTAAACTGGTTTATCAACACAGCAAAGCCTATTTACATGGAAGCCCGCAGAAAGCTCTATCTGAAGAAAAACGGATAAGGATACAAACATTCATGAATACTTATATTGTCGATCGATCAGCATTGTCTTCAAATATTGAAAAATTAAAAAGGTATGCCGGCAAAGCAAAAATTTATGGTGTGATCAAGGGAAATGGCTATGGGCTTGGCCTTCTTCGAATGGCTGGTATACTTCGAGAATGCGGAATAAACGCCTTTGCAGTTACAGAAATCCATGAAATCAGGAACTTACGTGAACATGGATTCGAAACAGAAGAAATACTTATGCTGCGTGAAACAGCATTACCCGAGGAGCTCGACCAGCTGCTTGAACTGAATGCTGTTGCAACTGTTGGTAATAACGAATGTGCCATTGCAATGACAAACGCAGCTAAAAAAGCCAGGCGTTCTTTCCCCTGCCACGTGAAGATTGATACCGGTATGGGGCGATACGGATTTAAGCCGGCTGATGAAGCATCACTATGTGCCATCTATGAAAATACCAATCTTGAGATCAGAGGGATTTATACCCATTTTCATAGTGCATATTCAAATATGGATGCCACTCAGCAGCAGTTTAATGCTTTTATGAAGACCTGTAGCTTTATAAGCTCAAAGGGATACTCGACAGGCACTCGACATTGCTGCAATTCAAATGCTTTTTTAAATAACCCTGAAATGCATCTTGACGCTGTGCGTATAGGATCCGCATTTTTGGGACGGCTCGCATTTAAAGACAAGCTTGACTTGCAGCGTATAGGCTGGTGTGAATCGCGGGTAGAAAGTTTACGAACACTTGAAGCCGGTGATACCGTAGGATATGGTGCAGGCTGGAAGGCCAAACAATGCACCGAGATTGCCGTCTTTGGAGTAGGATATTACCACGGCTTTGGTACATCACACGAGGACGATCTGTTCCGCCTGCGTGACTGTTTAAGGAACGCATATGGTTGGCTAAGGAACTATTTAAAACGCAAGACTTTTTATGTAACTGTAAATGGTGTACGTGCTAATGTGATCGGCCATATCGGTATGGTTCAGACTGTAGTGGATGTTACCGGTCTTCAGTGCAAAACCGGCGACAAAATCCGAATTGAGATTAATCCGCTCATGTTAAAAAACGTTGAGATTACAGAAATTTAAAAAAATGCGCGGGCAGAAGTACTGATTACTTCTGCCCGCGTTTTTATTTTAGTCACATATGCTAATATTATAATCCCCTAGGATAAAGGGAATCACTTGCTCTTTCGGAATGCTAAGAACAAAATGGAATTCGTTATACAGCTGTTTTTCTGCTTGTTTTGCAAATTCCATATCACTCATGGGCAATGACTTACCCTCCGGCAGCGCCATTTCCCTTGCATGCATGCTTTTTACTACTCTAATGAGTTCAGCAGCATCGCCGTCCCTCATGACTTTACTTAAAGATTCTCGCCGAAGTTTACTATCGGAAATCCATTTGATTGGCTGATTCATTTCACTGTCGACCAGATTTTTTATCTCCTCAGCTGTCATTACGCGACGAATCTTTACACGCTCAGGCTCAGAATCGATTGGTAATAAAAGTTCAATATTTTCATCACTGGCAGGTCGAAGTAAAAAGAACTTCTCGCGTTTACGTCCTACCATGCGGGATACAATGTCGGTTATCTGGCACACGCCATGCGCCCCATAGTGAATATACTCCCCTGTTTTCAGCACTAATTGTGACATGATTCTTCCTCCGAATTCCGTGACGATTCCAAACTACTGCATCTTCTTTCTTGTATATTATAACGCTTTCGAATTAAAATTGTAAGTAGAAAATCTAACTAAATTTTCAAATTTTATAAAGGAAACGCTTAAATAGACACACATCCATAAGATAATTGAGCAAAATAACCATTATATGCTCAGACACGTATTTCAACTTGACACAAACGACTCGCACAGGTAAAATAATCATGAGTTTTTGTCGCTATTTGGACTTCGGACTAATTTTACTGATTATCCCTTTTCCACTGGCATGGAGAAGCCCCGGTCAAATGCGCAAAGCCACATTGTTGAAATAATAACGATAGGAGCGATTTAATTGTTCGCAGGAAAAGAAGATTTTAAACTGGAATATCGGGCAAAAGCCCTTGAAACTTTAGGCAAACCTATTGAAGAATGTTCTGACCTGGAGCGATATCAGGTGCTGGTATATCTGATCAACTCCAGTATCGGTCGAGTCCGTACAAGGACATCACAGCGCCATTTGAAGGGTCAGGAGAAGAAAATTCATTACTTTTCCATGGAATTTCTGATTGGACGCCTCTTAAAAAATTACCTCATCAATCTTGATATGGAGGATGTCGTCAGCGAAGGTTTGAAAGATCTCGGTATAGATTTGGATGATCTGTGTGTATGTGAGCGCGATCCGGGTCTAGGTAACGGAGGTCTTGGTCGTTTAGCTGCATGCTTCCTTGATTCTATGGCATATCTGACAGTACCGGGTGTCGGTATGGGTATCCGTTACCGTTTTGGCCTGTTTCGTCAAAAGATCGTGAACGGTTATCAGACGGAAACGCCTGACTCCTGGCTTGATTATGGGTATCCCTGGGAAACCAGACACGCCGACCAGGCTCTCAAGGTATTATTCAATGGTTATGTTGAACAGATTAAGCAGCCCGATGGCAGTCTGAAATGTACCACAAAGGGCGCAGACGAGGTTATGGCAATCCCTTACGATGTTCCGATCGTCGGCTATGGCGGCAAAACAGTTAATATCCTCAGGCTCTGGTCTGCAGAACCGGTACGTCAGGAAATTGATCTTCCTGCATTTAACCGCGGCGATTATTCTGGCGCACTTAAGAAAAGAAATGAAATCGAAGCAATTACAACGATTCTTTATCCCGATGATTCAAGTGAAGCAGGAAAAAAGCTTCGCTTAAAACAGGAATATTTCTTTGTTTCTGCCGGTGTACAGGATATTGTTTTGAACTATAAGAAAAATTACGGTGATGATCATTGGGAAATGTTCCCGGAAAAGATTTCAATCCACACAAATGATACGCATCCTGCGCTGTGTGTGCCTGAGTTAATGCGGATCCTGATGGACGAAGAAGGTCTTTCCTGGGATACTGCCTGGGATATTACACAGAAGACAATCTCTTATACAAACCATACCATTCTGCCAGAAGCACTTGAAAAATGGTCAATCGATATGATGCGTGTACTTCTCCCCCGCGTATACCAGATCATCGAAGAAATTGACCGCCGTTATTGCGCAAATTTTGACCGTACTCAATCTGATTGGCAGAATCGCCTGAAAAACACAGCAATTCTTTGGGACGGTCAGGTGAAAATGGCAAACCTGTCTGTAATCGGTAGCCATAGTGTGAACGGTGTTGCTGCATTACATACTGATATTCTTAAAACATCAGTTCTAAAGGATTTTTATACGCTTACTCCCGAAAAATTCAACAATAAAACAAATGGTGTAACACATCGCAGATTCCTGGCAGAAGCAAACCCCAGCCTGACACGCTTACTGAATGAAACGATCAGCGACGAGTGGATGGGAAACGCAGCAAAGCTGGAACAGCTTCTCGATTACAGGAACGATTCAGCCTTTCTGGAAAAGCTCGCCGCTTCCAAACGAGAGAACAAAGTTCGCCTTGCAAATTATATTTATGAAAAACAGGGAATTTCTGTAGACCCTGATTCGGTATTTGATATTCAGGTCAAGCGTATCCACGCTTACAAGCGTCAGTTGCTGGCAGCTTTTAAATGTATGCATTTATACAATATTTTAAAGGCAAATCCTGATCTTGAAATCGTCCCACACACCTTCCTGTTTTCCGGAAAAGCTGCCGCGGGTTATGCTTTTGCAAAAGAAACCATTAAGTATATTTGTTCGGTTGCTGATCTTATCAACAACGATCCCGTTGTCAGCAAAAAAATAAAGGTCATATTTATAGAAAATTTCAACGTCTCTACCGCCCAGCTGATCTACCCCGCTGCCGATATTTCGGAGCAAATTTCAACGGCAGGCAAAGAGGCTTCCGGAACCGGTAATATGAAATTTATGTTCAATGGCGCTGTTACCTTAGGTACTGAGGATGGTGCCAATGTTGAAATCCATTCACTCGTTGGTGACGAAAACATCGCTATCTTCGGACTTTACGCCAACGAGGCAATGGAACTGTCGGCATCCGGTAGATATGTTGCTTATGACGAATGTGGTGCTGACGAACGTCTGAAGCTTCTGTGCAATCAGCTGACTGATGGGACCTTCAAGAAATCCGGATATACCTTCAATGGTATTCATGATGCTTTATTCAAGGGTAATGATGAATACTTTGTATTGAGAGATTTTGATTCTTACCTGAAGGCCTGGAATCACTTATCTGATTGCTATCGTGATCAAAAGCTCTGGGGCAGCATGTCAATTACTAATATCGCGAAGGCCGGATATTTTAGCTCTGACCGTACAATCGCAGAATATTGCAATGATATCTGGCATACTCGATACACAAAACTGAAATAATCGTATCCGGTCTACCTCTACACAAAATTCTGGTACTTTCCGCAAATGTTTTGTTGTCACACGTCAGCGTATTGCGGATAAAATACAAAAATGTTTTTTATTAGGAAGGAGTAATATTTATGCGCAGGAAAAAATGTATTGCCATGCTTCTGGCTGGTGGTCAAGGAAGCCGACTTCTGGCATTGACCAAAAAGAACGCAAAGCCAGCCGTTTCTTTCGGTGGCAAATACCGTATTATTGACTTTAGTCTTTCAAACTGTGCCTATTCCGGAATTGATACAGTTGGTGTACTTACACAGTACAAGCCTACGGTTTTGAACGCTTATCTTGGAAATGGCGCTGCCTGGGATCTTGACCTGACAGATGGCGGTGTTCACGCTTTGCCCCCCTATGAAACAGAAAAAGGTGGAAACTGGTATCTTGGCACCGCGGATGCTATTTATCACAACATTGATTTTATCGATTCTTATGATCCGGAGTATGTACTGATTCTGTCCGGCGATCACCTGTATTCAATGGATTACAGCAAAATGCTGGATGATCATATAGCACACCAGGCAGATTTAACTGTCTCTGTTATGACTGTTCCCTGGGAGGAAGCATCACGTTTCGGCATTATGGAAGCGGATGAAGATGACAAAATCGTTAATTTTGTGGAAAAGCCGGCAAATCCCACCAGCAATCTTGCTTCCATGGGTATTTATATCTTCTCCTGGGACGTTTTACGTAAAGAACTCCTTGACGATCATGTATTAGAGGGGTCAAGCCACGACTTCGGCAAAAATATAATTCCCTCTCTTCTCGCACAGGAAAAGCGGCTTTTTGCTTATCGCTTTGCTGGCTACTGGAAGGATGTTGGAACAATCGACTCCTATTACAGTGCGAACATGGAGCTGCTCGAAGAGAATCCGCCGCTTGATCTTTATGGCGACTTCCGTATTTATTCCAATTCCAATATCTATCCTCCGCAGTATATTGGTCCCAACGGTGTAGTTTCACAGTCAATTGTCTCAAATGGCTGCCGAATCCTTGGTGAAGTAAATCATTCCGTTCTTGGCAGTGAAGTTACGATTGGAGAAGGCGCGATTGTAAAGGATTCCATTCTTCTCAATGGTGTAACTATTGAACCCGGTGCTAAGGTTTACCGTTCTATTATTGCAGAACGTTCTACAGTTGTAGCAGACTCTACCTTTGGTGAGGATGCTGAAAACGGCCCCATCACTTTGATGGGTGACGATTCCACAAATGCATAAGGAGGTTTTTTTCAATGAGTGTCATTGGTCTTATTTCCACCAATTATGGCGGTGAAAAGCTCGGCAAGCTTGTCGAAAACCGCCCTGTAGCATCAGTGCCCTTTGGTGGTCGTTATCGCCTGATTGACTTTTCGCTTTCGTCCATGGTCAATTCCGGCATTACATCCGTCGGTGTAATAACTCCCGTAAATTATCGTTCTCTCGCTGATCACCTCAACATGGGCCGCGAATGGGGACTGAACAAGAAGCAGGGCGGCATGTTTATGCTCCCAGGCGCACAACACAGTTTCCGCAACCTGACAAGCCGCTTCTCTGTACAGGATATTGCGCAAAACCGTGAGTTTTTTGCCCGTGCTGATCAGGATACGGTCCTTTTCTGTGGCGCAAACCGAATCTATAATATGGATTTCAGACCGGCGATCAAGCGTCACATTGAAACTGATGCCCAGATTACTTTAATCTATCGCGATCTTGCGGATACTACAGATGCAAACGGACTTTATCTGGATGTAAATTCATCCAACACTGTAATCGGAATCCGCTCCGAAGCAAAAAAATCCGACAAAGTATTTTTGGATGCCATGCTGATTTCCCGCAAGCTTGTAATGAACTTCATCGATTGGTACGCAAACCTCGGATATGCGGATCTTATGGACATTCTTGCCGGTAATCTTGATCGGCTTCATGTTCGTGCATGGTGCTTCACAGGCTATGAGCATGCCATTGATACCGGCGCCGACTATATGAAGGTATCCAAGGATCTCCTACGTCCCGAGGTACAGGATCAGCTGTTTAATGCCGATCGCCCGATCCTGACCAAGACGCAGGATTCTCCTCCGGCGAAATATCTCCCGGGCGCAATCGTCAAGAATTCCATGATCGCTGCTTCCTGTAAGATTCAGGGAACTGTTGAAAATTCCACTCTTTTCCGTAACGTTGAAATTGGTAAGGGCGCAATCGTACGGAACTGCGTGCTCATGCAGCATTGCATCATCGAAGATGGTGCTGTTGTTGAAAACCTCATCTGCGATAAGAATTGCCGTATCTCCGGTGAAGTTAAGATTTCCGGCTCAGAAAAGAAGCCCTTTGTCATGGCTCGTGGCATGGAGCTTTAATCAATAGGGAGATTATCATGTCAGAAAAAATAAATGTACTGTTTGCAGCATCTGAGTGTGTTCCTTTTATAAAGACCGGAGGTCTTGGGGATGTAGCAGGCAGCTTACCCAAAGCATTGCAGGATGCCGGATGTGAAGTTCGTGTAATCCTTCCAAAGCTTGGGCAGATCCCATCAAAATATACCGAAGCTATGGAACCTTTAATCACCTTTGAAGTTCCGCTTGGCTGGCGAAGACTGTATTGTGGCATTGAAACGCTCGAATTGGACCATGTAAAGTATTATTTTGTTGATAATGAATTTTATTTCAAACGTGATACCGCATATGGCTACGGCGATGATTGTGAGCGTATGGCCTTTTTCTCCAAAGCAATTCTGGAATCTCTGCAGTATCTCCCGGACTTTTTCCCTGACGTTATTAACTGCAACGACTGGCATACAGCGATTCTTCCAGTGCTTCTCCATGAGCAATTTATGGGGATTGAAAAGTATCAGAATATCAAAACGGTCTTTACAATCCATAATCTGAAGTTCCAGGGAATATGCAATGAGTTTAACTTTACGGATCTTCTGGCGCTTAATGGGAAGCAGAATGCCTGGGATCAGTTACATTTTGACCGCGATTGCATTAATTTCCTTCAGGGCGCGTTGTATTACGCAGACTATATCACCACCGTTTCCCCTACTTATGCACAGGAAATCTGTACAGTACCTTATGGAGAGCGGCTTGATCATATTCTAAACCAGCACCGGGATCGTCTAACCGGTATCCTTAATGGAATTGATACTGTAAAATTTGCGCCGGAGCATGCCCTATACCCATTTACGATTGATGATTTTGCAGGAAAAGCAGCCTGTAAGGCTGCCCTTCAACGTGAAGCCGGTCTGCCAGAATTACCTGATGTTCCTCTCATGGTACTGATATCCCGTCTGACTGACCAGAAAGGTCTTGATCTGCTCGCCGGTTGCATTGACCGATTGATGGAGCAGGATATTCAGCTATTTGTACTTGGAACCGGTGATAAACACTATGAATGGCTTCTGGGCGAATTCGGAAAACGTTATCCGGATAAAATGGTCCTGAAAGCGGCTTTCGACGAGCCACTTTCTATGCGGATGTATGCCGGAGCTGATCTGTTCCTGATGCCATCCCTTTTTGAGCCTTGCGGACTTAGCCAGATGATGTCAATGAGCTATGGCACTCTGCCAGTTGTTCGTGAGACTGGCGGCCTCAAGGATTCTGTCGTTCCTTACAATCAATTTACCGGTGAAGGCACAGGATTCAGCTTTAACTCTACCAGAGCTGATGATCTATACAACTGCATCATGTATGCAATATCTGTATACAAAGATCACCCGGATATTTGGAAGCAGCTTATGAAACAGGCCATGACTGAAGATTTCAGTTGGGGCGAACGTGCAAAATCTTATATTGCAGTTTACGAGGCTTGCCTTGCCTGAACAATTCCGGTAATATAAGATGATTGAAATCCGCACCGGCGGGGATTTCCCTGCCGGTGCTTTTAATTTTACAGAGCTATACGAATGCGCTGAAGCAGCCGATTTTTCAGTTTATTCGCATGGGTCTGAGTTCTAAAGTCTGTCTTTATCAGCTCAAAATTTTGTATCGAGAGGATAATCTACAATGAACCTTTTTCATGATTCTCGCAATGAAAAATATCGGTCGCCATTTGGGGCCGCTGCTGTTGGAAGCAGTGTCAAGCTTGGATTTACTGTACAGGAGTGCTCTCCGAAATCAGTCTATATTCGTACATGGCATAATACCGAAGCTCTTATTACTATGAGCGAAACAGAACCTGGTTTTTTCACCGGTACGATCAAACTGCCTGATACACCTTGCCTGTTCTGGTACTATTTTGTGTTGGAATTTGAAAATTTTACTCTTTGTTACGGGAGACCTGACAAAACAAAAGGCATCGGCGCAGTCATGGAATCCCCTGAATCCTGGCAGATCACCTGCTATATTCCTACGGTTCTCCCCGAATGGTATCGCAAATCTGTTGTTTACCAGATATTCCCCGACAGATTCGCACGTGGCCATGACTGGCAGAAAAATATGCAGGCTGCTGCACATCCGGATGGATGGAGCGGCACTTCCCGTATTATTATGCAAAATTGGGATGACCTCCCTTTTTACTGTAAGGATCCCAAGGGCCGTGTAACACGCTGGCCGTTCTTCGGTGGAAGTCTTCAGGGAATCCGTGAAAAGCTCCCATACCTTCAATCACTGGGAATCGGTGTAATCTACCTGAATCCAATTTTTCTTGCCTCAAGTAACCATAAATATGATACAGCTAATTACATGGAGCTTGACCCCGGTTTTGGGACGGAGCAGGATTTCATCGAGCTATGTCAAAGCGCCAATGCAATTGGAATTCATATTATCTTAGATGGCGTTTTCAGTCATACAGGTGACGACAGTATTTATTTCAATCGATATGATAATTTTCCTGAACCTGGTGCCTTTTCGGCTGAGCCATCCCCATATGACGACTGGTACAGATTTGGCAAATACCCAACGGCTGACTGGGAATGCTGGTGGGGCGTTGACAGTCTGCCTAATGTAGAAGAAACAAATCCAACCTATCAGGATTACATTGCAGGTGAGCATGGTGTAATCCAGAAATGGTTACAGCTTGGCGCGTCCGGGTGGCGTCTCGATGTCGCTGATGAACTACCTGACTCTTTTATCGAGAAAATTCGTGCCGCAGAAAAAGCAGTGCGCCCAGATACGCTTCTCCTGGGAGAAGTCTGGGAAGACGCAAGTAATAAAAGCAGCTATAACCAACTCAGACGATATTTTCTTGGGACAGAGCTTGATTGCACGATGCACTATCCCTTCCGAACCGGAGCCATCGATTATGTTCTTGGCCATTCATCCGCCCAAAAGCTCGCAAATGATCTTACTACCATCTTAGAAAACTATCCTTCAACCGCACAGGCCGGGGCACTTAATCTTATTGGCACACACGATACCCAACGGATCCTGACAATCCTTGGAGAAGCTCCTGACCCATTAACGGTAGATTTTACGGATATAGAAAAGGAATACTATACGCTTCCTGTGGAACAGCTGGAAATAGGAAAGCTTAGGCTTAAAATGCTACAGGTCCTGCAGTTTTCAGTTCCCGGAGTTCCATGTGTCTACTACGGCGATGAAGCGGGAGCGCAGGGTTATGCCGACCCTTGGAACAGGGGTACCTTCCCCTGGGGCCATGAGGATTTATCCTTAACGTATCACATCCGAATGCTGTCCACACTCAGAAAAGAATACCCGGTTTTTACCGACGGCACAACTGAGTTTTCAGCATTAACAGATGATGTATTTTGTATAAAGCGGACACTTAACAAGACTTGCCTGCTGGTTATTACCAACAGAACAAATCACAACGTAGATTTGCATGTTCCCGATGCCTCCGGTCTATGGCTTGAACTCACCGGTGGAAAAACATTAAGTGGGCCCAATTTCCATATGTATCCATACGGATATATCATGCTGCTCCGCACAGGAGATCAGTACGCCTCACTTAACTGCGGTAACATTCTCAAAGGTGCGGGTGTACTACTACCACTTTTTTCACTTCCCGGTGAAGACACAGAAAGCCCGTTAAATGAGCCGGCAACAAGATTTCTAAATACTTTAAGTTCAATCGGCGCAAGCAGTTGGATGCTTCTCCCCTTAAACCCAGCGGGCCTCGGTAATTCCCCCTATTCCAGCCGCTGCCTTTTCGCCGGAGATCCGCGTTATATTGACCACAACACTGATATAAATGAATCGCTTTTTTCTGTCTGGCGGGCAGAGAACGCCGATTGGCTTGAAGATTACGCAGTATATACTATCCTTCGTGAAAAATACAAGTGTGAATGGCAGGCCTGGCCAACCGTGGAGCGTGAGCGTCAAAATCTGTCAGATTTAAAGATTGCCTATCAGGACAGCATTGAGGCGATAGCCCGTGACCAATATAGATTCTCTGTGCAGTGGGATTGGCTTCACAATAAAGCCAGAGAGCTCGGAATCTCACTAATCGGAGACATCCCAATCTATGCTGCACTGGATTCCGCAGACACATGGGCAGGCCGTCATCTGTTTGCACTTGACGAAAATGGTATGCCTACATTACGTGCCGGCTGTCCCCCGGACTATTTTAATGCAGACGGACAGGATTGGGGTAACCCGTTGTACAAATGGAACAATATGGCACACGATGGATTTTCATGGTGGAAGCGGCGAATCCGACGGGCCCTGAAAATGTATGACTATATACGGCTGGATCATTTCCGAGCTTTTTCAAGCTATTACGCAATACCCGCAAAATCCAGTGCAAAGCATGGTGTATGGCTGAAAGGTCCCGGCCTGGAATTTTTCCGGGAAATGAAAGCTGAATTTGGAACTTTGCCCATTATAGCGGAGGATCTCGGTACGCTTGATTCACTGGTCACACTTCTCCTGACTGAAACAGGTCTTCCCGGCATGAATGTATGGCAATTTGGTCCGGAAGAATTGCGTGAGATGTCAGCCATTGATGCCTCAAAACGTATTTTCTTCTCAGGTACTCATGACAATCAAACTTTAGCAGGTTTTATCAATAGTGAAAACCTGAGTCTTCAGACAACGGATATTCTGAGTGGACTCTTACATTCACCTGCAACAGCTAAAATCTTTCCTGTACAGGATTTACTCGGTCTCGACGATACTGCAAGAATTAATGTTCCCGGCGTACCTTCAGGTAACTGGACCTGGCGCATGACGATGGAACAACTTGACCAATTGAATGGGGTTACACTTTTCCATTCATACATTTAACCTGAAGTATATATATTTTTACAGATTATCTAAGAATCCATCGTCAGGATCTTGAATCTACACAAAAACAATCAGCAGGTTCCGGTTAATCCGGTTCCTGCTGACTGTCTTTCATTCATCTTTACAATTGCCCAGCTGCTTTGCACGTACGTATTTGCTGTCGGATTCTTCACATAGGCCATAGGTTTCACATAATTGCTGGGATATTGGCATCAGTGAACCGGCATCACCATACATAAGTTCAAGTTCTGCCTCACATATTGGAGCCTTATACTGTCCGTTGAACAGGAACCCATAATCAAGTGCCAGTTCAATCCGTACACCATCATCCATGAACAGGCAGTTCGAGCTGCGAGTAAATTCCGCACCACAAACGGCTGATAAAGAAGACATGCTTACAATATCCATTAATTCATTCGGTGCCCCCTGTTCAATCAGGGTAGGTATCGCTTCTTCAATGCTCCCAGCAAAGCATTGCCATTCTCCGCGAGTAAAAAAGCCTGCCTTATCATCCTGATTTGCAGTTTTGAAGGCCGCAACAAGTACACCACCTTCATCACGTAAGCGAAGCGTCCAGAGCCGTTTCGCAAGCTGGTGGTCCGGCGTATCATAATAAGTGGAACGCATGGTACGGATTTCAAAGTCATCACGCATATACTGGGTAAGCTCAGAATCAAGAGCAATTCTGTCAAGTGTCTCTTTATCTGGCACTCCTAACTTTATCTCAATTTCAGTTGCCATACAATCACAGCCTTTCTTAAACATTATTTTATCATTATAACTACTTATATACTTTTGATAGGTATAGTTTAACCCAAGTTCTTTCTCGCAGTGTTTCAGAACTCCATTACAAGGCCAACATGAAACTGTCTGACTTTTGACCCCAGCATTTTTTTCAAAATTGCAAAGGCGGGATCTCCGGTACAATGTCCTGTATAAATATATTTAACATCTGACTCATCAATCGCATTCGCAAAGGATCTGATTTCACTTTCAGTTTTGTTATATAGATGGAACCCGCCAACCAATGCACAAATAGCCTTTCCAGGAAGCGCATCAGAAACTTCTTTGATTATATTTCCCGCTCCCCCATGCGAGCAGCTGTTAAATATAACGAGACCTTGCGGTACTTCGAATACCAGACTCTGTTCGTGCTGAAAACTATCCGGCATCCAGCAGTCAGGGCGATTGGGATCCTGTATAAACATGTTTTCACGCCGTCCTAATTGATCCAGGGCAGGTGTATTATGTGGCACCAGCCACACACCCTTCAGGATTTCGCAAACACCAGATACAAAAACCAGCTGTGCGCTGTAGTGCCGCAAAAATCCCCGTGGAATTCCGATATACTCCATTATATCAGACTTTTTTGCATAACAGTTCTCCGCGCAAGCGCTTTGCAGGAAGAGCCTGGCCTCAGGATGGTTGGTCAGAAAGTACTCCATACCATTTGCATGATCATAATGTGCATGTGACAATACAGAAATAGAAACCCTGTCCAGATCCAGCCCAAGTTTTTTTGCATTATCCTCATACAAAGAAGACGCGCCTGCATCGAGCAGAATAGACCGGCCATTGTATTCAATCAAAATGCTAAGTCCCCACTCGCCATTCACGCCTTCATGTGCATTATTATCAACAATTACAGTTGCTTTCATATTAAACTCCTAATACTTCGTCCACGCTTTTCAGCAATCTAAACCAGTGAATTTTCTACTGAAGATACAGACATGTAAAATACTTCATCCGGAATTCCAATTAATATCAAAGGCACCGGCGCACAAGGTTTTGTGGCTACTTTGGCTTTTATCTGTGTGCACAATTTTCTCAGTTCCGGACATGTCTCCAGAGGAATCTCTTCCAACATGCATGTCTTTAAGCTTTCCGCCTCAAGGTCAGATACATCAACGGAAATTTCACAGATTTCGGACACTCCGTCAGCAAATATCAAAGAGACTGGAAAATTCATAACCATATGGTTCACCCCTAAAACACAAGCTGAGCAAAGCTTCAAAGTCCCGCCAGTTCTACAAGCCAATTGCAAACAAACAGCTTTATAGCTTTACCATCATGCCCTCACTCCATGGCCCGGCTTTAAGCCTGCACGCAGCAATATCTCAGACTTAATCGTAAATTGCCTGTGCTATTGTTTTATAAATTTTTATATTATCATCCATGTCAGAAAAATCTATCAGCTGACTACATTCGAAATGCGTATCTGACTCAAGGGATGCCATTGCGTAACCCGCGGAAATTCCCAGCAGTCGATAGTCGCTATCAAACCACAGAACCCAAATGTCCAAAAATGCAGTATCAGCTACCTCGACATGCGAAATTTTTCCGCTGATTGCCATAGGATCATCTGCTGACCGAAGCATTTCAGTTCCCTGAATATTGTAATTGTTATATGCTCTTTCTTCTTTCTTCATCTGAACCTGTGCGGTCACAGTAGCTGTACTTTCGGAGCCAGCCGATGTCCGGGAATCCGAAACCGGATCAGATGAAAGTATATAACCATACTCACCCGGAGCAATGATTTCCGGATAGCACTCAGCATTCCCGTAATAGTCACAGATTAAATTCCCCTGTGTATCAAAAACTGAAAAAGCGCAGGATGTCATGCTAAGCGCATTCACCCCGTTATTTTTTACTTTGGCAACGCAATAGACACCTGCTGATTGTTCTGATTGCACAAGCACAGCATAGCTCTCTTCCACCTGAAAACAAACCGAATCAGTTACCAGATCATCAGAAGGTAAAACATTATCCTCAGATGATATTCCGCTCACAAGATTACTTTGTACCATTTCTGTCTCTTCACCGGCAGATGCTGTTATGTCGAGCTCAGTTTCATTCACCATTTTCAGCGCGATAACACAACCAATAATAATCGCTGCAGCTACTGCAGCTACAAAAAACGCCAATAGCATAGTATAAACAGGTAAACGGCTACGTTCAACGGAGCTACTGACTCTCCGATCAACCTTTAGTTCATTACTCATTCGCGTAAAATGAAACAGCTGATCATATATAACGGTGAGCATCTGTTCGTCCAGAACATCGGGACTGCTTTGTAGTAGTGCGCCAACAATGTCATAGATCTCATAGCGGTTTACAACTACATCGTCTTGCCCCTTTAAATTAAGATTACTTATCCTGCATTTTTCGGAAACAACAGTGACTGACCAAACAGGAATATCATGGCCTAATAAATCTTCAATCGCGCCCCTGTAAAGTCGACCAAGTAGGACTGGATTGAGGATTTGCTCAGATGTACAGCCTTTTGCTCTTCGCTTTCGTGTATAGGACCAGAGTGGAGAACCGGTATCGCCTATTATCGTTCCTGTATAATCAATTGCGTTTATAATTATAATTCCCTTCGTCGTAAGCATGAGGAGGTCAATCCCATTTGTCTCATCCACACCAGGAATGCTTACGTGAAATAAGAATCTCGTTTCACTGCTTTCGTAATCCTTAAGACAGCGATAGGTATAATACGTACCACGCGCTGCCATTCCATTCAGACTTGAATCTGCATAAATCCATGACAATTCTGCCTGTGTTTCCTGAAAATATGAATTTGCTTTTCTATAGTACGGGAAAAAACACGCTTTGATTTTATTTTGCATCTTTCTCCTCGTTACATGTAACCAGTTCGATTGCCTGTTTTCCTGTCATATGAACCGGGCTGAGTCGAATTACAGATAACGCCTTCCATTCCCGGTTAATTTCAGCCTCCCGCTCCTCTATTGGCTCATTCGGTGAAAATTTATCTGCCAGCTTCGTAACAGCAATCCGTTTCTCATTGTCATCTGAAACAATATCAGCATGGCCAAAAATAATCAGACTTTTGAAATAAGTTGTGAATTTTTCCGGAATATTTCGGTCCAAATCAACGACGGTAAATGAAACCTTTTCATTTTTGCGGATTGAATCAATTTTATGTCCTGTCTTAGCACCATGAAAATAAATATAATCATCGATCAGGACATAATTCAAGGGGATTCCATACGGATAACCATCATCGCCAATCATGGAAAGTACACCGGTTGTATTGCGTTCAAGAATCTTTCTATTCTCAGTATCATTTAACTGTTGTTTTTTTCTGCGCATTTCTCTAAACATAAAGCTACTCTCCAATATAGGAATTTCGAGGTGTATTATAACGGATTTCTATAAAGTTTTCAACAAACGGATTTAACGCAAGCAGCTGTTATCATGAATAGCATCAGGCCACAATGGAACAGATTTCAACCCGAATTCATCGCGTTGTATCTGCAGGATAAAATCAAATCGATTCAGTTGCGTACATAAGTAAAAGTCCTGCTCAGGATATATTTCTTGTGTATCACCGTTAAAAAAGTGCTCACCTCCGTGATATTTCAGATCACTCAGGCGTTCTTCCATATCTGGTAATGGCTCTCCTGACAGGATTCCGGCAATATAATCTGAGCAAAGCTCATCCTCAGGCGCAGGAGACATTCCATTATTCCCCATTGCCACTAGCGATACACAAGAAGGAGCCTGTTGCAGGATATATGTTGCAATCGCTTTCGCGTTGACCAGGCTTCCGGTTATAATCTGCTTTGCGTGAACTGCATTCACAATTCCCTGCGTTCCGGCACTTGTCGTGTGAATGATTTGCTTACCGAAAACGGACCCGGGCAGGACCTGAGAGGGCGAATTACCGAAATCAAAGCCTTCACACTTTTTGCCGCCTCTCTCCCCGATCAGCAGGCAGTCCGGTGCAAAGCTCTTCCATTTTTCAGCTTCTTCCAATGAGCCAACAGGCCTGATGCAGGATCCCCCCATATCAACCAGGTAACATTCAAGTGAAAAAGCACGGAATACATCAATAATGACGGTAAGGCCTGTTGCCTCCGTAGCCCCGGAAACCAACCGAAGCCTCCTGATTTTTCCATTATACGCCAAAATAATCACATCCTGTAACCTATCCGTTTTTTACACATTCAAACTCGGTTCCACGATTTCGCTGTATCGCAGATATAATTCGTCCATCCAGGCAAGGATTCGGATGTCATTCACCAATGTTGCAATACAAAGCTTTTCGTAATGATTTCATCCATTCAAATTCTATTCTGCTTCAGATACAGCATCAGATTTATTACTTCGAAATGTATGATATGTAATGATGATTTCAGCATCCGCTCTTAACGCATCACCGCTCTTAAACTTATTATCTCCATTCACGGTTATTTCTTTAATTGTTCCATCTTTTGTAGAGAAGCGCCACAAGTCACAGTCGGCTACAGTTGAAATATTTACAAAACCTGCTTGTCGAAGTTCTTCTTCAACCTCTGCGTAATTTTGTTTTTTTGCATCATTTGAGGACATTGGAATTAATATTTTCTGCAGCGTATGATACGCAACAATAATCTTTGCGTTACGTGAAAAGTGATCCCCGACCTCATAGCTGGTATTTCCCTGTATACTCACAAAGCTAATCTGATTCTCAAGTTCAATCGTATCAAAGGTGAGATCCTCCACAGGAACAACTGTAACATTTTTAAAGCCTGCAGCCTGTAATTGACTGACAACGGTCTGACAAGCTGCCCCAGTTATATCCGCAGACGAAAATGGAACGACACGCTGGTTATTCCTGATTACAGCAAAAATAATCACGGATACAAGCAAAAAAATTATAAAAGTGACAGCCCCAATTACTTTGGCATGCTTTTTCACAAAGGATATCCGTTCAGAGCGTTTATCTTCTCTTTCGTCACACTGCCTTTGTGCGGCAGCCTCAGCCTCAGCCTGTTCCCGCTCACGCCGAAGATTCTCTTCTTCTCGAAGCTGCGCACGCAGCAAGGATTTTCCTTTAAAATATTCGTCCTGTTTCCGGCGACGTTCAAGCTCCTCTCTTTCTCCAACGGACAAAGTCTTTTTATCTTCTTCATCCACTGTTTCCACTATCATTGCGTTCTCACATAAGGCTTCTTGCTCTTTTGATTGCGGATTCAAATCAAGGTCAGGCGTTTCAATCGTTCCCTTGTCTTCTGCAGGCGTTTCAAGCGTCTGTGCTGCCAGCAGCTTATTTGATAATTCAGGATCGTCATTGATTTCTGGTTCAGTAGCCGACGTCCTTTTCGACCTTTCTGTTTCAGCATAGCTATTAGCAGAATCCTCATCAACAACCGGCTCCTTCCAAAGCGACTCGCCTGAATCAAGCTGTCGACACTGCTTCAGATAGTTTATATGCTCACAATTATGGCACTTCCATATACCCAGTATCCCCTTTTTGAAACCGTCCTGGTCATTCAGAGACGCTCCGCATTCCTCGCAGATGTACTGTCGCCTTGCTGACATTGAATTTCCACCACTCTTTCAATGTTTTAATACTATTATAGCATAGCTGCCGTTTTATGGATATATTTAATTTTACAGAACATAAAGCAGCAAGCCGCAGTTTGAATCCCTGCAGCTTGCTGCTCTCTTAGGTTAATTAATTCCGTAAAAGGAACGCAGACATATCTACCGCAAGTGTCGCAAGCATTGTAAGCTCGGACAGCTGCTGATCTGTCAATTCGTATGCATCTCTACCATAAAAACGAAGACATGCACGATACTCATCCAGGAGCTTTTCAAGTTTGTCTTCTGTCTCATGGATCAATTTTACAATTTTCTTCTCTGCTGCAACAGCTACTTCCGTATTATTCCCAATTAACTCCGTATCAGGGTTTCTGGTGCTCCAGAAAGCGATTGGTTTTCTGACATTCAACGAAATCGTCGAGAGTAGCATCGGGACCCCTTTATATAATGCAATAGGTCCTGCAAGAGACAACAAGGCCGGTCCAAAGGTCATGCTGCAATTTTCTGTATTCATTGTACCAATATCAAACCAAACTGCAGCAGCCGGCTCATCCCCAGCTCCGGAAAGAATTGCGATTGCCGAATCGGTTGCGGAAATTCCGTAGACACCGGCAGTCCACATCGCAACAACAGGTAAAATATTATTTAAGTCCTCACATGCGTTACCACAAATATCCTGCGTCTCAGCTTTTACCGCATTAAGCTCAACTACGGCCGAATCACAGGCATTTATATATTCATAACAGTTATCATGAATTTCGGATTGCATTTCATCAAGGACTGTTTCGTGGCATGAAATGCTGTTGACAAGTTTTTCTATATGCTTAAGCTGGTCAAGAACAGATGCACGTAATTGCAGGAGGTCAATTCCGGCTTCCGTCAGAGACATGTGCGCTGTATTAAATTCATCAATTGCTGCTTCCATACCCTTCGCAGTTGTAATAGTATTCCCTTCGGCTGTTATAAGGTCAGTACCGGTATTTCCCTGATGTTCATCTGAACGTGACTCCAATCTATTCACCAGACGTTCTTTGGCAAGGTCGGCAGACTTTGAAATTTTTGAATTTGCAAGTGTTGTTTTGGCTACGACTTCGCTTTTCACAGATGATAGTACACCTGCTGTCTTTTCTCTGGCACCATTTACAGCAGATTTTAATTCCGATACCTCCAAATTTTGTATCTGTTTTTTTGTCCCGCTGACTGTATTATAAACTTTATTCCCAACATTTCCCGCCGTTTCTTTTACCTGCTCAATATTAAGAGCAGATACTTTATCCCCTGCAGCATTTTTGATGGTATGAATTCTGTCATTGATCACCTTGATCATTTCTGACTTTTCCATGGTAAGGCCCTCTCTTTCAGTTCTTCTGCTAGCTTTCCGCAGGATCATATAGCTTTATCTTCAGCTGCATTTTTCAGGTTTGAATTTGCCTGCACCTTTTTACCGGGCAATCTTCCCTGAATCGTCTGTAGCTTTGTAGCTGTTTTTCGTATTGTTTTCACCGTTTTGATTGTTTTTTTCAATTTTTTCATACCACCGGCAGCGGCTGGCAGCTTACCGAGCACAGTTGTTTTGATCTGTTCATATTGTGCCACGTGCCTTTCCGATCGTGCGTTCTGACATCCAATACACCGTACTGTTTTTCTATCATCCGGAAGCAATGTCATAGGTCTGCCACAATCAACACAAACATATACCAGCGAACTACCGCAAAATGGGCAAAAGCGATAATTCTTTTTTGCTGCAATCGCTTTATCGGTTCCTTTACACCCATTTAACGGACACAGCATAATCTGTTTCGCCATAATAACTCCCTCTAAATCATAAAAAATCTAAGGAAACAACGATATTCCTTGTAGCCTGATCTGTTTGATTTATTATAAAATACAAGCGCTCAAATGGCAACCAAAAGTTCAGCCACTGCTTCGGCTTAATAACAAACCGCCATCCCTCTATGGGATGGCGGAAATGACATATCACACAAGTTTAATTGCTTCCGGGCCAACAAATTCCATTGCAGACATATTTTCTAGATAAAAACAAATATGATGATATCCTGTTTCTAAATTATATGTTTTTGAAAGGAATGGGGCAGACTCGTACATAGCTTTCTGAACTTCGTCACGGTCATCGAAAACCGCTGTACCCCGAACCCTCACAAAAGATCCCTTGTTAAATGAACAAAGTTCAACATTAGGATTTGCAAGCATTTCTTTATAAGCCGCTTTATGTGTTCCACACCCAAGGTAAAGCTTATCCTCAAACACCATTGCAAAACCAAACGGCCGTACACGGGGCGCATTCTGTTCAACCGTTGTAAAATAGAATACCCCTCCTATTTTTTCTAATAGCTCTGTCATTTTGATCATGATCACGACCTCCATCAAATTTCTATCATTATTCTATGTTATTCACAAGGTCCAGTCAACAGGGATACTCCCATTTTGAATCAAAAAATCATTGACTTTCGAAAAGGGGCGACTTCCAAAAAAGCCTCGATATGCAGATAATGGGCTTGGATGCGCCGATGTAAGTATACATCTTGGCGCAGCTGAGGAAATTAACACCTGTTTTCTGATTGCAAAGTTTCCCCAGAGGATAAATGCAATCGGTTGTGGAAGCATATTGCTAGCAGTTATCACAGCATCGGTTAATTTTTCCCATCCGAAATTTTTATGAGAGCCTGCTTTATGCGCTTCGACTGTCAGGACTGAATTTAACATAAGTACCCCCTGATCAGCCCAGCTTTGAAGGCATCCATGACTGGCAGGTAAAAGTCCAATATCCGTCTGAAGTTCTTTATATATATTCTGAAGAGACTTGGGAATTCCAATATCATAATCAACCGAAAAGCTGAGTCCATTCGCCTGTCCAGGCTCATGATAAGGATCCTGTCCGATAATTACAGCACGTACAGACTCCGGTGGAGTTACCTGTAGCGCTTTAAACAGCATTTCCCGCGGCGGATATACTGTATACTGACTGTATGCTGCTTCTACCCGGTCTGAAAGATCACTCCATATGGCATCATCAATTTGAACAATGTCAGCCCATTTTCCCATCTCAGTACGTATCATATTTCTGTCCTCCTAAGCAGTATCATTGTAGTGTAAAATTTTAGAATCGTCAACATAAGCGTCTTTAACGGCCTTTATTGCTAAAAAGTAAATAACATGCTAAAATAGACGAAAGTCTACCCGGAGGGTTATAAAATGGATGAGTTAAATAACGAAACGGTTATTCTGAGGGCGCAGATTGCTGAACTTCAGTCGCAAATATCTGCACTGGAATGCCAGAAGAAAGAATTTCAAAAGGAACTACTCGATGCTGAAAATGATCGCCGGGATTTGTTTTTCGCCCATGTGCTCGGTAGCGGATATTATAACAACGATGCAGCATTGATTGCAGGGGGTGAAGGATTTGGAATTGAATTCCCCAATCCTGATTTTTGTGTGATCGTCGTCAGGCCCGAGGATCCGGATAACGAAACCGGAAATGGCATGGACCGGGGTGAGGTAAATTTTATACTGCGAAATAGTTTTGAAAATTGTTTTGATTTTCCATGCTATGCCGCTGACGTAAAAAATCAGTTGGTAGCAATTTTGAATTTACCTTCATGCAATGAAATTCCAGATTCAGTCATTCATAATCTTGAGGGTGTGTTACGCATACTAGACAACGAGTATAAACTCGTTATGACTGTTTGCATCAGCCGAATTTACCATACACCGATGGAGTTGCACCGCGCAATGGATGACGCAGAGGCTGTACAGGAATACCTTGCTGTTATGGGTATCTTTCAACCGGTTACAACATATGAGTCGTTAACACACGTCCACATGCTTCCCTCGGATATCTCTTTTCTGGATTTTCAGACAAAGCTGTTAGGATGCGCAAGAACAAGCGATATTGCCGGGATTCGAAATTTAATGCACCAAATCATCTCTAACGAATTATATCATAACCGTCCAACAGTCGACACATTTCGTTTTCGTATGTATGGAATTGTCAATACGATGCTATATCTGCTGGAGGATATTTACAACGTAATCGGCACTGATTTCTTTCGTCAGGTAGATCCGGGACACAGGCTAACGCATGCTGAGACTATGGAAGATCTAATGGCAACGTTAGACGATATTTTGATTCAACTGGAAAATTATGTTTCCGATTCTCATACATCGGTCGCTCCGGCCTGGGGTGAACTGATTCAGGCGTATGTCGCAAACCATTTTAAAGATCCAAATCTGACTGTCGCCTCATTAGCTGACAATTTTAATATTACACCAACTTATTGTTCACGTATGTTTAAGCAGGCAACAAACCAACGCCTGTTTGATTATATCCAATTACAGCGATTAAATGCAGCAAAGGATTTACTTGGCCAGGATATGAATCTGACAGAAATTGCTGAGTCCTGCGGTTTTTCAAGTGCGCTGACCATGTCAAGGGCCTTCAAAAGATATGAGGGCGCAGCTCCAAGTGCCCTGAGAGAGCATAGTCATACTTAACTAAAAAGATCCCTTCACCGCAGTGAAGGGATCTTTTTTATCCAGAATTATTTACGCTTACGTGGAATATCTTTCCCCGAATACTCACATACCTTTTTTGCCAAAGGCCCAAAGAAACTGCCAAACACACAGAAAATACATTCTCCGCCATTTTTCATAACTGCCTTGCAGAAAGAATCGTTCCCCTGCGCTGTAGCCTGTTCAAGATGGTCAATATCTTCATAGGGCATATACCCCAGCATTGCAACCGGTTCACTTTTCTTTTTGAATAGGCCTTTTTTTACTGGAACATCAATGTAGATCAACATACGTACATTGGTAAATACCAGATAACAACTTTTAGCCTGATGGGTAGCTTTATCCAGATACTGCCCCTGGTTAATAACTTCCTTAATTTCTTCTCCAGCATCAAATCCGATTACTGTATTAAAATACTCTGCTGTCAAAGCGCCCATAATAACCACCCTTCTCAAATTATAGTTTTACGGCTATTTACAATTACGTTTGCTTTCTAAGCATATTTATTATATCACTCCATACAAATATATCAAGTATTTTTCGCCGATATTTTGTTATTATTCACAATTTTCTAACAATTCTATAATTGAAAAAGCAGGGTCCCTGACTGAGACCCTGCAGTAAAATATATCAACGGCTGCTTCTATGGTAAACAACATTCATTCGAGCAATTGCGCGGGCCAAAGCAGCTTCCGCATGAGCTACTGCTCTTGCGTCCTGCTGTGCCTTGATCTTTTCCTGCGCACGTTCAGCTGCTCTCTGCGCGCGGATCATATCTATTTCGTCCGCACGCTCTGCAAAGTCCACCATAATATAAACTTCAAGCTCTGTGATCTCCATAAATCCGTCGCCAACAGCCAGCACTTCTGTTTTGCCATCTGCAGTGTAACGAAGCTCACCAGCCTGAATCGCTATGACAATTGGTTCGTGATCTGCCAGCACACCAAACTCACCGTCCATTGCGGGAACCGTCAGTGACTCACATTGACCTTTGAACGCCGTTTTATCCATAGCATAGATTTCAAGAGGGAATGTTTTCATCAGCATTCTCCCTTACATTGTGGCCGCTTTTTTCTTAACGTCCTCGATGGTTCCTACGTTAAAGAACGCAAGCTCGGGATAATCATCCATTTCACCCTCTACAATCGCCTTAAATCCGCGGATTGTCTCAGAAACCGGAACATATACGCCGGGGACACCTGTGAAATTCTCAGCGACATGGAAAGGCTGTGAAAGGAACTTCTGTACTTTACGTGCCCGATAAACCGTTACCTTATCCTCGTCATCCAGCTCATCCATACCGAGAATTGCAATGATATCCTGCAGTTCATTGTAGCGCTGGAGGATAGACTGCACCTGCCGGGCAACATTGTAGTGCTCCTCTCCAACGACATCTGCTTCAAGGATTCGGGAAGTAGACTCAAGCGGATCCACAGCAGGATAAATACCCTGCTCTGCAATCTTTCTGGAGAGCACTGTTGTCGCATCCAAATGTGCAAACGTTGTCGCAGGTGCGGGGTCCGTTAAGTCATCTGCGGGTACATAGACTGCCTGTACCGATGTGATAGAGCCATACTTTGTGGAGGTAATACGTTCCTGAAGTTCACCCATATCATTCGCCAGTGTCGGCTGATAGCCAACTGCGGAAGGCATACGACCAAGAAGCGCAGAAACCTCAGAGCCTGCCTGTAGATAACGGAAAATGTTATCCACGAACAGCAGTACATCCTGGTGATCCCGATCTCGGAAATATTCTGCCATTGTAAGGCCAGTCATAGCTACACGCATACGTGCTCCGGGTGGTTCGTTCATCTGGCCAAAAACCAATGCAGTTTTCTTGATAACACCGGACTCTGTCATCTCGCACCATAGATCATTACCCTCACGGGTTCGCTCTCCAACACCGGTAAAGACAGAATATCCACCGTGCTCCTGCGCAACATTGGTGATCAGTTCCTGGATCAGGACGGTTTTACCAACACCGGCACCGCCGAACAGACCGACCTTGCCGCCCTTTGCGTATGGCGCAAGCAGGTCAATGACTTTTATTCCGGTCTCCATAATTTCAACACTGGGACTCTGGTCAGCAAAGGGCGGTGCATCACGGTGGATCACCCAATGCTCGGTATCCTCCGGAATCGGTTCACCGCCGTCGATGGTCTCTCCAAGCACGTTAAACATACGTCCAAGCGTCTGCTCACCCACAGGAACCTTAATATAGCTTCCGGTGGGAATAACCTCCTGATCACGGTAGAGGCCCTCAGCCGCATTCAACAGGATGCAGCGAACCTTCCCGTCACCTAAGTGCTTGGAGACCTCCATGACCATTTCCTCGCCGTTGTTATTTACCTTTAAGGCTTCCTTAATGGACGGAAGATAACCACCATCAAAGACAACATCTACAACAGGTCCGATTACCTGTGAGATCTTACCGTTTTTCATGATAGCCTCCTATGTTTTCTGTGCGTTGGCACCAGCAACCACCTCGTTGATTTCGGTTGTTATGGCCGCCTGACGCACGCGATTGTACTGCAACGACAGCTCGCTGACAATTTCAGCCGCATTGTCTGTCGCATTCTGCATTGCCGTCATTCTGGCATTCTGCTCAGAAGCGAATGCCTCAACGGTCGCGCCATAGATCATGCCCTTGACAAAATCCGGAACGACCTTATCAAGCACCTCTATTGCAGACGGCGCATATTCTGTGGAATATGTTCTGGAATCCTCGGCCGGGACAACTGGGAACATATCTGATGTCAAAGGAAGGATCTGCAGAAGCTGCGCCTCAGAAGTCAATGCGTTAATCATTTTAGTATAAACAATAAATACACGATCGTATTCGCCGTCTATAAACTTCTCAACCGCACACTCCGCAAAGCGTCTGGCACGCCAGGTACCGGGTGTCGCCGCACTATAGATGAATTCTTCATCAATTTTACCAAGCTCAGGGTGCTTTACAAAATACTTATGCCCCTTATATCCGATAAACATCATGGTATTATTGTGCCCGCTACGCATCTTTGACTCTGCCAGACGACAGACATTAAGGTTATACGCGCCAGCAAGGCCTTTATCCGAGGTGATAATAATATAGCAGTCCTTCAGTTCCTCAACCGGAATTTCCCTGTCAGTCGCAAAGTAGCGTTGACGTCCCTCATCTGTATGGTTCAGAATATCGATCATGACATATTGCAGCTTTTCGAAGTAGGGTGCTGTCCGTGCAAGGGCAGTGCGAGCTTTCTTTAGCTTGGACGATGCCATCAGATACATGGCATTTGTAATTTTCATGGTCTTCTGAACACTGGAGATCCGGGACCGGATATCTCTCATACTGTCAGCCATTGATGATCACCTGGCCTTAAATTCCTTCACAGCACTAAGGATTCTCTCCTTCAGTGCGTCAGAAAGCATCTTTGTCTGATTGATCTCTCGAATGATATCCGGATGTTTTGCTTCAATATATTCCATAATATCCGTCTTAAACTGTTCAATATTCTTAGTAGGAACGTCGATCAGCAATTTATTAGAAGCAGCACACAAAAGAATAACCTGCTTCGCAAGACTCATGGGGTTATAGAGCGGTTGCTTTAACATTTCATACAGACCAGTACCGTAGGTCAGAAGTTCTTTTGTCGCATCATCAAGATCTGATGAGAACTGTGTAAAGGATTCCATCTCTCGATACTGTGCAAGATCAATACGCAATGTACCGGATACGCTCTTCATAATTTTAGTCTGAGCTTTACCGCCAACACGTGAAACCGACAGACCTACATTCACTGCCGGACGCTGACCGGAATGGAACAGCTCAGTTTCCAGGAATATCTGACCATCGGTGATAGAGATAACGTTAGTCGGGATATATGCTGAGACATCTCCTGCCTGAGTTTCAATGATCGGCAGTGCCGTCATGGAACCGCCACCGTAAGCTTCGCTGCGCCTGCAGGCGCGCTCCAGAAGACGGGAGTGCAGGTAGAAGACATCACCGGGATAAGCCTCACGTCCGGGCGGGCGCTGAAGCAACAGGGAAATTGCACGATATGCCTGAGCATGCTTACTGAGATCATCATAGACAACAAGCACATCCCTGCCCTCATCCATAAAATGCTCACCGATAGCCGCACCGGTATAGGGTGCGATATACTGCAGCGGCGCAGGATCTGAGGCAGTTGCGGTAACCACGATGGAATAATCCATGGCCCCGTACTTCTCAAGCGTGTTGACGATCTGTGCAACTGTAGAAGCCTTCTGACCGATGGCAACATAGATACAGACAACATTCTGCCCCTTCTGGTTCAGGATGGTATCCACTGCCAGTGCTGTTTTACCGGTCTGTCGGTCACCAATGATCAGCTCACGCTGACCGCGTCCAATGGGGAACATGGAGTCGATAGCCAGGATGCCAGTCTGCAGCGGTTCATTGACTTCTTTCCTGGCAATGACACCCGGTGCAATCTTTTCAATAGGCCGATAGTCATCGGCGAGGAAATCGCCTTTTCCGTCGATGGGCTCGCCCAATGCATTTACAACGCGGCCCAGCATTTCATCCGACACAGCAACGCCCGCATTTTTCCCTGAGCGGACTACCCGCGAGCCTTCGTGTACAGATGCATCGGAACCAAAGAGAATACAGTCCAGAGAATTTTCCCGGACATTCTGTACGATTCCCTTAACACCGGATTCAAAAATTACGATCTCGCCATAGGCGGCGTGGTCGATACCATCAATTGTAGCAATACCGTCGCCAACGGTCTTAACCGCACCAATCTCCTGACGTGTAACCTCCAGATTAAAGTCTTCAATCTGTGCACGCAGGATGGACAGCACATTCTCGTTCGCACTGCCGGCAGGTGCTTTACTAAGCTGTGCCCGAAGCTGGTCCATACGGGCCTTGGTGGACCAGTTATACTCGTCCTTACCAATGGTCAGGATAAAGCCCCCGATGATACTATCGTCATGCTTGATCTCGAAAATCGGATCGTCAGTTGCGCCATAGTTATCCTTAATAAATTTCCGGATTCCCTGAAGCTGCTCCTCAGTTGGCGGCGTTACACAGGTCAGCCGTGCGAGCACTCGGTTCTCTGCCATGCGGCGAAGCTCTGCGTAGCTTTCGATGATCTCATCAAAGTTCCGGACATCGCCATTATCCACCAGGATTTTCAGGAATCTGCGGAGTTCGGATGGCATAACCCGATCGATAAGGTCATGCTTATCCTCAAGAGGAACCGTTGGATCATCCAACTGCTCCATAATAACAGGCGTATCATGAAACAGATCCCTGGCTGCTTCGATAACCGCTCTGGGGGCATGATGGTTCAGCAGTTCCTGGGCGTACTCATACGTTGCTCTTATCATCTGTATCGCCCGCCTTTTCGAGGAACTGATCGTACAGAGCACTGTCGGACCCCGTCTGGACACCTACAACACGGGCAGTAGCTGCCAGAACCAGTTCACGGATTTCGCTCTGCGTCTCACGCAGGATTTCCTTCTTCTGAAGTTCACCCTCAGTTTCTGCATTTTTAATAATCTGTGCCGCTTCTTTGTTAGCGTTGGCCACAATCTCGTCGTAGACCTCCATAGCCTTCTTAGTAGATTCATCAATTGCCTTTGCTTTTTCAGCGGCCATATTCTGTTTGAAATTCTCCTGCTCTGCCACCAGCGCATCCGCCTCAGCGTGGGCAGTTCTGGCTTCCTCCAGTTCCTTATCCACAAGGGCCTGCCGTTCATCCAGTATTTTATGGATGGGTTTAAACAGGAACACGCGGACAAGGATAAACAGAAGGACAACATTGATAACTGTCCAGAGCAGATCGATATCAACACTTAACATGGTTCACCCTTCTTTCAGATTTTCATTTGCTCAGCCGGCAGCCGCCGGCCAGGTAAGTTCTTCCGTATGGTGTGTACCAGCGGATCAGGTGAACAGCAGCAGCAGTGCGATAACAAAGCCATAAATTGCGGTTGCCTCTGCCAAAGCACAACCAAGGATCAGGACAGTCTGAATTTTGCTGCTTGCCTCAGGCTGACGGGCAACAGCATCAACAGCATGCGCGGTTGCAAGGCCAATGCCCAGACCTGCAGCAGCACCACAGAGAACCGCGATTGCGGCAGCTAAATAACTCATAATAATAACTCCTTATAATAAATTAAATTTTGTTTATTCGATTGCTTCCTTAATGTAAATACCGGTCAGGAATACAAATACATACGCCTGAAGAATACCATCAAAAAAATCAAAGTAAAGGCTAAATACAGCAGGCAGGACAACAGGTACCACTGCCTCCAGAATCATCATAATAACAAATGCACCCAGTACATTGCCGAACAGTCGCATACACAGGGACAACGGACGGGTAAACAGGTCCAGTATATTAATGGGATTCCGGTAGGTCTTCAGCCAGCCGATACCGCCTTTGGCGCGTACTCCGGCGATCTGTACTACTACGATGCTCATCAACGCAAGTGCGGCGGTTACATTCAGGGTTTTTGTTGGCGGTTTAAAGCCAAACACACCTGCAATATTTGCAAGGCTGATATACAGCAGGATTGTAATGAGATAGGGTACATACCCCTTGCCCTCTTCGCCGACCATATTTCCGACGAAGGATTCGAGCTTCAGAACAATCCACTCGATTGCAGCCTGTCGTTTGCTGATATTTGTGACCTTCAGGTTTCTTGTCATAAGGAAACAGAACAGAACGATCACAGCCATGATAATCCATGTTACAACACAAGATTCATCAAAGGGCAGCGCACCGATACGAAATACTACCTCAGAGCTCATTTCCTCTGAGAGTATCTCTGAAAGATTGCTCATACTAAAAATCACTTCCTTTCATCTGCACCATAAGTGCCAGGTCCTTTCGCTACAGTACCGGAGCCACATGCGGTTTCGGTACTTTCGTTTAAAATTTCTTGCTCCGGAACAGCAGTTATGGCTTCTTCAGCGACGCTTTTCAGGATCACAGAGACCAGAACCATTGCCATGGCAAACGCAAATACTGTAATTGCCAGCATTACCAGCACCGCTGTCAGTTTATTCCCAGTGACCTTCCACAGGAAAAAGCCAATTAAAATACCCGCGCCATTTCCACCGCAGAAGATCAGCACAAACAGCAGTACAACAATCAATCGCAGTTTTCCGGCACGGGCTGTATCAGAGGCAGGATTGTTCTCGAAGTCCGTGAAAATCACCTCCAACGGTATGTAAGGATCATATCCATTCCATATCGAATTCAATATTTGCACTTTTGATTATAAGTCAATTTCAGATTAATTTCAAGGAAAGATTTATAGCAAAACAGCCATAATAAGTCAAAGCAGTTTAACCTTCATTGAGCAGTAATTCCAATACAGCATCGAGTGTTTGGCAGCGAGTCCCCTTAGGATATTCCATATCACCTAAGATAAAAGCACGATCACAAAACTCAAACATCGGAATATCATTTATGCCATCACCGACCGCAGCAAAATCCTGCTGCTTCGAGCCTGTCATATTCGAAAGTAATATTAGTGCTTGTGCCTTGCTGATCGTCTTCGGAATCAGGTCAAAGCAATCTGCTTGATGGTATATATTAATTTCATCCGTCTCCAGATTACCGTTATATAGCAGTTCCTCAATAGCACGTTCTGTCTCAGCGTTATAAAAAAAGGGCGTCAGTTGAATTTCTCCGGGTTGTACCCACACATTTTTCGCGCATCTGCGCTCAATTTCAGTTTTAATCGTGTTAAGTTGTGCCATGGCCCTATCACTGCAAGGAAGATATTGGCCATTGGATGGTGGCAGATCAATTCCAAACTGAAGCATCGCTCCGTTTTCTCCGATCAAGACAGGCGCCCTCAAGCCTATCTGCCGAACAAATCCACAAAGATAATAAATTGGCTTTCCACTGCAGATAATGATCGTATGCCCTGTACTTTCAAGCATACGGAGTTTTGTGATCTGTTGAAAATCCATAGCTTTGCCAGCCGGACACAGAGTTCCGTCCAGATCAAATACTAACATTCTGTGCATTAAAGTTCTACCTTTCAAAAAATGTTGAAAACTGACAGGTCATGGTTGAAATCTGTCAGTAGCATTGTAAATGTACCCAGGTTATAATATTAATATAAGTTGACTTTCAGAAATCATTCTTTCTTCATATTAGTGAGAGCCCCGCTGTGATCACAGCGGGGTTTTCGCTATGTTTTCTGCGCTCCTCCTCAGTGGCACGCCACAGCATACGTGCTTATCTGAACATAGCTATCAATTACAAATATGAAGAAATCCAAAAGCTATTGCCGTTTTATTAATTGAGGCAAATCAGATGCAAGCATCATGCCTGTCACAATTAAGGCTGCACCAATTACGGCCATAGCGCTGATTGGTTCGTCCATAAATACAGCTCCCGCGGCAAGCGTTACAAATGGAATCGCATATATATACATATTGGCCGCAACAATTCCAATTCCGGCACAGGCATAGTTCCATGCAATGTAACACAAAGCACTTCCAACCAATCCAAGGAAAAGCACACCTGCCAGATATTCCGGACGCTGAAGTTCAAAAATGGGAAATGGCCTCCCCTGTATCAGCAGAACAGGTAGACTTAGTATTATCCCGTAAAACATTAACTTACGTGAAATAAGGAAACTTGAGTATTTATCTGTATATCTGGCAAGGATCAAACTATAAACAGCCCAGCATATGGCTGCGCCCAGGCTGAGGACATCTCCCTTCATACTAAGGTGAAGAACAAGCGCACCATTAAATACCACCAAAATCGTCCCTGCAAATGCAAGGAAAATGCCAGCTAACCGGTTTACAGGGACCTTACGACCTGGATGAAATATTCTGATAAAAATCAGCGTAAAGATCGGTGCAAGTGAAACAAGGATACTGACATTTGAGCTATATGTGTATAGCAAAGCGGAATTCTCAGCCATATAGTATAACATGTTTCCAAACAGGCTCATTAGCAGGAATCCCAGTTCGTCCTTTATTCTGATCTGCCATTTAGGATAAATTAGCCACAGGGCAACATACGCAAGCAAAAAGCGTAGGAGCATAATCTGAACAGGTGAATAACTGACAAGAAGAATTTTACTCACAAGAAATGTACTGCCCCAGATTATGGCGCAGAATAAACCACATAAATGGCTAAACAAGTTTCGCCGGCTCATAATCAGCCTCCTTTCCATCAACACGCTCGTATTATAGTATAGGATTACCGGAAATGCAAATACCCGGTCCTGAAGTATATATCAAATTTAAATTACTTCAGCCTGTAAAGTGTAAAGCTTTAATAATATCAGAAATATTATCCTCATGGAGTATACAAGTCGGAAGCCTTACCGGCCACAAATACTCGACATTCGACAGTTGAAATGCTATTATAAAATGAAGAGGTGAATGCGATGGCCACAACCCGCAAAAAGCAGGCACAACCGGCAAGCGGCTACCAGCAGTTTCTTTCAGATTTGAAGGGACATAACTATTCCAATTTAAACATTTTTTTCGGTGAGGAAAAATATCTGCTATATTGGTGCAGGAACAATCTCAAAAAGCAGCTTGTTGAGGGGCTTGCCGCCGATTTTAATTATCATCGCTTTGACGCAGATACATTCACTATCGCTACATTTCAGGATGCCGTGGAAGCTCCACCTATGATGAGTGACAAAACGCTGGTTGAGCTTTGCGATATCAATCTGTTTGATCCGACATACGACAAAAATCAACTAAGTGATATTTTTGCAGATATACCTGACTATTGCTGTATTTTAGTTCTATTCGATACTATAGAGTGGAAACCGGATAAACGCCAGAAAAAATTATGGTCTGCCATCTCTGATCATGGAACAATCTACGAATTTACGGAGCAAAGCGAGCCTGATCTCATCAAATGGATCCAGAAGCGCTGCCGACTGGACAATATAGAGATCACGAAAGAAGCAGCATCGCACCTAATACAGCGAGCCGGTTCCTCTATGCAAAATCTGGCTTCAGAAACCGAAAAGCTGATCAGCTACACACAGACAGGATGTATTACCGAAACAGATATAGATGATGCCGTAATCCCGATATTATCTTCCGCGATTTATATGATTACGGATGCATTGAGTCGTGGTGATTTCAACCGTGCAATTGTTACGCTGCAAAACGTCCTGGCTCAGGATATCGAACCCGTACGGATCAGTGCATCTATCAGCAGTCAAATGCGTCAGCTATACGTAGCAAAGCTTCTTGCCGAAAACGGTAAAGGTTCTTATGATCTTGCAAAGCTTTACGGAATTTATGAACGACGCGCCAATAATGTTTATTCACAGGCACGTGCCTTCAAGCGTGCTCAGTTACAGCAAGCAGTCAGATTATGTACAGATACGGATATGCAATTAAAAAGCTTTAACGGGGATGACGAGGCAATTTTGAAAGATCTTATGATCGCATTAGCAGAACTATAGAAGGAACAATTATATGATTTGCATTCAGGAAGCAATTCTGGTTGAAGGCCGATATGATAAAAATGCACTAAGCCAGATCGTAAAAACCGCAATTTTTGAAACAAATGGCTTCGGAATTATGAAAGATCACGATAAAATTCGCTTTTTGCGAATGGTAGCAGAAAATCGAGGTCTAATCGTGTTGACCGACAGTGATGGTGCAGGACTTTTGATTCGGAATAAACTAAAAGGTCTGTTGCCAGAGGGTAAAGTGCTGCAGGCTTATATTCCTGATATTCCGGGCAAAGAAAAGCGTAAGCGAACAGCAGGAAAAGCGGGTTTGCTTGGTGTAGAGGGAATGCCGCCTGACATTTTAGAGCAGGCAATTCGAAATTGTGGTGCACATATTATCGGTGAAGCAGAGGCTGCACATGTACAGACTATAACAAAGCAAGACCTTTATAAACTCGGCTTGTCAGGGAAGCCTGACAGCGCATATAAACGTCAGATTATTAAGGAAAAATTTCAGCTTCCGCAAAATTTGGGAAGTAACGCATTTCTGGATGCTCTCAATCTTATAACCACACTGGAAGATTTGGAAACAATCGTATAAGCAAGGATGGCTAAGCCACTAAGGCTTAGCCATCCTTTTTGTCATTCCGTACCGGGAAGGATCTGCGGATCATGGGATATTACAGGCACATCCGACGTGACGCCGGTACTGCTTTGTGCAGGCTGGGAATTTCCAATCGGTACTACCCTTAAAAGCAACCATAGCAGAAGTATTATGATCATTGCAATCAATGTAAACCGAAAGCGACTAAGGAACTGCCGCATACTGTAACGTTCATCCTCATTGTGAATCAATCGTCTGATAGATTCAGTCAGATGAGCAGGGACCGATATGAAAGAAACTATCGGTACAAATCGGGGCAAAAGCTCCTGAATCTGATTGACTTCTGCTACAGAACAACCGGTTATTTGACTGATCTGGTCGATTGTCATACCATAATACAGCATTCCAAGGCCAAATGCCTGTATTCTGGTAATCTTCACATCAGTCATAGCAGTGAAGCAACCGCTATCACCTCTCGGCTTTCTGAAATTGGAGGCCTTCTGTCTAATAAGACTGGAAAGCCAGAATAAAATTGAAGAGTTGCAATCAAACAGGGAGATTGCATTCCACGCAGTTTTAAATGTATCCAAAAACAAGTCAAATGCAGTCTCAGCATCACCGGTAAAAAGATAGCACAGCCTGTAAACAGAAGCATCATATAAAGAAACAAGGCTGCAAAACGCATCGATATTACCTTTAGACGCCATATGGATCAAATCTTGCTCGTCCATGCTGTTACCTCAGATCACGTTTAATGGCCTTTACAATTGCGTAAACCTCATCCATTGTAGTCAGTGCAGAAATTTCTTTTTTATAAGCAGCTGCATATTGCACACCATGTAAATACCAACAGAGTTGTTTTCTTGCCTCAAGACAGGCTATGTGTTCCCCTTTCTCCATAAGTGAAATTTCAACCTGTCTCAGCGCGACATCCATTCTTTGCGATAAAGGAGGCAACGTCGGAACATCGGTCCCATCAATTTTTGCCCTGGCAGCACGAAATAACCACGGATTACCAAACGCAGCTCTTCCAATCATTACATGATCAGCTTTTGTATATTTCAAAATTCGCAGTGCGGCCTCAGGAGAGTCTACATCTCCGTTCGCTGCAACAGGAATTCCAACTGCCTGCTTTACGGCGGCAATACAATCCCAATCCGCTCTGCCAGAATAAAGCTGCGTTTTTGTCCGTCCATGAACCGCTATTCCACTAGCACCCGCTTTTTCTACAAGCTGTGCCAGCTCGACACAGTTAGCATGGCTTTTATCCCAGCCCTTTCGCATTTTTACTGTTACCGGAATCGGGACTGACTGGACAACGGCTTTCACAATTTCAGCCGCCAACTCAGGGGTCCGCATTAATCCGCACCCATCTCCGGAGTTTGCAACCTTAGGCATGGGGCACCCCATGTTAATATCTATAAAATCAGGATCCGCAACTTCAACGGCAATCTGAGCGGCTTTGGCCATAAATGAAGGGTCGTTACCAAATAATTGAACGCCGCAAATACCCGTAGGTGTTTTCTTCAGCAAAGCAGGAGTTTTCTTATCCCCATAACACAAAGCCCGGGAAGAAACCATCTCTGTAACAGTTATATCTGCGCCCATCTCAGCGGCAATCGTACGATACGCAAAATCAGTAACTCCGGCCATAGGTCCGAGGATAAGTTTTGGAGTATTTGTCTTCATCGCTCCATCTCCTAGAAAATGTGACATTCAAGCAAAAAATATACAAGCTAAAGTCATATACAATTTGATACTTGAGGTTTAATAAAACTTATGACAAAACAGTTTGCATTTTACCATAATATCAGCCAAAAAGAAAGCCTTGAACCTGATCGTTCAAGGCTTTCTTCAACATAATCACTTTGCTGAAATTCCGCAGACATTGATATTTACAGCCTGAACCTTCAGGCCGGTCATAGATTCAACCGCTGAAATAACATTTTCCTGAATTGCATTTGCAACACTTGGAATCTCAGAACCATACATGACGATAACATTTGATTCAATCGTAACAACCGAGTCAACGATCGACAGTTTAACGCCCTTGCTCAAATTCTTCTTACCAAGCATTTCAGCAAGATCCGCAGTAAAGCCAGATGACAGGCCAACGACACCTTCAACTTCACTGACAGCTACAGCCGCAATTGCAGAAACAACTTCTTCAGAAATGTTAACGCTTCCTTTTTCTACGTTCTCAACAATATAGTCCTTATTTTCGCTCATAGAAAGGCTCCTTTCTAAGTTTACAGAGGGCGATTCCAAATTACTTAGAGGCTCTCTTCACCATACGAGCATCATGCGCGCGTCTGAGCCTGACCCAAATATTACCGGAAATGCAAACAGAAGAGTACAGACCAGCAACAACACCAATAAACAGAGGCCAGCAGAAACGGCGGATGGAAGTTACGCCAAGGATCAGAACCATAGTAATCGTCAGCAGGGTAGTGATGGTGGTATTAATAGAGCGGCCCATGGTCTGCCAGATTGACTTATCAACGACATCTCCAAAATCGGCTGTGGGCGTTGCCTTGTAATTCTCACGGACACGATCAAAAACAACGATCGTAGCATTGATAGAATAACCAAGGATGGTAAGTGCCGCAGCAATAAAGTTTACGTTAAACGGAATCCTGAAAATGATATACGCTGAAAGCATGACCAGAAGATCATGGCACAAAGCAACAACAGCAGCAATACCGGAACGTAAATCAAAGCGGATGATAATGTAAACAAGCATACAGAGTACAGCTACAACTGCAGCAAGGATGGTAGCATTACGCAGATCATTGGATACCGAAGCAGAAACAGAACTGGAGGATACAACAGAAGCATTCGGATATTTTTCTGCAATTGCGTCAAACAGCGCATCACGAGTTTCGACATCAACAAACAGAGACTTTACGACTACACCAGTCCCCTCCGAACCATAGGTCGTAACAGAAGACAGCTTATTATCGAGAACACCGGAAGCGATCTCTTCCACAGCTGTAGTATCACACGCTTCTCCGCAATCAAAAGTCATAGTTACGCCGCCGAGGAAATCGACATCCATATTGAACAGATTCAAGCCAAAGGGTAAGGTAACAAGGCCAACAACACCTGTTACAAGAAGGATTGCAGAGATAATAAGGAAGAGTTTAAAATGCTTTACAAAGCTGAATGTACAATTACGCAACATCTTAATTCTCCTCCTTCTCAATCTTTACGCCATACAGCGCGGGGTTGACAGCCTTAAAGCCAACAAGTGCTTTCATAAGGAAACGGCTGGCAAAAAGCATGATGATCATCGAAAGAATAACACCAGTAAACAATGTTTTGGCAAAGCCAACAATCGTACCGGTACCAAGCTTCCACAAAACAATTGCAGCGATCAATGTCGTTACATTGGAGTCAATGATAGAAGAAAGCGCGTTTTTATAACCGGCATCTATTGCGGAACGCACTGTTTTGCCAACGCGCAGCTCTTCTTTGATACGTTCAAAAATAATAACATTTGCGTCAACTGCCATACCAATTGTCAGTATAATACCAGCAATACCAGGCAGGCTAAGGTTCAGCTTCGCAACTGAGATCACAACAAGGAACAGTGCGGAGTACAGGCATAGAGAAATACTGGCAACAACACCAGGAACACGATAGAAAATGATCATGAAAAGCATGACCAGAAGGATTCCGATCGCACCAGCATAAATAGAGCTGGAGAGGGACTTCTCACCAAGAGAGGCGCCAATCGATTCCATCTTAACATTTTCAAGCGAGAATGGAAGCTTACCTGCAGAAATGATATTTGCAAGATAAGTTGCATAATCCGAATCAGTAGAGCTACCAAGTGTAATAACAGCGCTGTCACTGTTAATACCGGTAGATGCATAATCAGAGCTAACCTGCGGAGTAGAAATTGCCGTATCATCCAGGTAAATCGCTACAACATTTTCGCCATCGCTCATATTCGCTGCATACTTTGTGATCTCGGTAAACATTTCCTGACCTTCAGATGTAAACTCAAGCACAACATGCCACTGCATTGTCCCGGCTTCATCAACGGCACTATACTCTGCACGCGCAGAATCAATATACTTGCCGTCCATCATCATACCGGTTCCGGTTTCTGCATCATAATCAGAAGTTCTGAATTCAACGACAGCAGTTGTACCAATCTGACTTGCAGCCTCTTCCGGATTTGTAACAGCAGGAATGTCAACAACAATCTGGTCATCGCCCTGCTTGGTTACGGTAGCTTCAGAATAGCCAAGCGAATCAAGACGTTCACGAAGCATTGTAATTGCGGAAGAAATACCGCTTTCAACATCAGCGCTGCTGGTCCCATCGGGGATGATCGCCTCATAGGTGATCTCTGAACCACCGACAAGATCAAGTCCAAGGGTTACACCGTCTTCCACACTGGGAAGTTCGACAAACCCAAGGTCAAGACCGTCATACGCAGTAAACGCAAGAAGTGCAATCAGTACGATGACGATCAGATAAGTGATAATACTCTTTTTCATATCTGGTCTGTGCCTCCTGTAAAAATTGACCGAAATAACCGGCCGATACACAAGTAAATTTTATTATAACCACAATCCGAAGTAAAGTCAATCAGCTTTACCCAATTTATCGGCTTTTCTTATACCTTCAGTTCAAAGCCGTTATCATTGACCAGATCGGAATATTTTTTCAATACAGGGGCAACGCACTCGCTGATAAAATCAGTTACCTGCTCAACAGATCTGCCTATATACGCACTTGGTTCCAAATGGGCGAGGATCTCTTCCTTTGTCATTCCAAACATCGGATTTGCAGCAATCAGATCAATTAAATTATTCGGAAGGCCAAGATCCTTAACCTGATGTCCTGCCTCAAGAGAATGGACGCGGATTGCCTCGTGGAGCTCCTGACGGTTTCCCCCGCGTTTTACTGCATCCATCATGATATTCTCGGTAGCCATAAACGGCAATTCTTCGAGGATATGTTTTTCAATTACCTTGGTATGAACGACCAGTCCGGAAGCCACATTCAAATAAATGCCAAGAATTGCATCAGTTGCGAGGAATGCCTCAGGTACAGACAGACGTTTATTTGCAGAGTCATCCAGAGTGCGTTCAAACCACTGTGTAGCAGCAGTAATTTCAGGATTCAGCACATCCGCCATGACATAGCGCGCAAGTGCGCAAATGCGCTCGCACCGCATAGGGTTGCGTTTATAGGGCATTGCTGAAGACCCAATCTGATTTTTCTCAAAGGGCTCCTCAATTTCCTTCATATGTGCTAAAAGCCTCATGTCGTTAGCAAACTTACTTGCAGATTGTGCAATCGCTGCCAATGTAGAAACAACGCCTGTATCCATTTTTCTGGAATAGGTCTGTCCGGAAACAGGTACAACTGCATCAAAGCCCATTTCCTCCGCAATCATACGCTCCAGTTCTTTTACTTTTTCGTGGTCACCATCAAAAAGTTCAAGGAAGGATGCCTGCGTACCGGTAGTTCCCTTACTGCCTAAAAGCTTCAGCGTTCCGATCCTGTAGTCCAGTTCATCCAAATCCATCAGGAGCTCATTCAGCCATAAGGTTGCCCGTTTGCCTACAGTAGTTAACTGCGCCGGCTGATAATGTGTAAAGCCAAGGGTAGGCTGAGCTTTGTACTTTTCCGCAAATGCAGCAAGGGCGTGAATTACGTTTACCAGACGCTTTCTGATCAGCAGCAAGCCCTCGCGCATCAGGATCACATCGGTATTATCTCCAACATAGCAGCTTGTTGCCCCAAGGTGGATAATTGGCATAGCCTTTGGGCACTGGGCACCATAAGCATGAACATGTGCCATAACATCATGGCGGAGCTTTTTCTCTTCTTCCTTCGCAACATCATAGTTAATGTTATCTTTAAAGGCTTCCAGTTCGTCAATCTGTTCCTGCGTAACGGGCAGGCCAAGGTTCATCTCCGCACGGGCAAGTGCAATCCACAATCTGCGCCATGTAGTAAATTTTTTGTCCTGGGAAAAAAGGTAGAGCATTTCTTCACTCGCGTAACGACTGGAAAGCGGGCTCTCATACACTGCAGTACTGATAGTAATCAATCCTTTCAATCATTCGTAAGATATCAACTAAAAAGGCACGGACATACAAGTCCGTGCCTATTATAATGTATTTTATGCTGTATTTCCAGTAAAATATACCATAATCCCAAAATCCGTTTGCATTATCATGCAGCCTTTGCTATGAGGTTAAATCTGTACTCATAGTATCTTCGTAAGCTGCGTCGGACTGTGGCGGCACCGGTGAGGAGCCGGCCGCTTTTGCCCGGGGATTCACGCCGACCATCGTGTCCCACTGCTCCCGTGTGATAAGCAGTTGTCTGGGCTTCGAGCCCTCAAAGGGACCAACAATGCCCTTCTCCTCCATCTCATCCACAATCCGTGCGGCATGTGCATAACCGAGCTTCAAACGACGCTGAAGCATAGAAACCGAAGCCTGCTTTGTATCCAGTATAACTTCCACCGCATCTGGCAGTTGCGGGTCGCCATCTGTTCTAAATGCTTCACCTTCATCAGCACTGCCTGCCTTCCCAGCTGAACCGGCCCCGGAAGTAGCTTCGGCATTCTGGTTGATCTGTGCGGTAATACTGGAATCATACTCTGCTTCTCCAGCCGTACCTTTCACCTCAGCAACAACTTCTTCTACCTCTTCATCTGTAATAAAGCATCCCTGCACACGTGTCGGGCTCAGCGAGCCGATCGGATTAAAGAGCATATCTCCCTTGCCCAGCAATTTTTCAGCACCGGCGGTATCAAGAATAATACGGCTGTCAATCGCTGAAGAAACCGCAAACGCAATTCTGGACGGAATATTGGCCTTCATCAAACCGGTAATTACGTTGGCAGACGGTCTCTGTGTTGCAATGACAAGATACATGCCGGCCGCACGCGCTTTCTGTGCAATACGAACAATTGAATTTTCAACATCCTTAGCTGCAACCAGCATAAGGTCAGCAAGCTCGTCAATAATGATGACAATCTGTGGAAGCGGCTCCATATCATCACGCTGTGCTGCCTGTTTATTGTAGCCGGCTATATCACGCACATTAAATTCGGCCAATAGATTATACCGACGCTCCATTTCTGTAACAGCCCATTGTAATGCTCCTGCCGCTTTTTTTGCATCTGTTACAACCGGAATCAGAAGATGAGGGATACCGTTATAAACGCTTAGTTCGACAACCTTCGGATCAATCATGATCATGCGAACCTGCTTCGGCGTAGAACGGTACAGTAAGGAAACGATAATGCTGTTCATACATACGGATTTACCGGATCCAGTGGTACCCGCAATTAACAGATGTGGCATTTTTGCGATATCGCCGACAATCGTATCCCCACTGATATTTTTACCAACCGCAAATGTAAGATTGGATTTGGCATTTTTGAACGCACGTGAATCCAGAACTGAGCGGATCGGTACAGATGTCGACTGCTTATTAGGGATTTCAATACCAATCGTAGAGCTTTTTCCCGTAACTGCAGCCACACGAATGCTGGCAACGCCAAGCGCCAGCGCAATATCCTCATTCAGTGAGGTAATACGGTTCATTTTTGTTCCAAGCGGAAGCTTTAACTCATAACGAGTAACAGAGGGCCCACGAACAGGCTTTCCGGTAACCTTAATATCAAATCCAAAGCTTGCCAACGTGCGTTCAAGCAGATCAATATTATGAACAGTCTCGGCATTATCATCATCCGACATTGTATCAGCCTGGGACAGATGACTTGTAGACGGGAAATGATAGGGCTTCTCATCTTCCCGCAGTGTTTTATTAATGCTTCGGGTCACACTGCGTTCAGCCGCATCGGCTTCACCTGGATTCAACTGACGGTTTCGCTGTTCCGCCTCCGCGCCCCGTTCCAGCTGTGCTTTGGTAAGCTGCTTTGTTTGTACAGCAGAAGCACTCTCCGGTGTTTTCCCACCTGTTGCACATTCCTCGTCATCAGGTGACTGTGGTTCATCAAAAAGAATATCCTGAAAAAGAGGCTCCACCTGATCCAGTTCAGGCTCTTTAATCTGTTTCTGAGTCTTTGCTTGTGGAAGAGTACTCCCGGAAGCATCCCCCGTAGCATTCCTTGCTTCCTTCCGAATCGTAGCCGTTCCGGAAACGGGTATATCAAATCTTGAGGTATCGTCAGCCGGCTGTTCTACCTGCTCAGCAGGTACTGCCAGCTTCTGCGTGCGCTTTGCGGAATAAAGCAGTTCTTCGTCTGCCTGTAATTTCGTAGTAGCAGGCTGCTTTTTCCGTTTCCTGGCTGTTTTAGCAGGAACTTTTTCTGTATTTATATTGGAGGTACCAAGCGGGACGTCAAAATTCTTTTTCTTTCCGTCTAATTGAAAAGCGTTAACGGACTTTTCTGCCCTGGGCAGTGGTGTAAGCAGCTCTCGCAGATCCTGCACGGTATCATAGTCCTGTAGTTGGAGCTGCTGTACCTGAAATTGTTCCTGCCGCTCCTGCTGCCGCTGAGCTGAGATTGCCGCGCGTTCCTGCTGATGCAGCTGTGCTTTCTGATTGATCGTCTTACGGACCGGTATTTTAAATGTATAAACAAGGCAAAATACAGCAAACAGGATCAATAGAACGCCTGTTCCCGGCTTACTGATCATATCCACAAGGATATGCGACATACCGCCGGAAATGACACCACCCGTAGTTTTTGCGATACCGCTGCTCCAAAGATAGCCTGGAACTGTTGCATCATAGGGAATATCAATCGGCTCACGGAATACATGGCCAAAACCGGAAATCATGATCAGTGCAATGAACAGTGATCCAGCTCGCGCTTTACCGCCTTTTTTCTCCTTTGCGACCACCAGTGCCCCCATTAGTACAAACGCAACGGGCGCAAGATAGATTCCCCAGCCAAATAAACCGGAAATAATGATCCCAAGCCATTTCACTATGAATGCATCAACTCCGGCAAGTGAAAGCAGGATCAGGAAGCCCGCAAAGGCAAGGACGCCGCCCAGCAACAGGTTCAGCAAATGCCTCCGCCGCTTCAGAGACGCAAGCTGCTCATCGGAGAGGCTACCAGCCCGCTCAGCAACAGATTTCGATCTATTTTTTGACGCAGAGTTTGTTCTTGAAGATTTTGAAGAAGTTCCTTTCCCTGTTGAGCCAGTGACTTTGGATGTACTTCCCTTTTTACCGCTGTTTTCTTTTGACTTTGACGTGTTTTTTTTCGTAGAAGTCTGTGCCATAAGTTTCTCCTCTTTATGGTTTCTTCAACTTTTGAGAAGTCGTATATTTTAGTATAGCATAATTCACCCGAAAATTCCATAGCATCCTTGTGCACATTTCCATATCACTGCGCATTACGGTTGTACAGTACTTGTGGCAGGGCTTAAATCAGGCATCAAATCAGTGCATTCCCGGATAACCTCAAGATAATCCGCAGCGTCAAGTTGGCAAGACCAGCACAAAAGTGCACGATATACCGCATCCGGCAGTTCGATAGAAGTTGGATCTGTCGAAGCAGCCAGGATCGTATCAGCCAATTTAATTGCCTGCTGAATCATTTGCAGCTTCAATGCTTTAATGTCGGCAGGTTCAACAAGAAATAGCCCGGCTGAATAATCAGATGTATTCCCACATCGATTCTGACAGCAGGCACACCCGGGCGCAAGACGGTATTTTTCAGATTGAATTTCTTTGGTCAATTCAGCTGCTTTCGTAGAATCATCAGAATTGCCTGCCGCTTGAAGTGCCGTTGCCACAAGTTGATCTGTTGAACTTAGTCTGCCGTTGTTTGAAACAGCACCGGCAAGACCAGCCAGTGCCCCTATCATATTTAAGTCTATGTCAATCACTTTCACATTGTCCCCACTTTCATAATTCACTCAGCTATCTACATTTTAATTGTATCAGATTACTTTCAAATTTCAAAGAGCGGCTGTATGATCAAATAATAATCATACGGCCGCTCAATCGCCACATTACTTTTTTCTCATTCGGTTAATTCAAAAGCAACACTCAGATCATTAGCGCACAAAAGCATCTTAGATATATTGCCTGCGTTTAATAACTTTTGCGCAGATAATCGGATATTTGTTTAAAAGTATTAATTTTATTCCATCTCTACAACAGGACTCACATCTTAAACAGTTTTGTTTAGAAAATATGTATTCCTGTTATTCTGATTATTTGTGGTATCCATATTATCCCGGCTATCAAGGCTCGTGTTATCAAAATGTTATCAGCCGTGATAACACGAAGCAAATCCCCTGCGGATAATATCTATTGGCTTGGGTGTATTATAGCATCTGAAGGGCGAAATCTCAATAACCGGTTTGATCCGGTTGAGAGTGCGGAAAAAGAAAGAACAGGCAGTATTATTACCACCTGTTCCATTCTTTAAAACACGTCTGAATTATTCGTAAAGGACTTCACCATCACAAATAGCTTTAACGGGGATTTGATGGTAATTCACTTCAAATAAACAACCATCAGAAATTCTTCTAAAAGCTATACAATGATATTCTTCATAGCCTTCTTCATCTTCGTCAAGGCCGTTGTCCGATTCATAATCCGTATCGTATACAGCATCAACACTTTTCCCATCTTTATCGAAAAGAGTATATTTTCCACCGATATGAGAATGTGTGGATTTTAGTAAGGTTTTAAACCTCTCCAAATTAATACTTGTCATCTCTACTCCTCCTTTGGTCTTGCAGGAACAATATGCGTTCCGCTTTTAGAATAATGTATAATCCCCACGGTTGTTGGATGTTTTGTTCCCGTGTCAGGATCAACATAATTACCGATGATCCTACCAAAATCAACCCTCTCTTTGTTATCTCCAAGAGGTTCGCCTTTCCCAGAATGTGTAGCAACTAAATTGTTCGCTTCATTCATGGATATAGTAAGCTCGCTCCTTCCAGGAATAAAATTATTATGTCCGGGAATATGCTTTCCTTGCTTACCCTCGTTGATGACTTTAGGAAAAGAATCGAATTTGGAAGGACCAGATTGAGCACCGGCATCGAAAGTACTCGCTATGTTTGCTTCGTTATTTGCTACAGCATTATTAACATTACCCTGCTCCAATGTTTGCTGGTTACCCGAAGTAATACCGCTATCATTTCCGCTCATTCTGCATCCTCCTTTCGATATTCCTATCTCTTAAGGAGTTGCTCGGAATAATGATTTTGATGCCATGATTAATTGCGTATTGGAACAATTACAAGCAGTTTTCGTCATTTCCACATGCCGAATACACAATAATGGCCTTTAGCGGCAGATGATCCACCACATATTTTACGGCTGCCTTCGTCAGAGCTCTTTCTGCAGCATATCTTACATGCCCCTTTGCGCTGAATGCAACAACACGACATTTCTCCAAACCACAGCAAGTAATCGGAAGTGAATCTTCTGAATAATACATAATATTTGGTATCATGACAGCGTGCAGTTCCAAAATGAACCAAAGCGCTACTATTCTTGCTTTCCAGACTCTTTCAAGATTCTCAATTTTCTGAATATCGCCAAAGAGAGAATAATCTGGACTCACAAAGAATTTCACACCGGAAAACCTGTCCTTATAATACGCAAGAAGTTTTTTGTCCCCATAATATATTGCGTTAAAGAGCCCATGAATATCATCGAATGAAATATCATACGAATAAAAGCAAATTCCTGTGTTCTTTGTTTTGTGGTAATAGCCAGGTTGATTATAGAGCGCAAGATAGTCTGGAAAAACATCCGTATTGCAATACAAGACAGGAAAGCCGAATTCCCCAGTTCTCTCTGCTTGATTAAGCAATCGCTGGATATTATGATTTAACAGACGATACATATCCTCCTGTTTTCTGGATACACTACCGTCGTTGTTTTTTACTTTACAAGTAATTTGTTTCAATAAAAATACCTCCGGAAATATAAAAAGTCTCTGTTTGCATGTTTTCCTCCTTTTGGGTAATGCAAAACTACTGGTTCTATCTACACCCATTCATTAGCGTGTAGAAATCCTTTGACTTTTCCTCCGAAGGCCTTTATAATAGAAGTGCCTAATTTCCGAATAATGGCATTCGGAGAAAAACGTCTTGCTGATCACTGCAATGGTTAGCAGGATGTTTTTTTATTGTCTATTACAAGCAATATAACCACCACCTTTCGTAGGCTTTGCTTTATGCCCAATCATATCGAACGACTTCGCCAGGATAATCTGTCCACTCAAGATACCCGTCATTCTGCAATCTGCCGAGTACAACAAATGGCTGAACCCCGTTAACCTCTGCAAAGGTACGGATTCTTTCCCAAGACGTACAGTCTCTCGATAATATGAACTTTCGGTACAACGTTGGTGATATTAGAGTATCACTTGCATATTGATCTGCCAATTGCTCTGCTTTACTTTGAACTGAGTCAAAATCAACGAATCTTGTTTTATTGTCTCCGTTAAGAATATGAGCAATTTCATGGAACAGGGTAAACCAGAATCTGTCAGCTCGCTTGCCGCGAATTGTTAAGCAAAGTATCAGCCTGCCTCCCGAGGTCTCTTTTATAAACCCTTGAACCGGAGCCCCTCTGAAGTTCTTCACCACCTGAAATGCGATTCCGCATTCTGCCAAGATGTCCTGCAGTTCCTGAATTCCTTTGTTTATGTTGCCAAACATAGCACGCTTGATCTGTGGAATGCTTTGCCGAAGTAAGCCCTTATCTAAAGACTTGATTATCAAAATATCCTCTGTTTCCCTTTCACACATACACTGCCATGCAAACAGAACATATGGATCGACCTTTACATTCGTTGTCAGCTGTGCTCTATATGCAGCATTATATGTTATCTTAGGAATCTGAGTCAAATCACTTATCTTTAGAAATTCTCTAAGCTGAATAACCTTGGATGCATCACCACAATTGTTATGAATATACCCACGTTCGATAAAGTATATCATAATCTCATGCAAAGGTTTAAGCAGGCCCATTTCCTCTTGAGAGATGTCATGTTCTTCTTGTAATCTCAACTGGTCCTCATCATATTCTGCCTGCAAATTCATCCAATAAGAGGTGTCCTCAAATACATAGCCCAGTTTTCTCGCAAATGCCGTAGAAATACTCTTATCACCATTAACTATGGTACAAATATGCTTCTCGGTGACGTTAGTTCTGAGAGCTAGTTCTTTCCGCGACATTCCGCTACTATTCAGTTTTTCCTGTAGTATTTCTCCTGGATGTCTCATATCTTTCACCTCTTATCATATTTTACCATTTATTGCAGAAATAGTCAGGTCATTTTATTACCTATTAGGTAATTTTTTTCGTCGACTATATACCGCAAATTCCGGCTCATCTGAGCACACTTCCAGCTATAAGCTGAGCACCAATTCTGCTTCCATCTGATCAAGATTCCGTTTCTGTCTGATCAGCAGCACATCCATCATCAGCATCAATGGCAAGGGCTAAAGCCGGCATAAATGCCCCATTGACGCTGATTCTGGCCGTGCTTATGGGCAATCAAGCAGAACAAAGGGTTGTTCTGCTACCACACACTAATACAAGTAATTTGCTCAGTTTATCTCGGAACAGTGGTCAGTCGATATGGAACAAATGCTCAGATTAAGCAGAATATGCAATATACCAATTCAAGTCAATTGTCAAAATATCTACATCCACACTTGTGCTATGCTCATTTTTCAATTTCTGTTATCAAAGTGTTATCACCAGTGATAACAAAAATCATAATAAAAAAACAGGCTCTCCGAAGAAAGCCTGCTATCATAAGCAATTCTGAATACGTGACGATATCAGAAATAAAATATGGAATTATTCCCACTCAACTGTTCCGGGCGGCTTGGAAGTAATATCGTAAACAACGCGATTTACATGATCCACTTCATTGATGATCCGATTGGATATCCGGCCCAGAAGATCATAAGGAATCTTAGCCCAGTCAGCTGTCATGAAGTCATCAGTTGTAACGGCACGAATCGCAACAAGCTCATCATAAGTTCTGGCATCGCCCATAACACCGACTGTTTTTACTCCGGGAAGGACCGCAAAAAACTGCGAAAGATTTTCATCATATCCGGATTTGGCAACCTCATCCCGCAAGACAGCATCAGCTTCCTGCAGAATTTTTACCTTTTCAGCCGTAATCTCTCCAATTACACGCACTCCAAGTCCTGGGCCTGGGAAAGGCTGACGCCAGACTAGCTCATGCGGAATACCCAGTTTTTCACCAACACGGCGGACTTCGTCCTTAAACAGATCCTTCAAAGGCTCAATTACCCCTTCGAACTGAATATCAGCAGGCCGTTCAACCATATTATGATGCGTTTTAATCTTAGCAGCATCCCCCTTACCGCTCTCAATCCGGTCAGGATAGATTGTGCCCTGAGCAAGGAATCCACCAGAATAACGTGCCCTGATCTCATCCCAGAACACCTTATAGAATTCTGTACCGATGATCTTGCGCTTTGCTTCAGGATCAGATACCCCTTTTAATTTTTCAAGGAAAACATCCTGGCAGTTAATTCGAACAAAGTTCATATCAAAAAGGCGCGTAAAGGTGTCCTCTACAAAATCGCCTTCGTCTTTACGCATTAACCCCTGATCCACAAAAACGCATGTCAGCTTCTTCCCGATTGCCCGGGACAGAAGGGCCGCCGCAACAGATGAATCAACGCCTCCGGACAGGCCAAGGACAACGCCACGATCACCAATTTCTTCACGAAGCGCTTTTACTGTATCCTCAACAAAGCTATCCATTACCCAGTCACCGGCACACTGACAGATTTCAAACAGGAAATTATGCAGGATCTGCTTCCCGTATTCAGAATGTGTAACCTCCGGATGGAACTGAACAGCGTACAGCTGCTGTTCAGGGCATTCCATCGCCGCACAGGGGCAGGCATCGGAATGAGCAGATACAGCAAAACCTTCAGGAACAGTTGAAATATAATCCGTGTGGCTCATCCACACAATGTTATGCTCCGGAACGTCGGTAAACAGCTTACTTTTGGGCTCTGCCGTAATCTCAATACGTCCATATTCTCTGGTAGGCGCATGCTCAATTACACCATTTCGCATATACGCCATCAGCTGAGCACCATAACAGATTCCAAGTACAGGAATACCCAGTTCAAGAATTTGGGGATCATAATGGGGTGATGTCTCATCGTATACAGAATTGGGACCTCCTGTAAAAATAATTCCCTTAGGATTACGCTCACGGATCTGATCCAATGGTGTAGTGTAGGGCAAAATCTCAGCATAGACATTACAATCGCGTACACGTCTTGCAATGAGCTGGTTGTACTGGCCGCCAAAATCCAGTACTATAACGAGTTCTTTACTGCTCATATTATCCCCCTTAATCAGAATTGTTTGCCGGATTTCTCATCCGCCATTCGCCTTAAAATTGAATATTCCGGCGCATACTCCGGTAATTTGATATGAATTTCCATTTCCGGATGAGGCGCATAATCAATCGAAGCACCTTCGCTGTTAAACATTTCGTTTACGGAAATCGTAATCGGTTCGCGGCCGGGTATGAGTAATTCAAGTGAATCTCCAGTCCAAATGCGTCCACGTTGTGTCAGGACAGCATTTCCGTCAGAATCACAGGATACAACATATGCGACTACATCCCAGTCCCGAATATACCTTGCATCATCATAATATTGCCCCTGATCAGGTCGCCCGTAAAAGAAGCCCTGATAATAATGCCTGTGGGAGATTTTATGAACCTCATCACGCCAGATTTGCTTCAGCGGTTCCCCTGCAATTGCAGCGTCAATACCGTGACGGTAGGCATTCGTCACACAAGCAGCATAATAGGATGACTTGGCACGTCCCTCAATCTTAAATGAGTCAACTCCACATTCTATCAGTTCCGGAATGTGGTCAATCATATTCAGATCACGGGAATTCATGATATAAGTTCCACGCTCATCTTCATCAATATTAAAGTATTCTCCTGGCCTTGTCTCCTCAACCAGGGAATATTTCCACCTGCATGGCTGTGCACATGCTCCATGATTCGCATCACGTCCCGCCAGGTAATTACTCAGGAGACATCGTCCGGAAAAGCTGACACACATGGCACCATGTACAAAAGCCTCAAGTTCAAGGTCATCCGGGATCTGGCCTCGGATCTCAGTAATTTCTTTCAAAGAAAGCTCTCTGGCCAATACTACACGGGTTGCGCCAAGGTCATACCATGCCTTCGCAGTATCAGCAGATACAATTCCCATCTGTGTACTAATGTGTCGTTCCACTCGTGGCGCTACACGTTCGGCCATTTTAAATACGCCCAGATCACCAATGATAAACGCATCTACACCGACATTCTGACAGTACTCAAGGAAAGGCTCCATCTGCCTAATTTCGGACGTCCTGGCAAGAATATTTGCAGTAACATATGCTTTTACACCATGTTCGTGGCAAAATTCAACTGCAGCCGCCAGCTGGTCATCAGTAAAATTTCCGGCCTTTGCCCGCATGCCATACGCTTTGCCCGCAAGATATACAGCATCTGCTCCAAAGCGAACGGCCATCTGTAATTTTTCCGGATCCCCTGCCGGTGACAGAAGTTCTGGCTTATTGGACATTCACCGTTTCCTCCTCACCGTTTTCATTCGTAATCACAGTCTGATAATACGGAATTGTCGCCGGTGTCTCCTCTTCAGTTGTTTCGCCCGCCTCTGCTTCCTCTGTATCAGCTGTGGATCTGGAATTAATATAATCCTGCTGATCTATATAATTATCGAAGAACTCATGGGTACCGTAGTCATTAAGTGCATAGAAGAGGTAGCTTGATTCTTCTGGATAGAGCGCAGCCATAATGCTTGAGTAGCCGGGATTGGCAATTGGTCCGGGTGGAAGCCCTTTGTACTTATAGGTATTATAGGGACTGTCAACGCCCAGGTCATTCGCTGTCAGCACCTCCTTATGCTCGCCCAATGCATATTCAACAGTTGCGTCAATCTGCAGAAGCTCATGTACTTTCGAAGTGAGGCGGTTATAAATGACCGAAGCAATAAGTGTGCGTTCCGAATTTGAACCAGCTTCTTTTTCAATCAGAGAAGCAACTGTAATAACATCATACAGGTCCATCATCGATGCCTCGATCTCTTCTTCTGTAAAGCTGCCATCTGTCTCCATGGCAGTACGAAGGCTGGCATTTAGTTCATCAATCGCGTCCTGAACATTTTCATCCAGTTTATAGTCAAAGTTGTACAAGAATTTGTTCAGCACTCTGACTGCGTCGTCACCAACATAAAACTCATACGTATCCGGGAACAGGTAGCCCTCCAGACGGTTATACTCGCCATAGGGGATATCCTCTAGAAAATCATAATCAAACTCATGATTTGCAGCGGCTTCCCGTAAGGCTTCTTCTGAGCACACATCATTTTCTGCCAGCATGGTTATGATCTGGTCTGCTGAATATCCTTCCGGGAACGTCAGCGTCACTGTTTTACGGTTTTCACTGTTGGAGGAAAGGCTGTTAACCAGTGCATGGTAATCATACATCTGATTTAATTCAAAGGTTCCCTGTTCAATCTTATCCTCAGCATGAGAAAACTCACCATATAAAATAAAAAGATACTTATAACGGATCAGTCCGTTCAGCTGAAGCGTTTCCGCTACGTCATACAGCGTATCTTCATCATTAACAGTGATCGTTACTGCATAATCATCCTTTGTCAATGCAAGGACATCGTCAGCAGCAAACCACATCAGAATAGCACAGATCACAGAAAACAAGAGTACAAAGAGCATATAGATCAGAGTATGAATCAGCGGTCTTCCCTCCTCATACTCATCATCATCGTCTTCTTCATCCTCGTCATCGTCTTCGTCTTCTTCATTTTCGCTGTTTTCTTCATACGAAAGAGACTCATCGTAGACCGTTTGACCAGTTGCAGAACCATCACCGGTTCCCGCTCCATCTGTTTGTGACTCTGAATACTCGGAATCAAAGCTGTCAACATAATCCAACTCTGTATTATCCCAATTTTCAGAATTCGGATCAATCATCTGACACCCTCCTTACCGGAAATATTAATTACGTTTTTCATAAACCATATACTGACAAATTTCATCAGAAGTATACTCGGACTTGAACATATCTACGAGCTTTAAACCAAACTCGATTGCAGCACCGGGACAACGTCCGGTAATAAACTGGCCGTCAACGACATACTCGGCCTCCGGATGAATGATTGCCTTCCCCATATTAGGTTCACAACCAGGATAACATACCGCATTACGGCCGTCAAGGAATCCGCGTTTGCCCAGGATCATAGGTGCAGCACAGATTGCCGCTACATATTTTCCCTGTGCTACCGCATAGTCGACTGCAGCCATTGCTGCAGGGTCCGCCTCAATCGCTTTAACGCCTTCGCCACCGCCCGGAAGGACAATCATATCCAGCTCTTCCAGCTTTAGTTCCTCAACGCTGATATCCGCTTCAATTATAATCCCATGCGCACCTTCAACCTTACGTCCGCCAACCCCTGCATACATCATAGGGATTCTCGCTCTGCGCAGGATGTCGCCAGGCGCGATTGCCTCTATCTCTTCAAATCCTTTTCCCAGAATAATGTAAACCATATTATGCTCCTTTCAAATAAGGCTATACCGTTATTGGTCGTCTGGTCTTTATTTTCCGGTAATTCTGCGCCTGACTACCAGTATTATGAATTTCGGAAGGCGCATCATTCTGCCAATACGCCGTGGCTCCTTTATCAATCTGTATAACCATTCAAGATTACAGCGTATCATCCATCTGGGCGCACGTTTCACATTTCCTGCAAACCCATCAAGACTGCCACCCAGTCCTACCATCAGCCCAACATCCAGTTCATTTTTATGGTTCCACATAAAAAATTCCTGCTTGGGCGCCCCAAGACATACCATAAGGACGTCCGGTTTGACAGCATTTACCTTAGCTATCGCTTCAGCATCATCCTGAAAATAGCCATCGGCAGTTCCGGCAATTGTCAGTTCCGGATACTTTTTCAAAAGCTTTTCCGCCGCCTGATCTGCTACACCCGGTTTACTTCCCAGCAGAAAAAAAGACCGGTCAGTATTCTCAAGCTGTTGCATAAGATTTTCAATAAATTCGATGCCGGCAACCTTCTGCTTAAGCGGTGTACCAAGTATTTTGGCACCCAAAACCACACCTGCACCATCTGGAAGCACCAGGTCTGCGCCACAGAGTACCTCTCGCAATTCTGCATTAAAGATTGCTTCATAGACAATTTCAGAATTCGGCGTGACGCAATATGCCGTACGACCGGTATCAAGGATCCTTACAGCCGCATCGACTGCTTCCGTCATTGTAACATTTTCAAACGGAACTCCCATAACGTCTATTCGCATATGCTTTCACCTCGTGATAATACTAGGGAGTATTTTAACATAGTTTTGATGGGAAGTCCATTGATTTTGTCCCTGTATAAAAAATAGACCGTCTGCACACAGAGTGCTATTTGCACTCGGGTGGAAACGGTCATGTTAACAATCAAAAAACTGTTGTATTGTAAGGCTGGAAATATCAGAAAGGTGCCTTATTGTGATTGGCTCAGCCCCACGTTCGATCAATGCACGTGCTCCAGCGTTAAGCGATTCTGCGCTATCGTCCTGATATACAAAGACCTCACTCCAGCCATGCTTCAGGTTTTCTGTAGTTCCACTCCAGGTTCCTCCGGTATATGGTCTGGACTCTGCTACCAATACAATATCTGATACAGCGTGAATCAAGCGGTTCCTTGACAATGCCCTGGCTGCATTAAAATTGAGGTCAATCCCCTGCTCAGTAACAAGCAGCAGATGTCCTGATTTCAGGGCATCCGCATATTTCTGTGAACGAACTGCAGCCTTTAAGCTGTCCGGAAGAAACAGCACAGCATCACCATGCCGGATTGCCTGTTCAAAGCCGACAGAATCGGCACCTCTCGCACCACCAGAGCAGTAAACATAGCCCTGTTTCACAATCTGGAGGCCGGCTTCAACTGCAAAATCATAACCGGAATTCGACAAATTTCTGGCCCCCACAAGAGAAATTGACCGTTTGAGTAGCAAAGCAGTATTTCCTGCACAAAATAAGACCGGTGGTGCAGAATTTCCCAACCGATTGCGCAGCCTGGCGGGATAGCTGATATTATTGCGAGGAATAACAGTAATTCCATAGTTTTCCAGTGTTAGCAACCAAAAATCCAGACTGTCAGCCTCATTGATCCGTTGCAGTACTGCAGCCGATACCGCGTTGTTCCCATGCAGTCTTTTCTGTAAGCACTGAACAGTAAGTTCTTTCTCAGAGACTCCAAGATCTTTTTCAATTCTTGCAATCTGCACTCCGGTTATAGCTCTGCAAACGGAAGGCATAGCACAGAGCATCAGCACACAGCGTTCACTTTCATTAAAATCTCTCATCGATATTTTAGCTTAACGGTCTTCTGCTTTACTTCAACAGGAACCAGCTGCCCATTCTCATTCATCCGAACACTTTGAATATCAAAACTACAGTATTTGGCAATTTCATCTACGCGCGCTTTTTCCAGCAGAGAACCTACTAAGGTGTACGCAACGCCTTTTTTACGTGCTCTGCCTGTGCGTCCTATGCGGTGTACATAATATTCATTTTCGTCCGGGATATCATAATTCAGCACACAGTCTACATCATCTACGTCAATGCCCCGGGAAGCTACATCCGTGCATACAAGAACGTTAAGCTTACCTTCTTTAAAGCGTGCCATTACCTTTTCCCTCTGCTGCTGTTTGATATCACCGTGCAGACAGTCCACAGAAAACGATTTGTTCTGGAGTTCGTCGTTCAGCCTCTGACACATATGCTTGGTATTGCAAAAAATCATTACACGCTCATATTTCCCAGATTCCAGTAACTGCATCGTTGTCAGTAATTTTTCAATGTTATTGCAGGTAATGCTGTACTGGTCGATATCAGGACGACTTTCTTCCTTAGCCTCAACTGTGATTTCAACCTCATCACGTTGATACATCCAACTGACTGTCATAACCTCCTGAGAGATCGTAGCCGAAAAAAGTCCCATATTGGTTCTGTTTTTCATTTTTTCGATAATTCCGGTTACATCCTTAAAAAAGCCCATATCCAGCATTCGGTCTGCTTCATCAAGAATAATCGTTTTGACACCGTTAAATGTAATATTTCTTCGCTTCCAGTGATCCATCAGCCGCCCTGGTGTAGCCACAACAATATGTGGATTCTTTTTCAGCTGTTTGATCTGTGAATCCATTCGCTGCCCACCATAGAGCACGGATACACGAATTCCAGGAAGGAAGGTCAATAATGAGCGAAGTTCGTCACCAATCTGTAATGCAAGCTCCCGTGTCGGAGCTAAAATAACAGCCTGAACCTGTTCAACGCTCTGGTCAATATGCTGAATGATCGGTATGCCAAACGCAAATGTCTTTCCTGTACCTGTAGGTGCTTTCGCAATAACGTCACGCCATTCAAGCATAGGCGGAATAGCTTCATACTGGATTTGTGTAGGTTCTTTAAAACCTTTTTTATCCAATGCACGTAAAATTTCATTGGAGATTCCCATCTCGTTGAATAATAAATCCATAAGTAACCTCTTATTTGTCACGAATATAAATCAATCCCGTCGAAGCATTTCTCCAGCGCTCTTCAACGTGTTCTCTGTAATTTTAGCCCCGCCAATCAAGCGAGCAAGCTCAGCCTTCCGACCTTCAATTTCCAATGGAAGCACCGATGTATATGTGCGCCCCTCTTTTTCTGACTTCGAAATTAAAAAGTGTGTATCAGCCATTGCGGCAATCTGTGGCAGATGGGTAACACACAAAACCTGACGTCCAATTGAAACCTTATGCAGTTTTTCAGCCACCTTTTGTGCTGCACGTCCTGACACACCCGTATCAACCTCGTCGAAAATCATAGTCGGAATATTATCCTTCTCAGACATTACATTTTTAAGCGCAAGCATGACACGAGCCATTTCGCCACCGGATGCTACCCGGTTCATCTGGCGTAATTCTTCCCCTGTATTTGCTGACATCAGGAAAACACAGGCATCTGCTCCATTCTCCTCCAAATGCTTCAGCGGAGAAATGTCACAGCGAAACTGTACCTTAGGCATATCAAGCTGTTGCAGTTCAGCGATCAGCGCGGCCCCAAAGTCAAGTGACGCACTTTTTCTCGCTTCAGTAAGCTCTGACGCTTTTTTCTTCGCAGTTGATGCCAGCTCGCGAAACTTCTTTTGCAATAATGCAATTGTGTCGTCCGCCGCAGAGATTTCACTAAGCTCCTGCTTGCATTTTTCCTGATATGCAAGGATATCATTCACAGTAACCCCATATTTGCGCCGCAGTCTGTGGATCACATCAAGTCGGCTTTCCACTTTCTCAAGATCATCACTGGAAAAGTCAAATCCATCACGAAGGTCACGCACCCGCTCAGTCGCATCAAATACAGCAAAGCTAAGCTGTTCAACCTGTTCAAACGCCATTTTCAATTCCGGACTCACATCAGCGACCGCAGACAGTGCATGTCTGGCATTTGCAACCTGACTGTTGGCCCCTTCCGTTTCGTCACCGCCACAAAGGGCCGCTGCCGCGGTATTTAATGCTTCCATCAGCTTTTCACTGCTGCGCATTAATTTCCGCTTTTGTTCCAGGGCTTCATCCTCACCCGGTTTCAATGCTGCCCGTTCAATCTCCTGAATCTGAAAGGTCAGGTTTTCAATCCTGCGTTGCTTTTCTGCTTCGTTCATGGTCAGACGGCGGATTTCCTTCCTTACCCCGTCCATCTCCAGGTATGCATCCCGGTACTCACCCAGTAGCCGCTCATGACCGGCAAACGCATCAAGCATACGTAAATGATTTTCCTCCTCAAGTAACTGCGCTGTATCATGCTGACCATGGATTTGGATCAGCTGATTTCCAAGCTGCTTCAATGCCGTGACTGAAACAGGAATACCATTTACTTTACAGCTGTTTTTTCCGTCAATCGTAATCTCACGTTGGATCAGGACCTCACGATCGTCCTTAGGGACATTATATTGCTGAAACCATGGATAATCCGGAATATCATGAAACACGCCACTGATAAACGCTTTTTGCGTGCCGGTTCGGATTGTATCCCGGTAAGCCCGCTGCCCAAGGATTGCGGAAATTGCGTCAATGATAATTGATTTACCCGCTCCGGTCTCACCTGTCAGGACATTAAATCCCGGTTGAAAATTAATATCACCGTGTTCAATCAGGGCAATATTTTCAATGTGAAGAAGCCCCAGCATAGTGTTACCTCGCTCTTGATATAATCCCGCGAAGCTCCTCGCAGAATTCTTTGGCGTATTCTGTTTCTCTCATAACAATTAATCCGGTATCATCTCCTGCAATTGTTCCAACAACATAGGTAATGTCCATGCCATCAACCGCAGAGCAGGCTGCAGATGCCAACCCAGGTAGTGTGTGAATCACAACAATATTCTGTGCATAATCAAGTTTGATTACGCATTCATGAAATATATTATTTAATCTCGCCAGAAACGAACTTGATTCGGTTTGCTGCACCGTGTATCGATAAGCGCCAGTTGGCGAAAGTTCTTTAACAATCCTAAGTTCTTTAATATCCCTTGAAATAGTAGCCTGCGTACTATGTATTCCGGCTGCCTTCAGTCCCTCAAGCAATTGTTCCTGGGTTTCCATTTCCTGCATGGTAATCAATTCAAGAATTTTAGACTGCCGCTGACTTTTCATATGGATCACCCCTGAAATTTATGGTTAAGAATTTCGAAAAAATTAGAATTTCTGACCTTCAGCAGCTTGATATTCCGCTTTGCAGCGGTAATGATCACTTCATCATCACAGACCAGTTTAAAAGCCTTACCGCCATCAACAGTCAGAAACGCGTTACGCTTACCAATACGACCGATCCTCACAGCAACAGATCGTTCTTTCGGTAAAACCAGGGACCGAATCGTAAGCCCATGCGCTGCAATTGGTGTAACAATAATGTTTCGTGCTCCCGGATCAACCACAGGCCCTCCTGCAGAAAATGAATAAGCCGTCGACCCCGTTGGCGTGCTGAGAACAAGGCCGTCTCCATCGAATTCCATGGCATTCATTTGATCACAACTGACACTCATATGAATTACCCGTGCAATTGTGCCTTTTGTGACAACTGCATCATTCAGCGCATTGTCCTCCAGAACAGACTTTCCGTCCCGTATGATACTCACATGAAGCATCATACGCTGATCCAGCGTATAGGCACCATGAACAAGCTTTGTCAGAAGATCCAGTTCACTGACTTCAAGCTCTGCCATGAATCCCATTGTACCGGTGTTGATCCCAAGTAAAGGGATATCACGTGTGCCCACCAAACGCGCTGCATGCAAAATTGTACCGTCACCGCCGAGGCAGATCAGGGCCTCACAATTTTTCAGTGCATCCTCCATTGTGACAAACTGCAGCTCCTGTGGTATTTCATAGGAGCGGTCAATTCGAAATGGCAGGCACACTTTTACTTCAGCGCCAGCCTCCTGAAGGATTTCCTTCGCCTGTAATGTAATCGGGAACCCTCTGTCGCGAAATGGATTCGGCATCAAGGTAATGTTGTTCATATTATCAGCCTTTCAGGTTTTCGTGCGCATCCTTCACAATCGCATCCGTGGAAAACTCCTTACCGGTTCTTTCAGATTTTGAAAGGTGGGCAAGAAATTCGATATTCCCCTCAGGTCCCTTCACTGGAGAATAGGTAAGATTCAGGACATACATATTCAGCGATTTCGCAAGTTCCAGAAATGTATTGAGAACTTCGAGATGCGTTTCTTTATCCCGGACTACGCCCTTCTTCCCAACCTTATCCCTCCCGGCTTCAAACTGAGGCTTGATAAGGCAAAGCACCTGGCCGTCCTCTTTCAGGAGTTCTTTCACTGCAGGCAACACAATCCGAAGGGAAATAAAACTAACATCAATCACAGACAGGTCCAGCTGTTCCGCAAGCATGTCATGGGTAACGTTGCGAATATTTGTCCGTTCCATAACGACCACCCGCGGGTCATTACGGATGCTCCAGGCAAGCTGCCCATAGCCTACATCAATCGCATAAACCTTTGAAGCACCTTTTTGTAAAAGACAGTCAGTAAAGCCCCCTGTTGATGCGCCGGAATCACTGCAGATATATCCGGTTGGATCAACTTCAAAATAATTTAAGGCTTTTTCCAGCTTCAGTCCACCACGACTGACATAAGGACATAGCTTCCCGCGGATCACAATTTCCGCGTCCACAGGAACTGCAGTCCCCGGTTTATCAACACGCACTTCCCCTATATAAACAAGCCCTTCCATGATCATAGCCTGTGCCTTGGACCGGCTTTCACACAGTCCCTTTTCGCATAGCAGCATATCAATTCTCTGCTTTTTCATGACCCAAAAGCTCCTTTATAGTAGTAGCGATGGACGAACCATCAATTCCCCATGCCCATCTAAGCTGAGAAATATTTCCGTGAGTTACAAAATCATCCCCAAGATTAATAAGCCGGACAAGCTTCGGAAGCTCACATTTCACGGAAAGCTCTGAAACAATTTCCTGGCCGACACAACCATGTGAGACACATTCTTCGACGACGACTAACGCCTTAGTTTTTTGGATTGAAGTCCGGATCAGTGATAGATCAAGCGGAGAGATTTTAAGCAGCTTTACAATTTCAGTTGAAATTCCAGACTGCTCCAGCTGCTCGGCAGCAATCAATGCCTCATTGACCAGTGTACCATAGGTTACGATCGTACAGTCTGACCCTGCACACAGAATAACATCCTGCAAATTGCATTCAGCGTACATAGGCTCATTGCCGCCACGTGGATAACGCACCGCAACAGGACCGGTCAGATCGTAGACTGCGTAATGTAATGTTTTGCGAAGTTCCTCCGTGGAGGCCGGCGAATATACCTGCATATGGGGAATTGTACGCAGATAACAAACATCAAAGGTTCCGTGGTGAGTCTCACCGTCATTTCCGACAAGTCCTGCGCGGTCAACTGCAAGCACAAGATGCAGATTCAAAAGAGCAGTATCATGGAGCAGATTATCATAGGCACGCTGCAAAAAAGTTGAGTAAACCGCGAAAACCGGCAATAGTCCCTGCTTGGCAAGGCCACTGGCCATGGTAACGGCATGCCCCTCCGCAATGCCTACATCAAAAAAATGTTTTGGGTAGTCCTTCGCAAACTGCGTCAGCCCAGTCCCCTGTTCCATCGCAGCAGTTACAGCACAGATTCTTCTGTCCTCGGAAGCCATAGCGCACATTGTTTTACCAAACGCAGACGAGAAACTTTCTTTCTTTTTTTCTCCGGTAGCGGTTCCTTTTTCAGGATCAAATGCTGAAACTCCATGATAAGCATCCGGATTTTCTTCCGCATAAGCATAACCTAGTCCTTTTTTGGTACGGATATGAATCAGAACCGGCGCTTTAATTTCTTTTGCCTGTTGAAGTACATATGTCAATTTTGATATATCATGTCCATCCACGGGCCCCAAATACATAAACCCCATTTGATCAAAAATCGTACTGCCAATCAGCTTCTTTTTTAGCCAGGTTTTAAATTTATGTACTACACGATATACCGCTTTTCCACCGGGTACTGCTTCCGACGCAGCCCTGAAAGCCCGCTTAGCACTGAGATAGGAGGGTCTAATACGTTGCCTCGCCAAAAATTTTGATATCGCACCAACATTAGGCTGAATCGACATCCCGTTATCATTTAAGATAACGATCATCGGCTCACCACTTTGCCCCGCATCATTCAGGCCTTCATAGGCCAATCCGCCGGTAAGCGCTCCATCTCCTATTACCGCAACCACATTATAATGCTCGTTACTGATCGTACGTGCACGCGCCATTCCCAGCGCTACGGAAACTGAATTGGATGCATGCCCGGCAATAAAAGCATCCGCCTGTGATTCGTGCGGTTTAGGGAAGCCGGACATACCACCAAACTGTCTGAGCTGCGCAAACCCGTCCTTCCGTCCCGTCAGGAGCTTGTGTACATATGACTGATGGCCGACATCAAAAATGATCCGGTCAGTATAAGGGTCAAACACTTTATGCAGCGCAACTGTCAGCTCTACAGCGCCAAGATTCGAAGCAAGATGGCCACCGGTTTTCGATACACTGTCGATCAGAAAATCCCTGATTTCACTGCACAGCATACTGTCTTCCTGCGGCGTAAATTCTTTCAGCGCAGTTCTGTCATTTGCGCGTTCTATCATGTTCACGGTTCGTCACACGACCTGTCTGTTGTTTATTCTTTCTTTTGAAAATGAGCCTCGGCCCATTTTTTATATAGTAAATCACTTTACCCGCAAAGTGTACAATACTTGTTGACTGATTCATAGCCAAGGTCTTACCTACGGCTTTTCCGCCAACCGTCAGGCCGGAAACAATCGCTGCCATCAGAATTTCAAACCATTGCCTGGGTCCTGCCCCAACAGAAATATCCGAAACGATCAGCATTACCAGCGACGCCGAAGCGATTCCGGATACAACACCGCAAATATCACCGACAACATCGTTGCAGAATGAAGACACCTTCTCGGCATTTCCAAGAAGCCTGAGAGATTCTTTTGCCCCAGGCTCACGATGCGATGCCATGGCATGAAACGGCCGGATATCCGCAGCAGTAACAGCAACTCCTAAAATATCAAATAAAATACCAATGAATATGATTGCCAGTAGCACAAAACATGCCGCCGAGATTCCGGCCGAAGCAAAAATTAAAGCCGAAGCATAGGAAATCATTGCAGAAATAACAACTGTACATACGAAAATAAAGGAAATCCAGCTTTTACTGACCTTTCCCTTATCATTCCTTGTATTATGCCGTCTTGTGCGTTTCGACAAATTTCTTTTTTTCTCCGATCGGGGTGCACGTATGGCTTTCCAGGATTTTTTTCTCTCCTGTGGCTGAGCCCTACATTGTCCGTCCTTACCTTCCGGGCAGCTGTCATCAGCATTTCGGCCAGAATTTACAATATTTGTAAATTCTGTTCCATCTGTATCTTTATCCATATAATTCCCTCGAAAAAAATAGACGGTAACAGATGAGATTAATCTTACGGCTTAGGTCTGGCTTGCTTTCCACATGTCCTGCCTGTCGTTGCCGATCAGGTGGTTTCCCTTTAAGGACACGCTGAGCAGTTACCTGTCTCAGTGCCCGATTGCCACTTAGTCCGTACTGCAATCCCTCATCTGCTCTAAAAAGACAGTCTAGGTGCTTTCCACAACAGTCTGTTTGCTCTTAATCCTCTTTTGCAGCTGCAGTTTCAAGAGAATATCACCATTGCCCGCGGCCGGCAGGCATGTATGCATAGCTCCCCTATCCTCTACAGCCACTCAAGGCAGGCTACACTGTACACAGCATGTTCGAAACACCGCAATACAGGTTTTACCCTGCTTCGTACGCAGTCCACTGGCTAATAATTCACGCTGGCTGTCGCACAAGAACAGGTCTCCACGGAAACCGGGTCAGTTTCTCATGCCATTGAGAACCGCCCGATAACCTTAACCCCCAGCACCCACCCAAAACTGGGCGTAACAGGCAAGCACCAGGGACTTCATCGATATGCCCTTTAAAGGATTTTTAGGTCCTTCCTGGGAGCAAAGTACTGACTAGAATACTGCACCGTCTATTGTATAGATTATAGCATATACAGTATATGCATGTAAATATTCATTTTTATAACAAATACATTCAATTTCGACGTTCCACCATGGCAAAAGCAAGCTCCTTCAGAAACTCAATATCCTGAAAACCGCCATATTCCAGCGCTGATATCGCCTGATCTGTCAGGTTTTCCACACGCTTCTGGCATTCATCAATACCAAGCAGGGATACATAAGTAAATTTTTTATTATCGGCATCCGACCCGATAGGCTTGCCCAATTCCTCCGGAGTACTGATCTCGTCCAAAATATCGTCGCGAATCTGAAATGCCAGGCCGAGCCGATATGCAAACTCCCCGGCTTTTTCAAGCTGTCTCTGACTGCCCCCTCCGGCAATTACGCCAAGCTGACAGGCCGCACAGATCATGTCTCCGGTCTTATGGGTGTGAATAGTGATCAGTTGCTGCTCAGATAACCTTTGCTGTTCGCCAAAGGTATCCAGGACCTGACCCGCAACCATACCATCCTCCCCGGCTGCTGCCGACAGGATCCGGACTGAATCTACAATCGCGTCTGCAGACAGACCTGACCTGACCAGCAGGCCAAAGGCAGCTGTCAGCAGTGCGTCTCCGGCCAGAGTTGCCATAGCATCGCCATATACACGGTGATTCGTGGGTTTTCCGCGTCTTAAATCGTCGTTATCCATGCACGGAAGATCGTCATGGATCAGGGAATATGTATGGATACACTCAACCGCACAGCCACTAATGACTGCATTTGCAGGATTTCCTCCTACTGCCTCGCAAAATGCAAGACTAAGGATTGGACGTACGCGCTTACCTCCGGCCAGAAGGCTGTACCGCATAGATTCATACAAGTTCGCCCATTCACGTTTTTCTGTAAAGAGCTTCTCAAGAAAAGCTTCTATCACTGCCAGTTTTTCTGAGTATTCAGTCTGATAGCTCTTCTTCATTAATGGTCACCTCAATAGCAGTTCCATCATCATTCCCCATTAGCTTTGTAATTTTTTGCTCTGCCTGTGTCAGCATTGCAGAGCACTTTCCAACTAATGAAGTTCCTTCTTCAAACAGCTTAAGCGATTCATCCAAAGTGGCATTGCCGCTTTCAAGCTGTCGTACAATGGCATCCAGCCGCTGAATGGACTCTTCAAACGATAATGCTTTTCTGGCCATTTTACCCCTCCTGTCTGTTTGTAACAGTTGCATCCGCACTCCCACACCGAAACCTGATGTGAATTTGCCCGCCTGTTTCCAATGTTGCAGCATCTGTAATGACCTTATTCCTTTCGTCAGTTACAATGCTGTATCCGCGTGAAAGTACCTTCAACGGGCTAAGCGCATCCAGTTTAGCCGCCATGGTTGATAATTCTGCCACTCCCTGTCGAAGCTTAAGCTTTGATATTCCGCTCAACCGATCATTCTGATGTTCCAGCCTTGCATGCTCCTGTTCAAGTATGACGGACATCGCCCTCGATAGACGTTCTGTTAAGGAATCCAACCGCTCAGACTGACCTTCAACAAAATAACCTGCAGACTGCAAAGGTCTTGATTCCCGATACCGCTCCAGCCGATTTTTACACTCATTCAGGCGCGTAAGTATTGCATTCTTTAAGCGATTTTGACAGTTCTCCACTGCTTCGAGTAATTCACACACATCCGGTACAGCGATCTCAGCCGCATTCGATGGTGTCGACGCACGCCGGTCCGCCACATAATCACTGATCGTAACATCCGGCTCATGGCCAACCGCAGAAATAACAGGAATCCGGCAGCGGTAAACAGCGCGCGCAAGCTGTTCCTCATTAAAGGCCCAAAGATCTTCCAGGCTACCTCCCCCGCGGCCCAAAATGATCAGGTCAGCCAGACTGTGGTTACTGACATAATCCAACGCTCTGGAAATTTCACCCGCAGCGGCATCTCCCTGTACTCTGACGGGAACGATCATTACTCTTGCAAGTGGATACCTTACGCGAAGAATACGCAGAATATCATGTACGGCTGCACCTGCCGGCGAAGTCAATACTGCTATTTTTTCAGGATACTCCGGTAGCACCAGCTTATGCACTTCATCAAATAAACCTTCAGCACCGAGTTTCTTTTTCAGTTGTTCAAACGCAACCGAAAGATCTCCGGCTCCGTCCGGCATCATGGACAGCGTATACAGCTGATAAACTCCGTCGCGTTCATAGACAGCCACCCTGCCAGAGCACAAAACCGACATACCGTTCTCCGGCTTAAACCTGAGACGCATCGCATTAGACCGGAACATAACACACTTCAGGTTGCTGTTCCGGTCTTTCAAGGTAAAATACACGTGCCCGGATGGATACCGTTTAAAATTGCTCAGTTCCCCACGCACCACAACACTGGTCAGCAGTTCGTCTGCATCCAGCGTCTCTTTAATATATTGGTTAAGCTGACTGACCTCAAGGATCAATTTCCCGTCCATTTTGAATTCTCCATCAGGCTGGTAAGTACGGCAATGCCCATTGCATTATCTGTCGAGTATTGAGGCGGTCCAAACACAGCGTCTTCCTCCTGCATGCGAAGGCGCAGCAGAGAATTGGAAGAAACCCCACCGGTAAATACAACCGGCAGTTTCATCCCCATCCGGCTGCGTCCCTGAAGCGTAGCTGTACGTATGGCATTCACGCAGGTCGCCAACGCAAAGCCGGCAACCTCCTCATCGGGTGCACCGGCTTCATGTCGCTCAATAACTTTATTTTGCATACCGGAAAGGGAAAATTTCATACTATTCACCTTAACAGCATAGCCTTTTTGAGATGTGTTCCCGGCCAAAGCATCCAGCACTTTACCGGATGGGAATGCCAGACCAAGTAACTGCCCTGTTCGGTCAATCAGCTGCCCGGCTGAAATATCCGTTGTACCACCTATGATTTCTGTTTTTAATCCGGGGCTTACATGCAAAAGCTCTGTGGTCCCACCGGACAGATGCCAGGCAAGAAACTCCTGTTCCATAAGCTCCATATGACCAGAGCTCCAAAGGATTGCAGCTAAATGGCCCTGCTGATGCGAAAATGCATAAAACGGCACCCCAAGGACAGAAGCAATATTTCGTGCCTGACTCTCACCAGCAAGAAAGCACGGCATATAGCTGCCTTCTACCGCACGTGGACGGGTACTTGCTCCAACTGCTGCAATATCCGATGCCTTAATTTGAGACGCGATTCGTGCAACTATCTCAGGTAAAGCACGGACATGCTGAAATAGCGCATCACTTTGCCGTAGCCCCAGGGCACCCGCTTTCACTGTCAGAAGCTCTCCCTGATTAATTCCGGTTGTGCCGTTAAAAGCCGCAACTGAGGTTGTATAGTTGCTGGTATCAAATCCAAGTACCTGCATTCTCAAAGACTTCTTGCATAGGAGCCAAGAATTCCGTTTATGAAGGATACCTTCTCTTCTTCTTCATAACGACGGGCAATTTCTACAGCCTCATTGATCACTACTCCGGTGGGAGCGTCTTCCACGTATTGAATCTCATAAATAGCAAGCCGCAGAACAGCAAGAGAAACCCTGGAAATACGGCTAATCTTCCAGCCAACTGCGTATTTTTCAATAATCTGGTCGATTTCCTGTTTCTTTACGTAGACACCACGAAGGCAATCCTCAATATAAGCCCGTTGCTTTGCTCCGGGCTTATCCGCATAAAGTTCGGACTCTTCCGCCAGGCGGGGATAATAATTCTCTTCAAAGACTCGTGTAAGCAGTTCCTCCGGAAGCTCATCATGATAATCGAGCTCGTAGATCAGATGCATAGCAATTTCACGCGCATTTGTTCTGGTCATGGTTTATTTCCTCCAATAGTGGATATTGTACAATTCCAATAATATTTATTAAATATTATATCCGCTTTCCCTTCAAAAGTGAAGTATTATTTATCCAGAACGCCTGCACTGTATCATTATTCAGGAAAACAGCACCGGACTTACAGCCCGGTGCTGTCAGTATAAAGATTACAGCTTCTGCAGCGCAAGATAAAGCCTTGCCGTTGCTTCAGCATCACACCATGCACGATGTGCGGAATTCAGCGGAATATTAAAATATTCCGTCAGAAAGCTCAGTTTATAGCTGGTCAGTCCCTTCAGCTTTTGTTTGGCCAGCAAAAGTGTGTCGTCTACTGGATTCTGTAATGTCAGACCGGCTCTGTTCAGCTCCGCCTCTAAGAATCTTCCATCAAATTTGGCATTATGTGCCACAATTGGCAGGGCCTGCACATAATCGGTGAAGTACGGAAGCACGCTGGAAAACGCAGGTGCAGAAGCCACCATTTCATTTGTAATACCAGTCAGCTTTACAACATTCTGCGGAATTCTTTTTCCTGGATTGATCAGCGTCGTAAATTTAGAAACCAGTTGACCATTCAACACCTTTACAGCTCCGATTTCTGTGATCCGATCATTTTGCGCTGAAAACCCAGTCGTTTCAAAATCAAGACAGATAAAGCTGTGATAGGAGCCGTTTCGTACATAGTTCATAGAAGATTTCCCCTGTCTTTACCCCAGGATTTCCGCAACCGCCATCTTCAGGTCATCGATCCGATCTGTGTGCTCCCATGGTAAATCAATATCAGTGCGGCCAAAATGTCCATAAGCTGCAGTCTGTTCATAAATAGGCCGACGTAAATCAAGATAGCTGATGATCTTAGCAGGCCGGAGATCAAAAACACGACGGACCGCTTCGCCAAGAACATCATCTGACACCTTACCGGTACCATAGGTCTCAACCAGTACCGAAACTGGCTGCGCAACGCCTATCGCATAGGACACCTCAATCTGGCAACGATCCGCAAGCCCTGCCGCAACAATATTCTTTGCCATATGCCTTGCCATGTAAGCAGCACTACGGTCAACCTTTGTCGGATCCTTACCCGAAAAGCAGCCGCCGCCATGTGCTGCATAGCCGCCATAGGTATCTACAATGATCTTTCTGCCTGTCAGTCCCGCGTCGCCGCACGGACCGCCAACAACAAATCGCCCTGTCGGATTAACCAGATACCGGGTTTCATCATCGAGGAGTGCAGCAGGAAGCGTTGCCTTGATCACTTTCTCGATCACTTCACGGCGAAGTGTTTCAATAGAAACAGTTTCATCATGCTGCGTAGATATAACTACCGTATCAATCCGCTTAACTGCCCCGTTTTCATCATATTCTACCGAAACCTGACTCTTACCGTCTGGGCGAAGCCACTTCAGCATTCCGGATTTCCGGCAGAAGGTAAGCCGTTGTGTCAGCTGGTGCGCATAAAAAATAGCGGCAGGCATCAGGTTTTCGGTTTCATTGCAGGCGTATCCAAACATCATTCCCTGATCCCCTGCGCCAGTTTCATTTTCATCATCATACGCGCTGTTAACGCCCATGGCGATATCAGGGCTCTGCCCGTCAATAGCAGTCAGCACAGCACAGGTGTTGCCGTTAAAGCCAATATCCTGATTATCATAGCCGATCCGGCAGATGACCCCGCGTGCAATACTTTGAATGTCTACATAGCATTCGGTAGATATTTCGCCGCAGACAAGTACCATACCCGTAGTGGATACAGTCTCGCAGGCAACGCGCGCCATTGGATCCTGTGCCAGGATTGCGTCAAGCACCGCATCGGAAATCTGATCACAAATTTTGTCAGGATGACCTTCTGTAACAGATTCAGATGTAAAAATTCTCTTTTCCATAATAACTTCCTTTCAACATCAGGATTAAATACCAATAAGATGAAATAAAAACGCCCCGCACAGTGCGGAACGCAGGAAAGGATCAAACCTCATCTTTCGATTCGCACCGTCGGATTTGGCACCTTGCGACAAACGCAGGTTGCCGGGCTTCACAGGGCCGTTCCCTCCACCACTCGTAATAAGGTATATTCAGTTTTGCAGTTTTGAATGTTCCCATTATAACAGCATATGATGATTTGTCAAGCACTTTTCATCCATTCCGATCAGAGCATTGAAATTCGATCTCCGCTTGACTCCTACACACACATCTTATACAATTTTAGATGATTCGAACAGCTCCACAGTTCCTGTCCTATTTCATAGTCCTGTCCGAAATTATTTACAGAGGAAGCGGTCGCCTTGCGTTCAAAGATGTTCAGTGCATATACCAGGTTTATAACTACAATGTTGATCTTTGGCTCTGTTGGTATATTTCGGCGATTTATCCCGCTCCCTTCGGCAATGCTTGCCTTCGTACGTGGCATACTAGGTGCACTGGTTCTCCTCGTTTACATGAAAGCAACCGGGCACAAATTCGGGCATTCACTCTCCAGAAAGGTTTTACTGCATCTGTGCATAACCGGTATGATCATGGGTGCAAACTGGATGCTGCTGTTTGAGGCATATAACTATACAACTGTCGCAATTGCTACGCTTTGCTATTATATGCAGCCCGCAATTGTCATACTACTGTCCCCTTTCATCTTCCGGGAAAAATTATCGCCTAAAAAACTTCTGTGTGTGATTGTTTCAGTTATCGCAATGACATTGGTTGCCGGTATTTGGGATGAATCCAGAACAGCTGTAAATTTACACGGCGTTCTTTTAGGGCTTGGAGCTGCGCTATGCTATTCCCTTGTTGTGGTTCTCAACAAGCTGAATCAGGTTGAGGATGCCTACGAAAAAACAGTCATTCAGCTACTCTCTGCCTCTGCTGTAATGATTCCATATATGCTGTCATCCAACAGCCTGACTGTTGAACGGATCAGCATGTTCTCCATCCTCATGCTCCTGCTTGTCGGAGTTGTACACACGGGACTTGCTTATGCTTTATATTTTTCATCAATGCAGGATTTGCCTGCTCAGTCAGTCGCGATCCTCAGCTACCTTGATCCGATTACAGCATTGCTTCTTTCTGCGGTACTGTTGTGCGAACAGCTTTCTGCCACAGCGCTTCTCGGAGCAGTCCTGATCATAGGTGCCGCTCTGTTGAATGAGTTTGAACTGTCCCGTCATGTGAAGTTATAACATTCTGAATTTATGCAGAAAACACCGTGATCTTATAATTTTCGCCTAACCTTGTATTTCCAAAGTGTAATTTACAGATATTTCATAGACTTTGCGCGAATTCTCAGTTAAAATATAACTGTAAATAAAGGAGGCTATTCAGTGAAAGATATACGCAAAAAATTTAACCTGTGGATGCATCGTCATGCAAATCAGGGGATTCCAAACCTGATGTTAATCATCTGTATCGGTACCTTAGTGATGTACCTGTTTATGTTGATAGATCGCAGTAATACGCTTTATCGCTTCCTGTGTTTTAACCGTTCTCTGATCCTGCAGGGTCAGATTTGGCGGCTGATCACATACATCTTCATACCAAACAGTTCCGGAATCTGGCTGTTTCTGCTGCTGTTCTGTTACTACAGTATTGGGCGTATGCTGGAAGGTTGTATGGGAACCCTGCGATTTACCATGTTCTATTTCTGCGGTGTCCTTTTGATGGATTTGGGGGCACTGTTACTGGGAACTACTGCAAGCACATATTATTTGCATCTAAGCCTGTTCCTCGCTCTGGCAACCATGTTCCCGGACAACAGGGTTCTGCTTTTTTACATCATACCGATTAAGATGAAGTATCTGGCCTGGGTCTACCTTGCACTGGCTGTTTACGACACTGTCCAGCTGGATTTTTCTGCGTTAATTGCCTTATTGAACTGGGTAATCTTCTTCAGCGCAAATATCCGCAATGTACTTCCCGGCGCCGACCGCGTTGGAGCAAAAACGATGTCAAACCCGTTTAAAAAACGCGCTAATCAAAATCGGCCAAATCCAAACTGGGCGTCCGCTTACCAGAAACGTTCGAACAGCTCCGCCAGCACTTCAGGTTCCGCCAGAAAAATAGTCGATCAGCCCGCTTATCATCATAAGTGTACAATCTGTGGAAAAACTGATGTCAGTGATCCGGCCCTGGAATTTCGCTATTGCTCCAAATGCCACGGTTACTATTGCTATTGCCAGGACCACATTTCAAACCACGCCCACATCACGGAATAATCAGACATCGGCGTCCTTATGGACGCCGATGTTTTCTATAAGCTGATAGATATTCCGGGTTTCAGGAACCATAACACACATTGCTTTACAGGGATTCCAAAAATCCGTTGCATAGCGCCTTTATATAACTCCAGCTGTGGTCTGTATTCTTCTGCCCGTTTATAAGCCGATACATCAGTAACCTGGTCGGTTTTGAAATCTATAATTGTAATTCCCTGCTCAGAAATAACTGCTGCATCGATTACGCCCTGCACAAGGATCTGCTCTTCATGTGACGGGATATCCCTGTAAAATTTTTCGGCAGGCTCCAAAACGGAAAATTTGAATTCCCGGATCACAGATTTCCCCTCAAGCAGCAGTTTGCCAAGAGGTGACGAAAAAAGCCTGACGATCTGTTCAGGATTTACCGCATCCGCTTGCTTCTGCGTCATGAAATTTTCGTCGACCATACGCTGCAGCTCATTGCAGACAGACTTAGGCTCTGTCATCTCACGATAGTCCCCATATTGCAGAAAAAGGTGCGCAGCAGACCCCTTTTCCGTTGCCGTCAGCTCTTTCTGTTCCAGAATAAACTCCGGTCTTGAAAGCTTTTGGTGATGGCTTACAGATGTATACTCAGCAGCCTCAAGGTCTTTATATCTTCCCTTTAGATCAGAGGCTGTTACTTTGGACGGTGTTCTTGCGGCTTCTTTATGTCCATACTCCCAGTTTAGTACCTTCACAAGTGTTTGCGGATCCGGCACGGTATCCGGCTCATCGCGTTCAACCTCTTTCAGAGTATATCCAGTTAAGCCTATCTGATCTATGTTGCTGATCTCACAGGCTTCAATTTTCCATGGGAATTCACTTACTGTAAGTTCTTTCATGGGGTGTCCAAATATTTGAAACAGATTTCCTGCTTCAACCCGGTTCATGGCAGCTAAAAGCACCCAGTCACCAAGACATCCGGCTGAATTTACAGCCCACACCTCCGTTGGCATGCCAATTGCAGGCAAACTGCGTGACAGATATCCAATACTTCTGCAGGTAGAATAATTCATAAAGAGATAATCTTTTGCCCTTGTCATAGCTACGTAAAGGATCCTGAGTTCTTCTGATTTCAGTTTTCCTGTTCTGACCATGCTCATCGCATTCCACGCTATGCCCGGATAACGTACGCGCTGGTCGGTATCCGTAATCTTCGAGGCAATTCCATATTTTCCGTCAATCAGGAGCTGATTATTGAGTTCGCTGAAGTTAAATTTCCTGGATAGATCACACAGGAAAACAATCGGGTATTCCAATCCCTTTGATTTATGGATTGTGGTAATCGTGACACCGGCACTACTTGATGGCGACACCAGTCGCCCATTCTTTTTCGCACGCTCCAGTGTCCTCAGTAGCTCATATAAATACAGATGTCGTCCTGCCGCAACCGTCCGTACGTACTCATAAAGTGCCATAAGATTGTCATTACGATTGCTGCCGTTCTCCATAGCTGTATATATCGTCACAATACCAGCACGATTATAAATTTCCCATAATAGCTCATCCGCAGAAACACTATTCGCAAGTTTCCGAAGTTCGTCAAGCTCCTGCCGGACCTCCATACACCTGGGGTCACGAATCTGTGCCAGGGCGTCATATAGCTGAACTGCTTTGGTTTCGGTCCTTAATCTGGTAAGCAGGTCATTGGAAAAATGATATACAGGACTTGTCAAAACCGCGGCAAGTGGAATATTCTGATGCGGATTGTCCAGAATTCTCAGATAATTCAACACTGTGCGAATTTCTGCAGCCTCAAACAGGCTGACACCATTTTCACTGGCAACCGGGACCCCCCTGCGGACAAGGGCAGCCTTGTAGTCTGCAGTTGAAAGGTTCGATCTGAGAAGGATTGCAATATCCCCAGGCTTTGCAGATCTGGTTGTGGTCCCATCACTGACAGGACAATTACTTTGAAGCAGAGAGACTATTTTTTCTGCGGTCCATTCCGCCTCGAGTCTGCTTCTGGATACAGCAGTTTCGGATTCCCCGCGGCTTTCTGCAGTGTTGTCACACGTAAGGAGCGTCATTACCACATGTGCCTGTTGATCCTCCGGGCATCCTGTTCTTCCGGGGTAGAGCGCTTCCTCGTCTCCATAACAGAGTTCTCCAACCTCTTCAGACATCACACTCCGAAAGACATGATTCGCAGCCTCAAGAATTTCAGGCCTGGAACGGAAATTTTTCGAAAGAATGAGACGGCGGGGCCTGTTATCCGTCACAAGCTCCGCAGCCTGATAGGTTACATATTTTTCACTGAACATTTCCGGCTCAGCTTCGCGGAAGCCGTAAATGCTTTGCTTAATGTCCCCAACCAGGAAACGGTTTGCATCGCCTGGTTTGCTGATTGCTTTAAAGATCAGCTCCTGGACCGAATTGGAGTCCTGGTATTCATCCACCATGATCTCGTAGAAGCGTTCCCGTAAATCCATAGCGTTTGCAGTTGGCTTTCCATCCCCTGCAACCAGTAACTCTATCGCCAGATGCTCCTGATCATTAAAGTCAAGCACACCTCTGCGGCGTTTTTCCTCTGAGAAACGTCTGCAGAGCTCTTTCGTTACTCTTTTCAGTGCACTCAACGCCTGTGCCTGTGAATTTTGCTCTTCTATCAGCTCCGCTTCCGTTCGTGCGAAAACAGGGAGCAGATCTGCTACAAGTGACTTCATATCGTTTCTTATTTCTTTAATTGCGTTTTTTAATGATTCATCAGGATAGTGGCTAACTCTGGCATCCATATATGTTATATCCAGATGCCTGATGATCGCATCCCACGGGCCGTCCAAAGCACACAATAAACGTTCAAGCGCATAACACTGGTCAAGATACGCAGGATAGTACTTTTTTTGAAGCAGCGGATCATGCTCCATAACCGATAAAGCCCAGCGATGGCGGTCAATCAACCACTGAATTTTCTTTTTCGCCTGAAGAAGAATGATCCTCCCCCACCAGGTTTCCCCGATCGTAGCATTCTCCGGAACAATAAAATTTTGTTGGTCCAACCACCGCTCCGGATAGGGCTGCGCCATAGACTTTGAAAACAGATATAAAATCGCTTCTTCCAGCGCAGAGTCACTTCGGCCTGCCCCGATTGTATCTGTCAGTGCACAAAAATCAGGGGCCAACGCTGTATATTCTTCTTCGAGCAAAAGTGAAAGCAGCTCTAACCGCAGCTCATTGCCCTCATCCTCATCCAGCATTGTATAATCCGGAGAGATTTCCAGCTGATAGCCGTACTGCCGGATAACTGTTGCGCAGAAGGAATGAATTGTTGATATTTGCGCAAGATGAACAAGCCCCCGCTGTTTCAGCAAATGGTGGTTCGACGGGTCCTTTGTGATCGCATCCGTAATTGCATTTGAAATTTTCATCCGCAGTTCCGCTGCCGCAGCGTTTGTAAACGTTATGATCAGGAATTCGGTAATATCTCGATGATCATGCTGAATACGATCCATGACCCGCTCTACAAGTACCTTCGTTTTTCCGGAACCGGCAGCCGCGGAAACCAGCAGGGTTCCCCCCCGATTTTGGATAACCGCCGTCTGCTCTGCAGTCAGCAGTAAATCGCTCATAGACCAAACTCCCTTCTGTACTACTCACCAGTATCATCTTCACACTGCGTCTGCAGAAGCTGCCAGAATGCTTTTGAAGTCAACCCGGGACGATAAAACCTTTGTTCAGTACCTTGCTCCAGCTGACATATATCTGTATATTCACATATGCTGCAAGGATTACGTTTATTTTCGCCTCTGTAAAATGGCTGTGCCGGAAAATCACCCGAAAGGATCCGATCCACCGCTGAGCAGGCCTGTTTTTCTACAAACTGCCCCAACATTCTAAACTGCACTGTATTTAGCGCATAATCACCCAGGCCCCCCTTTTTGATCGAAATCGGCAGATATTTTTTTGCATTTTTATCTCTGCTTCCAGGCATTGTTGCTCCATGCTCCATTGCCTCGAGGACCTCCTGGTCTGCAAGTACAACACCGGATCTTTTGGTTGCTACTGGACCTGTGCGCTCTTCTGTCGGTCCATCTGATGTACGAATTTTCTGGTTTGCAGGCAAATACAGCAAGCCTGCAGGCGTAATTACTTCCGAATTATAACAAATCCCGGCCGATTGGGCCGCCTTGTCCAGTCCAATATCCTGCGCAAATTTTTCCCGGCCAAATTGATGCATATATAAAATAAGCTGTAGCCCAACACCGCCATAAATATCCGTATAGTCAAAGCTTTTTGTACCTGATTTATAATCAATAATCCGGAAAAAGGTTTGACCTGACCGTTGCCAGAAATCAATGCGGTCTACAGTTCCCTTCAGCAGGCCGGTGCCTGAAGTTCCTCGGAGCATCATTGCGGGGATCGGACCATCCCCGAATTTCAATTCATAAGCGGCCGGAATAAAGTCAGATACCTGCAGTTCATCCGCAATATCACGCAGGATTAAATCTGTTTCCGTAATATTCCGGTCAAACAGATATTCTTCCCGGCTGGTAAGAACATTTTGGTCAAATCTGGAATTTTTATAGGATTGCATCGTTTCATATGCCAGATCATGTATCGTTGCATCGCTGATTCGCTCTTTTCCGGAGCAACGTGAAATTGCAGGAACCACTGTTTCAAGCACATGGTGGATCATAGTTCCAAACTCTGCCGCGTTAAAGGCTGTCTCCTTCCGCGGTGAGAGATTCAGACCATAATTCAGGAAAAACTGCATCGGGCATATATTTAAAGCATCCAATTTTGACGCTGAAAGTATAACCGGTGCGCCAAAAAGTGCTTTTGTCTGTTGTTCTTTGATTGCCAGATCCCGTGGCAAAATATGCTTTTGCACATCAGAAATCATATTCTGAATTTCAGGAATATGCGCAGAGGCAAGCTGAACCGCATTACGTACCGCCCCATTCTCCTGGTCAAGCAGGTAAGCCTTCACAGCCTTCTGCAGGGTAAAGCTATATTCAGCCTGTATATTATAATGGGCACTCGGAAATGTTTCTTTAAGATGCCGATAAACAAAAGAGGGCTGGACCTGGCTTCCCCCCTCCTGGTCATGAAATGACAGGTACAATACCTTTCTGGGTGCTGTTGCAGCACTATATAGCTGCAGCAGCTGTCGCTGCAGCAATTGCATTGTATCCGGAGCAAGTTCAAGTTCGAATTCCTCTTTCAAAACTGCGATTTCATGCTCGGAAAAAACTGAATTATCGGATGTATATGAAGGAATACTCCCATCATTGATTCCGAGTACACACAGGACCTCCGGTTCACAGCCGCGAACAGATGCGATGTTGCCAAAGCTGACACTGTCCAGCACGGAAGGAATTGCGCCAATCTGATACTGCGCAAAAGTCATACGAATAATCTGATAAAATTCCTCCGGCTTTTCCGGCAGCCTGCCTAAAACCGCGACAATCTGCGTAAGCGCAGAAATCATTACTTCCCAGGCCTGCGAAAGCAGCTGTGCCTCTTCATGGTTTCCCTGCTCAGTTTCCGACACCAGCTGGTTCTCAATCTGCCGGAACAGGCCGGTAGCATCCATAAAATCATACAATGCGACTGCCTGCTCGCGGACATCAGAAGCCATTTTAAGTTTCTGACGAAGGGTAAGCAGCGGCGTAACTGCTTTCTGACGCACAGAATTCAGATACTTAAGAAATGCCGAAGTACTTTCAGTGAATATCCCGTCATAGCCGTCCGGATGCATCGTCCATTCACGGCCCCATCCCTCACCTCTGATGGACCAGACAACAGCATAATTTTCCAGCAGGTCCACATCATCCATAGTGACACCGGAATATCCACATTTCAGCCAGGCAAGTACCTGATCCGTTTTCATTCCTTCGACAACCGCTTTCAACGCTGTTTCTACAAAATGCACACACTGAAAGGATGATAGTAACCGTTTTTCAGTAAAGGCCAGTGGGATTTGAAGCTCTGTACATGCCTGCTTCAGCAGACCAGCATACTGAGAAGGATTCCCTGTCGCAATAAACATATCGCGCCATCTGATTCCCAGCATCGCCTTTTCTCTGAGGAAGGCCGCACACGACCGGCATTCCTGGAGGATTGAATTTTCTTCCGAAAAAACAATTTCATCCGTTGACTCCGGGAAAATTTCAGGAACCGGCTGCATAAAGTTGCGTTCAAGCCAGGATATTGCCGGTGCGCAATCACGTGCATATTCTGTATACTCCAGTTCCACCGGTATGCGGTATCGCTGCGCAAGCTTCAGCAGCTGTGTACAGGTATTGCGTCCGTCCTGAAAAAGAGTGTCCCCTCCTGCCAGATCATCGCAAAGAACGGAAACCGTCAGATTATCACACTTCTTCATGATCGCTTCTATTAAGCTCATTTCAAGTGCGGTAAAATCCGAAAATCCATCAATGAAGAAGTCCCGGCTGACCGCATAATCCGTTTCGCTTAGCTGGCGTGCCGCTATCATCAGGCTGTCTCTTGGGTCCGCTGTTCCCTGCGTAACTGCCGCATTATATGCGCTTAGAATCATTGCCGCTTCACTAAGCTTCTGTGAAAACGCACCATCTGTACTGCACGCTACCTCCTGCAGCTTTTCCGTTGTTACCACACCACTTTTGAGACGGTCAACCATAGTAACCATGAACTGTAAAAATTCGCTTTTCTCCGCAACCGGCGCAAAAGCCTTCAGTTGTTCTTTCAGTGAACTAAGTGCCAGGCGCATTGTGAGTATCCGTCCCGCATCATCAAGAGCGGTTATTGCAGCTCCGCCGTAAATACCAGCCAGCCGATGTGCCAGACGCGTAAAGCTGAGTACCTCAGACAGATAGCTGATTTCATTCCCGCAGGTGCCCGCCAGCTTTCGCTCCATCTGATGGCTAAGCTGCTCCGGCACAATGACAATACGGCTTGCCATAGTATGCTTGTCGCTGGCAACGACCTGCTGAAGCAACCGGTATGTTTTACCTGTTTTGGCCCTGCCTATGATCAATTTTAGCACTTGTTCTCACATCCACATTCTGTCTACTTCTCTTGCCGAACTGCCGCCCCAGTCTACTATCCTATCTGATATCCCATTTCAATCAGTTCCATCGGCTCCATCTTATATCGAGTCATGTTATTTGTTTCAGCAGCTCTGCCAGGATCAACATAAAAGACATGATCTCCAATGCTCACCTTGCACCATGTAACGCTGTAGCCATCCAGCATTCCTTCAACCAGGGTACAATTAATGCCTAGCTTCAGAAGAAGCTGCTGATAGGTTCGGGCAAACCCAAAGCTTGTGCCACACTTGCCAACCAACACCCCATATATGCTATCTGCATAGGGATTTTCTGCATCTGAACTCAGAACATAGTCGGCACAGCGGCAGACCTGATAGTATGCAAGCTTTACCGCCTTTTCCTGGTCAATACTACTGTACTTCGAGACAATAGACGTCATTTTATCATTTGCCTCTTCAACAAGTAATCTGCACTGTTCTGAAGAATCCGCATGCGAGATTTTAATTTCAAGAATTCGCTGTGCTCCACCCTCCGGATATTCCGACACTTTTACATTGGGATGACAAAGCACCAGTCCCGGGTAGAGCTCAAAGAAATCATCCGCCATAGACTGCACGTCGCAATCCTCATAGGTACCTATATTCAGAACCAGTTCTGTCTGATAATTTTTCAGAGCCTGATAAAGCTCTGCCCGGATGCTGTTTGAATCATTCAAATATATGATTGAATTAATTTCCTCCGTTGTATGCCGATAGGTTATGTGTAAATAGATTTCATAATAATTCACAACTCTCGCATATTCATATGTCAGAGAATCAACCGCATAACAGCCTACAGGGGAAACATTTGTGATCTCACGGAATACCTGTCCTATGCTCTCAGTCATATTATCTGTATAGATATCCGTATGAATGACAGCCTCTGTGATCCCATCCTGGATCAGATTAAGAACCGCATTTTTCAGACTGAGCCGATTTGTAACCTTTACAATATCCGAATTAGCCGTAACTGTGTAGGTTTCATCATGTTCGTTCACATCTACATAGGTATTCTGCGATACAAATGATTGTGCTTTACAACCACTCAGGATTATAAGACATACAAATAAGGCCACCACAGGAAGGCAGCTCCTTTGCAGTCTTTTCACCCAGTCTGCATTCATAGGCTTTGCCTCCTTCTGTGATGGCCTGAAGTGATCATCAGGAAACCGGTTTTGTATCTTCCTCTTTCATAAGAGCCCCGGATGATGGTATTGTCTTGCCACGATATCTGGAAACATTCTGAATGGCTGTTTCCTTCAAAAGTACAATACCAGTCAGTTTTGCATTCTTTTTCAGGCTGATCGACTGAACACCCTGCGAATTGCGTGTACTTTTCACAGACAGCAGGGCCGAATTCAGGATCAGCGTTCTGGAATCGGAAGAAGTCAGCACAACGTCCTGCTCATCCTCTAGCCTCAAAACTCCGACAACCGGGCTTCTGTCACTGTACGCACCGGTTAGCTTTCGCCGGTTAGACTTTGTAACATAGGCCTCCAACGGCACCTTCGCCAGCTTGCCATTTTCAAAAGCAAACAGCAGCATTCCGGAGTAGTCCCCCGGCAAAACGGCCGCCATAAAATTTTCACCCTGATCAAAGCCAAGCTTACTACCGAGGAATTCCCCAAGCGCCGAGGCTTTTGTTTCAGAGAAGTCACGAAGATTGGTTTTATATACCTGCGCACGATCCGTAAACACCAGCAGCTCCGCATTGCTGACTGTTTCTGATGTCATAAGGATCCTGTCGCCTTCCTTGACCTTCTGCTCACCGCTCATACGTAGACTCTGCGGTGTTATCTTTTTCAGATATCCGGCCTGTGAAACAAACAGATTGACCGGGGTTGCGGTTTCCTGCTCCGGTTCATCCTCTGTCTCAACCACGTCATAGATCACACTCGTCTTACGGTCCTTGCCGTATTTTTTTGCAACTGTCTCAAGCTCTTTGATAATAATTGTACGTATACGGCGGCTGGATTTCACAGTATCTTCCAGATCGCGGATTTCCCGCTCAAGCTCTTCCGTTTCCTGTGTACGCTTTAAAATATACTCACGGTTTATATTCCGGAGCTTAATCTCCGCAATGTAATTGGCCTGAATTTCATCGATCCCAAACCCGATCATCAGATTGGGAATAACTTCATCTTCCAGCTCCGTCTCCCGGATAATCCTGATTGCCTTATCAATATCCAACAGTATTTTTTTCAGTCCCTGCAGAAGATGTAGCTTTTCTTTCTTTTTTGTCAGGTTATAATAAACTCTGCGTTTTACGCATTCTGTCCGCCATGCAGTCCATTCATCCAGAATTTCTCCGACGCCCATTACTTTGGGGAAGCCGCCGATCAGAATATTAAAATTGCACGGAAAGCTATCCTGCAGTGTAGTCAATTTCATCAATCTGGACATAAGCTTTTCCGGGTCCGCACCACGTTTCAGGTCAATCGTAAGCTTCAGGCCACTAAGATCCGTCTCGTCGCGCATATCACTGATTTCACGGATTTTGCCGGCTTTGATCAGTTCCGCAACCTTGTCTATGATCGCCTCTGAAGTAGTCGTATACGGAATTTCATAAATTTCGATCAGATTTCCGTCTTTCACGTAACGCCACCGGCCGCGAATTTTGATTCCACCGCGGCCGGTATTATACACGCTGTCAATATCGTTCGCATCATACAGGATTTCCCCACCGGTGGGAAAATCCGGTGCGATCAGATAGTCCTTCAGATCAGCATCCGGATCTTTGATCCGGGCCACCGCAACATTGCAGACCTCACGTAGATTAAACCCGCAGATATTACTGGCCATACCAACGGCAATACCATTGTTTGCAGAAACAAGTACATTAGGGAAGGTTGTCGGCAGGAGTGCAGGTTCCTTCATAGTACTGTCATAATTATCGACAAAATCAACCGTATCGCTATCGATATCCCTGAAAATCTCCTGACAAAAGCTATCAAGCTTCGCTTCCGTATAACGGGACGCAGCGTAGGCCATGTCTCTTGAATATGCTTTACCAAAGTTCCCCTTTGAATCCACAAAAGGATGCAGCAGTGCTTCATAGCCCTTGCTAAGCCGAACCATAGTTTCATAGATTGCAGCGTCACCATGTGGATTCAACCGCATAGTCTGCCCGACTATATTGGCAGACTTTGTACGTCCGCCTGTAAGCAGGCCCATCTTATACATAGTGTAAAGCAATTTCCGGTGCGATGGCTTAAAGCCGTCGATTTCGGGAATCGCACGGGAAACGATCACGCTCATGGCATAGGGCATGTAATTTGACTCAAGCGTCTCGGTGATCGGCTGCTCCAATACCGCTGCCTTTAACCCCATCACATTGGGGTTATTACTGTGCTTTTGAATTTCTTCTTTTTTCTTTTTGGCCACAGGAGGTCCTCCTACGAAACATCAATCATATCCATATATTTATAACCATCTTCAGTAATATGGTCCTTGCGTCCGCTCAGATTGTCACCCAGTAACAGATCAAAAATACGCTGTGTACGCGCGATATCCTCCGGCATAACCTTGATCAGCCTGCGTGTTTCGGGGTTCATAGTTGTCATCCACATCATCTCAGGATCATTTTCGCCGAGTCCCTTAGACCGCGCAATCGAATATTTCTTACCGCTCAGCTTTGCTGTTATATCTGCCTTTTCCTTTTCGGAATAGGCAAACCAGGTTTTATCCTTGCAGGTGATCTCAAACAATGGCGACTCCGCAATATAAACATACCCCTCATTGATCAGGGTCGGAACCAGTCGGAAAAGCATCGTCAAGATCAAGGTGCGGATCTGGAATCCATCCACGTCAGCATCTGTACAGATTACGATCTTATTCCACCTCAGGGCCTCAAGATCAAACGATGAAAGATCACGTGCTTTCTTTCCACCAGTGATTTCTACGCCGCAGCCGAGTACCTTGATAAGATCTGTAATAATGTCACTCTTAAAAATACGGGTATAGTCCGCTTTCAGGCAATTCAGGATCTTTCCTCTGACGGGCATAATCCCCTGAAATTCGGCATCACGACTCAGCTTAACGCTTCCAAGGGCAGAATCACCCTCAACAATATACAGCTCGCGTCTTCCGGTATCTCTGCTCCGGCAATCCACAAACTTCTGAACTCGGTTGGAAATATCCATATTCCCGGTAAGCTTTTTCTTAATATTAAGCTTTGTCTTTTCGGCGGTTTCCCGGGCACGTTTGTTGATCAGTACCTGCTCGACAACCCGTGCAGCCTCCTGTGAATTTTCAATAAAGTAAATCTGAAGCTGTGCCTTAAAGAAGTCCGTCATAGCTTCCTGAATAAACTTATTATTGATTGCCTTCTTTGTCTGATTTTCATAGCTTGTCTGCGTAGAAAAGCAGTTTGTTACCAGCACCAGGCAATCAGCAATATCCTGAAAGGAAACTTTACTTTCTCCCTTATTGTATTTTCCAAGCTGCTTGATATAGCCGTCAAACGCTGTCACAAACGCTGATTTCGTAGCCTTTTCAGGCGCACCGCCATATTCAAGCCACGATGAATTATGGTAATATTCAATACAGTTAATGGTATTCGAAAAACAGATCGCAGCAGAAATTTTCACCTTGTAATCTGCCATGTCCTCACGGTCCCGCCCTTTACGTTCCGCTTCCCAGAACTGTGGCATCGTAAGCGCATTTTCTTCGGTCATCTCACGTACGTAATCAAGAATACCGTTCTGGTAATAAAAATCCGTCTCTGTAAAAGATCCGTCCTCCTGCTCGTCCAAAAGCCTGAAGGTAACACCAGCATTCACAACCGCCTGTTTTTTCAGTGTATCTGTATAATAGCTGAGTGGAATATCAATATCAGTAAAGACATCAAGATCCGGCATCCAGTGAAAACAGGACCCTGTCTGCTTTTTTGATGTTTTTTCTGTTTGCAAGCCCCCAATATTCTCACCACGTTCAAAATGCAGACTGTACTTCATTCCGTCCCGTCGAATAACAGCATCAAAATATCTGGATGCATACTGTGTCGCACAGGCACCAAGCCCGTTCAGGCCAAGCGAATATTCATAATTATCCGTTCCGGCATTGTTGTTGTATTTACCGCCCGCATAAAGCTCGCAGAAAACCAGCTCCCAGTTGTATCTTTGTTCTCCTTCATTCCAATCAACCGGGCACCCACGGCCAAAATCCTCAACCTGAACAGAGTGGTCCATAAACCGTGTCACCAGGATCAGATTTCCGTGCCCCTCACGTGCTTCATCAATCGCATTAGACAGGATCTCAAACACAGCATGCTGACATCCCTCTAGTCCATCTGACCCAAAAATAACCGCAGGCCGTTTACGTACTCTGTCGGCTCCTTTTAACGAAGTTATGCTTTCATTTCCATAGGTCGCTTTCTTGCTCATGAAGTTTCCTCGTATCCTTAAAAATAGTATTTTAATATTATATCTCAGGTCGATTTTTTTGTCAATGTGGCCAAATTCTTCTGTATTTATGACATTTTCTGTAGCCTTTCCGGTCAGGAATCCCACTATTTATCTGTACTCATATAAATCCACAAGTTGAAATCCCCTTAATCCCATGCTATAATAATCTGATGAAAGGACGGTGACTGGATGGATAACGAAATGAACAGCCTTCATTCGGGGGCTGAATGCAATGAATCTAATACCCTGGACGGAGCTCCACAGATAACATTGGATAATGATCCTTCAGAGAATCCTGATAACGATTACATGGCATACCCTGCAAGCATCTCAGCAGATGATCCGGCAGGCTTCGAATATGAAAACCCAAACGGTCAGCAAATGATGTATCCTGTTCAGGATTCCAATGAGCTGCTCACAGATTCAACGGAAGACATTATATTTGTAGCTTCAGCTGATGATGAAGCAATCCCTTCCGACTTGATACACAGTGCGATCAGGCAGGCTTCTGCCGATATTTATAATAGTGGCAATCCCTCAGGCTCAAATTACATGCCGGAGCAATTGTCCTTTGATGATTTTGATGATACGATTGAAAAGTCGCAACGCCAGCGTTCCGGTAAGTCTGAAAGCCGGCAGCGTTCAAAACCGGCAGCTTCACAGCGCAGTTCGACAGTTAAAACAAAAAAGCCAAAAAAGCCAAAAAAGCGTCATAGTCTGGCACGCGGGTTACTCAACACCCTGATGGTATTCGGCGCTGTAATGGGGTTCCTCTACCTCATCTTTGTGTATTCCGGCAATACCGTTATTACAAAGCTGCGTAATAATTATATTCAAACGGCTATGGCAACATTGAGTCACAAATATCTGGCTACCGCACTGATCCCTTCTGATATCATTGATGACGTTCTTTTGATGCAGTATGAATCGGACGCAAATGCAGTTGGCCTGACCAGTAACTGGGGGTCTGTTGAAGTTCAGGCGCTCCCTTCCTTTGATTCCGTGGAACAGGATACCGATACATTCGAAGATGCAGAAGGAACAACAGATACAAATGGTTTGGCCGAAAATGAAGCTGCTGAACTTGATCAGGGTGACAGCGGTGAATCAAGAACATATTCATCTGCAGAGGAAAAGGTTTTCTTTGAGCTTTTCTATGAACTGGACTACGATTCTGTTCAGGCCTACATAAGCGCAAATCCAGAGGTTTTGGAAAATGGCTGGGGCAATATTGATATCAACGAAGCCGGTCTTGATGATGAAGGCACCTCAATCACAACCACTCACGGCGATCAGGTTCTTGCAATTAATGCCGCACAGGGAGTCGTACTCATCCGGATCTGGATCAATTCCTCAAGAGGGTTGCTGGCAATCTGCAAAGACACTTCACGGCTTTCATTATGCCCGGCAAGTACTTTAGGCACAATTGGTCAGACTGCAGGAAGGATTTGCGAAGCAAATGATGGTATTCTCGGCCTGACCGGTAGCGCATTTATGGACGATGGTTCCGGTAATGGCGGTCAAATTTCCGGTCTGGCAATCTGCAGTGGATATGCATATGGAAGTGCCCTGGGCGGTTCCGACAAAAGACTGGAGCTGCGTAACGATAACAAAATGTATATTGTGGATTCAGTTTCTGCAGTGAATGGCGATACCAGAGATGCATGTGAATTCCGCCCTGCGTTAATCATCGACGGAGAAGTTGTAGTCGACGAAAACTGCGGGTGGACTTCTCCGAATCCAAGAGCCTGCCTGGGACAGACCTCCAGACTCGAAACTATGATGTTCGTCCTGGAGGGTCGTCTGACTGACAGCCCCGGTGACAGCGTTGTCGATATCGCTTATGTATTACAGGATTATGGCTGTGTGCAGGCGCTGAACCTGGACGGCGGCACTTCCGCCATAATGTATTATGATGGCGAATATGTTACACGGTGCTCTAACACCGCATTGCCCGGCGGTCGTACCCTACCCACAGCTTGGGTATACAAACGTTCCTACTAAAAAAATCCCCGGCCCTTTAATTGGGCCGGGGATTTTTGTAAGTCTGAAAATAAAACTGCAGAGGCGGAGTTAACCACCTCTGCAGTCTGTTTTTATTCTTCGTTCTTCTTTGCTTCCTCTATGATAGCAGCCTGGGAACTGACAGGAACTTCTTCATAGCGGACAAACTTTGTTGTAAAGCTACCACGGCCCTGGGTCATGGAGCGAAGATCGATCGCATAGCTTCTCAGTTCAGCAGCCGGAACCTCGGCTTCAACAACCTGATTTCCATCATCATCAGGAGTCTGACCAATTACGCGGCCACGTCTCTTGGAGATATCAGAGAAGATATCACCCATATTCGCATCAGGCACAGTAACCTTAAGCTCAGAAATAGGCTCGAGGATCGTGGGACCGGCTGTGGGAAGGCCTTCTTTATAGGCAAGGCCTGCAGCAGTCTGGAACGCCATATCAGAGGAATCAACAGGATGGTAAGAGCCGAAGTAAAGTGTTGCCTTCAGGAACACAACAGGATAACCGGCAAGAACGCCCTTAGATATGCAGTTGCGCAGGCCCTTCTCGACAGAAGGAATAAAGTTTTTAGGCACGCAACCACCGACGGTCTCATCCGCAAAAATCATATCCTCTGTTTCAGACTGGGGCTCGAAACGGATATAAACATCGCCAAACTGTCCATGACCACCAGACTGTTTCTTGTGACGTCCGTGAACCTCAACCTTTTTCTTGATGGTCTCGCGATAAGCAATCTTAGGCTCACGGAGATCTGCCTCAACACCAAACTTGGATTTCAGCTTTGAGCACAGAACATCAAGATGGATATCACCGGCGCCTGAAATAACCATTTCCTTTGTTTCTGTATCGTTCACGACGCTGAAGGAACAATCTTCCTCATTGAGCTTATTAAGACCTGCGGCAATCTTTTCTTCCTGACCCTTTGCCTTTGCATAAACAGCACGGGAATGGCAGGGTGTGGGATAATCGATACCAGCAAGGACGATATTCTTACCGGGCGCACACAGGGTATCACCGGTCTTTACGTTTGCAAGCTTTGCGACAACACCAATATCACCGGCACAAAGCTCTTTCACCTCAGTCGTCTTCTTGCCCTTAATGGTATAGATATGGCCAAGCTTTTCAGTAGTACCGGTACGGGAATCATAGAGGCTCATATCCGGTGTAATGTTACCGGAGATAACCTTAAAGAAGGACTGCTTTCCGTACTGATCGGAAACTGTCTTGAATACGAAGAGAACAGGATCAGAATCAGTAGGATGAATCTCTACAGCGTTGCCGTCAGCGTCTGTGCCACTCTCTACATCATGCTCAGCAGGCGTAGGCGCAAAATCAACAATACCACGCATCAGCGTATCGGTACCAATGCCCTGATATGCAGAACCGCAGAAAACAGGAATGACAGAGTGGTCAAGAACGCCCTGGCGGATACCTTCAAGAATTTCTTCCTCAGTGAAGGGTTCACCACCAAAGAACTTATCAAGCTTCTCTTCGCTGGTCTCTGCAACAGTTTCGCAAAGAGCATTATAATACATCTCAGCATAATCAGCTACAGATTCAGGAATTTCCTGACCCTCGCCCTGGCCGGCAATGTATGCAGTCTGATGGATGATATCGACAAGGCCGATATTCTTATCGCCCTCAGTAATCGGGATTACAATCGGAACAAGCTTATTGCCAAACTGCTGACGCAGGCCATCAAGGGTCTTATAATAGTCAGCGTGCTCTTCATCAATTTTAGAAATATAAATGAAAAACGGAAGATTTCTGGCATTCAGATATTTCCATGCCTTCTCTGTGCCAACTGCAGCACCGCTCTTAGCAGTACAAACGATCACGCCGGATCCGCAAACGCGAACCGCCTGCATAACCTCGCCGGCAAAGTCAAAGTAACCGGGATTATCGAGCACATTGATCTTGGTTCCTTTATACTCAACAGGAAGCACCGAAGTAGAAATAGAATACTGGCGCTTAATCTCTTCTGCATCAAAATCGGAAACAGTATTTCCTTCTGCGGTCTTACCGAGGCGATCAGTGCCCTTGGTAAGATACAGCATGCTCTCTGCAAGTGCAGTCTTGCCATCTCCGCCATGACCAAGGAAACAAATATTACGAATGTTCTGAGCGCTATAGCCCATCTTAAATTACCCCTTTCCAGTCCGACTGCAAATAGTTTTACAGCGAACTACGCGTGTATACGTGCATTATATATTACGTACTATGCATTTTCAATCACTCGGGTATATTTTTTGTGCATTTTGACGAATCTTTTCTTTCATGTCTTGTAATCTACATTCTTTATTTCTCATTTTTATTGAATCTGCCGATTATCTTTTTTTAATGTTTATGTTTTCATTGACTTTCGGGCAATCCGTGTTAAAATTATAAGGTATATGTTAATGGTTAAGACGGAGCAAATTATATACCAGGCAGTTCAGAGAGCAAAGTAATGGTGCGAGCTTTGCATGTGAGGATATAAAAGCCACTCCCGAGCCCTTCCGGGATGACCGGAACGTACAGCTGCGTTAAAGCTGCTTGAGATGCTGCAAAGCAAATCAGGGTGGTACCGCGTGAGTAAACTCCCGCCCCTGTCAAAACAGGGGCGGTTTATTTTTTATAAAACCGATTAGGAGGAATATAATCAAATGGCGCACAAGAATTACGGTCTTAATGAACTACGTGAGATGTTTCTCTCGTTCTTTGAGACCAAGGGGCATCTGAGACTTCCAAGCTTCTCTCTTGTTCCCCAGCACGACAAATCTATCCTGTTGATCAACGCAGGCATGACGCCCATGAAAACCTATTTTACCGGCGAGGAAGAGCCTCCCCGCCATCGCATCTGCACCTGTCAGAAGTGCATCCGTACCGGTGATATTGAAAATATCGGTAAGACAGCACGCCATGGCACCTACTTTGAAATGCTCGGCAATTTCTCTTTTGGCGACTATTTCAAGCATGAATCTCTGGCCTGGTCCTGGGAATTTCTCACCTCTCCGGAATGGGTTGGTCTGGAGCCCGAAAGACTTTACCCTTCCATTTATCTGGATGACGATGAGGCCTTTGATATCTGGAACAAGGAGATTGGCATCCCTGCTGAGCGCATTTTCCGTTTCGGCAAGGAGGATAATTTCTGGGAGCACGGTTCCGGCCCCTGCGGTCCCTGCTCTGAGATCTATTATGATCGTGGAGAGGAATTCGGTTGCGGTAAACCCGATTGTACTGTAGGTTGCGACTGCGATCGTTATATTGAAATCTGGAATAACGTTTTCTCCCAGTTTAATAATGACGGTCATAACAATTACACGGAGCTCGTTCAGAAGAATATTGATACCGGTATGGGACTCGAACGCCTTGCGTGTGTCTGTCAGAATGTTGACAGTTTGTTTGATGTTGATACCGTCATGAATATCACCAATAAGGTATCCGAGATTACCGGCGCCCATTATGGCGAAAGCCATAAAACAGATGTTTCCCTGCGTATCATCACCGACCACATTCGTTCTGCAACCTTTATGATTGGCGATGGTATTCTCCCGTCCAACGAGGGACGCGGTTATGTTCTTCGTCGTCTGCTTCGCCGTGCCGCACGTCATGGCAAGCTTCTGGGCGTAAATGATCCCTTCCTGTATCTTGTTGTCGACACAGTCGCGCAGGAGAACGAACAGCATTATCCCGATATCCGCGAAAAACAGGCCTATATCACCCGCGTGATCCGTACAGAAGAAGAAAATTTTGCCCGCACAATCGATGGTGGTATGAAGATTTATTCCGAAATGCTTGCCACACATAAGGCTGCCGGTGAAACGACATTCTCCGGCGCAGATGCGTTCAAGCTCTATGACACCTATGGTTTCCCCATTGACCTGACGATTGAAATGGCAGAGGAAGAAGGAATGACCGTCGACCAGGAAGCCTTCGATGCCTGTATGCAGGAGCAGAAGGTCCGTGCAAGAGAGGCCCGCAAGGCACTCGGTGATCTTGCCTGGGCAGGTATTGAGCTTGGCCTTGATGGTACCCCAACGACCTTTACCGGATATGACGGAAGCCTGACTGGTACAGGAAAAATCCTCGCAATTGTAGCCGATGGTGAACTCACATCAACAATTGCGGATGATAAGGAAGGCATCATTGTCCTTGACCAGACACCGTTCTATGCTGAAATGGGTGGTCAGGTAGCAGACCATGGCGTGATCAATACAGCAGTCGCTTCCTTTACCGTCACGAACGTGCAGAAGGATAAAGCCGGAAAATATCTGCATTATGGTAAAATGACAGCCGGAACCCTCTCCGTAGAAGATGATGTCACCGGTACTGTCGACCCCGAGCGTCGTGCCGCAATCTCCCGTGCGCATTCCGCTACCCATCTGCTGCAGGCCGCGCTCCAGCACGTACTCGGCGATCACGTCCATCAGGCCGGCTCCCTGAATGAGCCCGATCATATCCGTTTTGACTTTACTCATTTCTCCGCCATTACCGATGCCGAGCTCCGGGCCGTTACCGAGTTTGTAAATGATGCCATTCTTGCTGATTATCCCATCGTTACCAGAGTCATGGGCATCGATGAGGCAAAGAAAGAAGGTGCCATGGCACTCTTTGGTGAAAAGTACGGCAATGAAGTACGCGTTGTAACCATGGGCGATGTTTCTAAGGAGCTCTGCGGTGGTACTCATCTGTCGAATACTGCAAAGATTGGTTCTTTTGTAATCCTCAGCGAGGGCTCTGTTGCCTCCGGTGTTCGCCGCATCGAGGCTCTTGTCGGTAAACGTACGCTTCAGCTTTCCGCAGAAAACGCTGCTCTGCTTCGCTTCGCTGCTGCCAAATTAAAAACTACACCCGCAGATCTGGTTGCACGACTTGATCAGGTTCTGGCTGAAACCAAGGATCTGCGTCAGAACCTTGATCAGATGCAAAGCAAGATGCTTGCTGGGGATGCTGACCGTTTCCTGTATGCGGCAAAGACTGTTGCCGGACTTCGCGTAATCACGACAACGCTCAGCAATGTGGATGCCTCCGCACTGCGTAAGCTTGGCGATGCGCTGCGTGAAAAGGACGAGACCGTAGTTGCAGTTCTTGCTGCTATAAACGATTCCAAGATCACATTTAACGCTGTATGCGGTAAAGCTGCTGTTAAAGCAGGCATCCGCGCAGGTGACATCATCAAGCAGGTTACAAAGCTTACAGGTGGCTCCGGTGGCGGCAAGCCGGATTCTGCTATGGGTGGTGGCAAGGACATTATGAAGGTCGATGACGCCCTTGCAACGGTTGATGATTTTGTTGCTGAGCACGTAAAATAAGGAGATTTCTTATGGACAACTGTATTTTCTGCAAGATCATGAATGGTGAGATTCCAACGACCAAGGTATACGAGGATGCGCTTTGCTTTGCATTTAAAGATATCGAGCCGCTTGCCCCTCAGCACTTTCTTGTGATTCCACGTCAGCACATCAGCTCTGCAGCCGAGCTTACCGAAGAAAATTCTGCTGTCGTCGCACACATTTATACCGTTATAGCGAAGCTTGCTAAGGAGCTTGGGTTTGCAGATGGTTATCGTGTTGTAACCAACTGCGGTGCTGATGCGGGGCAAACCGTATTCCATCTGCATTTTCATGTACTGGCCGGCAAGCAGCTGGGCAACTTCAACTGACCTGATCACTGCAGGCTTCAGGTCTTTTCCTGAAGCCTGCCAGGAACTGAACGCATCGAAAGGAGTTTTTCGCATGATTTCCGAAAAAATGAAAAAACTCGCAGAAAACAATTCTGTGATCCGCGCAATGTTTGAAGAGGGCCAGATCATGGCCAAAAAATATGGTCCTGAGAATGTATATGATTTTTCCCTCGGCAACCCGTCTGTCCCAGCACCGGCCGCTGTAAAAGATGCCATCGTCGATATTCTGAATACCGAGGATTCTCTTGTCGTTCATGGCTATATGTCCAATATTGGTTACGAAGATGTTCGTCAGGCAGTTGCAGATAATCTGAACTCGCGTTTTGATACTGATTTCAATGCCAATAATATTATTATGACAGTCGGCGCTGCCGGTGGTCTGAACGTAATTCTGAAAACCCTGCTGAATCCTGGAGATGAGGTTCTGACTTTCGCGCCATATTTTACAGAATACGCAAATTACGTCATGAACTATGACGGTCAACTGATCGTTGTATCCCCGAATACAGTAGATTTTCAACCGAACCTGACAGAGTTTGCGGAAAAAATCACGCCCAAAACCAAGGCTGTGATTGTAAATAACCCTAACAACCCCACCGGCGTTGTCTATTCAGACTCAACCTGCAAAGAGATGGCCCGCATTCTCAGACAGAAGCAGCACGAGTTTGGTACTTCAATCTACCTGATCTCTGACGAGCCCTACCGTGAGCTCGCCTACGACGGAGTTGAGGTTCCTTATCTGACCAAATATTATGCCAACACGATCGTCGGCTACAGCTGGTCAAAATCGCTTTCACTTCCCGGCGAGCGAATTGGTTACCTGGTCATTCCCAATGAAATTGACGATTATGAGCTTGTCTTTGCCGCAGCAGGCATTGCAACCCGAGTTTCAGGATTTGTAAACGCGCCCTCACTGTTACAGAAGGCCGTAGCCCGCTGCCTGAACGAGGCGACTGATATCGCTGCCTATGACCGTAACCGCGAAGCCCTGTATAACGGATTAAAGGAATGTGGATTCGAGTGTATTAAACCACAGGGTGCCTTTTACCTGTTTGTTAAAGCGCCTGAGGCGGACGAAAAGGCATTTGTACAGTGCGCAAAAAAGTATCATCTGCTCCTTGTTCCGGGCAGTAGCTTTGCATGCCCCGGATACGTCCGGATCGCTTACTGTGTCAGCTATGAGACCATAATCAATTCTCTGCCGCATTTCAAAGAGCTTGCCGCAGAATACGGAATCTGCTGAACCCGTTACAGTTCAGTATTCCGGAGTTATTTCGATGGTATTGGCAAAAATAATTCTATGTGAAAGCACTGATCCCGAAGACCAAATAGTCTTCGGGATCAGTTTTCTTTTATCAGGAATTGCCGGCAGATTCATATTATGCAAATATCTGGGTAGCAAGATAATCACCGGTTGTTTCCGCACGCCGTATACACCTGACATCTCCGTCCAGCCCAAGCATATATTCCGCGGGCCGAAGTCTTCCGCCATAGTTGTAGCCCATAGAATGTCCATGTGCACCGACATCATGAATTCGCAGAATATCTCCGACCTTTAAAGGTACGAGCATTCGGTTTTCCGCAAACTTATCGGTATTCTCACAGACCGCACCCACTACATCCCACTTTTCACGTGTTAAACTGGGATCACAGCCATTTACTGAGATATGGTGATACGCACCATACATCATCGGCCGCATAAGGTCGGCAGCTGATGCATCCACACCGGCATAGCGTCTATTGGAATATTTAACAGAATTTACACGAGTGATCAACAATCCGTACGGGCCGGTCAATGCCCTGCCTATTTCCGTAAAGACCTTTAGCTTTTGAAGCCTTTCGACTGACAGGTATTTTTCAAAGATAGCTCTGACCTGTGCCGAAGTTTCCTGAAAATCTACCGCGTTCTGACCCGGTTTATAGGGAATGCCCAGTCCTCCTGAAAGGTTGATATAATCTATTTCAAAGTCCGAAGCAAGGTCATTTGCAGACGCGCACAGAAATGCCGCAAGCCTCGGATAATACTCCGCATCCAATGTATTCCCGGACAAATAAGCGTGAAGACCCAGCTTTCTGACCCCGAGACGCTTCAGTTCCGGTAACAGTTCTTTCACTGCCGCCATCGTCATTCCGAATTTCATACCGTCCATTCTTACTTCGTTGCCCCCGAAGCGGAATGGCTCATCCGGGATCAATCTGATCCCAAGTGTATCCCCAAGCAACCCATACTCCGCGAAATCATATAGCTGGGACGGTCCATCCAGAACAGGCATACATCCGATTTCCGCGGCAACGGCAATATCTTCTCTCCTTGGATAGTTAGGCAAAAACAGAATATCCTTTTTCTCAAAGCCGCAACGGGATACCAGCAACAGTTCTGCTGCTGATGAAACCACTGCTCCCTGGCCGCATGCCCGCAGACGTTTTAAAATTGCAGCCGTTGGGCATGCTTTGACCGGATAAAAATTACGATAGCCCCGGTTCCAGCAAAATGCCGTCGAAAGCTTCTCAGCGGTGTCTACAATGCCGGCTTCATCATACAGGTAAAATGGTGTACCAAGCCTCTGCACCAACGCTTCCAGTTCATAGTCTCCGATAAAAATGCTGTCCTTATCTCCTGCATTTTCCGGAGGATTATCGAGATTTTTGTAAAGACTGACCTTATTTTTTAAAATGACATTCCGGATATAGCGAAAGGTCACTTTCTGGCCTTTCTCAGCCAGCATGGTCAGGATTTCAACAACCTGACGTCGCGTAACAGGATGCATCATTTTGGCGTCATTACTGCAATTCAGATATTCCAACGGATCTCTGTCAGTATAACGATCACCATGGTAAACTCTGCAGGCTGCAATACGGTCCAAGCACAGCTCAACCATATATCTGGTCGGCATAGGATTCCCTGTCAGTTGAAAATCACCTGCACTGTAATCAATCCAGTACTCCAGATGATGTTTATTCCGCCCCTTATGGTGAAGCCAGGCTGTAGAGTATCCCAATTCCTGACGTTCAGCCGCATTGGGGCTTTTCGTACCAGTATAATATTTTGCCCCTACCAGAAATTCCGATGGGGCATATTTGCTCAGATCATGGAGTAAGCCCTGCCTGATCAGCCCAACCTGAAAGCAATATTTCATTACGAGAAATTTGTGGCGGGTAATCGTCTTAAAATGTCCGGCAAAATTCATTGCAGTTCCTCCAGCCAGTGTATTCGAAGCAGAAATCAAAGGCGTTCCTGTAGTCTGATACGCAGATACTGCATTAACACATCAATGCCCGCAACATTGGAGCCACCCCATGGAATGATGATATCTGCTGTGTACTTCGTTGGTTCTACAAATTTATCATGCATGGGCTTGACTGTATTTCTATATTGTGTCATAACCGAGTCAAAGCTACGTCCACGCTCCATAATATCGCGGCTTAGTCTGCGCATAATGCGTTCATCAGCATCTGTGTCGACAAATACTTTCAAATCCATCAGGCTTCGCAGCTCCGGATTTTCAAGCACTAAAATTCCCTCAAGAAGAATGATCGGCCTTGGCTCCAGATAAACAGTTTCAGTACTGCGGTTATGATTTGAATAATCGTAGACAGGCTGCTCTACGGCTTTCCCCTGTTTCAGCATACGGACATGCTCACACAAAAGCTCTGTTTCAAATGCATCCGGGTGATCGTAGTTCAGATTGCAACGCTCTTCAAACGGCATATCTGTATGTGCACGGTAGTAACTGTCGTGACCAATGATCAGGATCTGCTCACCAAAGGTTTCGCGAATTCTTTCCACAATTGTCGTTTTACCTGACGCACTGCCTCCAGCTATCCCCACAATATAGATGTCCTTCATGAATTTTCCTCCCGAAATATTGAGTTGTGCTGTTGCTTGTATAAATCGCTCGTTTGGTATAGTTTAACAAATTCACATGCTGAAATCAATGGATTTAGTCCTGTGGTAAACCCATCAGATGTTCTTTTCTGCGGCTAATTCTGTCATTTCGATATTTTCAAAACAATCAAGGCCAGATGGGATATATCGATAATTCATTTTTTCATCCGTATAAGGATGCCTGAAATTCAGGCTTGCAGCAACCAGGCTGAACTGCCCCGGGCAGCCACCATATCTGCGATCTCCAGCCAGAGGATTCTTTCGTGAAGCAAATTGTACACGAATCTGGTGCGTTCTGCCCGTAAACAGAGAAATCTGCACCAGCACTTTCCCGTTTTTCTCCTCCAGAAAATAATAGGCGAGCTTTGCATATTTTGATCCCTTTCGACCATTGCGAACCACATACGATTTATTTTGCCGTCTGTCAAAATACAGATAATCCTCAAGTACCGCGGCTTTGTGGGCTAACGGCCCCTGCACAACCGCAAGATACTGTTTATGGATATCTGACTCGGCCATCTGTTTTCCGAGTGACGCAGCCGCCTGCTTATTAAGCGCAAATACCATTAGCCCTTCGGTATTCAGATCCAGCCTGTGTACCGGATAAACAGTTTTTCCGGTCTGATCCGCCAACACCGATATCATAGAATGTTTATTTTTTTCAGAAGGCTGTGAAAGGATACCGGCAGGCTTCACACATACAATAATATGTTCATCCTGAAACAGTATCCTGACATGAATCGACCCCATATCCATGCGGTATTCTCCTTTCACTCCGGCTGCACTTCAACAACCTTCAGTATTTGATCCGAAATCTGAAAACGAATGTTATAATCCGCAAAGCGCATACCATAGATACGATTGGAATCCTTTCTGTAGGACGGTCTGGGATCGTGCTTTAAAACAGATAGTAAGGCACCACGATATTCCACAGAAATCTTACTTAATAGCTCGTCCGGAAACAAAACCTCAAGCTCATAACTGCCAACATGATCGGTAAAGCCACCGGTTGCGTCCGGCTGACAATCTGCATAGGGTATATATGGTTTAATATCAAAGATTGGTGTGCCATCCAAAAGGTCAGCTCCTGAAACTCTCAATACCGGACCGTCTCCGGTCATTTCAACAGAGCACAGCTTAACACAGCTAAGGCCGATTGAATTTGGTCGAAATGGCGACCTTGTTGCAAACACTCCCATTCTGGTATTTCCACCCAGTCTCGGCGGCCGTACCGTAGGTGACCAGTCTTCCCGAACTGCTTTGGAAAACTGCCATATAAGCCAAAGATGTGAAAACTCCTCAAGTCCGCGAACAGCCTCCGGTACACGATATTCCGGTGTGAAGATAATTTCTGAAATTACCTCTTCAGCAAGCCCGCTCTGCCGGGGAATGCCAAATTTATCGTGGAATGGGCTCACAATGTGTGCAATAATCTTCATCTGTACTGTTGAATCCATACTAAAACTCTCCATTTATTTGATACACCGGAAAAACGCCAAGGGCCAATCGGCAGATGACCGATTGGCCCAAAGGCTTACAACGATTCGATCACTGCAGCAGCCGGTTCAATTTCCTTAACATCTGTCATTTCAACCATGCCAGTGTCCATTGCCTTTGCAGTTGATGGATTGATTGGGAGCTTTGCCAGCACCTGAATTCCAAGCTCAGCTGCAACAGCATCGATTTTACTTTCACCAAATACAGAAAGCTTCTTTCCACAATCAGGACATACAAGATAGCTATAGTTCTCGATGATGCCGACCACAGGAACATTCATCATTTCTGCCATTTTTACCGCTTTGGTCACGATCATACTTACCAGATCCTGCGGTGATGTCACAACAATGATCCCGTCAATGGGCAGGCTCTGATAAACAGTCAGCGGAACATCTCCAGTTCCGGGAGGCATATCGACGAACATATAATCTACGTCCTTCCATACAACCTCGGACCAGAACTGCTTCACAACACCTGCCAGAACAGGGCCACGCCAAATAACAGGGTCTGTTTCATTTTCAAGCAAAACATTAACGCTCATAATGTCAATTCCGGTAGCGCTTTTAATCGGAATCAGGCCTTCTTCACAACCTTCAGGCCTTGAATGGATGTGAAATGCCTGTGGAATTGAGGGCCCGGTGATATCAGCATCCAGTATTGCCGTATGATAGCCTCTGCGGTTCATTTCAACGGCCAGCAAGGAGGTCACGGTTGATTTGCCAACGCCACCTTTACCACTGACTACGCCGATCACCTTTTTTACATTTGACAGCGGATTAGCCGGTGCCAGAAAGCTTTCTTCCTTACGGCTGGAGCACTCCTGGCTACAGCTGGAACAGCTTCCGCTACAAGCTTCACTCATATATATCATCCTTTCAGATTAATTTCCGTATAAATAATTTTGTGCAAAGGCCTTTATAAAGGCAAACACCTCGCGAAGCGTATAATTGATCCTGTAAAACCAGATATTCGTATTCACAGGACAGGCGACAACACTTGCGCCAAGCGAATTTGCGATATATCCGGAGCGTAAAATATGGAAATCACTTGTAATTACAGTAAATGTCTGATCATTACCGTTTCGAGCCCGGATCATTGAAATACTGTTTACCAGATTCTCTCTGGTCGTATGGCTCTCCTGTTCAAGGATCAGCCGTTCAGGGTCCGCACCCATGTCAACAAGCGTATTATACATGCATTGGGCCTCAGAAATCGGTTCATCATTACCACAGCCGCCCGAAAGGATCAGAACTGCAGAAGCCTGTGTTTCCATATACTCATAGGCTGCAGCTATCCTGTATTGAAGCAGCCTCGACGGAGTCCCGTCACGGTTGACAGCAGCCCCAAGAACCACAGCATACTCTGTCCCCTGCTCCCCTGCGTTGGCTGTATACACAAATCCACCTGAACTGACAAGGCCCATACATATTATCAGCAGGATAACAGCTGCTGCGGTAAGACATGACAGTGCGTCAGTAATCCCCTGTGTTTTCGCATGACGAAAGCGTAGCGATAACATACAGACATTAATGCTTAAGCCGGTCAACAGCAACACAAGGCCTGTCATCTGCATATGAACAGGCGCGGCCAAAAACAGAATTCCGCCCAGCACCAGCAGACAACCGAAGATTATACCTCCATGTTTCACGGGAGACTCTCCAGTTCAAGTGACACGGATTCCCAGATTTCCATCTGCTCTGTGAGCAAGGTATCCCGCAATGTCTGTTCTTCCATCAGCGAACTGAGTTTTTCAAAATCTGTAGAGGCCGCCTGGATCTCCACCTCAAGCTCAGCCAGTCTCATTTCAAGCTTTTCGATTTCGCGCTCTGTTTTGGCTAACTGCTTTTCGAGCACTTTTTTATTCTTTTTGCGGGCGCTCTCGTCTGTCACTACGCGTTCTTTTTTCACATGCTTTGTAGCTTCCGGTTTGGGTTTCTCAACAGCCAGTCGTTTCTTATATGCAAGGTATTCCTCATAGGTACCTTTGAAATCGGACATACTTCCATCATGCAGATCCCAGATACGATTTGCAAACAAGCTGATAAAATAACGGTCGTGTGAAACAAATAAAAGTGTTCCCTGATAGTCCGCTACTGCCTGTTCAATCCACTCTCTGGAAGCAATATCCAGATGATTCGTAGGTTCATCCAGGATCAGCAGGTTAATATCCTCATCCATAAGCATGCAAAGCCGCAGGCGGCTTTGCTCACCACCAGACAGTGCGGAAACAGGCTTAAAGACATCTTCTCCCTGGAACATAAAGGCTCCGAGTCTGTTCCTGGCTGTTTGTGTAGAATAATCCTTTTCATAGATCATAGTATCCAGAATGGATCGTTCCGGATGCTCAAAATGAATGATCTGCGGCAGATACGCCCGTTTAACCGAGGGGCCGAAGCGGATTTTACCGTTATCCGGACTGACTTCGTCCAGCAAAACCTTCAAAAACGTAGACTTGCCACAGCCATTATCACCAAGCAGTGCTATGCGATCATTTTTCTGAACCAAAAGCTCTAGGTTGCTGAACAGCGCTTTTTCTCCATAGCTTTTGGAAAGGCCTTTCACCGTAAAGATCTCATCCCCATGGAATTCCCGTTCAGTAAAGGATGTGTGTAGCTTTCTTTCTGCCTGCGGACGTTCTGTCTTTTCAATTCGCTCAATCCGGCTTTGGATACTCATAGCCCGGCGATACAGGGACCGGTTATTAATTCCCCAGCCTTTCATACGTTCCATTGTGTAGCTTAGCTGTGAAATCTTAGCCTGCTCCTGTTCGTATTGCTTCAGCTGAAGCTCGTAACGGGCTTCCTTCTCTTCTACGTAAAAGGAATAGTTTCCACTGTAAAGCTCGGCCTTTCCGCCCCGAAGTTCAATAATTCTTGTGACAACACGATCCAGGAAATAACGGTCATGGGAAATTGTCAGTACAGTTCCTTTAAATTTAAGCAGATATTCCTCAAGCCATTCAACACTTTTCATATCAAGATGGTTAGTAGGCTCATCAAGGAGAAGTATGTCGGTTTCCTCAAGAAGCAGCCGGGCAAGATTAACCCGCGTCTTCTCACCGCCAGAAAGCATGGCAAAAAGCTGCAGACGCATATCCTGTGGAATTCCGAGACCATTACAGATTTTATCAACATTGACATCCATATCATAGCCGCCACCGGTCTGATACCTTACAGACAGCGCATCATACTCCTTAAGCAGCTGATCAGAATGCTCCGACTCCATACGCTTCTCAAGTTCCTGAAGACGTTTGCCCAGTTGCTCTAGGCTTTTATACGCACAGCGCAGCACATCCTCAACTGTGTACGCGGCAGGATACCTGGGAATCTGAGAAATAAGCCCAACCTTTTTCCCGGCCGCGATCTCGACCACACCTTCATCGTAACCGATCTCATCCGTCAGGATGCGGAACACAGTCGTTTTACCGGCGCCATTTCTGCCCAAAAGTCCAACACGTTCCCCCTGTTGGACCTCAAATGAAAGCCCATCAAGAATATTATTGTTCACCTCGAACGCTTTGACAAGGTCTTTAACGTATATATCAACCATTCCGAGAAATACTCCTAACTCCAGACAGTTTTTATATTTTATCATTATTTCAGATGTCCTGCAACCCCAAGTGAAGCAGAAAACCGCCCCGCAGATGCGGGGCGGTAATATACAAGAAAATCAGCCTCTGGAGTAGTTCGGAGCTTCCTTGGTAATGGAGATATCGTGAGGATGGCTTTCAATCAAGCCGGCACTGGTAATACGAACAAACTGTCCACGCGCCTGAAGTTCACCAATCGTCGGGCAGCCACAGTAACCCATACCGGCACGAATGCCGCCAAGCATCTGATAGACTGTGTCAGATACAGCTCCCTTATAGGGTACACGGCCTTCAACTCCCTCAGGAACGAGCTTGGAATTTCCCTCCTGGAAATAACGGTCTTTGGACCCCTTTGCCATAGCGGCGAGCGACCCCATTCCACGATAGACCTTAAACTGACGGCCCTGATAGATTTCAGTCTCACCGGGGCTCTCTTCGCATCCGGCAAGCATAGAGCCCATCATGACGACGGAACCACCGGCAGCAAGCGCTTTCACAATATCGCCTGAATATTTAATACCACCATCAGCGATGATCGGAACACCAAAAGGCTTCGCTGCACAGGCCGCATCATAAATTGCAGTAATCTGCGGAACACCAATACCTGCCACAACACGGGTTGTGCAGATAGAGCCGGGACCAATACCAACCTTAACACAGTCAGCACCGGCCTCGATCAGTGCCTTTGTTCCCTCATAGGTAGCAACGTTACCGGCAATCAGCTGAGCCTCAGGGAACCGTGCCTTAATATTCTTAACGCACTCAAGAATATTCTTGGAATGGCCATGCGCACTGTCAAGCGCAAGGACATCAGCACCGGCCTCCAGCAGCGCACCGGCACGGTCAACAACATCTGCAGTTACACCAATCGCCGCGCCGCAGAGAAGTCTCCCCTTTTCGTCTCTTGCAGAGTTCGGGTACTTTTCTGCCTTTTCAATATCCTTGATCGTAATCAGGCCCTTCAGGCGGAATTCCGAATCAACAATTGGCAGCTTTTCAATTTTATGCTGACGAAGAATATCACGTGCACCCTCCAGTGTGATTCCTTCCTGAGCGGTAATCAGATTCTCATGCGTCATTACTTCCGCAATGGGTCGATTCATATTTGTCTCGAATTTCATATCACGATTTGTGATAATACCGACGAGCTTACGGTCATCAACACAAATCGGTACACCGGAAATTTTATACTTTGCCATCAGATTGTCTGCATCCTGCAATGTATTTTCAGGTGCAAGGAAAAACGGGTCTGCAATAACGCCATTCTCAGAGCGTTTGACCATATCAACCTGCTCGACCTGCTGCTCGATCGTCATATTCTTATGGATGATACCAATGCCACCTTCACGAGCCATGGCAATCGCCATCTTATGTTCGGTTACGGTATCCATAGCAGACGACATCAGTGGGATGTTCAAATGGATCTTCTTAGTAAGCTGTGTGCCAAGATTAATCTGTCTGGGAACAACCTCACTCGCAGCAGGGATCAGCAGAACATCGTCAAAGGTAAGGCCTTCTTTGACAAATTTCTGTGCCGGATTGTCATTGACCATCATAAGAATCTCTCCTTTACAGTATATAAAACTAAATTTATTTTACGCAGTCTTCGAAATCCTCAAAGAGAATTTTAGCTTCAAAATATCTTCTTCCGTCATTTGTTCTGCCATCAACATAGAACCCACTATCTGTATTGGCAAGACTGATCTCCAGCTCGTCAGAAAATTTACATTCAACTGAATAATTCAATTGAAATTCCTTTACAAATTTCCCGCTCAGACGATCCGGCCTGAACGCATCCATGATCACATCTGCATAGCGTGTATTATTCATATGTCCGTTTATATCCAGATCAGAATAACGTACCTCGCGGTTATAAACACTGTAGCAGTTCGTCGGCCTGCGGATCAGCTTCAGTTGGCGGTCTTTACAGCATTCCGGAGCACAATAAACCGCCAGGTTTTCTACTGTACCCGGCCGAAGCATAGTTCTAGTATCAAGGTCAGCAATTACCCAGGCCGAAATACCCTCGCCAACAAGCTCGTCCCCGGAGAAGATGTCAAAATCGCGGTAAACGATCAAGCCTCCGGCACCACGGCACCAGGTTTTCAGTGTCACTGTTTCTCCCTCGGTGACTGGGCGAAGAAACCGGAACCATACTCTTGCCAGGATCCAACAAGCATGATAGTTTTCAACAAGATAGTCCCGATCCATATGCAGGATCGCACCATGTTCTGTTCCGTAATGCTGGAACCAGGTCAGCACAGCGGCCGGCCTTAAATAATTCTGCGCATCTACATCTGTGGACGCAACCCGAAATGTCACGCTATAAATATCTTCCATACCTACAACCTTTTAGAAAAGACCATAACATGAATTTAATCTGGAAATCACAGCCTATTTACTGTATACTAGTAACAAATGCGCCCCTACATACTCCAAATGCAAGGAACGCAACTTTTAATGTATTATACTTGCTTTTCCATGAAATATCAAGTAGTAAAAACTAATAGAAAGCTGGACATGAAAGGACCGAAATTATGGCAGAACAGATTTACACGATCCCGATCAATGAGGCATTTGACGAATATTGCGGTTGTCCGTTATGTCGTCTCCATAACAAGCTGGAGCAAAACAGCCTGAACTATATTATGGGAGCTGCAATGATGGAGCCGGATATCCGGATCGTTACAAACAAGCTGGGTTTCTGTAAAAGTCACTTCACAGCTATGCTGTCCATGGGGAACAGATTGAGTATGGCTTTGACATTGGAAAGCCATCTGGACACCATATTAGCCGAGCTTCCCGAGCCCTCTGAAAAGAAAGCCGGAAGACTGGGGAAGGTACACAAGTACAAGGGAGAATCCCCCGCAGATAAAATGCATGAAATCGCAAGCTCCTGCTATGTATGCCAGCGAGTAGCAGATTTTGAGGGTAAGTACATCCGTAATGTGATCTATATCTGGAAAAAGGACCCCGCTTTCCGCGAGAAATTTGCCAGGCAGCCCTATTTTTGCCTTGAACATGCAGCTTCCTTACTGACCCAGGGCCAGCAGGATCTGAGTGAAGAAAATTATCTGTCCTTTTATGACACCGTGCTGACGCTATGCCGTAAGCAGTTAAGTACCTTACGTACAAATATTACGGCTTTCTGTCGTAGCTTTGACCACGAAAACGCCGGGAAAAAACTTGATGAGGCAACAAAAAAGTCAGTAGAAGCAAGCGTTGCATTTCTATCGGGTGATTTTGAGTACTAAATAAGCAGGTGCCGGCCTGATGGCCGGCACTCATCTTATATATAAGTCACTTTTTCGTCCAGAGGCTTACGTTTCGGTGCTGCGGGAGTTTCCGCACCATACCCTGTGGGAATCACTGCAGTAATCCGGTACTCCTCAGGCAGCTGCAGGATTTCACGAACAGCAGCGTCATCATAAAGGCCCATAATGCAGGTGGAAAGTCCCCTTGCCCATGCAGCCAGGCAAAATGTCTGACAGGCAATTCCCGCATCAAAATATTCCCATCGGTCTTCAAGAACCGTACTATAGGTGCCGTCCCGCTCAAACCCGCTTCTACCATGGCGGGTAGTCATAACCACGATCACATCGGCGAGCTCTGCCGATCTTGCATTAAACGGTGGCAATGCCGCAAGGAGCTTCTGCTTCATTTCCTCTGACCGTGCAACCACATAGCCGGCCGTTTGGGTATTTTTCCATGACGGTGCCATCATTGTATCCTCAAGGACTGCTTTCAGCACATCCTCCGGAATTTTCTGACCGGTAAATTTACGAACGCTACGTCTTGTTTTCAAAAGCTGAACAGCCTCCATAAACCTCACTGCCTCCCTTTGATCGAATGTTATTAAATTTGAAGTCTAATAAGTTATCAGTACTTTAACAAAAAGGCAATACTGCCCGTACCAGGTCACGGGCAGTATTGGTTACGTAATATTTAGTCTTTAATCTCAATCGGTTTTGCATCACGGTTGGCCTCATAAATGTAGCGAAGGCCATCTAATGTGAGTGATGAGTCAACAATCTGAATGCGGTCGGTATACTGTGATATCATCTTTGCAAGACCGCCGGTCGCTATAACTTTTACGGGACCGCAATCCATCTCTTTGATCACACGATCAACCAGATATTCAATGGTTCCTACATATCCACCGACAACACCGGCCTGTATCTGCTCAACCGTACTACGTCCAAGCAGTGTCTCCGGCATCTGAAGTTCAACACGGGGCAACATCGCCGTTCTGGACACCAGCGCATCAAGACCGACCCTGACACCAGGTCCGATTGTTCCTCCAAGGTATTTGCCATCCGGCCCGATTGCGTCAATGGTGGTTGCCGTACCAAAATCAAGAATAACAAAAGGACCACCGTATTTTTTCAAAGCAGCAATACAGTCTACGGATCTGTCCGTTCCAAGCTTACTGCTACGAGTACAACGCGGATCCATTTCAATGCCGGTCTCAATATCTGTATCAACTACCAGCGGCGCTACTCCAAAATATTTGATAATCGCACTGGTCACAGAATGCATTACCTGCGGGACAACTGACGCGATCACGCATGCTTTCACATCGGATGGCCGATAGCCAAAGTGTTCAAAGTAAGCAACCGCCATTACGCCAACCTCGTCAGAGGTTGCAGTAGAGTTCGTGGAGAATCTGAAGGATCCCAACAGGTCCTCTCCATTAAAAATGCCAAATACCATATTGGTATTGCCAATATCGACAGTTAAAAGCATATCATAAACCTCACTCCAGGACTTTCAGCGTACAGGCCGCTGTCCCATGATTTAAATCCAGCATACCATAAGCACGCTGTCGGGCAGAACCCGGATTCAGGAACTGCATACCGGATTCAAAGAAGCTGACCGGAACATGTGTATGCCCGAACAGAACAAGGGCGGCCTCCATTTCAAGCGCAGCGTAAACAAGCCGCTGGTAATTATACTTTACGCTCTGCAGATGGCCATGCGTCATAAATATCCTTACGCCCTCCCACGTGATCAGTCTCGAATCAGGAACATCCAATGCAAAGGGATCACAGTTTCCGGCAACGTTCAGCATTGGCAGCTGTGGATATTTTTGCTGAATTTTATTAAAATCCTCTACACAGTCTCCAAGATGGAGCACTCTGTCCGGTTTCTCCAGCTCGATTATATTTATACATTGTTTGACCGCTGAGTGAGAATCAGATAACACCAGAACCTTCATAAAATTCCTCTCGCGCCTTCAGTTTTTCCGGTGTTCCTGCGACTTTTTACTTCTTTGCAGCATCATAAGCGAGATAACGCCAACGGCTAAAAAGGCTACAAGAACCATCAGTAATTTTCCAAAACCAGATACAAGCGGTGAACCGGCCCCCGTTCTGTCAGCACTCAGCGTACTGAGCAGCACAGCAGCAATCCCCAAAAGCGAAGCAACGGCATACAGGATCAGCACGCTCTGCCTCTGGTTAAAGCCGGAATCGATCAACCTGTGATGTATATGGCTACGGTCAGCATGCATCGGTGATACATGATGCCAGAGCCTGCGGACAAACGCAAAACAGATATCTACCAAAGGAACACCAAGTACAAAAATCGGTACTGCAAAGGAAATAACTGTATATAGCTTAAACAAGCCTGTAACCGACATGCAAGCAAGGATATACCCTAAAAATGTAGCCCCTGTATCTCCCATAAAAATAGACGCAGGATTAAAATTATAGGGCAGGAAGCCAAGGCAAGCTCCTAACAGCGCGGCAATGATCAGCCCTTCATTTCCCTGCCCCATCATGATTGCAATAATCAGCATACAAAAGCTGCTGATGGAGCAGATTCCCACTGAAAGGCCATCAAGGCCATCAATAAAATTAACAGCGTTGATGATCGCAACGATCCAGATCAGTGTAACCGGGATAGAAAAATACCCGAGAGGAATATAGGTACTTCCAAGGAAGGTGAAAGGATGTGAAATATATCTGATCATGCATCCCTGTGAAATCGGGATCAGCACAGCACATATCTGAATCACAAGCTTCAGCTTGGCGTTGAGGTCGTATTTGTCATCAATCAGCCCCATAACCACTATGATCAAGCCGCCTGCAAGGATTCCCATCAGCTTACGGTCCAGCTGTACACTGCATAAGGTAACAATTACGAAGCCACCAAAGATTGCAAGTCCGCCAATCGTAGGAATAGGCTTCTTGTGAACTCTGCGTTCATCCTTCGGTACATCGATAAATCCAAATCTTTGCGCAAGCTTTTTTACCAGTGGCGTGAATACAAAGGACAGTACAGCCGATGAGAGCATTGCCAGAATAATTGTGATCAACTGTCCAGTCGAGGTCATAGCAAAGCCCCCTTATCTCTGTACAAAGCCGACTTTTTTATAAACCTTGCGCAGGGTTTTGTTCGCAATATAGGAGGCTTTTTCCGCACCGGCCTTGTAAACACTTTCAAGGTATGCCTTGTCCTTTAAAATTCGATTTGCTTCGTCCCGAATAGGGCCTGTTACCGAGAGAACAGCCTCACCAACAGCAGATTTAAACTCGCCGTAGCCCTTACCGTCAAATTCACGTTCAATCTCTTCATAGGACTTCCCGGTGCAGGCAGAATAAATCTCCATGAGGTTTGAAATTCCAGGCTTATTTTCCCGGTCAAACCGAACACAGGCATCACAGTCTGTTACTGCCCGTTTGAATTTTCTCATAACCGTTGCATCATCATCCTTAAGATACACACAGCCATTGGGATCCTTGTCCGATTTTGACATTTTACTGGTCGGTGTGGCAAGACTCATAACACGCGCGCCAACCTTTGGGATATATGCTGCAGGTACACGGAAAGTGTCGCCGTACAGGCTGTTAAAGCGGTTCGCAATATCACGGGTAAGCTCTACATGCTGGCGCTGATCTTCCCCAACGGGGACAAAATCAGGCTGATAAAGCAGGATATCCGCAGCCATCAGGGACGGATACGCGAACAAGCCACCATTGATATTTTCGGCGTTTTTCGCGCTTTTATCTTTAAACTGAGTCATTCTGCTGAGTTCACCGAACATGGTATAGCATTGAAGGACCCAGCCAAGTTCAGCATGCTGATGTACATGACTCTGAATAAAAAGTGTGTTTTTTTCAGGGTCAAGTCCACAGGCAATGTACTGGGCAAGCTGCTCAAGTGTATGTCTGCGGAGATCGGCAGGATTCTGCCGTACCGTAATCGTATGCATATCTGCCATAAAATAATAGCAGTCAAAGGTTTCTGCAAGCTCTGCCCAGTTTTTTATAGCCCCAAGATAAGAGCCAAGTGTAAGATCTCCGCTGGGCTGAATACCGGAGAGTAATGTTTTTTTCTCTTCCATAATAAATACCTCTAAAACAGTAAATTATGCTCTGATTTTGTATTTTAACACAAGCAGGCCATTATTTCAATTCATAAACGCACATTTATGTCCTTCACTTTTTTCAAAACTACTTGCAGCTGGCATAAAAAGCTTATATAATCAATAATTACTAAAACAATGGAGGAACTCCCAATGAACTACTTTGAAGAAATGGAAGCCCGCATACCGGTCGGACGGGTCAGAACCCGTTTTGCGCCAAGTCCTACAGGCTACATGCATATCGGCAACCTTCGTACAGCGCTTTATACCTACTTTATCGCCCGGCATGCCGACGGAGATTTTATTCTCAGGATTGAAGACACCGACCAAAAGCGCAAGGTCGATGACGCTGTTGCTGTGATCAAGCGCACCATGGAAGGCTGTGGCCTTGAATATGATGAAGGCCCCGATAAGCCCGGCCCCGTCGGCCCGTACGTTCAGACAGAGCGCCGCGAAATTTACCGCAGGTACGCTGAGCTTCTGGTTGAAAAGGGCGCTGCCTATCGTTGCTTCTGCACCGAGGAACGCCTGCAGTCACTTCACGAAAGCGATCCCAACGCAAAATATGACGGACATTGCCGGCATCTCAGTGAAGCGGAAATTCAGGAAAAGCTTGCTGCCGGCGTTCCCTATGTTATCCGTCAGATCATTCCCGAAGGCGTTACGACCTTCCATGACGCAGTATATGGCGATATCACTGTTGACAACAGTGAGCTTGACGATCAGGTGCTTTTGAAATCCGATGGCCTTCCTACCTATAATTTTGCAAATGTTGTGGATGACCATCTTATGGGCATCACGCATGTGGTGCGCGGAAGCGAGTACCTTTCTTCTGCACCGAAATACAACCTGCTCTATGAGGCCTTTGGCTGGGATATTCCTACCTATGTCCACTGTGCTTCCGTTATGATCACCGATCCCGAAACCGGTTCTGTCAGAAAAATGTCCAAGCGGAAAGGCGATGCCTCCTATGAAGATCTGCTGAAGCTTGGCTACCTTCCTGAGGCGATCAAAAATTATGTTTCACTATTGGGCTGGAGCCCCAGAGGCGAGCTGGCCGAGCAGGAATTCTTTGATATGGACGGTCTGTGCGCTGCATTTGATATTGATGGGATCTCGAAATCCCCTTCCGCTTTCGATATGGAAAAGCTGAATTATTTCAACAGCGCCTACCTGAAAAACATGGATCCTGCAGCTTTTTCCGAGGCCGCTATGCCGTGGATCCGCGAAGCAATCACCGCCCCTGATATTAACATTGAACTGATCCCCGCAGTACTTCAGACGCGCCTTAACAACTTTGCTGAAATTCGCGATATGATCGCTTTTCTGGACAAACTGCCTGATTATGATGTTTCTCTTTACACGAACAAGAAGAACAAGCTGACCACAGATAGCTCCCTTGCGCTTCTGCAGAAGGAATACGACCTGCTTTCGTCTCTTGCTGACTGGAGCTATGATCCTATTCATGATCTGTTGTATGCGATTGCGGACGCAGAAGGTATTAAAATCGGTAAAGTCATGTGGCCTCTCCGAATTGCAGCTGCAGGTAAAAGTGTAACTCCCGGCGGCGCAATTGAAATTGCCCTGATTCTGGGCAGAGCCGAAACCCTGCGCCGCCTTGAAACCGGGCTTGCAAAGCTTCAGGCCTGAGACCCAATCAATAAACAGACGGGCATCCGTCAGGATGCCCGTCTGTTTTATATTCTGCCTGTTGATCCAAAGCCGCCGGTACTCCGATCTGTGTCCTCCAGATCATCACACTCTTCATAATCTGCAGCCAAAAACGGTACGATCACCATCTGCGCGATCCGCTCGTAGGGTTCTATCACCTGTGCGCTGTCAGACTGATTATACAAGGCAACAAGAATCTCTCCACGATAATCCGCATCGATCACACCAACCTTGTTTGCCGGGGCAAGCCCACGCCTGGTTGCCATGCCACTTCTGGCAAATATCAGCCCCACATAGCCTCGCGGAATCTGTACCGCAATCCCTGTTCGAATCATTCTGGTCTCGCCGGGAGCAATAATCTGCTGCTGTGCGCTGCAGGCATAAAGGTCAGCTCCGGCTGCATCCTGAGTCGCATAAACAGGTTGCTTTGCCTGTGGGTCAAGCTTTTTAAATTTCATTACAGTTCCTCCGATTCATCCCAAAGTACAGTGCAGCCGGCCGTCATAGTTTTCTTCATGTCGATCAGGCGCTGATTTGCAGAGCCCCGAAAACGGAGTGACGGATTTTTCTCGGCCTGGTGAAACTCTCCATCTACCAGTACATCCAGCTGCGTTAACAGGTCTTCTGTTATCTGTGGAACCGAAGCGCTTCCCCGGAGAAGTTCCGTCTCCAGTGTGTAGCCAGAATAGCACCATATGGATTTTTCAGGATACCTGTCCCGGACTTTTTTCAGCAGTTCCAGCAAGGGGCGCTGATTCCCCGGTTCAAAGGGCTCTCCACCGAGGATTGTCAGCCCTCGGATATAGCCGCGGCCTAAAAGGCTCAGGATTTCTTCCTCTGTCTCCTGTGTAAATGCCTCACCATAATCAAAATCCCAGGTTTCGGGGTTAAAACATCCAGGACAATGATGCGTACACCCTGAAACAAACAGCGCCACACGGATTCCCGGACCGTCAGCGATATCACGTGGCTTGATCAGCGCATAATTCATAAAAATCTTCCTTCCCCGCCAGTCTTACGTTTGAAAAAGAGCACATCAGTGGATGTGCTCTTAGTTTTTTACAGATGCATAACACGGGCCTTAATTTCCTTGGTTTTTCCCTCATTCCAGTAATTTTCGCCCAGATAACCACATGTGCGTCTGGTAACATTCATCCGTGTCTGATCCTTGTTTCCGCAATTGGGACATTCCCATTCAAAATTATCATTGATCAGGATTTCACCATCAAACCCGCACACCTGACAATAGTCGCTTTTCGTATTAAATTCCGCATACTGGATATTATCATAGATGTATTTCACAACCTCTGCCAGAGCTGTCAGGTTATGCCGCATATTGGGAATTTCAACATAACTGATCGAACCACCGGAAGACAGCGGCTGGAATTTTGCCTCAAAATCAAATTTTGAAAAAGCGTCAATCTCCTCACGGACATCTACATGATAGGAGTTGGTATAATATCCTTTATCCGTTACATTTTCTATCGTGCCAAACCGCTCTTTATCTATGCGCGCAAAGCGATAACACAGCGATTCTGCAGGTGTACCATACAGAGCAAAGCCTATATTGGTCTCAGCCTTCCATCGGTCACAGGTCTCTCTGAGGTGCTTCATTACACGGACAGCAAATTCTTCACCAACAGGGTCTGTATGACTGACGCCCTTCATCAGATAGGTCAGCTCATAAAGACCGATGTAGCCTAATGATATGGACGAATATCCGCCATAAAGGAAGCGGTCAATCGTTTCGCCCGGTTTCAAACGCGCAATTGCGCCATACTGCCAGTGCAGCGGGCTAACATCGCTTTTAATCCCTTTCAAAGCATTGTGCCGACACATGATCGCCTCAAAACAAAGCTGCAAACGCTCTTCAAACAATTTCCAGAAGGCTTCCTCATCGCCTCTGCATAAAATGCCAATCTGCGGGAGATTGATCGAAACAACGCCCTGGTTAAAGCGGCCCTCAAACTTATAGTTTCCGTCTTCATCCTTCCACGGCGCCAGAAAGCTGCGGCAGCCCATAGGTGAAAATACGTTGCCTTCATAATTTTCCCGCATTTTCTTAGCGGAAATGTAGTCCGGATACATACGCTTCGCAGAGCATTTAACCGCCAGTCTGGTTATGTAATCATATTTCCCGCCCTTCAGACAGTTATTTTCATCCAGCACATATACAAGCTTCGGGAAAGCAGGCGTCACATAAACTCCGGAGGCATTTTTGATCCCCTCCAGGCGCTGCCTGAGGATTTCTTCTACGATCATCGCATTTTCCTCGATATATTCATCACCCTCTCTGAGGTAGAGGAACAGGGTAACAAATGGAGACTGACCGTTGGTCGTCATCAGCGTATTGATCTGATATTGGATTGTCTGGACTCCGGATTTTAATTCTTCACGGAGGCGTTCCTGAACAAGCTTCTCTACCAGGGTATCTGAAACTTCCTCGCCTTCGCATTCACTGGTAATTCTGCGTTTGAATTTTTCATAGCTTCTTCTCAGATACTTACCAAGGTGGGAAACATCCACGCTCTGCCCACCATACTGATTGGATGCAACATTGGCGATGATCTGCGTCATGACATTACAGGCAACATGAAAGCTCTTCGGGGATTCGATCATCTTTCCGTTCATCATAGTGCCGTTATCCAGCATATCGCCGATATTGATCAGGCAACAGTTAAAGATGGGCTGGACAAAGTAATCTGCGTCATGGAAATGCAGGATTCCCTGGTCATGCGCCTGGGAGATATATTCCGGCAGAAGGATTCTGCGCGTCAGGTCTCTGGAGACCTCACCAGCTATATAGTCGCGCTGTGTAGAGGCCATAACCGTATTTTTATTACTGTTTTCGAGAGCAAGCTCTTTATTCGTATTATTCAGAAGACTCAGAATACTTTCATCCGTGGTGTTCTGTTTACGAACCAGCGCCCTGGTATAGCGATAGATGATGTAGTTTTTCGCAAGGGCGAATTTTCCGCTTTCCATCAGCTTGCTCTCTACCATATCCTGAATATCTTCAACAAGGAGCCTGCTGCGGTGGCGGCTCTCTACATACTGCGTAATCTCTTCAATTGCTTCTTCGGTGATTCTGTCCTCCGCCTCTACAGACGCATTTGCCTTGGTGATCGCTGCAACGATCTTACTGCGGTCAAAATCTACAGAGGATCCGTCCCGTTTTATAACCTGCATATTGAACCTCCGTTATTCATATCTCATTTTTGCGAACAGGCCATATTATAGCCCATCTGCGTCGTATTGGCAAGAACAAAACACCTACATTTAGTGTCAGATCATTTACAGCTACCAGATATAGTGTTCGCGCAAACTTTCATACGCTTGTCAGCCGGAGGCCTGACATAGGAAAGTCTGAACAGAAAAAGGGCCTCCACAAACGTGGAGGCCCAAAAATTTTTAAGATCAGATTCTGCTTGCAGCGTCAAATGCCATTCTGGTTGCAGTACGAACATTCTTTGCAACCACACAGTCACCAATGGGCATAAACTCAGGTGCTGTTGTGCGGAAGCTTTCGGCAAGCGCCTGGCGCGGACGCATACCGGAGGACATAACAACAGTATTTGCTTCAACAAACTGTTCGTTACCCTCCTTGTCAATGAACTTTACACCTTCTGTGGTAATACCTGTGCATCTTGCGCCGGTATAAATATCGATCACGCCGTCCATCTTACCCAGCATAACACCGCGGGTCAGGTGGAAGGTCTCGGGGCAAAGCTCAGGCAGCATTTCGATCACGGATACCTTTTTGCCGGTCTCAGCCAGAGCAAGTGCGGTCTCGCAACCGACTTCGCCGCCACCGATCAGAACAACCTTCTCGCCAAGCTCGTCAATATGCTTGTAAGACTCCTCAGCGATCATGACATTGGGTCCGTCAGTACCGGGGATTGGCGGTACAAAGGCGTTAGCGCCAACAGCCGCCAGAACCCAATCAGCATGCAGTGCTTCGATCATCTCGGGAGTTGCTTCGGTGTTCAGAACAACCTTAACGCCATTCTTCTCAACCATGTGGATCAGGTAATTCATGAACTTGGCAAGATCATACTTAAAGGAAACCTGCTCAGAGAATACCAGCTTTCCGCCAAGACGGTCTGCCTTCTCGTAAATGGTAACATCATGACCGCGCTTAGCTGCGACAACTGCAGCTTCCATACCGGAGGGGCCGCCACCGATAATTACGACCTTTTTCTTCTCACCTACAGGGGGTACAAGATAGGAGAGCTGATTCTCACGGCCTACGGTGGGGTTAACCGAACATGCAAAGGCCTTGGTCGAAGGCTTGGAATACTCAAGGCAGTGGAAGCACTTGATGCAGGGAATGATCTCATCCTCAAGTCCGTTCTTTGCCTTATTGGGCATCTGGGGATCTGCAATCGTGCCACGAGCCATGGATACGATATCAGCGCCACCCGTTGCCAGCGTTTCTTCAATAAGCTTAGGATCCTGGAATGCGCCCAGAGTCAGGACAGGCTGAGGTACGCCGATTTCCTTGATCCTGCGTGCAAAACGTGCATTCTGTGCAGGCTTGTGGAAAATAGTAGGATGCATGATTGCTTCGGTTCCGGGAATTGACATATTACCGGCAGAGATATGAGCGATATCAATCCGGTCGCCGGCCATATTCAGGAATGCAGCAATATCCTCAGGCATCAGCTGCTGATCAGCATTCGGATAACCAACCGCATCTGCAAGCTCACAGCCGGAAATACGGTACTCGATAAGGATCTTCTTTCCGACTCTCTTACGAATGGCGTCAAGGATCATCATCGGGAAGCGGCAGCGGTTTTCAAAGGAACCGCCGAACTCATCCGTGCGCTTATTAAACAGCGGGCTCATGAAGCGGTTAATAACCAGTCCATGACCACCATGGATCAAAATGGAATCAAAGCCAACAGCAACTGCCTGCTCAGCAACATTCGCATAATCCTCGGCAATAGCTTCCATTGCCTCTTTCGTCAGCATGGGACGCTCAGAACCATCTGGACCGGGTGTGCCATCGACGGAATAGAAAAAGTGCTGGCCCTCGCCCTTTTTGCCGCCAGTCCAACCAGAGTAGAAGAAAGCGAGCAATTCAATGGATGCCTTTGCACCATAGAAGTGGATCTGGTCTACACACTTCTGCCAGTAACGGTGATAGTTGGTCTGTCTCAGATCAAGATTATGCCAGCCGGGACGGAAGGGTGCCAGCGAGTTCATGTCATGGCCTGCAATCGTAACAGACGCTGTGCCGCCGCGCGCTTTTTCTACATAATATGCGCGATAGGCATCAGTGGGATAGGGCTCATCGGTCTGGAGCAGATGCGGTGTGGCAGGTGCCTGGAAAATACGGTTCTTGTAGACTACATTGCCAATCTGAATAGGAGAGAACAATGTAGGATACTCAGGATGTGTCATTAGAGGATCCTCCTTGGAATACTATTTTAGTTTCTAGACATTGTTATTGTACTGGATTTTATTTGGAAATGCAACCGCATCGCTGTCTCATTTTCCACACTATTGGAGCAAATAATTCAAAATCTGCAACAGATGCCTTATCCTATTCCATGGATACTGTTTTGGACGGTTCACGTCACAGGGAGAACATTGCGCAATCTGTTTTGTTGTGATATCGTATTAATGGCAACGAATGCAAAAAAGAAAGCACAGGAGGAATAATCATGCCAGCATCTGAACGATACGCTGCACTCAGGCAGCCCTTAAAAATCAGAAACAAGGTATTAAAATCCCGTTTTATCTATCCGGTTGCGCAGCCGCATTTCCTGCAGGCAAATGAAACCTATCCCGCAGATGCAATTATAGAGTACTACGCAAACCGTTCAAAGAACGGTACCGCATTGATCCTTATGCATGACCTAACCAATCTGGATCAGCGCTTTATGGGCGGCGGTGACACCGGCCATTTCGCGGTCTATGATCTGGATGATAAAGGCGCACAGAACGGCTTTACACAGTTTGCCGAGTATATGCACCTGATGGGCACACTTGTATGTCCTGAGCTTATGCTGGACAACCGCATGCCCCTCCAGGTAAATGACCCGGCCGTTCCAAACCCCAATGGTCCCGGTGTAAACCCCTTCATGATGATGATGATGGGTGGTGCAGGTGACAGTGATGACGAAGATGTGCCTAAGATGGGTGGCCCCGGTGGTCCTATGGGCATGATGCCCGGTGGTCCCGGCGGAGAACCTGAAAACCCGCTCCGCAAGCTGATCGATGGTGCCCCCGGCTGGCCTAAAATCTATAAGAAGGAAGGCGGCGGGTTCATTTCCGGCGGTCCCGGACGTACTCCCGACGGTCCACAGATCAAAGGCGAACTCATGGAGTATTATCTTCAGGCAATGATTGAGCATGCTCAAACCTATAAAAATCTGGACTTTGACGGTGGCTATATTGATTATGCCGCACATAACTTTATGCTCGGCAAATTCCTGTATCCAAGCATGAACTGGCGTACAGATGAATACGGTGGATCCCTTGAGAACAGATGCCGCTTCCCACTGGAGGTACTGAAACGTATTCGCGAGGCAATGGGTCCTGAGTTCATCATCGCCATTAACTGCCCCTCTGTACAGGAAGATTTTTCGGAGGAAGACCTGATCTATTTCCTGAAGGAAGCACAGAAATATGCAGACATCATGCAGCTTCGTGCAAACCATCCTGACCATGCACCCTATACCGTTTGCCTTGAAGCAGAAGAATCCGCAAGACTCAAGGCAGCCGGAATCACCATTCCTATTTTTGTACGTACCTACTATAAGGATCTCGACAGTCTGAACAGTCTGATCGCTGATGGTAAGGTCGACGGTGTTGCTCCGGGCCATATGATGATCTGTAATGAGAATATGGGTGATATTCTCCGTGACGGCAATGGTGAGGATGCCCGTCCCTGCATTGAGTGTCACGCCTGCCGCGGCACCTCTTCAACCGGTGACTGGATGAGCCACTGTACGATCAACCCGCTCATCGGCATGGAGCATCAGGCATGGCGTTTCATCAAGCCAGTCACAAAGCAAAAGAAGGTCGCCATCATTGGCGGTGGCCCGGGTGGCATGAACTGCGCTATTTATCTGAAGGAACGCGGCCATACGCCTGTCATCTTTGAGGCTTCCGACGAACTGGGCGGACAGATCAAATCCGCCAATTACCCTGATTTCAAGTGGGAACTGAAGCGTTACCTTGATTGGCTGAAGAACCAGATGGTCCGTAAGGAAATCGAAGTACGCCTTAACACCTTTGCAACGCCTGAAATGATTGAGGCAGAGGGCTTTGACACAGTTGTTGTCGCGATTGGCGGCAACTGCAGGAAGCCTGAGGTTGCAGGAATCGAGAGCTGCCATTGGGATGTCACAAACATTTACGGCCACGAGCAGGAGCTTGGTAAAAAGGTTGTTGTTCTGGGTGGCAACAGCACCTCTGCCGAGGCTGCAATCTATCTGGCACAATGCGGTCATGAGGTGACCGAGCTGTCCCGCCAGTCCCGTTTCGCAACAGATCTAAATCCGATCCGTATGATCGGCTATATGAACGGTAAGCTAAGCTCCGCAGGTGTGCACGCCAAGCCTCAGTGCAAGACGCTCAGCATTGATAGTCAAACAGTCACCTACCAGAATTACAAGGGTGATGTGAAAACGATTGCGTTCGACGATATTGTCTATAACGGTGGTATCGTCCCGGACCATGAGAAGAGCGCGGAATTCAAGGATTGCTGCCCTGAATATTTTGTCATTGGCGATGCCCGCCAGCCCGGAAATATGCGCCACGCAATCAGAGATGCCTTCGGTGTAGCCAACCGAATCTAAACTTTAAAAGTGCCGGTCAGAAAAGTCTGACCGGCACTTTATTTAAGCACTACCCTGTTCATCTGCGGCAGATCAGCAGGTATCTCTTCGGTTCCGTCTAAGCAGAGCTTTCATTGCTTCAACTGCCGTGACTGCCTTATATAAAATATTACGTGGGGTTTCGCGTGGGGTAATACGCGAGCTGATCTAATCTGAACCGCTACAAGAAGTCCAGCAAAAACCTCATAATGGAAAAAGAACGGTTAAAATCCGAAGATTTTAACCGTTCTTTACTGGTGCGGATGGCGGGACTTGAACCCGCACGCCCATACGAGCACCAGCACCTCAAGCTGGCCAGTCTACCTATTCCAGCACATCCGCGTTTCAGCATGGACTATTATAGCATAGAATCTGTTTTTGTCAACTATTAATTTTTAAAATTTTTTCTTTTATCCCAAAGTCATCACTGCAGGTTGAAAATCTGCGTACTATTTGTTAGAATAACAAAGTTAACGTTAAGATGGGAGGCGTATACAATGCCCCGATTTTTTATCGACTCTCCCCTTTCCGGCAGGCAATTTACTGTACTTACCGGTGAGCAGGCTGCACATGCCCGAGTCCTGCGTCTTTCAAAAGGTGATCCTGTCACCTTAAGTGACGGACAGGGCCGTGATTACCAGTGTATCGTAACGGACATCAGCGCTGACCAGGTATCTCTGGTCATACAGAGCGAAGCTTCGTCTGAAAATGAAGCTTCAGTAAAAGTGTCGGTTTACATGGGGTTTGCCAAAGGCGATAAATTCGAGCATGTAATACAGAAAGCAACCGAACTGGGTGCCTGTGAAATCATCGGATTTCCGTGCTCACGCTGTGTTGCCCGGTATGACAATGCGCTCCTGCAGAAGAAATTGCCACGCTGGCAAAAAATCGCAGAATCTGCAGCAGAACAGTCAGGGCGGGGCGTAATCCCAAAGGTAATTGCGCTCAACTCCTATCAGCAGGCACTTGATCGAGCCACTTCCGCCGACCTTCCTCTGTTCTTTTACGAAAACGAGCACTCACGTACATTGACGCAGGCCCTTCAGGGAAGCTTTGGCAGCATTTCACTGATGACCGGACCGGAGGGTGGATTTTCTGCAGCAGAGACCGATGCCGCACAGGCTGCCGGCATGCAGATATGCACATTAGGGAGACGGATCCTGCGCTGTGAGACCGCTCCGCTGTGTGCTCTCAGCGCGGTCATGTATGCAGCAGGAGAATTTTAATAATCTCCGCATTAAAGCGGAATAAACAGGTGAACTATATGAGTCTGAAAATTGGTATTGATGTAGGTTCAACCACTGTAAAGGTGGTTGTTCTGAACGAACAGAACGAGCTTCTCTACAGATCCTACGAACGTCACTTTTCCATGGTCCGTGAAAAGACCTGTGAGCTGCTGAGTCGTGCTGAAGAGCTTCTGCGTGGTCAGCAGGTAAAGGCTGTGATCACAGGTTCGGCAGGTCTTGGTCTTGCGAAATCCGCAAATGTTGATTTCGTTCAGGAGGTCTTTGCCACCGCAGAAGCCGTTGAGCAGTTTCTGCCTGAAACAGATGCTGTCATTGAATTGGGCGGTGAGGACGCAAAGATCATATTCTTTCAGGGTTCGCTCGAGGAGCGCATGAATGGTTCCTGTGCAGGCGGTACTGGCGCGTTTATAGACCAGATGGCAACACTGATCGGTGTAAGTGCGGATGAGCTTGACCGGCTCAGTCTCGGCTATGAAAAAATTTATCCGATTGCCTCCCGGTGTGGTGTTTTCGCAAAATCTGATATCCAGCCAATCCTGAATCAGGGTGCACGCAAGGAGGATATTGCCGCTTCCATCTTCCAGGCCGTAGTAGACCAGACTGTGGCCGGTCTGGCGCAGGGACGTGAGATCAAGGGGCAGGTCGTTTTCCTTGGTGGCCCGCTGCATTTTCTCCAGGGGCTCCGAAATCGTTTTAAGGAAACCCTGAACCTTGATGATTCGCATGCCATTTTCCCTGAAAACGGTGACTGCTTTGCTGCAATTGGCGCCGCACTTTGCGCCGACGGTTATGGTGAGTACCTTTATGAAGATATTTATCAGCGGCTTACGGAAGCGGTCGGTGACCGTGGAAATACCCAGACTATGGATCCCCTCTTCCAATCTCAGGCCGAATACGATGAGTTTCTCGCCCGGCATAACGCAAACCGGCCGCCTGAGACTGATCCCACAAGCTATACGGGAAAAGCCTATTTGGGTATTGACGCAGGCTCTACAACAACAAAGATCTGCCTGATCGCCCCGGACGGCGCACTGCTTTACAGCTATTACAGTTCAAACAAGGGCAATCCCGTTTCCGTCATCCTTGGCCAGCTTCATGAAATATACAACCGTTTTGGCTCACGAATTGAGATTGCAGGCAGTGCTGTCACCGGGTATGGAGAGGATCTGATTCGCTCAGCGTTCCAGGTTGACACCGGTCTGGTTGAAACGGTAGCGCATTTCCGGGCTGCCTCCCACTTCTGCCCTGACGTCGACTTTATCATTGATATTGGCGGTCAGGACATGAAATGCTTTAAGATCCGCAATAATGCCGTTGACTCCATCATGCTGAATGAGGCCTGTTCCTCCGGCTGCGGAAGCTTCATTGAGACCTTCGCCAAGGCTTTAGGCTACTCCATTGCGGACTTCTCTAAAATGGGTCTGATGGCCGAGCATCCGGTTAATCTTGGTTCGCGCTGCACAGTATTTATGAACTCCTCAGTTAAGCAGGCACAAAAGGACGGCGCAACTGTTGAGGATATATCCGCGGGCCTTTCAATCTCTATTGTTAAAAATGCAGTCTATAAAGTCATACGTGCCGCTTCTGCCGATGAACTTGGTAAAAATATCGTCGTTCAAGGCGGCACCTTTCTGAATGATGCTGTTCTTCGTGCGTTCGAGCTGGAGCTTGGACGTAACGTAACACGGCCTGTCATTGCAGGGCTTATGGGGGCCTTCGGCGCTGCTCTCTGTGCCCGTGATCTTGGCCTTGAGAAATCTGCAATCCTGACCCCCGAGCAGCTTCAATCCTTTACACATAAGGCAACCCCCACCACCTGTAAGGGCTGTACAAACCACTGTAGTCTTACAATCAACCAGTTTGACGGCGGAAGACGTTTTATTTCCGGAAATCGCTGTTCGAAGCCGGAAGGCAAAAAGAAGCTTGAAATGCCCGACATGTTCAATTACAAATACAAAAAGCTCCGTTCCTTGTGTGGTTGCGGAACCGGTGACGGCTCCAGAGGACGGATTGGCATTCCGTTTGGTCTCAATATGTATGAGAATCTTCCTTTCTGGTATGCGCTTTTTACAAAGCTGAATTTCGAAGTTGTTCTGTCTCCGGTTTCCTCCAGAGGGATTTATCTGAAAGGGCAGCATACGATTCCTTCGGATACGGTCTGTTACCCTGCAAAGTTGTTACATGGCCATGTTGAAGCCCTGGTGGAACTTGGTGTTGACGCAATCTGGTATCCATGCATGTCTTATAACAACGATGAAGGGATCGGAGATAACCATTATAACTGCCCTGTTGTAGCTTATTACCCTGAACTGCTGGCAGCCAATGTCCCGGCCCTGTCCAGCACGAAGTTTCTGAATCCTTATGTCGGTCTCTGGCGCCGTAAGGACTGTGCGAAACGCCTTGCAAAGCTTTTTGAAACAGAATTCCAGATTCCCAGGAAAGAAACCGTCGTCGCTGTGCGCACCGCTTATGATGCTTACGATGCATATCTGAAGGATATCCGTGACACGGCAGCAGATTATATTACAAAGGCCCGCGAAAACGGGAATCCGATCATGGTAATCGCCGGACGTCCCTACCACATCGATCCGGAGATCAACCATGGAATCAACGATCTGATCTCATCCTTCGGTTTTGTCGTAATCTCTGAGGACTGCCTGTCTCAGAATCTCGGTTACGAGCCACGAACTGTCCTGAACCAGTGGACCTTCCAGAGTCGCATGTACAATGCAGCAAGATATATCTGCACACAGCCTGATATGCAGATTGTCCAGCTCGTATCCTTTGGCTGCGGTACTGACGCGATCACTACAGACGAAATCCGTTCAATCATGGAAAAGGGCGGTAAGCTTTATACCCAGCTAAAGATTGATGACATTACCAATCTTGGCGCAGTTAAAATTCGTATCCGCAGCCTGATCGCTGCAATTGAAGCAAGAAAGGAGCGCACCTGATATGGCAGAGTTGGTATATGATAAGGCAGGGAGGCTCCTGTTTACAAAAGAAATGGCCAAAGAATATACAATTCTTGCGCCTCAGATGCTGCCGGACCATTTTGCAATGCTTGAAAATGTATTGCAGGAGGCTGGTTATAAGGTAAAAATGCTGAACACCACCAGCCACACGATCCTGGAGGAAGGGCAGAAATATGTGCATAATGACGCCTGCTTCCCTGCAGTGCTGGTCATCGGCCAGTTAATTGACGCCCTTCACCGTGGGGGCTATGATCCTCACAAGGTTGCCCTGTTTATTACACAGACAGGCGGTGGCTGCCGCGCATCAAACTATATCCATTTACTTCGAAAGGCTCTGGCGAGAGCGGGAATGGAGTATGTTCCTGTTATTTCTCTGAATCTGTCAGGCATGGAGAAAAATCCCGGTTTCAAGCTGACAGTGGGTCTCCTTCGCAAAGCGATTTTTGCGGTCATGTACGGTGACCTTATGTTGAATATAGGCTGGCAGGTCCGCCCTTATGAAGTGAACGCCGGCGATACTGACCGCTGTGCGGATGAATGCAGAGAATATCTGCTTTCAGAGATGCGCGCCGGCCGGGGCATGACCTTCAAAAGTATGCAGAAGAATTTCGACTACCTGATCACAAAATACAAAAAAGTACCTGTTGCCGGAGCACCAAAGGTACGTGTCGGCGTTGTTGGTGAGATTTATGTCAAATACGCGCCTTTGGGTAATAACAATCTGTGTGATTTTCTGCTCAGCGAAGGCGCAGAGCCTGTTGTGCCCGGTTTGATTGATTTTATTACCTTCAAAATTTATAACCGTGACGTAGACGTTGATCTGTATGGCGGTTTATGGGCAAAGAAAGTACTGTGCAGATTCCTTGAGAAGTACTGCATAAAATATCAGAATGCACTGATTGATGCCATCGCAAGAAACGGATATCGTGCCCCTGGCAACTTCTATAATCTGCACGAGCTTGTGAAGGGATATCTCGGCGACGGAAATAAAATGGGTGAGGGCTGGCTGCTAACTGCAGAAATGCTTGAGCTGATCCATTCTGACGTTCCCAATATCGTCTGCACGCAGCCCTTTGGGTGCCTTCCCAACCATATTGTCGGAAAGGGTATGATCCGTCGCTTAAAGGAGGATTATCCGGATTCCAATATTGTAGCAATTGACTATGATCCGGGTGCAACCAAAATCAATCAGGAAAACCGGATTAAGCTGATGCTCGCAAACGCACAGAAACGTGCCATGAAAAAGAGCAACAATATATAAAAAACAACCCCGTATGTGATCCTGCCATCACATACGGGGTTTCAGCTTCATGTCATTTATGGTTTTCGTTGTTTTGCTTCAGTCTGTCAATCTCAGCAGCCTTATTCCACAGGAAACTGAATCTGGCCTCTGTACCGTTTCTGATACGCTTCAGATTCTCTATGTGCCTGTAGCACATGACAACCGGAAGTATACAATAAACAACAGAACCAAGCCAAAGACCAGTCATCAGCCCATACATCAGGGGATAGATCAGGGAGCCGATGATCGGAACAAAACAGATGTAATCCGTTACAAACGAAATCAAAAGAGCGATCATAAACATGATCAGGAACAGGCGGACATCGTAGGAAACGATAATGCCACCAAGACACGCCAGGCCCTTTCCGCCACGAAAGTGCATATAGAATGGGAAAATATGACCAAGTACGCAGGCTGTTCCGGCAACCGGTCTTGCAAGTGTACAACCCGGGAACAGACGAATGCAAAGATTGATCACAAATACAGTCTTCAGTACATCGATAAACGCGACAACTGCTCCGGGAGCTTTCCCAAAGGTAATAATAACATTTGATGCGCCTGCGTTTCCGGAGCCCTCTTCACGGATATCCAGCCCATTCAGCCTTCCGAGTAAATATGACGGATTAAAGGTACCAACCAGATAACCGATCATCAGGCAAAGCAATGCTTCCATACGCCACCCCCAATTCAAAACATATGTTTAAAATCACACTACTATCACACTATTATATTTTATTATGTGTCTGTTTGCTTTGTCAATAGCTTTTCCGCTTACTGTCTGAATTGAATGTGTGCTTTCAGCCTTTTGGATTGTGTCTGATCCACTGGACCGTTATTCCCTCTTGAAAATACTGTTCTGATTGAAGCCCTGTCTCCGTGTCAGAGGCAGCCGACAGAGCTTGTCCGTCTGTATCCGGACAAGCAGGGCACCAGCTTATCACGGGTGCCCTGCTCAAATGTTTCTTACAGCATATCAGGAATCCGCGGATGACGCTTTCCTGAGGATTTCACGGATGTCATCCGGCGTAAAGGTATAAACAGTATCGCAAAACTGGCAGTTAACTGTAATATTCTCCTGCTGATCAATAATATCCTGCATTTCATCAGCTCCTAAGGCAATCACTGCAGTTGTAACCCGCTCACGGCTGCAATAGCACTTATAGCTGACAGATGTGGTCTCCAGCAGTTCCACCTCCATGCCCGGCAGCAGTTGATAAATGATCTGCTGCGCAGTCAGGCCATTCTGCATCATCGTGGTAATATTGCCTGCCGCAGAAACCGCAAGCTCAAGCTGGTCGATCAGTTCATCCGGGTAACCCGGCATAAGCTGTAAAAGATATCCACCGGCAAGCTGCACTGACTGATCACGGTTTACAAGGACACCCAGCGCGCATACTGTCGGCACCTGTTCACTCTCAACAAAATACGCCGCTACATCCTCCGCAATCTCTCCTCCAAGCAGGCTGACCGTCCCTACATAGGGTTCCTTCATATGAAGATCGCGGATCAGTGTAAGCGTACCCTCACAGCCGACTGCTGCTCCAACATCAAGCTTTCCCTCATATTTCTCCATAAGGGCAACCTGCGGATTCTCGACATATCCACGAACATTTCCCTCCGGATCAGCGGTTGCCAATAATGTGCCAAGTGGACCGCCGCCCTTGATCATAAGAGTTACGCTGCCTTCTTCTGCTTTCTGCATATTACCGATCATACTGCAGGCAGTTAAAACACGGCCCAGTGCCGCCGTTGCAACCGCCGTTGTCTGATGAATCTGCTGCGCACGCTTCACTATTTCAGTTGTATCAATTGCCGTGATCTTTACAAAACCATCCCTGGTCATTGCCCTTACAAGACAATCACTCATTCCCGTTATCCTTCTTTCGTGCGACAATATATACACGCTCTTCACCGGGTGCGGGTGAAAGGAATGTTCTGTCGCCAAATATTTCTATCTCAGAGAAGCCCGCAGCTTCCAGTTCTTTCTGAATCCAGCTCAGTTCAAATGCATATTCCAGATGCTCTTCCTGTTCACGACGCCATAGATTTCCTTCACGCACAAAGATGTCCATACCATAAAAGCATTGATTCTCTGTCTCGTCAAACTCCGTGCGCCATATACAGACAACGTCTTCTGTTTCATCCATAAACATCTGGCCATCAAATGCACGAAGCTGCTCAGGCGGGCGCACATCAAATACCAGCAGGCCCTGGTCCGCAACCGTCCTGGAAAAGCATTTAATTGCAGCCCTTCCCTGTTGCGGTGTATCCATATAGTTAAAGCTGTCCAGCATACATACCAGAAGATCGACCTTTGGCTGCAGCACAAAGGAATTCATATTTCCGTGGTAAAATATCGGCTGATTGGAAGTTTCCCCTGCCTTTGCAGCCGCTCTGACCAGCATATCTTCACTGAGATCGACCCCAATTGTTTCATACCCATGTTCCGCGAACAGATAGCTGAGGCTACCTGTCCCACAGGCCATGTCAAGAACGCGTCGCGGCCTTAGGCCACGACGCTTCATAATCGCATTCAGATAATCAAAGAGTCCCTCATAATCAACATCTTCTGTAAGGCTGTCATACCAGTCGGCAAGTGCCCCATAAGAACTCATTTCGTCTTCCCTTTCATTCGTTCAAGGATCAGCCTGTAACCGCCTGCCCCGTAATTGAGGGCACGCTTCACACGACTGACAGTCGCACTGCTGACGCCGGTTTGCTCAAGGACCTCACTATAGATGCAGCCCTGATCCAGAAGCGTCGCAACCTCATAGCGTTGCTCCATCGCCATCTGCTCAGATACAGTGCAGAGATCTGTAAAAAACGCATAACATTCTTCTGGAGTATTAAGCTTCAGCAAAGCCTCGTAGAGCGCAGCGTTTTTATCGCTGCCCTTTCCATGACTGTTCACGTTAAACACCTCTCATTCATTCTTTAATATATTACCAAATTAAACCCGGATTGTAAAGTGAAAGACTGTTCAAATTTCTGAATTATACAATAACAATTGTTTTCAGTTCAGTTTTCCATTATAATAATTTTGGAGGATGATTGTACAATGAGTATCGCACTTCAGTTATTGCTTGCCTATCTATGTATTGTCAATATCATTGCGTTTATAATGATGTATGTGGATAAGCGGCGGTCCATAAAGCGGAAATGGCGTATCTCAGAAAAAGCACTGTTTCTTTCGGCGATCCTCGGAGGAAGTCTTGGTGCAAATCTGGGCATGCAGCTATTTCGTCACAAAACAAAGCACTGGTATTTTGTAGTCTTTATGCCGGCGCTTCTGGTTCTGGATTTGATACTGTTGGCAGTCCTGTACGTACACTTATTCTGACTGCCGAAGTCTTTTTAATCTGATTCTTGCAAATTGAACTGGAATATACTAAAATAAATTGTCTGCTGTAAATCAGCCTCTTAAATTTATCTGCAACCCATAAACTTATATACTGGAGGGTCTTTTATGATCAAGGCTATTGTTGGCGCAAACTGGGGCGATGAAGGAAAAGGTAAGGTTACCGACCTTCTTTCTGAAAACGCAGAGGTTGTCGTTCGTTTTCAGGGTGGCGCAAACGCCGGACACACAATTATTAACGATTATGGCAAGTTTGCTCTCCATCTGATGCCTTCCGGCGCATGCAATCAGAATACAATGAACATCATCGGTAATGGCGTTGCGCTGGACATTCCCGAACTAATGAGTGAGCTCAAAGCGATCACTGATGCCGGTGTACCTGCTCCACAGCTGATGATCTCTGACCGTGTTCAGCTTCTGATGCCTTATCATGTCCTTCAGGATACCTATGAAGAGGAACGGCTTGCAGGAAATGCCTTTGGTTCTACCAAGTCCGGTATTGCTCCCTTCTACTCTGATAAATACGCCAAAAACGGCATCCAGGTTAACGAGCTCTTTGATGAGGAAGGTCTCAAGGCTCATCTGCAGAACATCTGTGCACTGAAAAATGCTCTGTTTGAGCATCTGTATCATAAGCCGGCGATCAATGCTGATGAACTGTTTACCATGCTTATGGAATGGCGTGATATGATCACTCCTTACCTTGGTGATGTCCGCAAGTATCTGAAGGAAGCACAGGATGCTGGAAAAACCATTCTGCTTGAAGGCCAGTTAGGCTCTCTTAAGGACCCGGATTTCGGCATTTATCCGATGACCACCTCCTCACATACACTTGCCGGATTCGGCGCACTTGGCGCCGGTATCTCTCCGAAGGATATTACCAATATTTATACTGTGACTAAAGCATATTCCAGCGCAGTAGGCGCCGGTGAATTTGTCAGCGAGCTGTTTGGTACTGAAGCAGAAGAGCTTCGCCGTCGCGGCGGTGACGCCGGCGAATATGGTGCCAAAACAGGCCGCCCCCGCCGTGTTGGCTGGTTCGATGCTGTTGCCACTCGTTATGGCTGTGAAGTTCAGGGCGCAACCGATGTGGTTCTGACCTGTCTGGATGTTCTTGGCTATCTCGACGAAATCAAGGTTTGTGTTGGTTATGAAATTGATGGTCAGGTCACAAAAGACTTCCCGGTTACCCCGGTGCTGAAAAAGGCAAAGCCTGTCTTCACTACACTTCCTGGCTGGAAAACAGATCTCCGGGGCATTACCTCATGGGATGCACTCCCCGACGAAGCAAAAAACTATGTAGACTTTATCGAAAAAGAAATCGGTATCCCTGTCTCTATGGTTTCCACCGGACCTAAGCGTCACGAAATTATTTTCAGATAATTCCCCTTTTCGGCCTGCTGTCCTTTGGAAGCAGGCCGATTACAGTGTGCAGTTTTCTGAATATGTTTATTAAAATGCAGCAATTCAAATGAGTCCAGTACCGTGAGAGGATGAGTATATAACATGAAAAAAATCGGCTTTGATAACCAGAAATATGTCACAATCCAATCCGAGCAGATCAGAAAGCGGATCGCTACTTTTGGCGGTAAGCTTTATCTTGAGTTTGGCGGTAAGCTTTTTGATGACTACCATGCTTCCCGCGTTCTTCCGGGTTTCGCTCCCGACAGCAAAATGCGTATGCTCCAGCAATTGAAGGATGACGTGGAAATCGTCGTTGCCGTTAATGCCAATGATATTGAAAAGAACAAGATCCGTGGTGATTACGGTATCACCTACGACGAGGATGTGCTTCGTCTGATTGATACCTTCCGCTCCCTTGATCTCTATGTAGGAAGCGTAGCCGTTACAAGATATGCCGGCCAGCCACGGGTAGAAAAATTTATGCGCCGGCTTGACAGCCTTGGTATTCGATATTACAAGCATTATTCCATCCCCGGTTACCCCTCCGATCTACCCTATGTTGTAAGCGATGACGGACTGGGCAAAAACGAATATATAGAAACCAGTCATTCCCTGATCGTAGTAACGGCGCCCGGACCCGGCAGCGGTAAAATGGCAACATGCCTTTCTCAGTTATATCACGATTACAAGCGCGGTATTACCTCCGGCTATGCAAAATTTGAAACCTTCCCCATATGGAATCTGCCGCTAAAGCACCCGGTTAATCTGGCATACGAAGCCGCTACAGCCGATCTGAACGATGTAAACATGATCGATCCCTTCCATCTGGATGCGTACGGCGTGGTGACAGTCAATTACAACCGCGATGTAGAGACCTTTCCTCTGTTAAACGCGATTTTCAATAAGATTCAGGGCTCTTCGCCGTATCGCTCTCCAACAGATATGGGCGTAAACATGGCCGGGCACTGCATTGTAGATGATGAAGTATGTTGTGCTGCTTCCCGTCAGGAAATTCTGCGCAGATATTATATTGCAGCCTGTGAGCGGATTCAGGGGAAAGGCAGTGACGAGATCATCCGTAAGCTGGAGTCTGTCATGAACCAGTCAGAGGTAAGCCCTGAGCTTGATCCTGCTGTCGGCGCTTCACTCACGCTTGCAGAAAAGACCAATGCCCCCGCCGGTGCGCTGACACTACCGGACGGACGTGTTATCACAGGAAAGACCTCCGATACCCTCGGTGCTGCTTCCGCCCTGTTGCTCAACTCGCTGAAGGCAATCGGGGGCATTGATCAGGACCTGGATCTGATTTCTCCTCAGGTTCTTGAGCCTATCTGTGAGCTGAAAACGCGCTATATCGGCAACAAGAATCCCCGGCTTCATACAGATGAAGTATTACTTGCCCTGACCGTTTGCGCATTGACAAACCCCATTGCCCAGAAGGCTAAGGAGCAGTTACCCATGCTCAGTGGCTGTGAAGCTCATTTTTCTGTCATAATCAGTGATGAGGACATTCAGTTGCTGAAACGCCTTGGGATTAATGTAAGCTGTGAGGCACGCTACGAGACCAATTCCCTTTATCACAAATAAACGACATGGAAAAAACTATGGATCATATCATTACGGTCCTTGCCCAGGAGCTGGGCAAGGACCGCACACATATTTCGAACGTAATCAGCCTGCTGGATGAGGGCAGTACAATTCCTTTCATTGCGAGGTACCGTAAAGAGCTCCATGGTGCCATGGATGATACTACCCTACGCACCTTGGAAACACGCCTACAGTATCTGAGAGGCCTGGATGAACGCCGCAACACAATTCTTTCTGCAATCGAGACACAGGGAAAATTAACTGCTGAACTGAAGCAGTCAATTTTCGCCGCGACGACGCTGGCCGAGCTGGAAGACCTGTACCGGCCTTTCAAGCAAAAACGCAGGACCCGCGCAACCCTCGCCCGTGAAAAAGGTCTGGCCCCGCTCGCTGAGCTGATCCTGGCTCAGACGGGCAACGATTCGCTTTCTTCCATCGCAGAGTCCTTTGTCAATCCAGAGCTTGGTGTTAAAACTGTTGACGACGCACTCTCCGGCGCTTCTGATATCATCGCTGAAGAAATCAGTGATGATGCCGAGCTCCGCAAAGAGCTCCGTGGAAATCTGCTGCGTGATGCCCGACTGACTGTTACTGCTGCTACAGAAGAGGACACTGTCTATAAAAACTATTATAATTTTTCCCAGAGTATCAATCGAATTCAAAATCATCAGATACTCGCGATCAATCGCGGAGAAAAAGAAAAAATCTTAAAGGTTTCTGTTGACTCTGATCATAATCGCGCAGCCCAGATCATCTGCCGTAAGGTAATACGTCCGGGCAGCTTTTCCATGGCCTTTCTCCGTACCACTGTTGCGGATGCCTATGAGCGACTTCTATTCCCATCGCTTGAGCGGGAACTCCGAAGCACCCTGACAGCCCGGGCATGTGATGGCGCGATCAGTCAGTTCTCAACAAACCTGAGACAGCTCCTTCTGCAGCCACCTGTGAAGGGTAAGGTTACGATGGGCCTTGATCCCGGTTATCGTATGGGCTGCAAGGTAGCAGTTGTCGATGCTACCGGTAAGGTGCTTGATACAACAGTTGTTTATCCAACGCACGGTGACAGACAAAGATCAGCGGCAATTCAAAAGCTCAGCACAATGACCGAGCGCTGGAATGTAGAACACATCGCAATTGGTAACGGTACTGCCAGCCGTGAAACAGAAGCTATGGCTGTTGAACTGATCAGAAATGAAAATGCAAAAGGTGCTGCACTCAGTTATATGATCGTTTCTGAGGCAGGCGCTTCCGTCTATTCTGCCAGTGAACTTGCAGCCGAAGAATTCCCACAGTTCGACGTAAATCTCCGTTCAGCCGTTTCTATTGCCCGCAGGCTGCAGGACCCTCTTGCCGAGCTTGTAAAAATTGATCCGAAAGCTATTGGCGTAGGTCAGTATCAGCATGATATGCCACAGAAGCAGCTGACAGAAGCATTGGATGCTGTTGTAGAAGACTGTGTCAATGCGGTCGGTGTTGACGTAAATACCGCTTCACCGTCCCTGCTGACGCATATTTCCGGTCTTTCCTCTGCATTAGCAAAAAATATTGTCGCATATCGAGAAGCGAACGGTCCCTTCTCCAGCCGCAGTCAGCTGTTGAAGGTTTCGAAGCTTGGCCCGAAAGCATACCAGCAGTGTGCCGGATTTCTTCGCATTCCCGGGAGTAGTAACCTCCTGGATAATACGGCTGTACATCCCGAATCATACGCTGCAGCTTCCGCGCTCCTAGCTGAGGCCGGTTACAGCATGCGGACATCTGGCCAAATTACTTACAACCAGGATCTCTCAGGGCTGCGAACTGTTGCGGAAAAAATCGGTTTATCGAGTCTGGCATCCCAGCTTAAGATTGGCGTTCTGACTTTAAATGATATTATTGATGAACTGATGAAACCGGGCCGTGATCTGAGAAGCACACTTCCCCAGCCTGTTCTTCGTACGGACGTGCTTGAGTTCAAGGATTTAAAAGCAGGAATGGTTCTCAGTGGGACCGTCCGGAATGTGATCGACTTCGGCGCTTTCGTTGATATCGGTATCCATCAGGACGGCCTTGTACATATATCTGAGATTTCAAACCGTTACATCAGGCATCCTTCGGAGGTGCTTTCTGTAGGAGATGTAGTAAAAGTCGCAGTGCTTTCAGTTGACGAAAAACGGAAGCGCATCAGTCTTTCAATCAAGCAGTCAGGAAGCCAAAGCAATTGATTTCTGCTCTTTGGACCATCATTCAGGTTTAAATTCATAATGAAAGTCAGCCGATCTGTTTCATGCTGATCTACGCAGCAAAACAGACCGGCTGGCTTATCTTTCGGAGACAATTCAGTTTGGCCGATCCATATACAATCCTTCGATTGCCGCTCAGCCTTCAACCGGGATAAACGGTATGATCAGTCTGGACGGATAATCCCTGCCGGAATGAATCACATGCAGGCCATTGTTAACACTGTCAATACGCATGGGAACCCGCTGCATTGCTGCCGGCACTGAGGGCAGGTTGATAAAGGGCGCGCCACTGATCTCCAGCAGAATTCCCTCACCCGGATGAAACCGCAGACCTGTCGGATATAACCCGATCTCCACAGGAACGACCTCACCCGGATGCAGTTTCTGGATTTGGTCAAAGGTATGGTATGGTTCATTCTCTGTAGATTTTTGCGGGTCCGTTTTTCTGAGCGACACACGCTGACGGGCCCCTGGTCCACAGTAGACCGCTTCATCAAACTCGGGCATAGAAGGAATCCCATAATGATGCAGCGGATTCCCTTCCGCATCGATCTTTGTCATGCGGATATAGAGATCCATATCGTTGAAGCCTATACACTCCACATACAATACTGCGTTAATATAGCCGACAATCTCGGTCTCTTCAGTAAACGTATAACGGAAACCAATACGACTGACACCGTCTATGGAATTGTAGGTAACCGTGGATGGGTCAGCCGGAATCTGTTTGGAGAGTTTCATTTTCTTAGTGTCAAGATAGAGTGATTTAAGCTGCTGTCGTGGAATTGGAAAATTCTCCTCCGGTCGTTCAACAATATCCTCCCCTTTTCCGGGGTCAAGCACAGAAATACGGACATGCGGAATCTGATCAAATCCATTGTCCTTTTCGTCTTTCATAAAATAGTCCAGGAACTGAAGCAGATCAGCTTTACGTCGGGCTGTGTCGCCCCACTCCTGAAGGTTATGGATCCGGAGCCACTTGTCCCCCTTTAACCTTCTCCATGCGGCCAGCGTACCTCTGCAATGTACCGGGCTGGAATAGCTTGCGGTTACATATACCGGAACAGTGATCTTCTCCACTTCAGCGGCTTTCTGCTTCCAGAATTCATCGAACAGTGGATGCGCTGCACAGTTTGCAACGGTATCCTCCATCATTGCCGTATCAGAATAGGTATTGTCAAAGCGAAAACCGCTGTAATTCGCAATTCCACCAACCATATACTCATCTCGATACATGTCACTCCAGCCCTCCCATGGGGCAAGGCAAGTAAGATGTGGCGGTTGCATCGCTCCGGCAAACCATTGTACAATTCCAAGCCAGGAGTTTCCTGTCATGGTAACCCTGCCGTTTGACCACGGCTGCGCAGCCAGCCATTCGATCACGTCATAATCGTCCCTGGCCTCCTGTTGGCCAAAATACGGATTATCCCCTCCGGACATGTAGCAGCCCCGAATGTCAAGATTGCATACTGCATAGCCGTTTGCAACAAAATACCCGGGATCTGTCCCCTCGAAGGTTTCCAGACCGGAGGTAAGTTCTGCAGGTACTCCCGGCGTTTCTCCAGCTGCAGGATTTCCATCAACAAACTTTTTCTGTTTTCCGAATGTGGTAGAATTCAAGATCACAGGTACCGGGGCTTCCCGGACAGGCCTGAAAATATTGGCATAGAGAATTATGCCATCCCGCATGGGGATTGCAACGTCCCGCTCAAACAGGATATCGCAGGCCAGTGGCGCATGCCCGGCTTTACATACGCTGCCACATCGCAAAATCTGTGTGGATGGGCAAAAGCCGGGATAGAGGCAGGATGCATCACTAAGCGGATAAGCCTTTCGGTAAATAATGCCTTCTTCCATAGAATCAACCTCACAGTCTACACAAAAGAGAATATACAGCCTCAGAGCAGTTTTATTATAAATAAATTATCCGCTTTCGTCAAAGCTATTACAATATTCTGCCATTAAATAAACGTAATCATAATCCTTCAGACTTTAACCAGAAAGGATGTGTCACCCTTGCGTCAAATTCTTACATCTGATGCACTGGCGTCCGGTCTTACCCATGTTTTGAAATACAGAGGCCTGTCATCGCCCAAATGGGCCGTTATAATTCCAATCGTAGCCAATTCGGAAGCTCATGAAATTCTGCTGGAGGTGCGGTCCGCTGAAATATCACAGGCCGGAGATCCATGCTTCCCAGGTGGAAAAGTCGAGCCTGATGAGTCGCCTGAAGCAGCAGCCTTACGTGAACTTCAGGAGGAACTGGGAATCCATGCAGAGCCCACATCAATTTTAGGTCAGCTGCCAACAGTCAATACCTTTTTAGGCAGTAAAACCAATATATATGTTTGCGTTATTTCTGAAGCAGACGCCAGTGGCCTATGCGCAAACACAGCTGAAGTAGCGCGGGTTTTAAGCGTACCGATCTCATACTTTCTTGAGAATCCGCATGAATCCAGCTATACCATTGACGGCAGCACAGTCTGGGGCATGACAGCAGGTGCGATCCATCACCTCTGCGATGTCTGGACGCAGGCCTTTGGTCCTGAGGTGCGCGGATAGTCTGTCACGCAGCCTGGCATCAAATTCCACTGAAAGGGTGGTGGTCTGTATTTCTGAAACGGTGATCATAAAAATACTGGTATCGGTACTTTGCCTTGGAATTGCAGGACTCGGTGCCAGTCTCCTGTTGCAACGCAAGCTTCCCGAATACTCTTCTGATGAAAGGTTTACAGCATGGCTCACGGCAATCGCTCCATTTTGCTATGGTGGGTATTATACGCTGTCTGCTGCAGGCATAGGTCTTATCATATTGATCAGGCTGATCATGATCATAAAGCGTGACCGCCGAATGATCATTCGATGCAACCTCCCTGTGGTCAGCCTTTTCCTGCTTGTACTTTCCTACGGGCTCACAGTTCTCTGGGCCAGCAACCAAGGCATGGCTGTCTTCGGGTTTGCCAGACGGCTCCCGATTTTCCTCTACCTAATGTTACTGATGCAGATCCCCTCTGATCACAGGGATACCGCCGTAGTTCTGCTCCCGTTCTCCGGCACCTTAATGGTCTGGATGGCCCTGATCCTTCAATATGTGCCGGGGTTCGCAGGTTCTCAGCTTGTAGACGGCCGGTTGTCAGGTTTTTTTGAATATGCGAATACCTTTGCGCTGTTTCTGATCCTGTGTATAATCGTACTGATCCTGCAATGGCACTCCCGGCCTGCTTTGATCAGCGTTATCGCTTTGATCACTATGATCACAGGGATTTTCTTCAGTGGCAGTCGGATTGGTCTTTTTCTTCTGCTGCTCACATTATCGGCGCTGATTCTTATGCTCAGAGACCGTCATCTGATTTTACAGACTGTCTTCAGCCTTCTGCTTGCAATTCTGTTTTCTTATCTCGCATCAGAGCTGTCCTTCATAGCAGAAGCGCAACGATATACCACCACCGGAACCGATCATGGATCTCTTTGGGTCAGATTCCTCTATTACAAGGATGCAATTCCGCAAATTCTCACGCATCCGTTTGGCTGTGGATGGTGGGGATATGCAACCACAAGGAAACTATTTCAGCATGGTGTATACCAGGTTTCGCATGTACATAACGACCTGCTGCAGCTATTCCTCGACATTGGCTGGATTCCGACAATCCTCTTTGCTGCTACATGTATTCAAAGCTTTTTCAGCCATAGCACAAGCCGAATGGCGAAGACAATGTTGCTGCTGATCTGCATATATTCCATGACAGAATTTCATCTTGAATACCTGAGCATCTGGTTTTTGCTGATCAGCTGCTTTGCATTACAGACCGGCCATACCTGTGTTCTGGAAGTGAAGCGGTTGCAGTTTCCCTGTATGATCTTTAGCCTGCTATGTGCAGTTTCACTCTGGCTTGGCACCGGGGAAGCCAGTTCCATCGCGGGTATGCCCGAAATCTCAGTTAAGATCACGCCATTCTATACCCAGGCATTAAAAAAGCAGCTGCGCAGCTCTGATAACACCTCACAGCAGCGCAGCCTGGCTGAGCGGATTCTGAAATATGACCAGTACTACGCGTTGGCCTGGACTACACTTGCTGATCAGGCATGGGACTCCAACGAGCTGGTGCTGGCTATCCAATATCAGAAAGAAGCCATTGCCTGTGACAGGTATAATCTTGATATTTATCTCTCTTATTTTGACAGATTATATTCCATGATGGAATATTGCCGCGCATCCGGCGATAATTCCGGCGAAGCCCTGTGTATCTCAGAGCTGACTGATATTCCGCTATTGCTTCAGGCTGTTGAAGCCGACACTGATCCGCTGGCATGGGAAATTGAACACCAGCCCACACTGGAGCTACCGGAGGAATATCAGGAAAAACTGGCTTTACTGCAGTAAAAGCGGGCCGCAGAGGCGGCCCGTTCTTACTATTATTTATGCGCCAAGATATCGGTCAAGCGCTGCCTGCTTGAGTTCAATGCACCGTGCAAGATCCATGGATTCGATGTTTTCAACAAATTCATCAAAATCATCCAGGCTCTCATCTCCTGTAATGAATTTTGTCAGATGCTCTTCCATATAGGTGTGGATATCTGCCATGATTGCAGCATACTCTTCATTCTCTTCTGTGGTAAGCACCGCATTGTTACTGTAAGAGTAAGCATCGTCACGGCTGGCGGTCCAAACCTCACGGCTGCTGGTCTCAAATTCATCCCAGGTATCGGCAAGCTTATATCTATATGTAATGGTCGGGATCACAGACGCGCTGTACATAACGTTAAGATTGTTTCCCGTCAGTGCAAGCTCTGTATAAACAGGATTCCCATCGACCATTTCATAGCTTTCGCCTTCTTTTCCGTAGTTTGCAGAAATCTGTCCAAACTCAGAGAACCATGAATCACACCAGGCAACAGCAAGCTCCGGTTTCTCGCATGCAGTAGAAATAACAACTCCACCACCATCGGACAGGCTGGATTCCGATGCAAAATGAACCGTGTCACCCTCGTTCAGAACCGGTTCGGCAATGGGGGTCAGATCCCAGTCCGGATTTGTTTTTTCATTGGCCTTTAAAGTTGCCCAGCCCATGCCTACCTCAACAAAGAAAATGCCAAGCTCGTCTGTGCAGCTCTTATCAGAGTCAGAATCACGGGTGTTCACGGAGATAAAGTCCTGATTGATCAGGCCTTCTGTATACCACTGGTTCAGCATAGTCAGATATTCCTTCATCTCAGGCTGAACAGCACCAAAGCGTACCTCTCCATCTACCTGATACCAGGGATCAGACTGCATCGGCATGGAGGAAACCTTGCCTGCAATGCCATAGCCGCCGATCAGGTATTCGTTGCTAAAGAAACCACAGGAGGGTAGATAAAACGGTTCTTCAATGCCCATGTTTTTAAAGGCTGTCAGCACTTCATAATAATCGTCATAGGTTACAGGAACGTCGAGTCCGGTCTCCTCCAGGAAATCTGTGCGCACAACAAAGCCATTATCTACAATTGCAGGGCTATCAGAAAAACCGCTCATGGCCACATAGCGTCCGCCGGATGTCATCACTTCAGCATTTGCCTGCTCGCTTGCATTGATCAGGGCATAATAATTCGGCGCATACTCCTCCAGATAGGGCCCCATATCGATCCATACATCGTCTTCAACCGCTGCGTCAAGACCGGTCGTATACATACTGGAAACATTGATCATCAGATCAGTATAATCTCCACCTGCCACCATCAGCTGGAACTGCGTCGCGGCCAGAGTTGCGGTAACCTGGGTCCAGACAATATCCACATTGGTATATTCCTCCATCACCATAAAGGGACGGATTTCATCCTGACCACCGGGAAGATCCTGAAGCAGACGATCAGAAACACTCATCCAACAGGTAAGCTCTTCCGTTTCTTCCAGTGGGAACTGAATCGGGTTCGTACTGTTATCAACCTCAGCAAGGATTGCAATCGGATCAAATACAGCATCTTCCTCTTCTTCAGCTTCTTCCAGTGGTTCCTCTGCAGATGCTTCCACATCTGAAGCAGGCTCAGATGTGTCCGTGTCTACCGTTGCCACTTTCTCTGCTGTCGCCGATTCAGGCTCCTGGGCTACTTCAGATGCTTCAACCGTGGAAGCATCGTCGGTTTCCGCGTTTGCAGCCGACTCAGTGGCAGTGCTTCCACAACCGGCAAGCAGTCCTGCCACCATTGCAAAGCACAGCAACAGTGCAAACAATTTTTTCATGTTACAAGTCTCCCTCATATTGATTTATACAGAAATCTTCTGTATATAGTTAATTATATATCAGTTAGTTTGATGTCACAATATACACTTTATATCCTTCCTGTTCCGTTTATCCAGAACTTCATTTCGTTTTAAAGATTAAAATTAGAAGCCGGACACTCTGAGACTGTCCGGCTTCTAATATCATGTTTATTTCTGAGCATCAACAGGCACCCTTAAGACAAAGGGTATTCTTCATCAGCAATTGCTTCAGCGGCAGCAGTCATAGCTGCAATCGTCTCCGGGTCGTATTCCTCATCGGTAACAGTACCGTATGTCTCCGCTTCCTCCTGCTCATACTCCTCAGATGTGACTGTATCCACCGCAGAAACAGGGGCCGTCACAGCAGTGTTTTCCGCCGAATCGCTTCCCTGATCTGTACCACAGGCTGTAAGAAAAGCACATAATACCAGCAGGATCGCAACTAATTTGCAGATTTTCAATAGTTTCACCTCCCGGAGTCGAAATATTCATAATTTCTCTCATCATTTTTCTCATCCACAATAGGCAACAGCATTGCCCCGGTTAAGCGTAGATTCCCTGCTTAGAGCGACAAAGCACAGCGCTGCTATACCAGGCCTTCGTTGTACTCACACCAGGTGTAGTGAATATTATGATCATCACAGAAGTCAAACAGCTCCGGCTCCCGCAGACTGATCCCGAAACGCCCGCCGATACAGGCAGCCATTTCCTCCTCAGTGCCCGGGCGTTGTCCGCGGAAGGCGCTCAGGAGCGCTTCGGCATTGGCCGGGTCAAAGGCAACCTCACGAACGTAAATTGTCTGCGGGCTGCTGTCTGCCTCTTCAATATATTTGAGAAGCAGAGCTCCGTCTTCCCACATACTGCAGCTCAGGCTATAGGTAAGCATTCTATCCCTCCTCCGCGCTATCTGTTACAGAAAGGACGTTCCCTTCCGGGTCATAGACAGTAACAACGCTTTCCGTCACTCTGCCATCGTCTCCGTACCGGTCCAGCACCTGCTCCGTCAGAATCCCGCCTTCATAGCTTCCGGTTTCCAGATCCCAGGTATGGTCATCATAATAGGTATAGGTCTCCGTTTTAATGATAACACCGGCTTCATAATAGATGTTATGAGTCTCTGTCAGATTGCCTGTAGCATCATACTGATTTTCTGACGTGAATGTGGGGGCATCGTTTGCATCATAGGTTGCGTCGGTATAGCCCGTCAGGATACCGGCCTCATAATACTGCCAGGCCTCAGAGCGGCCTCCCTGATCGTAATAATAGATGCTGCTACTTTTTACAAGCGCACCGTTTTCGTAATACTCCCCATTTTGCTGCATGACCCTGCCATCAGTATAGGTATCCGTCACTTTAGATTCCAGCTGGGCACCGTCATCGTAGCTTGCCTCTACCAGGGCACGAACCTCACCTGTGTCATCATAGACGCTGCGGCTATAGCCCGTAAGGCTCCCGGTTGAATCATAGGATGCCACAGTCTCAGCCGTCACCGCGCCGGCTTCGTCAAAGCTCACAATCTTCCTGCTTTCATCAGAGGCGGCAAAGGTTGCCTCTGAGATGACATAGACAGAGCTTCTGGTATCGTCCTCTGTTACGGAAAGGGCCTCGTTGCCGGCATTATCTGTCATAGAAGCCTCGATCGTCTTGTGAAAGCTCCCAAGCAGTGGAGCGCTGATCACACTGCTGCCCTGATACCCGTTTGCGTAGTCCGATGTAACAGTATGACGTATCGGAATCAGGCAGGCCAGGCCAAGGGCCAAAACGACCACTACCATAGAGATCAGCAGCACTTTGGCCCTGCTGGGTGCCTTCTTATTTTCAGGCATTTTCCGGTCCCCAGCTTCCCGGGCAATTTTTCCGTTTCTTTTCTCTGAGTTTTTCATACCTACACCTCAGCCTTCACATACAGGAAATTCCCTTTAATTTTACCACAGGCTTTCGCTTCCGTCATCCCTTTTGGCCGAAACTTTTCAGGTCTGTGCTACCGTCTTTCCCCTCTTTATGCTATAATAGTTAAAAATCATATCAACACTTGGGAGCTGAAAAAATTGAAAAAAATCATTGTTGTCATCCCGCTGAACGATCAGCAGAAAAACCGTATGACCGCACTTGCGGATGAACTGTCAGCTGAAATCCAGTTCTGCCCAGTGGAAATTCCGGAGACTCAGCTGAAGCGCGCGAATATTATCGTGGGAAATATCTCGCCCGAGCTGCTTCCTGCTGCAGAAGCGTTGGAGCTGCTGCAGCTGAACAGTGCCGGCTATGACCGCTACACCGGGGCAGGGATCGTCCCCGAGGGTGTCAGTGTCTGCAACGCCACCGGTGCCTACGGGCTGGCCCTTTCAGAGCATATGCTTGCCATGTTACTGTCCCTGATCAAAAACCTTCCAGCCTATCATTCCAATCAGCTGGAGCATGTATGGCAGGATGCAGGGAATGTCCGCTCAATCTGGAACAGCAGGACGCTTGTGCTTGGTATGGGTAATATCGGCGGCGAATTTGCCAAAAGGATGCATGCGCTGGGCAGTACTGTAGTGGGTATGAAGCGCACAGTTACTGAGGTTCCCGACTACTGTGAGGCAGTTTACACCTTTGATCATCTGGATGAACAGCTGGCCCTTGCGGACTATGTTGCCTGCGCTATGCCGGACACACCGGATACCAGAAATCTGTTTGATCTTCGCCGCTATCAGCTTATGAAGCCGGACGCCATACTGATCAACGTCGGCCGCGGAACGCTGACGGATCCTGCTCTGCTGGCACAGGTTCTAAATAAGGGCATAATTGGCGGTGCCTGCGTAGATGTTGCGAACCCTGAGCCCCTGCCCGCAGACAACCCGCTGTGGCGTGCCAGAAACTGCATCATCACCCCCCACATCGCCGGAGATTATCATCTTGCAGAGACAAAGGAACGTATTCTGGCAATTGCCGAATACAATATCCGTGCGACCTGCAGCGGCGCTACCCTTAAAAACAGGGTAATCTGATCTTTCCGGTCAAAAGGAGAAACCAATGCGTTTTACCGACGATGTTTATACCTTTCTGAGTGAAATCCGTTTCAATAATTATAAAGAGTGGTTTGAGCCAAGGAAGGCATTCTACAATTCTGAAATCTACCAGCCTCTTGTAGCCCTGGGTGATGCTCTGTATTCCGCTCTGGCGGACGAAAACCTGAAGCTTCGCGTTACTCGCATCTACAAGGATATCACGATACCGCCTCACACACGCTACAGGGATACCTTTTACATCTACCTGCGCGGCGAGGCGCTGTGGTGGAGCCAAAACCCTTCATTGTTTGTACGTCTGTCACCGGAGGGCTTCAGTTACGGTTTCCAGCTGACAAAGCCCAAGCCTGTGATCATGGAGAAATTTCGAAATTCCATTGACCGCTTTCTGGCTGTTCTGCCCGAAGGCTTTGATCTTGGTGGCGAAATGTACAAGCGTCCAAAGCCCTGCGAGGATCCCTCGCTTCAGAAATATTTTCTGTTAAAAGGGATTGAGCTTAGCCGCTCCGGCGAGGCTCCCACAGATGAAATTTCCGGTGCGCTTCGGCAGCTGATCCCGGTATACCGTTATTTTGAATCGCTGATCGATGAGCAGGCAGAGGATGCTGCTGCCGAGAAGCTGGAGCTGGAGGATTCCATGATTCCCTTTGAGCAAGTGCATCTGCCGGAGCCGGATTTCTGACGATTCCCGTCCATGATTTTTATTGAGAGTTCTTCTAAAAGACAGCAGCCGCCTATAAAAGGGCGGCTGCTGTCTTTTATTCAGTCAGTGGTGTTCCTGTTCCACAACGCATTCATTTTTGATCTTTCCAACCAAAAATTGCAGGGCATCCACAACATGCGGACGGATGTCACCGCCAATCAGGACATACATAATGTCATCGCCGACCTTAAGCTCCCCACGGTTCAGCCATGTACGGATATAGTAGATTCCTTCCAGTGCATAGGCTTCAGCGACTGCCGATTCTACTCTGGCATCGTCATAATCAAAGTACATGCCAGTCACATCCGCGGCGGTCTCATCCCCCTGACGGACCTTCGCCTTTGCGGTCTCGCGTACAATCCCGTTGTGCGTTAAATACATACCAATCTTAGAAGCGTTGGGGTCAGCCTTGGCTTCCTTCAGCCACTGGTCGATTGAGGGAGAAGGTCTGCTCATTTTTTCACCTCCACACCGCAATCCGCGGAGCCCTCGGAATAAAGCATATCCAGGCCATGATGGACAGGCCCGATGATCGCTCCAAAATTCTCTGTAGAAGCCTTTTTACTGCCGGGCAGATTGATGATCAATGTCCGGCCACGGATCCCGGCAGCCTCACGTGAAAGGCAGCCGTGAGGTGTGATCCGCATGCTCTCTGCCCGCATAGCCTCCGGCAGCCCGGGTGTGAGCCGTTCAACCACAGCAAGCGTAGCCTCCGGTGTCACATCCCGTGGTGAAAAGCCGGTGCCACCAGTTGTAAGAACAAGTGCCAGCTTCAGTTCATCCGCGCAGTGCAGAAGCTCCGCTTTGATCTGTTCCTGCTCGTCAGGAACGATTGAAGTGTAAACCACTTCATACCCCTTCTCCTGCAGCATTGCTACAAGGGCCGGCCCGCTGGTATCCTCACGCTCTCCACGGGATCCTTTATCACTGACAGTGATCACCGCGGCCCGATAGATGATATTACTTTCATGATGGCTCATAAGTCAGTTTCCTCCCTGCGAAAATCTCCGTGCACGCCACCTGACTTTTCCAGCAGGCGGATATCCGTGATCTCCATATCCTTCTGAACAGCCTTGCACATATCATAAACCGTAAGCGCCGCGATGGAAGCCGCCGTCAGCGCCTCCATTTCGACCCCGGTCTTACCGTCACAGGAGACTGTTGCTTCGATCTCAACGCTCAGGCGCGCCTCATCCAAATGCAGGCTCAGGTCAATACCGTGGAGCTGGATCGGATGGCACATGGGGATAATATCAGGCGTGCGTTTGGCACCCATAACGCCCGCAATCTGCGCAACGGTCAGCACATCGCCTTTTTTCATTCCGCCGCTTGCGATCAGGTCCCAGGTTTCACGGCTGACCAGTACACGCGCTGCCGCTGTGGCAGACCGCCTGCTTTCGGGCTTATCACCCACGTCTACCATTTTCGCCCGCCCCTGTGCGTTAAAATGGGTAAAATCGTTCATATTTTGCATAATAAACTCCGCAATTCCGTCCGGGTCCTCCAAAGAGAAGACCGGAACACTGGTTTCGATTTCCTTTTGATCTGTAGCGATAGCTGCAAATTCATCAACAGGCCGGGTAAAGCCTTTTCCGCAGGACTCCCGACTCAGTCCAATCTGAGTGAAGGATTCATTTTTAAAGCCCTCTATAAGGACCAGATCCACATCGTGCATCAGTGACAGGGCTCCTGCAAGGTCCAGGTCACGCTGCTCTGTAAAGGCTGCTTTGCCGGGACCGGATACCATGGAAATGTCCGCACCTGCTCTGGAAAATCTCCAGGAGTCCTTTCCTTCCCTGTCAACATCAATCCCATGCGCATCATGCTTCAGAACTCCAACACGAAGTCCACGTTTCTTAAGGCAACAGATGACCTTTTCCAGCAGGGTCGTCTTTCCTGTCCCGGAATATGCCGCAAAACCAAGGACAGGGATCCCCTCAGAGCCAAATACAGTCTCCATGGCTCAGCCCCCGATCTGGTTCATATTTCTTCCTGCATTACTCCTGCTTTCGAAGGACAGCTCTTCGTGCTGCTCGGGTTTACGAAGGATTGCTCTGATCAGCTGCTGTCGCATCTCGTCCTTGGAAAGCCCCTTGATGGAGTACTCTTCCGCGCTGTGCAGACATGGCTTCAGCTTACCGTCCGCAGTCAGGCGGATCCTGTTGCATTCCCTGCAGAAATGCGCGCTGACAGGACTGATCAGGCCAAGTCTGCCCATGGCTCCAGGCAGGTGATACAATCTGGCAACGCCTCCGTCCTGTGGAACACTCTCCGCTTCCGGTAACACTTCCAGTACCCGGCTGTATGGGATAAATGCAGCCGGGCCAAAATCTCCGCTGTCGTACATGGGCATCAATTCAATAAAGCGCACATCAACCGGATATTTTCTGGTCAGCTCTGCCAGCTCCTGTATTTCGTCATCATTGAAGCCGCCGATCAGAACTGTGTTCAGCTTGACCCGTTCAAAGCCTGCAGTAAGCGCTGCTTCAAGCCCACAAATTGCCTCCTCAAGTCTGCCCCGCCTTGTAATATAGGCATACTTTTCGGGGTTGACCGTATCAAGGCTGATGTTCACACGATTTACACCAGCCTGTCGCAGTGGAATGGCCAGTTCCGGCAGGCGGATACCATTGGTAGTTATATCCACCTCACGGATTCCTTCTACCGCTGCCGCACGACTACAGATGGAGACAATGTTACGCTTTACCAGAGGCTCACCGCCTGTGATCCTGAGCTTTGTGATACCTAAAGAAGCCGCAGCCTCCACCGCATCAATCATTTCATCCTCTGTAAGGATCTGGCTGTGGTCCTGCTTGCAGACGCCGTCCTCCGGCATACAATAGCGGCAACGCAGATTACAGAGATCCGTCACAGAGAGTCTGAGATATGTAATTTCTCTTCCGCAATAGTCTTTCATATCAGTATCGTCCAAAGGTACAGTTGGGGTAATGACAGACCTTACATGACTGGCACAGACCGCCATCCCCCAGATTGATCAGATCTTCCTTGGTCAGCTTATCTCCGGTATAAACCTGTGGGAGCAATACATCAAACATCGTGGTCGGAAGGCTGATGGCCGCTCCAGGTACACCCATGATCGCAACATCGCCGAGATATGCAACAAGCGTCATATTTCCAGGTTGAGACGGAACGCCATGGCTGATAATCTCCGCGCCCAGTTCTCTGATCGCCGTAGGAGTCACGTCGTCTGGATCAACAGACATACCACCGGTAAAGATCAGGAAATCAGCTCCCTGCTCCAGAAAGGTCTTTGCCGCGTCAACGATCATGTCAGTCCGGTCATCGCATATGGTCACACCCAGGATCTCACCGGGAAAGTTTGCAAGCTTTTTGCGTACGACCGGTTCAAACTTGTCCTGGATCCTGCCGGAATAAACCTCTGAACCTGTCACGATGACGCCCGTCTTTCTTGCCTGATATGGGCGAAGGTCAAGCAGCTTCCGATCCTTGCAAAGCATCTCTGCAGTGAGGATCTGTGACTCCTTTGTAACAAGGGGCACGATCCGCATAGAAGCGAGCCTGGCACCCGGTTCAACTGGGTAATGGTCCGGGAGGGTAGAGATTGTAATATCCCCAATGCTGTTGATCTCTCTCAGCAGTTCTGTGTCGACCCTGAACATACCGCGGGTATCGGCCTTCAGCAGGACCTTGCCCTCAGCAGGCCCCTCATAATGCGCCCCTTCGACCGGTGCCATAGCTGCCATACGCAGGGCACAGTCCTCCTCGTGGAGCTCACCGGCATTTTCCTCCCAGATAAAGACCGTCTTTTTGCCGTAATCCAGTAGCTTGGGAATGTCCTCTTCCGTAATCACATGGCCACGGCGAAAGGCCGCACCTTTAAATCCATCATACATTGCAGTGATGTCATGACATAGTGTCAGCCCCACCGCATCCTCAACTTTTACCTTTTTCATAGCAAGAATCCCTTCAGTTTTGTGCCGGCGGCAATCGGTCCGGACCCGGCCGGAACAACCGCCATGACGTTACATCCAATTGTACTGGATAAAACAACATTTCCCTGATCTGCCGGAAGGCTCATGCACAGGCAACCGCCGTCAAAGGTCAGCCTGCCGCGAAGCATTCTGGTTCCACGGCTTGCCTTCCGGAAGCCGCCCAGCAAAGTAAGCTCAACCTCCTGTGGCAGCACAATATTCAGGCCACAGATCCGACGGAGCGCCGGTAAAGCAATCGCGTAAAAATTCGTAATGGAGGACGCTGGATTTCCAGACAGGCCCATAACCAGCTTTCCATCCCGGATACCATAGGCACAGGCCATACCCGGCTTAAGGTCCACATGGCGGAACAGAAAGGAAACCCCACAGGCCTCCATCGCAGCAGGCGTCAGGTCATAGTCCCCAACAGATACGCCACCGGTCAGGATCACAGCATCACAGCTTAGAAGCCCTTTCTCCAGTAGGTCTGCAATCTCTTTTTCACTGTCACGGCCAGTGCCGAGATAAACCGGCCGACAACCCAGCTTTTCAAGCGCAGCGGTCAGAGTATAGCGATTTGTATTATAGATCATGCCGGGAGCAAGGTCTTCCCCAACCTCCACAAGTTCGCTGCCGGTAGAAATAATGCCAACAACCGGTCTGCGGTAAACAAGCGGCTGCGCAATATTCTGAGATGCCAGTGTGCCCAGGAGCCCGGCATCGATCACAGTGCCAGCACGCGCAAGGACGTCCCCCTTACGTACATCCTCACCGGTCAATACGATATTGTCCCCGGGCTTTGCAGGGCCGTAAATTGTCACAGTCTCAACTGTAAAATCCGTTTTTTCGAACATGACCACAGCGTCAGCTCCCTCAGGGATTGGCGCACCTGTTAACACCTTCACAGCAGTTCCTTCAGTGACGGGAATATGAGAAGTCCCGCCTGCAGGAATCTCCTCGAGAATTTTCAATATGACCGGGCACTCTCTGGACGCACCCGCCACATCAGCGCAGCGAAAGGCATATCCATCATAAGGAGAGCGGTCAAAAGGAGGAACATTATCCTTTGCGATCAATGGCTGTGCAAGGACACGTCCGGTGCACTGCTCCAGCGGAACATTCTCGGTACCGGTCGGCTCTGAATGCGCCAGCAGCAGATCACGGGCATCAGTCCATGACATTCCCTTTTCTTTTTTCACAAAATCACCCTTTCAGACAGAGGATTTTTTCGGGTGGCAGATTTACCAGCAAACTGTCAGCTGAATTCTGCTCCCAGATTGATTTATCCAGTTCAATTCCAATCGGCTCTGTATCAGTATTTTCTTCCGGTTGCAGCATCACGGTGTAGGAGAAGGGATTCTCGATCACAGACACAACTCTGCAGAAAAAGCTGTTCTCCCCTCCACCGAGGCAGACATCATGCAGCCGGATACCAACATGATCAATTCCTTCCGGCACAGCCGGCACATGCAACTTGATTCCCCAGTCCAGTGCAGAAAGCTGACTTTCGTCAAGCTTTACCGCAGCAGAGATATTTTTGCAGCCGGTCAGCCTTGCGCCGTTGGAGGTTCTCGGGTTGGCAAATACCTCATGTTTGGTGCCATAGGCATCAACCTTCCCGTTATGCATCACTGCGATCCTTTCTGAGAGTCGGAAGACCTCGTCCCGGTCATGGGATACAAGCAATACAGTTTTACCATAGTCCTTCAGAATAGCCTGTACTTCCCGCTCCAGCTGGAACCGGAGATGGCTGTCCAAAGCCGAAAACGGCTCATCCAGCATCAGAACCTCCGGCTCATTTACAAGGATCCTGGCAAGCGCCACGCGTTGCTGCTGGCCACCGGAAAGCTGATGTGGACGCTTTTGCTCCATTCCTTCCAGATGCATCGCTGAGATGATCTGTCGAAGTGCAGATTCTGCATTCTTTCTGTCACGGACGCCGCAGAGGATATTCTGGCGCACAGTCATATTAGGAAACAGTGCATACTGCTGAAAGAGATATCCGACCTTCCGCTTCTGCGGTGGGAGATTGATGTGCTTCTCAGAATCAAACAGGACAAAATCATCCAGTACGATCCTGCCCCGATCCGGCTTTTCTATACCGGCAATGCATTTCAGTGTCATACTTTTCCCACAGCCGGAAGCCCCCAGCAGGGCAAGGATCTCACTTTCAGCCTCAAAACAGACCTTAAGACTGAAGTTCCCCAGTTGTTTTTCTATGTTCACGGAAAGAGCCATTATTCAGCACTCCTTCCTATAGTTTTCTTACGTTCAAGCATATTAACTGCCAGCAACACAACCGCGGAAATCGCCATATTGATCATAACCCAACGAAAGGCAAGGGCGTCATTGTCTGTACGCCACAGCTGATAGACAGTCGTGGAAATCGTTGCGGTCTTGCCGGGTGTGTAGCCGGCGATCATACTGGTTGCACCGTATTCGCCCAGCGCACGGGCAAAGGCCAGGACCGTTCCGGCCAGAATGCCCTGACGGCAATACGGCATACGTATCCGCCAGAATATAAAGGTATTGCTGAGTCCCAGTGTCTGACCGGAATAGGCCAGAGTCTCGTCAAAGGATTCGAAGGCACCGCGTGCTGTGCGGTACATCAATGGGAAAATAACAACTGTTGTGGCAAAAATTGCCGACCACCATGTCATCGTAAGGCGCAGGCCAAAAACCGAAAGAACCCACGCGCCGATCACACGCTTGGGCCCAAGGATCCGTAGAAGAAGATAGCCCACGACAGTAGGAGGCAGAACAAGTGGCATAGTCAGGATAACATCAAGAATTCCTTTTATGACACGCGGTGCCTTTGCTATGTAGTAGGCAGCAAAAATCCCAACAAAAAATATAATAACAGTGCTGATCCCCGCAATACGCAGGGAGTTATATAGCGGAAACCAATCCATAGCTCTCTACATCCTTCCTGTTTAAATAAGGCGGGCGGTGAGAACCGCCCGCCTACAGCTTTAACCAGTTTGCTCAGGAAAGAGCAGTAAAGCCAACAGCCTCAAAAACAGAAGCGCAATCTGCAGTCTTCAGATAATCAAGGAAAGCCTGTGCAGCTTCCTGATTGGAGGAAATGTTCAGAACAGATGCAGGATAGATAACCTGGCCGCACATTTCGGCAGTTGCCTCATCAATTGCCTCAAGGCCGGCGGAGAAAGCGTCGGTCGCATAGATGATACCGCAGTCAACAGTTGCCTCGGAGACCTGTGTGGTAACTTCCTTAACATTGGAGCCGTAGGTAATGTTACCTGCAGCTGCGAGATCCTCTTCGCTGAGCTCGTAGTAAGCCAGGATCTTCTGGGTATACTGACCAACAGGAACATCAGAGTTACCCATAGCCATAAATACGGAACCGTCTGCAAGCTTAGCGGCCAGATCATCATAGCCTTCGATGCCGGCGGGATTTCCCTCGGGAACAGCCAGAACAACCTTATTCTCCAGCAGGTCGCAACGAGAACCGGCAACCAGCATATCTGTGCCGTCTTCATTGCCGCCATCTGCATCCTTAGTGCCATCCAGAGCGTTCATCTGCTTGGGTGCAGCGGAGATGAAGAGATCACATTCTGCGCCTTCCTTAATCTGGGTAAGAAGCGTTCCAGAGGAGTCAAAGTTAAAGGTCAGAGTGACATTGGGCGCAACAGTCTTATACTGCTCCGCGATCTCAGTCAGGGTCTCGGTCATGGATGCAGCTGCAAACACGATCAGTTCAATGTCTTCAGCCGCTGCCTCTTCAGCGGGTGCAGCCTCTTCGGCAGGTGCGGCCTCTTCGGCTGCGGATTCAGCGGATGCTGCCTCGGTATCCGTGGCAGCAGATGCTTCAGACGCTGCTGCGCTTGCGGTGGAATTGCCACAACCGGCAAAAGCACACAGGATCATGCAGAGCGCCAGCAGCAGTGCGATGGATTTTTTCATGGTGTTACCTCCTAAAAATATTAAATCTTCTAAAAGCGGAGCAACCACCATTCCGCCATCACACGGAATTGTAAAGTTCAATCTGCCGCCCCCTTTTCAACAGGAAGGTAGTTCTGTTTCCGGAACTGCCCCGGGCAGGATTCATCTGTTTACAGGAGGGCACAAAAATGCCTGCTCCACAGGAGCAGACAGAAAAAGCCGCTGAATAGAGCCGCGGCATTCTGTCCTCTTTTCAACAGGAAGGCAGTCGTATTTCTGCGACCACCCAGGCTGGATCCAGCCGGCCCAAGCTCCATAGCAAAAGCCTTAGGAATTCGGGCTCGAAGACTTTCTGATATTTTCTCACAACACTTTCATAATGTCAACAGTTTTCCCCGTTATGCTTTGGTATTTATAGCATTTCCCGAAAAGAACGACATATGCAGCAAATTTTCTGCGTCACAGGTGCTTCTGCATGCTATAATATCAGTGATGATTTATAAGGAGGATTTGGTATGGAACACACTTCTCCAGGCTGGCTTTCGAATGCCATTTTTTATGAAATTTATCCCCAGTCCTTTCAGGATTCCAACGCAGATGGGATCGGCGATCTGCAGGGCATCATCCGCCGTCTGGATTACATCCGGGATCTCGGCTGCAACGCAATCTGGATGAATCCCTGCTTTGATTCCCCCTTTGGGGACGCGGGCTATGATATCCGGGACTATTACAGAGTTGCCCCCAGATATGGCAGCAATGAAGACCTCAGGGAGCTGTTCTCTGCAGTGCACAGCATGGGGATGCATATCATTCTGGATCTTGTTCCCGGACATACCAGCTATCAGCATCCCTGGTTTCAGGCCTCCATGCAGGCGGAGGAAAACCCCTATACACACCGTTATGTATGGACGGATAACGGTTTTGCGCCACCCCCTGAGGGATTTCAGACGCTACGCGGTATCAGTGACCGAAACGGTGCGGCAGTTGTAAATTTTTTCTCCATTCAGCCCGCCCTAAACTACGGCTTTTTTGCGCCTGATCCAAAGGAAGGCTGGCAGCAACCAATGGATGCACCCGGCCCAACCGCAACCAGACAGGCACTTCAGGATATTATGCGTTTTTGGCTGGGTATGGGCTGTGACGGTTTTCGTGTGGATATGGCGGGAAGTCTTGTAAAAAATGATCCGGACGGAAGGGGAACCATCGCCCTCTGGCGTCAGATCCGAAGCTTTATGGACATGGAATTCCCCGAGGCGGTTCTGGTTTCCGAATGGGGTGAACCTGATAAAGCGATCGCTGCAGGCTTTGACATGGATTTTCTCCTGCATTTCGGGCCTTCACATTTTACGGACCTCTATCACTGCGAAACCCCTTACTTTTCAGAGGATACCCGTGGCAGTGCAAAGGCTTTTTTTACAAAATACCGCCAGCTTTACCATGACACCCATGGTAGCGGCCTGATCTGTATGATCTCAGGCAATCATGACATGGAGCGTATGAGTCATTACCTGAGTGATGCAGAGCAGCGGCTTGCCTTCACACTGCTACTAACCATGCCCGGAGCGCCCTTCATCTATTACGGGGACGAGATCGGTATGCGTTACCAGGCAGGGCTTCCGTCAAAGGAAGGCGGCTTTCTTCGCACCGGTGCACGTACGCCAATGCAATGGGACTATACACCAAATGCCGGTTTTTCTTCTGCACCTCCCTATGATCTTTACCTTCCAGTGGATAACAGCCCAGGCGCGGTAAGGGCACTTACACAACAGCAGGCAACAGATTCCCTCAGAAGTGAAATTGCCGGTCTGATCCGTTTCCGTCAGGCGCACCGGGCCCTGCAGAGTCTTGGGGATATCACCCTGATATCCGACGATGTTCCTTTGATCTACACCCGTAGCTGTGCAGAGGAAGTTCTGACTGTCATTATCAATCCATCCGACCGACCACAGATGCTTGAGATCAGCCGGAAATCAATCCTCTACACTGTTGGAGGATCTGCTGAGCTCCGTGACGGCCATATTATGGTTCCCGGCGTCAGTGCTGTCATTCTTGCATAAGGCTTAACCTTCAAACAAATAATCCGATTGTTTCAGTTCTGTTTTTTACCTTTTTCGACCAAAGATGCTCCATCTGGCGCACTGCTGCTTGCAGGCATGTAAAAAAGTCAGTATACTTATTTGGTTAAATACCTGTGCCGGAATTCCCGACACGGAAGAAAGGATGTTTTTATGGAACTCAAATACAGCGCTCTTCTGAGCCCCATCCGCATCGGCAATATGGTTCTGCGGAACCGTATGCTTTCTTCTGCTTCTACCCCGCATTTTATTCAGGGTACAGAGAAGAATCCAACCGAAAAGATCATAGCCCATTTTTCTAACCGCGCACGCAATGGCGCTTCCGTGGTTACCATCAACCACATCTACGAAAAGGGTATGCCCGGCATGGGCCGTGTGTTTGACAACACCCCTGCACACTTCAACCTGTTTGACATGAACGATGCCAACGCACAGGACTATTTCTGTAAGCTCATTGATTCCATTCATTTCTTTGGCTCCAAGGCTTCAGCTTACATCATGAGCCCCAACAATATGCCCGGCGGTATGGGCAATCCTCCCGCTCCTGACGGCCAGGGTGGCCCTGGTGGTCCCGGTGGTCCCGGTGGCCCCGGCGGTCCCGGCGGTCCGGAGGGTGAAGGCCCCGGCGCAGGCGCAGCTGATCTGCCTCCTATGCCCGGTGAAGATACAACGCCCCAGCACAAGGACTTTGGTATCGCGCCCGGTGCCGATAAGTCCGCACAGGCAGAGGGTGGCCCGCAGCAGTCATGTTCCTCCTACACAAAGGAATACCTGCAGGCCATGATCGACGATTATTGCCAGCAGGCAAAGGACTTCAAGGCACTGGGCTTTGATATGATCTCCGTATACTGCTGCTATCGTAACAGCCCCATGTCCAAGCTGCTCTCCCCCATCACCAATGACCGTACTGATGAATACGGTGCACAGAGCGTCGAAACCCGCGGCCGCTACCTGGTTGAGATGTTTACCGCCCTCCGCAAGGCAGTCGGTAAGGGATTCCCTCTTGAATGCGTGCTGTCCGTTGACGAGGAAGAGTTCGGCGGCTATACCAAGGACGACACCGTTGCCCTGGCAAAGCTGATGGAGGGCATCTGCGATATCTTCCATCTCCGTTCCGGTGATATGGACCCCCAGCATCCCCTTGGCTTTACCTCCAGAGAGGATAAGCCCGCTCCTTATATTGACTCCATGAGCTATGTCTGCAAGGAGATCAAGCGTCAGGGAATCAATATGGTATGTGCTGCATCCGCAGGCTTCCAGAAGCCCGAGATTGCCAACGACCTGATCGCCGACGGCGGTGCCGATATGGTCTACATGGCCCGCTCCTGGATCAACAACCCCGACTATGGCCAGAAGGTCTATGAAGGCCGCAGCGAGGACATCGTCCCCTGCATCCGCTGCAACAAGTGCCATGTGCCCAATGGTCCTGATCTGTGGCGCAGCGTCTGCTCTGTTAACCCCATTCTGGGTATGGAGGACCGCATCGGCAAGATGATCGACCCGCCCACCGGCAAGCGTAAGGTTGCCGTTGTCGGCGGCGGCCCTGCCGGCATGGAATTCGCACGTGTCTGCGCACAGCGTGGCCATGATGTTACCCTTTACGAGCAGGCCGGTGTTCTCGGTGGTATGCTCAACCATGCCAATTATCCCTCCTTCAAGTGGCCTCTGCGCCAGTTCAAGGAGTATATGATCCGCGAAATGGATAAGCTCGGCGTCAATGTCAGGCTGAACACCAAAGCTACAAAGGAGCTTCTGCAGGCTGAAAACTATGAGGTTCTTGCTCTGGCCCTGGGTGCTACACCTTCCTCTCTGCCCCTGCCCGGCAAGGATGGTGACAATGTATCCTACGCAGCAAATATCTATGGCCATGAGGATACCCTTGGTGAAAACATCACCATTATCGGTGGTGGCGAAATCGGTGTTGAAACCGGTCTTTACCTCGCAGAGCTTGGTAAGAAGGTCACTGTCCTTGAGATGCAGTACGACCTGATCCTGGATGCGCCCCATGCCCATTACCGCAACATGGTCGTAAACTACTGGAGACATACTGTGAACTTCGCTTATCAGGCCGGTGTTACCTGCACCGCCATCGATCCCGACGGTGTCCGTTATCTGGACCCCAACGGTGTGGAACAGAAGCAGTTGGCAGACAATGTCCTTCTGGCTATCGGTATGAAGTCCAACATGGATGAGGCCATGGAGCTCTGCAGCGCAGCCCCCTACTCCGTCGTGATCGGTGACTGTGACAAGCCCGGCAATGTTCAGAAGTGCATGCGTTCGGCCTTCGGTGTTGCTTCCCAGATTTAATCTCTCACAACGCAAAAATCCTGCAGGCGATTGCCTGCAGGATTTTTTATTCAGTTTTTCCGGTTATGCAGCAAGATAGTCATCATAGGCAGTCTGATAAACCTCGATGCAGTCAAGGAGGCCAAGATCGTTGCAGTTCTGAACATAAGCGTCCCAGCTTTCATCGGTCAGCGGGTCAGAGCCGATGGCGAAGCGAAGTGCCTGCTCAGTTGCATAAGCAACGATATCGGTAAGCTGGTTCGCAATGGAGTCGGCCTCTGCAGCGTCCAGTGCTGCGCCGTTCGGATAGGTGTGCAGTGTAGAGGTTCCGGTCAGGTCAGAGAACATGTTGACGGCTGCAACAACCTCATCAGAGTAGGCTGCCAGCTTTACAGAGTTATCTGTGTGGGCAACAACACCACTCATACCGTTTATGGCAACAGCCGTATTAAAGTTCATACCCTGAGGATTATTCATAATCAGATCGGTAAATTCCGGCTCCCCTGCATCATTATACTCCCAGGAAACGCCTTCTACGCCATAGTTCACCAGCAGGGCACCTTCGTCAGTATAGAAGTAATTCATAAACTTCATAACCATTGCGGGATCCTCACAGGCTGTTGTGATGGAGATGCCGTCGGTGCTTGCGTATACGACCTCATCCATAAAATCGTATTCGCCGGATTCACCGGGGAAATAGGTTGTGATCGGCTGGACAACCATGCCGGAGTTTGCTTCATCCGCATATTTGACAGGATCATTCATCGTATCAGCACGACCGGTCCAGATGAAGATGTCACCGGAACCGATGTAGCCCATGGTATCGGCGCGGCCAAGCTCAGAAACATAGAAATCCTGATTGATCACACCGGCCTGATAAAGCTCCAGGAAGAGTTCCAGATACGCACGATAGCCATCAGATGTTACGCCAGACTGGATCACACCATCATCGCCAACATAGATGGCAAGGTCACTGTTATCGGTACGCATGCTGAACAGCTCAGTCCCGAAATAGGCCTCCGCACCGGAAATACCGCCACCTGGGTCTGTCGGATAGGTATAGGCGCTACCATAGGTATCATGCACCTGATAGAGCAGGTCAATGAAGCCTTCAAAGGTATCCGGCCACTGGGTTCCAAGCTCCTTCAGCCAGTCACCACGGGTATAGGCACCACCGTCATTGATATATTCATCGTACATGCTGCAGAGCTGAAGGACTCTGCCATCAGTCAGGACATTATCCTGTGTGGTCTTGTCTTCGCTCATAAGGACCTTATAATAATCCGGCATGTTCTCTGTCAGCAGGTCGGTAAGGTCCACGATCACATCATCGGAAAGTGCCTGGGAAAGGCCACCGGTATAATAGCGGTTACAGTTCATAACATCAGGCCAGTCACCGGAGGCGATCATCAGGTTAAACTGCTCTGAAGCGGAGAAGAAGCTGACCTCGGTATAGGTGTAACGTACACCGGTTGCCTCTTCCACAACGTCAAGAGCCGCCAGATCGTTATAGCTTTCAAAGCCATAGCTTCCAAAGGCATTGCTGTCAAAAGCAGTCCAGCAGTTGATCGTAAGGCCTTCTCCGATCGGATAGGATATTGGCTCAAGTTCAGGCTCGGGCTCTTCCACTTCCTCAACAGCAGAAGCCTCTTCCGCAGAAACCTCCTCAGTCTCCGGGGCAGGCTCCTCTGCCGCAGGTTCTTCGGCGGGAGCCTCTTCTGCAGCCTCAGGCTCAGCAGAATCTTCGGCAGCCGGGGCAGAGCTTGCAGCTTCCTCAGTCGCAGCACTGCTATTGCCACAGCCCGCAAAGAGTGCCAGCAGCATGCAGACAGCAAGAATTATGGACAATAACTTTTTACTCATGGGAAATCCCTCCTTTTTATTACGAGAATATTATACATTATTTTCAATTCGTGTCAATCCAAATTATTTTATATCAAAACATTTTGAACAGGAAAGACATATGGTTGATTACAGGAACATCTGATGCGAGGTTTCCCCGTATTTGGTGCAGTGGATTCTTGCAAGGCCTCTGTTTCAATGCTATAATAGGCAAAACAAACGGAGGTTATCTTATGTCTATTCTGGAAAGCTTACTTGGCGGCCTGACCAACAGCAATGACACCTCAGTCACACATCCCTGTTCCAACTGTCCGTCAGACTGTGGCTTTGCGCCGAACGCCTGTTCGGAATGTCAGCCCTACAAGGAGCAGTTGATCGATGCGATCTATAATGTTGAACACATGGACGAGATCATAAGCAGATATGAGGTTGTAAGTTCTGCATCCACAGGCGGGACAGTCACCTGCCCCTGCTGTGGTGCCCCAAGTGGCAACCCCTTTACCTGTGAATACTGCGGAGCCCAAATTCAGGAGGGCACAGATAAGATTCAGGTCAGCAGTGCTTCTGAAATTCCAAACCCGATCCTTGAGGCGCAGGAGATCATCTACAACCGCTATGAATGTGTGAGCAAATATGAAAGCGGCAGCTCTCGACATGGTCTTCTCAGCACACTATTGGGCTCTGAAAGCGCCACTGCATCCCTGGGAAGCCGTATGACGGAGGCTGAAATCCGCACGGTTGCTGATCGTTATGGCGTTAGCGTTGCCGAATACCTGACAGGTCTTGATAACGGACTCTATGCGACGCTTTCCGGTAGTACCACCGGCAGTGCTTCCCCGGCCGCTTCCACATACACCGCAGCCGATTCCACGCGCTATTTTGCGGCCGGTAGCGCTTACCGGAGGCCCGAAATGCAGCCGGATCATGGCCCCCATTCACATGCACAATGGAACACACCTGCAGGTCACCAGCCGACTACACCACCTCCCGCCGGCCGGCCTCAGCCGGACGCCAGGCCGGGAGATGAACGTCAGATGGGGCAACAGCATACTGCCCACCACTACGGTTCTGCTCCTCATAGCCGTTCCACCTTCCCGGAGCATGACTCCCCTGCTCAGCCACAGCGTACCGGTAAGACCGGCAGGCCGGACCGGATGGAGCAGCAGCATTCACAACAGCAGCACAGCCAAATGCATAGTGGCCATGACCAGATGCCCCCCGACAGGAACGGTGGGCCCGGCAGAAACGGTGGCCCTGGCAGAAACGGTGGCCCTGGCAGGAGATGAACCTTCCATAAAAGCCCGGTTACCTGTCTTATAAAAGGTATCAGACAAAATTCCCCCTAAGGAATCCCGGTACGAAGCCGGAAGTCCTTAAGGGGAATTTTTATGTCCAAATTGCTGAACAACAGACTTTTATACCGTTTAACCAGCGCTTTAGAGTTTCCAAATCATCCTGAAATTTCAGTGTTTTGTGTTTGCAGATTTAATTTGATTCTGACATCGTACTTCCCGTCTTCAGCACAGATCTCCATATCTCCTTCATATTTATCAGTACAAGCCCTGACATTTCTTAATCCGTAACCATGTAACGCTCCGGTTTTTGTCTGTGATCCTTTTTTATACGCATTTGAAATTTCATAAAGCAACATATTTTGTTTCTGATGCAACAGGATATAAACAGTTCGCTCTTCTGCCTTCAGTTCAGAAACAGCCTCAATGGCGTTATCAATTGTATTACCCAATATAATGTACAGATCAGACGCTGCCATATTGAGATCAGGCGCGATCCAAATATCCAGATTCAGATGGACGTCAAACCTTTCTGCGCGGTCAGCAGCATATGTCAGAATTCCGTTCACAATCGGATTCTCGACATCCACGCATTGTCCGATCCATTGGATTTTTTTGTTTACCTCATCAAAACACGCTTCCAATTCCGGTTTATTTTCGCAATTTACCAGCAGTTTCATTGCATCGTGATATTTTTTAATATCATGCCACAGTGCTCGCGATTCTTCCTGTCTTTTAGTCAGGTTGGTGTAATACGCAATCTGAAGCGCTGACTGCTTTTCTGCAGCTATAGCTGCCAATTCACGTCTGTGGTACAGCGTAAGCCTGTCCAGATAAAGTACAAGCAGGGCATTAGCGTAAAGCAGGGCGATTTGAATCGAGAGGAAGAAATTCCATGTATCTTCGGTTATCAAATAAAAGCTTCTGTAGCTAATATAAAGACTTAGCGGTTGAAATATAAGCAATGGAATCAGCATAAAAGCTACAGACTGCTTTCTTCTCCCCACCTTCACTGTCAGCAGGAGTTGCAGCAGGATAAAATCCTGCATTGTTATAGTGATACTAAATAAAATATCTTTATAACTGTTCAACCCATCATATGGGATTGGTAAAAATTGTGACGCAACGTATCCGATTGCTCGAGAAAAGGCCGTCACAGACAAATATAAAATTGTCCATATTAAAACCTCAAAGAGTGAATGATCATAAATCAGCAGATTGCCAGTCAGTAAAAACAGGAATATCAGGATTTCCTGATAAAACTCCATACCTACAAAAAAATCATTTAATAAAAATAACCAGGCAAACACCATTATATAATATAAAGCATATAAGGATCTGCGTACTTTAAATTTTGTGAACAGGTTACCAAAAAAGTACCAGATCATTACAGTTTTAATCAAAACAAGACCAGCCCTAACCGATAGCCCCATAGTTAGTACTCCCTCGAATAAACACCGTTATTTTTTTGTTTAAATCTGCCTTATAATTGCGACCAATGGGAAGACGCACGCCGTTTGTAAGGACAACCTCTTTTGCGTTTGCCTGGTCAACATAGTTTAAATTTACACAGAAGCTTTTATGAACCTGCGTAAACCAGTAACCCGGTAGCTGTGCTAAGACATCACTCATGGAACCTCTGAGTTCAAATTTTTCATCATTCTTTAAATGAAACGTTATACAATGTTGCATTACTTCAAAGTAGATAATATCAGATAAATACAGTATTTTATCACTTTTATGGTCACGAAATGATATATTTCTGGGCGTAACTTCTCTGATTGCCAGGGTCAGGACATCCCGGAATGTATCCTCTGTAATTGGCTTTTGCAAATATCTAAATGCAAGACCATAGCCCCTGACGGCATAGTTAATTGTCTTCGTTGTGAATATAATCAGAGGATGCTGCTGATTTTGTGCCAATCGAACCGCCGCTTCATATCCATTAAGCGCAGGCATCTCGATGTCCAGAAATATAATATCAAAAGGGTGTCCTTTATATGACTCCAGCATTTCATAACTGGATTTAAATGTGATCACAGTCAGTTCCGGTTGAAATTTACTGCAATAGTCTAAAAGTAGTTGTAAGTCCCGAGGGCTATCATCACAAATAGCAATCGTCATGTTTCATTTCCTTTCAATACTCTTACTTACAGTATTAAAATGAGCTTCTTGCAGGTCATATAGCATCTTCAACACACGGTCTAACAAAGCTCTCAGCCAGCACACTGATGCTTAACACGCATAAGCCTATATCAGCCATGCATTCAGTTTTGCCGCTGATACAGGCCATTTTTGAAAACTCATCCATTAACAATAAATTCAGATTTCAATATGTTCAACAGTTCTGATTTCGCCTCTTTTGCCGTATTCTGATTAACAATATCCATATCTATTAATAGCTGATAGAATTCCGAAATCAGACTTTTCCGAAAAGTGTAAGGAATTTGCTTTGAAGTCAATACCATGTGGACACCATCAAGGAAAATCGCATATTCTTTGCAGTCAGGCTGTTGCACCAATTCAAGCTGTGCACCGTCGCCATCTGAAACACAATATAGTTCGGTTGACAGGGAGAGTGTAATATGTTGAACATGAGCTCCATTTGCAAGTCTGTTCTGCAATTCTGTCATCGAATAGCCCGGACAGGGGTCGTTTTCATAAAGCCAGAGAGAAAACTCTTCGGCCGGGCACTCATCAGCTGTAACAGCTGCCCACGTTTTTCCGGAATCAGTGCTAAATTTTATCGTAGAATCCCGATAGAATATGACCTGGTAGGTTTCATCTATATATACCGCCTGTATCGAAGAATTAGCCAACGCCGTACTGACAGGCTCAATTGCTTCCGCCGGACGTGTATAGTCAATCGGCATCACCGAAGGATCCGCACTGATTTCATAATCGGATTCTTCAGCAGTCGCAATAGAAGTGTTGTCACTTTTGTAAATATATTGTAGAAGTACGCCACCAGAAAACAGAGCAATCAATAAAATCAAAGCACAGACTATAACTACTTTTCTTAAAGTATTAGCTTTCATAGCCCATTTCCTCCCGTGTTGTGCCTCGGCGTATCGTAATCAACCCCTGCAGTGAAGACCCGTCCACTGTCGCAAGACAGCAATAATGCATACCTGTCTGACCATTCGCACTTATCCAATAAATTTTCTGACTCCCAGCAGCAAGCGTAAATGTGCTATATGGAGTATTAGTTGGACTTGAATACATAAATGATACAGTTATACTACTGCTGCCTGTATTTTTAACCCAAACCTTTCCATATGGGTAATTCGAATTTAATGTAAAGCTAAACCGGTTTGAAGCAGAACCGGAATTATATATGGATACTCTTTCATAAGCATAATTTGTATCGCAGGGCATGATTTCATCAGCTAGTGTTAATTCCGTTTCTTCAGCTGTCGCAGCGCCTTCGTTCAAAGTATCGTTTGCAAATACCTGAACCGCAGTTACTGATAGCATCAGCACAACCATTATAACTGATATTAGTTTTCTATACATGTTTAGACCTCCTCCGCACAAATAAAAATCATTTTCTGAAGCACTTCATCGTAATTGTAAAGCCTTTACTGTTTCAATTCAATATACCTGTCATAAAAAACAGGTTTCTGTCCTGAACAACATTATTCAGGTAAATCTTACAGCACTATAGCGGATAAAGCAGGCAGGTTCATTTTTCTTATTTAAGGCATATATATGAAAGTTTCTTTTATAATTCTTGCATTTTATAATTGCACTTTGTCTGATATCTGATATAATATGTCCAGTTTATAAGGAGTGTTTACTATGAATCATCTGATCGTACCCGAAAATTATAAGCCCATTCTCAACACCTATGACACTCAGAAGGCAATTTCCATGGTGAAACGCCTGTTTCAGGATAATCTGAGTGGTGCTCTGACCCTGCGGCGCGTTTCCGCACCGCTTTTTGTCGAAGCTGACACCGGTCTCAACGATAATCTGAATGGCGTCGAGCGTCCTGTTGAATTTGACATTCCTGCCGCCGGAACAAATGCACAGGTAGTCCATTCTCTTGCAAAATGGAAACGACAGGCCCTGCATGACTATGGATTTGCTGTAGGAACCGGCCTGTACACAGATATGAATGCCATCCGCCGCGACGAGGATACCCTGGACAACCTGCATTCCGTTTATGTCGACCAGTGGGACTGGGAGCGCATTATTACTGAAGCTGACCGGAACAAGGAATTCCTTCACTGGATTGTGAACCAGATCGTGAACGCAATTTCCGTAACACAGGCCACTATGAAGCAGTTATTCCCTGCGCTTGGCCTGGTAACGGACATCTGCCCAGATGTCACCTTTATCACCAGCCAGGAGCTAGAGGATCTTTATCCGACGCTTACACCAAAGGAGCGCGAGAATGCGTTTGTCAAAGAGCATAAGACCGTCTTTCTGGAAGAGATTGGCGCTCCCCTTCGCAGTGGCAAGCCTCACGACGGCCGTGCACCGGACTACGATGACTGGAAGCTGAATGGCGACATCCTCGTATGGAACCATGTCCTCGGCCAGGCCTTTGAGCTTTCTTCCATGGGCATCCGTGTCAGCCCGGAATCCCTTGACCGTCAGCTGACCGCTGCAGGCTGCGATGACCGCCGCACGCTTAAGTTCCACAAGGCTTTGCTCGCCGGAGAGCTTCCTCTTACGATCGGTGGCGGCATCGGTCAGAGCCGTCTGTGTATGCTTCTTCTGGGCTCCGCTCATATCGGAGAGGTCCAGTCCTCTGTATGGGACGCAGAAACCCGGCGCATCTGTAAGGAAGCCGGAATACCGATCCTTTAATAAAAAGCTGTTCGCCTTCCGCAAAATTGCAGTGGACATGTCTGCAGATTCCGCAGATATGTCCACTGTTTGTGTACATTTATAATATTATGTATTCAATTGACGTGCAGCAGACAAATTACACGGAATCTGCTTCTTCATGCCTGTGCACATTTCATAATTTTTTCGCAGTCAACTCCATAATTCATTGCAAGTGTGCAGATTTATGGTATAATATCAGTACATATTTGGAAGACAACTGTCTGCAGAGCGCGGATATGGTCTGTATATCAGGAGGAAAAATCATGTCTATGTATGTTACCTGTCTTGATCTGGAGGGTGTTCTTGTACCCGAAATCTGGATTGCCTTCTCTGAAGCCACTGGAATTCCGGAGCTGAGACGAACCACCCGAGACGAGCCCGATTATGATAAGCTGATGAAATTTCGCCTTGCAATCCTGAAGGAACATGGACTGGGTCTGAAGGAAATTCAGGACACAATCGCAACGATTGACCCAATGCCCGGCGCAAAGGAATTTCTGGATGAGCTTCGTTCTATCGGACAGGTCATCATTTTATCTGATACCTTTACCCAGTTTGCCGCCCCACTCATGAAGAAGCTCGGTATGCCCACTATCTTCTGTAACACACTGGAGGTTGCGGAAAATGGTGAAATCACCGGCTACAAAATGCGCTGCCAGCAGTCAAAGCTTACAACTGTTCGCGCCCTGCAGTCCTGCGGATTTGAAACGATCTGTGCCGGTGACAGCCATAATGATCTGGGGATGATCTTAAACAGTAAGGCAGGCTTTCTTTTTAAGTCTACCGACGCCATTAAGGCTGAACATCCTGAACTGCCAGCCTATGAGGAATACGATGACCTTCTTGCTGCGATCAAACGCGCAATGGATTAAGCATGAAAAATCAGGCAGCAGCCCTGCGGTTACTGCCATTTTTGTTTATAAAGCACAAAATGCAGTCAACACCGCATTGGTTTTATTGTACTTTATGACAAGCGCAAAATCAAGTGTTGTCCTGCACAATATTATGGGAATATTTTCAGCATATCACACTCGCAAACCTGTGCTATAATACAGATGCAGACAGAAAGAGATTGTCTGCAGAAGGAGTGTCCGATATGAAAATCACTTACTACGAGAAAAAGATCAAGGTTAGCCCTGATGTCATTGCCTACGCCGACAAGAAGGTCGGTAAGCTTGAAAAGTTTCTGCGTAACAGCACTGAGGCTTCTGTAACCTTCAGCGAAGACCACGGCAAACAGAGGGCCGAAGTTACACTCCATAATGGCGGTATGTATTACCGCGGCAGCGAAACAGCATCTGATCTCCATTATTCAATCGATGCAGCCTGTTCTGCGATTGAGCGTCAGATCCGTCGCAACAAGACCAGACTGAACAAACGCATCCATGAGGGGTCTCTGGCAGAGCTTGAAACTGTTCCCGAAACCGCAGAGGAAACTGCTGAGGAGGATTTCACCATTGTCCGTACCAAGCGGTTCAGCATCAAACCTATGACTCCTGAAGAAGCGATCCTGCAGATGGAGCTATTGAACCACGAATTCTTTGTCTTCCGGAACGAGGATGAGGATGGAGAGTTTACTGTTGTTTACCGCCGCAAGGACGGTGGATATGGCCTGATTTCCGATTCAGATCAATAATTTTTCAGAATATGTAGGCGCCCGGTTCCTTTGGAACCGGGCGCCTAATTCTTTGATCAGATGCCAGGCTGCACTGTGATACAGCCGGTATAGGTTACGCCCGCGTCAGGGACAGTGTATTCACCGTTCACATAGACGCGTCCGATAATACGTGAACTTTCATCCACACTCAGGGCGGACAGGTAGCAGGTGCGGGTAACATTCCAGACGGAATTCTTTTCAAGCTTCAGGATCAGGCCCGCCTGATAGGGCTTTCTGGGAATACTCTCAAGGAAGGCAATGTTATACCACTTGGAGAGCGGTACGGGAGACAGCCAGCGATTCCCCTCCAGACGGTCAATATGATGGCCTTCTGCAGTGGAGATTGCGCCACTGTACTGCACATTTTCCAGCAACAGCTGCAGATTTCTTGCTGCATCCTTCGGATTTGCAGCAAAGGGATTAAAGCCGCCGGGTCCCTCCTCCTGCTTCGGTTCAAAGTCCGAACGGGAAATGTGGCCGCGGTAGCCGCAGGCATTGTAGCAGTCACCGTTTACTGTCATGTTGGAGAAGTGTGCGAAGACATCCCGGTTGGGTGTTGCAGTATCAAGCTTAAGCTTTCCTTCTGCGACAAGCTCTGCAGCCTCTTTAAGCTCTGCCTCAGACGGAGACGCCGGATCCTCAATGCCGTTATGGAGATCATCATCATCCATCATGCACAGAATATTCCCGGATTCGGAGATCAGCGTGGAGTCATCCACCTCAATATGGAAAGAGCCGTTGCTCTTAACCGAGAAGCAGGAGACACCACAGTGGAAGACGGTTCCCTCTTTGATCCAGACACCACCGCCGCCATTGCCCCGCTGCATCATAACACCGACCTTATCCGTGTAAACAACTGTATTCTGGGGTTTGATCTCAACGGTATCCGCTCCAAAAACGCCCACAAGGTTTTCGGGTTTAGATGCACAATAGATCACCTTTGCCGCGGCATTGACACAGGTATTGGCATAGTCTGCCGTAACCACTGTACTGCCGGCAAATTTTACGGTTGTATTACCGATGGAATAAGTACCATAGCCACCGGGATGTTTAGACGAGGAAGTGGGCTTACCGCCAAGGTCCCGGGTAATATCGTGATAGATTTCATCAAACGGAAGCTTTGCAAGGCTTTCACGTGCCGCTGCTTCAGAGGACGTATCAACCTTCTCATTCAGTCCGCCCGTAATTGCGATCAGGGAGTTGATCGCCGTGGAATGGCACCCCTTGTTATTGTCTGTGGAAAGCACACCCCACTTTTCAGCCATGATCTCGGAATTGAAGTAATTCGCCTCTGCCTTATCCAGCAGATTTGTGCTGCGACAGTTCCCCTCAAAGCCGCCCATCCAGGGAGCATTCCGCATTTTCTTGCCGCCGAAGCCTCCGGCCCATCCGTCTTCAAAGACACCGTCATGAGACGAGAAACGGCTGTTCTTTACAAAAACCTTAGCAGCGCCACCAACTACCATGGTACTGCGGACTGTTCCGTAATTGCAGATATCCACGTGATCGATCACGGTTTCCGTATGGTCGCCTACAAGCAAAATACCGGCACCCATACCCTGGAAATCATCCATACCGTTGCCGTTGAAGCGGATCTTCATGTTTTCAATGGCATAGGTTCCAGGCTGCTCGCCACCAATGATGACGCCGTTAAAGTTATTTACTCCAAATGCGTCACTGGGCGCATCTGAGGATTCCAGTAATACGGTACCGTCCTCCCGGACCTGCCATGCGGCATCTATGCTACGACCGGAAATCTTTTTACCGTTCTCCAGAAAAAGCGCAGCACGATAGGGTTCCGTAAAGTAATTCCAATAGCAGGGTTCCGGCGGCAGGTCGGATGGCTCATCCGGCATCTGACCAGGCCGCATGGGTTCTGTTTCATAGCGGTAAAGCTCATAGCGGTCGGTGATCGTCAGTGTAATCTCACCTTCATACACATAGCCCCCTGTCAGCGGCTGGAACACATGATCAACCGTCAGTGTCACCAGTGTACCGTCAGGAGATGCAACAACGGAATTTGACGGGAGCTCCAGTCTGCTGAGTTGCGTGTTCTCTGCTACATAGAAGAGATAGGGCAGTTCTCCGTCACCCTTAGACACATGGAGCGCCGAGGCAATCAGGGCAACAGCGGTTTTGCGGTCCAGCGGTAATTCCAGTGGCGCGCCGGCCTCAAGGCGCTGAGAGCCCAACATACCGTTGACCAGCGCCAAAGCCTCGCCATAGGAAATTCCACCCTCGGAGCGTTCAATCTTTTTTACTTCATCGTGATCCTTCCCCTGCGCTGCGACCAGCATTCTTCGGAATGCACTCTCTGCCAGCAGGCTATCCGCACCGAAGGTAAACACGTCGTTTCCCTGGGGTACACCGCGATAAATATCCAGGGATACCAGCAGCGCGGCCGCATCAAAATCCGGAATTTCACTGAGATCCGGATAATCCCTGGCGCAGATCACGCCTTTTCGCGTGTCCTGGCCACCATCATGCTTGGTATAGAGAGCATCAACAGCATCGTCAAACTGTAGTATCTGCTTTTTATCTTCTGTCATGGCTATCATCCTTTCATGAAAGAAAATTCACTAATATTATTATATCAAACTTCCTGCAGCTCCGCAATCTGCCATCAGATCAGCGCATGTTGCATTTTTACCTGAATTCAACGATTCTGCCACAAAGCAGGAAACGTTCAGGGTAAGTGAACCACAGCAGGGCTATCCCCATTTTGTCTATCGGTCCAGCCAGAGGAAATCCATAAAGAGCGGGACCTGTTTTTCCCAGTCCGCCTCACAATGGCGGCCTCCCGGCTGTTTATAGAGTCTTGTCAGTGCCCCGCGGTATTGAAGATGGTCCTCCAGCTCATGATGCCTGTCCTCAGACCAGCTGCCCCCCTCCCGGCTGCCCCAGGACAGGTAAATCCTGGTATCGGGATTTATCGAGCAACCGGCAATATCTTCATGAAGCTGCGACATGCAGGAGCCGATCGCAGAGGAAAGACAGCCGGCCTTGGAAAATACATGGTTATAGGCAACGACCGCATAGAGGCTCATGAGTCCGCCCATACTGCTTCCGGCAATGCCGGTGGCCTCACGGTGAGACCAGGTGCGAAAATCCCGGTCGATCACAGGCTTCAGCTCTTCTGCGATCCATTTGACGGTTGCATCCCCTGTCCCCTCGAGATTCCCGAAAAAGTCATTGTTCACATGGTAGGGGCAATATTCCTTCAGCCGGTCATTCCCCACGTGGCTGCATTCAATGCCGACTACAATGATTTTTTTCTCCCAGGCTGCCAGAAATTCCGTTAAGCCCCAGCTTTTCCCATAGGTTGCATCTTCATTCCTGAAGAGATTATGGCCATCGTAAAAATACATGACCGGATATTTCTCATCGGAGCAGGCATAGTCCGACGGTAGCTTTACATGCACTGTCCGTGTGGTATTTGTCGGAGTGAACAGCATATCCTGCTTCAGAATGCCATGATCATCATGCCATAGTCCAATTTTCTTCCCTTCCGGCCATGTGAAACGCAGGGCCGGCTGTTCATTATCTGCTGCTCTTCCGGTAAATAATTCTGTCATTTTGATCCCTTTCAGTTTACAATTTAATAATTGAGTCCATAGCGTCTGTGCAGTGCCTGCAGCTTCTCTTCCGGAATACTTCCCTCATAAAGCGCACGCCCCTGATAGATCCGCAGTGCCTTTTCAAGCAGTTCCACATCCTCGCAGTGAAAACAGATTGGCGCACTGATGGCATACTGAGCTTCTGTAAAGTTTTCAATATCCGTATCATTGTTCAGTCGGATTCCGATCAGACTGACACCTTTTCCTTCAAGCTCTTCCAGTGCTTCGCCAAGCTTTGCATCGCATGCCAGAACACAGTCACAGCGGATATTCGCCGGCAGCATAAACAGTTCTTTTTCAGTGGGTGCCGCCAGAAGGCCGGTAACTGCAGGCCTGGGTGCCTTAACTGTGACCATACGCAGGGCATCCGCGATAGCAGCGATATGGCTTTGGTCGGTACCGCAGCAACCACCAAAAATACAAACTCCCGCTTCTGCAAAGTCCGGAATGATCGATGCAAATTCATCCGCCGGACAATTGTATACTGTCTTCCCGTCCACAGTCTCCGGGAGACCGGCATTGGGCTTGGCGATCAGTGGTAGCTCCGCGTATTTCTGCAGGCGTTTCAGCTGCTTCAGCATATCCTCCGGTCCAACCGAGCAATTCATTCCAAAGGCGTTAATCTCCATCCCCTGCATAATCTGCAGCACTGCGGTAATATCACTTCCAAAAATGGTACGGCCGACCGCATCACAGGTAAATGTCACAAAAATTGGTTTTGTACTGATCTCGCGGATTGCCAATACTGCCGCACGGGCATCAGATACGGTCATCATGGTCTCAACCACATAAAGGTCTACCCCTGCCTGCTCCAGTGCACGGGCCTGCTCACGGTAGATCTCCACAAGCTGTTCAAAGGTGACATCTCCAACAGGCACCGGGAATTTTCCCGTCGGTGACAGATCTCCTGCTACCCAGGCACGACCATCCACGGCAGACCGTGACACACTGACAAGCCCAACATTCATTGCTTCAACACGGTCACCCAGTCCGTTTTCTTCCAGCTTTATACGGTTTGCACTGAAGGTGGGGGCATAAACTATGTTACTGCCGGCAGCTACATATGCCTGCTGGATACCGATCATAGCGTCAGGATGCTCAAGAACCCATTGCTCCGCCGCCATGTCCCCTTTAAAACCGCGCTTCTGCAGTTCTGTGCCTGTCGCTCCGTCCAAAATTACAGGATAGTGTAGTTCCATACTGATTCTCCTCGCTTGACATCGGATATACCTAACTTTATAATATCCATATTCTATCATTTCAATAGCTTATTTATTCTATTATGATACACAAATCATTCGGGAGCGTCAAGTACGGAATAGCATGTCCCGATGCCAACGCCGGACCGCCAATATCAGGAAGGAAGCGTGATTTTATGATGACACCCGCTGAGCTTTTCCGTGAGCTTTTGAAGCCCGATGGAAAGCCGGACCGCCAGATCAGACAATATGAGGCCCTGCAGATCATATTTCAGAACCCAATCGATGCTTATCTGATGGGAAACCGTCGTCCCGGAACAACATCTGTAGACCGTTGGGGTACAACAATCCTCTTCCCTGAGGACGCCCCCGGTGCCATGCCACATATCACAGAGGATAACAAGGTCTGCCCTGATATTACACACTGGCGAGAGTACTGCCACGCCCCTGACCTTCTGACAAACTGCTCTGAGGGTTGGGACAAAACCCGTCAGATCGCAGCACATGTCCGGGAAAAGGGTGCGCTGGCCACCATGCTTATGGGTACCGGTATATTCGAACAGTGTCATTTCCTGATGGGCTTTGAGGATACCCTGACAGCTTTTTATGAGCATCCGCAGGAAATGCATGAGCTCATAGACTATATCTGTGCGTACAGACTGGGCTACGTCAAGCTGCTGATCGATGAGGTTCAGCCGGACGCGATCCTCTCCCACGACGACTGGGGCACTAAGGACGCACTGTTTATGCAGCCGGATATCTGGCGGGAATTTTTCAAGGAGCCCTACCGCAGATTCTATGGTTATATCCGTTCACGTGGTGTGATTGCCGCACATCACGCCGATTCCTATCTTGTACCGATCATTGAAGATATGGTTGAGATTGGTATCCAGTGCTGGCAGGGCGTCCTGCCCGAGAACAATATTCCCCAACTGCAGGAGCAGCTACAGGGACGCATGATCCTGATGGGTGGCGTCGGTGCCGCAATTGATCGCTCTGATGCAGGTGAAGCAGATATCCGTGCCTATATGAAGCAGGTACTTGCGCAGAACTGCCCCAGAGGCCATTACATTCCCTGTATCACCTATGGTGCGCCGGGCACCGTTTATGCCCATGTTGATAAGATCATTGACGATGAGATCACACGCTATAATGAGACGCTTCATACCCCTGAATTTCGTCCGGCTGCGCCGACACGACGGGTACCTGTAAATGCCCCGGTTATTCAGAAGGCCGCTACCTCATCCGTTGACGAACCATCATCCGTTCTTCCCCAGCTCTCCATGGCCGTGCAACGCGGTAAACGGAAACAGACGCTGACCCTATGCCAGAAGGCCCTTGACCGGAAAATTCCGGCACAAAGGATTCTGGACGAAGCTCTGGTCGCCGGCATGATGCAGATTGGTGCGGATTTCTCCGCCGGAAAGGTCTTTGTTCCGGAAATGCTCATGGCCGCCCGCTGCATGACAGCTGCTACTGATCTCCTGAAGCCTTTCCTTGTGGAAACTGCGGCGTCAAAGATTGGGCGTGTGTGCATTGGCACTGTAAAGGGTGACATGCATGACATTGGCAAGAATCTGGTCAAGATCATGCTGGAGGGCAGTGGTCTGGAGGTGATCGATCTGGGCTGCGACGTGGCCCCGGAGGTTTTTGTCAGGACAGCAAAGGAGCAGCATTGTGATATCATCGCGCTTTCTGCTCTGCTGACTACAACAATGAATGAGATGCGGAATGTTGTAGAGCTGACCGAGGCAGCCGGCATACGCGACCAGGTCATCATCATGGTTGGTGGCGCTCCGGTTACCCAGGAATTCTGCGATGCAATCGGTGCCGACATCTATACCGATGACGCAGGTGCAGCAGCCAAAGCAGCCGTTCAGGCTTTAAGTGCCCGCCACTGACACAGACCTTTCACAGCATCTGATATAATACCCTTTTCCCGCTCTCGTCGATTGTAGATATGACTAAAATCCCTGCAGCTTTAGCTGCAGGGATTTGTGTTCCTAATATGTTATTCGCCGGCAATTTTATTTTTTCTTCTTTTTCACAACTACAACAGCAGCAGCAAGCACGATGACGATCAGCACGATCACGACGATCACGACCGGCGCTTTGCTGCTTTGAGCTTCGGCGGTTGCATCGTTCTCCGGATTTTCAGCGATCAGCGTTGCATCCGTCTCGCTTGCCTCTTCGGGCTCTGCTTCAGCGGTTTCCTCAGGAGCATCTTCGGCTTCCGCCTGCTCAGGCTCTGCAGGTACAGCAGTCTCTTCCTCCGGCAGAGCTTCTTCCTCGACGGAAGCCTCAGGATTATCTGCGATCAGCATGGGCTCGTCCTCACTGACATGTCCCAGGGTATCGGCATACATGGTTCCATCGGGTGCGGTAGGAATATATTCCTCATTGAAGTATTCGGTCATATCCGTATCAAAGGTATAGCCCCCATCCTCAACCGTACCGATTCCGGGAACGTTTTCCTGTGCGGAAAGATCTTCAGTGCCATAGGTACCGGTAACGGTAATCGTATACTGGCTGCTGCCCTCTACATAGACCGTACCATCCCCGGCAACAACTGCCACTGTGTTCCCGTCTGCGTCTACAAGCTGACTGCCGGGATTGTAGAAATCACGTACAACGCTGTCGCCAGTAACCGTCCAGACACAGCTGTCATCCATGTAGAGATCGCAGCCACGGTCGCCATTATCCTCACGGCAGAGAATGGCACCATTCAGGATGGAGCCCTCCGTCATATAGACACCCAGATAGCTCCAGGTATCATAGATGATATTCCCGTCCATGTCCTGGTCAACCGTGTAAAGCACACATTCAGAGCCATTGGCACCGGCAGTACCCCAGCCGCGCTGGTTTGTATTACAGGCGCAGAGCAGGAAGGTCTCCATAGTATCGGAATATACCATCTTAACATCACACAGACTGATATAGCAGTAGGTATTGGTGGTATAGAACATCTTGGCATTTCCATTTTCACTGGTATTATTCGCCTTCAGGACGCCGCCTACCATGGTACAGAAGGTAGTACCCTCTGTGCTGTCTCCGGACATGGACTGATAGATCATGACATTGGAGTTCTCGTCATCATCAGAGGCAGTGTAGTTACCCTCCAGATAGCAGTTATACATGTGGAAGGGATTACGCCCCTCAAAGCAGATTGCCTGCGCATTGTTTGCCTGAAGGGTACAGTTACTGGCCGTAATGTCCGCTACGCAGTAAATCGCCGGTGAACCGGTACCCTTGGAACCGTTGGAGATATAAGTACCGCCATCGATCACCATAACGCCGGAGCCGCGATCGGACCGGATTGCTGCAGAGGATCCACCCTCAGTTGTAACCGTACAGTTTTCAGCATAGAGTGTACCACCGCCCGCAACCATGATGCCGCCGGAACCGCCTTCGCCGGTGGTAACGGTAGAATTTTTGATAGAAATGGTTGCATCTCCGTAAGCGAAGACACCATTGGCGCCCTGTGTGGAGGTTTCCACGGTAACTCCGTCAAGGGTCAGCTCCGCAGGGGTGTTTTCATCCTCGGAATAAGCCAGAATACCGGAGTTCACTCCGTAAAAGCTGGAATCATCGCCGGAAAGCTCACCAGCAGTTTTGGTGATCGTGGAATCTGAGATTGACGCAACAACACCGGGACCGACACGGACTGCAACCTCTGATTCTCCGGTAGAATCCGCAAAGGTCTCACCGCTGTAATCGCCGGATTCAAGCTCTGTCACTGCATCTCCGGTATAGAAGCTGTGACTGCCACCACCAGGAGGCGGCGCAGGCACATTACCACCACCGCCGCCGCCTATATCATCGGGCGGCATATCATCGGGCATATCGGCTGCAACCGCAGCAAAGCTGAACAGCAGCACTGCTGCGAGCAGGATTGCCGCCAGCCTAGTAAGTCTGGAATGTTTCATTTCAGCACTTCCTTTCAATTAGATGAAATGATTATAGCGTAAAAGCAACTGTTTGTCACTATTTTTGCCGTGGAATGTTAAGATTCTTTTAACGCAGGAAAAGGTCCGCAGTACAGTCATAGTCTGCACCACGGACCCAGGTATGTTCTTATCTGCCGGTTCAGATGCTGTTTGCAATACTGTAGCCCGCTCGGATCGCAGTCTGCAGATTACCCTGCTGCGCGCCATCACCGATCGCATAGAATTGCTTGCCACAGGACGCATAACGCATGGCTTCAGCAGGATTTGACTTCATACCTGCCGCCAGCAGCACAGTGCCCGCTGCTACAGTATGCATACTGCCGTCCTCTGCCCTGTAGGAGACTCCATCGGCAGAAATTCCTGTGCAGGTTGCCTTCAGTACAATAGACAGCGTATCCGCGTATTCCTCTACTGCATCTATAAACATGTTATAGTAGTGGACACGCTTCGCTTCCTCCGCAACGACATCCTTCATTTCGATAATGGTGACCTTCTTGCCCTTCTGCGCAAGATGTAGCCCTGTCTCCACACCAATTTCACCGCCACCAATGATGACTACATTTTCATCAACGAATTCCTCATGTCCAAACGCTCGTGTTGCAGGGATAGCCTTTTCGATGCCGGGAATCGGTGGAACTACAGGTACAGAGCCAACCGCGGCGATCACAACATCGTAATCCAGCGCCTCCAGTGCTGCCGGATCCGGATTGCTGTCCAGATGCACGGTGATGTTCGGAGCCTGTTCACACTTGCGCTCAAAATAGCGGAGCAGGTTCAGCATAGGCCATTTGAAGGAAGCATAGCGGGAGTGGTCGATCATTCCGCCGAGGTGATCGTTTTTCTCATAAATGGTAACCGTGTGACCACGTTCTGCTGCAACGATCGCGGCCTTCATACCCGCCGGCCCACCTCCAATGATCGCAATATTTTTCTTTGCTGCAACCGGGACGATCAGTTCATCGACCTTTTTCTCTGAACCAAAGCGCGGATTAACAACGCAGACTGTCAGATTGTGATTTGGGCTATGACACTTATTACACCGAAGACATGGAATGATATCATCCTTACGTCCCTGCGATACCAGGGTACCATAGTTTGGATTCGACACAAAGGCACGGGCCATAGAAAGCAGATCCGCCTTGCCCTCGGCAAGCGCCTTTTCGCAGTCATCCGGGTCAAAGAAGCCTGCAGACGCTGCAATCGCAATCTTCACGCCAGCTTTTTTAATGTGCTCCGCCATATAGAGGAAGGGCTGGCGTGACCTGGCAAAGCCGGTAGGATGCTGGTTATCCAGTTCCATGGAACGGATAGTCATAATATCGATCAGTCCCTCTGCCGCCCTGGCAAACGCGACCGTATCATCCAGGCTCCAGCCCTCTGGTTCTATGTCATGCCCGGAAACAGAGGCTTCAATGGTAAAATTCCTGCCGCACTTCTCTTTAATACGTTTGCAGAGAAGCAGTGGGAATCGGATGCGGTTTTCAAAGCTGCCGCCAAATTCATCGGTACGCCTGTTGGTAATGGGTGAAAGCATCCGTCCGCAGAGTACCATACGGTAGGACATATGGATATAGACACCGTCAAACCCACAGTCTGCCATGTTTTTGGCCAGATCAGAATACTTTTCGATGATCTCGTAAAGTGTTTCGGTCGGAATTTCAGTCTTGTCTGAGCCCAGCGTTGCATGGCTGCCGGGCATCATGCGGATCTGCGGAACATTTGCAGAAACGTCCTGTCCCATTGGGCTGAAGATCATGATCACACCATGTGCCCTGGCACCATAGAAATGTACCGCATCCGCCATCTGCGCCATATAGTTCTGATTGCTGGGATCTGCGGCATCCCAGCCGTTTCCACCCGGTCTTGTGCCAAAGCTGTTGCCGTCACAGGTAACGATCGCTGCACCGCCCCTGGCCCGCTCTGCATACGCGGCGATCAGCGTATCCGGTGGGAAGGTTTCACCGCCCTGTGCCTTATGTGGTTCAGACGGCGGGCAGATCATACGGTTCTTCAGGATGACATTACCAACCTGAAGTGGTGCCATTAAGTTTGGATAATAGGGATTCATTCATATTCTTCCTTTCTGTTTCAGTATCAAACTAATCCTGCAGACCTATTATAGCGTCATATCCCTTAGAAACGCAATAGGCTTCAAAAAAAGAACAGGGTGGTGCTGCCGGGGCAGCACCACCCTGAAAATTCACACAGGATTTTACTGTTCAGTCGGCCTTTCCCTTGCCTTCATAGAAATAACGGTAAAGGAAGGTAACAACCTGACATCTTTTACAGCTTCCGCCCGGGTTGAACAGTGTATCGGATTCACCCTTTGTGATCTCATTCTCATAAGCCCAGAGGATTGCCTTATAATAGCTGCTGCTCTCGGAGGGCATATCTGTAAAGCCTGTATCCTCGGCGGTAATGGTGGGATCCGGAGAACCGGCAAGACGCCAGAGGAAGGTTACAAACTGGGCACGTGTCACTGTCTGCTTAAAGCCAAAGGCTGTGGGGCTGACGCCCTTTACGACACCTGTCTCATAGCCCCAGAGGATTGCATTATAATAGCTGCTGCTCTCGGAGGGCAGATCTGTAAAGCCTGTATCCTCGGCGGTAATATTGGGCGTCGGCGAGCCAACAGCACGCCACAGGAAGGTAACTACCTGCTCTCTGGTACAGTCCTTCTCCGGTGCAAACAGAGTAGCGCTGACACCGTTGGTAATATTCGCTGAAACGGCCCAGAGCACAGGTTTATAGTAGTATCTGCTGCTGTTCTGTACATCCAGGAAGGGGCTTCCACCTGCAGGGAGCACCGTCTCCTTTGTCTCACCACATACAGTGCAGGTATAGGTGATGATGCCATTCTGATCAGCCGTTACTTCCTGGGTCACAGTTCCGTTATCCCAGGTGTGCTCACCGGCAGAGGCAACATAATCAGAGGCATAGGTAGCACCGCAGGCACAGGAATACAGCGTATAGCCCGCATGTACGCAGTCCGGTGCGATCACAGTCGCACTGTAGCTGTGAACTGCGTACCCACCAACCTTCGTGTAGCCACTACCGCAGGAAGCGCACACATAGTCGGTTCTGCCAACTGTCTCACAGCTGGCTGCAGAGCGTACCGTAACCGCCTGATAGCTGTGGCTGCAGCCTGAGCTATCTGCAGTGAGCTTATAGCTGGAGGTGCATTCCGGTGATGTGAAGAATGCGTACTGAAGCGGAACATTTCTGCCGGTAATGGTTGGGGTTACGTAACTCATTACAATGTTGCCGGAACCATCTTTGACCGTAATGCTGGTGCCGCTGGAGCATCTGAGCGAAGAACTGTAGCGATATGTCTGTGTACAGGAAGGATTGGTACTGGGCATACCGTTGCGGTCAAGGGCAAGTACTGTACCTCCGGTGACCTTTTTGGTTGTCTCGCAGTCGAGCGCTTCATTCGCACCATCGGCAAGGGCCGCAAAAATCACATGGGTACCACCGCTGATGCTAAGAGAGCCATTGGAATCAAGGCCGTCACCGCCGGCTTCCATATAGATGCTGCCACCATAAACATTGATCCACCGTGAGCCCTTGCTGTAGTAATCATTCCGTGCCGAATCTCCGGCAGCATTTATGCCATCGTCGTCGGAAATGACATAGTAATTACCGGAATAGACATCAATCTGCCCGGCCTCAAGGCCTTCATAGCTCGCATATACGTAAATTTGAGGATTCCCGGAGCCATCCGCAGTGCCGGTCTTCAGGGCAGTATTCGCATGCACGCCATCATCACCGGTATAGATAGAGAAAACGCCATCGGTAATCGTCACATAACCATCCGTGTGGATCGCATCATCCGCGCAATTGAGACCAAACTCACCACCGGAGATCGTAAGTGTGTTCGCTGAGGTGACGGTTTCACCATCAACCGCATCATGAGCGACCTTCAGGCCCTTCGCAGTGCTGGTATCGCCATTAAAGGAACTGTCATTGTAGCCACCGGCAGTCTGGATATCAAAACAACCGCCTGTGATCGTCATGGAGTTTGCTGCCTGAATGCCATCCTTAGCAGCCCGAACAGTGATCACACCAGCATCAATTTCAATATTACCCAATGCTGTATCTGTCAGCAGATCAGGATTGGCATGCATGCCGTCTCCTGTTTCGGCTGTAATATTAATCCTGCCCCCGCTGATTGCGATCAGGTCATCTGCTACAATGCCCTCATCATAAGCTGAAAGCTCAAGGATACCGCCGGAAATCCGACAGTCATGCAAAGCCTGAATACAGTCATTCAGGCTGGATTCGGCAGTTACAGAGCCGCCGGAGATCACAATATCACCCAGTGTGGAGTCGGAATAGGCATCGGGAGATGCCTTCAGACAATCGCCGCTGGTATAGGCGCCTTCGCTCTCATCATAGGCCGTAACTGCCTTCAGCAAAAGGCTACCACCGGAAACATTAATGGAATTGTCCGCAGCAATACAGTTATCCACCGAAGTAACGGTGATGGTACCACCGATCACATTTACATCCGTATCTGATTTGATGCCGTTTTTATTATTGCCATTGACAAACAGAACGCCTTCACCATCGAAGGTGATCGCTTTTGACGCGTTAATGGCGGCCTTCGGCTTTGCCGCACCACGGTCGGTATCACTGAGCACGTTCACAGACCCGGCAGCCGTTGTTACAGTCACAAGGGTATTACCACCCTTGGTTTCAAGAGGTGCGGAGGATGTACAGGTCAGGTTCAGGCCATCCAGGACCAGATTTACTGCGCCGGACCCCTTTGCAATCGTGATGCTGCCGTTGTCACAGGTGCCGGATAGCACGTAAATACCCTTGCTGCTGATGGTTACCGCCGTTGTACCGGTATCTGAGGAGGTCTCATATGCGACACTGTCCGCATTGACACCGCTGACTTCAACAGTAGCGCCACTGAAGCTGATCATCGTCGCTTCGCTTTCATCATATGCAAGCACCTCAGTCGTCAGTACAGACGGAAGCAGCGTTATGAGCATTGCAAGGCAAAGTATTGCCGCAAGTGCCCGCTTAAATTTTTGCATAATTTCATCCCTTTCGGTTTGTAATGGTACTATTTTACCATTTCATACCTGAATTGTACAGCCGGAATCCAAATTCGTCCATTGGGCATCAAGCTCCGCCAATAGTGATCACAGTGGTCGGCACACACCCCGGGCAGAAAAAAGGTTTGAGTATTTCCAGCGAACGTGCTACTATATCTCTGTTTCTGCATTCTGCTGCAGAACAACATATTTTCTGCTACCACAGAAACTGAAAGGATGCTGTTCCCTGATGAACAAGGAGTTTTCCCAGGGGCTGAGGGCCGGGATCCCGATCTGCCTGGGTTATTTTTCTGTCTCTATCGGATTTGGTATCATGGCGATCCAAAGCGGCCTGCCCATCTGGACTGCCGTTGTAATTTCCCTGACTAACCTGACCTCTGCCGGACAGGCAGCCGGTGTTGTAGTCATTGCCGGAGCCGGGTCATACCTTGAAATGATCCTGACTGAATTGCTGATCAACCTGCGCTATTGCCTGATGGCACTGTCACTCTCTCAGCACCGTACCGGATTCAGCCTGCCGCATAGGGCCGCCGCTGCCCATGGTATTACGGACGAGATCTTCGGCGTATGCGCTTCGCGTCCGGAGCCCATTACGCCCTTTTACATGTATGGTATCACTGTCATCGCAACAATCGGCTGGGTTGGCGGTACCTTTGTCGGTGCCGTATGTGGCGCCGTTCTTCCGGAGCTGCTGACGGATGCACTGGGCATCATGCTTTACGGCATGTTTATCGCCGTCATCATTCCGCCTATACGCACCTCCTGGACGAATCTCGCCGTGATCCTGATCGCTGCCGCTGTCAGCTGTGTCATTTACTACTGCCTGCCTGTGATCACAAGCGGCTTTGCCATCATCATTTCCGCTGTGATCGCGGCCGCAATTCTCGCCGTGATCGCGCCTGTATCGGACGACGGGGAAGATGCCCCGGCACCGACCACTTTTGCCGAAGCGGAAGGAGGCAACTGATATGCGTCTTGCCATCTATCTGATCCTGATGGCCGGAGTTACCTATTTGATCCGTGCCATTCCCTTTACCTTTTTTACCAGGAAGATCCGTTCACGGTTCATACGCAGCTTTCTGCATTATATTCCATACGCGGTTCTGAGCGCTATGACCTTCCCCGCCATCTTCTATTCCACCGGCAGCATACTGACTGCTGTTGCCGGTACCGCAGCTGCCCTTGTGCTTGCCTTCGTCGGCTGCAGCCTGACCGTTGTTGCCCTGGCAGCAGCCGCAGTGGTTCTGATCGTCTCTTTGATCCTGTAGTAAAGATTTCATCCCCAATGCCTTTCATGGCATTGGGGATGTTTTTATATGTGGGGTTATACGAGATTCTGCGGCTGACCGTTCATCCATGCCAGGATATTTCCAAAGACGATCGCAGCGCGCTTTTCAAAGGCCTGGTCAGAAGCAAAGGCAATATGCGGTGTCAGTAACGTATGCGGAGCAGTGAGCAGGGGCTCATCAGCCGGCAGAGGAGGCTCGGCATTAAATACATCCACACCGGCAGCCGCAATGACCCCCTCCTGCAATGCCTGACTCAGCGCTGCGGAATCTACCACCGGTCCACGTGCTGTATTGATCAGGATTGCTGTCGGCTTCATCAGCTTCAGCTGCTCACAGCCGATCATTCCACGTGTTGCCGCATTGGATGGCACATGAACAGAAAGAATATCAGATTGACGAAGCACTTCGTCCATGGGAAGATACTCTACAGGAAGTCCCTGCTTCTCTGTGCGGCTACAGGCAATGACCCGGCAGCCGAATGCATCCGCAATCTTCGCAACACGGGAACCGATCGCACCGGTACCGATAATGCCGAAGGTCTTCCCTTCCAGCTCGGGCCCCACAAGCCCTTCCTTGGTCCCGCCCTGCCTTACGATCCGGTCACAGGGAACAATGTTACGCATAAGATCGATCGTCATGGCAAAGACAATATCCGCAACCGCTGATGTGGAATAGCCTGCACAGTTGCATACAGGAATGCCCCTGCTTTTCAGCAGCTCTACATTTACATGGTCATAGCCTGTAAATGCAACAACAAGCAGTTTCATGGACTTCCATCCAAGCAGAACACTGTCAGAAATCTTCTGGTTGGCGATTACAACAATGTCCGCATCCTTTGCGCGCTCGATGAGGCCTGCGTCATCTGTACGGTCCGGGCTGATGACCAGCTCCGTCCCTTCAGGGAGCTGCTGCGCAAGCCGCTCCAGCATTTCGTTTGATACACTCAGGGGTTCCGTGATCACAATTTTCATAATAATTCCTCCTGTTCAGAGTTCCACATTTCATTGCTATAGTTATACCATCAGACTGCATATCCGCGCAAGACGGTAAATATAATTTCGTCATAAGTTCATTCATAAAAATTTCATATTTTTTTAAACGCTTCTTGCGCTCAGACTACAAAGTGATATAATAGATTAAATCGATAGAGTGGATTTAACAAATTGGACAATTGTACAGGAGGTGTATGAAATATGGACCGGGACAGAAACGCGCTTCTGGAGCTGGTACTTAACCGGTATGCCCGTTGGTACAATATCGAACATACCGATTCGATTCCTTTGGTTGCAACGGCAACCTACCATGAAGAGACCAAAGGTTACATTCTGATCAAAAAAGCACAAACGTGGACGGCAGCCAGACATGAGTACACCTTCTTTTTTTCACTGCCTAAGCTGACCGCTGCACTGTTTGAGGAATGTCTTCAGCAGGCTATAGCATCAGGCAATGCGCAGATTCACCCTGACAGGGGGCACATGAGTTCCAATATTGTTGCCGTCTTTCTGACGGATGAAACGGATGCGGACGCTCTAAAGGCGTTGAAAAAGTGCCGCATACGAAAAAGTTTTCATTTTTCGCTGTATGGCTGGATGGAGGTTCAGACAGCCGTGATCGTTACAGGGAAGGAAACGGTCACAGCCAATGGCGCCGGATGGACAACCGCGAAATTTTTGAAAAATGTACTGCATCCTCAGGTGCAGCACAGGTTTCTTAAGACTTAAAAAGGAGTGAAATGAACAACATGAATGGTTTATTACTTCTGATCATCGCTGTAGCCCTGCTCCTGTGTGGTTACATCTTCTACGGTCGCTGGCTCTGCAAGCAGTGGGGCGTTGGTGACAACAAGGAGGAGACTCCCGCACACACCCTGGAAGACGGCATTGACTATGTTCCCGCAAAGGCTCCCGTGCTGATGGGCCACCACTTCTCCTCTATTGCAGGTGCAGGCCCTATCACCGGCCCGATCAGCGCAGCTGCTGCCGGCTTTGGCTGGCTGGCCTGTGTGCTTTGGATCGTAATCGGCGGCGTGTTTGTCGGCGGTGTACATGACTTTGGTGCACTGTTTGCTTCCGTCCGTCACGGTGGCAAGTCCATCGGCGAGATCATTTCTGCTAATATGTCCAGACGTGCAAAGCGCCTGTTCATCATTTTCGCGTACCTGACTCTGATCCTGGTCGTCGCCGCCTTCGCTTCCATTGTTGCCGGCACCTTCGGTGCTACCTATGATGAAGCCGGCGTTCTTGACAAGGTCGCTTCCCTGAGCCAGGCCCGCGTCGCGATGGTTTCCCTTCTGTTCATCCTCATCGCAATCGTCTTCGGTTTTCTGGTATACCGCCGCAATATGCCCATGGGTATTTCCACCATTTGCGGTGTTATTGCCATTGTCGTGATCATTGTGATTGGCCTGAATTTCCATCCCATTTACCTCTCTACCAAGACCTGGATGTGGATCGTCGGTCTCTATATTGCAATTGCCTCAGTTACACCGGTATGGATTCTGCTGCAGCCCAGAGACTATCTGTCCTCCTTCCTGCTGTACGCTATGCTGGCTCTGGCAGTAGTCGCTGTTATCGTGGCACATCCCTCCATGAACAGTCTGCCTGTCATTCAGTCAGCTGAGTCCACTACCCCCGTATTCCCTGTACTGTTTACAACGATTGCCTGCGGCGCATGCTCCGGCTTCCATTCTCTGGTATCCTCCGGCACAACCTCCAAGCAGCTGGATAAGGAAAAGGATGCAAAGCCCATCGCATACGGCGGCATGCTGCTTGAGTGCGTTCTGGCAGTTCTGACCCTGTGTGCTGTAGCTTATGCCTATACCTGGAATCAGAACAATCCTGATGCTGCTCTGACCGGCGCAACCGCAATCTTCGGTGGTGGTATCGCCCATATGATTGCCGGCAATAATGCCGGGCTCTACAGTGTTCTTTACACACTGCTGGTCCTGACCTATTCCGCATTCTGCCTGACCTCCCTTGACACAGCTACCCGTCTGGCACGCTTCATGTTCCAGGAGTTCTGGATTGATTCCACCAAGGGCGAGACTGTCGAAAATGTCACCGGTGCAAAGAAGCTGCTTGCGAATCCCTATGTAGCCACCATTATCACGGTTGTTCTCGGCATTCTGCTTGGCCTCAACGGCTATGCCAAGATCTGGGCTCTGTTTGGTTCTGCCAACCAGCTGCTCGCAGCTCTTGGTCTGCTTGCTGTCGCAACCTGGCTCGGCAATGTCGGCAAAAAGAAGGCCATGGTTGTCATCCCCATGTTCTTCATGCTTTGCGTCACCATCGCTTCCCTCTTTATCAACACCAAGACTCAGATTGGTACGATCGCAGCCGGTGGTGCTGACTGGGGTCCCTGGGTTCAGGTTATCATCGGCATCCTGCTGATCGTTCTTGCTGTCATCCTTGCAATCGAGGGCATCATCACCCTCAGCAAGCAGGGCAAGAAGGCCGCCTGAACTGCTTCCTGAAATTGCAGTACTTCCCCCCTGTGCAACACAGACGCCGCAGTTTCAAACAGCTATTTCAAAACCGGGCTGCTTCAATTGGAGCAGCCCGGTTCACCATGTAAAAAGCCCCGCAGCATAGCTTCGATGTATATACCATCGAGCGCATATGCTGCGGGTTTTCTTTTCCGTTTTATTTTACGCTTGTATCAACCGGATACTGAAACAGCTGATATTTTTTGCTGATCTGGTGTGCAAGTTCGTCGGGCAGGGGCCTGAAGCCGATACAGGTAAGCGTACGGCCAATTCCGTTTTCGTCGATCTCCTCGGGTTCAAGCTCCGTTAGGCAGGCATCCTTCACCAGGAAGAAATCCTCGTCCTCTTTGAGCCCCAGCTCCTCCGCCAGCTTTACAGCCTTCATCAGATCATTGAGGTTCTTTGCCCGGCAAACTGTTTTTACAAAGGGGCCATCGATCCACTCATCGAAAACCCCGGTCGGAAATTCAGCATAAATGCCAACCGTATCTTCTGTCCTGGTCCGGGCGCCCTTCTGCAGGGCACGTATAAGAAACAGTGTGGAGGCGTGACAGCACTGCGCTGCCAGCTTCCCTGCAGACATATTCAGGTCCTTACGCGCAATGATCACCTGACGCATGGATCTTTCTTTCATGGACACTTCAAGCTCCTTTTCGGTTAAGCAGCTGCTGTCTGACAGCATCCGGGACCATGGCACCACCGGTCGCCCAGAGTATATGTGACGAATTCTGCATATACGGCTGCAGTCCGTGTAATTTTATATATTCACTCTGCATAAGGCCCTCAATTCCCCGGAATGCAGCACATGCGCTTGGCTCAATAAAGATATGCTCTGCCTCATAAAGCTCACGCAGGTAAGGGACCAGCCGTTCATCAGCCACAGTAAAGCAGCCAGAGAGCAGCCTGCCGGCGATTCCGGATACAAAAGATGAGCATCTTCCCACTGCAAGGCCGTCAGCTTCCGTTTTACCGTTCAGACCGACGTCCTGAACACTGATCCTGGAGCCAAGCCCGGTTGACGTACCAAGCAGCATACAGGGCGCCTGAACCGGCTCAACAAAGAAAACATGCACATTCTGCCCAAACTGAAGCTTCAGGCCGTACATGATCCCTCCGGGCGCGCCCCCGACACCACACGGAATATATACAAACAGGGGATGCGAGGCATCGACCGTAACGTTCATTTGTGTAAGCTGTGCTTTGAGCCGGGTTCCGGCCACTGCATAACCTAAGAAAAGTTCCCTGGAGTTCTCATCATCCACAAAATAGCTGTCCGGATCAGCCTTAGAGCTTTTACGGCCATTTTTAACCGCTTCACTGTAGTCACCTGTATACTCGATAACGGTTGCGCCACGGCTCCGGAGCAGGTCCTTTTTCCACTGCTTCGCGTCTGCCGACATATGAACGATTGTGCAGAAGCCAAGTGTTGCCCCCATGAGACCAATCGAGAGCCCAAGGTTTCCGGTTGACCCGACCTGTATCTTCTTCCCTGCGAAATAATGTCTGGCCTCAGGCCGTGCCAGCAAGGTATGATCCTCTTCCGGCCCAGCCAGCAGTCCCACCTGCAGGGCCAGGTCTTCGGCATGCTTCAGTACCTCGTAAATCCCGCCGCGCGCCTTAACCGAACCTGACACGGGCAGATGGCTGTCAAGCTTAATGTAAAGCCGACCATCGATCCGTGCTTCCTGTGGAAGGCCGGCATTCAAGCGCTGCCGTAACGAAGGGACCTGCCGCAGCGGTGATTCAATTATACCGCCTGCGGCCGCAGTTTCGGGGAAATAGTGGGCGATCAGCGGGGCGAAACGCTTCAGCCGCAGTTCCGCATCCGCAACCTCCTGCGCATATTCATACAGCAGTGTACTGGCGTTTTCATCCGTACAGTAATTGGGATTCATCCAGCTGCTCTCCCTTGCCTCTGTCACGGCACGAAGCTCCGGAAATTCGTGTAGAAGCTTTTCTATCGTCATTACGCTTTCCCCTTATTCTTCCGTCTTCATAAACGCGATCGGCTTAAACTGCACAGTTGTTCTTCCGTTCCAGATATTAACGCCAAGTGTCCCGACAATATCCAGCGAGGCAGGAAGGCCCATTGCCCGGAATTCATCCGCACTGTTAAACGCAGTCAGTTCAAAATCCGGTCCATACAGCTTTACATGCTGTCGGTTGCTGCCCATAAACTTATAAACCTCGCCATAACGGGCTACAGGCTGAAAATTCCGCAGCAGGTAGACCGGCTGTGGACAGCCCTCGCCAAAAGGCCCTAACTGCTTTTGCGTATCGTAGACACCCGGTAGCTCAGACGGACGCAGCTCCAGGTCGTAGTACAGGATATCTTCACCGGGTGAAAAATCCCGGGAAAGGACTGCCGTCTCTATAGCTACACGTAATGCTTCCAGCTGTTCAAGCCGTAAGCTGATCCCTGCCGCGCCCGCGTGACCACCTGCCGCAACCGTCAGATCACGGACCTCCTCGATCACTGAAAACAGATCAAAATCGCCATAGGATCTGCCTGAGCCCTTGATAATTCCCGGTTCACGGCTGTCACTGAGTACAAATGCCGGCATTCGAAATATCTCCGTGAGTTTTCCGGCAATGATCCCCAGAATGCCCTCCGGCGCACCGGGCAGATACAGAATCTGTACCGGCTTTTCCGGCTGTACCTCTTCAAGATAGCGGTCAAGCCAATGACTGACTGCACTCTTGCGCTCTTCATTGATCTGTTTCATCTTTCCGGCATAGGCAGCAGCCTGGTCAGCATCCCGGCAAAGGATGGCTTTCAGTGCAGAGGTACTGCCGGCATCGTACATTCGCCCAGCCGCATTCAGGACCGGCGCAATGGTAAATTTGATTGACTCTTCGTCCAGTGGAGTTCCCCCGAGCTTCAGGATTTCCCGCAAACCGGGTCCCAGCATGGAAAAGCCTTTGCTGCTACGCAGGATCATCAGCCCCTCCCGGACAATCCTGCGGTTATCCCCGGTCAGTGGCATAACATCCGCAATCGTCCCAAGGCACGCAAGCACCGTCAGATTATAAAACAGATCCGGATATTCACCCGGATAAGGCAGGAGCTGCTCCGCAAGCTTTAATGCAAGCCCGGCACCACAGTAATCCTGATAGCCACTGGTGCCGCCTGTAACATGCGGGTCTACAACAACATCAACCCGGGGGACTGTATTTGAAAGGTGGTGGTCCAGTACCAGAACCCGGTTCCCTTCTTTTTTCGCTGCTTCCAGTGCCTCTGCAGCTGAAATTCCGTTATCTACAGTAATGACCAGAGAATTCCGGATTCCATCAAGCATATGCTCCGCAATTCCATACCCATCTGTGAACCTGCGTGGGATTATAGTCTTCGGTTCACACCCATACCAGCGCAGGAGATTTACCAGGATTGCCGTAGCTGTAATGCCATCCACATCGTAGTCACCCACGATCACAATGGGCATACCTGCCCCCAGGCACTGGGATAGTAAAGCCGCAGCCTCGGGAATATTCTCAATTTCAGACGCCGGGACCTTTTGCGGGTTTGTAAGCTCCTCCATACTCATTCCGGAGCATGACATCACAAGCTCGGCAATATCCTGACAGGAACCACGTTTTTTCCAGATTGCCACTATAACAGTCTCCTTCCCAAAGCATAAAAACCTTGATACTATTGTAACGCAAATTCCGCTTTGTGACAAGAGTGTCGGAGCATGCATACCAGAAGGCCCGCAGTGTAGCATTGTGCGCCGGGATTTTTATTTGCGCAGAGGGTGTTGAATCCACTCCCACTCCGTACTATAATAAAAGCAGAAAAGGAGGAGTACACTATGTCCTTTGTTCATGATTCTATTGCACAGGCCGGCAGTATCGGGATTGGCTTCAGCAATGTCGGCACCGGAATCCTTGCCTATGTTCTGACGATCGTTATTGTCCTTCTTGCGCTTCTCGGTATCATAGAGCTTTGTCGCATTCCCCTGGACCTGCATCGGAGAAGGATCCGCAAAGAGGAAAAGGCCAGAAAAAAGCAGGAGGAAAAAGACCGGAAGGCTATGGAAAAGGCCAGGAAAAAAGGAGAGCCGGTTCCGCCCCCGCCGGAGGAGCATCACGAGGAGCATCACGGAGAGCCCCCCGTCGGTTAATACTCAGAAAAAGATCATCCGAAGCACAGCGTGCTCCGGATGATTCATTTTTATGTTCAGTTTTCAGTGTCTGTTGTTTCCGTGTTTTCCTCTGTGGTATCCACGGCCTCAGTCTGCGTATTTTCCTCTGCTTCCTCCTCGGCAGCCTCCTCCTCGGTAGCCTCCTTCTCGGCATCCTCTTCCTCCTTCAGAAGGCGAAGATAATCTGTTGAGAAGGCACCATCTGCAATCGCCTCCTGCACAACGGTTGCGTCCTCTGCATCAGGACCTGCATCGAAGCTTTCATCTACATAATAATGCAGCGTATCAATACTGTCCAGCAGGGCATTATACAGGCAGGCCTCCGCGTAATCCATGCTTTCGAGACGGGCAAGCCGGGCGATCGTCGCATAGGTATCCAGAATAGAGAAGTCTTTCGCGCCTTTTGTCTCCTCTGTGATATTCTGATAGATTGGGATGTAGTGAGGCTCTATGCTGATGCCGGAATTCGTCCTTGAGAAGGTGATCTGAAGCAGGACTGAGGTATAGGCGCTGTCCTGCTCCGGGTCAGTATAGAAGTCACCGATGCCATAGGCAACAAAGGATTCCTTTGTGCCCCCGTCATTCAGCTCCACCGTCTGGAAGCCCATTTCACTCACAACATGGGAATGGGTACCGACGATCACATCCACGCCTGCAGACAGCAGCGCGTCAGCTGCTTCCTCCTGAAGCGTAGAAACACCACGGTTATATTCACTGCCCCAGTGCACCAGCGCAATAATCACCTCGGCACCGGCATCCTTTGCCGCCTGTACATCGCTTGTGATCTGTGAGGTGCGCAAATCAGACCAGTAATCCGCATAGTCAGTATAGAGCGTATTCAGGGCATATTCACAGCCATCTGGCATTGAAACAGCATCTGTTCCCTTTGTGTAGGAGAGGAAGGCAAATTTGATGCCATGGATCGTACGGATATAGGCACCGCCGTTTTTGTCACGGTCCTCCTGACTTGCATAGGTTCCAACATGCTTCAGCCTTGCGGCTGTCAGATAATCCATTGTTGAATTCAGGCCTTCAATACCATTGTCAAGAATATGCGTATTGGCAGTGGACATAAGACGGAAACCAATCGCCCGTAATGTCCCGGCAAGCTGAATCGGTGAGTTGTAGTAGGGCTCCAGACCATAGGACAGTCCATCGATCAGGTTGGTCTCAAAATCCGCAACGGCGTAGTCGGAATCACTGATATAGCCCATTACATCCGCAAAGGGCAGGGAAAAATCGTAGGTATTGTCACTGCGAGTGACCGCAGCTACCTGAGCCTCTGACGTGGAAATATCCCCCGCAAACAGGATCGTGGCAATCGGATCGCCATCCCAGTCCTCTTCCTCATCATCGTCATCTTCGAGATCAGCCATATCCAGTTCATCCTCAGGCATCAGCTCAGAGCTGCCGGAAAAATGCCGGATCAGGACAAAGCCTCCAATCAGCAGAAGCAGAAACAGAATTGTAAACAGGATCCTGCGGTTTCTGGCACGGCGTCGGAGTTCCCTGTTTCTGCGTCTTCTGGCATCACGCTGCGCCTTGGTGAGCGCATAGGTCTTCTGCCCGCTACGGGGCGCACCATTGTTCTGCTGTACAAACAGTCCCTGCTGTGTCTGCAGGTAATTCCCGACATTACCAGGCTGACTGTAAGTGCCCTGATATGGCTGGCCGGCATTCACCTGCTGATTCCGGATATTTTGCTGCTGTTGCTGCCGCGGTGCGTTCTGACTGCCCTGCGAGGCTACGCTTCTTTTCTGGGTGGTAGCTGAAGCCCGCGCCTGCTGTGTTTCTTTTCTGCCGTGAGAAGTATTCCGCCGGCTATGCGCGGCTGATGTGCGCGCTCCATGCTTTTTACGTGACTGGCGATCCTCCGCCATATTCCGACACCTCCTTCCGGAACCGGGTCCCATACAAACCCATTCTGTTTTTCATGTAGGTATTTTATTGTACAACAAAAAATCCAAACAAACAATGTTAAAATTGTAAATCATAAAATATCATTGGTTTCCGGAACTATCTGTGCTATACTGAAACCACAATTCATTTATGGAAACGAGGTATCCCATGGCTACCGGACAAAATTCATCTAAAAAGCGCGGCCCCCAGGCCCGACGAAGAAGAAAAAAACGCAGACGGCTACGGCCGGCCGCGGTTTTGTTCTGGTTCCTGTTTTTAGCCTTACTCGTAATCATCATAGTATTCGTCTGCCGCACCATTAAGGTTGTCAGGACGGCAATGAACGGTCTAAACGAGTTAACTGCCTCTGTAGAAGAAACCGAGCCTCTGCTCCCCTACAGCACGCTGCAGGCTGAAAGCTTTGGATTTAACGGAAATTTTAAAACCTATGAGGATGACTCTACCGACGGTATGATCGGTATTGATGTCTCTGACCTTCAGCTGTGGATCGACTGGGAGACTGTTGCCACTTCTCCAGTGGAATTTGCCATTTTGCGTGCCGGCTATCGTGGATATGAGGATGGATCCCTTCATCAGGACCAATACCTTGAATATAATCTGGAAACCGCAACGGCCTGCGGACTTGATGTCGGCCTGTACTTTTTTTCACAGGCAGTAACTACCGATGAGGCCATTGAGGAAGCCGAACTGGTTCTTACCGCACTCAATGGCCGTTCGATCGACATGCCTGTCTTTTTTGACTGGGAATACGTGGATTCGGACACCAGCCGGACCCAAAGTATGGCAAGCTCCGAGATTATGGCCTGCGCAAACGCATTTTGTGAGACGATTGAACGTTCAGGTTATGAAGCCGGCATTTATTTCAGTACAAGTATGGGGCTTGACTGCTATAATCTCCCTGAACTGCAGAGCTACGCTTTCTGGGTTGCGGAATATTCCGACAGTCTGTCCTTCCCCTATCATGCGGACTGCTGGCAGTATTCATCCACAGGAACAATTCCGGGAACAGAGGATGATATGATCGTCGATCTCGATCTGTATTTTAAAGAAAAGTCCGAATAATTTTCTCCTGTTCACAGCTGCAAAGAGCTGTGAACATCTTTTTATCCCGAAAGACCTGAAAGACGCATCGGGACGCTTTCAGCTTCCAGCCGCTGTCATAATAAAACGTAGTTCTGTTGAGCCCCCCATGCAGGCCTGTTCCCAGGTATTTAAAATAAGCCTCTTTCAGGGTCCATAGCGTCAGAAAATCCTCAACGTTGCATCCGTGTTCACAGTAGCTTCGATATTCTTCGGGAGACATAACCCGAAGCGGGACATTTTTGCCCACTGTACGTTCCTGCTCGAGATCAAGTCCGATCGGATGCTCGGAAAATGCCACCGCAGCAATCCCCTTCGAGTGCGAAATGCTGAAGAAGGGTCCGGACCGGAGGTAGGGCTTTCCCATGAGGCCTGTGCAAAGCTCCGGCTCATAGATCCCGTACTCCTGCCGCAGAAGCTTTGCCAGAAGCTCATGGGCTTCCACTGATTCATGCTCCTGCACCTTTGTATAGTAGACGCGGATCATGTGACCGCCTCCTTTATAGCCATGAAAAAAATCAGCCGGTCTCAATGAGACCGGCTGTAATCAGAAAGATCAGCTGTTCTTCATGCGATCAAAGCAGACAGAGCAGTAAACAGGTCTGTCAGACTTGGGCTCGAACGGAATTCTTGCCTCACCACCGCAAGCTGCGCAGGTAGCAGTGAAGTACTGCTTGGGGCTACGCTGAGCATTCTTACGGGCATCACGGCAGGGCTTGCAACGCTGGGGCTCATTCTGGAAGCCTCTCTCAGCGTAGAACTCCTGCTCACCGGCGGTAAAGGTAAATTCAGCACCGCACTCTTTGCAGACCAAAATCTTGTCTTCGTACATAGTTATTCCCTCTCTTTTACAGAATTTTGCCCTTTGCAACCGAAGAGATGATAAGCTGCAAGGGATTGATATATGTGAGGCGGATCAATCCGGACTCGCTGAAAGTATTCAGACCGCCCTATCGAACGACAGGGAACGAATTCCGAACACACAAGGCAGCACGCTTTTGGGCGTAATTCGAAAAAGAGTGGAGCTTGGTATGCGGGGAAACAGGCTTAATCTGAAACATGCTATAAAGCATAGTTATTATAACATGAAACGGTGCAATGTCAATAGTTTCTAAAAAGTATTTTAATAATCACTTTACTTTTGTGCGTTTTCTATGATAGCAGCCAGTCTTTCGGCAACCGTCTGTGCTGTCTCCTCTGATTCTGCCTCCACCATAACCCGAAGCAGTGCTTCCGTGCCGGAGGGACGCACCAGGACCCGGCCGGCGCCCATCAGCTGTTGTTCTTCAAGTTTGATTGCATTTTGAACCACCTCGGATGCAATCAGGGCATGCTTCGCGGCATTGTCATGGGGACCGGGGATATTAATAAGTACCTGCGGGTAGTGCTCAACCTCCGAAACAAGACTGCTGACCGGCTGCGCATATTTGCTGAGGATGCTGAGGAAATGCAGCGCCGTCATCTGGCCGTCTCCGGTTGGCATATGATTCATCAGGATGATATGACCGGACTGTTCTCCACCCAGTACCATATTCTCCTTTTCCATAAGCTCCCGTACATTTTTATCGCCAACGTTGGCGCACAGGACACGGTAGCCCCGTTCTTCTGCATATTTATGAAGTCCAAGATTGCTCATAACCGTTGCAACAAACCCATTGTTTTTCAGATCGCCGGCCTCCTTCATTGCCGTTGCGATCAGTGCCATGATGTTATCGCCGTCAATCTCCTGGCCCTGTTCATCGACAGCAAGGCAACGGTCGGCATCTCCATCAAAGGCAATTCCTACGTCAAAATGTCCTTCAACTACCTTACGGGCAAGCATATCCAGATGCGTAGAGCCGCAATTGTAATTGATATTCACACCATTCGGCTTGTTATTGATGTAAACAACATCCATGTCAAAACGGTTAAAGAGCCTTTGTGCAGTTACGGAAGCAGCACCGTTTGCACAGTCAACCAGGACCCTGAGATCATGTGGCTCCCCCTTCACAGTCGAAACCAGGTAGCGGATATAGGCGTCAGCGGAATGCCTGTCATTGCTTGTAACGCCTATGTCACCACCCTTGCACAGGGGCAGCTCTCCATCCTGCAGTACCAGTTCCTCGATCGCCAGTTCAATCTCATCAGAAAGCTTCCGGCCATCCGGGCCGAAAAATTTGATCCCATTATACTCATAGGGATTATGTGAGGCCGAAATGACAGCACCGGCTGCCGCGTGCAGCTGCATGGTACAAAGCGCAACCGCAGGCGTCGAGATCACGCCAAGTGTATGGACATCTGCCCCACAGGCGCAGAGGCCGGCAGTGATCGCTCCCTCCAGCATGTCAGACGAAATTCTGGTGTCTTTACCGATCATGACCACAGGCTTTCCTTCACACTGCCTGCGCAGCACGATCGCAGCCGCCTGTCCGACTCTGTACGCCAGCTTAGCATCAAGCATTTCATTCGCAATGCCCCGGATCCCATCCGTACCAAATAATTTACCCATCGTTCTATCTCCTTAATCAATTGAAAGCTGTTCATCGCTCTGCGAGGCACAACGAAGGCCCAGATGCTCATATGCCAGCCTTGTTACACATCTGCCCCGCGGCGTACGGGTAATAAAGCCGATCTGAAGCAGATACGGCTCGTACACATCCTCCAGTGTAACCGCTTCCTCGCCGATCGTAGCCGCAAGGGTCTCCAGCCCCACCGGGCCGCCACCGTAATTTGTAATGATAGCCTTCAGCATTCTGCGGTCTGTTTCATCCAGCCCAAGATAATCCACCTCAAGGCGGCTCAGCGCGTCGTCAGCCGCTTTCTTTGTGATCACCCCGTCATTATAAACAAGTGCAAAATCTCTGACACGGCGTAAAAGACGGTTCGCCAGTCTTGGCGTCCCACGACTGCGTCGGGCAATTTCAAGCGCTCCGTCGGGATCGATCTCCGTCCCCAGCAGGGCCGCGCTACGAAGGACGATGCTCTGAAGCTCATCAGGTGTATAAAGCTCCAGTCTCAGGGAAACCCCGAAGCGGTCGCGCAGGGGTGAGGACAGCTGCCCGGCCCTGGTGGTAGCCCCAATCAGAGTAAACCTCGGAAGATCCAGGCGGATAGAATTGGCCGACGGTCCCTTTCCGATAATGATATCGATTGCATAATCCTCCATTGCCGGATACAGCAGCTCCTCTACGACACGGTTGAGCCGGTGGATCTCATCAATGAAGAGGATGTCCCCTTCTGACAGGTTTGTCAGCAGTGCTGCCAGATCACCTGTTTTTTCAATTGCAGGCCCTGAGGTCACACGCAGGTTCACGCCCATCTCGTTGGCAATGACCCCGGCAAGGGTTGTTTTTCCCAGTCCGGGAGGGCCGTAAAGCAGTACATGGTCCAGTGGCTCATTCCTGCGTCTGGCCGCTTCAATATATACCTTCAGATTGGATTTAGCCTTCTCCTGACCGGTATAATCCCTGAGCGTCTGCGGACGGAGTGAGTTTTCACCCGCATCCATTGCTGTTCTGGTCGGGGTCAGGACAGACTCTTCCTCCATCTGGGAAAATTCAATACTCATAGCTGTCTCCTGTTAACTGATCGCCTGCTTCAGGGCATAGCGGATAATATCCTGTACTGACATATTTTGGGTGTCAAGGCCCTTGACGGCCTTATTGATAAAGCTCTGATCATAGCCCAACGCCTGTAGCGCCTGAATCGCTTCCGAAAGACTGGAGGATGCATCCGCAACCGGCACTGCAACCGTATTGGCAGCTGCAACATCGATTTCATTGACATCTCCAAGCTTGTCCTTCAGTTCCAGGATGATCCTCTGCGCAATCTTTTTTCCGATTCCCTGCGCAGCCGTCAGCATCTTCTCATTCTGCGTAAGAACTGCCATGGTGAGGCCATCCGGGGACACTGCGGAAAGGATTGCCAGAGCTGCCTTTGGTCCGACACCGGTCACGGAGATCAGCAGCTTAAAGGACTTCAGCTCCTGCCGGGATATAAATCCATAGATATCAAACGCATCCTCCCGGATCACGCAATGGGTATATAGCCTGGCACTGTCCCCAATGCGGACCTTCGCAATGGAGTTCGCTGTTGTGTTCACGGTAAAGCCGATTCCACCACAGTCGATCACGACCAGATTTGATTCAATGAAGGAAACTGTTCCCTCCAGATAATAAAACATGCATAAACACCTCTTAATTGTTCTGCATAAGCCCCGCAAGCTGTGAGGTACTGCTTCTGGCATGACAGATTGCCAGCGCCAGTCCATCCGCAGCATCATCCGGTCTGGGTATCCTGTCCAGCTGAAGGATCCTGCGGGTCATATCCATTACCTGCCGCTTTTCAGCGCGACCGTAACCAACGACAGCCTGTTTTACCTGTAATGGGGTGTATTCATGGATTGGGACACCAAACTTTGTACACGCAAGCAGGATGATCCCCCTGCCGTGCGCAACCTGTATCCCTGTTGTGATATTTGTATTAAAAAATAATTCCTCAATCGAAACCGCATCTGGCCGCAGGGTTGTCAGAAGATCGGTCATGTCGTCATAGATCAGCTCCAGCCGCTGCGCAAAATCCATACCGGCAGGTGTCGTGATCGCACCATACTGAAGCGCTCTGACCCGCGTACGGTCAGCTTCGATCAGGCCAAACCCAATCGTAGCATAGCCGGGGTCAATTCCCAGGATCCTGCTCATAACGAAAACACCAGCCCTGCAACAGCCCCCATCAGGATAAAGACAATGGGGTGCCATTTCCTGCGAAAATAATAGATGAACGAAATCACAATCCCGACGCCCAGTGCCTTCCAGCTGATCACAGTGGAAAGCCCGGCACCTGACCGGAACTGCAGCGCCAGCTTCAAAATTCCGAAAGCAGCAGAGGCGATCAGTCCAACGGATGCCGGCTTAATCCCATAAAGTACAGAGCGCACAATCGGGCTCTCCTGAAACCTTTGCAGGAACCGTGCCACCACAAGTATGATCAGAATACTGGGCAGCACAAGTGAAAACGTCGCCAGCACAGCCCCCGGAATGCCAAAGGCAGTGTATCCGGCATAGGTAGCCATGTTGACGCCCATAGGGCCGGGCGTAGACTCGGAAACAGCGATCATGGACGCCAGGTCACTGCGTGTAAACCAGTCATAACGGTCCGCCAGCTGATAAAGAAACGGGAGTGTTGCAAGCCCTCCGCCAATGCTGAAGAGGCCTGTCTTAAAAAATTCGAAACACATAAGGAACAGTTCCATATCAGCCGGCTTTCCTTTCTGTGAAATGCTTTGCCAGAACACCGGCAGCACCCGCTACAACAACGATCAGCACAGGAGACAGATCGAATATTACCGCAACCGCAAAGGTAAGCAGGAAGATCAGCCAGCCGATGCCGTCCTTTACAGCAGACTTCATAAGCTTAACAACCGAATAAGCAACCAGCACAACAACAGCAACCCGAACACCCGCAAGCGCATGCTGTACCGCTACAATATCCGAGAAATTCTGCAGCAGAGAAGCGATCAGTGTAATAATGATCAGGCTTGGCAGAATGATCCCAAGTGTGGCCAGGAAACCACCCAGAACCCCCTTTTGTTTGTTACCGATAAAGGTTGCCGTATTCACAGCGATGATACCGGGCGTACACTGTCCGATCGCATAATAATTCAGGATTTCATCCTCCGTCGCCCATTTCCGTTTTTCGATGATCTCGCGTTGCAGCATAGGCAGCATTGCATAGCCGCCGCCAAATGTCAGAATCCCGACTTTGAAAAAAGCTACCACAAGCTCTAAATATTCCCGCACAGCAAACGACCTCCATCAAAGTCCAAGAGTTGGCCAGAGCCCGCATATCCCGGTTGCGATCACGATCAGGATGATCAGGATCACAGCCGCAACCCGCTGCCACATGGGGCGCGGATGATATTCTTCACTTGGATCGATCTCCAGTACGGGAAGCTCCTCAGCAGAGCATTCACTGTTTTCTTTCTTTTTCATATGATGCAGTCACCTTTCAAAAGTAAGGATAGTATACCAGTCTCCAGACTGTTTTACAAGTAAAGATTGCCAATGACAGGAAAAAGGCCGGATTTCATAGTGAAATCCGGCCCATAAAGTTACAAATTATTCAGCGTCAGCCTCATCCTGCTCGAGCAGGGCACGGATGGACAGGGAAATGCGCTTCTTCTCGACATCGATGTCGATGATCTTGGCATCAACAGTCTGGCCCTCAGCAAGCTCATCCTCAGGCTTACCGATTCTGCGGTTTGCAATCTGGGAAATGTGGATCAGACCGTCAATCCCGTTGATGATCTCAGCAAAGGCACCGAAGGTCATGAGCTTGACAATCTTAACGGTAACAACATCGCCAACCTGATAGTTGGTGGTAAAGATAGTCCAGGGATTCGTAGCATCAGTCTTGTAACCGAGAGAAATCTTGCGCTTCTCGGGGTCGAAGGAGATCACATAAACCTCGATCTCATCGCCAACAGCAACTACATCAGCGGGGCTCTTGATGCGGCTCCAGGAGAGCTCGGAAACATGAACCATACCATCAACGCCGCCGATATCAACAAAAGCACCATAGGAGGTCAGGCTCTTAACAGTGCCCTGATAGGTCTTGCCAACTTCGATCTCACTCCAGATCTTCTCCGCAGCAGCCTTGCGGGCCTCAGCAGCGACGGCACGGATAGAACCGACAACTCTTCTGCGCTGACGGTTGACCTCGGTGATCTTCATCTGAGCGGTAGTACCGACCAGAGTGCTCATATCGCCGTTCTTGGGGATACCGGTCTGGGAAGCGGGAATAAAGACGCGCACGCCCTTATAGCTTGCAACAACGCCACCCTTATTCTGCTCTTTAATGTAGCCCTCGACAACAGTCTTCTCTTCACATGCTGCCTCGATCTCATCCCAGTTCTTCTGCGCGTCGATCTTCTTCTTGGACAGCTGAACAGTGCCCTCAGCATCATTAACGCGAACAACAAAAACCTCGATCTCGTCGCCAACATTGAAGGCCTCTTCAGGCTTCACGTTAGGATCATCACTGACCTCAGTATAGGCAATATAACCGGTATTGCCAACGCCCAGATCTACAACAACCTCATTACCATTAAAGCCGGTAACGGTTCCAACAACCTTATCTCCTGTATTTAAAGATTTGGTGTACTGCTCGACCATATCCTGAAAGTTCTCGGTCTCAGCACCAGTTTCAACTTTGATTTCGTCCATAATCTGAAATACCTCCTTTATTATCCACTCCGGTGTGGAAGCACCGGCAGTGATGCCAACAGACTCATATCCGACATAGTCCGCCACATTCAAATCTGCACCGCTGTCGATGAGGCAAGTATCCTTACAGGCTTCAAGACAAATTTCCTTCAGTCTTTTTGTATTGGAGCTGTTCCTGTCACCAATGACGATCATTGATCCGCTTCTCGAGGCTAATTGGGCCGCTTCGGTCTGACGTTTTTCTGTTGCACTACATATTGTATCAAAGATTTTCGTGTTTGTACATAGTTTTTTTATGACTGCTTTGCACTTTTTCCACGAATTTTCTGTATTGGTAGTCTGACTGACGATTATATACGGAGCCGACGGCCGGTCCGGATTTTCGTTCAGCCAGCGCTCCAGCTCATCGGCATTTTCAAAAATTTCATGATGTTCACACCAGCCGGCGATCGCTTCAACCTCCGGATGACTGCGGACACCAATGATAATGCTGGTCCTGCCCTCTGCCTCTGCTTCGGAAACAATATTATGAATCCGTTTGACAAAAGGACAGGTTGCATCCTGAATGACCGCGCCCTGCTGTTCAAGCGCTTCATAAACCGCCCGTGAAACGCCGTGGCTGCGAATGATCACCTGTTCACCCGGTTGCACCTGGTCATATCGTGCGATCTCACGGACCCCCATTGCCGCAAATCGCTCTACAACGTGGTGATTGTGAATGATCGGCCCATAGGTAACTGTTTTGATCCCGCTTTGGGCCGCTTCCTCCACCATGCTGACCGCGCGGCGGACACCAGGACAAAAGCCCGCGGTTTTTGCAATTTCAACCCTCATTTGCCATCACCCGCATCATAGATTTTATCCATAAGCTGCTTTGTAAAGACACCGTATTCTGCACTGGTAGCGCGACGACCTGCAGGGATCATTTTAAAGGGCTGCCCAACATAGACATGGTTCAGTCGAAATACGCGTTTTTTCTGCGGAACATAGACCGGAATGACATTCACACCGGTACGGGTCGCCAGCATTGCAGCACCTGTTTTTGGCTCCCCCTCTTCACGTGATCTGATCCGCGTGCCCTCGGGGAAGATCACTACATAGCCATGGTTATTAAGCTGCTCAAGTGCGATCTTCACCGCGGCAATATCCGACGCCCCCCGCTTTACCCCAATGCAGCCAATGAGCTTCAGCAGATAGCCGATCACGGGGATTTTCAGCAGGGATTCCTTGGCGATTGGTCGAATCGGGCGCTTCCCTGTCAGCGCAAAGGCAACAAAAATAGGATCCAGCGCAGAATAGTGGTTTGCGCAGACAAGTCCTCCGCCTTCGGGGATGTTTTCTCTGCCATGAACCTTTACAGGATATGCGATCGTCACGCCAAAGCGGACTACCGGGTAAAGCAGGCGATACCACTGATCACTTGTCATAGGCCAAGTTTCTCCCGGATCAGGCCTGTGATTGCAGCAACAGACTCCTCAAGATTCATATCCGAGGTATCTATTTCAATCGCGTCCTGCGCCTTCTTCAGCGGTGCAAGCTTTCTGTGACTGTCATCATAGTCCCGCTTCTTCTGGTCCTCAAGGACCTCAGCATATACAGCCTTCTGGCCCTTCGCAATATACTCCTCGTATCTTCTCCGTGCCCGAACCTCGGGAGACGCGGTCAGATAGATTTTCAGGGTAGCATCAGGCAGTACAACGGTACCGATATCCCGGCCGTCCATAATGATATTGTGTTTATCTGCAAGATCCCGCTGCAGATCCAGCAGATAGCTGCGGACACATTTCTGCGCAGCAACCTTGGAAGCACAGGCGGCAATCTCAGGTGTACGGATCTCCCCGGACACGTCATGGCCGTTCAGGATCATATGCTGTCCGTCTTCACGGAATTCAATCTGGATGTTGGCATCGTCCAGCACCTGTGGAACATGGTCCGTATCCTTCGGCCCTACGCCAAGCATGGTGATATGCCAGGCAACCGTGCGATAGATCGCGCCGGTATCCAGATAGACAAAACCGAGTTCCTTTGCCGCTGCTTTGGCGATCGTGCTCTTACCTGCACCGGAAGGGCCATCAATCGCAACAGAAAGACATTTACTCATTTAACTCACGCCTTCTTTTTTATTTCAGGACTGTATTATAGCACAGAGGGCTCTGGATTTCCACAGGAAGTTCCCGCGCAGAAAGCAGTGGACCATGCAATCTGCAGATTGAAGCCGCCGGTATAGGCATCGCAGTCGATGATCTCACCGGCAAAATAAAGGCCACTTACCAGCTTTGATTCCATGGTTTTGGGGTTGATCTCAGCAGTTTTGATGCCGCCACGGGTGACGATTGCCTCCGCAACCGGTCTTTTTCCGGCAACCCGGAAGCGCAGATGCTTCATCGTCTCAAGCATGGCTCTGCGTTCCTCTCGACTGATCGTGTTCACCGGGCGGGACGGGCTGATGTGAGTGCGTGCAAGGACCAGAGTGACCAGCTGCGCCGGAAGCAGTCCACGCAGACAGCTTGCGATCGTTTCATTTGAGCGTGCAGCGAAGTCACGTAGCATACGGTCATCAAGCCTGCCATCCTCAAGGGCAGGCTTCAGATCAAGCTCGACCGTGTATGGTCCGTTTTTTTCGTCCATATTGGCGCTTGCGCTGAGGATGACCGGCCCTGACATACCATATGGCATGAACAGAGCTTCTCCAAAATCCGTAAACAGCGGCTTTTTCTTTTTACCGTAAAGCTTCAGTCCGATATTCCTGAGGGAAAGGCCGGCCAGTCCGCGGCACTCCTCCCCTTCGAACTCAAGCGGAACCAGACTTCCTTCCGTTTCCAGCACCGTATGGCCTGCATGCTCCGCAAGCAGGTAGCCGTCACCAGTGCTGCCTGTAACAGGATAGCTGAGCCCGCCGGTGGCGAGGATCACCCGTCCGGAAGAAAAGGCCCTGCCCGAGGCACGCACACCACGCACAGCCCCGTCTGAGACCAGCAGGTCCGTCACTGCGCCGGTAAAGCGGACCACCCCGGCATCCTTCAGAGCAATGGAAAGCGCGTCAACAATGTCATAGGCTGAACCTGAAACCGGAAACACGCGATTGCCGCGTTCTGTTTTCAGAGGAACGCCACGCTCCTCAAAAAAACGCACAATGTCAGAGGTTCCAAATCTGTCCAGCGCGCTGTAGAGGAATCTGGGATTTCGAAGCACGTTTTTAAGGACCTCTTCTGCGCTACAGTCATTTGTTACATTACAACGTCCCTTTCCGGTGATCGCCAGTTTGCGGCCAAGCCGCTGATTTTTCTCGATCAGCAGCACACTTTTATGAAAGGAGGCGGCGGTGACCGCAGCAAACATGCCGGCAGCACCGCCCCCTACAACGATCAGATCAAATTCAGACACTTTCCTGCACCTTTTCGTAAACACTGTATTCGTCCCAGATTTTCTCCAGATCTGCAAAGGTTCTGGAGACCTCATCCTCTTTCTGATAGCCACAGGCAACGATCAGTGCATTTACAATGCTGAGCGGAGCAACCAGGGAATCCACCAGCGATACCATATCACTCTTTGCGATAAGGGTATAGGTTGCATGCTTTGCGATCGGTGCTGTAACAGAATCTGTCAGCGCAATGGTTCTGGCACCACGATCATAAGCGAACTTCATTGCCTTCACGGTCCGGCTGGAGTAGCGCGGGAAGCTGATGCCGATCAGTACATCTCCCTCACCGATCCGGATCATCTGCTCGTAGACCTCCGCAGTCGTTGCGGTCTGGATGTGAACAACATTATCGAACATCAGGTTCAGATAATAGGAAAGGAAGCTTGCAATCGGTGCCGAGCTGCGTACGCCGAAAAGATAAATCTTTCTGGCAGACAGGATCGCATCCACGCACTGATAAAAGACGTTCCTGTCGATATTGTCAAGCGTAGTCCTGAGCATATCGATATCTGCCTGGATCACCATAGGTAATATCTCATGGTTTTCAAACTGGTCATTCGCAACCTCAATCCTCTGTACAGAGGTAAGCCTGTTTCGGATCATCTCCTGCAGGGCCTTCTGCATGGCCGGGTAGCCATTATAGCCAATCTCTACCGCAAAGCGAACAACAGTAGATTCACTGACATTCACAGTTTTACCGAGCTTGCTTGCTGTCATAAAAGCAGCTTTATCATAGGAATTCAGAATGTAATTCGCAATCAGCTTCTGCCCCTTGGAAAAGCCGCTCATGCCATTCTGAATCACACTTAAAATATCATTTGTCATATATGAATTACCTCCGTTGCCGGCGTGAAAATCGCTGTTATATTCACCTGAATATCATACACAACGCACAAATTTTTTGCAAGTTCTTTCGTGTGAAATTTCAAATTTAGGTTTTCTTCAAAGCTGTAACCTCTGCATCCGTCAGATAGCGCCAGCTGCCGGCAGGCAGGGTGCCCAGCGAAAGTGCCCCTTCCCTGACACGCTTGAGACGCAGTACCTTCAGGCCGCAGGCTTCTGCCATTTTTCGGATCTGTCGGTTTCTGCCCTCATGGATCGTAATTTCAAGCAGCGCTGTTTCCCTGCCTTCACGCAGTACCCTGACACCTGCCGGCATGATCTGATAGCCGTCGATCACCATTGGTGCTTTCATTCCTTCCAGCGCCTCCGGCGTCAGTCCCGAAACCTTAACCTCATAAACCTTGTCGATCAGGCCGGAAGGATGCAGAAGCCTGTTGGCCAGATCCCCGTCATTCGTCAGCAGGAGAAGCCCTTCTGAGTACATATCCAGCCGCCCTACTGGATAAATCCGTTCATCGATGTCGATGAGATCCAATACTGTTTTTCTACCCCGCTCATCGTTCACAGTGGTAACATAGCCTCTGGGCTTGTTCAGCATCAGATAGCGGAAATTTCCATGATCAGGCAGCTTCTCTCCGTCAATCCTGATCTCGTCGCAGGAACTGTCCGCAAGTGTACCGGCTACTGCCGTCACACCATTGACAGTAACACGGCCTACAGCAATCAGCTCCTCCGCTTTTCTTCTTGAGGTGACTCCGGCTGCCGCTATGATCTTCTGCACTCTTACCTTCATGCTACTTCTCCTCTGATATCAGATTCAGGCAGATACCCCGGGTACCTGCCTGAATATCGTCTGCTCTTATTCTGCGGTATCGGTCTCCTGGACAGCTTCCTTCTTTTCCGCCATCTTGTCCCTGACGATCCCCTCTACCTTGTCCACAACACCGGGCACCATATCGATCACCTTGTCGACTGTGCTTGCAGGCGGCTGTTCCACAGAGACGACGCGAACAGCACCGTCACGAATGATCAGGAATGAGATCGGCGTAATGTTCACGCCCATTGCCGCAGCACCACCGAAGGGATTCGCATTTCCCTGTTTCTGGTGCTTGCCTGTAAAATCAGAGCCTCCGGAGCCGTAGCCGATTGAGATCTTACTGACCGGGATCACTGTAACTCCACCGGCCTCGATGGGCGAACCAATCACTGTATTCGCGTCCATCATTTCCCGAATCTTTACCATAGTATCAGCAACAAGATTATTGATCGGATGAGCCATTCTGCATACCGCCTTTCATTTTCTTCTTTGCACGTTTATTCTTCAGAAATACAATGAGTATCTTTATTCCATAATGCAACGCGACCCACAGCACATCGCCAATACGAATCGTAATCTGGGCCTCCGCATAGATGACAGTCTCTTCCGCTTCAAAGTCGACCTCCACATTCAGGTCACGGTCACGGACGATAAAGTTGTTTTCAAGCATTGGAACGATCGAGCCAATTCCAGCCCAGGCCCTGCCGCAGTTGATCGCAACACCTGCAGGGTCATCCACACGCCCTGCCATTGTCATATGCAGTGTAAGCCTGTCCATACGAAGCTTATGCAGAAGGCAGCCAAGCGCCTTCAAACCAATTCCGATCAGCTCCATAAAAAAGCTGATCTTTCCGCCCAGAGGCTGCCCTTTTCCTTTTGCACCGCTGTCTTTTTCAGCTTTTTTCTTTTCGGCCTTTTCGGCCTTTTGGTTCTTTTTTGACTTCCTATCCTTGGATTTTTTCGGCTTTTTCTTTTTTTTCGTTCGGTCCTCTGCGCCGTCTTTTTGCTTTTTGGGCAGGAGCTGTATCTGAACAGGACCTGCAGCAATCGCCAGCCGAAGCCCTTCACTGCTGTAGATCACATGCGCACCCACAGGCAACAGCAGTAAGAGGACAAGGAACAGCAGGATCAGTAGCAGCACGGTCATGGGGCAGCTTCCTCTTCGTGATCAGCCGCGGCAAGCTGAAGTTCCAGCTGCTGGGCGGTCTGAATCTGTGGCAGTTCAACAGCCGGTAGCTCCTCCAGCGAGCTAAGCCCAAAGGTACGCAGAAAGCCCGGCGTTGTCGCGTAAAGGATCGGACGTCCGGGAACCTGCAGCCTTCCCTGCTCTTCGATCAGCTTCTTATTGAGCAGAGCTGAAATCGTATAGCTGCAATCCACACCCCGGATCTGTTCTACGAAGGCCTTGGTCGTAGGCTGATAATATGCAATTACTGAAAGGGTCTCCAGCGCTGAAGAGCTAAGCCGTGGTGGCTTTCTGGTTTCCAGCGCACGCGTAACATACTCCGAGAACTCGCCGGCGGAGGTCAGCTGCCAGGCCTGATTCAGCCGGATCAGCCGGATGCCCCGACGCTGAAAGCTCAATTCATCCGCCAGCTTTTTCAGGGCCTCATCTACCGTCTCAGGCTCCAGACCAGTTACAAGGCAGATTCGCTCCGTTTCAACCGGGTCCCCCGATGCAAACAGGATTGCTTCCGCAATGCGCGTGATCTCTTCAGTTTCCATCGGGCTTTCCCTCCTCATCGGTTTTATCGCAGTATCGAATGCTCAGCTCGTCCCCGTCTTCCTCCTCAAGCAGGGCCTCACGGCGACGGACCAGGTCCAGTATGGATAAAAAGGTTGCAACTACCTCGGAGCGCGAGCGGTTCCCCCTGAAAAGCATTTTCAGCTTCACAAGTCCCCTTGTAAGCAGTTGCTTCAGTATCTCGGAGGACTTGACCTCCACAGGGAAGGGCTCCTTACCGACGATCCCATCAAACGCAGTAATTCGTGTGGGAAGCTTTTTATCGCTTCGCTCCTGGATATCACGGAGCGCATCCGGCAGATCCTTCGCATCGTGCGTATAACGATAGGTTCGGTCTTTTTTGATCGGCTCCGGCTGCTTTACAAAGAGGTTCCTGCCTATATCATTTCTGGCTTCTAGCCACTGTGCGGATACCTTCAGCTTCTCCAGTATCTCCTGACGCTGTCGCTTTTCCAGCGACTGGATCAGTTGTTCCATCTCTGAAAGCCCTTCCTGGCGTTCCGCTTCACTAAGCAGCATTTTCGTCTTAATGAGGACAAGCTGGGAGGCCATGGTTATAAATTCACTGGCGATCTCCAGATCCATCCGCTTCATTTCCTCCAGATAATCCAGATACTGCTGCAGTATCTCAGAGATCTGGATATCGCGAATTTCAATTCTGTTTCTGCTCAGCAGCAGCAGGATCACATCCAGAGGTCCGTTAAAATCCTCAGGCTCCGCATTCCGCGACCTGACCACGCTGGTCAGATGATAGGTTGGTTCATTCATAGATTCCTACACTCAATTCAGCAGATTATATACCGCATAATACAGAAATTCGACACTGGAGCTCATAGAATGCAGGATCCAGGTACGGCATGCGACCAGCGGAGTATTCAGGATCCCGCTGAACAGGACTACCATCATAACAATAAAACCGTAGCGTTCGTATCGCAGTATACGGTAATAGACCCGCCGGGGCAAAACGGCATTCAGCACCTTGGACCCATCCAGAGGTGGGATTGGAATCACGTTAAAGACCGCAAGGCCAACACTTAAGATCGCAGTATATTGAAAGAAGTCCATAAGAAAGGAGGATATGAGGCCACCTGTAGTGGCATAGACCGCATAGGAGATCATAAATGCCGCTGTGGACAACCATGCCAGGATCAGGTTTGAGATCGGTCCTGCTGCAGCCGTGATCGCCATATCGCGAACCGGATGGCTGAAGTTTCGCATATTGATCGGTACAGGCTTCGCCCATCCGAATTTGCATACTGCCATCATTACAAGGCCCCAGATATCAACATGCTTCAGCGGATTGAAGGTCAGCCTGCCGGCGTCACGCGCGGTAGGATCGCCCAGCGACAGCGCCGTAACGCCATGACTGACCTCATGAAACATGATGCAGAGCAAAGACGCAGCAACGATCACTACATAATTATAAATAACAGAATAATCCAACTGCCGCAACCATTCTGAAAAGCTCATTTCCGCTCTACCTCCATTTTAAGTATATCATGTGCATATCAAAATAGCAAGTAAACCTTATCACCCGATCCCGGCCGGGTATTTCCTCCGGACAAAGGAAGCACGGACCCGAAAACGGATCCGTGCAAAAAATCAGTATTCAGTCAGCCGGTAATCCTGTCACCGTGAACGGCGGCCTCAATAATCCCGATGAGTTCACCACGACCTGTTCCCTTCTCGGCAGAGAACGGCACGATCACAGTATCCGCACTGAGATTCAGTGTCTGCCGGATAACCTGAAGATTCGGCTCAACCTGGCTCTTCTTCAGTTTATCCAGTTTATTGGCAACAACCACAAAGGGACAGCCGGATTCCTGAAACCAGTTTGCCATGGTAATATCATTCTGCGTGGGCGCATGACGGCTGTCGACGATCAATATGCCCAGCGTGATCAGTTCGGAAGCCGCAAAATAGGCTTCCATAAGTCTGCTCCAGCGTTCCTTTTCGCTTCTGGAAACCTTTGCGTAGCCATAGCCGGGAAGATCCACGAGATAGGCCGTATTATCCACAAGAAAATAATTGACATGGATCGTCTTTCCGGGCGACGAACCAACATAGGCCAGGTTTTTCCTCTGCAGAACACGGTTGATCACAGAGGATTTTCCGACATTACTTTTGCCCGCAAAGGCGAACTGCGGAAGGCCATCCCTTGGGAATTGCATTGCATTTGCAGCAGATAATTTAAATTCAACCTTCTGATAGTTCATGCAGCACGCCTCACTGTCTGACTGTCTGTTCAGACGGCTTTACTTCCTGCGCGGCAACCGGATGTACCTCCGGCTGCTTCTGAAGCCGGCCGAAATCCAACGCTACAGAGAGCACCGTATCCGCATCCCTGACCGGAATAAACTCCAGCCGCCCACGGACCGTCTGATCGATCTCATCCAGATCCTTCAGGTTTTCCTGTGGAATGATCACACGCTTCGCCCCATGACGCAGGGCGGCCATTGTCTTTTCCTTAAGGCCGCCAATTGCCATAACACGTCCGCGAATGGAAATCTCGCCCGTCATGCAGATGTCATGATGTACCGGAGCACCTGTCAGGGCAGAAACCAGTGCAGTGCAGATGGTGATTCCCGCGGAAGGACCGTCCTTAGGAACCGCGCCCTCCGGGAAATGTACATGGATATCCTTCGTCTTATAAAAATCCGCAGGAATATGATAGCACTCTGCACGGGAACGGATAAAGCTCATGGCTGCCTGAACAGATTCCTTCATAACATCACCGAGGCTGCCGGTCATTGTCAGCTTGCCGGTTCCCTCCATGACATTCACCTCTACGTCCAGGGTCACACCGCCAACAGAGGTCCATGCTAAGCCTGTTACGAGACCGACCTGATCTTCCGCCGCTACCGTATCCGGAATATATTTTCTGGTTCCAAGGAAATCCGGGACCCTGGAAACCGTCACATTCACCCGTTTTGTTTCCGGCTCGGAGACAAACTTCAGGGCTGCCTTACGGCAGAGTGTGGCAATTTCCCGCTCCAGGTTACGTACGCCGGACTCTCTGGTATAGCCATCGATGATCTCGCGCCAGCTATTATCGTAAATCGTCACCTGGCTTTTTTTCAGGCCAACCTTTGCAAGCTGCTTCGGCAGAAGATGTTTTTTCGCAATATTCAGCTTTTCTTCATCCGTATAGCTCGAAAGCTCGATCACCTCCATGCGGTCAAGCAGCGCCGCAGGGATCGTTGAGGTTGTATTGGCAGTCGTAATGAACAGCACCTTGCTCAGATCAAAGGGAACCTCAAGGAAATTGTCGCGGAAGGTTGCGTTCTGTTCTCCGTCAAGGACCTCCAGAAGCGCGGAGGATGGATCTCCACGATAATCCGTGCCGACTTTGTCGATCTCATCGAGCAGGAGCACAGGGTTTCTGGAGCCGGCCGTTTTTACACCGTTGATGATCCGGCCCGGCATTGCGCCGATATAGGTCTTTCTGTGCCCGCGGATCTCGGCCTCATCATGCACGCCGCCCAGGGAAATACGTGCCATTTTGCGGTTCAGGCAACGGGCGATAGAATAGCCGATCGAGGTCTTTCCGACGCCGGGAGGGCCGACCAGACAGATGATCTGCCCGGTAATATCCGGTGCGAGCTTTCTGACAGCCAGCAGCTCCAAAACGCGCTTTTTGACCGTATCAAGTCCATAATGGTCATCATCAAGGATCTTAGCGGCCGCAGAAATATCAAGCCGATCCTCTGTTTCTGTATTCCAGGGAAGCTCCAGCGCGATATCCAGATAATTTCGAATGACAGCTGCCTCTGAAGAACCGACAGGCTGCTTCTTCAGTCTGGACAGTTCCTTCAGGAACTTATCCTCTGTCTCCTTTTCCAGACCAAGTTCGCGGATCTTCGCTTCGTACTCTTCGAATTCTTCCTCTTCATCTGTCTCCCCAAGCTCCTCGTGGATCACATGCAGCTGCTCCCGGAGATAATAGTCCCGCTGGCTTTTGTTCATATTATTCTGAACCTGTTCGGCAATATCATTCTCGAGTCGGAGAATCTCAATCTCCGACTGAAGCAGACGCGCAACAAGCTCCAGACGCTTTACGGGATGCAGGATCTCGAGGCATTCCTGCTTGTCCTCATAACGGAAGCCACAGTTCTGGCAGATGTAATCCGCCACATAGCCCGGCTCATCACTGGCCATGACCTTCAGCAGGTTTTCATTGGAGCCCTTCGGCTGAAGCTCGATATATTCACCAAACAGATCAAACACGATACGAAGGAGCGCTTCAACGTGCGCCTGCGAGGTTCTGTAGGAAATGTCGGGCTTCTTTTCGCAGATTCCCTCAAGATAAGGGCTTTCCTGTGTAAACTCCGTCATCTGGACCCGGCTAAGTCCTTCTACCAGGATCCTGGCAACATCCCCGGGTAATTTCAGGATCTGGCGGATGTGAACAAGTATACCTGTCTCGAACAGGTCATCAGGCCCGGCATCCTCAACGGTGACATCCTTCTGAACCAGCAGGATCATCTGCTGGTCGCCGCTCATTGCGACATCAAGTGCACGCAGGGATTTTTCCCTGCCTACATCAAAGGAATAAACCATCCCCGGAAATACACTGAGGCCCCGAAGTGCCATAACCGGCGTAATCACTCCATATGTTTCTTTCATGCCGGCACTCCTTTCTATAGTACAGAGGCAGACGCAAGCCAACAATGCCTGCGCCTGCTCCATGAATGCTTATTTAATCTTATCCGGCTTTCCGACCTTGTGTGCCGGCAGACGCTGATTTTCATAATCTCTTTCAACCAGCGGCTTATCTGTGCCGTTCACTGCAGCACCAGTGATCACAACCCGCTGAATGCTGTTATCAGATGGGATTTCAAACATTACATCTGTCATAACGCCCTCAAGAACCGACCGGAGACCACGCGCACCGACCTTGCGGTCAATTGCAGCCTGTGCCGCCGCGTTGAGTGCGTCAGGCTCAAATTCAAGCTGAACGCCATCGAATTCAAGCAGCTTCTGATACTGCTTGACCAGCGCATTCTTCGGTTCGGTCAGGATCCTGACCATATCATCCCTGGTCAGGCTTTCAAGGCTGGTGATCACGGGAAGTCTGCCCACCAGCTCCGGAATAATACCGAACTTCAGGATATCATGAGGCTGAACCTGCGCAAAAAGCTCGCCTACATCCTTTTCCTTCCGGTTTCCAAGCTCCCGGCCGAAGCCAAGCCCGGAGTTATCCGTCCGGCTTTCAATAATCTTGTCAAGGCCGTCAAAGGCGCCGCCACAGATAAAGAGGATACTGCTGGTGTCGATCGGGATAAATTCCTGCTGCGGATGCTTTCTTCCACCCTGCGGCGGAACATTCGCTACCGTGCCCTCGATGATCTTCAGCAGTGCCTGCTGAACGCCCTCACCGCTGACGTCACGTGTGATGGAGGTATTCTCGCTCTTACGTGCGATCTTATCGATCTCATCAATGTAGATAATGCCCTTCTGCGCACGCTCTACATCAAAATCAGCCGCCTGAATGAGGCGCAGGAGGATATTTTCCACATCCTCGCCGACATAGCCTGCTTCTGTAAGGGTTGTCGCATCCGCGATTGCAAAGGGCACATCGAGGATCTTCGCAAGTGTCTGGGCAAAGAGCGTTTTGCCGCTGCCGGTCGGACCGATCAGCAGAATGTTGCTTTTCTGCAGTTCCACCTCGGAATCACCTGCGTAAAAAAGGCGCTTATAGTGATTGTAAACCGCAACAGACAGCGCAACCTTAGCCTTTTCCTGACCAATGATATACTGGTCCATGTATTCTTTGATCGAAGCAGGAGAAGGGATGGTCTCCGGAAGGAATTCTTCCGAAGACACGTCCTCATAATCATCTTCAAGGATGTCATCGCAAAGGCGTACACACTCATCACAGATACACACGCCGGGACCCGCGATCAGCCGTTTCACCTGCTTCTGGCTTTTTCCGCAGAAAGAACAGGTCATGTTCTTCTCAGTATTCTTAGCCAATTATTTCACCCTTCCGTAAGAGATAGATTCTCACCGTCTGTCTATTACCTTATCGATCAGGCCATAGGCAAGCGCTTCTTCCGCGGTCATGAAATTATCACGTTCGCAATCAGCCGTGACCTGCTCAATGCTCTTGCCGGTATTGGCAGCAAGGATTGAGTTCATGCGCTTCTTGATGATCTCAAGGCGTCTCAGGTGAATTGCCATGTCGGTGATCTGCCCCTGCGTTCCGGCAGAGGGCTGATGGATCATGATCTCTGCATTCGGCAGGGCAAGGCGCTTTCCGGGTGCACCTGCGGCAAGCAGGAAAGCACCCATGCTGGCAGCCATACCAATGCAGATGGTGGAAACATCACACTTGATATACTGCATGGTATCGTAAATCGCCATACCGTCAGTTACAGAGCCACCGGGAGAGTTAATATAAAAGCTGATATCCTTGTCAGGATCCTGCCCTTCCAGATAGAGTAGCTGCGCAACGATCAGACTGGCAGTGGTAGAGTTGACCTCCTCTGACAGCATAATGATACGATCGTTGAGAAGGCGGGAATAGATATCATAGGAACGCTCGCCCCGGCTGGACTGTTCGACAACATATGGTACAAAGCTCATGAAAAAATCTCCTTAAAATAATGCACGGAGTCGCAGAAAATTATTCAGCAGCCTCGGGAGCAGCAACAACAGCGCTCTCGATGATCAGGTCCATAGCCTTCTGCAGCTTCTGCTCGTTCTCAACATCTGCAGTGGGAACATACTCCTTGACCTTCTCGACTTCCATCTCGTACTCTTCAGCCATCTTAGCGTAGTAGGCCTCAATGTCCTCAGCGGGAACTTCAATGTTTTCAGCCTCAGCTACAGCGGTGCAAAGCAGAGTGTTGCGGATGGTAGCCAGAGCGCCGGCTCTGTTCTGCTCACGGATCTGAGCCTCAGTGGTGCCCAGCATCTGGCAGTACTGCTCCAGTGTGAAGCCGCTCTGCTGCATGCTTGCGGAATACTGATCCATAATGGAATCGAGCTGAGCCTCAACCATCTGGTCGGGGATCACTGCGGTCATGTTGTCCATAGCCTTTTCCATAACTGCGGACTTAAAGGCGTTCTCTGCCTCTTCTTCCTTCTCCTTAGCGAGCTTTTCCTTCAGCTCGGCGCGAAGTTCCTCAAGGGTATCGGCAGTTTCGGAAACGTCCTTTGCAAACTCGTCATCGATCTCGGGCGTGATGGTCTCCTTGATGTCATTCAGCTTTACCTTGAAGACGCAGGGCTTGCCGGCCAGGGAAGCCTCGCCGTAATCCTCAGGGAAGGTAACGTTGATTTCTTTCTCCTGACCGATCTCCATGCCTACGACCTGCTCTTCAAAGCCGGGGATAAAGACACCGGAACCCAGGGTCAGGCTCTGATTCTCGCCCTTGCCGCCCTCGAAGGGAACGCCATCGTTAAAGCCCTCATAATCAATGATGGTCTCATCGCCCATCTGAGCAGGACGCTCCGCGGACTTCTTGCTGGAGTTACGCTTAGCCAGCTTCTCAACCTCGGCATCGATATCAGCCTCGGTAACCTCGGCAACGGTCTTCTCAGCCTCAATGCCCTTGTACTGACCAAGGGTAACCTCAGGATAAAGGCCGGTCTCAACAGTCAGGACCAGGGTGCCTTCATCGTTAACATTGAGGTCGGCAATGTTGGGAGAACCGACAACATTCAGCTCGGACTTTTCAACAGCTTCAGCCCAGACTGCGGGGAAGAGATCGTTGATCGCATCCTCATAGAAAACCTGTGCGCCATACATCTTCTCAACAATCTTACGGGGTGCCTTACCCTTACGGAAGCCGGGGATATAGACATCATTCTTAACAGCGCGGTATGCCTTGTCGAGGGCAGCCTGGAACTGGGCCTTCTCAATCTCAACTACCAGCTTCGCAGTGCTGTTTTCATTCTTTTCTACACTTGTAACGTTCATTGGTTTTTCCTCCTGTATTCACGGCCGAAGCCACATTTTTTACTAAATACACAGATCGTGTCTGTTTAATAGTCAAGCCAAACTATTATAACAGATGTTTTTTCGTTTTCCAACACTAAAATGCAGTAAAACAGAAAATATATGTTCAGTCAAGGACCCTTCTGGGTATAAAATTCAGATAATCCGCCGCCACCAGCGTAAATTCCGTTCCATTCAGCATGCCCTGAAAGGCCTGACGCTGACTCTCACCATGCAGGTGCCCATAAAAGCAATGGGTAACCTGATACCGTTCAAGCAGTTCAAGTATCTCATCACACTGATAGCTGCCAAACTTCGGGGGATAATGCAGAAAACAGTATTTTTCCCTGTCTCCGGCAAGCTTCAGGGAGGTCTCCAGCCGGATCAGTTCCCGCCTGAACACCTTTTCATCCCGAGCTCCGGAGCGTTCCTCCTCATAGAACCAGCCTCGCGTGCCGCAAAGGGCGATATCGCCGTATTCAAAGCAGGCATTGTGCAATACCGGCATCTCGCCGAAGGCGTTTGCCTCGCAGAATTTACGAAACTTGTTGAGCGTTGTCCACCAGTAGTCATGATTTCCCTTCAGGATGATCTTTCTGCCGGGTATGCGATCGATATATCGAAAATCCTCGACAGCCTGGTCGAAATTCATTGCCCAGGAAAGGTCGCCAAGAAGTACGGTTGTATCCTCCGGCCTGATCACCTTCAGGCCCTCGTCCAGCTTTTCCATGTAGCCCCGCCAGGCGCCGCCGAAAATATCCATGGGCTTGTTGGTCTGCAGTGACAGGTGCAGGTCTCCGATCGCGTAGAGCGCCATCAGGCAAGCATCTCCAGTACAACCTGTGGCATGGCTTCCTTATCGGTGGACTGTGTAAATCTGACCGCTCTTCCGGCAAGACCCTTCAGCGGTGCAGGTGCAGCCGTGCGGGATTTTTCCTCAAGCTGCTCTATGATCTCAGTCCCGGGACGATACTCCGTTACACCAAGTGCGCTGAGCACGCTGGAGCAGAATTTATAGGGGGACGCAGTGGAAACGATCACCGCGGGAGTCTCATCCCCTGTTTCCTTGCGGTAATCCTCAAGGACACTGCAGGCAACAGCCGTGTGTGTATCCATCAGATACCCTTCCTCGCCATAAAGTCGGGTGATCGCCGCAAGTGCCTTTTCATCATCACACCAGCCTGCAGCGAATTCCTGCTTCAGCTTTGCCTTCAGCTCATCGCTGACCTCGTAACGGCCCTCTGTGCCGAGCTGCTCCATATAACCGCGAACCTCTGCATCAGAGCCGGAAAGCTGGAAGAGCAGGCGTTCAAGGTTGGAGGAGATCAGAATATCCATGGACGGAGACGCAGTGGTATAGAAGGGACGGTTGCGGTCATAAACACCGGTTTCCAGAAAGTCGGTCAGGACATTATTGGTGTTGGAAGCACAGATCAGCATATTGACCGGCAGGCCCATCTGCTTAGCATAATAGCCGGCCAGAATATCACCGAAATTACCGGTAGGAACGCAGAAATTGACCTTATCACCCATAGCCAGCCTGCCTTCACGTACAAGATCACAATAGGCAGAGATATAATAGACAACCTGTGGCAGGACACGGCCCCAGTTGATGGAGTTTGCAGAGGAGAGGATATAGCCGCGCTGCGCAAGGGTTTCACGGATCTCAACATCGGAGAAAATCTTCTTGACACCGGTCTGCGCGTCATCGAAATTGCCAAGTACAGAGCAGACCCCTACATTTTCACCCTTCTGGGTGACCATCTGCAGCTTCTGGATATCAGAAACACCGTCTCTGGGATAGAAGACCAGGATCTTTGTATGGTCTACATCGCAGAAGCCTTCCAGGGCAGCTTTGCCAGTATCACCGGAGGTTGCGACCAGAATGCAGGCGGTCTTTTCTTCTCCGGTCTTACGAAGAGAGGCTGTCAGAAGATAGGGCAGCATCTGCAGGGCCATATCCTTAAAGGCACAGGTAGGACCATGCCAGAGCTCCAGCATGGCTGTATTCGCATTCAGGCTATGTACCGGTGCGACGGCCTCATTGTCGAATTTTTCACCAAAGGCGTATGCTTTTGCGGCAAAGCCTGCAAGCTCTTCCTCGGTAAAATCCTCCAGATAGAGCTTCATGACCTTTACTGCACGCTGCCGGTAATCCATACCTACCATTTCTTCCAGCATTCCTTCCGGAAGAACGGGAAAACACTCCGGGGTAAAGAGACCGCCGTCACGGCTGAGGCCCTGAACGATCACCTCTGCCGCATCCTTGCGCAGAGAGGCATCTCTGGTGCTGACATATTTCATTGTATATCCCTGCTTTCGTTTTATATTTCATCGTTAAAATGCATTTTTTATATATCGGACCGGAAGCGGCACTGTCGCCTCACCATTCACTGCATAAAGCGCGATCACATCAAAGCGCGGCTGCAGCCCGGTCGGATTTTTCATTAAAAAATATTCGGCAGTCAGGCGGAGCTTCCGCTGTTTCCGGTAATCAACAGTTTCTTCGGGCCTGCCATGTGCCGTGGAGCTTCGGAGCCGGACCTCTACAAAGGCGATCTCCTGCCCGTCCTCCGCTATAATGTCGATCTCGCCATAGCGGCTGCGGTAGTTTCTGGCAAGGATCTTACAGCCACGTTGAACCAGAAAGCGGACAGCCTTATCCTCACCCCAGGCCCCAAGCTCGTTATGGTGTGCCATAGAATTTTTTCAGGAAGGTCCGCCTGTGGATCGGGCACATCCCGTGCTCCGCAATGGCAGCGTAATGCCGCTTTGTACCATAGCCCTTGTGGATCGCAAAGCCATACTCCGGATAGAGCGTATCCATTTCTTCCATATAAAGATCCCTTGCTACCTTGGCAAGGATTGAGGCAGCCGCGATCTGGGCTACTTTGGCATCGCCCTTCACGATGGTTTCGGACTGGATGCCAAAGTCTGTATTACGGTTCCCGTCCACAAGCACCAGGTCCGGCACGACAGAGAGCTGGGACACAGCCTGCCGCATAGCCTGAAGCGTTGCCTGCAGGATATTATCCCGGTCGATCACCTGTTCATCCACAAAGGCGATCCCATACGCGATGGCCTCCTCCCGGATCACAGGATAGAGCTCGCGTCTTTTCTTATCTGTCAGCTGTTTGGAGTCGTTCAGGCCCGGGATCTCATAATGCTCCGGAAGGATCACCGCAGCAGCACAGACCGGCCCGGCAAGGGGCCCACGTCCGGCTTCATCCACGCCACAGATCAGCTTATAGCCCTTTTTCGCATAGCTCCCGGGGATTTCCCAGAGGTCGACCACTTCATGCTCTTTCTTCATCCGGGCTCTCCTCCTCTTTTCTGCCGGCTTCAGCTGCCTGCGACTGTGCGCTCTGACCGGTGCTTTCCGGCACCTCAAAGGTAAAGCGGCCAAGCTTGCTGCTGCGGTATTCCTCCAGCAGCACACGGCTCATACGCTCCAGGTCTACCTCGCCACCGGAAATCAGCATTCCACGTTTACGGCCACAGAGTTCAAGGAGCTCGTAGCCGGTAAAGCTTTCGGGGATCACAACCTTATAGCGGGCCTCAAGCGCCTGCGGGTACCGTTTGCCCAGAAGCTCGATCAGGCTGGAGGCCAGCGTTTCAACATCCACAACGTCATCCTTCACGGCACCGGTATAGGCCAGCTTCAGGCCTACCTGCGGATCCTCAAATTTGGGCCACAGGATTCCGGGCGTATCCAGAAGCTCAAGGCCACGCTCCACAAGGACCCACTGTTTGCCACGGGTCACGCCGGGGCGGTTTTCCGCTTTGGCGGATTTTCGGCCGCACACCTGATTGATAAAGGTTGACTTTCCGACATTGGGAATGCCCACCACCATAACACGCAGGGTTTTTCCAACCTGTCCCTTTGCCTGATAGCGTTCCAGCTTCTCCTTCAGAAGCTCGCGTACCTTTGCCGCGAACTGGTTTGTCCCCTTGCGGTTTTTACAGTCCGTTTCCAGTACCATAAAGCCCTGCCTGCGAAACCAGGCGGCCCAGCGTTTGGTCTCACCGGGGTCTGCGAGGTCGATCCGGTTCAGGATGATCATCCTCGGTTTGTTCCCACAGATGGCGTCGATATCCGGATTACGGGAGGAAAGGGGTATACGCGCATCCACAATCTCGCAGACAGCATCTACCAGCCTGATATCCGCTTCCATCTGCCGCCGGGTCTTCGTCATATGGCCCGGGTACCACTGTATATTCATGAAACCGCTCCTATTCTGCTGAAGGGCAGGATGATCTGCAGCACCTTACCCAATACATACCGCTTATCGACACAGCCGATCTCCGGGTACCTGCTATCGGTGGAATGATTCCGGTTATCACCCATGACAAAGATACAGTTTTCCGGAACAGTCAGCGGGAATTCAGTTCCCTCCGCCCGGTAGGTCGGTTCATTGATATAGGGCTCATCCAGCAGGACCCCGTCAACCCATACCTCACCTGTATTAAAATCAATATCCACAGTCTGCCCTTCTGTCGCGATCACACGCTTTACGATCGGTTCAGAATCGAAGGCTTCCTTACGCAGGACAACAATATCCCCCGCCTGTGGTTCATTATAAAAGAAATTGCTGAGCAGGGTCAGTTTATCGCCGTTATTGAGCGTTGGGTACATGGACTCACCGACAACGCCGACAATGCGGATCGCAAATACAAAGACCACCGTCACAAAGATCAGGCAGGCTATGACATCGCCTAGTGTACGGTAGGCCTCCAGCAGGAAACCGCCCGCAGGCTGCCCCTCGCGCTTCCGCAGGGTCTGCTCTGCCTCAGATGTAGTTTCAGGACTCATACGCTTTCTCTCCTTCCGCGGCAACACAGGCTGCACAGAACCGCAGATAGTCATCTTACATTATACCATAGCTCCCGAGAATTTGAAAAGTGACAAATATCGAAAAAAGAGCAGGGCAATTCACGCACTCTTCGGTACTTGTGCCCGAGGCCTGTCCCCCGCAGCTAAAATAAAAAAAGGAGCCTGACGGCTCCTTTTTTTACTGAAAAATTAAAGCTTCTCCTTGACCTTAGCAGCCTTACCAACGCGATTGCGGAGATAATACAGCTTCGCTCTGCGGACCTTACCATGACGGACCACGTCGATGGCAGCAACGTTGGGGGAATGCAGGGGGAAAACCTTCTCTACGCCGACGTTGTAGGAAATGCGGCGGACAGTGATGGTCTCGCCGACGCCACCATGCTTCTTTGCGATGACAGTGCCCTCGAAGGTCTGAATTCTCTCACGGGAGCCTTCTTTGATCTTAACGTGGACGCGGACAGTGTCGCCTACTGCGACCTGAGGCACTTCTGCCTTCATGTTCTGCTGATTCAGCTTATCAATCAGATTCATAATAAGAATCCTCCTTATATCATAGACGTTCTTAACGCTTATCCTGCACGGCAAATATCAGCAAACCGTGCGCGACAGAGGACCGCCCGAAATTACGCTCGGCTATTTTAGCATGTTTATGCGGACAATGCAAGCCCTGACAAAGAAAAATTTTCAGTCACTCAGCTTTCGCCCTCATCCGTCATCTGTGCCACACCGCGCCAGATCACAACGGCACAGAGTACGGTCAGCAGCGTCAGCAGCAGGATTCCGGACGGAAGGGCTCCGGAGACCAGATAATAACGTATAGCGATCAGGATGCTGAAGGCGGCACAGACCGACACCACACAGGCCAGCAATATACAAACAACCTTTTTCTTCATAGCTTCACTTCCACAATTTCAGATGTCTGTTGGCAAACACGGCAACCTTAAAGGCCGGGCCCTCCAGCTCCTTCGCGGCAGCCTGCAGCTTTTCGCGGACCGGAATCCCCTGCGGGCAGTGCTGCTCACATTTTCCGCACCGGCGGCAGAGGGAGGCATAGCTGGGGACCGACCGGAGTCCGGTGCACATAAGATACTGCTTTACACCATAGAACCAGCCCTCCGCAGCCTTCGTATTCCAGGCGTGGAAGGTCCCGGGAATGTCTACGCCAAAGGGGCAGGGCATACAGTAGCGGCAGCCCGTACAGCCCACACGCATTGTATCCCAGATCAGCTTTTTCACGCTGTCATACATGGCAAAATCCGAGGCCGTCAGTGTTCCGATCTTCGATTCCTCAGCGGTGCATAGATTTTCCGCAAGCATCTCCGATGAGTTCATGCCGGAAAGCACAACCGTCACCTCCGGCTGGTTCCAAAGCCAGCGAAGGCCCCAGTAGGCCGGTGAATGGCCTGTGGCCGAAAACAGCTTCTTTGCGGCATCCGGAAGCTGGGCCACCAGACGACCGCCACGGAGCGGCTCCATAATGATCACCGGGATGCCCTTTTCAGCGGCATATTTCAGCCCTGTAACCCCGGCCTGCGAATTCTCATCCAGATAGTTATACTGGATCTGACAGAAATCCCAGTCCCATGCGTCCAGCAGCCTGCAGCAGGTATCACTGTTGCCGTGGTAGGAAAAGCCAACGCTCCGGATCTGACCACTCTTCTGTTTTTCGCGCAGCCAGCGATCGATCCCAAGCTCCACCATCTTTGCCCAGGTCGCGTCATCGGTCAGCATATGCATCAGGTAATAATCGATATAGTCGGTCTGCAGACGCTCCAGCTGCTGCCGAAAGAGCTTCTCGGCACCTTCTACGGAGTGGATCAGATAATGTGGGAGCTTTGTCGCAATATAAACCTGTTCCCTGCAATGATTTTTCGCAAGGATCTTCCCGAGCGCGGCTTCATTGCCCGGATAGATATAGGCTGTATCAAAGTAGTTTACGCCAGATCGGATTGCCTCCATGACCTCACGCTCCGCTTTGTCAAGGTCGATAGCCCCCGCCTTACGTGTAAAGCGCATACAGCCATAGCCAAGGATAGAGAGATCCCTTCCCTGCCGGTCTTTACGGTATTGCATCAGCACTGCCCCGCCCCATCGCTTTCGATCAGGTAACGGACAGCATCCACCGCAATTCGGATCGCCGGGTCAATATCATGGACCTGAATATCCTCCAGCCCAAGGGCCCGGCGGGTCTGGTTGGCGACTGAAAGCAGGATCGCACCCACACGGACACGGCGGACACTGCCAACAATGAACAGTGCCGCGGATTCCATTTCACTGCATTTGGCCCCTGCCTTCACCCAGGCATCCCATTTATTTTTCAGTTCATAGCCAGATGCCATAGAGTCAGGATCGTGCTGACCGTAAAAGGCATCCTTACACTGAACCACGCCAACATGACAGCGGGCACCGTGGTCCATCGCCGCACGGCGAAGCGCAGAGGTCACTTCAAAATCCGCAACCGCAGGGTATTCGATCGGCGCGTATTCCTTACTGGTCCCCTCCATACGGATGGCGCCGGATGCGATCACAACATCCCCCCCGAGAACATCGGGATCGATGCCGCCACTGGTCCCGACCCGGATGAAGGTATCTGCCCCGCAGTTGATCAGCTCCTCCATGGCAATAGAAGCAGACGGACCGCCGATGCCGGTAGAGCAGACGCTGACCGGGACACCATTCAATGTGCCCGTGTAGATCTTATACTCCCTGTTAAAGCCCACAAAATGATAATCGTCAAATTTTTCGGCAATCTTCTCACACCTGCCGGGATCGCCGGGGAGAAATACATATCTGCCCACATCACCGGGCTTTATCTTCAGGTGAAACTCCATATCAGGCGAATAAACCGTTGCCATAAAAATTCTCCTTTCAAATAGTTCTGCAGCTATATAAAATATGTGTTATTATTATAGCAGATATGCATGCAAAAGTGCACACCAACCTGTATATTTTTCACCCGATCTCTTTCATCCGTCGGCTCATCAAAACACAATGTACATTGTATTTTGATGAGCGCAGTTCAGTAATGTACATTGTATTGTGTCGGAGGTTATAAGCATGGCCAACATCATCCCTTACGCGCTGAATGCTACCGAGCCTGTCACAGCCGAAGACTTTACCGAGGCGGACAGTCTGGTGCTCTCGGCGCTATCCTACCTGCAGTTTCCTCAGAAATCCGGCGCGGCTACCTGGCAGGGTGTCCGGCTTCACGACCTGTTCCGGGCAGAATATTTTGCGGAGCTTCAGGGTGAGCTCCATGAAGATTATATTCACCTGCTGGCCGTCTGCGCGTGCAGCCGTCGCTTCCGTAACATACGGGTCTGCGGCTACCGGTCACAGACCGATGCCGAACGGGAGCAGCAATTTGCGGCGGTCTCCTACCGACTTTCCCCTACCCTCGGCTATGTAGCCTTCCGTGGAACCGACTCAAGCTTCATCGGCTGGCGGGAGGATTTTAATCTGGCGCTGGAGGCTCCTGTCCCATCCCAGGCAGAAGCCGCAGACTATCTGGAGGAGGCCGCCTCTCACCTGCCGGAGCAGCTGATGGCAGGCGGACACTCCAAGGGTGGGAATCTTGCCGTATATGCCGCAGCCACAGTTTCCCGGGTGATCCGTGGCCGCCTTTGCGGTGTATATTCCCACGATGGGCCGGGCTTCCGCAGTGATACCCTTGCCGCCCCGGGTTTTGCCGAAATCCGTCCGATCATACACAAATCCATCCCGCAGGGCTCTATCGTCGGGCTTCTGCTTTCACAGGATGCGGATTATCATATCATCCGCAGCAACGGCAAGGGCTTTGGCCAGCACAATCCCTTTACCTGGCGCGTGGAGGGCTGCAGCTTTGATGCCATGGACGAGATCACAGTCGAGGCCAAGCTGATCAACGGCGCAATCCGTGGCTGGCTTGACTCCCTTTCGCGCACAGAGTACAGACAGTTTATAGACACCTTCTTCGGACTGCTGGAAAGTACGGAAGCAACTACCTTTAATGATATCCAGCTACACCGGCGGGCACTGGTGCCGGTAATTCTGAAAGCCGCCTCTGCGTTACCCCTGGAATCGCGGCAGTTTCTGCGCAGACAGCTCTACGAGCTGGCCTCCGGCGGCATGCGTGAGCTACATGAAATCCTGCGCTCCTATGAGATACTGCACAGGTAAGGCAGAATATAAGCAGGGCAATGCGATGACCGCGGTCATCGCATTGCCCTGTTTTGGTTTATTTATGTAATTGTCAGGTCATCCACGGTATATTCGCCATCAAAAAAGCTGATCTGCTCCGGATTGGCCGGTTGGAACGGCCCTTGCAGTTCCTGCCGGACCTCCGCTTTGTATTTATAAAAGGTGTTGGCGCTGACCCCGCACAGCTTGATCACCCGGCTGTCTGTCAGGGTGCCACCGAATTCTTTGCAGTGTTCGCGGATCTCTTTTTTCGCCTTTTCGCGCTTCTGCTGTGCCGATTGATGCGGCTTCTTTTTCCCCATCTGCTTTTTTTCTGCCTGCGGATGCTTTGCGGCTTTGGGCGGATGCTCCGCTTTTTCAGCGGGCCCCGGCTTCTCGTCGGCCCGACCGGTATACTGCCCTTTTGCAGGCACCGCTTCCGCTGCAGCCTGTCCTGCCGCGCCCGGCACTGAAGTCTTTTCTTCCGCCGGAAGCTCCTTATACAGCACAGCAAGCTGTCTTCTGATAAGCTCCTGACCATACTGCTCCAGCAGGTTCAGGATCCCACAAACAATATCACCGCCCGGCGCAGAGGGTTCTCCGGATGTATGGCGCCCCATTGCTTCTATCGCCCGGAAGATTTCCGAATCCATAAAGGGCGCATCCGCAAAGCAGAGCGTAAGCCCATTCCGGAAGAGGGGCAGATATTGCTCGGCCGCGCTTTGCGCATCCGCCCCCAGTTCGTACACAGAAAGGAACACGAAGCGGTCACCGGCCTGCACTGCGCCGGGGAGATTATTCAGCAGTTCCTCAGCCTCCGGGACGGAGAGCACGGTACAGCCAGGAAATTTTTCCCGCAGCATCGCTTCGCGCCGGGTATTATATTCCGGGTCAGGCCCTGCCCGATAGCAGCCATATTGCTTATGCTCAGCTTTCAACGCACGCACCTCCCACAGTTCACAGGTATTGTAGCATATTCCGCATATAAATAAAACCCATGATCTCATTCTTCGCTGCCTGCCAAACGGCCGGCACATAGCGTTTTACTGTTGAAACACGGGACCTTCGCAATTATAATAAATATAAGGCAATCTTTCAATGCAAAAGGAGCTGTCACTTTGATGAAGAAGCCTTTCAGTGCCAGAGTAATCGGCGCCTGGCTGCTGCCGCTGGCAGTCATGTGCATGATCTTCTGCTTCTCCGCGCAGGACGGTGATGAATCCGCCACACTCAGTAACGGGTTTATCCTGACAATCCTGGGCTGGCTGCAGAATGCCATCCCACACTGGCGCAGCATGACACAGACTGAATTTATCACCATGCTGAGCCCCTTCATCCGTAAGGGCGCACATGTTACGGAGTATCTGATCCTGTTTCTTTCCCTGATGCCACTGTTAAAGCTGTACAGGCTAACATGCAGGCCTTTTGTCGCACTGGGGATCACCTTTCTGTATGCCTGCAGTGATGAATTCCACCAGCGGTTTATTCCGGGGCGTTGCGGATGCTTCAGAGACGTTCTGATCGACTGCTCCGGCGCGCTGGCCCTAACCCTGCTGTTCTTATTCATCCTGTATGTGAAGCATAGCAGGCAAATACTCAGAAACATTACAGAGCAGGAAACCGAATAAACAAATAAAAAGGAGCGTTTAACATGCCAAGCAAGGAATTTTTAAACCGCAGAGGCAGTATCTGGGAGCGTACAGATTTCGCCGGGAAGTCCTTTCCGGAGCTGCGCAGTGAAATGGAGGCACGCGTGGTTGCGGAGCTCCGCCACTATGACGATGTCAGCTGGGAACCCGGGAATGCCGGCCCGGTGAGTGGCAAATGGGTCCGTCCCGCCAGCCCCAATGGTGGCCTTATCTACTATGTCCACGGTGGCGGCTTTACGCTGGGCTCCTCCGGCATCCCCATGCCCTTTCTACTGGAGCTGAGCCATCGTCTTGGTGTCACCTGCTTTTCCGCAGATTATACGCTTGCCCCGGAAGCAACCTTCCCATCCGCACCAAATGAGGCTTTCTCCGGATACAAGGCTCTGCTGGAGCTGGGTTGGCCGGCCGAAAAGATCATCGTATGCGGCGAATCTGCCGGTGCTACCCTGTCGCTGGATATTGCACTGATGGCAAAGGATGCTGGTATCGCCGCGCCGAAGGCAGTGATCGCACTGTCACCGGTTACGGATGCCACCGCGCCGGTGGAAGGCGTTGTGCTGGAGGGGCTGGATGACAACCATGCCATTTACCAGATGTACGCCCCAGGCTATTCCCTGGATCACCCCCTGATCTCCCCCGCGCTTGGCGATCTCAGCGGCTTCCCGGCAACCTTCCTTTCAGCCGGCGGCGCAGAAATCCTGATGCAGGATTCCCTGATCTTCGCTGACCGCGCATCCCGTGCGGGTGTTGACGTACAGCTGCATATTGGCAAGGATATGATCCACACCTATCCCCTTGACCTCTGGGATTATCCGGAGGCAATGGAGGCCTTTGAACAGATTTCACTGTTTATTGCGCAGCAGCTAAGGTAAGCCGCCGGCCGTCAAATTTAATGTAAGAGCGATAAAGCGCTGCCCGGCATAAGCCCGTCCGGGCAGCGCTTTTGCCGCAAAAAATACCTTTGGTGCTACCTTTTGCATTCGCACAGAAAAGCATTGCTTCGGTATCGTAGTAATATATTTGGTCAATAGTTCTGATATATAGCAAAAAGCACCCGAAATCATACGATTTCAGGTGCTAAATATTTGGTGGAGATAAGCGGGATCGAACCGCTGACCTCTTGAATGCCATTCAAGCGCTCTCCCAGCTGAGCTATACCCCCAACGGACAATGGTATTATAGCAGAATATGCGAAAATGTCAAGCCATTCGCATACCTATTTTTCACAGCGGCAAATATTGTGCTATAATAGGCCCGGAGGTGTTTCCATGCTTTATACCAGACAGACAAAAACAGCCATGAAGATCGCCTTTGAGGCACACATTAATCAGGTCGACAAGGGCGGGACACCCTATATCTATCATCCGATCCATCTGGCGGAGCAGCTGGATACAGAGGCGGAGATCACAGCAGCACTGCTTCACGATGTTGTGGAGGACACCGACTGGACAATTGACGCACTGCGGGATGCAGGGATCTCGGAGGAAGCGCTGGAGATCCTCGCACTGCTGACGCACCCGGACTCCGAAGCTTATATGGATTACATTCGCCGTGTTGCCGAGCACCCAGCCGCCCGGAGGATCAAGCTGCTTGACATGGCACACAACATGGAGCTGACGCGGCTGGACCCCGAAAACCACGCAGCAGCCCTGCATTTTCAGGAAAAATACCGTGAGCCCTGGGCTTTTCTGAATGCAGCAGACAAGGTCTGAGGAAAGTTTTCACGCTCTGTCTTCAGGTTGTTTTTAATGCAAATCCAGAATTACCTAACACCGCTCCGGCAGGATTTCATTTTGATCTCCTGCCGGAGATTTTTTCGCTTAGATTTTGCGTTTCTGCGGCTCGGGTCGGCTACGCCGGCACCTCCCTGCATTTACATCTGAAATGTAGATGCCATACGGGAAGCTTCACGCAATAAAAGATCATATCGTAAGCATCTGCCGTTGAATTATGCATTGGATTCAGCTTCAACGGTTTCCCTGTGCTCTTGTCAAGACGAAATCAGCAAGCGTCTTCTTCCTCAGTTGATAGGTGTGTCCGTGGCTCAGATGCGCCAGATAGCTCGCCAGCACCTGATCAATTTCTTCCAGTTGCATCTCACCGGCGGCATATTTCTTTTGCATTGATTTCAGCTTGCGTTTGTACTTATACTTCGTCTGCTGCTTTACCTTCCGGATCACCTTTCCGGTATCCGTCAGGTAAAAGTGAAATCCCAGATAATCCACGCCGTTTTTAATGGGTGTGATCTGCGTCTTCTGGTTGAATTCCAGATGCAGTTCTTCATTCACCAGACGCTCCATTTCCGATAAGCAATGCTTCAGGTAATTCTTATCATGATGGATCAGAACACAGTCATCCATATAACGGGAATAATACCTGATATGCAGCGGTTCCTTTATCAGTCGGTCGAGGCCATCCAGATAGTAAATAGCAAACCACTGGCTGGTCTGATTGCCGAGAGGCAGTCCCCGCCCCGGTGTTTTCTCATAGCTGTCTATGATCTGATACAAGAGCCGAAGTACATCTGCATCTGTAATAGCCTTCCGCATTTTTGCTTTCAGAATTTCATGGTCAATGTTGTCAAAGAATTTACGGATATCGCATTTGAGGAAATATCCGACCCTACCATGCTTCCGATAAAATTCTCTCAGGAATCCGCTGACACGGTCCTGCGCAAAATGCGTGCCCTTTCCAATCCGGCAGGCGGCATTGTCATAAATCAGTTTTCTGTCAAGGATCGGCGCTAATACTTCGTCACAAAGGCAGTGTTGAACCACTCGATCCCGATAATGCAGGGCATGGATGACTCTGTCCTTCGGGTCATGCACCATGAAGCTGTAATAGCCGGACATCTCATAAGTATGATTCCGTAAGGCATCGGAGATCAGCGTGAGATTTTCCGCCAGATTCATCTCAAAATCGATAACCTCACGGTTTCCGCGCTTTCCAAGGCGTGCTACAGTATGTGCTTTATACAGGTTCTGAAAATTCCAAAGCTTCTCATAATCCGTCATAGTCGTTCATTAAGAAAGCGGACTGTCATTCCGCAGTCCGCCCTTTCTCCAGATGCATCGGCGGGAAGGGCAATTGATAATTGACAATGGATAATTGACAATTGCGCCTCCGAAACCCGTTAAGCATCAGCGTAACAGCGTACCGCCGGCATGTATTTTCCCACCCATTTGGGCGAGAGGGAATCCGATTCCTTTGCTCCCGACACGGGCCACCGTACATACGGAAGGCTTCTGGCACCTGGGAGCAATGCGGGGCGTACACAGTCATTATCATTGTTGACATTGTTACCATTGTAGTTGACCGAGCCGTCATTGTTGACATTTGCTGCATTATTACTATTGTTGCCGGGCGACCGCAGCCACCACCAGCAGACTACCCATTCAATCGAATCCCCGGATTAAAGCCTTACGGCTGTAATCTCTTTCTGTCGCTGTTCATCCACGCCCCAAGCAGGTTCTGGCAGTCCGTCACCTGCCGCGCAATCTGTTCAAACTGCTTCGGCAGGATACATTGCTGCTCCATCGCGAGCTGAGAGAAGTAGCCGAGCAGACGCAGGTCGGTCATTGCGGCGTGCTGGAAATCCAGTCTTTTCTGCTGCGCGGATTTATCTGTTTTCGTGACGAAGGTATCATTGGCACGATAAAGATTTTCAAGAATATCGAGTGTCAGGTTTTGAAGTCGGCTCACAAAAGTATAGCGGAAATGCTTCGGCGATTTCTGTGTAACGGTCATCACATAGGAGCAGAGATCTTTTGCCTTGGTAATGACCGTCAGTTCGCTTTGCTTCCGCTCCATATGTGACCACCTCCGATTTTCGTATTTTACGTGGCCCGCCTTACGGCGGGCCCATAGATTATGCGCTTCGCGCATTAGAAGATTAAATCGTCAGCCCCTGCCACTGAATTACGCTTTGGATTTAAGATTTGAGCGAAATCCACAAAGCGGGGCGTACACAGTCATGAGCATTGTCGACAAGGTTACCACCGTAGTAGACCGAGCCGTCATTGTGGACATATGCTGCACCGTCACTATTGCCGCCGGGCGACCGCAGCCACCACCAGCAGGTGGCTGCGCCACCTACTGAATAACTGCTGCGGGTATATGCTCCCTAGGCAATTGCATAGGCTGTCGGGACGCACTTGCGGTCATTGTCAGAGGAGAAATACTTCTCAACTTCTGTGATGCTCAACAGGAACACCTGATCCTGCGTGTTATTTCCCGCACTGGTGCTGTACTCCGGATTCTTATCTGCCGTCACTGTGGTTGTTGCAATCATTGCAGCTTCGTCTGAGCTGAAAGCCGCATTCAGGAAGGTTCCGTTCAGCCATGTTCTGAGCGAGCAGCTTTCCCAGGTAACATCAGTATAAGATGTATTATATTGCTGACAGTCAAGCGCATATTTGCTGATGAGGAGTGCCTTGTCTCCGTCTCGCGCCAGAACAAGCCATTCGATATCTTCCTTGCCGTTTGCGGTATTGTTATCCTGTTCGTAACTTCCAAAAGTCACATATTTTCCGGGCTGATATGCGGCATCGCGAGCAGCAGCAGCAGCAATGAGATTGTCGTCTGTTGCAAGCAGTGTGTCAACATCTTTATAGCCTTTCATTGTTATAAACATGTTATATGCCTCTGTATATTGTCCGCCCTCTAATTCCGCTATAGCCGTCAAATAGTTGCACTCGTTAATCTGATCAGCCGAATCCTTATAACCGTCCATCGCCTCAAATGCGGTAATAGCCGCTTCATAATCTCCGCTGTCCATCAGCGCAACTGCCGCATTATAGTTGTTATCCTTAATTGCCGTCTAGCAGGTCTCTATCTGCGTTGCAGAGTCCTTGTACCCGTCCATCGCCTCAAATGCGGTAATAGCCGCTTCATAATCTCCGCTCTCCATCA
>R14__coassemble_14_pt1 | contig 168077 bp, 126 predicted proteins | sample R14__metabat2_high_PE_043 | metagenome-assembled genome bin R14
CATGTGAAGATAGGTAATGCCAACATCTACCGTCCTTCCAATCGGGAGGGCGGTTTTTTTATTATCTGTTTTGCAGCTGCGGGTGCTTCCCTTTTTTGTGGTACTGTGGTATCATGGGGTGAAACAGGGGAGCCATAGCCCTGTACCGATCTGCTTTTGTTTTTTCAGAAAACCAGAAAAGAGGGGTTACTATGAATCTGATCTGTAAATTGTTCCGACAGGATTCCGAAACCCGTGAGGGCATTATCACTGCTGCCTCCGGGCTTGGGATCCTCGTAAATCTGCTGCTTGCAGCGATTAAAATGCTGGTGGGCGCTCTGGCTTCCTCCATTGCCATTGTGTCAGAGGGCGTCAATAATCTGGCCGATGCCATGACCTCTATCCTGACACTGGTTGGCACGAAGCTTGCCGGGAAGCATCCGGATGAAAAGCATCCCTTTGGCTACGGTCGTATTGAATATCTGACGAGTCTTGTGGTGGCGGTGCTGATCCTGGTCACCGGCGTTGAAATGCTTATCAGCTCTGTGAAGCTGGTATTTCAGCCGGCGGAGCTCAGCATTTCGGTCCTTTCGCTGGTGATCGTAGCGGTTTCGGCTGTTGTGAAATTCTTCCTTGGTGTCTTCACCATTAAGCAGGGGAAAAAGGCAGGGTCCTCCGCCCTGGAGGCGGTGGGACTGGAATGCCGCAACGATTCCTTCTGCTCCATTGTTACGATCCTGACCGCGGTGATCTTCCTGACCTGCCATCTGTCTCTGGATGCCTATGCCGGTATCTTTACCTCGCTGATCATTCTGAAGGCAGGGCTTGAGGTATTAAAGGAAACCGTTTCAGAGCTGATCGGAAGGCCCGGAGAAAAGGAGCTGGCCATTCAGCTCTATAAAGAGATCCTGACCACCGATGGCGTCCTTTATGCCGCGGATATGATGCTGCACAATTATGGCCCTGACCAGTGGTCCGGCTCCTGCAATCTGGAGATCGATCATGAGAAGACGGTTGGCGAGATCTATCAGTTCCTGCACAAGCTTCAGCTGAAGATCATGCAGGAATACGGGGTCACTATGGTCTTTGGCATTTACGCTGTGGACAACGACCACGAGGAGGTCAAAGCCCTGCGTAAGGTGATCAGTGGCTTTACGGTCCCGCATCCCAACGTGAAGAGCTTCCACGCGGTGTATATCGATCCGGATAACGGAGATATCTACTGTGACTTTACGGTGGACTATGAACTCAGGGACTGGGATGGCCTGCGGACCGACTTCCTCCGTTATATGCAGCAGCATTACCCCGGAAGACGGGTAGAGCTGGTTATTGAGACAAAATTTGTCTGATCTTTTCGGACTTCCGGGTCTCTGCCTTACGGCGGGGGCCCTTTTTCCGCGGTGCTATTCCGTTTTTGGAAAATCAATCCGTGAAGCCCGGATCATAAATGACAGGAAGGCTCTTATATGGTATAATCATTACAGCATTATCTGACGAGGCGTACTATGGAAATACTCTTGAATGTGAATAACTTTGGGCAGGAGCCCTTTTACAGCTCCCTGAAGGATCTGATCCGCCCCTGTATGCGGGTCCTGATCCTGCCGTTGTCCTTCCATGAGGACTGGCTGCACAACAACCGGGAATTTTATCAGCATTACGGCTATCGTGGTGAGGAATTTCAGGATATCGCGTCTGAATTCTATGCCTATCATATCAAGGCACGTAATATCCGGGTCCTGAACTATTTCCGCGATGACCACGAAGCAGCCCTTCGAAAGATCCAGGCGGCAGATATCCTCTTTTTCACGGGCGGTTATCCGGACCGCATCCTTTACCGGCTGGATGAGCTGGGGCTTCGGGAAGCGGTCACAGATTTCCCGGGGATCGTGATGGGTACCTCCGCAGGGGCTATGGTCCAGTTTGACCATTATCACGTAACCCCGGAGGAAGCGGGAGAGGAATACGAGTATCATGACGGGCTCGGCCGTCTCTCCGGCTTTGATATAGAGGTCCATTATGAAGCCCGCTTTGAGCAGCTTTCCTGTATGCTGATCGCCCTGAAGCAGAACGGGATCCCAATCTTTGCCCTGCCGAATGACAGCGGCCTTATCTGCGACGGGGACGAGCTGGAATCCATCGGCGAGGTATTTCTGGCAACGGAAGAGGATATTGACATTCTGCAGGATATGATCGATGAGCAGGCTGCCGAAGCGGAAGCGGCGGGCGAGGAGCTGCAGGATGAATGACAGAGGTGAAGGAAAGATGCAGAAAATCATCATCAATGAAAACAGGGGCTTTGGGGTCTATGCTACGGATGCCGGGGAATTTCTGGTGAGCTATGCCATGAACGGGGTGGACAGCGTCCTGCAGAACACCGGCTCCGGTGCGACGGAGTACCTGATCACGGGCTATGAACGGGACGCGGATGGAAGCCTTACCGGATTTCAGGTGGAAAAATTCAAGCTGGAAGAGGTCGAAGGCCCAAATTCAAAGGGCTGACCGGGTCCGGAACGAAGCCTGTACAGGGGGATGGCGGGGAAAGCCAGCCCCCTTTTGCGTCAATTTGTAATGTGAACGTTCGTTTTGCGCAGACTGGCCGAATCCGCTCCGGTCTGTGGTATAATATAAATCCGGACGGCCTGAAGCCGGTCCGAAATTACACAAAAAGGTGATCCTATGAATACAGATACAAGGTCCCACAGCCTGGCTTACCTGCGGCTCCTGGCAGAGCAGTATCCCACGGTCGAGGCGGCCTCCGCAGCCATTGTCAATATGCGCGCCATCATGCAGCTGCCCAAGGGCACAGAATATTACTTTTCTGACCTGCATGGAGAGCACGAGGCCTTTATCCACCTGCTGCGCTCTGCCTCCGGTACGGTCCGGGACAAGGTAGAGGCCCGCTATGGCAACACCCTGCCGGAGCGTGAGCTGGACGAGCTGGCATCCCTGATCTATTACCCGGAGGAGGTCCTGCGGCGGCAGAAGCGGGAGTGTGAGGATTACGATGAATGGTCCCGGATCATGATCAACCGCCTGATCCCTGTGGTGCAGGAGGTAAACCATAAATATCCCCGGGCCCGCGTGGATTCGATGATCAGTAAAAAATTCCATTTTATCATTCAGGAGCTGCTGGGCTCAGCCGACGAGGGCAACAAGCAGGATTATCAGCAGGAGCTGATCACCGCCTCGGTGGAGACCGGGATCGGTGACGGCCTGATCACGAACCTCTGCTATCTGATCCAGCAGGTGGCAGTGGACAACCTGCATATCATCGGAGATATCTTCGACAGAGGTCCCGGCGCCAACAAGATCCTGGATGAGCTGATGTACCACCACGATGTGGATATCCAGTGGGGCAACCATGATATCGACTGGATCGGTGCTGCTGCGGGCAATCTGGTCTGCCTCTTCTCTGTGCTGCGCATCGCCATCAGCTACAACAACTTTGATATGCTGGAGGATGGCTACGGCATCAACCTGCGCGCGCTGGATGAATTTGCCGAGGAGGTCTACGGGAATGACCCCTGTACGGCCTTTATGCCGCATATCCTGGATGAAAACAAGTACGACCCGGTGGATCCGCTGCTGGCCGCCAGAATGCATAAGGCAGTGGCCATCATCATGTTCAAGCTGGAGGGGCAGCTGATCCTGCGCAATCCCGGCTATGGCATGGAGCACCGGCTGCTGCTGGATAAGCTGGACCTTGAAAAGAAGGTCCTGAAGATCTACGGGAAGGAATTCCCGCTGACCGATATGAACTTCCCCACTGTTGACCCGGCTGACCCCTATGCCCTGACCCGGGGAGAGCAGGAGCTGGTGGAGCAGATCGCCGCTTCCTTCCGGCATTCCGAGGCTCTGAACCGCCATATGGACTTTATCATGTCCCATGGCTCCATGTATAAGGCCATCAACGGCAACCTGCTCTACCATGGCTGTATTCCAATGGAGGCGGACGGCAGCTTTGCGAGTCTGACCCTTGGCGGCAAGGCCTACCGCGGCAAAGCCATGCTGGATGAGCTGGATGCCACAGTCCGTCAGGCTTACTATCAGCACAAACCGGAATGTGTGGATTTCCTCTGGTACCTGTGGTGCGGTGCCAAGTCTCCCCTCTTTGGTAAGGCGCGCATGACGACTTTTGAACGCTACTTTACCTCCAAGGACCTGCCGGAGCAGAAGCTGCTGCGTGACGAGCCCAAGAACCCCTATTATAAGCTCTACGAGCAGGATTCCACGGTTACGGCGATCCTGCAGGATTTCGGTCTTGACCCGGTGACCGGGCACATCATCAACGGGCATGTACCGGTCAAGAAGGGCGAAAATCCCATTAAGTGCGGTGGCAGACTCTTTGTCATTGACGGTGGCATCTCCAAGGCCTATCAGTCGACCACCGGCATTGCAGGCTATACCCTGATCTATAACTCCACCAGCCTGACACTGGCAGAGCACAGACCCTTCCAGAAGGCCACCGGACAGGCAACGGCACAGACCTTTACAAAGACCCGGATCGTGGAGCGGATGCCCCACCGGATCCTTATGGGAGAGACAGACATCGGTGAGGAGTACCGGGTAAAGATCGATGCCCTGCAGGAGCTGCTGAAGCTCTATCGTTCCGGCACGATCCGCCAGCAGAAGCAGGACTGATGCCCGGGCCCTGACAAAGAACAGCTATGAAAAGTGTCGCAGCAGGTAACTCTGCTGCGGCATTTTGGGCAAAAAACGGGCTTACCGAAAAACGGTAAGCCCGATCGTTTCAAACAGGACGGAAGCGCAGCCGGCAGGGGAAGAAGGTACGCTGCCTTACTTCTTGGCCTTGATGACCTTCATACGGTCAGCCTGCTTCAGGATGGATTTACGGATGCGCAGGGTCTTGGGAGTGACCTCCAGCAGCTCGTCGTCTGCCAGATACTCAAGGCACTGCTCCAGACTCATGACCTTCGGGGGGATCAGTCGCAGGGCCTCATCAGAACCGGAGGCACGGGTATTGGTCAGGTGCTTTGCCTTGCAGATGTTGACGTAGATATCCTCCATTCTGGGGCTGGAGCCGATGACCATGCCCTCGTAAACGGGGACGCCGGCACCGATGAAGAGGGTACCACGCTCCTGGGCATTAAAGAGACCGTAGGTGATGGATTCACCGGTCTCATAGGAGATCAGGCTGCCGGTACGGCGGCGCTGGATATCTCCGCGGTAGGGCTGATAGCTGTCAAAGATAGATGCCATGATGCCCTCGCCCTTGGTGTCGGTCAGGAATTCATTGCGGTAGCCGAAGAGACCACGGGAGGGAACCAGGAAGGTACACTTCATACGGGTGGTGCCCACAGGGGTCATCTCCAGCAGGTCGCCCTTGCGGGTGCCCATCTTCTCAATGACAGTGCCCATATAATCGGAGGGAACGTCCACGACCAGCTTTTCCATAGGCTCGCACTTGACGCCGTCAACCTCCTTATAGAGGACACGCGGGGGAGAAACCTGGAACTCATAGCCCTCACGGCGCATGGTCTCGATCAGAATGGAGAGATGCATCTCACCGCGGCCGGCAACAATGAAGGCATCTGTACCACCGTCCTCGGGCTCGGTGACACGCAGGGAAACATCCTTCATGAGCTCCTTCTGCAGCCGCTCACGGATCTGGCGGGAGGTAACATACTTGCCGTCGCGGCCGGCAAAGGGAGAATCGTTGATGGTAAAGGTCATTTCCATGGTGGGGGCGGAAATCTGAACAAAGTCCAGAGGCTCCACACAGGTGGGAACACAGATGGTATCGCCGATGGTGATGTCACCGATGCCGCTCATGGCGATGATGTTACCGGCGGTTGCCTCTGTGACAGGCACACGGGCCAGACCGTCGAACTGATAGAGGGAGACGGCCTTCATCTTCTTGGAGACCGCATCGGGGTCGTGATAGTTGCAGACCACGATCTCCTGATTCTGGCGGATGGTACCGCGCTCAATGCGGCCGATGGCAATTCTGCCGACAAAGTCGTTATAGTCGATGGAGGAGACCAGCATCTGGAAGGGCTCCTCAACATTGGCCTCAGGAGCCGGGATATACTCAAGGATGGTATCAAAGAGCGGCTTCAGGTCGGTGCCGACAACCTCGGGGGAATAGGAAGCGGTGCCCTGACGGCCGGAGCAGAAGAGCATGGGGCTTTCCAGCTGTTCGTCGGTGGCGTCCAGATCGATGAGAAGCTCCAGTACCTCGTCAATGACCTCCAGAATGCGCTGGTCGGGGCGGTCAATCTTGTTGACGACCACGATGACCTTATGGCCAAGCTCCAGAGCCTTGCTGAGCACGAAACGGGTCTGGGGCATGGGGCCCTCGGCAGCGTCAACCAGCAGGATAACGCCGTTTACCATCTTCAGGATACGCTCAACCTCGCCGCCGAAATCGGCATGGCCCGGGGTGTCTACGATATTGATCTTAGTATCGCCATAGGTGATGGCGGTATTTTTCGCGAGAATGGTGATGCCGCGCTCACGCTCCAGATCGTTGGAGTCCATAACGCGCTCGGTGACCTCCTGGTTTTCACGGTAGATACCGCTCTGCTTGAGCAGCTCATCCACCAGTGTGGTCTTGCCGTGGTCAACGTGCGCGATGATCGCGACGTTTCTGATCTTGTTGTCTACCAAAACGGGCAGCTCCCTTCCTATATATATTAAACCGTAATTTATGAATCACACAATTAACTATTTTAACATAGTGTTTTATGGATTGCAACCTGCAGCGGGAGAAATGCAGCGGAAAAAGCCTGAATTTTCAACAGGTTTCCGAAAAGAAGCTTCCTCCCGCGGCAGGGCGGGAGGAAGCGGGCTGCAGTGTGAAATTTCAATCCCGGGAGAGCCGGACAGCTGCTCAGCGTGTCAGGTCCCGGACATATTTATAGCGGTTGGTAATGATGCCGTTGGGAATGCATTTGATGATCTGGTCGGATTTCAGCACGGCAAAGGTGACCGCCGGGGGCATATGCAGCACAAAGGCACTGACGCAGGCGGCCGGGATGGTCCACAGCCACATGAAGAGGTTGTCGCACCAGGCGGCATAGGCGGTGTCTCCGCCGCCGGCAATGATACCGCCCTCACAGGGGAACTCATAGCAGCTGCCCACGGTGGTAACGCTGAGGATGATCAGGAACTGATTTGCCAGCCGTCTTGTCTCGTCCGAAAGGGTGTAGAGGTTCAGGATCGGGACACGGCAGACAAAGAGCAGAAGGGCAGAGAAGAGACCGAGGGCCAGAAAGGTCAGCTGCAGGGTCTGGGAATAGGGCTTCACCAGATCCATGCGGCCGCGGCCGATCGTCTTTCCGATGATCACAGAGGCGGCGGTTGCTGAGGACATGCCGAAGGTGGAAAAGAGCTGGAAGAGGACGGAGGCAACGCTGCTGGCTGCCAGAGTTTCCGCGCTGATGCGGCCCAGCACCGCGGTCTGCGCGCCCTGGGCTACGCCCCAGAGGGCCCCGCAGATCATCATGGGGGCAGCTGCCCGCAGATAGTCCTGCAGATAGCTGAACTCCAGCGGGATCAGGTGCTTTGGCCGCAGCTTCAGCTTCTTATCAAAGCAGAAGAGGTAGACCAGAATGATGATAAGCTCCACAAAGCGGCTGGTCAGGGTGGCGTAGGCCGCGCCCTGAATTCCAAGCCTGGGGCAGCCCAGATTGCCGAAGATCAGACAGTAGTTGATGCAGACGTTGATGATGATGGTGGTACCGGACATGACCGTTCCGATAAAGGAGGTCTGTACGCTGCGCAGGGAGGTCATCAGGGTGGCGGAGATGGCATAGACGATATAGGTCCAGCGCATGATGACAAGGTAGCTGCAGGCCTCGTCGATGACGGCTGTTTCATTGGTGAAAAGGCTGAGGATCTGACGGGGAGCCAGCGAGGTGGCAAGGCAGAAGATGACGCCCATCAGCAGGGTGAATTTGAGACCGAGGGAGATGATCCGCCGGATGGGCTCCGTTTCTCCCTTGCCCCAGTACTGGGCGCCCAGTACCGAGATGCCGATCCCGCAGCCGGAAACCAGCTGCTGCAGCACAAACTGGATCTGGTTGACCAGCGTCGCGCCGGACATGGCAGTTTCACTGAAGCGGCCCAGCATGAAATTGTCTGCCAGATTGACCGTCAGGGCCAGCAGAGACTGCAGGGCGATCCCCAGCAGCAGCGGAAAGAATTCCGCCAGCATGTTTTTACGTTCCTGTGCATAGGGCATGGCGTTAAGGCTCCTTTCCTTCACTAAGCTTCAGGGCCCCTGTGGGGCAGGTGTGGACACAGGCCGGCAGCAGGCCGGCGGCAACCCGGGCGGCGCAGCCGTCACATTTCGTGGCGGTCCCGGTGGAGGGACGCAGGGAGATGACGCCCAGCGGGCAGGCCGCGGCACAGCGGCCACAGCCACGGCAGGCCGCCTCATCCAGCAGGATATAACCGCTGTCCGGGTCCCGGCGGATGGCACCGACAGGGCAGGCCCGAAGACAGACGCCACAGTGAACACAGCCGGTGGATTTCCAGATCACACGGCCGTCGCTGACACGGCTTGTCATAAAGCGCAGGGGCTTCTGCCCGGCGGCAGTCTCAATGTCCCGCTGGTCCAGACAGGCCATCTGGCAGGCGCAGCAGCCGGTACAGTATTCAGGGTCAAAGACAATGCGTTTCATCAGTCGACAGCCTCCTTTCGGATCCGGCAGCGGATACAGCGGTAGCCCGGGAAGCCGGAATAGGGGTCCCGATGGTCAATGGTTAAGAGGGTGTTGGCATCCGCCTCCCGATAGCCATGATAGAGGCTGACCATACCGGGCAGCATGATGTCCGTTACATTGGCCGGCAGAGTGACAGAGCCTGCGGCGGTCTCCAGCCTTACAGTGTCTCCGCACCGGATGCCCAGGCTTGCGGCATCGCTGCTGCACAGGTCAAGGCTGGCCTCGGGACGCAGGGAACGGCTGGAGGCAACATCATGGAGCCGGGAATGCAGGCCGCCGGGGATCCGTATACCTGTAGACAGGATCAGCGGGTATTCCTCCGGGTCTGCGTCATCGGCGGAGGGACGGTAGGTGGGGAGAGAATCCAGTTCCGGGTCATTGAGCGCCCGGATCCGCAGGGAATCCAGCTCGAATTTTCCACTGGGGGTGGTAAAGGGATGAGTGCCCGGAGCAGAGAGTGTCAGGCCGGGGACCTTTACCGGAAGCTCCGGCGAAGCCTTCAGGGCGTCCAGATCAATGGGGGTATTGCGCAGCATATAGCGGATGCAGGTATCATGGTCGGAGGTGATCAGCGGGTCGGAAAGCCGCATCCGCTTCGCAAGCTCAATGATCACATCGTCATCCCGGCGGGCCTGCCCTAAAGGCGCCACAACAGGCCGGGTGTACTGGGCGTGACCGCCGCCGAATACCTTGAATTCGCCCCGTTCATAGCTGCTGCAGACCGGAAGGACGATATCTGCCAGCCTTGCGCTGTCGGTCATGAAGAGGTCCACATCCACATAGAAGTCCAGCCGGCGCAGGGCTTCCTCCATATCGCTGCTGCCCGGGAACATCCGGAAGTTCATGCCGTGGGCCTGCAGGGCGTGGATCTGGTAGGGATCTCCCTTCAGAATGGCCCGGGAAAGGTCACAGGCCTGCATTTCACCGATCAGCTTATGCCAGAGGGGGAAGCGGTCGCAGCCCACGGGTTTCGGCTGGCCACTGGGGTAGAGCTCCACCGAAAATTCAGGCTCCAGTGTGGAAAAGCCGCCCATGGAGTGGGCATAGGTCAGGGGCGTGGGGATCATGCCGCCGGGGCGGTCGTAGCTGCCGGTAATGGCGCACAGGGCCATGACGGCACGATGATTCTGCATGCCGTTTTTAAAATGGACCAGTGCGGCATTGGAGGGGTTGATGGCCAGCGGGCGGTTCTCTGCGATCATGGCAGCGGCTGCCCGGATCTGCTCCGGGGTCAGGCCGGTGATCTCAGCGGTGTATTCCGGTGTAAAGCGGCTGACATAGTCCCGGTAGGCCTCAAAGCCGTAGACGTTCTGCCGGATATAGTCATGATCGATGGCATCAAGGCGGATGAGCTCGTTGCCGAGTCCCAGGGCCAGAGCCCCGTCGGTGCCGGGCTTCACCCGCAGATAAAGGTCCGCGTGGGCAGAGGCCGGGGTGATGCGCGGGTCGATGATGATGACCTTCATGCCCCGCCGGTGGTTGGCCTGCAGGCCGTTGTTCATCAGGTAGCCGGAGATGCCGGGATTGCAGCAGACACCCAGAAAGACTCCCGCGTGGCCCAGATCCGGCTGTACCATTTCGGCACCGGTGGCGCACTGCCAGGACATGATGGTGGAGGTAAAGCAGGAGGAGGACTCGCTGCCGTAGTTTACGGAGCCGAAGGCATAGGCATAGCGCTGCAGGAAGGGACGGTACCATTTTTCGTAGCCGGAATAGAAGGCGCAGGCGCTGGGACCATATTTTTCGCGGGTATCCAGCAGCCGACGGGCAATCTCATCCAGCGCTTCATCCCAGCTGATGGGGGTGAATTCGCCGGAGCCTTTAGGGCCGCTGCGCTTTAAGGGGGTCAGGATCCGGTCCGGCCGGTAGAGGTAATCCCGGGCGGCAAGGCCGCGGGCACAGAGCTTTCCGTGATTGGTGGGGTGGGCATCGGTGCCCTCTACCTTGATGATCTTCCCGTCCTTTACATAGCAGGTAACCCCGCAGTGGGGGCCGGGGGCGCAGATATCACAGAAGGTGTTGTGCAGGGTAATGCCGGTATCATCGCCGGGCAGCTTGCCGGAAAGACGTTCAGCCTGTGTCATGTTAAGCACGCTCCTTCAGAACATGGTCATTTCCTTCAGATAGCAGTATAGCATATCGCGGTCAGGATTTCCACAGGCAGTGTCTCACATGACAGACAGGGCTTCTTTCCGGTGGAAAACGGCAGTGGGATATGCTATAATAATATATCCGCGGCATTTTGGGCGGGCCATGGTGACGGCCTGCGGGCTGCGGAAAAAGACCTGAAGAAATCTGGTGACACACCAATGGAATATATCAGTGAAAGCTATGATATTGCCGTCATCGGTGCCGGCCATGCCGGAATTGAGGCAGCGCTGGCTGCGGCAAGGCTGGGGCTCAAAACGGTGATCTTCACGATCAATCTGGACGCGGTGGGCAATATGCCCTGTAATCCTGCCATCGGCGGTACCGGCAAGGGCCATCTGGTCCGTGAGATCGATGCCCTGGGCGGCGAGATGGGCCTTGCGGCCGACCGGGCCTGCATCCAGTTCCGGGTACTGAACCGGGGCAAGGGACCTGCGGTGCACTCCCTGCGGGCCCAGGCCGACCGGCGCAGATATCAGGAGCTGATGAAGCATACCCTTGAGACCCAGGAAAATCTGGAGCTGAAGCAGGCCATGATCACGGAGCTCCGGGTGGATGAAGCCGGCGCGGTCTGTGCCGTGGTGACCCGGCTCGGTGCGGTGCATCCGGTAAAGGCGGCCATTGCCTGCACCGGCACCTATCTTGACAGCCGCGTGATCACAGGCGAGGTCTTCTATTCCTCCGGCCCGGATGGCATGCATGCGGCGGAGGGGCTGGCGGATTCCCTGCGGGCCCTGGGCCTGCGGCTGCGCCGCTTCAAGACCGGTACACCGCCCCGTGTCAACCGCCGCAGTGTGGACTTTTCCAAAATGGAGATCCAGCCGGGCGATGAGGTGCCGGTACCCTTCAGCTTTACCACAAAGCAGATCCCGGAGAACCGGGCAGTCTGCTACCTGACCTATACCAACGAGGAGACCCACCGGGTGATCCGTGAGAACCTGCACCGCAGCCCCCTCTATTCCGGCGTGATCGAAGGCATCGGTCCCCGCTACTGCCCCAGTATTGAGGATAAGATCGTGCGCTTCCCGGATAAGCAGCGGCACCAGCTCTTTCTGGAGCCCTGCGGCCTCTCCACTGACGAGATGTACATTCAGGGCTTTTCCTCCTCTCTGCCGGAGGATGTGCAGCTGCAGATGATGCACACCATTGCGGGACTGGAGCATGCCGAGATGATGCGCCCGGCCTACGCCATTGAATATGACTGCGTCGATCCCACCGAGCTGCTGCCCACGCTGGAGAGCAAGAAGATCCCGGGCTTTTACGGGGCCGGCCAGTTCAACGGCTCCTCCGGCTATGAGGAGGCCGCGGCACAGGGACTGGTGGCCGGCATCAACGCGGCACTGAAGCTGCTGGGCCGGGAGCCCATGGTGCTGCAGCGGTCCGATGCCTATATCGGTACCCTGATCGATGACCTTGTGACCAAGGGCACGAATGAGCCCTACCGCATGATGACCAGCCGTACCGAATACCGGCTGATGCTGCGGCAGGACAATGCGGACCGGCGGCTGTCCGGCATCGGGCACCGGGTCGGCCTGATCTCCGACGAGCGCTGGGAGCGGGTGCAGGAGAAGTACCGGCTGGTGGAGCAGGAGGCAGAACGTCTGGAGCACTGTGGTGTGCCGGAGACCCCGGAGCTGAACGCTTATCTGGAGGCAAACGGCACCGTAGCGGTAAAGGGCTCTGCCCGTATGGCGGATCTTGTACGCCGCCCGCAGCTGACCTATGACGGGCTTGCGCCCTTTGATCCGGAGCGCCCGGCGCTCCCTGCGGATATCCGTGAGGAGGTTGAGATCCAGGTCAAATATGCCGGCTATATCCGCCGGCAGCTGAAGCAGGTAGAGCAGTTCCGCAAGGAGGAGGGCCGCCTGCTGCCACAGGACATTGATTATAACGAGATCACGGGCCTGCGTCTGGAGGCCCGGCAGAAGCTGCAGGACATCCGGCCCCTGAACATCGGACAGGCCTCCCGGATCTCCGGTGTCAGCCCGGCGGATCTGGCAGTGCTGATGGTATGGCTGGAGCTGCAGCGCAAAAATAAGACGGCCGACACGGCCGGGGAGGTGCAGGCCTGATGTTTTATGATACCCACGCCCATTTTGACGATGAGGCCTTTGATCAGGACCGGGACAGTCTGCTCCTGAGTATGAAGGATTACGGCGTTACCCTGATCAACAACATCGGCTGTGACCTGCCGTCCTCTCAGAGGTCCATCGCGCTGGCAGAGAAATATCCCTTTGTCTACGCGGTGGTCGGGCACTGGCCGGGCAACACCTGTTATATGAATGAAGAGACGCTGGAGGCCTACCGGGCCATGGCGGCACATCCCAAGGTGCAGGCCATCGGCGAGATCGGGCTGGACTATCATTACGATGATACTCCCCATGATGTTCAGCAGTACTGGTTTGACCGGCAGATGGAGCTGGCGGATCAGGTGGGGCTGCCGGTGGTGATCCACGAGCGGGAGGCCCATGAGGATGGCCTGAAGATCGTGAAGAAATGGGCGGATAAGGTCCCCGGCGTTTACCACTGCTATTCCGGCAGCGCCGAGATGGCAAAGGAGATCATCCGCCTGGGCTGGTATATCAGCTTTACCGGCGTGCTGACCTTTAAAAATGCCCGCCGCGCGCTGGAGGCTGTGTCCGTGATCCCCCGGGACCGTATCATGATCGAGACCGACTGCCCCTATATGGCACCCGTGCCCTACCGGGGTAAGCGCAACCACTCCGGCTATGTACCCAAGGTGGCAGAGAAGCTGGCGGAGCTCTGGAACGTCAGTCTGGAGGAGGCCGCCCGCATCACCATGGAAAACGGAAAACGCTTCTACCGGATCCCGGACGAAAGCACCGGGACCGCATCTGAAAGGGGAATGCCCTTATGAAAGCGCTGGATTCCGCACTGGCAGTCCTGATCCTGGCCTTTCTTGCGATCCGCTACCTCTGCAGGGCGGCCGGCAATGCCTCGCCGGACCTGATGGAGCAGCTGGAGCAGGATGATCTGGATGATTATGTAAGGCTTATGATGATGGATGAGGACCATGCTCCGGATGAGGAGCCATGACCTGCCGGACAGAATAAAAGAGAAGCTGTGAAATATAAGAAGAACCGCACCGGACAATGCATGCTGCAGTCCGGTGCGGTTGTGCTTTTTGGGAAAAGAGGCATGCCACCGGAGAGAAGCTGGCACAGAATTGCGAAGATGCTGTCCATAGGCCTTATCTGGATAGTCTGGATGAATATATTTATGTCGAAAACATAATAACTCTGTATATATTTTATAGAAACTATGGTATAATGAAGGAGTATTACCCGGCAAAATGTTGACTGCACACAGCGTGCAGTCATACTATAAATAAAATACCAACCTCGCGGAACGCGGAAGTTACGCGGATACTATGAACGGGGGAACTTGTAATGGCAAAAATCAAGATCATCAGCAATCCCTATGCAAAAGAAATTACCTATCAGAAATGGCAGGAGGGCGCTCAGGTCTGGTCGACGATCGACTATAACAGCAACCCGAACAGCAGACTACTGCGGGAGAGCTGTACCCACGGCTTTTTCACACTGATCGCCGCGAATACGGTTGACACCATCATCGAAGAGTACCGTGATGATCAGGGCCCCATAGAGCTTGTCTTTGAGGGAACCTCTGATGAGTACAATGAGCTTTCACAGATCTGCGAAAGTGAAAGCTATGCGCAGGAGGTCCTTCTGCGCAGGTCGGAAAGCTATCTTGAAAACGCCAGAGATATTCTTCCAGTGATCAACCGGGTATTTAAGGATTCTATCTCGCCACTGGTATCGGTCAGTGTGCGGAACCGGAGCCGCATTGAAAAGGACCTGAACCGATTTGCGGAAGCGGCCAATGATATTGTGCCGGTCTGTGTGATGGGCAATTACTCAACAGGAAAGTCCTCCTTTATCAATGCACTGATCGGCAGCGAGATCCTGCCTACCGGTGATGTGCCGGTAACCGCGAAGATCTACCGGATCGAACGGTCTATGTATGATGACAGGGCCTATATCCGCTTTGATTATTTTGATGAACCTGCGGAGCTTCGCTTTGATGAAAGAAGCTGGCGTCTGACGCCCAGTCATGCCGGTTCCCTGTTTGCAGAGCAGCTGTCCGCTGCACTGGATGCGCCGGAGCTGAGGACGATTACCGACCGGATCCGGCGTGCACTTGAGATCATTAACAGCTTTGAGGACGCAACCCCGGATGTGCAGGAAATCTCTGACCTGATCTCGCTCGAGGTCCCCTTTGGCGCTGCGTCCTGCGGTTTCACCGGCGGGGACTTTGTCGTGTTTGATACGCCGGGCTCAAATTCTGCCTCCAACGTGAATCACGCTGAAGTACTGCAGTCTGCCATGCAGAACATGACAAACGGGCTTCCGATTTTTGTGACGGAATATGATAAGCTTGACAGCACAGATAATGAGGCGTTGTATCACAGACTTTTGAGTATGGACGAGCTGGACAGTGCCTTTACCGCGATCGTTGTAAACAAGGCAGACGCGTCCTCCCTGCCCAAGAAGGGCTTTACACCGGCCGACCGGGAGCAGCTCCTGAATCTTGCAGTACCGCGCCAACTCTATTCAGACGGCATCTTTTTTGTTTCCTCAGTGATGGGCCTTGGGGCCAAGACGGACGGCGAATTTTTTGACGATCACTGCGCGGAAATCTTCGAGGACCAGGAACGCAAATATTCCGATCCGGACTCCCGCTTCTATAAACAGCTCTACAAATACAATGTACAGCCGGCACCTTTGAACGCCTATGCAAACGCGGACGCGGAGGCCTGTAAGGATTTGCTGTTTGCCAACAGCGGCCTTTATTCCGTTGAGCGGGAAATCCGGAATTTCGCCCTGAGATTTTCACCCTATAATAAGAGCACTCAGGCCTGTCGATTCCTGGATAAGGTCATTGCGGTGACGGAGGAGGAGCTGGAACAGCAGCGTCAGGAGGGCGAAGAGAGCCGGAAACAGCTGGAAGAAAAGCTTGCTACGGATAAGCTTGCCCTGATCAAACAGGTCGAAGAAGTCAGCAATGAGCAGGAGCAGACCTTCGTTGCCGGATATCCTACCCTGATGCAGGCTCCGGTCGGTCAGGCTATGCAGGCCTATGACGAGGATGTGTTCCGTATGTGGCAGGCGGAGCTGGTGCTGGAGCAACAGAGCGAACAGGCGCTTGATGCACACCGGGAGGAACTGAAGCAGAGCCGTGATGCCCTTGGCAGTAATCTGAAGGAGAACCTCAGGATGGCAGTAAGGAGCCGCAAGCTGGCAGACCTTAAAAATCTCGGTAGCACCCTTATGGATGATGCGAAGAATACCCTGAATCAGACATCCACGCTGCTGGATACCCAAAGAGAGATTGACCGGGTTGCAGCAGATAAACTGCTGGATCGTGCCAAAAATGATTTTAACGACCGGGCGGCCTCCGCGCAGACAGAACTGGACGCGGAATCCAGGCGCTGCTGGGAGAACTATTGCCAGGAACTGAAGAACGCACTGCTGGCGGTGATCGCGGGTGCGGAGGTCCTGACAGAACAGCGTCGTGCGGAGCTATCGGAGATCATCATTACCTACACCAGTATCACCTTTGATGCCGGAACAGACAGCCTGTTTGTGATGGACAACTTTAAGAGACGCTTTACCCTGAAGAACATCCTTGTGGGGAATAACGATGTCCTGAACATTGAATATCTGCAGAAGAGCTATAACGAGGCGTTGGCCTCTGCTGTTGATGAGATCCGGAGCTCCATTGCGAAAAGTCATGAAGACAGCTTCAAGAACTGGCTGGAGGCACTGGTTGGAACCATCACGCGCAATATCGTCTCCTACAGCCCGGAGCTGAGCCGGCTCAGTGATGAGATTGAAGCGGCAAAAAGAGAGGTCCGGAATCTGGAGAACAGAATGACGCGACTGGCCGAATATAAGGCACAGATTACGGATATGATGGCATGGAAGCAGTAAGCAATTTATAATCTGCACCATATGGAGGTAGGTTCATTATGGGTGTAAAATCACTGGTCAAGCGGGTAGCGGCAAAGGGCGCCGACAGGATCGCAAAGCTGTCGGTTCTGAGTCCGGAGCAGCTGGAAACAATGAATAAGAACCGCGAAGCCTATTTAAGCGAACAGCCGGACCCCGAGGATACAACGGCGGAGGAGCTGACCAGCAGGCTTCTGGCGGCCAGCAGTGTGGAGATCTACAATGCCTATCTGCCGCAGCTCCATGAATTCTATGTGCCGGTGGACCATACCATGGAATACGGAGATGCCTTCCGGCCGGCGAATAATATCCGCTATTTCAATATTACCAAATGGGTGACGGACAAGCGTGAAAACAGCCTTGAAAAGCTGGTAAATGTGTATGCGGTCCTGGCAAATGAGGACTGCAACATTGCGCTGGTGTTCAACAGGACCTGTACCGCCACAGAGGTATATCTTGCGGTCGCAAATCTGAAAAATGATGACAGCAATGTAGATGCCGAGAACTATCGCAGCCGGCTGGAGGATGCGATCCGGGGCAATTTCCCGGGTGCGGAATGGAAGCGGGGCAATGGTGTCGGAACCCTGCCCTGCCTGAATAACAGTAAAAAATATTCCGTGGCGACAGCCTCCAATGTCCCGGCAGAAAAATCCGAGAAATTTGTCAGCCAGACCATAGAAAAGCTGCTGGACGGGATCATTCCGGACAGCCGCTACCGGGAATATACGATCATCCTTCTGGCAACGCCCATCCGGGATGTGGCAGAGCGGAAATTCCGGCTGGCGGAATTTTACACGGCACTGGCACCCTATAACGCCTGGCAGAAGCAGTTTACCTTCAACGAGAACATGGGCTCAAGCTCCATGGCGGAATTCGGGGTGAACGTGGGCGCCAGCGCCGGAGTACAGAACGGTGTGAACCAGTCGAAGACCCAAACCACCGGCGAGACGGATTCCAAATCCGATACGGTGACGGATTCCGACTCGCAGGCGGCTACGGATACGAAAGGCAACTCCGTGACGGACAGCAACAGCCAGTCAGAGACGGATTCTATCAGCAGCACCGACAGTACGGCCCTTGGCCAGACGGAAAGCCAGAGCAACACCCAGACAAAGGGGCGCAACAGCTCCTATACCGATACCAACAGCAAAACCGATACGGCGTCCAGCAACACCACAAATACCCGAGGCTACAGCACCAATGAGAGCGAGACGGATAATATCAGCACTACGATTGGTGTAAATGGTTCGGTCGAAATTCCAAAAGTATTAGAATTAGGTGCAAATATATCTACCACAACCGGCCATTCAAGCACCGCAGGTACAGGCACCAGTGCGTCCAACGCGTTTTCAGAGGGGACCTCTACTGCCCAGTCTGTCAGTAACGCGGCCAGCTATGGGACCAATATCTCCAATGCGGCCACCTCCGGCACTGCACAGAGCCTGACGAAGAGCACAGCCGAGACCACAGCCAGTGCCCTTGCTCAGTCAACCAGCCGTGCAGTCGCAAACAGCACCAGCCGCGCGGTTTCCAATACCGTGGGCCATTCTGTTGCCCAGACCCTGGGGCGCGCAGTATCGAAATCCGTCTCCAGTACGGCCGGCACCTATAAGGGGATCAACCTGGGCACAAACTTTGGCGCAAACTTTGCGCGCTCATCAACGGTTTCTGTCAGCGTCGGCAAGAGCGAGGGCATCACGCAGTCCTTTACCAACTATACGATCAAGCGGACGTTGGAAATCCTTGAGGAGCAGATGAAGCGTCTGGAGGAAAGTGACGCGCTGGGCATGTGGGATTTTGCGGCCTATGTACTCAGCGAGGATATGAATGTGGCCAGCAATGTCGCCCACTCCTATCTGGCCCTGACCCAGGGAGAAAAATCCTATGTTTCCAATACTGCGGTCAATCTCTGGCGTGGCGATATGGGGGATGACAGTCAGGACGCCTGGGAGATCAGCAGCTACCTGCGGGACCTGCGGCACCCGGTCTTCGGTTTAAACCCCAATATCACGAAGGAGCTGCCCTTTATGAACGTCTACCCGGCAACGGTGACGGCAGCAACAAGCCTGTCCGGAAAGGAGCTTGCCTATTCCCTGAACTTCCCCCAGAGGTCCGTTTCCGGCCTGCCGGTCATGGAGTGCGCCGAATTCGGCCGAAACATTGTAACCTACGACGGGGCACGCTCGGCCCAGGCACAGCTGGAGCTGGGGCAGGTTTTCCATATGAATCATACGGAAGCAATCCCGGTGAGCCTGGCAAAGCAGTCACTGGCCTCACATACCTTTATTACCGGCAGCACCGGTTCGGGTAAGAGCAATACGGTCTACCAGCTGCTGGAGGAAGCGCTGGATCAGGAACTGAGCTTTCTGGTGATCGAGCCGGCGAAGGGTGAGTACAAGCATGTCTTCGGTACCCAGAGTGACGTGGCAGTCTACGGAACCAATCCGGCCCTGTCGCAGCTCCTCCGGATCAACCCCTTCAGCTTCCCGGACGGGGTACATGTGTTTGAGCATCTGGACCGACTGACAGAGCTGTTCAATGTCTGCTGGCCGATGTACGCGGCCATGCCGGCGGTCCTGAAAAACGCCATGGAAAAGTCCTATGAGGACTGTGGCTGGAACCTGACAGCATCCACAAATGAATTTGGGACTGACCTCTATCCGACCTTTGCGGATGTGGCGCGTAATATCCGCACGATCATAGACAACAGTGAATATGACGCCGAAAATAAGGGCGCCTATAAGGGCTCCCTGCTGACCCGCCTCCAGTCCCTGACCAACGGCATCAATGGCATGCTGTTTACATCGGAGGAGCTGACGGCAGAGGAGCTGTTTGACCGTAATGTGGTGATCGATCTGAGCCGGGTTGGCTCCAGTGAAACAAAGTCCCTGATCATGGGCATGCTGGTGCTGAAGCTTCAGGAGCACCGTATGAGCAGCAGCACGGGCATGAATGTGCCGTTGAAGCATATTACCGTGCTGGAGGAGGCCCATAACCTGCTGAAGAAGACGTCCTCCGAGCAGCCTGCCGAAGGGGCAAACCTGCAGGGAAAGAGCGTCGAAATGATCGCCAATGCCATTGCGGAAATGCGCACCTACGGCGAGGGTTTTGTGATTGTCGACCAGGCCCCCGGACTGCTGGACATGGCAGCAATCCGCAATACCAATACAAAGATCATCATGCGACTCCCCGACCAAAGTGACCGGGAGCTTGTGGGCAAGGCAGCGAATTTAAGCGATGACCAGATCACGGAGCTGGCCAAGCTGCCCTGCGGTGTGGCAGCAGTCTATCAGAACGAGTGGGTGCAGCCGGTGCTGTGCAAGGTTGCACGTTATGAGGATCGGGGCCGGGTCTGGACCTACAGGCGGGAGACAGTGGAAGCCGGACCTGATGCAACGGCTGTGGAGAGCTGTATCATGATCGCGGACCTCATCAGTAAGGGCGTTGCGCTGGACCGTGAGCTGGTCCTGACAGATATTCGGGACACACTTCTAAAGCGCGGAGTGTCGGCAGTAAATCAGGTCGCGATCATGCGGATGCTGATCCGACCGCCAAAGCAGCTCCGCATGACAAAGCTTGCACCCATCGTAGACGCACTTTTCCCGGAGGTTACCGATTCGGTAAAGAATGCCTACAGTGAAAATAACGATCCCGAAATCTGGACCGAGGAGGCCGAAGCAGCCCTGAAACAGCTTGTCGGCTTTGTTCCGGATGACCAGACCAGAAGAGATATCATTCAGGGCATCATGACCCATTACCTGCTGAACGTGGAAGGCAATATGAATGCGCTTGAAAACTGGAGCAAGAGAGGTGGCTTGCGATGAGTCTGGAAAAAATGAAAACCGAAACGCCGGAGACTGGCGCGAAGCAATCTGGAGAAAGTAAGCCGTTTGATCCGGATGCGAGGATCAGGCCCAATGAGACAAAGCAGGAGTCAGCAGAAAATAAAGCCTTTGATCCGGATCAGAAGCTGGATCCGAGCAAGCAGTTTGACGATGGTGATATGCGATATGATGATAATCACAAGGCATACCGGAGCGGGAACGAGCTGCTGCCAAACAATACCTATGAAATACATGGATATACATATGAAACAGACGAAAAGGGACGGATCATTTCTGCCGAGGGGAAGCTGACATTAAAGCCCGAGGGGCAGGATAAGAAAACGATTAAAGATTCTAAGGAAACGATTGGTCACGGTGACCAGCTTGAGACTGATGACCGTGGGCATCTGATTGCGGACCAGTTTAATGGGTCCAATGGCATGGAAAATATTGTGGCGCAGGATGCAAAGATCAATCAGGGGGATTATAAAAAATTGGAAAATCAGCTTGCAGATTGTGTGAAGCAGGGTGATGATGTACGGGTGAAAGTTGAGCCGCAATACACCGGAGACTCGTACAGGCCGGATTCAATAGCTTATACCTACAGCATAAATGGAGAGACCAATGTACGGATATTCCCGAACGAAAAGGAGTGATAACATGGAAAAAAAACTTTATCAGGCTCTTTATGAGACACTGAGCGATGTACTGCCGACAGGCTGGAAGCGGATTGTCTATTATGCGCAATATTTTGAAGGTAGCTATAGCATGAAGTATTATGTTGATAGTGGGAATGGAAAGTATATCGACTGCTTTTCGCTGGGAATTGGCAAAAAAGAAATTATAGATGTTTTTATTAAAATGGACAAATTGATTGCTGAGGAACGTGCGCACCTGCCTGAAAAAAAGAAATGGACTGTAATGACTATGTCAATCAATGAAAAAGGCCGGTTTAAGGTCAATTATGATTATGAAGATATAAGTGACAATACGATTTCCTATACACGCGAATGGAAAAAGAAATATCTTGTCTGAGAAATACCTTTCAAACAAGCAGCCTATTTATGACAATCCCCCTGAATCGCGCGATTCAGGGGGATTGTGCGTTACAAAATGAGAGTGAAGTGCCCTGACGAAAGATTAATTATCCAGTTCATATCCGATATAGCCGCCACCAACGCTGCTACCGGACTGATTATAAATTATGTTTACTGTGAGCCTGCCGGTCTGGGTAGAGACAATCTTGCCTTCATAGGTTTCATAGACGGTAAATGCTTCATAAGCGTAAATGGTCCAGAGATCGTTCTCTTCATCATATTCAGGTGCGCTGTATTCCAGGCTGTCTTCATCATATGCAACGTCTACACTCATTTTGGAGGTGTCTATATCGCTGTCTGAGAAAATGTAATCGAACTTCCTGTCCAGCAGCTCCTCCTGAAATTCCAGGGATACGGTTGTTTCGGCACCGATCAGCTTGAATTTAAGGTCAGTTGCATAGTCAGATTCTTCCACAGGACATGCAGGGGTAGCTGCTGCTGTGCTCCGGTTATTGCTGGTGGGGATTGTCTGGCTGTCTGATTCCTTTGCCCAGTAAATAGTCAGTTCATCATCGGTATCCTCCATCCGGATAAAATCACCGATGTAAGTCATGCTCTCATCACCTACATTGACAGATGTACCGCTGGCAGACCAGAGCGAGACGCCGTGCTGACCGGCAAGCTCAAGATATACAGTTCCTTCGCTTTGAAGGATCATTTGCCCATAAAAATCAGTATCCGATAATATATTCAACTGGTCAACCGTAAGGTAATAACCATTTTTTTTAATCAGACTGATCTCCCAGGCCCCGGTCAGGTCACCTTCTTCTGGGATTTGTGGCGTTTCACTGATTGTGGCCAGTCCATCTTTACCGTTGGGGTTGTACATAAAATCGGTGTCATCAGGGAGCTCCTGAGAGTTAGAGATTTTTTTCCAGCAAAGAGCAATCCCATCCGATGCTAAGCACAGATAATCCGCTTCACGGCTGAAAGTGTCATCATCTACATAGATATCGGTATCGGTTTTGTACCAGCTTGACCAGGAGGCTTCACCAAAAAGATTGAGGTATACAGTTCCATTGTCTTTAAACAGTATGTAACAGCCAGTGGGATCGTCAGTCTCCATGAAAACGTTTAATAGTTCTATTGTAAAAGGTACATCGTTTACCTCAAGAGTAGTCATGACCCAAAGACCCGGAATTTCATCAGGATTTACTTCCTGCGGTTCATTAGAGGGTTCCGCGGTGGGGTCCACAGAGGGTTCCGCAGTGGGCGCAACAGTGGCCTCCGGGGTGGCTTTTGGGGTAGCAACGGTTTTTCCGGGCTGGGCTTCGGCTATTTCAACAGGTGCGGTAGCTGTAACTTCTGGCTGGGATGTTCCGATTGCTTCGGCTACAGATGATGGAGAGCCTGCGCCGCAGGCAGACAGCCACAGCAGGATCAACAGGGCGGCTGCCGGTAGAAAGTATTTTTTAAACATAGGTCATGCTCCTTTGCAGTGTGACAGCGTGTAATAAAAATAAAGAATTGCAGCCGGTCCCGGGCCGGGACCGGCTGCAAAAGCTCCGGGATTCAGTGCTTTATGGATTTTTCGTTATCACCCGTTACGGCAGCCAGAGCTGGGCCTTGGAGGCCACATAGCCGCCCTGGAAGGTGACATTGCAGTTGCCCAGACCGTTTGCGGCATACCAGACATAGAGCTCGGTCTTATAGGCGGCGATCCCGATATCCACCTGGGAGAGCAGCTCACCCTCCGTTCCGAAGAGCGCTACTACATCCTTGTAGGTCATGGAGGTGGTGATCTTATTGAAATTCTCCAGCGTGACCAGAGATTCGAATTCCTCGGTGCTCATGACCTCACCGCAGACGCTGCAGTGGGTTGCACGGATGCCGGGCTCCTTGCCGGAGGGCTCCTGGATCACTACATAGTTACCGTCGTCGGTATGGCCCTTTGCGTCACTTTCGCCGCTGTAGACATAGCCGCAGACATCGCAGGTGCCCTCATAGCTGCCGGGCTCTGTACAGGTGGCTGCCTTTGTGACGTTCCAGCTGCTGAAGGTGTGCTCCTCACTGACCGGGATCCGTTCGGTGACCTCCTCACCGCAGATGCCGCAGGTGGCGGTCTGAAGGCCCTCCTCGGCACAGGTGGCTTCCTTGATCACAGTGGCCTCCAGCAGGTTGTGGCCTGCAGCCTCACCCTCCGTCCTGCCGCAGCGGCTGCAGGTCTTTGGCTCCGTGCAGGTGGCCCCGGTCCAGCTATGCCCCAGTGCCTCGCCCTCCGTTTTGCCGCAGCGGCTGCAGGTTTTCGGCTCTGTGCAGCTGGCCTCAACCCAGTCATGGCCCAAAGGGCTGCCCTCGGTTTCCCCGCAAAGGGTGCAGACCTTTGCCTCCGTGCAGCTGGCGTCAGTCCAGCTGTGGGCCAGAGTGCTACCCTCAGTCGCGCCGCAGACGCTGCAGGTTTTTGGCTCCGTGCAGGTGGCCTCGTTCCAGGTGTGGCCCAGAGCCGGGGTAACGGCCTCGCCGCAGGCCTGACATACGCCCGCTTCCGTGCAGGTGGGGCCGGTGACCTCCTTATGGCTGCAGGCGCAGCCGCTCAGCAGGGCCACTGCAAGCAGCAGACCGGCCGACAGGGCGGTGATCGATCGTTTCTTCATTGTCCTCAATCCTCCGTTTGTTTGATCTCATTTGCCAGCATGGTGATAATATTGTCCAGCTCGGTCCGGGTCTGCAGCAGGGCCTGCATACGCTCCTCCAGCTGCTGCTTCCGCCGGGCAGGGGGTGCCTCCAGCAGGGGTCCGATCTCCTTCAGCGCAAAGCCGTATTGCTGATAGCGCCGGATCTGCGCGATGCGCTCCCGGGCAGCGGGGTCATAGAGCAGATAGCCGTGCTTGGTCCGGCCACTGGGCCGCACCAGACCGTGTGCTTCATAGCCCTGAACCGCCCGGCGTGAAATGTTCAGGGATCTGCATAGTTCATTCAGTGTCATATCGTCTCTCATTCGTGGTGTGCTTCTCCTTCCATCTTGAAACTGCACGCAACGTGCAGTCAAGGGTTATTTTGCCCTGTATGGGCAGAAGCAGACGCCCGGGGCTCCGGTCGTGGCAGGCGTATTTGAAAGGAGCGCCGGTGTGGCGCAGACAGGATAGAAGTGGAGAAATCCAACGCGCTACCGGGACGGCGGTGCCCAACGGGCCTGCTTCATAAGAAGCGCTGTAAAAATTACGAATGCGCGTGAATGCGCGTGAATGCGCGCGCAAAAATCCCTCCGACAAAATTTTGCCGGAGGGAAGATTCCTGCGAAGAAACGGATATTTTATGCTATAATAAAGGTACATTCCCTGCAGGGCCGGGGGCGCGGCGCGGAAGGATGCCTGCGCAGGGCAGGACGGAAGGCTGCCGGCCATGGCCCGGGACCGGAATCTGAACCGGAACCGGAAAAAACGGCTGCAGGGAATATGAAAAGGAGTGTTTTTTATGACCAGAGCAGAACTTGCAAAATATATTGACCATACCCTTCTGAAGCCCAACGCCACGGCAGCACAGATCGAAAAGCTGTGTGCCGAAGCGCGCGAGAACCACTTTATGTCTGTCTGCGTAAATTCCGGCCGTGCCGCACAGGCGAAGGAGCTGCTTGCGGGCTCGGATGTAAAGCTGTGTGTTGTGGTTGGTTTCCCGCTGGGCTGCAGCGTTACCAAGGCGGCCGAGGCAAAGGCCATGGCAGAGCTGGGCGCCGATGAGGTGGACATGGTGCTGGATGTCGGCCGGGCAAAGGACGGCGACTGGGCCGGCGTCGAGGCGGATATCGCGGCAGTCCGTGCTGCCTGCCCCGGACAGACCCTGAAGGTCATCATTGAGACCTGCCTGCTGACCGATGATGAAAAGGTAAAGGCCTGCCAGGCGGCCTGCAACGCAAAGGCAGACTTTGTCAAGACCTCTACCGGCTTCTCCACCGGCGGTGCCACCGCAGCGGATGTTGCCCTGATGAAAAAATCTGCAGGCGGCCTGAAGGTCAAGGCCTCCGGCGGCATCCACAGCTATGAGGAGGCTATGGATATGATCAATGCCGGTGCCGACCGCATCGGTGCCAGTGCGGGCATTGCCATCCTTGCCGGGCTTCAGGCCTGAGAAGGGGCCCGGCGCCTGCCGGAAAGGCGGAAGGGCGGAAGGGCGAAAATCTGCAGATGCACAGATAAAAAAACACTCCCTGCGGAGTAGCAGTAAACTGCTTTCCGTCAAAGGGAGTACAAACCTATAGAAAATTTCATGGCACTCTAGTACCCTGGGACCCTGTAAGCTTGCCTTGTGAGCGTACAGGATCCCAGGACTTTTTATACCCGAAAATGGAGCTGCGCACATTTACACCGGAAATCTTCCGGACCGGGGAAAAGACTGCAGTTGCGCATGAGCTTCCGGGGCTTACAGATCTGCGGCGGGGTCGGGGGACGTGATCTGATTTAAATAGTTCTGAATCACAGCAATGCTGTCCGGACGGTCCAGCCATTGCTCCAGCGCCGTAGGAGACGGCCTGCCTGCATCGTGCCGTGGTGTGCACTCGCATTTCCGGCGGTATTCTCCCACGCTGCAGCCCATCTGCTGCTTCATGATGCGGCTGAGATATTTGGGATCAGAGAAGCCCACACGCAGGGCGATATCCAATTGGGAAAGCTCCGACTGCCCCAGCAGCGCGATCGCACGTTCAAACCGGAGCTTGCTCAGATATGCCTGAAAGGAGATGCCAAAATAGTCGGTGAACAAATGGGAAAGATGATTGACTGTGATGCTTTCCGACTGGGCCAGATCCTTCAGCCGGATCTGCTCGGCGTAGTGGCTGTCGATGTATTCGATGATCCTGGTCATTCGCTGAGCACGCAGAGAAAGGGCCGTGTTGGTATATTCAGAAAGAATTTCATAGGGGAATTCCAGAAGCAGGCGTTTGAGCAGGAGCGCCATATGTGCAATACAGTCCAGAGCGAAGCAGGGCTGTGACCGGAGATATGGCAGGGACGCCTGACAGAGCTCCGTGGCGCAGAAGCGGCTGAGTTCCCGGGAGGAAATCTGATGCTCAGTAAACCGCAGCTGGCGCATCTGCGGAAAATAATCGTGAAACAGCTGCGGAGAGAACTGAAATACCAGAGCGGTTACCGGATGGGCAGACGCATTGATCTCATGGGGCTGCTGCGGATTCAGGAGCACGAGGCTGCCCGGCTCCAACGGGATCTCGGCATCCCGAAGCTTTATGGTGCCGTGCCCGTCAAAGATCAGCAGGAATTCAAACACGTTGTGGATATGGTAGTTCCGGTAGGCGATCCGATTGACGAAAATCTTAAAATGGTGCAGCCGGTCGTAGCTTATGATCTCAAATTCGTCCGCCATTTTTCCGGCCTCCTTCCTGCTTCAGCAGCTTAAATATATCATGAAATCGCAACATTGTCAGCTGTTTATCCCAGAATTGTAATGTCCAACCGGTTTTGGTTTCTATATAATGAACCCGAAAACAACTGAAAGGTGGAATATTCATGGCATACTTTTCAATCCCTGAAATTCATTACGAAGGACCGGATAGCAAAAATCCCCTGGCATTCCGTTTTTATGATCCCCAGCGTGTCGTGATGGGGAAGACCATGGCAGAGCAGCTGCCCTTTGCCATGGCCTGGTGGCACAATCTCGGAGCGGCCGGAACCGATATGTTTGGCAGGGACACTGCGGATAAATCCTTTGGCGCGGTCCCCACTACGATGGAGCACGCCCGGGCCAAGGTAGATGCCGGCTTTGAATTTATGCAGAAGCTGGGCATTCACTATTTCTGCTTCCACGATGTGGATCTGGTGCCTGAGGACGCGGATATTAATGTGACAAATGCCCGTCTGGATGAGATCAGCGATTATATTCTGGAAAAAATGGATGAGACCGGGATCATGTGCCTCTGGGGTACGGCCAATATGTTCTCCAATCCAAGATTTATGAACGGCGCCGGCTCTACAAACTCTGCTGAGGTGTATTGTTTCGCGGCGGCCCAGATCAAGAAGGCTCTGGATATTACCGTAAAGCTGGGCGGACGGGGCTATGTGTTCTGGGGCGGACGTGAGGGCTATGAGACACTCCTGAATACAGATGTGAAGTTTGAGCAGGAGAACATCGCACGGCTCATGCATATGGCGGTGGAGTATGGTCGCTCGATTGGTTTCGAGGGGGATTTTTACATTGAGCCCAAGCCAAAGGAGCCCATGAAGCATCAATATGACTTCGACGCGGCTACTGCGATCGGCTTTTTGCGGGAATACGGGCTGGATGGTGACTTTAAGCTGAATATTGAAGCCAATCATGCCACACTGGCAGGGCACACCTTCCAGCATGACCTGCGGATTTCCGCCATAAACGGCATGCTGGGCTCAATCGATGCCAATCAGGGAGATATGCTGCTGGGCTGGGATACGGATGAATTTCCGTTCAATGTCTATGAAGCGACCATGTGTATGTATGAGGTGCTGAAGGCCGGAGGGCTTACCGGTGGCTTCAATTTCGACGCAAAGAACCGCCGCCCCTCCAACACTCCGGAGGATATGTTCTATGGCTATATTCTGGGTATGGACACCTTTGCACTGGGACTGCTGAAGGCCGCGGCGCTCATTGAGGATGGCAGGCTCGACGGGTTTATTGCGGATCGATATGCCAGCTTCTTAAGTGGCATCGGCGCAAAGATCCGCTCCGGTGAAACAACCCTTACAGAGCTGTCAGACGTGGCATGCCGGATGGGCACCTGTGCGCAGCCGGATTCCGGACGGCAGGAGTATCTGGAGAGCGTGGTCAACCAGATCCTCTTCTCCTGAGGTGACGATATGTATGATATTGGGATCGATCTGGGTACCTCGGCGGTAAAGCTGCTGCTGGTATCCGATCAGGGAAGTGTACAGAAGACGGTTTCCCGCAGCTATCCGCTGGAGCTGCCGCAGCCGGGCTGGTCCCAGCAGAATCCCGAGGACTGGTGGAATGCGATTTTAGACGGTATTCCGGAGCTGATCGCCGGCCTTGCCCCCGGAGAGATTGGGGGCATTGGCGTGGCCGGGCAGATGCACGGTCTGGTGGCCCTGAATGCCGCTGGAGAGGTCCTGCGCCCGGCCATCCTCTGGAATGACGGACGCACTGCAGCGGAAACGGCATATCTCAATGATCGGGTGGGCAGGGAGTTCCTGCTCCGGCATACAGGGAATATTGCCTTTGCGGGATTTACTGCACCGAAGCTATTGTGGATGGAAAAACACGAGCCGGAGCTGTTTGGCAGGATCGCGAAGGTCCTTCTGCCGAAGGATTATGTCAATTTCAGATTGACCGGCCGCTATACAACCGACTATTCTGATGCGGCTGGCACGCTGCTGCTGGACGTTCAGAATAAGCGCTGGAGCCGGGAAATGCTGGAGCTTTGTGGGCTTACGGAGGATCAGCTGGCGGAGCTCCACGAAAGCTATGAGATCATCGGGACGCTGCTGCCCGGGGTTGCCCGGCAGCTGGGACTGCCGGCATCGGTCACTGTGGTAGCAGGAGCCGGAGACAATGCTGCAGCGGCCGTGGGGACCGGCTGCCTGCACGAGGGGAGCTGTAATCTCTCCCTTGGAACCTCCGGGACAGTATTTCTGCCCAGTGAAGCCTTCAAAATGGATCAGGTGCATGCAACCCACGCCTTCAACCATGCTGCCGGGAATTTTCACCTTATGGGCTGCATGCTTTCCGCCGCATCCTGCCTGAAATGGTGGGTGGAGGATGTCTGCAAGTCGGCTGATTATGATGGCCTTCAGCGGGAAATCCAGCCGGGGAAGCTGGGGAAAAACTATGTTTACTTCCTGCCCTATCTCATGGGAGAGCGGGCGCCCCACAACGATCCTAACGCCACAGGTACCTTCGTGGGCATGACGATGGACACCACCCGGGCAGATATGACCCAGGCGGTGCTGGAGGGGGTTGCCTTTGCGTTTCGGGATATGGTAGAAGCCGTCCGGGCACTGGGGATCACAGTGGAGCATGCCACGCTCTGTGGCGGCGGCGCGAGATCGGAGCTCTGGAAAACAATCCTGGCGAATGTGGTACAGGTACGGCTGGAGCTGCTGGAGGAGGAACAGGGCCCGGGGCTTGGCGGAGCGATCCTGTCCGCCTGCGGAAGAGGCGCGTATCAAACTCTGGACGAAGCCGCGGCAAAATGTGTCCGGAAAAACGGAGATGTCCGGCCAGAGCCGGAACTGATGGCATTGTATGAGGCAAGGTATCAGAAATTCCGGAAGCTCTACCCGGCTCTGCGGCAGGTGTTTGGAAGCCTGGCAGAGGATTAGAATAAGATCAGAAAGAAAACTCCCCCTGTTGGGCAGCGAGACATCGGTCTGGCTGTTGCCCACAGGGGGAGCCTTGTTTTATATTAGCAGGTCCGTCTGCCGGAACAGAAGCCCGGTGATCAGTTTCGAAACAAAGCAGGGCTCAGTAGACGCCCAGTGTTCCGATATAACGGTCGATGAGCCGCAGCTTTTCGGCATTGGCGGTGCCAACCCTGCGGGAAAGACCGGCGGCCAGGATCTCCATGACCAGCTGTACGCCGACATAGGAGTTAAAGAAGGTGTTGGTGTCAACGTCCACGGTCAGCAGTACCTTTGCGTACTGGGCCATGGGGGCGCTGGGCCGGTCGGTGATGACGATGATGGAGGCACCGGCATCCTCTGCCAGCTTCATGGCCTGCATATCCATCTGGGAATAGCGGGGGAAGCTGAACAGGATCACGCAGTCCTTGCTGCCGATATCGCACATGTGGTCAATGACGTTGACGGAGCTCTCCCAGGTGGGGATGACGTCGGGGACCTGATGCCGCAGCAGCAGATTGAAATAAGCGGCAACACCGGTGTTGGCACGGGAGGCGACGATATATTTCCGCCGGGAGCTCAGCAAAATATCAATGGCGGCGTCAAAGGTTTCCTGGGGATTGTTGCGGATCACAGAGCTGATATTTGTCTCTGTGTTCATGAGAAACTCCTGTACATAGTCAATGGCTGCGTGGGACATACTGGCCTGCAGACGCTCGTAGGGAACGGCAACCTGTGAGGAGATGCGGCCCAGCCGTTCGGTGTGCAGCTTCCGGAGGTTCTTCTGGAATTCCATATAGCCGGAATAGCCTAAGGCGCGTGAAAAGCGGATCACGCTGGCTTCGCTGACGTTCAGCTGGTTCGCGATCTCGGTGGAGGTCATGAAGCAGGCGTCGGTTTCGTGGTCCAGAATATATTCGCCGATCAGCCGGCTGGTCTTTGTGAGCTTTACGCCCTTCATCTGTTCTCTGAGTGTTTCCATGGTATACCTCCCGGAATTGGTCTGGTTCTGGGTTTTCTGTTATTAAACCATACTACCGGAAAAATTGCAACGAAAAGCGCTGTCAAAAATCCTGTGGCCACGCCGTGTTGCCACCTTGTCCGGCTTCCTCCGGGGGATTACCGGATGCTGTCCAGCGCCTGGCTGATCTCCCTTACGACCACCTGCATGGCATCCGAAAGCCATTTGTCCCGGTGATGCAGCAGCTGGACCCATACATCCACCTGCAGGTCAGGAACCTCGATCCGGCGGATCCGGCCCTGTCCGGTCATGGACGCCGTTACAAAGTCCGGAAGGAAGGAGAGCCCTGCATTTTTTGCGGTCAGCTCCAGCAACAGCGAGATATTGCCGCATTCCAGCACGGGCTGAATCTCCAGCGACCGGCTGGCAAGCTGTTCATCCAGCAGCTTCCGGTAGCTCATATTCTTTTCGGTCAGCAGAAAGGTCTGGTCCACAAGCTGCTCCACGGGGATGGGCCGACCGGATAGCGGGCTGTCGCTGCCGCAGACAAAGTGGGTGTCAATGCGCTTTTCGTGCAGGATCACGTACTCCCGGTCATAGATATGCGAATCCATGGTACAGACCAGGTCAACCTCATTGTGGTTCAGCAGACGGAACATCTCCTCGGTACCGGCGGCGCAGATCTCCAGTGTGATCCCCGGATATCTGCTGCGGAGGTCCGGGAAGACCGAGCTCATCAGCGCGGTGCAGAGGGAATCCGCCATGGCCAGACGGACCCGGCCGGAGATCTGCTCCGGTGCGGCATCTCCGACGGTGATGCTCTGCAGCAGTCTGGAAAGGTCGTGGGCGTTCTGCAGCAGCTTTGAGCCGTATTCGGTCAGGGATACAGTACGGTTGATCCGGTCAAAAAGGGGGACCCCCAGCTCGGTCTCCAGCTGGCGGATCTGAAAGCTGACGGTGGACTGGGTATAGCCCAGCTTTTCCGCGGCCTTGGTAAAGCTGCGGAGCTCCGCGACCTGAATGAAGGTCTGAAGGTTCTTGGTATCCATACAGTCACCTGCTATCAAGAAAATTTATAAAAAGCAATGAATCAATCAATTTTGTGAATGCTACACAGACAGTATATAATGAAACGCCCCTGAGTGCAAGTGATCTTTCACAGGATTGCAGCAAAAAGGCAGGCAATAGTGGAAAACCCTGTGCAAAACCGAAAAAAATTGTGGAAAACATTTGAAGAAAGTGGAAAACTCCCGGCAAACCGCAGGCTTGCCGGGAGTGCTTATGCGCAGAAATGCAGGAGAAACGCTAAGGTTCATTCACCCTTTGTGGGCAGAACAACGCTGACGCCGATGATCTGGGTGAGCTTTTTGTCCCAGGTTTCGGCCCAGCAGGTCAGGTCGACCATATGCTCGCCCTCCTCGCTGATATACTTGTCGGTAACATAGCCGTGCAGCAGCATGCACTGACCGCAGGAGCCGTGGTTGGTGGGGCCCTTGCCCTTCATGTAGGGGATCTTGTCCAGGAAGCTGTCCGCGCCGACGCCGGAGAAGTGCCAGTCGATCTTCTTCAGCCAGCCGTCATCGCCCATCCAGTTGGTGACAACGCGGATCAGGAGGTTGCGGTTGGTGGTGTTGAAGAGGATGGGGTTTTTGCCCTCGCCCTGGCCGCAGTAATGGGTAGCCATATCCGAGTAGTAGACGCCGTACTTGTTGCGGAAATTCTCCAGATTGGCCCGCATGGCCGGGTTCATGAGGCTGTCGCGGAAGGGGCCCTGCTGCATCAGCTGCATGCCGTGGAAGCGGATCATGTCCATTTCGCTGATGGGGCCGGAGCAGAGGGTCTGGGGCTCATCGCCGACATTGACATCCTCCCAGTAGCGCTTTTCGGCGCCGCGGATCTTCTCGCTCTTCCACATTTCAAAGATCTGCTCCCAGATCTCGTCTGTGAATACCATGTTGTCCTCTGCGGAGGTGCTGCCCATTCCCGGAGGGGGAGGAGGCGCGCCGGGGCCGCCCTTGCCACCGGGTGCGCCGGGACCGCCGGGGCCACCGCCGGGGCCGCCGGGACCGCCCATATGCAGGCCGTAGATCCGCTCACCGGTGTAGTCGTCGGCATAGGTGGCAAAGCCGTTTCTGCCACGGCCAATGCCGCGCATGACCAGCTCGTTATTCTGGTTGTAGAGCTCACCGCTGCCTTCCAGATAGAAGATGTGGGAGTCGCCGCCCTCCTCGGGGGTGATGTCCACAATGCGGCCGAGGCCCACACGGGCTTCCAGCTTATCACCTGCGTAGATGGGCTTCAGGATCTCGAAGGCACCGCCCAGGTTGGCGCGGTCGGTCATACGGTCGCCGAAGTCCATGGGCAGGGTGGGGAACATTGCGCCGGGCTCCTTCCAGCAGGGGATCGAGATGACGCCGCCCCATTTGGTGTTTTTGGCGTACTCAGGGTCATTATAGAGGGGGTTCCAGGGGTCCCAGTTCTTAGCGTACAGGGCCATCAGGGTCGGGTCGGCATCGCCGGCGCCAAACATGGCGGGCTTTCCGACCTGGGCCTTCAGCTGCTCATTGAGCCGGTCCAGGATCTCCTGCTCCCGGGGCGTATAGACGCCGGGATACTGCTTTTTATACATGCTCATAGTCAGATCTCCTTCCGTATTCCGGCAGCCGGGCTGCCGGAGGGTGCTTATACAGCTATTGTAATACAAAAGGTTAGAGGTGAAAAGATTTATTTTGCTGCCCGACTGTTATATTTGTATTGTCTCCGTCCGCTGTGCGCCCTGACCGGCCGGGGCCGGGCTCCGCAAAATGGCGGAAGCACCGGGAAAGCCCGGGAAAGCCCGGGAAAGCACGGGAAAGCAGGCCCCTGCGGCCCGTTCCGGCTTGTATTTTCAGGTACTGTCTGGTACAATATTCTATTAGAATAGCGAAGTATGCCCTATTTGCGGTCCGTGCCGCAGGGGCAGGCGTATAGATACAGAAGCGGCAGTCTGCCGGGCAAAGGCAGGGCCGTAAGGTGAAAGGGATCAGAACATATGACAGTTTCGAAAAAGACTGAGGTCATTACAGAGGAACAGAAGCAGCGGCAGGAGGTCTACGCGGCAAAGGTCCGGGACTACTGGACGGCCCGGGGCATTACCCCCACGGCCTACATTGACACCTACGGATGTCAGCAGAACGAGGCGGACAGTGAGCGTATGCTGGGCATGCTGCTGGATATGGGCTATACCGAACAGCAGGACGCGGAAAACGCGGATATCGTCATCATGAATACCTGCGCGGTGCGGGAGCACGCGGAGCAGCGTGTCTTCGGCAATATCGGCGCGCTGACCCACACAAAGCGCCGCCACCCGGACCAGAAGATCTTCCTGACGGGCTGCATGGCCGGTCAGGACGAGGTGGTAGCCCGCATTAAAAAGAGCTTCCCCCATGTCAGCGGCGTGATGACCTCCCATGCCCAGTGGCGGCTGCCGGAGATCGTCTACACCGCCCTGACCCAGAAAAAGCGCCAGTATGTGACCCCGGAGGATGGCAACATTGTGGAGGGCCTCCCCGTACAGCGCAAGAACGAGCTGAAGGGCTGGGTCAGCATCATGTACGGCTGCAACAATTTCTGCACCTACTGTATCGTCCCCTATGTCCGCGGACGGGAGCGCAGCCGCCGGCCGGAGGATGTCATTGCCGAGGTCCGCGGGATGATCGAGGCGGGCTATAAGGATATCACTCTGCTGGGCCAGAACGTGAATTCCTACGGTAAGGATCTTGGCCTTGGCGTGGATTTTGCCGATCTGCTGCGCCAGATCGCGGAGCTGCCCGGAGACTTTGTCCTTCGCTTTATGACAAGCCATCCCAAGGATGCTTCCCGCAAGCTCTTTGACACCATGGCAGCCTCACCGAAGATCGCGAAGCACATCCACCTGCCCTTCCAGGCAGGCAATGACCGGGTGCTGAAGGCCATGAACCGCAGCTACAGCTCCGCCCAGTATCTGGAGCTGGTGGATTACGCCCGCAGTGTCATGCCGGACCTGGTGCTGACCTCCGATGTCATCGTGGGCTTCCCCGGGGAGACGGACGAGGAATTTGAGGATACGCTCTCTCTGGTAGAGCGTGTGGGCTACGATGCGCTCTTTACCTTTATCTACTCCCCAAGGGGCGGAACGCCTGCGGCCTCCATGCCGGATCCCTACAGCAGAGAGCAGAAGCAGGTCCGCTTTGACCGCCTGCTGGAGCTGCAGAACCGCATTTCCATGGAAAAGCACGGCGCCTATGTGGGCAGGACCTTCCGGGTGCTGGTGGACGGCGAGGACGCCTCCGAGGCCGGCATCCTGACGGCGCGGACCGACGGCGGACGTCTGGTGCGTATGGCCGGAAGCCCGGATATGGTGGGAACCTTCCGCAATGTAAAGATCACAGACAGCACGACCTGGAGCCTGATCGGCGAGATTCAGGCAGAAGTGGCCGGGGCTTAACGAAAGCGCGCAAGAAAAGAGGACAACATGGCTGAATTAACCCCCATGATGAAGCAGTACCTTGAGGTCAAGGAGCAGAACCCTGACTGCATCCTGTTCTTTCGTCTGGGAGATTTCTATGAGATGTTTTTTGACGATGCAAAGCTTGCATCGAAGGAGCTGGACCTGACCCTGACCACCCGTGACCGCAGTAAGTCCGAGGAGGAGCGGGTGCCCATGTGCGGCGTGCCCTACCACAGCTGTGAGGGCTATATCGCCCGGCTGGTCCAGCGTGGCTACAAGGTTGCCATCTGTGAGCAGATGGAGGACCCGGCACTGGCCAAGGGCCTGGTCAAGCGTGAGATCATCCGGACCATTACCCCCGGTACCGTGACGGAGAGCTCCATGCTGGACGAGGGCCGCAACAACTATATCGCCTGTGTGGTGGGTGCCGGCAGTGACTGGGGCATTGCCTTCTGCGACATCTCCACCGGTGCCTTTTACGCCACCGACGGCAGGGGTGCCGGGGCGCTGGAAAAGATGATCAATGAGCTGGGCCGTTTTTCGCCTGCAGAGGTCCTGCTGGGCGGCGAGGCCCCGGAGAGCAGGGAGCTGCGCACGGTCCTGCGGGAGCGGCTGAACTGCTGCTGCCAGACCGGAGCTGCCGCGCTCTTTGACCGGGAGGCGGACGAGCGCCTGCTGCTTGAGCAGTTCTGCGGAAAGCCCGGAGAGACCGGAGAGCCCGGAGAGACCGGAGAGCCCGGAAAGACCGCAACACTGGAGACACTGGGTCTGGGTGAAAGCCCTGCGGCCGTGATGGCCTGCGGCGGCCTCATCATGCACCTCCGGGAGATCGAAAAATCCGACCTCCGGCACATTCATACCCTCGATTACTATGTATCCGGCCAGTTCATGGAGCTGGACCTGACCGCGCGCCGGAATCTGGAGCTGACAGAGACCATGCGCGGCAAGGAAAAGCGCGGCAGCCTGCTGTGGGTGCTGGATAAGACGAAGACGGCCATGGGTGGCCGTATGCTCCGCTCCTGGCTGGAAAAGCCCCTTCTGCGTCCGCAGGAGATCCTCCGCCGCAGCGCAGCGGTAGAGGAGCTGGTAAAGGGCTCCATGCTCCGGCAGGAGCTGCAGCTGACCCTGCGGGAGATCACGGATATGGAGCGCTCCATCGGCCGTATTGTGGCCGGGACCGCCAATGCCCGGGATCTGCTGTCCATGGCCACGGCCATGAAGGCCCTGCCCCAGCTGAAGCAGCAGCTGGAGAGCCTTACCTCTGACCGCCTTGTGACCCTGCGGGAGCATCTGGATGTGCTGGAGGACCTGTGCGATGAGCTCAGCCGTGCGATTGTGGACGATCCTCCCTTTACAGTCCGTGAGGGCGGTATGATCCGTGACGGCTACAATGAACAGGTGGACCGGCTCCGCGGTGTCATGAGCGGCGGCAAGGGCATGCTGACGGATATCGAGAATGCCGAGCGGGAAAAGACCGGCATCCCCAAGCTCAAGGTGGGCTACAACCGGGTCTTCGGCTATTATATTGAAATTTCACGCGCCTACAAGGGTCAGGTCCCGGAGGATTATATCCGCAAGCAGACTCTGGCCAATGCGGAGCGCTATATCACCCAGGAGCTCAAGGAGCTGGAGGCCACGATCCTCGGGGCCAGCGACCGGATCACGGCGCTGGAATACGAGATCTTTACGGGCCTGCGGACCTATGTCTCCGAAAACGCGCCCCGGATCCAGGGCACCTGCGCGGTCATCGCGGAGCTGGATGTCTTCTGCTCTCTGGCGGAGGTGGCCGAAACCTACAGCTATGTACGGCCGGAGGTAGATCTTTCAGATGAGATCCGGATCTCCGAGGGACGGCATCCGGTGGTGGAGCGGGTCCTGAAGGACAGTCTCTTTGTGCCCAACGACACCCTGCTTGGCACAAAGGATAACCGGGTTGCCGTCATCACCGGCCCGAACATGGCAGGTAAATCCACCTATATGCGGCAGGTCGCCCTGATCGTCCTCATGGCACAGATCGGCTCCTTTGTGCCGGCAAAATCGGCCCGGATCGGGATCTGTGACCGGGTATTCACCCGGATCGGTGCCTCTGATGACCTGGCCTCCGGCCAGTCCACCTTCATGGTGGAGATGACGGAGGTGGCGGAGATCCTGCAGCATGCCACGGCCAGAAGCCTTTTGATCCTGGATGAGATCGGCCGCGGAACCTCCACCTTTGACGGCATGGCCATTGCCCGTGCCGTACTGGAATACTGCGCAAGCCCCCGGCGGCTGGGCGCCAAGGTCCTCTTCGCCACCCATTACCATGAGCTGACGGTCATGGAGGAGGAGATCAGCGGCCTTAAGAATTATTCCATCGCGGTCAAGAAGCGCGGGGATGATGTGATCTTCCTGCGGCGGATCGTGCCGGGCGCGGCAGATGACAGCTTCGGCATTGAGGTCGCGAAGCTGGCCGGCGTTCCGGACAAGGTGGTCGCCCGGGCAAGGGTGATCCTGAAGGAGCTGGAAAGCAACGGCGAGGTAACCCCGCAAAGGACCGGTGCCGGGAAGCAGAAGCCGGCGGAGGAGGCACAGATCAGCCTGCTGGATATGGGCGGCAGCCAGATCGCGCAACGGCTCAAGGATATCACCATTGAGACGCTGACCCCCATCGAGGCCCTGAACATCCTGTTTGAACTGAAGAAAATGGCGGAGGAGACCTCATGCTGATGCGCGATCCGATGCCGAATGTGATGAAAAAATATGAATACATCGGTGGCCTTGTCTGGCTGGCGGTGTATATGTCCGTGCTGGGCCTCCTGATCGAAGGCGCGCTTCTGCTGTTCGGCGTCAGGGATTACAGCAACGCGACACTGAACTGTGTATACTTTTTTACCTGCTTTCTTGTGACGGCAGGGCTCTTCCACCGCTTTCTGGCGGATTCCCTGCCGGTGGCATGGCAGAACCCCGGAAATTTTCTCAAGGCACTGGTGTTCGGCTTCTGCCTTTACGAGCTGATGGAGATTGCCCTGAGCATCGGACTGGAGCAGCTGTGGCCGAACTATACAACCCCCAATGACGATACGGTCTCCGCGGTGGCCGGCGAAAGCTACGCCGTTATGTGGGTCGGTGCCGTGCTGCTGGCCCCGCTGACGGAGGAATCACTGATCCGCGGTCTGGTCTTCGGCGGCCTCCGCAGGAAGAACCGCCTTGTTGCCTATCTGGTCAGCAGCCTGCTCTTCGCCCTGATGCATATCATCGACTATATCCCGGATATGGACATGGCCGATATTCTGGTGAACCTGCTGATCTACGGTCTGCCCGGGGTTGCGCTGGCGGCCTGCTATGAAAAGGCCCGCACGATCTGGGGCCCGATCGCCCTGCATATGATCATCAATGCCTTGGGTATGGCAGCCATGAACGCTGCCGCTTGAAAGGGAGCGATAGAATGCCTAAAATTCATAAGCTGTCCCCGGCACTGGCGGATATGATCGCCGCCGGCGAGGTGGTGGAACGGCCTGCCTCCGTCATCAAGGAGCTGGTGGAAAACTCCATTGACGCGGGTGCCACCCGCATTACGGTGGAGATCCAGAACGGCGGCATCACCTATATGCGTGTTACGGATGACGGCTGCGGGATCTCCGCGGAGGACGCGCCTACGGCCTTTCTGCGGCACGCGACCTCCAAGATCAGCTGCGCGGATGACCTGGGCCGGATCGAGACCATGGGCTTCCGCGGTGAGGCACTGGCTGCCATCAGCGCGGTCAGTAAGGTGGACCTGATGACACGGGCGAAGGATGAGGAGCTTGGCACCTCCATCCGGGTGGAGGCAGGCAATGTACTGGAGGTCCAGTCGGCCGGCTGTCCCCAGGGGACGACCATGGTGGTCCGGGACCTGTTCTATAACACACCGGCCAGGATGAAGTTCCTGAAGCGGGACAGTGTTGAGGGCAGCTATATCGGCGGTGCGGTCCAGCGTCAGGCACTGGGGCATCCCGAGATCGCCTTCCGCCTGATCCGTGACGGCAGGCAGGAGCTGAGCACCCCCGGTGACGGCAAGCTGCTGTCCGCAATCTATAATGTAATGGGGCGCAACTGCGCCGGAGACATGGTGGAGGTCAGCGGCGGCTCAAAGGGCGTAAAGGTGACCGGCTTTGTGGGCAAGCCCACAGCCACCCGTGGCAGCCGCAGCTGGCAGCACTTCTTTGTAAACGGCCGCTACGTGAAATCCCGCATGATGATGACCGCTCTGGAGGAGGCCTACCGGAACCAGCTGATGGTCGGCAGGTTCCCGGTCTGTGTGCTTTCGGTAACCATCCCTGCCGAGGCGGTGGATGTGAACGTACACCCCGCCAAGACAGAGGTGAAATTCCTGCGGGAGAGCGATGTTTTTGACGCGATCCATTACAGCGTGCTGAGCACCCTGAACCGGACGGAGGCAAGGCCGGAGATGGTCCTGCCCGGGCAAAAGCGGCCGGAAACGGCGGCCGGCAGCACAGGGGACCCTGCCACCACGCCCGCGGCAGAGCCCAAAACAACGGAAAAGCCCACGGTTGCAGGGAACGGCACTGCGTCCCCGGCCCCCAAAAAGGATTTTTATCAGCATATGACGGCGGAGGAATATCGGGCCGTCAGCGGCCTTGCGCAGAACGCGGCCCGTGTAAAGCCCTCGGCTGCCGGCGCGGAGCTCTTCCGTCAGGCAGAGAAGGCCGGCGAAGCACGCCGGCAGGAGACCTCGGTCCTGCACGACAGCATGCATGCCCTGCCCCGGACCGGGGCAGAGCCGGCCGCACCGGCCCATACGGAGATCACCGAAGACGGCAGCTTTGTGGTGCGTTCCGTCCGGAAGCCGGCAGCGTCACCCGGAACACAGAACCCGGTGGAGGCCGCTTCCACGCCTGCTGCACCGGCTACGCCTGCTGCACCCCCTGCGCCTGCCGCGGCGGAAGGGCACCGGCGGGTCCCGGATTCCGAAAACCCCTATGTAACGCTTATCAATGGCGCGCCTGTGGATGAAGCTGCCGAAGCAATGCCGGGGCCCCTTCCGGGGGGAGAACGCTTCCCCGAGGCTCCGGAGACAGAGCAGCTGAAGCTGGAGACGGAGCAGCCCGCGGCGACCGAGCCGCCACAGCTCCCGAAGGCACCGGCGGTCTACGCCGAGCGCGCGCCGGAAAATCCCGCCCATCCCGAGGCGCAGCCCTACCGGATCATCGGTGAAGCCCTGAAGACCTACATCATCGTGGAGCAGGGCGACGGGATCCTGCTGATCGACAAGCATGCGGCCCACGAGCGGATCAACTTTGAAAGGCTGAAGTCGCAGGAACGCAGCATCATCAGCCAGCAGCTGCTGGTGCCCCTGCAGGCAGAGCTCAGTCAGGAGGAGGGGGCGATCCTGCTGGACCGTGCCGAAACACTTTTGGCCCTGGGCTTCGAGCTGGAGGACTACGGCGCTGCCTTCGGTAACGCGACCATTCTGGTCCGTGCCATCCCGTCGGACATTGCCGAACAGGACGCGGCGGCCACACTGGCAGAGCTGGCACAGCTCCTGCTGGATGGCGGTAAGCCCGACCCCGCCACGGTATACGATGAAATGCTGCACACGGTTGCCTGCAAGGCGGCCATCAAGGGCGGCTGGGATACCGACCCGAAGGAGATCGCGGCGCTGGTGGCGGAGGTCATGCGGCGGGATGACATCAAATACTGCCCCCATGGCAGACCGGTCTGCATCAGCCTGTCCAGATACAATCTGGAAAAACAGTTTAAACGCACCTGAGTGAAAGAGAGGAAGGAACCCTGTCATGCTTCTAGAAATACTGAAGACGATCCTCTACGGCATTGTAGAGGGCATTACCGAATGGCTGCCCATCAGCTCCACCGGCCACCTGATCCTGCTGGAAAAGCTGCTGCCCCTGAATGCCTCCGAGGCCTTTATGGAGATGTTCGATGTTGTGATCCAGCTGGGCGCGATCCTGGCTGTCATCGTGCTCTTCTTCCATAAGCTGAATCCCTTTTCCCCGAAGAAGACCGAGGCGAAAAAGAAGGCAACCTGGCAGCTCTGGTTTAAGATCGTTGTAGCGGTGATCCCCTCCGTGATCCTGGGCCTGCTGCTGGATGACTGGCTGGATGCGCATCTTTACAACTATGTTGTGGTTGCCATCATGCTGATCGTCTACGGTGTGGCATTTATCCTGGTGGAGCGCTACAATGCCAGCCGCAAGCCCGCCATCACCTCCACAGGGAAGATCGACTATAAGACTGCCCTGCTGATCGGCTGCTTCCAGGTGCTGGCCATGATCCCCGGTACCTCCCGGTCCGGTGCCACCATCCTCGGTGCCATTCTGCTGGGCCTCAGCCGTACGGCCGGCTCCGAATTCTCCTTCTTCCTGGCCATCCCCACCATGCTGGGCGCCAGTGCCCTGAAGGTCCTGAAATTCATTCTGGAGGGCGCGTCCATGACAGGCACCGAGGTGGTCTGCCTGCTGGTGGGCTGCATCGTGGCCTTCGCAGTCTCCATGGTGGCGATCCGCGGGCTCATGAGCTATGTGAAAAAGCACAGCTTCTCTGCCTTTGGTGTCTACCGGATCGTGCTGGGCGTGATCGTCCTGCTCTTCGCCATTATCACCCGCTGATATGGACCATATCATTGTCCTTGTGGGCCCCACTGCCTCCGGCAAGACGGCACTGGCCGTGGCGCTGGCAAAGGCGCTGGACGGCGAGGTGATCTCCGCGGATTCCATGCAGCTCTACCGGCACATGGATATCGGCACGGCCAAGGTCACGGCGGAGGAAATGCAGGGGATCCCTCATCATATGATCGATGTCTGTGACCCGGCAGAGGCCTTTTCGGCCGGCCGCTTTGTGGAGCTGGCGGACCCGATCCTGCAGGATATCCTGAAGCGCGGAAAGACGGCAGTGATCGCCGGAGGTACCGGCCTCTATGTAGATGCTCTGATCGCGGGCAGAAGCTTTGCGCCCTGCCCGTCCACGGGCAAACGGGAGGCGCTGGAGCGGGAGGCTGATGAACGGGGCATGGAAGCTATGCTGGAAAGGCTCCGGCAGATCGATCCGGAAAGCGCTGCCCGCCTCCACCTGAAGGACCGGAAGCGGATCCTGCGGGCGCTGGAGGTCTATGAGGAGACCGGCAAAACCATGACGCAGCACAATCTGGAATCCCGGCAGATCCCGGATAAATATGCCCCGGTCTGGCTGGGCCTTGACTGGGACCGGCAGGTGCTCTACAGCCGCATCAACCGCCGGGTGGAGGCCATGCTGGAGAAGGGCCTGCTGGAGGAGATCCGGCAGCTGCTTGCCATGGGCGTGCCGGAGGACTGTACCGCCATGCAGGCCATCGGCTATAAGGAATTCCTGCCGGTAATTTCCGGCTCCGGCTCCGGCTCCGACAGCCTTACGGAGGCGGTAGCGGCCGTACAGCAGGGCTCCAGAAACTACGCGAAGCGTCAGCTGACCTGGTTCCGCAGAAACGGGCGGATCAGCTGGCTCTGCTGCCACGAGGGGCAGGCCACGGAGGAGCTCCTGCAGCAGGCACTGGCGTATGTCCCGTGGTATCCATAGAACGCAAAGCAGGGAACCGGAAGGCTCCCTGCTTTTCTGTGCGTGGGGAGCGGGCAAATGCAACAGAAAAAACGTAAAAATTTCCAGTTATTTTGATAGGGAAAGCGGCGGCTTTTGTGATATAATAAATAATCACTGGACGAAGGCAGGCAGAGAAAAACAGGCCCCCGGTCCGGTTGACAGGGTATCCGTCTATATGGTAAAATAAACCGCTTGAAGTGATAATGTGACGATTGATATAGATTAGAGGGCAGCGCCGGTAATGGATGAGAGGACAAACAGAAGCAGCCTGCGCGAGGGCGCCAGGCGAATGATCGACCTGCGTAGCGGGCAGGCGGAGCAAGGGAATCAGAGCGCGACAGAGGCTGCGGAGAGCAGCCGGCAGAATAGTGCACAGGCACAGGAGGCAGCCGCGGCAGCGGCCCGCCGGCGTGCATCAGAGGCTATAGAGCTTGCAAAGCAGCAGGCAGCGGCAGAGCACGCAGCGGCACAGGAGGCCGCACGCCAGCAGGCACTGGCAGAGCAGGAGGCCGCCCGCCGGCAGGCATTGGCCATGCAGGCGGCACAGCAGCGTCAGGCGGCGCAGCAGGCGGCCCGTCAGCAGGCCCTGCGTGAGCACATGGCGCGGAAGCAGGCCGTGTCGGCAGCACAGGCAGCAGCCCGTGATGAGGCAAACCGCATGCAGACTGCGGTCGAGCAGGAGGCAGAGCGCCGGGCAGCCGCAGCACAGGAGGTGCCGGCAGTGGCAGCACAGCCGCTTGTGCCGCAGACCGCGGATCAGGATCTGACAGATTATGGGCCGGTCAGGGTCATCCACGCAGACAGCAGCTGGAGTGACCCGGATTTTCCGGACGAGGACGAGGAAGCAAAAACCAAAGGGTCCGGGCGGGGCAGGCTCCTTGCCATCCTTGTGGTCCTGCTGCTGGTCGTGGCAGGCGCGGGCTTCGGCATCAGCCGCTGGCTGTCCGGGTCGTCGGAGTCGGATACCTCGGTTTCAGAGAAGCAGGCTGCCATGCAGCAGCTGATGGCGCAGCAGGCCTCTGCGGCAGAGCAGGCCGCGGCGGAGATCGCCGTTGAGGACACCGAAAAAGAGGACTTCTGCGATATCCTTGCGTCCTATGGCAGCACCTACGATACCCATAACACGGCCAAGGAGATCAACCTGCAGCTGTGCTGTGAGGCCATCGACGGGACCATTCTGGAGCCGGGCGAGGAATTTTCCTTCAACGATATTGTGGGCGAGCGTACCGTAGAGCGGGGCTATCAGGAGTGCAGTGCCTATGTAGGCAATGATATCTCCCAGGAGCTGGGCGGCGGTATCTGCCAGGTGGCATCGACGATCTACTGCTGCGTGCTGTACGCGGATCTGGAGGTTGTGGAGCGCTCCTGCCATAAGTATGTGGTCTCCTATGTGCCGCTGGGCATGGACGCAACGGTCTACTGGGATTATAACCTTGACTTTAAATTTGCCAACAATACCGACCATCCGATCCGGATCGACGCTTCCACAGCGGATGGCGAATGCTGGGTCTTTATCCGGGGCATTGACGACTATAACTACATCCGCGTGATCACCAACGAGCTTGTATCCACCAACGACTACAAGACAACCACCTACGAAACAGCGGGTGAGGATGTGGACGGCATCACCGGCTATACCTACCGGATCTCCCGGCTGACCTATAACAGCAGCGGCAAGCTGATCAAGGAAGAGACCTATGACGATCTCGGCAGCCTGATCGGCTACAGCGTCTACAGTAAACGGGATGCCATTATCTATAATGGCTGACCCTGTGAAAAAATAAAAAAGGGGACCGCAGCCGGCCCCTTTTTTTCGGAGGAATGACTTTGCTACAGCAAAGTATTATCGTAATAAAAACATCAGTGAATGATATCAGATAAGGAGTGTAAAAAGAATGAATGTTGTATTTATTTCCCCGAACTTTCCCGACAGCTATAAGCTGTTCAGTGTCCGCCTGAAGGAAAACGGCGTAAACGTACTGGGCATCGGTGACGCGCAGTTTGATGAGCTGCACCCCGACCTGAAGGTCTCCCTGACGGAGTACTACCGGGTTGACAGTCTGGAGGATTATGATGCCGTATCCCGTGCCTGTGGCTACTTTACCTGGCGCTATGGTAAGATCGACTGGCTGGAATCCAATAACGAATACTGGCTGGAGCAGGACGCACAGCTCCGCACCGATTTCAACATCACCACCGGCCTCAAGGCCGATGAGATGAAGCGCTTCAAGCATAAAAGCGTCATGAAGGAATACTACCGCAAGGCCGGCCTGACTGTGGCCCGCGGCCTGCTGGTCAGCACCGGGACAGAGCCCGAGGCAGTGCGCGCCTTTGCCGCCGAGGTCGGCTATCCCATTGTGGCCAAGCCGGATAACGGCGTCGGTGCCATCGCAACCTATAAGCTGAAGGACGATGCGGACCTTGCGGCCTTTATCACAGATATCCCCACACTGGCCGCGGATTACCTGATGGAGGAGTTCGTACCCGGTGAGGTCACCACCTTTGACGGTGTCTGCAACTCACAGGGCGAGGTTTTGCTGGGCATCAGCCACATTACCCCCAATTCCATTATGGATATGGTCAACGAGCACACAACCTGCTGGTACTACGTGGATAAGCAGGTCCCCGCGGATATCGAGGCCGCAGGCCGTGCCGTCCTGAAGACCTTCGGCGTTAAGTCCCGCTGCTTCCATCTGGAATTCTTCCGCCTGACCGAGGCCAAGAAGGGCCTGGGCGAGGTTGGCGATATCGTCGCGCTGGAGGTCAACATGCGTCCTGCAGGCGGCTATACCACAGATATGATCAACTTCAGCCAGTCCACGGATATCTTCGCCATCTGGGCGGATATGGTCTGCTTTGATGAGGTCCGCCGGAGCTTTGACGGCCCGAAGGGCTACTGTGTCTTTGTAGGCCGCCGGGACGATACCCCCTACACCATGACCCATGCGGAGGTTCAGGCACTGGCAGGGAACCATGCGAAGCTGTTCACCTATATGAACAATGCCATGTCCACCACCATGGGCAATCAGGTCTGCATCGCCACCTATGATACAAAGGAAGAGATGCTGGACTTTGTCCGCGCAGCCATCAGCTGAGCGGTCCACTGAAAAAGAAAAGCTCCCACAGGCCGGCCGGTCTTACGGACGCGGTGTGTCCGGAGCTGTGACAGCGTGGAAGCGCAGAAAAGACAGGAAGAAATTCTGAGGACAGGCAGGGGAGCGGTGCTTTATGGGAAGAAAGGGTCCGGCAGATTCGAATCAAAAAAGAAAGATTCAGGAGGTAGCCGGACGCTTCTTCATGGAGAATGGCTACGACGAGACCAGCATCCGGCAGATTGCGAAGGCCCTGGATGTGAGCCCCGGACTGATCGGCTACTATTATCCCAGCAAGCGGGATATCGCCCGGGAGCTCCTGAGCGGGAAGCTTGCGCAGTTTACTTCCCTTTCAAGGGAGTATGTAGACCCGGATGATCCGATGCTTGTGTGTGCCGTGACGATCAAGCTGGAGGTAACTGTGCTGTCATCGGCAAACTTCCGGCGCTTCTATTCCGGTGCCCTGCGGGAGGATATCGTGCTGGATGTGCTTCGGGCATCGGGCATTGAGACCTATCAGGCGGTGAATGAGAAGTATCATCTGGGATATACAGAGGATGAGCTGCGGGTCTATGACCTGATCGCCGCCAGCACGGAGCGCACGCTGGTGCTCTACTCAGACGAGCTGCAGGTGGAGCGAGGCAGGGTGGCGGATCTGATCTTCTGCACACATATGGGCCGCCTTTACGGAACGGAGGAGTTCCTTCAGGGCAAGTGCCGGGAGAGCGAGCTGATCGTAGCGGGGATCCTGTGTGACCATCCGGAGATCCTGCAGGGCTGGGACTGAGCAGAAGCGACCGGATCAGCGGACGTTGCCCGGCGGTACCTTCCTGAGGTGCATGGCAGGGCAATGCAGCGGCGATCGCTGAAGGGAAACAGAATGAAAAACAGGGACCCGGGAGGATGCGGAGCGCATCGCCCGGGTCTTTTTTCGGCGGATAAGGCCCTTAAACGGACAGACAGCTTGCGCAGGAGAGGCAGAGCCTTCTCCTGCGCAATGAATATCAGGTGTTACGAAACAGTCGTCCCTGCTGCGCCCTTACATGAAGCAGGCGGCGATGGTGCATATGACCACGATCGGGATGTTGACACACAGGAAGGCCGGGATACAGGTGTCCTTGATGTGATCATGCTTGCCGTCGGAGTTGAATACGGAGCTGCATACCAGGGTGTTCTCGGAGGCGGGAGAGCCGGAGTCACCGAGAGCGCCGGCTGCGGCTACCAGCATGATGATAGCGGCAGGGCTCATGCCCAGATTCAGCCCCAGGGGGACCAGAATGGTGGCAACGATGGGTACCGTTCCGAAGGAGGTGCCGATGCCCATGGTAACGCCAAGACCAAGCAGCAGCATGATCAGGGCACCGAAGAACTGGCTTCCGCCAAGCATGTTGCTGACAGCTGCTACGAGGCTGTCCAGATTGCCAATCTCACGGGTGACACTGCCAAAGCCGCCGGCTGCCATCAGAACGACGCATCCATATGCCATTTCTTTGACGCTGGCCGCAAAGTGGTTGGAAAGCTTGGAGGGGCGGATGACACCGGTAAGGATCAGGAAGGCGATGCCTGCAGTTGCGGACAGGGGGATATTGCTGGTGATGAAGAGGACCACAACGATGACCAGCATGGAGGCCAGGATCATCCAGTGCTGGAAGCGCATCCTGGGAACCTCTGCGGTTGGTACATCAAGCTCTGCATCCGCAACCTCGCCGTAGTCTCTGGGCTTGCGGAAGATCACGATCGCGGCAATGACGGCTACGATCAGGGCGATCAGAATGGGGATATTGGCCGGGAATACCTGACTCAGCTCAACATCCAGACCGTTGTCAATAATGGCATTCTGAACGATGCCCATGTATACAACGCCGATGCCCACGGGGATACATACATATCCGATCTGCAGACCGGCATTGATAACGGTAGCCAGCATACGGCGGTCGGTTTTGTACTTGTTGAAAAGGGCCATGAAGGGCGGGATGAAGATCGGAACAAAGGTAACGTAGATCAGGACTACAGTCTCGGACAGAATGGCCATGATACATACAACGATGGGGATCAGCCAGATCTTTTTACCGATCAGCCTGGAGAGGCGGGGGACCAGAACCTCGCCCATCCGGTATTCCTGCATCAGGACGCCGAGCATGCCCATAACAAGCAGACCATAGACAATCTCATTATTATTGCCCATTCCATTGATGAAGAGCCAGAAGCCATCGCTGATATTCGTTCCGCTCAGGAAGATACAGACGAAGACGCTGGCAACGATGCTGAAGAAGACATCGAAATGCAGAAGGCAGAGAACGATCATGACGATCGTTGCCAAAAGCATAGGATTCAGAATAATGTCCATTTAATTTCTCCTCTCCTACCAGTAAATAGTGGTATGTTTGTAATTGAACGCGTACAAACAATTACATCATACAGGCAACAATGCCTTTTGTCAACTACTGATTTACTACGATAAAGAAAAAAAGTATCATATTGCCGTGGAAAGCACAGCTTGCCGGTTGCAGGGGCTGTAAGCAGGCAATTACGGCGGATTTTTGCGGGAAATATCGGGTGCTGCCCGGAAACTGCCATAAAGGATCTGCGACCGGGCACGCAGATCAAATTCTCCCGGGCCTGCTTGACAAATGCCGCAATGCTTTCTATACTAAAAATTGAACGTGTACAATTTCAGGACAATGACAACAGGAGCCTGCCGCGATATCCCATAATACCGGGCAATGTATACCTGAGAGGAGTATCTTCATGAAGACGAATCATCCCTATCCCCATCTGTTTCAGCCTTTGACGATCCGGGGGAAGACCTATAAGAATCGCATTGTCGCATCACCGCATAATGCTGCACCGAACACGGTCCGTGCCGGTGCAGCCGGCTACACCACATTCACAGAGTCAGCCATCCGCTACTACGGCGCGATCGCCCGCGGCGGCGCGGCTGTGGTGAATACCGGCCATCTGGGGGTTGACCCGGAGTATACACTGGGAAGTGACCGTGAGCAGTTTGACTTCTTTTCGGCAGAATCCACCTGTACGCCGACGATGGTATCGATGACCGATACGATCCATGCCTATGGCGCGCTGGCCGCCATCGAATTGAACCACCCGGGCTATCAGCTGACGATCCCCAGGACCAGAGACTATATGATCGGCCCGATGGACGGCGAGAACGAGTTTGGCGTCTACAGGGCAATGGATCTGGCGGAGATGAACCGTGTGGCAGATTGCTTTGCAAATGCGGCTCTGCTTGGCAAGCGGACAGGCTTCGACATTATCACGGTGCATGGCGGCCATGACTGGCTGATCCAGTCCTTCTTCTCGCCGATCGCCAATCAGCGTACCGATGAGTACGGCGGCAGCTGGGAGAATCGCGCGCGCTTCCCGAAGATGATCCTGCAGAGGATCCGTGAGAAGGTGGGCGAGAATACCATCATCTGTATGCGCTTCAATGCCTGCGACTATGTAAAGGGCGGCATCACGCTGGAGGATGCGGCCCATACCATTGACTATCTCAGCGATGTGGTGGATGTGATCCAGTGTACCGGTGGCAGCATGGATGACCCGTACTCAGACGTGTTCAGCATTTCCCTTGGGCACATGGGCCATGGGATCAATGCCTGGTCCGCTGCCGAGATGAAGAAGCGCATCAAAAGTGATGTCATCATCGAGACCGTGGGTGGCATCAATGAACCGGCACTTGCGGAGGAGATCCTGGCCTCCGGCGCGGCAGATCTGGTGGCGATGGCCCGTTCCTTCATGACGGACCCGAACTGGGCAGAGAAGGCACGGCGCGGGAAGGCGGAGGATATCCGGCCCTGTATCCGCTGCCGCCGCTGCCTGTCGGTAACCTCCGAAGAATTCTGTAACCGCAGCCGCTGCACGGTGAATCCCCGCAGACTTCTGCCGGTGGAGCTGCCTGCGAATGAGATGCCCTTTGTGCCGGAGAAGGTCGGCGTGGTTGGCGGCGGCGCTTCCGGTATGTACTGTGCACTGGAGCTGGCGGCAAAGGGACATCAGGTGGTACTGATGGAGAAATCGGACCGTCTGGGCGGCGTGTTGAACTTTACGGATCATGTGGAGGCGAAGGATGATCTGAGAAGATATAAGGATTATCTGGTGCGCCAGGTGGAAAAGAATCCTTCCATTCAGGTGCTGAAAAATACAGAGGCGAGTGTGGCGCTTGCGGATGAGATGGAGCTCGATACTGTGGTGCTTGCGGCAGGTGGCGCGCCCTTCTGTCCGCCTGTGAAGGGGGCAGACGGCGCAAAGGTCTGCCATTCCGTAGCTGCCTACGGCCATGAGAAGGAACTGGGAGAGCATGTGGTGATCATCGGCGGTGGCTTCGTAGGCTGCGAGCTGACGATCCATCTGCAGTCCCTGGGCAAGCGGGTGGACGTGGTAGAGATGGCGCCCCGTCTGATGCCGGAGACGGAGGAATGGCTGAGCGAGTATGCATATATCAAGTTCTTCATGACACATGAGTTCTCCCGCACGAAGCCGCTCTACCGGGATGAGCCGGAGATCGACCGGGTGAAGATCCATCTTGGCGCAAGGTGCATGGAGATCACCGAAACCGGCGTACGGATTCAGAACGCGGACGGAAGCGAGGAACTTCTCGAGGCAGATTCCGTGGTGCTGGCAACCGGCTTCCGGCCCAGAAAGCAGATGGCGGAGGAATACCGCGCGGCCGGCTATGATGTCTACACCATCGGCGACTGCAATCAGGTCGGCAATGTGATGACGGCGACAGAAAGCGCGCTGGCGGCGGCGATGCAGATTTAAAGAAAAGCTCCCACAGACTGATGGCCCGGTGAACCGGGCGCCTGATCAGGCTGTGGGAGCTGTTTTTATTGTCTGTTTTCGGGCTTTTTGCTTTTTAATGTTTTGCCTTTTGCGGGGGCAGACCTACCGCTGTGCCTCAAAATCCCGGGCACTCAGCAGACCGTGGGCGCTTTCCGCGCTGTAGACCGCCCGCAGGATGGCCTCGCTCATGACCTCGGCAGCCAGAGTGCCGACCAGATCGGGAGAAGCGGAGACCTGCCCTACAGACAGGGCGTAAATGCTGTCGCCGTCGGCGCTGGTGTGGACCGGCCGGATGGAGCGGGCGTAGCCATCGTGGGCCATGCCTGCGATCTTGCACAGCTGTGCCTTCTGGAAGCCGGCGTTGGTGATAATGGCGCCGATGGTCGTGTTGCCGGTAAAGCGGGCCGCGGGCCGCTCCATGCTGGCATAGAGCAGATCCTCCGACCGGCGGAACTGCTTCCGGTCCGGTGTCATAAGCCCGGCAACCTTGCGGCCGTCCTTCCAGTCGTAAATGTCGCCCAGGGCGTTCACCGCCACAATGGCACCGACCTTCAGGCTGCCCAGCTGCACGGCATAGGAGCCGATGCCGGTCTTCATGGCGGTTGCGATCCCGCCCAGCTTGCCGACGCTTGCGCCGCAGCCGGCACCGTAGTTGCCGTCGCGGTAGTTGGGGGCCTCCAGCGCCCGCCGGGCGGCCTCATAGCCCATGGCCTTGTCCGGGCGGGTAAAGGTGTCGCCGATGTTCAGGTCAAAGAGGTCTGCCTGACAGACCAGCGGGACCCTTGTGACGCCCACATTATAGCCGATGTCGTGCTCCTCCAGATACTGCATGACGCCGCCGGCGGCATCCAGACCAAAGGCGCTGCCGCCGCTTAAGACCACCGCCTGAATGACAGCGGCGTTTGCCAGCGGGTTCATAAGCTCCGATTCCCGGGAGGCGGGTCCGCCACCCCGGACATCCAGCCCGGCTGCCATATCCGTGGGGCAGATGATGGCGGTCAGGCCTGTGGCTGCCGCCTCATTTTCAACCTGACCGATATAAATATTTTCAAAATCCGTGATCTTGATCTCCTGCATAGTGCTTTGGCCTGCCTTCCGTGAAATGCCGTAAAGTCCCGCGTCCTGTGCCCTCAGAAGAGGAAGCCGTACTTCGACTTGTAATCCTCGTGCTCCGGAATGGCGCCGATCTCACGGCGCAGGGCATTCAGGTCCACGTTCTGGATGTCCTCCTCCATGCATACCTGACTTGCCAGAAGACCGCCGCCGGCGGTGTCCTTCTCGGTACCGAAGGCGCTGCTGGCCACGGTAGAGGTGTATACGATCTCGCTGATGCAGTGAGCCACGATCTCCGCGGGGCTGTAGGCGGCTACGGTCTCCGGGTCCACATCCAGTGCCACAATGGCGGCGGGCTGCTTCATGCCGATGGCATAGCCCTCGTCATCGCCGGGGATAAAGCCGTAGACCTGCAGGGTTGCGCCCTCTTCGTCCGCGTCGTCGCCCTCAGACTCTGCTTCCTCGTCCTCCGAGAACCAGAAGTCCCATTCAGAGGCCTCCTCCAGCACAAAACGGATGGACATATGCTCCCTGTTTTCTGCGGGGACCGCGGCCTGCAGCTCCCCGAAGATCCCGGCAAAGGAATCCTGATACTGGGCAGTTTCTTCACTGCCGGTGGCGTTCAGGATGGCCCAGACCTGGTCAAAGGTCACCTGATCGATAAAATCCTTCAAAATAGCCAAAATTTGCTTCCTCCTGCTGTGCGGAATTCTTTTTCTACATGATACCATGATTTGACCATGAAGTCAAAATGATGTAATATGATATGGACGCGCCCGCGCCTGAAAACGGAGGGATTCATCTTGGAATACGCGAATCTGACCTGCCCGATCTGCGGCGAAGCCCTGCAGCGCAGTGACAGGACCTATGCCTGCGGGAAAAAGCACAGCTTTGATATTGCCCGGCAGGGCTATGTAAACCTGCTGCCGGTGCAGAACAAACGCTCGAAAAACCCCGGCGACACCCGGGACATGGTGGCGGCCAGAAAGAGCTTTCTGGACCGGGGCCATTATCAGCCCATCGCCGACGCGGTCTGCCGTCTGCTGGGCGGCAGCCTGAGCGGGTCTGCCCCTGTCCTGCTGGACGCGGGCTGTGGCGAGGGCTATTACCTGACGGCCCTGCAGCGTCAGCTGGAGGAAGCGGGCAGGGAGCCCTGCTGCATGGGTGTGGATATCTCCAAGGAGGCCGTGCGCTTTGCCGCGGCCCGGAACAAGCAGGCCCTGTGGATCACGGCCTCCGCCGCCCGGCTCCCCTTCAGGGACGCAAGCGTGGACGGGGTTATGAGCATGTTTGCACTGACCGTGCCGGAGGAATTCCGCCGGGTACTGAAGCCGGGTGGCTGCTTTCTGGAGGTCACCGCCGGGCGGGACCATCTGATGGCGCTGAAGAACCTGATCTATTCCGAGATCATCGAAAAGCAGGCAAAGCCGGCACCGGGCTACCCGGGCTTCACGTCCCTTGCCCAGGAGGTGCTGGAATTCCCGGTGGAGCTCACCGAGCCGCAGGAGGTGCAGCAGCTCCTGTCCATGACGCCGCATTTCTGGCGTATCACAAGGGATGGCGCGGCCCGGGCGGCGGCAGCCACCGGCCTGAGGGACCGGGCACAGGTGGAGCTTCGCCTTTACCGGCGGGACTGAACTCCGGCAGGGGCAAGCGCACTGAAAGCCTGATATTGAAGCAGCCTTGCAGGGTACGATTTTCAGCTCGTGCCCTGCAAGCGTCATGTAAGGGAATTATAAAGACTACGCCTGGCCGGGGCCGGAGCCGGAGATATTTGCAAGTTTCATTGCATTGTGCTATAATGTTAAACTGCACAAACTGACACAGTTGGAAGGAGCGCACCCTATGCTGGAGAAACTGCGCGTTGTTGAAAACCGCTATCTGGAGCTGGAGCATATGTCCGGCCGTCCGGACTTTTATGATGACCCGAAGCAGGCGGCAAAGCTGTTAAAGGAGCAGAGCAGCCTGCAGCCGGTGGTGACGGCATACCGGAGCTATCTGAAGCAGAAGCAGAACATTGACGACCTGCTGGAGCTGCTTGCCGAGCCGCTGGAGCCGGATATGCGGGAGCTTGCCCAGGAGGAGCTCAATGAGGCAAAGGCCGCCCTGCCCGGGCTGGAGCAGGAGCTGAAGCTGCTGCTGCTGCCCAGGGACCCCAATGACGATAAAAACGTCATTCTGGAGATCCGGGCCGGCGTCGGCGGGGAGGAGAGTGCCCTTTTTGCCCACAGCCTCTACCGTATGTATTCCATGTACGCGGAGCGCAAGGGCTGGACCATTGAGATCACCACCCTGAACGAAACGGAGCTGGGCGGCGTCAAGGAGCTCATCTGCATAGTGACCGGCCAGGGGGCCTATTCCCGGCTGAAGTTTGAATCCGGCGTCCACCGGGTCCAGCGGGTCCCGGAGACCGAGTCCGGCGGCCGTGTGCACACCTCCACGGCAACGGTTGCCATCATGCCGGAGGTGGATGAGGTCTCGGTGGACTTAAACCCGGCAGATATCCGCATGGAGGTCTTCCGCTCCTCCGGTGCCGGCGGCCAGCACATCAACAAGACCTCCTCGGCAGTCCGCCTGATCCACGAGCCCACGGGCACCGTGGTGGAATGCCAGCAGGAGCGCAGCCAGGTGCAGAACCGCGAAAAGGCCATGCGCATGCTTTACGCAAAGCTCTATCAGGTCCAGCAGGAGGCACAGGCGGCGGAGCTGTCGGCCGAAAAGCGCAGTCAGGTGGGCATGGGCATGCGGAACGAGAAGATCCGCACCTACAACTTCCCACAGAGCCGTGTCACCGATCACCGGATCGGGCTGACCCTTTATAAGATCGATGAGATCATGGACGGCGGACTGGACGAGGTGATCGACGCGCTTGTCACCGCGGATCAGGCCGAAAAGCTGCAGCGGAGCCAGGAGGAGTCCTGAGCCCGCATGTAGAGAGGAAAACAGAGAACGATCAGCATGAAAACAGAAATTTTACTGCCGGGCCAGCCCGGTACAGTTGAAAAAGCGGCGGAGATCATCCGCAGCGGCGGCCTTCTGGGCATCCCCACGGAGACCGTCTACGGTCTGGGGGCCAACGGACTGGACCCCGACGCGGTACTGAAGATCTTCGAGGCCAAGGGCCGTCCGCAGGATAACCCCCTGATCCTCCACGTGTCCGGACCGGAGCAGGTGCCGGACTTCTGCCATGATATCCCCCCGGCGGCCTATACCCTGATGGAGGCCTTCTGGCCGGGGCCGCTGACCATGGTGCTGCCCGCCCGGGAGAATGTACCGAAGCGGACCACGGCAAATCTGGATACCGTGGCCATCCGCTGCCCTGCCAGCAGCCTGACCCGGGAGATCATCCGGGCAGCCGGTGTGCCCATCGCGGCGCCCTCTGCCAACATCTCCGGGAAGCCCAGCCCCACAACGGCACAGCATGTGCTCCATGACATGGACGGGAAGATCGAGGCCATTGTGGATGGCGGTCCCTGCTCCGTGGGCGTGGAATCCACGATCGTAGACCTGACCGGAGACCGGCCGCGGCTTCTGCGGCCCGGCGGCATCACGCCGGAGCAGCTTCTTGCGCTGCTGGGGGATCTGGTGGTGGACCGGGCCGTCACCGGCGAGATCGCAAATGACGCGGTGGTCCGGGCACCCGGCATGAAATACACCCATTATACGCCCGCGGCGGACGTGATCATCGTCACCGGCAGCAGCCGGCAGGCCGCTGACTATATCAAAAAACACCTGAAGCCGGAGACGGACCGCATCCTCTGCTTTGAGGAGGAGCTGGGGCTCTATGAGGGCCACAGGGAGCTGACCCTGGCCTACGGCAGGGAGGCGGAGCCGGAGACACTGGCCCGGGGCCTCTTTGCCGCCCTGCGGGAGCTGGACAGCGACGCGATCCAGACGGTTTATGCCCGTTGCCCTACCGGCGGCGGCGTTGTATACGCGGTGGCAAACCGCCTGAAGAAGGCAGCAGGCTTCCACTTTGTGGATGCCGCGGCGGAGGCGGACAGCCGGAAGGAGGAAGCACCATGATCACCATCGGAATCACCGGCCCCACCGGCAGCGGCAAGACGACCCTGCTGGAGCGGATCCGCGCCCGCGGCGGCTGCATTCTGGACCTGGACGCGGTCTATCATGAGCTGCTGCAGTCCAGCGAGGCCCTGCGGTCGGCACTGGATGCCAGGTTCCCCGGCGTCATCCGGGACGGGGCACTGGACCGTAAGGCCCTGGGTGCCATCGTCTTTGCGGATGAAGCGGCCCTGCGGGACTTAAACGAGATCACCGGCGGCTTTATCCTGGCGGAGACCGACCGCCGCCTTGCGGAGGCCCGGGAGGCGGGCGTACCTGTGGCGGCCATTGATGCCATCAATCTGTTAAAGGGCACCCTGCCGGAGCGCTGCGACACGACCATTGCGGTGATCGCCCCGGTGGAGGTCCGCGTGCAGCGGCTGATGGTCCGGGACGGGATCACGGAGGAATACGCGCGTCTGCGCATCTCCGCCCAGGAGCCGGACTCCTACTTTACGGAGCGCTGCGAACATACACTTGTAAACGACGGTATGACCCGGGAGGCCTTCGGCGAACGCTGTGACGCCCTGCTGGATCAGCTGCTTTGATCACTGACGGCCATACGTCAGAAAGGAAATGAACTATTCATGAGCGAGACAAACGAGAAGAACTATGAGGCAGAGCGCAAGGCTCTGCTCTATAAGCCGAAGAACGGCTATGAGGGTCTTACCGCCGGGGAGCGGGAGCAGATGGAGGCCTATGGCGCCCGGTATATCCGCTTCCTGAACGCTGCCAAGACAGAGCGGGAGGCCGTGACCGAGATCATCCGCCAGGCAGAGGCAAAGGGCTTTGTGCCCTACAGCCCGGACCTGCAGCCGGTGCCCGGCACCAAAATCTACTGGAATAACCGCGGCAAGTGCATCTATCTGGCAGTGATCGGTGAAAGGCCTCTGTCCGAGGGCATCCGTGTGTCGGCTGCCCACATCGATAACCCCCGTCTGGACCTGAAGCCCAACCCCCTCTATGAGGCCGACGGTATGGCCTACTTCAAGACCCACTACTACGGCGGCATCAAGAAGTACCAGTGGCCTACCATCCCGCTGGCCCTCCACGGCGTTGTGGTCCTGCAGAACGGCGAAAGGGTGAAGATCTGCGTCGGCGAGCAGGAGGACGACCCTGTATTTGTGATCACCGACCTGCTGCCCCATCTGGCCGGAAAGCAGATGGGCAAGACCCTCAGTGAGGGCATCACCGGCGAGAATCTGAACGTCCTGATCGGCTCCGAGCCCCTGCCGGAGGATGAGGGCAGCGACAGCGTCAAGCTGGCTGTGCTCATGTACCTGAACAAGACCTACGGCATCACCGAGGAGGACTTCCTGTCCGCGGAGCTGTGCCTTGTGCCTGCCGCAAAGAGCCGCTGGCTGGGCTTTGACCGCAGCATGATCCTCGGCTATGGCCATGATGACCGCAGCTGCTCCTATGCGGCGCTGAACGCCATCCTGAATCTGGACCAGGTGCCTGCCTATACCGGCCTTGCCTGCCTGGTGGATAAGGAGGAGATCGGCTCCGAGGGTGTCACCGGTATGCTTTCGCAGGCCTTCGACCACTTTGTCGAGCAGCTCTGCCTTGCACAGGGTACTACCCTGCGTACCTGCTTCGCAAATTCCGAGTGTCTGTCCGCTGACGTCTCCAACGGCTATGATCCGGATTATGCGGAGGTCCATGAGACCCGGAACAACAGCCACCTGAACCACGGTGTCTGCTTCATGAAGTATACCGGCTCCCGGGGCAAGACCGGTGCCTCCGACTGCTCTGCCGAGTTTGTGGCGAAGATCCGCCGGATCTGCAACGAGAATGGCATTGTATGGCAGATGGGCGAGCTTGGCGCGGTGGATGCCGGCGGCGGCGGTACCGTTTCCAAGTTTATGGCGGAGCGCAATATCACCACACTGGATACCGGTGTGCCCGTACTCAGTATGCACGCCCCCATGGAGGTCGTCTCCGTGCTGGATGCCTATATGACCAGTAAGACCATGAAGGCCTTTATGCTTGAAAAGTAAGACGAAAGGCGAAAAAGGCGAAAAAGGCGAAAAAGGCGAAGAATGAAAAAAGCCGGGCTCTGCACGCAGAGCCCGGAAATTTCTGTTTTGGACAAAGACACGGGAAGACACGGGCGAAGACACGGGGACGGTTGAAAGACACGGGGAAAGACACGGGGACGGTTCTTCTGTCTTCCCTGTGTCCGCCCCCGTCTCCACCCCGTGTCCATGGGGTGCCGGCCACAATGGAGTGGACGATTCCCCGCACCTGTGTTATGATGTCAGTATCAAATATCTTCCCGGAGGTGCCTATGAAAAAGCATAAAATTCTGAAAATAACTGGGATCGTCCTTGGGTCATTGATCCTGCTGATCGCGGTGATCGCCGGCATCCTCTGCCTGCGCCTGCGCACTGCGGTGAAAAATCTTACGCGGGTGGATGACGGCGGCTACCTCTATTCCATGGATTATACCGCGTCCTATGACAATGCCCTGATGAAGTTCCCCATCAACTACATCAAAACGGCCGGCTGTTCGGCCTTTACCACGGTCAATGAGGAGGGCGACGTGATCACCGCGCGCAACTACGATCTCCCGCATACGGATGAGGACGGAAACGCAACCGGGCTGAATGTGGTCTTTACGCTCAGGCCCGAGGGAAAATATGCCTCCATCAATTTCGCGGACGCGGCCTGGCTCACCATGATCGGCATCCCCTATACGGCCGGCGCCTTTGATGAGGGCGGCGCTTCGCCCATGTTCCTGGCCTTTATGCCCTACCTCTGCATGGACGGTATGAATGAAAAGGGCCTGACCGTCTCCATCCTGGCACTGGACATCAAGGACGGCGAAGCGGCGGTGGACCAGACCGAAGCCGGTAAGGACACCGTCACCATCACAGAAATGCTGCGCCTCATGCTGGATAACTGCGCCGATGTCGAGGAGGCCATAGCCATGGCGCAGGCTTATAACCTGACCAATATCCTGGGCAGTGACTTCCATCTCTTCGTCACGGACGCCGAAGGCACAGGTGTTGTGATGGAGTGGCGCTACAACACCCTGACGCTTACCTGGCAGGATGCCGTTACCAATTTCTATGTCGGCTATGATGATGCCGAGGACTGCTATTACGGCGACGCCCTGAAGGAGACCTTTGTCCGGGCGGAGGACCTTTCATGGGACTACCTGTATGGCTATGGCCATGGCTACGCGCGCTTCAACACCGTGGCGGAAATGCTGGATGACCATGTCACCGATCCCGGAACCTACGCAACCATGGTGACCGATGCGGAGGCAATGGATACGCTGGCCGCTGTTTCGCAGGAATATGACGGAACCGACCTCACCTCCCTGACCCAGTACAGCGTCATCTATAATTCCACAGACCTCACCGCAGAGGTCTGCGTCATGCGCGACTATTCCGTGCATTATACCTTTTCCCTGAAAGACTGAGCCCCATAAAATCGGAAGGTGAAATCATGATACACTTTGTAAAGAGCAATCTCCTTGATGTCAGGGCCGAGGCTTTGATCTATGCCGCCAGAGAGGACCTGAAACCCTATGACCGCAACAGCCGGGCGGTCTTTGCCGCGGCCGGCGAAGCGGCACTCACCGAGGCCTGCAGCAGACTGGATCCGGTGACCCGGGGTCAGGCCGCTGTAACAGACGGCTTTGACAGCGGAGCGGTCTGCATTCTTCATGCGGTCAATCCGGGCTGGGAGGGCCATCCCACCGATGATTACTATGATCTGATCGCCTGCTGCTATACCGCGCTGCGGCTCGCACAATTAAGAGGCTGCCACAGTGCAGTCCTGCCAAAGTTCCAGCCCTCTGCCGCACGCTACGCCATCGAGACCGTGTGGCCCGCAGAGATTGAAGCCTGCCTCACCTTTTTAAACAAAAATCCCGACTGGGATATGGAGATCACCTTCGCGCTGGATTCCGACCGGGATATCTGGGACGGTCAGAAAGAGCTTCGCCGCCAGTCCGGCACTGTCTGACCACCCGCAGCTGCTTTTTCCGGGGACAACCGCTGGGAGACACGGGGACGGTTCTTCTGTCTTTGTCGATGCGTCGGGCAGCCTGCAAAGTAACCTCAAACAGCAGTGCGGTGGTTGACGGCATTTTGATTGTGCGCTATAATGATATTAAAGCGTAATATTGGAGGTGTGGCCATGCAATATACAATTGAAGAACTAAAGCAGATCATCGGCCCCATTGCCGAAGCACATGGGGTAAAGAGCGTATCCCTGTTTGGGTCTTATTCAAAGGGGACTGCAAGGCCCACCAGTGATGTTGATCTGATCATCGAAAAGGGGCAGTTGCGTTCACTGTTTGACCTTGCCGCATTCAGGCTGGCAGTCGAAGATGCGCTGCGGACAGAGGTAGATCTGCTCACTGACCATTCAACCGACAGTGAATTTCTTGGAATGATCCAGAAAGACGAGGTGCTGCTTTATCGAGGCGCGTGACAGACAGATTTTAAAGAAGATCATTGACTATTGTAAACGGATATCAAATAATCTGGATCGATTTGACCACAATTTCGAAACCTTTCAGGAGGATTATCTTTTTCAGGATGCCTGCTGCATGTGTGTTGTTCAGATTGGTGAACTTGTCGCATTATTGTCAGACAATGCGAAGGCAGAGAATAAGAGCATTCCCTGGCGCGTGATCAAGGATACACGAAATTTTTATGTGCATGCGTATGGGTCTGTCGATCTGGAATCCGTCTGGGCAACGATCACTGAGGATATACCAGCCTTGCAGCTTGCCTGTGAGAACATGCTGTAATTACCCAGATCAAGCACAGCTCCGGTGACGCCCTGCAGGCGCACCGGAGCTTTTTACATATTCAAGATTTGTGCTGCTTGAGGCACAGGGATGGTTCTCCTGTCTTTGTCAATGCGCCCGGCACACCTCAAGCCAGCAAAGCGGGCGGTCCAAATAATGTCATTCCCTGAAGTAATTATTATGTTTTCTTTTCGCTTGCTATGCAGCTTTTGCTCCTACAGCATCTGATGTGCTGCTCGAAAGCATCCGGATGATTCTTCAGCAATCTGTTCAGTCGCTTTGCCTCATTGTATAACAGTCTGCAATAAAGACACGGGGACGGTTCTTCTGTCTTCCCTGCGCCTTTCAGGGGGTGAGGTTCCCGGCAGCACTTAAGGCACCGGAAGTCTGAAGGACTGAGCTTGTGCGATCGCTGTCTGTCAGGTATAATGTCTGCAGGGGCTGTGACCCGCAACTTTTACAGAGGTGACTGTTATGGAATATAAGCTGAAGGAAATGCTCCACCTTGCGCTGGAGCCAGTCGGAATCTTTTTTGGCAACACTACCGCGAAGACGGACCTGGATGCGACCCCGGCCAGGCGGAACTGTGTGATCCCCTTTCTTCTGAGCGCAGCTAAGGGGAAGATCACCTCACTGGATGAAGCTGGCTGTAGCTGTCCGGGCGGCGCGGTTGGCGCTTGCTTTGGGGACGGATTTTCCAGATTAAATCCCAATATCCACAAAATGCTTTCGCAGGGGCTCGGCGACCGGGCGCCGGAGGGCGCACCGCCTATGGTGAAGGAGGGGGAGCGCTTTTTCTGTGACGCGGAAACCGCGCTGCGGTGGCGGAACAGCCTGCCGTATTCAGATAAGGCCTATCCGCGGATCGTATTTGCGCCCCAGAGTCGATGGAGCGAGATCGGTACACCGGATCTGGTCTACATCTTCGCCAATGCGGATCAGCTCTCGGCCCTTGTTACGATGCTGGGCTTCCACAACGGCAAGGCTGTGAATACGCTTGCGCCCTTTGGCTCGGCATGTCAGTCTATTCTTTTCGCCGTGGAGCAGTTGGATAAAACGGAGCCCTGCGCGATCATGGGCCTGTTTGACATCAGCCAGCGGAGCGTTGCCATCAAGGACTATCTGTCCCTGACGATGCCCTACTGCCTCTGGGAGGGCCTCAACACAGATTTGGACACAAGCTGCCTGACTACCCACAGCTGGAAGAAGATTGAACCGCGGCTGTAAATAGCATTTCCACGGTAAACCACACAAGCAGCAAAAGTCCGCAGCCGGCATGACTGCGGACTTTCTTCGTTATCCTGCAGAATATCAGAAAAGGGAAGGGGTATTTCAGGCCGATACTGCTTTCTCCTGCCATTCGTCTTCCGGGGACAACCGCTGCAAAAATCGTTTGAAATTTTGCGGAAAAATTTTGTAAAATAATAATATGTTCCATTCGAGCATTCTGCTGTAATGATACATAAATCAAAACAGGAGGTTAGGACGATGAAACGAATCAAGGCGGCCTGTATCTGCCAGACGCTGCATTTTCAGCTGAAGGATGGGCTCAATCCCCAGATGGCAATCAGGCAGGTTCAAACCGATTTCGAGAACTACAAAAAGTCCCTCGAGAGAAACCGCACCCAGTACAAGATTGTTGATGAAGCCACGCAACCTGACGGTTCGCTCGTGGTCAAGGTCATTAAACAGTACAATAACAGTCCCGTTGGCGACTATCTGAACTGATATGCGGAAGCACGCTGGATTTCGGTCCAGCGTGCTTTACCTTTATGCTCGGGTGACCGACTGCGTCAGGCTGACGGCATAGCAATCGGACGAAATCTCATAGGAAGTCCATTCATAGCTGTAATTGTAGCCCGCGGGCAGGCCACTGCTGTCCCAGAAGCGCTGCAGGTAGCCGTTCCGGAACAGGTCGGGCCGGTCGGCCAGGGATTTCAGCTCCGCAAGGAAGTCGGCCTCAGGTGTCAAGGGGGTGTCAAGGGGACAGGTACCCGGGTGTCAAGGGGACAGGTACCCTGACAATATAGACGGCAATGGGCCTGTTTGACATCTGCCCGGATCGCGCATAAAAATTGTGCTTGCAATCCGGCGGAGTTTGTTATATCATTTCATTGAACGATTCGTTCAGTGAAATCGGACCGTGTACAGGAAGGGAGCAGGAACATGAATCTGCGCGAACAGGCCAAGCAGGAAAAGAAGGACAGGATCCGTGCCTTTGTAGAGGATTATATTGCCCGTCATCAGCTTTCACCATCCACTCAGGTGATCGCGGACGGGGTTGGCGTCACAAAGGCCACGGCCTGGTCTTACCTGAAGGAGCTGGATCAGGAGGATCAGCTCCACTACGACGGCGGCACCATCACCATACCGTCCGGCGGCAAGGTCTGCACAGATCAGGTCCGCATTCCCTACTCCGGCGTGATCCCCTGCGGGACCCCGGAAGAGCAGCTGGAGGTGACCGACCGGGTCTACTTCCTGCCCCGTGAGCTGCTGGGGCCCGGTGAATATTTCCTGCTGCGGGCCTCCGGAGATTCCATGGTCGATGCCGGCATTGACGACGGCGACCTGGTCCTGATCCGCAGGGCAACAGAAGCGCATCCCGGCGATATCGTGGCCGCCCTGGTCGGCGCCGAGAGCACACTGAAGACCCTGATGGCAGAAAGCGCCGAAAGCGCCGAAAGACCGGAAAGCCGGGAAAGCCGGAAAAGCCCGGAAACAGGCGAAACGGATCGTTATTATCTGCATCCTGAAAACCGCGGCAGGGGCTATCCGGATATCAGGCCGGATACCTTCTCGATCCAGGGTGTGGCCGTAAAAGTCATAAAAGAGCTGTAGGGCAGACGGTAAACGCCTGCCTGTATCCCGAATTCAGGAAAGGAACCAGATTTAACAATGAAGGAAGAAGTTCGCAGAATCCCCTATCCATGCCACCCACAGGACGCATGGCTCCTGCCGGACGCGAAGACCGCGCCTCTGGTGTATAAGCAGTGCCCCTGTTGTAAGCGGGTGTATGAGGTGGATACCACTGCCCGGACCATGCGGCAGATGATCCCGCTGGAGACAGCGCCGGCAGGCCGGCAGCTTCTGGAGCATATCCGCAACGTGCTGGACCGCGGCGATGATGTTGTGATCCGCCGCAACGGAAAGCAGGGGATCAAGGTCAGAGGGACAAGGGGCTACAATGAGTGGGCCGACAGTACCATCTGACGTCGCCCCAGGGCCCCTGTGCCCCGGGCAGAAAGCAAAGACCGCCGGATAAAGGGTTCGGCAGGGTTACAAAGCAAAGACCGCCGGCGCAAGGGCTCCGGCATAATAAAACAGGAAGACCGCCGGATATAGGGTTCCGGCGTAAGGCTAAAGGGTGCCATAGACCAGCTGCGTTTTCAGCGGCTGTGTCTGTCGGCACCCTTTTTTTATGTTTATTTCTGCTTATTTCTGCTTATTTCTGTATATTTCCGGATATTTTTCTGTATTTTCGGATTTTTTGTATATGTTTGTATATTTTTGTTTATTTCAGTTTATTTCAGAAAGGGAAGCTATGGATATCAATACGAGTATCAAGCGAGAAGCGGGGGTCTGCCCCCTTAATTACAACGGCGAAGCGCTGCGGCCCGGCGAGGTCCTGGTGCGCAGCCCCTATGAGGCCCGGCTGGACCGCGACAGTGTCACCAATCGCGCCAGCCTCGTCACCGTCAGTCTGGCCGGCAGGCGGGTCCCGGCGGTGCTGCGGGCGGTGCCGGCCGAGTTTGCCCCGGTGGCCAGGGCCCAGTTCAACAGCTGGCAGCGGGACTTCCTGCCAAAGCAGGAGAAGTTGAGCCTGGACCATGTGCTGGAGGCGCACGGCCTTGACCTGACAGACGCCCCGGCGGCGGATGACGGGAGCGAGGAGGCCTGCGCCCTGACGGAGGCAAGGCAGCGGCTCCGGGAGACGGCCGCCGCCCTGCTGGAACGATCCCCCCGGCACTGCCTGGCGCTGCTGCTCATGGGGCTGGGCTATAAGGGCGCGGCCTTCGCCGGACGGATGCGCCTGAAGCACGATGCCGCCAGCCGGGTCCGCAGGCAGATCCTGGCGCTGGCGCCTGACCGGATCAGTAGCCTTGCGGAGCTGGACTTAGAGGGCCTTCACGTCAACCGGACGGGCGACACGGATTATTACCGGGCCGAGGCGGAAAAAGCGCTGGAGGAGCTCCTGAGGCTGTATTACTGAGCGCCTGCTCACGCCTTCCTGTAAAAGCTGCAGGCATAGCCCTCCGCGCGCAGCGGCAGGCCGGGGAGCCAGGGCGGTGTCTGGCTCATTTGGGCGCAGACCGTCTGGACCGGGGTCTCCCGGGGGCATTCAAGGATCAGCTCGTCATGCACATGGCCGACGATCCTGCAGTGGGAAAGGCCGCGCATGGCCCAGGCCAGAATGTCCCGGGCAACGGCCTGCACAATATTTTCCACAAATTTGGGGCCGTAGCTCTCGACCCGGCCCCAGTGGCCGTCGGACAGGCTCTCATAGGTGATGCAGTCGCCGCCGAAGCGGTTGGTCCCCAGCCGGGGGTTCACATAGCAGAGCCTGCGGCCGGAGGGCAGCGAGATGAAGAGCAGCCCGGATTCCCAGGAAAAGCGGAAGCCGTGGGTCTCGCTGACGGTCCGGCAGATCACGGCCCGCTTCACCGCATGGTCCACCGCCCGCCAGAAGGCGGTGATGTTGGGATTGGATTCGCGCCAGGCATCCACAAGGGGCCGGAGCTCCGCCTCCTCCAGCCCCATGCTGAGGGCGCCCATGGCCGTCAGGGCGCCGACGGAGCCACCGTAGCCCAGTGCCAGCTCCGCGATCTTGCCCTTCTGGCGCAGATGGCTGTTGATGCCGTTTTTCTCAACAGGTACCCCAAACATCTGGCTGGCGGAGGCGCAGTAAATGTCCGTGCCGGCCGCAAAGGCGTCAAGGCGCCACTGCTCCCCGGCAAGATAAGCCAGGACCCGCGCCTCAATGGCCGAAAAATCGCTGACGATAAACTGATAGCCCTCCTTTGGGATAAAGGCGGTGCGGATCAGCTCGGACAGCACGCCGGGGATGTTCTCATAGCGCTGCTCCAGCGCGTCAAAGTCCCGGGCGCGCACAAGCGCCCTGGCCTCCTCCAGATCCGCCATGTGGTTCTGGGGCAGGTTCTGCAGCTGGATCAGGCGGCCGGACCAGCGGCCTGTCCGGCTGGCTCCGTAAAAGCTGAAGCAGCCCCGGGCGCGGCCATCGGCACAGACGGCCTTCTGCATGGCGCTGTATTTGCTGACGGAGGATTTGGCCAGCTGCTGCCGGTAGCTCAGGACCTCCGCCACGTCTCCGGTGACCCCGGGCAGCAGGGCCTGCACCGCCTCCTTGTCCAGTGACCGGGTGTAAACGCCGTTTTCCGCAAGCCAGCCCTTCAGCTGCTGCACGCTGGCGGGGTTGTTAAGACCGGTGCGGGCCTGCAGGCGGGCACGGAGGCGCTCCTTTGTCCGGCTGTCCAGCGCTATGGCGGCCTCCACAAGGTCGGAGTCCAAACGGATGCCCCGGTCATTGATCTCCTGATCAAGGGCGTATTCCTCCCAGATGAAGTCCGGCACCGGGTAAGCCGCCAGCCTGCGCTTGATGGCCAGCTCCACCTCCACATCCCGGCGGTTATAGGCCTTGAAGGCCACCCAGCCGGGCGCGTTTTCGGACCGGAGATTCCGGGTCCGGCCGCCGTTTTTGGCGGTGGGGCGGCAGGGGGTGCAGAAAAAGCGGATGAGCTCCGCGCCCTCGGTCAGCTTCTGGGCATCCAGCTTCAGGGCCGCGCCGATGCCCTTTAAGGACTGGGGCAGGCCCATATAGGCGCCCCAGACCCGGCTGCAGCGCCAGGACGCGGGGTCCAGATAGCCCCGGACCGTGTCACCCTCCGCGCCGTAGCTCCTGAAATATCCGGGCCTGTGCCTGCGCAGCCAGCAGGACAGGCACACCCGTTCGAACTGGGCATTATAGGCCCATTTGATGACGTGGGGGTCCGTCAGAGCCGTGAGGATCTCCTCCGGCAGCTCCTCGCCCCCGGCCACGTCGATGACCTCTACCGGGCCGCAGTTGACAGAATAGCCGAAGAGCAGGAGCTCAAAGGAGCTGTCCTCCGCGTAAGGGTAGACGCCGGCCTGCTTCAGGTCGACCTCGGAATAGGTCTCAATGTCAATACTGATCTCTCTGATGGTTTGCATTTGTGTTTACCTCCTTTTGTTTACGGCCCCGGGGCTCTGCCGGACGGGACCCTTCACCAGTTATGCAGCTGAGGAGGGGCAAAATTCCGAAATTTCAGGGAGATTTCGCAAAAAAATTAAAAAATAACCAGAAAATCAAAAAAAATTCGCCGAACTTCGGAATTTCGAAGCGTTCGGCCTGCATAGCTATTAGAAGGAAATTTGCTTAAGCCTGTGATCAGGAAAGGAAGGATTGAAATTGGAACTGATCTTATACACAGCAAACTGTACAGGGGCGGCAGGCAACTGCCTTTACCCCAACAAAAGGGTCATCCGGGATGCCGCCGGCCTTGCGGACGCGGTCCGCTATGACCAGGTCTTCGCGCGCTACAAAAACGACTACCGCAGCATCAAAAACTTTCTGGAGGCCTCAGTGATCCCGCAGGATGTGGACAACGACTCCGACGACCCCGCAAGCTGGCTTTCCGCGGAGGACCTGCTGCGGATCTTCGCGGATGTGGACTGCGTCATCATCCCCAGCCGCCACCATATGCGCCCCAAGGGCGGTAAGGCGCCAAGGCCCCGGCTGCACGTCCTCTTCCCCTGCAGGACCTATACGGACGCGGCAGCCTACACCGCCGCCAAGGCAGCGCTGCAGCGGCGCTACCCCTTCTTTGACCAGAACGCCCAGGACGCGGCCCGCTTCTTCTTCGGCTCGAAGCTCAGCGCCGCTGAGGTGGTCTGGCATGAGGGCGGGCTCCGGATCGATGAGACCCTGTCCGACCTGTCCACAGACGTGAGACCGGCAGCGGAGCGGGCGGGCACCCACTGCGGCCCCATTGAGGAGGGCAGCCGCAACAATACCATGTGCCACTTTGCCGCCAGAGTTTTAAAGCGCTTTGGGCCGGGCGAGCAGGCGGAGCAGGCCTACCGGGAGCGGGCGCGGCAGTGCCGGCCACCGCTGGAGGAGGCAGAGCTCTCCGCCATCTGGAAGAGCGCGCTGCGCTTTTATGAGCGGATCTCCGCCGAGGAGGGCTATGTGAAGCCGGAGGAATACCACGAGGAGCCGGAGCCGGGCAGCCTGAAGCCGGAGGACTTTTCGGACATCGGCGAGGCAAAGGTCCTTGCCCGCAGCTGCTCCGCCATGCTCCGCTACACCAGCGCCACGGATTTTATCACCTTTCATAAGGACCGCTGGTATGAGGATAACACCCGGGCCCTTGGCACGGTGCTGGCCTTTCTGGATGCGCAGCTGGCCGATGCGGAGGCGGCCGTCAGCCGGGCGGAGGCGCGGCTATCTGACCTGGGCATTGACGGCGCCACCGTCCGTGAGCGGGGGAAGACGCTGGAAAAGATGATCCCGGAGGGACACAGCCCCCTGCTGCAGGCCCTGAATGCCGCGGATGCCTACCGGCGTTTTGTGATGAAATACCGCAATTACAAAAACATCGTGGCGGCCCAGAACGCCGCGAAGCCCATGCTGGCCCTTGATGTCAGCGAGCTGGATTATGACGCAGAGCTGCTGAACACCCCGGCGGGGACCTATGACCTGACCCGGGGCATGGCAGGGGGCCGGCCCCACGACCCGGACGACCTGATCACCAAGATCACGGCCTGTGGCCCCGGAGAGCAGGGAAGGGAGCTCTGGCTGGATGCCCTGCGCCTCTTCTTCTGTCAGGATGAGGACCTGATCGCCTATGTACAGGAGATTGTGGGCATGGTGGCCGTGGGCAGGGTTTACGGCGAACACCTGATCATGGCCTATGGGGGCGGCGCCAACGGAAAGTCCACCTTCTGGAATACCATTGCCCGGGTGCTGGGGACCTATTCCGGTCGGCTTTCCGCCGAGGCCCTGACCATGAGCTGCCGCCGCAATGTAAAGCCGGAGATGGCGGAGCTGAAGGGAAAGCGTCTGGTCATCGCCTCCGAGCTGGAGGAGGGCACCCGCCTGAACACCGGCATGGTCAAGCAGCTCTGCTCGGTGGACCCCATCGAGGCGGAGAAGAAGTACAAGGACCCCTTCCACTTTGACCCCTCCCACACCATTGTCCTTTACACCAACCACCTGCCCAAGGTCTCTGCCAATGATGACGGCACCTGGCGCCGCCTGATCGTGATCCCCTTCAACGCGAAGATCACCGGCCGGAAGGATATCAAGAACTATTCGGAGTACCTCTTTCAGAAGGCCGGCCCCGCCATCATGCAGTGGATCATCGAGGGCGCCGAGCGGGCCATCGCGCAGGGCTTTCAGTTCCGCACACCCGCCGCGGTGGAGACGGCGATCGCGGCCTACCGGGAGAACAACGACTGGCTGGGTCAGTTTATCGAGGAATACTGCGAGCGGGGCGAGGGCTATGAGGCAAAGTCCGGCGAGCTCTACCAGTGCTACCGGGAGTCCTGTCTGCGCAACGGCGAATACATCCGCAACACCACGGATTTTTACAGCAGTCTGGAGCAGGCAGGGTTTAAAAGGAGAAGGACAAATAAGTCCCGCGTTGTTGCGGGCCTCCGTCTGCGGTCGGGGTTAGACCTTCCGGATTAAGCCCTCCGGATCATTCAGCCGTAAGGCAGGAGCATAGGATAGAAACTGTTAGTGACAGTCATGACAGTCAAATACAAAACTTTATAAGAATAAAAATAAAAAATAAAAAAATATAATATAGAGAGGTTTTGTAAACGACTGACGCGACTGTCATTCCGGCCCGCAGCCCGGCAGCTTTTGTGCCGATTTTGGTACAGCGTTTCTGCTACTATGGGGATGATCTTTGTGATAACCAAATAAAATCCACTGAAAAATAACTTTTCAGTGGATTTTATGGTGGAGCTGAGGGGAATTGAACCCATTTAAGTATTTTATAAGTATTGGTATTACAGTGTTTTTTAATCCATGACCATTTTAATTCCAAATTGGAATTATTTTTTCTTATTCTTATTGTATTCGATAATTAGTGTGATAATGAAAACAGAAACGGCAAAAACCTTAAACAAGAAAATTACAACAATCATTTTATAACACCACCTGACAATAGTATACAGGTGGTTTCTTTATTTGCAAATGGATTAAAGCGAAAAATAAAACTACTCCGGCAAAGCCCCAAAGGATGCACGGATGTTATCTGACGCGCTACGCAGGAGCGCTTCCGGATCCGCACCCACAATATCCAGATTTTCTGCCTTGAAGCAGGTACAATCCGGAATACCGTACATGCCCTGTGCCAGCATTTTTATATAGCCATAGCCGAAGGCTTCGCTGACGATCGGGCCACCGGCCGTTGTGACATAATATAGCTTTTCAGCCCGGCACATGCCAATCGGTACGCCGCGCTCGGAATAGCGGAAGGTGACCCCTGTGACGGTGACCGCCTCTATGTATCGCTTCAAGAGCGCCGGGAAGGACAGATCCCAGTAGGGCGCCGCGATCACAATAATATCTGCCGCGGCAAACTGCTTTGCCATAGCATAGACCGGATCCTGAAAATCATTCCGCTTTCCGTCCAGAAAGCGCCTGTCTACAACCGCTTCCGTAATTTCCGGAATGTTTGCCTCTGTCAGCTTCAGAACAGTCACATTTCCCGGCAAAAGCGCAAGCAGCTGCCCGGCCAGTGCTCTGGTCCGTGAAGTCTCCCGCGGGCAGGCATCTACAAACAGTATTTCCATGTTCTTTACCCCTTCATTTCATAACCGGATATCCGGCAACCGCCGGTACGCCCGTTACTTGTACCGCAGCACCATTATACAGAATTCCGCCGGCAAATACAATCCTGTCTGGACTCTGGTAATTTTATACCCCACCGCAGCTTTGACAACTTTTGTGCCGATTTTGGTAGGGATGATCTGAATCGGGTTAATCTTACAAACATGGAGGTACAGACTATGATGTATATTGAATTTACTGTAACGGTTTGCCTTAGTTATCATGGAATAGTATATAATTTTGTATTTTCTTTGCCAAGTTCATGAAGAAGCCGAGTCGGTCTTTGGTATCCTCTTTTTTTCATGCTATCATCTCCACGACAACTTACCATTTGTCGGAGTAAATAACTGCATTACAAATACTTTACAGTCTCCTCTAAAGGCCTACGCATAGAATGATTTGGCAAAGGTCCTGCCCCATCTGCGGCATAGCCAAGATCCAATAGCATCAATATTTCCTCATCTTTGGGAAGGTTCAAAGTCTCAGCCAATTTGTCCGGATCGAAAAAATTGATCCAGCAGCTATTCACTCCCTCATCTTCTGCCGCAAGCAACATATGTGTTGCAACGATTGTCGCATCTTCAATACCGGAATTTCTTTTTTCACCCGGATATACAAATACATTATTTTTATCAAAAGCAACTGCAAGAACAACCGGAGCCCCGTACCTGCACGGGGTTGCTTCATCTATTTTAGCAAGCGCCTCCTTGGATCTGATCACGTATATTTTCTGTTCCTGTAGATTTTTTGCTGTAGGCGCAAGTCTGCCTGCTCCTAATATTGCTGTAAGCTTAGATTCTTCAACCTCTTTGTTCGCGAATTTTTTGCAGGAATATCTGTTTTTCACAATCTCTTTAAATTCCATTGTCCAATCTCCTATTTTACTAATTTCTGATGAGCCTCCGGATACCTTGCCCCGATGATTTCAATGCTTTCCAGTTTTTCCCTGATATCTGACATTTCTTTTTCAGTAAATGTTATATCCATGCTGCCCAAATTTTCCTTGATGCGGCTAACCTTCTTGGTGCCCGGAATCGGAACTATAAAATCCTTCTGGGCAAGAACCCATGCCAGTGCTATTTGAGCCGGTGCAGCATCTTTTAGCTTTGCAAGCTCCTTTACATAATTCGCAAGTTCCAGATTATGCTGATAATTTGCTCCCTGAAAGCGGGGAATTCCCGCGCGAAAATCTGCAGCATCCAGTTTGCTGTCAGACGTAAATCTTCCGGTTAAGATTCCCTTGCCCAATGGTGAAAAGGGAACAAATGCGATTCCCAGTTCTTCCAGGGCAGGCAATACTTCCTTCTCCGGTTCTCTGAAAAACATCGAATATTCACTCTGAACAGCTGCTACCGGGCAAACCTTATGCGCTCTTCGTATCGTATCCGCATCCGCCTCCGAAAGTCCAAAGGAAAGCACTTTCCCCTCTTTGATAAGGTCTCCCACTGTGCCGGCCACTTCTTCTATGGGTACATTCGGATCCACGCGATGCTGATACAAAAGATCGATATGATCCGTTCGAAGCCTTCTAAGCGCTCCTTCAACCGCCTTTCTGATACGTTCCGGCCTACTGTTTAACCCAAAAAGATTTTGTGTATTATAGGCATCCGCAACATCCGGAATATCCCACCCGAATTTAGTGGCTATGATTACCTCTTCACGATAGGGTTCCAAGGCTTCGCCAACTAATTCCTCGTTCTTGTATGGGCCATATGCCTCTGCTGTGTCAAAGAAATCAACCCCCAGTTCTACAGCTTCCCTGATTGTTTTTATAGCATCCTTTTTATCAGGGAATGGGGGATAGCTCTGTGAAAAGCCCATGCAGCCCAAGCCTATTTCCGAAACTGAAAAATTACCTATGCTTCTTTTCTTCATAAATATTCTTTCTCCTATAAGTTACCATTTGTCGGTGTACGGCTTATATTGCCAGCACTGAAACATCCATTTCACCGGTCATTAGTTTTCCGTAATTTCCGGAATGTTTGCCTCTGTCAGCTTCAGAACAGTCACATTTCCCGGCAAAAGCGCAAGCAGCTGCCCGGCCAGTGCTCTGGTCCGTGAAGTCTCCCGCGGGCAGGCATCTACAAACAGTATTTCCATGTTCTTTACCCCTTCATTTCATAACCGGATATCCGGCAACCGCCGGTACGCCCGTTACTTGTACCGCAGCACCATTATACAGAATTCCGCCGGCAAATACAATCCTGTCTGGACTCTGGTAATTTTACAACTCTCCGCAGCTTTGAAAACTTTTGTGCCGATTTTGGTACACCGTTTCTGCTACTATGGATTTGAACTGATATAGGTGTATTGAAAATCATAACAATCTATCAATATAAATGAACTAAATACCTGTTGACAATTTAAGGAAGCTATGATATTTTAGAAAACAGAGATGGAAACCGGCAGCAGTTACCTGCTGCCGGCCGAGAGAACGAATCTCTCAATTTAAATTTTTCAATCCACAGCATAAAGCTGACAATGTCATTTTAACTGAATGAATAACGGCTTTCAAGAAAAACTTATGCAGTGGGACATAGAAGGTGAGGAAGATTAAATATCTCGCACATATAGCAGAGGATGGCAGAGAACAGACTGCAACAGAGCATTGTGTAAGAGCGGCAAAATATGCAGGGGCTGCGCTCCGGAAAGTAGGAATGCAGAATACAGCATATCTTAGTGGACTCCTTCATGATATGGGAAAGTTTAAAGCTGAGTTTCAGGACTATCTGCAATCCAGTGATGCGCAGCGTGGAACGGTTATCCATAGCTTTGCCGGCGCAAAATTCATACTGGATGAATACCACCATGGTGCAGGTACTGATGAGGAATTAGCGGCAGAATTGATTGCATATGCGATTGCGGCACACCATGGCCAGTTTGACTTACAATACGGGCAAAAAGAAAACGGATTTCTGCACAGGCAACAGGCAAAGGGTATCTGCTTTGAGGAAAGCCGCGACGCATTTCTGCAGAACTGTTGCACAAAGGTTGAAATTAACCGGCTGATGGATTGTGCTACGGATGAAATCACACAACTGCTCGATAAAGTTTATAAATTACCGATTGATGCTGACTGCGATGCAGGCGGGCGTGAAATCTGCTTTTATCTTGCACTGACTGCCAGATTGATATTATCGGCGGTAATCGATGGTGACCGCACTGATACAGCCGCGTTTATGGCTGGTATACCCCACAATGAGGATTTGGAGCCCCCAGACTGGGATACTATCCTGAATCGGGTGGAAAAGAAGCTTGCGGAATTCACCGAAGATACGCCAATAAAGCATGCCCGCAGACGTATTTCAGATCAATGCCGGGCCTTTGCAGAAAAACCAGGTGGCATTTACAGATTGAATGTACCCACCGGAGGCGGTAAGACCCTGTCATCTTTGCGTTACGGTCTGGCGCACGCCGCCAGATGGAATAAATCACGGATCATATTTACGGCACCACTGCTTACAATTCTGGAGCAGAATGCTGCGGTTCTGCGTGAATATATTGGTGATGACAGCCTTGTTTTGGAACATCACTCAAACGTAACAATATCGCAGGACAGTGAGGATTCCGGTGAACGTGATGCACTGATTGACAGCTGGGATGCACCGGTAATCATAACAACACTGGTGCAGCTGCTGAACACGATGTTTGACGGAAAAACCACTTCGATCAGACGGTTCCACAGTCTGGCAGATAGTATCATTGTCATTGATGAAGTACAGTCTGTGCCGATAAAACTGCTGAGCCTGTTCAATCTTGCTGTCAACTTTTTAACATATATCTGCGGTGCAACGGTGGTGCTTTGCTCTGCAACACAACCTTGCCTGACCCGGATTGAGCACCCTTTGATCGGCAAACAGATGGAGATCGTTCCTTATGATCCGGAAATCTGGAAAGCATTTAAGCGAACAGAACTGACGGATGCAGGCGGTTGCAAACTAAGTGAGGTGCCGGATTTTGCGCGGAATGTATTGGTTACAACAAATAGCCTGTTGATCGTCTGCAACAAAAAAGCGGAAGCAGAAGAAATTTATAATGAACTTTGTTCAGATGGATATGACTGCTTTCATCTTTCAGCGGCTATGTGCACCGAACACAGGCGTAATACGTTGAAAGCACTGCAGTCCAGTCTGGAACAGTGTAGCACTGACAGCAAAACTGTATGCGTTTCAACCCAGGTGATAGAGGCCGGTGTTGATATATCATTTGGTGCGGTCATACGACTGACTGCAGGAATGGACAGCATTGTCCAGTCCGCCGGCCGCTGCAACAGAAATGCAGAAAGTAACACACCCGCGCCAGTATATATTCTGGAGGTTTTAGACGAGGACCTAAAAATGCTGAGTGAGATTCTGAATGCCAAGAAAGCCACGGGGCAACTGCTCCATGCATGGCACATGCACCCGGAAAGGTTTGCAGGGACACTTGATTCCGATGCGGCAATTGAGCGGTATTATACAACCCTTTACAGAGACCTGGATGAAGGCTGCACAGGGTTTCCGGTGAAAGGCGATACGATTTTCAACCTGCTGAGCATCAATCAAAGCCACTGCAATGAAGCCTGTAGTTTTACATTGCAACAGGCGTTCAAAACGGCAGGCAGCCTTTTTGAAGTGTTCGATGACAGCAGTATTGACGCGATTGTTCCATATGGGAAGGGCGCTGACCTGATCGTGGGTCTGTATTCAACCAGAGCACAGCATGATTACGGATATCGGCGCCAGCTTATTGCAGAAGCCAAGAACTATACGGTAACTGTTTACCGATATCAGCAGGAAAAGCTGGAGAAGGCCAATGGCTTACACTGGCTTTACGATAACAGTATTGCCGTACTGAATCTGGCCCATTATGATAAAAATACGGGTTTTACTATGAACCAGGCAAATTTTGACTTTGAGGAGGCGTGAAGAAACATTGAAAACAATACACCCTAATATTGTAGAATACGAGGTAGTCGGTGATTATGCATTGTTTTCTGACCCGGTTATGCGAGTGGGCGGTGAAAAATGCAGCTATCAGGTGCCAACCTACGAAGCGCTAAAGGGAATCCTGATGTCGGTTTATTGGAAACCAACTTTCATCTGGGTAATTGACGATGTCAGGATCATGAACCCAATTCAGATGGAAGTTAAGGGTATTCGACCGATCAAGTATAATGGCGGGAATGACCTGTCATATTACACCTATCTGAAAAACTGCCGCTATCAGGTTCGGGCACACTTTGAATGGAACGACAACCGACCGGAGCTGGCACAGGACCGGAACGAAAACAAGCATCATGAGATTGCAAAAAAGATGATCCGGAAGGGTGGCCGCCGGGACATTTTCCTTGGGACAAGAGAGTGTCAGGGATATGTATTGCCCTGTACCTTTGGCGAGGGTGAAGGGGCATATGATCAGACCCCTCAGCTTGCCTTTGGCACAATGTACCACGGGATTACCTATGCGGATGAGGCCTATGATGATGCAACCCGTGGCAAGCTTACTGTAAACATGTGGCGCCCTGTAATGCAAAATGGTGTGATCCATTTTCTCCAGCCAAAGGAATGCCCCATACATCGGACGATACATGATATGGAGATTAAGCCGTTTGGCATTGAGCCAGGAAATTTCAGTGGTCTTTCTGAATTCGAAGGAGGCGAGAATATATGAGCCTGATGCAGCAGGCCTATGACACCTACGGCTATGCAGAAAAAGACCGTGCAGGCGTCTATTATGCTGAAGAAAACGAACCACTTGCGCCAATCGGTCACACGATCACAAAGGCAGCTATAGAGATTACGATTGACGGTGATGGCAGTTTCCTGCAGGCCAACGCAGTTGCGAAAGATGATGAAAAGACGATATTCCCTGTAACGGAAGATTCCGCGGGCAGGACCAGTAAGCCGGTGGCGCACCCTCTGTGTGATCAGTTGCAATATCTGTTACCGCAATATAAGGATAAGAACAAGCTCTATGTAGATCAGCTTAGCCGCTGGAATGACTCAGCTTTCAAACACCCCATTACAGATGCTGTTCTGCGCTATGTGACCGGCGGTACCATCAAGGATGACCTTGAAATGGCAGGGCTGCTTACCTACGACAATGATGGCAAGCTGAAGAATGAGAAGGATTTTGTCCGTTGGATCGTTACGGATATTGGCGATGACAGTGGCCCCTGCTGGAAAAATCGCAAACTGCAAAATTGCTACAGTGCCTGGTATCAGTCCATACAGGAACAGGTTCTGGATGTTTGTATGGTGAGTGGTGAGCGCACGATCAGAGCAAAACAGCATGCAAAAGGCGTGGTATCTCTGAAGGGAAATGCGAAACTGATCTCTGCAAATGACAGCAGTGGATTTACCTATCGTGGCCGTTTCCTTGACGATACTGAGGCAGCAAATGTAAGCTATGAAATCTCGCAGAAATTACATAATGCATTGCGTTGGGTGATTGCGAATCAGGGCGTCTATTATGGTGGGCGTTGCTTTGTGTGCTGGAACCCACAGGGGAAGGAAATCCCCAGAGTTCAGAATGCGATTACCAGACGCAGAGGGAAACCAGTTGCCCCGGTTTATACCCCGACAGCATACCGTGAACAGATTCGCAGTGCCTTGAACAGCTGGACAAGCGAACTGCCGAAGGATGCAAAAGCGGTAACGGCCGTATTTGACGCTGCAACCACCGGTAGACTGGCGCTTACCTATTACAGCGAGCTGGAAGCTGCGGACTTTGCGGCAAGGCTTGCATGGTGGGATGAAACCTGCTGCTGGCCAAATGGTGACTTTGGTATTCAGCCACCCACACTTTCAAACATTGCAACCTTTGCGTTTGGTACCCTGCGCACAGATAGCTTTGAGGCGGATGAAAACATCATGAAGCAGGTGATGGTACAGCTCCTTACCAGTCGCGTGGAAAAAGGGCCAATCCCTACGGCGTTTGCGCGAAATCTTGTACAGAAATCCGGGAACCTGCAGATTGTGCCAGACGATAAAGAACACAAATATCTGCGCAGGACATTGCTGTTTACGACCTGTGCAGTCATCAGAAAATATCACATTGACCATTACAAGGAGGAATGGAGCATGGCACTTGAGCCTGAAAAGCGTGACCGTAGCTATCAGTTTGGCCGGCTGATGGCAATTATGGAAAAGATCGAGCGGGATACCTACGATGCGGATGATAAAAGAGAGACGAATATCATCAGGCGACAGATGGCATTTGTTGCAAGACCCTATGCGACTACAGCATCAGTGCAGTCACATCTGAAGAATGCATACTATCCGCAGCTTTCGGTTACGGCGAGAAATTATTATGAGAAGCTTATTGAAGAAATTATGGAAATTCTGAGTGAAGATGGTGCCAACCTCAACAGACCTCTGGAAGATACCTATCTGTTGGGCTATTATCTGCAGAAAAAAGAACTTTATACATCCAGAAAAGAAAAGGTGGAGGAATAAACAATGGCAATTCTGAAGAATAAGATCGATTTTGTGGCAATTATCTCTGTTTCTATGGCAAATTCCAATGGCGATCCCCTGAATGGCAACCGTCCCCGTACCGACTACAGCGGCCTTGGTGAGATCAGCGATGTCTGCATTAAGCGTAAGATCCGCAACCGTATGCAGGATATGGGTAAGAAAATTTTTGTCCAGTCTGACGATCGTTGCGATGACGGCTGTGAAAGCCTTGCTAAGCGTGCGGAAAAGGAAGGTTTTAAGACCATTAAAAAGGAGCAGGATTTCTATGAGAAAGCCTGCAAAACCTGGATCGATGTGCGTACCTTTGGCCAGGTGTTCGCGTTTAATGGCCTTGCCTGCAAGTCTGTTGGTGTGCGTGGACCAGTGTCGATCCACCAGGCGGTCAGTGCTTCACCTGTTGAAATTGTTTCCATGCAGATCACCAAGAGCGTGAGCGGTGACAAAAAAGACGGTGCGGCACGTGGTTCTGATACGATGGGCATGAAACATTTTGTCAAGTACGGTGTTTATACTGTTAAGGGTACCGTTAATGTGCAGTTGGCAGAAAAGACCGGCTTTGCTGAAGAGGACGCGGCAGTCCTGAAGGAAGCACTGCGGACTCTATTTGTCAATGACAGTTCTGCTGCACGCCCCGACGGCTCCATGGAAGTGGTAAAGCTTTACTGGTTTGAGCATAATTGCAAGGATGGTCAGTATTCCAGCGCAAAGGTTCATCGTTCTGTAAAAGTGGCGCAGAAGGATCCTGATGCAATCCCGGCATCCATCGATGATTACGTAATTACAGTTGAAGCACTGGAAGGCCTCGTCCCTGAGGTGATTGATGGCGTATAACGAAGAGGATTATCTTCAGCTTTCCGGTATACAGCATTTCAAGTTTTGCAGGCGTCAATGGGCTCTAATCCATATTGAAAATCAGTGGGCGGAGAATACACGTACTGTAGAAGGTGAAGCTATGCATACTAATGCGCATAATGCAGATTTTCGCGAGAAACGCGGGGAACTGCTGATCACGCGGGATATGCGGATATTCTCGGCAACCCTTGGCATATCGGGCAGCTGTGATGTGGTGGAATTCCGAAGGAACGAAGCCGGCATCACGTTGCCCGACTACAAGGGCAATTGGCTACCCTGCCCGGTTGAATATAAACATGGCAGACCGCGGCAGGATACTGCGAATGAACTTCAATTATGTGCAGAAGCTATGTGCCTTGAGGAAATGCTTTGCTGCGAAATAAAGGAAGGTGCCATCTATTTCGGCGAGACACGGCAACGCTTGAAGGTTGAGTTTACAGCGGAGCTACGTCAGGAGGTGAAGGCCTGCCTGTGTGAGATGCATGACCTTTATAAAAAAGGTTATACGCCCAAGGTAAAGCCTACAAAAGCATGTAATGCGTGTTCATTAAAGGAAGTATGTGTGCCAAAGCTTATGCGTAACAAGCCCGTTTCGTCCTATATCCGTGAAAGACTGGGGGATACTCTTTGAAAAAGCTGCTAAATACTCTGTTTGTAACAACTGAAAATGCTTACCTCAGCCTTGATGGTGAAAATGTTCTGGTTAATGTTGACAAGACCGTTGTCAAGCGCTTTCCACTGCATAACCTGACTGCAATCATTACATTTTCTTACTCAGGTGCATCACCAGCGCTTATGGGTGCATGTGCCGACCGCGATATTACATTATCCTTCTGCACACCACGCGGAAAATTCCTTGCAAGGACTGCGGGCATTACAAACGGTAATGTACTGCTACGACGTACCCAATACAGATATGCAGATGATCTGGTACAAAGCTGTCTGATCATGCGCAACATGATCCTGGGAAAGATATTTAACTGTCGATGGTCAGTGGAACGGACCCGCCGTGACCACGCTATGCGCATTAATGAAGAGAAGTTCCTGAATGTATCTACGACGCTGAAGGAAGCAATGGATAATGTTATGGAAACGACAGACCTTGATACGCTACGCGGTCTCGAAGGTAGTGCAGCGACTGCATATTTTTCGGTTTACGATGATATGATCCTTCGCAATAAGGATGCTTTCTATTTTCACGGTAGAAACAGACGCCCACCGCTTGACAATGTCAATGCAATGCTCTCCTTTACTTATAGCCTTTTATCAAATGACTGTGCATCTGCACTTGAAAGTGTTGGCCTGGACTCCTATGTTGGGTTTATGCATCGTGACCGCCCGGGTCGTAACTCTCTGGCACTTGATCTTGTTGAGGAACTAAGGCCCTGCATTGCAGACAGGTTTGTCCTGACATTGATCAATAACCAGATCATGAATGCGGATGATTTTGTAACAGAAGAAAGTGGCGCGGTTAGATTTACGGAAAATGGAAGACGCAAACTCCTGAAAAAGTGGCAGGAGCATAAGCAGGAGAATATTACACATCCTTACCTGAAAGAAAAAATACCCTGGGGCTTAGTGCCTTATGTGCAGGCACTCCTGCTTGCGCGGTATATTCGTGGCGATCTGGACGAATATCCTCCACTCCTTTGGAAATGAGGTGACTTTTATGATGGTCCTTGTAACATACGATGTGTGTACAGACGATGCAAAGGGCAAAGCCAGACTGCGCAAAATCGCAAAGCAATGCGTTAACTATGGGCAGCGGGTTCAAAACTCTGTATTTGAATGTGTTGTCGATGCAACAGAATTCAAGCAGTTAAAGCTAAAGCTGTGCGCGATCATGGACGAGAAACAGGACTCGCTTCGGTTTTACAGCCTCGGAAATAACTATCGCGGTAAAATTGAACACTTTGGTATAAAAGCTGCCTATGATCCGGAGGACACGCTGATCGTCTGAGGTGCGAAGGGGTGGTACACATGAAAAACCGGGGGTGTTCGCACCCGATTTTCATGCCGATTCGCACTGTTCTGACAGCGTCGCAGGGCTGTCTACAGGAAAAATACCTGCGAAAATTGTTTATAGCGCATAAGTATCCTTTTTATTTTTGGATATTTTTGCTGTCCCACCCCGCACGGGGTGGGTGGATTGAAATGCCCACGCTTCCGGTGCCGACGCTGAGCTCGTCGAAGTCCCACCCCGCACGGGGTGGGTGGATTGAAATTTTTATGACCTGCACCCGGAGGTGAGACCAATGGTCCCACCCCGCACGGGGTGGGTGGATTGAAATACACTGGATCATCAGCCGATGGACGAGAAGTCATGGTCCCACCCCGCACGGGGTGGGTGGATTGAAATGTCCACCTCAGGCAGTCCGGCGAGACTGGTAAGGTCCCACCCCGCACGGGGTGGGTGGATTGAAATGTACTTGTCGATCTTGATTTTCAGGTGCTTGCAGTCCCACCCCGCACGGGGTGGGTGGATTGAAATGACGTGCTGATGCGGATAGTCCAGGACGATAGCAGGTCCCACCCCGCACGGGGTGGGTGGATTGAAATTGACCGGAGGCCAGGGCTGGCCCATGCCCACATGTCCCACCCCGCACGGGGTGGGTGGATTGAAATGAGGAGGACTGCACGACTGAAGGCAAAAACCTGAAGTCCCACCCCGCACGGGGTGGGTGGATTGAAATCCGGTACGGATAGCTGTGTTTTGGTTAATATTCCGTCCCACCCCGCACGGGGTGGGTGGATTGAAATATCACTCGATATGCCCGAAAGTGCGGTGATCATTGTCCCACCCCGCACGGGGTGGGTGGATTGAAATAATTTGCTTATCATACAATTTAACAAACCCATGCCGTCCCACCCCGCACGGGGTGGGTGGATTGAAATCCCTATTATACTTGACTTATTTTTGCGTATGCCGTCCCACCCCGCACGGGGTGGGTGGATTGAAATAAGAAGCTACTGGCCTCTAAGCGTAAAGGCCTCGAAGTCCCACCCCGCACGGGGTGGGTGGATTGAAATCGGATACGCTTAATTACCGTTTCCGGAAGATTCGGTCCCACCCCGCACGGGGTGGGTGGATTGAAATTTTGCGGCGATTATCGTCTGGAATATCGGCCTCAGAGTCCCACCCCGCACGGGGTGGGTGGATTGAAATACCAATGCCGCCAGAATCATATCCACATTCTCGGCGGTCCCACCCCGCACGGGGTGGGTGGATTGAAATGGGTTTGCGGACAGCGCGGAAAGGGAAATGCGCGGTCCCACCCCGCACGGGGTGGGTGGATTGAAATACGTTCCCCACAAGTCGCGGTGTCCATAGCTCCCGTCCCACCCCGCACGGGGTGGGTGGATTGAAATGCAAATACCCGGCACTGCGCGAAGAACTTGAAAGCGTCCCACCCCGCACGGGGTGGGTGGATTGAAATGCTCTGGATTGTTGCGAGTTTGGGCCGTTTCGGAGTCCCACCCCGCACGGGGTGGGTGGATTGAAATAAAGAGGGGCTTGCGCTGACAGTGTCGAAACTTCGTCCCACCCCGCACGGGGTGGGTGGATTGAAATGCCCATTGACGGTCATCATGCATATAATAAGACCGTCCCACCCCGCACGGGGTGGGTGGATTGAAATAATATCGTGTGGACTGCACCAACCTACCACTGCCGTCCCACCCCGCACGGGGTGGGTGGATTGAAATGGGCCCGTTTTTGGTACTTTTAAGCCTTGAAAAGTCCCACCCCGCACGGGGTGGGTGGATTGAAATCAGAAAGGAAGGATAATCATGTATGAAGAATTTTACGTCCCACCCCGCACGGGGTGGGTGGATTGAAATGCAATGGCAAAGCACTGATAAGCAGAGCACAGAGAAGTCCCACCCCGCACGGGGTGGGTGGATTGAAATGTACCCAACAAACTGAGCGTCAAGCTCACCCTGACGTCCCACCCCGCACGGGGTGGGTGGATTGAAATAAGAGGCGGTATGAATATCTGAAGGAGAATCGTCACGTCCCACCCCGCACGGGGTGGGTGGATTGAAATAATCACGGAACACAGACCGGTGAAGCGGTACACAGGTCCCACCCCGCACGGGGTGGGTGGATTGAAATTCCCTCTGCATTGGTCATACCGTCCATTGCAGAAGGTCCCACCCCGCACGGGGTGGGTGGATTGAAATTCTCCATCTTGTAAAGGTGTCGATTTCGTATTCGTCCCACCCCGCACGGGGTGGGTGGATTGAAATATAAGCAGCTCCGCTTTGTCCGGCTGCTTAATGATGTCCCACCCCGCACGGGGTGGGTGGATTGAAATTCAGATACACAGGACTCATCGATGCACTGGAAGCGTCCCACCCCGCACGGGGTGGGTGGATTGAAATTGGAAGCCATAAAAAAAGGCCGGGAAGTCTGCGAGTCCCACCCCGCACGGGGTGGGTGGATTGAAATCATTTAGAAAAAAGCTGCTGAGCGTCAACCATGGTCCCACCCCGCACGGGGTGGGTGGATTGAAATCGGTAACAACATCGGTTGCATCGGTCACCCGCTCAGTCCCACCCCGCACGGGGTGGGTGGATTGAAATCATTAATCGTGATTTTATCTTCCATTGCTTTCGTCCCACCCCGCACGGGGTGGGTGGATTGAAATTATAACAGCAGCAAGACTGAGATCGCCCATACCGGTCCCACCCCGCACGGGGTGGGTGGATTGAAATCGGCCGATTCTTCATATTGTACTTATTCTAGGTGTCCCACCCCGCACGGGGTGGGTGGATTGAAATTAAGTTGTTTGATTTTGCAGGCATCATGACCGACGTCCCACCCCGCACGGGGTGGGTGGATTGAAATTGTGATATCATTAATTTAATAAGTCACAAAATCAGCAATGTATTGCAATATAAGGATTTTTCGCTGTATCCCAGCCAATATCCCAGCCAGTATCCCAGGAGTGCCTGTTACCGTAAACCCGGCTGAAGCTGAAAGACCGGGCCACAGAAGAAGCAGAATTTCTGCCGGTGAGGCACGGCTTGGGCCCATGATTGACACAGCTTTGTGATCCGGCTGGATGCAGCCGTGTACACCTTTGGTGGCCGAAAGAGCGGGAGGAACTGAATAAAGTACAGGCCGGTCATCTGACCGGCCTGTGTTGTTATTTTATGATTCGTTGTACGCGCGATCGATCAGCTTTTTGGCTTTTCTGGAAATCGGCGTCTGTTTTGATAGAGACTTCCAGATCACCGGTGCCGTAGTGTCCAATCTCGCGCAGGTCTCTGGTGAAGTTTACTTCCGGCGCTACAGTATCCGGGTTAACTTAATTTGGCTATAATCGTTTCGCCAACCTGCACAGCAGCAAGGCAAAGGGCAAGGCTTAAACCTGCATATGCCACCCACAACATACCCACATGCAGGTTTGCTGCACTTTTGCAACTGTTTCTGATTGAAAAATTTGGGATTCGCCACAATTTATGAAACTTTTATTGCATATTCTGATAGCTTAATGATATAATTCAAGGTAACCGTTCCGGCTTTTTTGCCGGGGCAGAATATGTATTAAGAGGAGGAACCATATGAAAACACGATGTAAGCTGAGACGTCTGCTGGCCTTTGTAATGGTCGCTGCGATGCTGGTATCGCTGCTGCCCACAGTGGCGCTGGCAGATGACGAAGCAGCAACAGCGTATAATCAGGTAACTGATGTATCGCAGATCCTTGCCGGCGGAAGCTTTGTGCTTGTGGCTGCATTTACGTCTGACGATAGCACTGCCTATTATGCACTGGACACAACCATCGGAAGCAAAGTTGCCGCCGTACAGGTCGACGTCACGAATGGCGTTGCTTCCGTGATCGAAGGCTCCGGACTGGAGGCCCTGCCAGAGTGGACGATCACAGGCTCTGAAGCCGATGATACTGTTACACTGTCTAACGGCACCGGTTATCTGGCCTACAGCACCAAAACAAACTTCAGCGCTTCTGACGAGGCCTATAGCTGGAGTGTGGCTGAGCTTGTTGCCGATGATGGCAGCAGCGATACCGATACCTTTAGCTTTATTGCATCCACTGTAACAACCAGAGCTATTATGTATCAGGCTGCCAACACCCAGTTCGGGCCCTATGCTACTTCCAATGCAGGCAGCTCCTACACCCTTGGCCTGATGCTCTTCTCCAAAGATGTTGAGGCAGTCGACCCCGCCATCCCCGGCGAGGACGAAACCCCCGAGATCACCAAGCTGACGCCCACCACGGTTGGGACTGAGACACTTGGCCCCAACGTAACGCTGGATCTGGCCTGTGAGCCCATGACCGATGAGGTGACCTTTGAGGTCAGCACCGACGGCGAGACCTTTACGGCCATCGAGGGCACCAGCTACACCACTGAAGATACCACCGATTACGGCACCTATTACCTCTATATCCGTGCCGTGGATGCCGATGGCAACTACAGCCAGGTTCTGGGCCTGTCCTGGGTCATCGCTGCACCTGCTGCTTCAGTGTCCATCGCGGAGGCCCGCGCAGCGGCAATCGATGATAGCTGCACGGTAGAGGGCACCATCAACTATATCAAAAATAAGAATGTCTACATTCAGGATGCCACCGGCGGCATCTGCCTCTACTTCACCACCGCCCCCACCGGTCTGGCCGTGGGCGATCTGGTCCGGGCAACCGGTGACCGCGCAAGCTACAATGGTGTGGAGGAGCTGACCCTGTCTCCCGAGGACTGCGAGAAGCTCGGCACCGAGACCCTGACGCCTGTAGAGCTGACGGTTTCTGAGCTGCTTGCCGACCAGAACGGCGATAACCGCTATGAGTGCGTACTGGTCAGACTGACTGACACCGTACTCGGTGAAATTAACACCACCGGTAACACAAACCTCTGTGATCCTGCTGATTCCACCATCTATACAATTGCCTATGGGGCAACTGCACTGGCAGACAGAACCGCGGGTGATGAGGTCAGCCTGGAGGGCGTGGTCACTGACTTCAAGGGCACCTTCGAGCTTTATAACGTTTCTAACGTAACCCTCATCAAGGCGGCCGAGACCACCGATCCCGAGGATCCCGATGAGCCCGACCCCGACCCCGGCGAGGATGATTCCGAGCTGCCCGAGGTCATTGCGGACGGCACCTATGTCATCTGGAACCCCAACTACATGATGACGGTTGCCAATTCCCTGAACAGCTCCGGCTATTACATTGGTGAGAGCCTGTCCGGTGCCAGCACCATCTCCGCTGTCGGCGGCTATTCCAACATCTCCCTCTGGAATGTCACCGGCGTGGATTCCGACGGCGACGGCAGTGTTGACGGCTACACCTTCGAGCAGGGCGGCCTTTACTACGGCACCACCTCCGCAAATAAGCTGACTGTGGATGCTTCCCCTGCCAACTATATCTGGACCGTTACCAGAACCGAAGATAATGCTTATTACAACCTGAAGTGCGGCGGCCGCTATCTGGAATGGTACGCGAACTACAGCGATTACAGCATGTATTCCTCCATCTCCGCCGCCAATGCCGGCATGTTCCAGTTCTGGTTCACGCCTGCAACTGCCGTCTATGATACAGACGCCTCTCTGGTGGAGGATATCGCCCAGTGGGGCGGCGGCGGCCCTTATGCCGACGACGCAATGGACGTCAGCGGTGACGCTTATGTGATCGGCGACCAGATGAGCGCCGACGATGTCTTTACCGCTGTTGTCAGCGGCAGCGCGGTCAAGCCCTACACCACCGGCACCAGCTCCACCGGCTCTGTAAACTATTACATGGGCGGCACCGGCCTTGGCTCCGGCAGCGATGACTACCTGCAGTTTGTAACCTCTACCGCAGGCTGGGCAGACATGGGTCTGGACTTCCGTATGCGTGCCAGCAACACCGGCTCCGGTGAGTGGCAGCTTCAGTACTCCACCGACGGTGTGAACTTCACCAACTTCACCACCGGCGCCTACACCTGCAGCTACACCTCCTACAGCAAGGATGCCGACGGCAACCAGACCTCTACCCCCGTAACGCTGGAGGGCACCATCACCGATGGTATCGCAAAGACCTCCATCAAATCCGCAACCTATGTGAACTTCAGCTTCGACGTCCCCGCGGGGGCTGAGAATGCCGATGCCCTTTACATCCGTCTGGTGCCCAGCACCACCGTGCGCGCCAACGGCACCGAAAGCGCGCCCTCCAGCTCCGGCACCATCCGCATTGACAGCGTTGTCCTCTACGGCAGTCCCATTGTGGACGCGGGCATCACCGGCTTTGTCAGCGTGGATCCCGACGGCGTGGATGAGGACGAGGCACCCGGCACCGCCATTACCATGAGCTCCGCCACCGAAGGCGCCCAGATCATGTACCGCTTTGTGGACACCGCCACCGGTTCAGGCGACTGGGCAGCCTATGACGGCAATGTCACCCTGCCCGACACCCTGCCCGCAGTGCTGGAGGTTTACGCCACCTGTGACGGCCTGAAGGATTCTGTCCTCCGCCGCTTCACCTATGCCGCAGGCACCGTGGCCTCTGTCAAGGTCAGCCCCAACGGCGGCGGCGTTTACTTCGGTGACGCGGAGTCCGTCGACGTGACCCTGTCCTGCGAGACTGACGGCGCTTCCATCTGGTACTCCACCAACGGCGTGGACTATTATGAATACAGCGACGAGACCCCCATCACTCTGGTGCCCGGCTTCGGCAGCCTGAGCCTGTCTGTCTTTGCCACAAAGGATGGCTTTAAGGACAGCGCCATCAGCACCCGTACCTTTACCGAGCGCAGCCAGGAGAAGTACAACATCTACTTCGGCCAGATGCACTCCCACACCTCCTATTCCGACGGCGCCGGCTCCTGCGAGGATGCCTTCAGCCATGCCTCTCAGGTTGAGAATCTGGACTTCCTGGCAGTCACTGACCACTCCAACTCCTTTGACAACGCCGGCAGCGGCGTGCTCAGCGAGGATGCGTCCTCCGTGTCCGAGGAATGGGCAGAGGGCAAGACGCTGGCAGCCAAGTATACCAGCGAAAGCTTTGTCGGCCTCTTCGGCTTTGAGATGACCTGGTCCAACGGCCTTGGCCATATCAACACCTTTAACACCCCCGGCTTCCAGAGCCGTACCCAGACCGCCTATACCACCTACGCAACCGCGCTCCAGAACTACTACGCAACCCTCGAGACGGTGTCTGACTCCATCAGCCAGTTCAACCATCCCGGCACCACCTTCGGTGACTTCTCCGACTTCGCTTACTACGATGAGGAGATCGACCAGCTGATCACCCTGATCGAGGTCGGCAACGGCGAAGGCACCATCGGCTCCTCCAGCTACTTCCCCAGCTACGAGTATTACACCCGTGCACTGGACAAGGGCTGGCATGTGGCCCCCACCAACAACCAGGATAACCACAAGGGCAACTGGGGCGATTCCAACACTGCCAGAAGCGTTGTCCTCTGCGACAGCCTGACAGAAGAGGATATCTACGATGCAATGCGCAACTACCGCGTCTATGCAACGGAGGATAACGACCTTTCCATCTACTACACCCTTGACGGCAACATCATGGGTACCATTCTGGATGACAGCAGCGTGGGCGAGAGCCTGACCCTGTCTGTGGACCTCAGCGATCCCACCGACACCGTGGGCACGGTAGAGGTCATTGTCAATGGCGGCCTGTCCATTGCCTCCACCGAGGTAAGCGGCAACAGCGAAACCCTCCAGTTTGTGGTTCCCTCCAGCTATTCCTACTATTACATTAAGGTAACCGAGGCCGATGGCGATATCGCGGTCACCGCACCCGTCTGGGTTGGCGAGACCGAGTCCGCCGGCATCTCCTCCTTCACCACCGACAGCGCGCTGGCAGTACAGGACGAGAGCCTGAACCTGACCGTGGACCTCTACAACAACGAGAAGTCCACCCTCAACATCACCGGCCTGACCGTTACCGTCACCGATTCCAGCGACAATGTCACCGAGATCCTGAACCTCTCCGGCGATGACCTCTACGCGGCCGACTTCGAGGAGGTCAAGAAGCTCTCCACGAATTCCTTCAGCTTTGATTACGCCTACAGCGGCCTTGGCACCGCCATCTATGAGGTCACCGTCTACGGCGATCTGAACGGCAATGACAAGGTCTACAGCGAGAAGCTGACCCTCAACTATGTGGCACCCAACATGGTCACCAACGTGGTCATTGACGGTACCCACTATAACGACTATGTCACCGGCTACTACGGCGGCAACATGTCCAACTTCACCGCACTGGCTGCGGACGAATCCGTCCGTGTGACCATCGCCGGCGGAGATCGGGCAGAGACCGACCGCAGCCTCACCGAGGCCGAATGGACCGAGCTTCTGTCTGACTGTGCGCTGCTGGTCGTTTCCGCTCCCGCGAGAAACTCCGGTACCGCCAACGCGGGCGCCTACACCGCCTCCAGCTTTGAGGACTGGTTCATTGATCTGGTAGCCGACTATGTAAAGGGCGGCGGCAGCATCATCGTCTGCGGTCTGGCCGATTACCAGGATACCAAGGCAGCCTCCGCTGACAACCACGCCTCCGCACAGCTCAACAAGCTGCTTACCGCCATCGGCTCCTCCATGTCCATCCGGGATGATGAGGTCATCGATGCCGAGCACAACGGCGGCCAGCCCTACCGTCTCTATCCCGAAACCTACAACACCGATTCCGAATGGCTCAGCGGTGTGGTGACCGCGGCGGATGACGCCGACAACTACCAGACCTACAGCCAGTACTCCGGCTGCACCGTGAACCCGGGCGAGGGTACCTCGCTGGTCATGGGCTTTGATACCACCTGGGGCGCGGACAGCGATAAGGACGGCGTCGGCAACACCGGCAACACCAGCACCTACACCTACAGCGATAAGAATTACACCTATGGCATGACCACTGCAATGGGCGATGTTACCTTCCTGGCGGTGGAGGACACCGCGGCAGGCGGCCACATCTTTGCCGCAGGCGGCGTCTTTATCTCCGACTTCGAGGTTGACTACGAGCTGGACAACATCTATGACCTGCCCTATGCCAACACCACCATTGCAAAGAACATTCTGAACGCAGTCAAGGTGGAGCTCCCCCTGTCCACCATCGCGGAGGTCCGTGAGGCCGCCAACGCAGGCGAGACCGGCAGCATCTTCCGTGTACAGGGTACTGTCACCGTTGGCCGCAGCAACAGCAATAACGCCTTCTTCGACTGCATCTACCTGCAGGACGAGACCGCGGGCATCGATATCTTCCCCATCTCCGATGACAGCATCAATGTCGGTGCCACCATGGAGATCACCGGCTACATCGACAGCTATCAGGGCGACCTGGAGCTGAAGGTCATGAGCTCCAGGATCATCGAGAACGATTCCGAGGGCGCTCTGGAGCCCACGCTGCTTACCTGCGCCGAGGCATCCGATTACGAGAACTACGGCGGCCTGCTGACGAAGGTCGAGGGCACCGTAAAGGCCGGCTCCATCTACTATAACCCCGACGGCACACTGGCACAGTTTGTGGTTGAGGACGCAACCGGCGAGACCACCATCTTCATTGATGGCTATATCCTCTCCGGCACCACTGGCACGAACACTCTGGCAGATTCCGTTGTTGCGGGCGCCAGCGTCAGTGCCGTTGGCGTGCAGTACATGCATCCCGAGGTCTTTATCCCCGGCGTGACCGAAAATGTCAGCGTTCTGCGTGTGCGCGACTGCGATGAGATCATCGTCACCGCCGACCATGACGCAACCTGCCCCAGCAAGCAGTACACCGACCTGAAGACCACAAAGTGGTATCACGAGGCCTTTGACTACGTGATCTCCGCAGGCATCATGAAGGGCGTCACCGGCACCACCATGGAGCCCAACAGCACCATGACCCGTGGCATGTTCGTGACCATGCTCTACCGTATGGCAGGCTCCCCTGAATACGAAGCCGAGAATCCCTTCACCGATGTGAAGACCGATAAGTATTACACAAACGCCGTGCTCTGGGCTTATTCGAGCGACATTACCAACGGCACCAGCGCTACCACCTTCGAACCGGGCAAGGACATCACCCGTGCCCAGATGGTCACCTTCCTCTACCGCTACGCCCAGTACGCAGGCATGGATGTGACCACCGGTGTCAGCACCGAAAAGTTCGAGAGCTTTGACGATTACGGCAAGGTCACAAAGAGCTACCGCGATGCCATGATCTGGGCAACCAGCGTCGGCGTCATCAAGGGCGACTCCCACAACCTGCTGAACCCCACCAGCACCGCAACCCGTGCCGAGTGCGCACAGATGTTCCTGAACTTCCATAACGTCTGCGGCTGAGCCTGAAGGCACAGGCCGAAAGCTTGAAAGCCCGGAAAGCCCGGAAAGCCCCCGGAGTCTGAAGGACTGACAGCGCCCCCGCCATTCCCGGCGGGGGCGTTTTTCGCTTTTTCGGCTTTTTCGTTTTTCGTTTTTTCGGCTGATCCGGCTTATTCGGCTTTTTCGGCTTATCCGGCTTATTCGGTTTCTCCGGCTTTTTCACGGCCGGCACAATGTGGGTGCCATCCGGCGCAAAGTGTGCTACAATGATGGCAGAAACGGAGGAAAAAGCCTACGCGAAACAGGAGGAATGACTGTGTACACACTGAATAACGGGCTTCAGATCCCGGAGACGGGCTTTGGCACCTATCTTTTGACGGAGGAGACCACCGGCGGCCGGACAAAGGAAGTGATCCTGCAGGCCATTGAATGCGGCTACCGCTATCTGGATACGGCCGCCTTTTACAAAAACGAGGACCTGACAGGGGCCGCCGTACGGGAATGCGGTCTGCCGCGGCAGGCGCTTTTTGTGGCTACAAAGGTCTGGCGTACGGAGCTGGGCTATGAGAAGACCAAAGCGGCGCTGGAGGCCTCATTGCAGGCGCTGGACATCGGCTACATCGACCTCTATCTGATCCACTGGCCCACGGAATTCCCCGGGGACCCGGACTGGCGCAGCAGGGTACAGGGCTCCTACCGGGCCATTGAGGAGGCCGTCCGTGCCGGGACGGTGAAGAGCATAGGCCTCAGCAACTTTTTGCCGCACCACATTATGGCGGTTCTGGAAACCGCGGAGATTTTGCCGGTGCTGGACCAGCTGGAGCTGCATGTGGGCTACATGCAGCCTGACGCCGTTGCCTGGTGCAAAAAGCATGAGATTCAGGTGCAGGCCTGGCGGCCGAGAGGGCAGGCATCGCTGGCACAGCAGCCCTTTTTAAAGGAGCTGGCGGCGCGCTACGGCGTCAGCACCGGGGCTTTGCTGCTGCGTTTTCTGCTGCAGCAGGGGATTGCCGTGATCCCAAGGTCCACATCCCGGGCCCACATGGAGGAGAACCTTCACCTGCCGGAGTTTACCATCCAGGAAGCAGATTTCGAATTTCTGAAGAGCCTGCCGCCCATGGGCTGGTCCGGCCAGCATCCGGATTTTGACCGTGTCGCGCCGGTACGCTGAAGCAGCCCATACCCGTTGCCCGCAGGGCAGCGGGTATTTTTTATTTGCCGGGCAGGGAGGGGAGCCGGCAGGGCCGGAGCCCGGAGAAGCGGAGACATGCGGTCCGCCGCAAAAAGTCCGGTCCGGCGGCAGAATGCTATTGACATTTGCTGAAAAGCAGGTATTATATTTACAGGTGTCTTGTCACCTGTAAATATAACTATAAAGGAGTTTCCTATGGAAAGAGTGAAGGCATTCTGCAAACGCAAGAATATTGAGATTTCGGCCCGGCGCTATGGCATTGAGGCGCTGGGGGCCATGGCCCAGGGCCTGTTCTGCTCCCTGCTGATCGGCACCATCATCAAAACACTGGGCACCCAGCTTGGCATTGACTTTCTGACGGATATCGGTACCTATGCAATGGCCATTGCCGGCCCTGCCATGGCCATCGCCATCGGCCGCGCGCTGAAGGCGGATTCCATGGTCCTATATTCACTGGCCGCTGTGGGCTGGGCAGCCAACGCGGAGGGCGGCGCCGGTGGTCCGCTGGCAGTCCTCATCATCGCCATTATCGCGGCGGAATGCGGCAAGGCGGTCTCCGGTGAGACCAAGGTGGACATCCTTGTGACCCCTGCGGTGACCATCATTGTGGGTGTTGCCCTGGCGAAGCTGATCGCTCCGCCCATCGGTACCGCGGCCAACGCCTTTGGCAGCCTGATCGATACGGCCACCAACCTGCAGCCCTTCTGGATGGGCATTGCGGTCTCTGTTCTGGTGGGCATTGCCCTGACGCTGCCCATCTCCTCCGCGGCCATCTGCTCGGTGCTGGGCCTGACCGGACTGGCTGGCGGCGCTGCCGTGGCCGGCTGCTGCGCCCAGATGGTGGGCTTTGCCGTTATGAGCTTTAAGGAGAACCGCTGGGGCGGTCTGGTCAGCCAGGGCATCGGTACCTCCATGCTGCAGATGCCCAACATTGTGCGCAACCCCCGCATCTGGATCCCGCCCATTGTGGTCTCGGCCATCACCGGGCCCATCGCAACCTGCCTCTTCGGCCTGCAGATGAACGGCGCACCCATCAACTCCGGCATGGGCACCTGTGGCCTCTGCGGTCAGATCGGCATCTGGACCGGCTGGCTTGCCCCCTCTGAGGAGGCGATCGCCCGGGGTGCCGTGGCCATCAGCCCCACCGCCATGGACTGGATCGGCCTGCTGCTGGTCTGCTTTGTGCTGCCGGCAGTGCTCTGCCCCCTGCTGTGCATGCTGCTGAAAAAGCTCGGCTGGATCGGCGAGGACGATCTAAAGCTGGAGCGCAAGTAAAGAACTATTGCAAAAAGCGGCCGGGCTGCCCCCAGTGGGCAGCCCGGTTTTTGCGGCACTTTTCCGCACTTTTCCGCACCTTTCCGCGCCTGTGCAGGGCTGGGGGCCGGCCCGGAAAGGCAAAAAAACTGCCTGCAGAATGTTCTGCAGGCAGCTGTTATATCAGGGGGTAAGCTTAGAACTGATCGAAGTCAGCCTTAGCCATGGTGCCCATAGGCTCAGCCATGATCAGCTTGCAGCCGGTCTTAGCCTGAACCTCTTCAGGGGTAACGCCGGGAGCAACCTCGAAGAGCTTGAGGCCTTCGGGGATAACATGGAAGCAGCCCATCTCAGTGACGATGTAGTCGATGCAACGATAGCCGGTGAGAGGCATGTTGGTCTTCTCAACGATCTTGGGGTTGCCGGCCTTATCGGTCTGAGTGGTCATAACAACGGTGATCTTGGAACCGGTGACCAGGTCCATAGCGCCGCCCATACCGGCAGCGGTCTTGCCGGGGATCATCCAGTTTGCGAGGCTGCCTTCGGAGTCGACTTCGTAAGCGCCGAGAACGGTGCAGTCGATATGGCCGCCACGGATGAAGCCGAAGGAACGGAAGCTGTCGAAGCAGCTGCCGCCAACACGGAGAACAGAGGGCTTGCCGCCAGCGTCAACAACGTTGGGATCAGCATATTCGCCTTCCTTGGGAGCGCCGGTCAGACCGACAACACCGTTCTCGGAGTCACACCAGACGTCCACACCCTCGGGGAGGTAGTCCAGGCACTTGGTGGGCATACCGATGCCCAGGTTCACAACGTCGCCGTCCTGGAACAGGCGAGCAGTACGATAAGCGATAAGATCTTTTCCAGTCAGAGCCATTTCAGTGTACCTCCTTAAGCCTCGGTCAGGGCCTTGCCCTGGACAACTGCGTCAACTACGAAGCCGGGAGTCATGATCTGATCGGGATCCAGCTCGCCGATTTCGACAATCTGCTCAGCCTCAACGATAACATGGTCAGCAGCGGTGCAGAATGCTTCGTTGAAGTTACGGGAAGTGCGGCGATAAACCACATTGCCCATCTTGTCAGCCTTCCATGCATGGACAAAGCATACGTCGCCATGCAGGGGGAGCTCAAGGATGAAACGCTTCTTGGTGGGATCGGGAACGATCTCGCCCTCGAGGAAGACAAACTTGCCGGCCTCTTCGTCCCATTCAACAACCTGCTTGCCATCCATCATGGGGGTGTACATGCCGGTGGGAGTCAGGATGCCGCCGATGCCAGCGCCGCCTGCACGGACCTTCTCACAGAGAGAGCCCTGGGGAACGAAGGTCAGGTTGATCTCGCCTGCGACAACCTTCTGTACGGTGACAGCGTTGTTGCCGATGTGAGAAGCAGTGATCTTCTTGATAACGTTAGCGTCAACCAGCTTGCCGATGCCACGATGGGGAACGGAAGTGTTGTTGGAGATAACGCCGATGTCCTTGATGCCGGCAGCGATGAGGCCCTCGATCAGAGTCTCGGAGACACCGACATTAACGAAACCGGGGAGGAGGACAGTCATACCGTCGAAGCAATACTTGGCGATGGCTTCCTCGACTGTGGTAACCTTATTAATAGCCATTGGTATCATTCCTTTCAAATAGTCAGGACCGGCAGACGGAAATCCGCACAATCCCACTTAGTATACCTTATTATCATAATAAGAAATGCCCTCAATGTCAAGGGAAACCCGCACCCCAAAGCAGACATTGATTTTGCCTGCGGCGGCCCTCTTTTTGTGAATCTTACCGCAAAATGCGTCAGAAATGAGACAGGCTGCAGCTTTCCTGCGGCTGCGGGACTGTATATTTTACTTCAGGATTTTACCTGCCTGCATGAATGTTTGCATATATCGTGTATAAAATGAATAAAAAGCCGGATAGTCCTGCAAAAAATCCCTATAAAATCGCTGAAATTAAGCTGAAAATGAAAGACGGTGTTGACGCGGGCTTCAATAAGGTGTATAAATAATCACATAAATCAGACGCAAAGCGTATATTCTGATGATTATTAAAGGAGAGATCCCTGTGAAAAAACTGCTTGCTGTGCTTCTTGCACTTGCCATGCTGGCATCCCTGTGTGCCTGTGGCTCCGCTTCCGCCTCCACCGCTGAGGCTGCATCTGCCGCTTCCGAGGCTTCTTCTGCTGCATCCGCTGCAGAGGCTACCGAGGCTACTGAGGCTTCCGCCTCCCTGACCCTGACCGACGGCGTCCTGGCCGTTGGCTGTGAGATCGGCTATCCTCCCATGGAATACTTTGACGAGGACGGCACCACCCCCATCGGCTTTGATGTAGAGCTGATGACCGAGGTCGCAAACCGCATGGGCCTGGAGCTCAACCTGATCGACACCGCCTGGGACGGCATCTTCGCCGGCCTTGATTCCGACAAGTACGATGTTGTCTTCTCCTCCTGCTCCATCACCGAGGCCCGCCAGGAAAACTACCTGATGAGCAACCCCTACTGCCAGAACGCCATTGAGCTGCTGGTCCCCGTTGATTCCGAGATCGCCGGCATTGAGGATGTGGCAGGCCACACTGTTGCCGTTCAGGGCGAGACCACCGCACACGATTACCTGCGCAACAACGACACCGGCTGCGAGATCATGGACTACGACAAGGTTATCAACTGCTTCGACGAGCTGAAGCTCGGCCGTGTTGATTCCGTCCTGACCGACTCTGTTGTGGCTGCCTACTATCTGGGCGAGGACATCGACAACTACAAGGTTGTCTGGGTCAACTCTGACGCGGAGCCCATCGGCGCCACCTTCAAGAAGGGCAACGATGCCCTGTGTGCCGAGATCGAGGCTGTGATCGATGAGATGGCCGCAGACGGCACTCTGGCTGAGATCGCTACCAAGTACTTCGGCGATTCCAGCGCTGTGGACGGCGTAAGATAAAAGCCGGCCCACAACCCGCCCAATAAACATACCAATCAGGACACAGAACATCCACGGTGCTCTGTGTCCCTTTGGTCTTAATTTCGGAAATCCTCCGTTCGGGAACCTGCCCGGCCGGAGCCCAAAGCTCACAAAGAGAGGAGAACTCCCCCATATGGAAACTCTGAAGCTGATCATCAGCTGGATTCCGGCCCTGCTGAACGGCGCAAAGATCACCATTGCGCTGACCCTCTGCGCAACCACTGCCGGCGTCATCCTGTCGGTATTTCTGGCACTGGGCAAGATGAGCAAGATCAAGGTCATCAACAAGGTCTGCTCTGCCTACATCTTCTTCTTCCGCGGCACTCCGCTGCTGATGCAGCTCTACTTCCTTTACTACGCGGTGCCGCTCTTCTGCCCGGCCCTGACCATCAACAACCGCTTTCTGGCGGCCTTTATCGCCTTCGGCCTGAACTCCGGTGCCTACTGCGCCGAGCTGGTCCGCGCCGCCATCGAGTCCATCGACAAGGGGCAGTTTGAGGCCGCGACCGCCCTTGGCATGAGCTACTGGCAGACCATGCGCCTGCTGATCATTCCCCAGTCCATCAAGCGGCTGGTACCGCCCATCGGCAACGAGTTTATCATGATGCTGAAGGATGCCTCCCTGGTCTCCATCATCTCCCTGGGCGACCTGACCAAGGTGACACGCTCCATCAACTCCTCTGCCGCGACACCGCTGGTCTATGTCCCGTCCATGATCATCTACCTGATCATTACGGCCTTCTTCACGGTCTTCTTCAACAAGGTCGAGGCCCACATGGCAAAGAAAGAGTAAGGGGGTAAGAGTATGTCAATGATCCGTACCGAAAACCTGTGCAAGAGCTTCGGCGATCTGCAGGTTCTGAAAAACATCAATCTGACTGTGGAACCGGGCGAGGTGGTCGTCATCATCGGCCCCTCCGGCGCAGGCAAGTCCACCTTCCTGCGGTCCCTGAACAATCTGGAGCATATCACCAGCGGCAAGATCTTCATTGAGGACCAGCTCTTCATTCATCGCGAGGATGATAAGACCCTCGACAAGATGGAGGCCGATAAATATAAGGCCCTGCTGTTGGAGATGGGCATGGTCTTCCAGCGCTTCAACCTCTTCCCCAACTACACCGTTATGGGCAATGTTGCCCTGGCACCCATCAAGGTGCGCAATGTCTCCAAGGAGGTTGCGGACGAAAAGGCAAAGCAGCTGCTGACCCGTGTCGGTCTGGCTGACAAGCTGGACGTTTACCCCAGCAAGCTTTCCGGCGGCCAGCAGCAGCGTGTGGCCATTGCCCGCGCCCTGGCCATGGAGCCCAAGATCATGCTCTTTGACGAGCCCACCTCCGCACTGGACCCCGAGCTGGTCGGTGAGGTTCTGGCCGTTATGAAGGACCTGGCAGAGCAGGGCATGACCATGCTCTGTGTCACCCATGAGATGGGCTTTGCCCGTGAGGTTGCCGACAAGGTGGTCTTTATGGCAGACGGCCAGATCCTGGAGAGCGGCACCCCGGAGGAGATCTTCACCAATCCCAAAACTGACAAGGCAAAGCAGTTCCTTGCAAGCATCCTCTGAGCCTGTATACAGAACTGAAATAGAGCGCCGACCCTCAGGGCCGGCGCTTTTTCGCACTTTTTCGCACTTTTTCGCACTTTTTCCGCACCTTTTCCGCACCTTTTTCGTACTTTTCTGCACCTTTTTCCGACCTTCACGCCTTTCTGCAAAGGGTATGAGCCTGTAAAGCAGGGCAGGGTGGACGAAACCGGAGCACCCGAATGGGTGCCCCGGCTTTTTCAGTCAGTATGGATGAGCGGCTCAGCGCAGGCTGATATGCTCATAGGAAAGAAGCGTGGAGTAATCGTCACGGCTTTCCGGTACGGTGACCTCCTGCCCCTCAGCGCACAGACAGGGCGTCTGCAGCTGCTGCAGGTATTCCTCGTTCCGGGCCCGGGCGATCATTTCCTGGGTGATATAGCGGCCGTGGAGATTGTAGGCCTCGCCCTCCGGGATCCGGCTGATGCGCACGGCACAGACCTTGTATTCCGGGGCGCGGGCAATATCGTCCAGCGCGCTGTTTGTGAGCCAGTTGGAGCCGCCGTCCAGGAAGTGGAAGGGCATCCAGACCTGACCGGGGTTGGTCTTGTCGGAGACATGGGCCTCGGAGGAGATGGTGCCGCGGCGGGAGGAGACCTTTACACGGTCGCCGTTCCGGATCCCCAGCTTACGGGCATCCTGGGTGTTGATCTCCACATAGGAATGGCCGGAGATCTCCATCAGGCCTTCGGTGCGGCCGGTCATGGCCATGGCATTGTAGTGGTAAAGGTTACGGCCGGTCATCATGATCAGCGGGTACTGCTTATCCGGCAGCTCCTGCGCGGGCTTGTACTCCGCCAGATAATAGGTGCCAAGGCCTCTGGAGAACTTGCCCACATGCATGATGGGGGTACCGGGATGATCCTTCGAGGTGCAGGGCCACTGCAGACCCTTGCCGGCAACCTCCTCGCTGTCCAGCCTTTCGTGGGAAATACCCGCGAAGGAGGGGGTCACAGACGCGATCTCGTCCATGATCTCGGCCGCTGTCAGGTAGGGCTGGGGATAGCCCATGCGGTTCATAAGGTCGGTAAAGATATCCGTATCCAGCCGCATGTTGCCGGGGACGGTGATGGCCTTGCGGATGCGCTGTACGCGGCGCTCGGTGTTGGTGAAGGTACCCTCCTTTTCCGCGTAGCTGCGGCCGGGCAGGACGACGTCCGCCAGCTTGGCAGTTTCCGTCATGAAGAGCTCGTCCACAACCAGGAAGTCGAGGCTCTTCAGGGCGCGCAGAACATGGTGGGTATCCGGGTCGGTGCGCATGGGGTCTTCACCGAAGATGAAGAGGCCCTTGATCTTCCCTTCAATCATGGCGGGGAAGCAGTCGGTTGCCTTGGTGCCCGGCTCGGGGTTCAGGCTGACGCCCCAGGCCTTTTCAAACTTTTCGCGGACAGCAGGCAGGTGTACCTTCTGGTAGCCGGTGAAGTCTGTGGGCATGGCACCCATATCACAGGCGCCCTGTACGTTGTTCTGACCACGGATGGGGTTGACGCCACAGCCGGGACGGCCCAGCTTGCCACAGATCATGGCAAGGTTCGAGAGGGACATAACACCCTCGGTGCCGGTGGAGTGCTCGGTCACGCCCAGACAGTAGATGATGGGCGCGGTTTCGGCGGTGGCATAGAGCCTAGCTGCGGCCCGCAGATCGTCGGGGTCCAGCCCGCAGATCTCTGCCACATACTCGGCGGTGTATTTATCGGTGAGGGAGCGGAGCTTTTCAAAGGCTTCGACCTCAGTACGGGTTTCGATGAACGCACGGTTCTCGAGGCCCTCTTCCAGAATGATATGGATCAGGCCATTGACAAGCGCAACATTTGTGCCGGGCTTGAGCTTCAGGTGGATGTCGGCAGATTTCGCAAGGTCAATGCTGCGGGGATCTGCTACGATCAGCTTCGCGCCACGGCGAATTGCTGCTCTCAGCTGCATACCAAGCACGGGATGCGCTTCTTCAGAATTGGATCCGATGATAAAGATCGCTTCGGAATCCTGTGTAATGTCTGCAACGGTGTTGGTCATAGCACCGGAGCCCAGAGTTGTCGCCAGACCGGAGACTGTAGGGGCGTGTCAGACACGGGCACAGTTGTCCGTATTGTTGGTACGGAAGGCTGTGCGGACCATTTTCTGAAGCATGTAGATATCTTCGTTGGCAGAACGCGAACAGGCAAAGCCTGCCAGTGCGTCTCCGCCGTATTCATCGCGGATGGCGGTGAACTTTTCTGCCACAAGGCTCATGGCCTCGTCCCAGCTTGCCTTGCGGAACTTTCCGGTGGCACGGTCGCGGATCAGGGGATCGGTCAGACGGTCACCGGCCTCAACAAAATTGTAGGAGCCGAACCGGCCCTTGACACAGAGGCGCTTGTGGTTGGAGGGACCGTCCGCACCCTCTACATCCACAATGTGGCCGTTGCGGACCAGCAGGTCCATCTGACAGCCAATGGCACAGTGGGGGCAGGTGGTGCGCACCTTTTTGATCTCCCAGGAGCGGTATTTCTTGGCGGCCTTCTTATAGAGGGCGCCGGTGGGGCAGTTCTCGGCACAGTTACCGCAGGATTCACAGAGGGTGGATTTCCAGTTGGGACCGAAGGGGGCATCGATCACATTGAACATGCCGGTCTTCAGTACGTTGATGGCACTGCGCCCGGAGACCTTTGCACAGGTGTTGACGCAGCGGTGGCAGTGGATGCACAGCTCCGGCCGGTAGCCCAGGAAGGGGTTATCCTCGCCGGCGGGCATCTCAATCTGGTAACGGGTGCCATCATAGGTGGTGTGCAGCACACCATAATCATTACATAGCTTCTGCAGCTCACAGACACCGTTCGCTGCACAGGAGAAGCAGTCCTGGTGATGGTTGGAAAGGATCAGGTTCAGGGCGGCCCTTCGCGCCGTGACAACGCGGGGCGTGTTGGTGTGTATGACCATGCCCTCTGTACATATCGTGTTACAGGAGGATGGCAGCTTGCTCATGCCCTCGACCTCTACGACGCAGACACGGCAGGAGCCGACATTGCTGACATCCTTCAGGAAGCAGAGGGTTGGGACCTCTATGCCGTTTGCGGCACAGGCTGCCTGGATCGTATAGCCTTCGGGAACCTGATAAGCCTCACCGTTTATGGTAAGGTTGATCATAATCTTTCGTCAATGCCTCCCTTCAGGGCACCACAGCCGAAGTGGTCACAGCGCAGACAGCGGGAAGCCTCCTGCATGGCCTCTTCGTAGGTGTAGGGGTTTTCAACGTGGTCAAAATCATGCTTGCGGATATAGGCCGGACGCTCGGTGATGTTGGCGCGGCCGGTCTGCTGCCGGTTGTTCTCCCGGGGCAGGGGCGCTTCAACGTCACAGGGCTGCTTATGATGGTAGCCGAGATATTCGTCGATGTTGCGGGCGGCAACCTTACCGGCAGCAATGGCGCGGATGGCGGTTGCGGGCGCGGTTGCGCAGTCACCGCCGACGAAGACACCGGGCATGCCCTCAATGGTCGTGTCGAGGCCTGCCTTGAACACGCCCCGGCTTGCGGGGATGCCATATTCCTCAAAGGGCGCGGAGACGATGTCCTGGCCCACCGCGATCAGGATCTGGTCACAGGGGACGCGGAGCGGGTCCTTTCTGGCATCAATGGGGCTGGGTCTGCCGGCCTTGTCATAGGGGCCGATCATCTGCGGCTGTACCACCAGAGCGGAACAGCGGCCGAAGGCATCCTTCTCGATGCGCTTGGGGGCCTGCAGGGTCATGAGCTCAATGCCCTCCATAACGGCGGATTCGATCTCGCTGTCCAGAGCGGTCATATCCTCCTGACGGCGCCGGTAGACGATCCGAACATCTGCCGCGCCACAGCGCATGGCAGAGCGCGCGGCGTCCATGGCCACATTGCCGCCGCCGATGACGCAGACGGTCTTCCCGGTGTAGTCCGGGCGGTTGCCCTTGCCGATCCGGTCCAGCATGGCAACAGCGGATTCTACGTTGGCGGCATCGATGCCGTCCAGCCGCAGGCTCTTGCCTACCTGCGCGCCGATGGCCACAAAAATGGCGTCGTGCTGCGCGGCAACCTCGCGGATCTTGTCCGCGGTGTCAATGTGGCAGTCATAGCGGACCTCGATATCGCCCACAGAGAGGATGGCCTGAATGTCCTCATCCAGCCGGTCCTTGGGGAAGCGGTAATTCGGAATGCCGTAACGCAGCATGCCGCCCAGCTTGGGCTGGCGCTCGTAGATGACGGCCCTGTGGCCCATCAGGGCCAGGAAATAGGCTGCCGTAAGCCCGGCAGGGCCGCCGCCTATGATGCCGATGCTCTTGCCGGTGGAGGGCAGATGCTTCGGAACGGGCACGCTGTCGGCAGTTGCCTGGTCGACGGCGTATTTTTTGAGACCGCGGATATTCACTGCGTCGTCCAGCAGACGACGGCGACAGCGGTTCTCACAGGGATGCTCGCAGATCATGGCACAGGCTGTGGGCAGGGGGTTGTCCTTGCGGATCAGGGCTACGCTTTCGCTGTAGCGGCCTTCACCGATCAGGGCAATGTAGCCGGGAATGTCCACATGCGCGGGGCACATGTTCATGCAGGGGACCTTCTGACCGATATCAGAAGGGCAGAGCCGGCGCTGGATATGGCTTTCATACTCCAGCTTGAAGCTGTCCATACCACGCAGCACCTCGGTTGCGGACTGGTAGCCGATGGCGCAGTCTGCGGTGTCGCGGATCATTTCTCCCAGGGCCCGCATCTCCTCGATGGTTTCCATGGTGGCATCGCCGTCCAGCACGCGCTTTAAGAGCCGGGCCAGCTGGGGCAGGCCATCACGGCAGGGCACACATTTGCCGCAGGTCTGGTTCATGGAGGAGTAGAGCAGGGAATACTGGACCGTCAGCGGGCAGGTGCCGGGGGGATAGCTCCGTACCTTGTTGATGAATTTATCCAGCAGATTGCCAATCTTCGAATCACAGTTGTTGGGATCGGCAAGGTAGATCTTACTCATGGGAGTGGGTGTCGCCTCCTTCTTCCTGGTTTTTTATGTCACTGCTATACCGGAACAGGACATGGATTTATAAAATTTCAAACATCGGCAAATTCAGAAAGGTTCACGCTATGCCCCGGAAGGACAGAAAAGCTCCGATTTTCGCAGGGTGGAAATCTGCTGCCGATGGATGTGACAGGGGGATGTCTCAAAGAAAAGACAAAAATACAAAATTATTATATCGAAAATGGAAACAATTTACTTTGTTGTATAATACAAACTATCTGGTTTATATTGTTGAATTTGACAAAGTCAGAACGGGTGCAAAAGCGCGGGACCTGTGCTATAATGACGGTAAAGTATGACTGCTGACGGGCCGGGCAGGCCGGCGCCGAAAGCGGAAACGGAGGCAGATTATGGAACTGATTCAGTTTACCTCGGTGGAGCAGCTGCGACAGGTGCTGGCGGAAAACGATGCCAGACGCGATGCGGAGCTCAGCTGGCCGGAGGACATCAAGGTCATGAAGGACATCCCCTATGGGCCGGACCCGCACTGGAACCTGCTGGACATCTGCTTCCCGGAATCCCAGCATATGAAGCTGTCACCGGTGATCGTCAGCATCCATGGCGGCGGCTGGGTCTACGGAGACAAGGAGCTCTACAGCTACTACTGTGCGGAGATGGCGAAATACGGCTTTGCCGTGATCAACTTTAATTACCGGCTGGGGCCGGAAGCGCCCTATCCCGCTGCCATGGAGGATATCATCACCCTCTTTGACTGGCTGAAGGTCAACGCCTATGAATACGGGCTGGATATCAAAAATGTGTTTGCGCTGGGCGATTCTGCCGGTGCACAGCTTTTGAGCCAGTACATTGCTCTCTGCCAGGCGCCGGCCATGCGGCAGCTGCCCACGCTCAAAAGGATCGCAAAGGACGCGCTGGTACCCAGGGCGGTGGCCCTGAACTGCGGCTGCTATAATATGGTGCCCGGTCTGCTGGCCCGGGAGCGGCAGCTTGAATCGAAGTCCTACATCCCGGAGGTTACGGACGAGATCATAGAATCCCTGGGGATCTACGAATATCTGACCACAAACTTCCCGCCGGCCTTTATCATGACCGGGCTTCACGATTTTCTGCGGGATGAAGCGCAGCCCCTCTTCGAGGCGCTGTCCTCTCTGGGCTGTACGGCGATCCTGAAGGACTATGGCACGCTGGCGGACCCGGTCCCCGGGGAGATGGAATACGGCCATGTCTTCCATCTGCAGCTGCGCAGGCCGGAGGCACAGCAGGTGCACCGGGACGAAGCCATGTTCTTCAAAATGTATATGATCTGATCCTTCTTCGGCAGAAAAAACAGGAGGCCGCCTCGGCTGAGGCGGCCTCTTTTCAGTGCCCGATATCAGAAAACCTACGGTATCGCTGCCCTGTGTGGTCACACCGGGGCGTATCTGCCGCGGTGGGGTTACAGCAGGATATAATTCTTCTTCGCGTAGAAGGTCAGCTCGTCACGGACGGAGGGATGCGCGACCCGGATCAGCTCCTGCGCGCGCTCCTTGACACTGCGGCCCCGGAGGTGGGCAATGCCGTATTCGGTGACAATGTAATCCACATAGTTGCGGGGGATGGAGACCACCGCGCCCGGCTTCAGCTGCGGGGAGATCTTGCTGACGCCCTTTTTGGTGGCAGCCTGAAAGGCCAGAATGCCCTTGCCGCCCTTGCTGTGCAGCACGCCGTAGGCAAAGCAGAAGGCACCGCCGGTACCGGAGAACTGCCGCGCGCCGATGGATTCGGAGCAGACCTGACCGGTGATATCCATCTCGATAATGGTGTTGATGGAGACCATGTTGTCGTTCTTGCAGATCTCGCCGGGGTCAACCGCCTTGTAGGTGGGCTGGATCCGGATGTTGGGATTGGTGGCGAGGGTTTCGTACAGGGCCGCGTCACCGCCGGCGAAGCAGCCGACATGCAGGCCGGTATTGTAGTTCTTCCGGCTGCCGGTAATGACGCCCTTGCGGATCATCTCGCCCATGATGGAGGTGAACATCTCGGTGTGCAGGCCAAGGTCCTTCTTGTCCATCAGATGGTGGCCGACGGCATTGGGCATGGAGCCGATGCCCAGCTGGATACAGTCGCCGTCCCGGACCAGCTCCGCGACATTGGCGCCGATCTGCTCCTCAATCTCGGAGGTCTCCATATCCGCCACATAGAGGGGCGGGTAGTCTACCTCCATCAGAGCGGTGACATCCCGGACATTGACCCGAAGTCCGCCACGGACCCGGGGCAGCTGGGGGTTGACCTCCAGAATGATGGTGTCGCAGCTCTTGAAGCAGGCCTGCTCCCACATGTTGGTGAGGCCCAGCTGGAAATAGCCGTGGTCATCCATGGGGCTTACACAGGCAACAAAGGTGTCACGGGGCCGGTATTCGGAGACAAAGCTGCCGAAATCCGCGATATCCGCAGGCACAAAGGAGACATTGTGGTTATACTGGCCCGTCATCATTTCACGGCCGAAGAGGAAGGTGGTAAAGCTGATATGGCCGTTCATCTCCGGGTCCGTGACGCAGCGGAAATTGCCTGCGTGGCCCTTGATGCACTGCATGTTCTCCACCGCGGGGGCAATCTCGTGCAGATGCTCCAGAATGATGTTGGGCTGGTTGCCGTCACCGGCAAAGCAGACCCGGGAATGGGAATGGAAATGCTTCAGGCAGCCCGCCAGGTCGGTGAGCTTGCTCTGATAGATCTGCTGGAATTCTGTCATGCTGCTGCCTCCTCTCAGATAAAGAACTGCTTCTTCGCGTAGAACGTGAGCTCCTCGCGGACAGACGGATGCGCAATGCGGATCAGCTGTTCCACCCGGGACTTGACGCTGCGGCCCTTCATACGGGCAACGCCGTATTCGGTGATGATGTAGTCCACATAGTTACGGGGAATGGTCACCGCGGAGCCCTGGGTCAGCTCTGCCTGAATCTTGCTGATGCCCTTTGCGGTCATGGAGGGGAAGCAGAGAATGCTTTTGCCGCCATTGGAATGCATGGCACCCAGAGAGAAGCAGAGGTTGCCGGCAGAGCCCGAAACCTGACGGTTGCCGATGGATTCGGTGCAGACCTGACCGGTGAGGTCCATCTGGATCAGGGTGTTGATGGCGATCATATTGTTCATGTTGGAGATGACCTTCGGGTCACAGACATAGCTGGCAGGCCGGATGGCGATGCCCGGCTTTTCTGCCATGGCCCGGTAGAGGCGCCGGTCACCCCAGGCGGCAGAGGCCACGGAAAGGCCCTTGTCGATATTCTTGTGGGCACCGGTCACGATGCCCGCTTCAAGCAGGGCACCGACACCGGGGTTAAACCATTCGGTGTGCAGCCCCAGCTCACGATGGTCCATAAGACGCTCGGCGATCACGTTGGACAGGGTGCCGGTGCCGAGCTCCAGACAGTCACCGTCGGAAACGATCTCCGCGATGTAATCGGCGATGGTGCTCTCCACCGCGGTGGCAGGACTCTCGGCGATCTCCGGCAGGGGATGGGTGTCCTCGTGCAGGGCGGTTACATCGGCAATGTTGATCTCCAGACCGCCGTCCACCCGGAAGAGGTTCTCGTTTACCTCCAGAATGATCTTGTCACAGGTGGCAATACACTCCTTTTCCCACTGGAGGGAGAGTCCAACCTGAAAGTTTCCGTTTTCATCCATGGGGGTGACGGCAGCGATGAAGGTGTTGCAGGGCTTATAGGCGCTGATAAAGGTGGAATAGTCGCACATATCCGCCACGATATGGCTGGTGTTGCCATGCTTCATGCCCTCGTTGAAGGCCTCACCATAGAGGGAGGAGCCGGTATTGATATGGCCGTTCATGCCCGCCTCTGTGACGAATTTATAGTTGCCGGAGCGGGATTTGATGCACTCGACGCCCTCGACCCGGGGCGCAACCGTGTGGAATTCCGTCATGAATCCGACAGGCTGATTGCAGCCGCCGGCAAAGCAGATGTTGTCGCCGGACCGGATCAGGTCAAGACAGCCCTGCAGGTCTGTCTTTTTCTGCAGGTAAAGTTCCTGAAAATGATTCATAGGGTCAGCCTCGCTTTCTGAGACAAAATAAAGAAAAAGCACTGAAATGTGCACTTTGCATACAGGTATCTCAATTTATTATAACATTCTGCCCTGCGATGTGCAACAGGGATTGCAGGGGAAGCCGCCCCGCAGAATGCGAAAACCGCCCCGGACTGGCAGCCCGGAGCGGAGTGAAAAGGCCGGAAGACCGGAAGGCCGGATGGTTCAGTGTGGGAGCTTCCTGCGGATAAACTCGACCGCCGAGTGATGGGCGACCAGCTCGGAGCTGATGTCGCCCAGGTCCGGCAACGTACCCTCCGGCAGCAGACCGGCGTGGCTGCCCGCAAGGGACAGAAGCCTTTGGGCCAGCGGAGGATTGCGGACCAGAACCGGACCAAGGCAGGCGCTGTAGAACACATGCTTCCCTGCGGCCCCCTCGCTGCCGGTTCCGCAGTTCCCATAGCCGTAAAGCACCTGCGCCAGAGGCGGCTGGGTAACATTCAGAACAACATCGGCAAGGCTGATCTGTGTGCCGGTCAGCTCGGTGCCGTCGGGAAGGCGTAGCCAGAGGTCATCCCCGAGGACCGTCGGCCGCTGGGTCCAGCTCATGCCCAGAAGCCCCAGTCCCTCAATACCGGTACCGTCGGTAAAGGTCAGCCGCTCGGCGAGGATGGCACCGCTGCTGCCGTTGGCCACGATCAGACCACCGTCCTTTGCAAAGCGGATCAGTCGGTGCTGCTGGGGGCGCAGAGCGCGGATCAGGTCCGGCATGGACTGCAGATCGCCGGCACAGAAGTAAAGCAGGTCGGCCTCCTGCAGCGGCAGCGGGTCGCCGGGCTGCAGGACCTTGCGGATGGTCAGCGGCAGCCCTGCTGCGGTGGCAAAGCGGAGCAGGGCCATGAGGTCGCCCCGGCCACCATGCAGGGAAAGGATATCCGGGTACATCCACAGCACACGGATACAGGGGGCATCCTCCGGCAGCTGCAACCATGCGAAGTTACTGATCACCGGAGCTGTGGAGTCACAGCGGTCCGTTATGGCACAAAAGGCCTGAAAGGAATTTAGCCTGTTCATTTAAGACCATGCTCCTTTCTCTGCCAGCAGGGGATTTCCTCCACCAGATAGGAGTTGTCGCAGTCTGCCTTATCCAGATAAGCGGCAAGCTCCTTTTCATCGCTGGAGGGCAGGAGCGTGCCGGCAGCGGGATCAAAGCCGTCATAGGCCAGACGGATCGCCGCAGAGGGCGCGGCATAGCGCCCGGTACAGGCCCACTGCGAAAGGCCGGAGGTCTTCAGCCGCTTAAAATCGCAGTCAAAGAGAAAGCAGGTATTGAGATAGGGCGGGTTAAAGTCTATGTATTCATCCAGCGCAAGCAGCAGAAGCTTTTCCTGACTGTCGCCGGCAATGAAATTTACCGTATCCTGCAGGGTTTCGGAATTTTCCTGCTTCATCTTATGATAGTGGAGCCGGTGACAGCCGGCCCGTGCATCCATGATCCGGTGGCTTTCGGAGCGGAAGGCATCAAAGGCGGCTGCGATCGCCTCCTCCGGGACGCCCAGAGTCCGGGCAGCGGCCAGCGCCAGCAGATAGCTGTATAGAAACTGCGGTGCGCTGTAATGAAAGCTGTAGGTGTGGTCCTGGCAGCAGAAGCGATGCTCTGCGAAGGACACATCATGGGCAGGATAATCCGGGACGGAGTCGGCACCCAAACCGCAGCCAGGGCAGTGGAAGGGGCCGACATTGGTGATATTACAGGCATCAAAGGAGATGGCGTGGTGACAGACCGGGCAGGGCATGCCGACGGAGAAAAAGTCGGAGGCGGAGCGGCTGGAGCGCTCGCCCGGCTCCACGCCATAGGTGACCACGGCGGCGGCTTGCGCACGGCTCAGGCTGAAGCAGTTCGGCTCATCATGGTTTAAGATCAGGGTAAGGTCCGGTGAAACGGCCTCCCTCAGCTTATTCAGGATCACGCCCGGCTCTCCGTTGCGCTGGACCTGATCCTTCTGGATATTGGTGACACACAGATAGCCTGCCGGGAGCTGTGTCCCGATCCGCGCGACATAACGCTCATCCGTCTCCATGACCAGATAATCACAGGTCAGCTGCCCGGTCAGAGAGCTGCTGCGGAGAAGGGGGACTGCCACGCCGGAGGTCATATTGGCGCCGTCCAGATTGGATATGACGCGGTAGCCGGCCTGGGTCAGTGCCCGGTAAAGCAGGGCGACGGCGGTGCTTTTTCCGTTTGTGCCGGTAACAAAGACGGTGCGCTCAGGTGAGGCACCGCGAAAATGCCGCAGGAAATCCGGGTCAATCCGCAGGGCAAGCACGCCGGGAAAATTGGTGCCCCGGCCGGGGGCGAGCAGCGGAATGACAGCTGCAGCGAGCTTTGAAATCCAGAGAGCCAGAAGAAAACGCAGGCGTTCCATAGTGAAAAGAGATCCTTTCAGATGCAAATGTGAAGAAAATGTGATGATTTAAGCAGACATATCATAGCATTTACTGAAAGAATTATCAAGATATTGTGTGCAAAATGTGTTGATTAACGGGCGTGAGGATTGTATCGAAGGGGAAATTCCTGTATAATAAGCGGGAAGACCAGCGTAGACGGAGTATTTCTGAAAGAGGGATGAGTGATGGAAGCACGTGATATGATCCCGGGTTCGGCAGACTGGAGACGGCTGAAAGCCTTAAACCGGCGGGCCTTTCCGGAGGATGAACGGCGCAGCATACCTGTGCTGGCACTGGCGGCCCGACTCAGGGAACCGGTGGAGCTGAAGGGCTGGTATGAAGCGGATTGCTTCACAGGCTTTACGGTGACGGTAGCACTCGGCCACTGCCTCTACCTTGCCTTTATCGCGGTAGAGGAGGATGCCCGGAGCCGTGGCCTTGGCAGCGCCATCCTGCAGGCACTTCGGGCGGCGCATCCGGAGGCTTATCTGCTGGTGGAGATTGAAGACCCGCGGGAGGCGGCGGATAACAGTGCCCAGCGCAGCAGAAGAGCTGCCTTTTATGAGCGGAACGGCTTTCTGCCGCTGGAGCGGACCATTACCGCCGGCGGGATCCGCTGCAGGCTTTACGCCACAGAGGACTGCTATGACAGAGAAACCTATATGCATGCCCTGCGGCTGCTTTCCCTGCGCCCGCACAGCCCATGGGGAAACGGAAGGAGCCACTGAAAAATCTGAACTGGATAGAAAAACAGCCCCCCGGTAAGTGGATTACCGGGGGGCGTCTGTTATGGGGGCTATGCGTAGCTGCTGTGCGGCGGAGCGGGGAGCCCGGCTCAGCCGGCCAGTGCCGACACGACCGCGGAGGGAATGGTGCAGGCCTCCGGATCGGCGTTATGGTCCGGACGGGCGGTTGCGGTCAGGGTTACGGGAACCTCCAGGATCACGGCATTGAGGGAGCCGCTGATGCTCAGGGAAATCTCCGTAATGTCACCGTCGGTGACGGTCACATTCAGAGTGCCGCCGGTCAGGCCAAGGTCATAATCTGCCAGCTGCGGGACCAGGGTGACGGCCGCGTTTTTAAGGGCGTCTCCGGTCATGGGGACCTCGGCGGTCAGGACCTTGCCGTCAACGGAGATCACAGGATCGCCGCTCTGACAGAGGGTCAGGGCCAGGTCGATGAGATCGGCTGCGGATACGAGATTCTGCTGCTCCGCTGTGATGGAGCTGCCGCCGGGGCCGCAGACAGAGCTTCCGGATGTATAGAAGGAGCTGCCGCCAATGGTGATACAGCTGATATCTGTGCCGTTACAATCCCTGCGGAACCAGTCCAGATCTGTGTTCAGGGAGATCAGGCTCCCACAGTCTGCTCTCAGGCTGACGGAGGCGGCCTGCGGGTCCTCCTGGGTAAAGCGGCCCCAGGCGGAAAGCAGCTGCAGGGATTCACTGCTGAGGGACAGCTCTGTAACGGGAGCGCCCTCCTGCAGAGCTGTGATCACAGCGTCGGGCACGGTGCAGTCGAAATCGTTGCCGTTTACCGCCTGCAGGGTGGCATCCACAGTCAGCTGGCTGCCGTCTGTCAGCATGGCGGAGCCGGAGAAGGTCAGCATGGAGATCTTTGTACCCAGCAGGTACATGGACACCGTCAGGCGCTGCACACTGTCGAGGGAGCCGGCCACAGCCGGGCTCAGAAGCTGCAGGATCTCCTCCGCCTGGTCATCCTCCGTGTCTATATACAGCACGGTATAGCCGTTTTCACGGCGGAGTGACGGTTTTGCGTTGTAATAAACATTGTGCGCCTTATCCAGCAGCCCGGAATAGTCCGGGTAGAGGTTGCCAAGTGTGTAGCCGCTGCCGTTTTCCAGCCAGACGGCGTCATCCGCGTAATAGAGGGAGATGTCCTCAGTGCAGATGCCGGTAACGGTCTGCGTGAGGCCCTCGGGCTGCGTGCGGAAGATCTCCGCCGTAAAGGCCAGATCCTCCTTGCCGGCAGAGGCGGTAACGGACAGCTCCAGCTCCAGGGGGTCCTCCTGGGTCAGGTTCCGGAGCAGCAGACCCGTGACCGCCGTGGAGGCCCACTGGGGGTGCAGCAGCAGGGCGGCAGCGGCAAGGACCAGCAGGATGGGGATCAGCAGCAGCAGGCGCAGAGGATGCAGCTTCTTACGCTTTTTCTGTTCCTTCCGTGCTTTTTTTGCATTTTCGGTATTTTCGGCATTTTCGGCATTTTCGGCATTTTCGGCATTTTCGGCATTTTCGGTATTTTCGGCCGGACCACCGTATGTGGCGCCTGCCTGTGCAAGGGCAGCTTCGGCCGCAGCACGCTCTTCTTCGGTCAGGTTGCCGGCTTCAAGCCTGACAAGGTCAAGCTGCAGATCCCGGTCGATCAGCTGCAGGTCGGCATCCCGGTTGCGCTGCAGCAGCACCTCATAGACCTGATTGCCTTCGGCAGCCTCAAAGAGCTCCCGGTAATCGGCCTCCTTTGCGGCTCTGGCGTCCGCGGCCCGGGCGTGGGCAGCAGCCGTTGCATGCTCCAGCAGAGCCTTTTCATGGGCGGCGGCATCGACCTTCTGCCGGGCACGACTTTTCCGGGCCGCGTGCTGCCTGCGCTTCCGGTATTTGCGGAAGATCAGGATCTGCAGGATCAGCAGGATCAGCAGCACAAGTCCCACGCCGATGAGGATCAGGATCCAGACCGCGGTCACGGAGGATACAACGGCCAGCGTGACGGCAGAGGAGGGCGCCTCAAAGAGAAGGTAGCTGCCCTGAGCCTCGGTGTCCGCCTTTTCCCAGCCGGTTTCGGACTGAATATAAATGCTGATATGGTCTGTTTTTCCGCTGGGAGTCCGATACCGAAGGGTGTGGGCTGTGCTGCCGTCCTCCGGAATGGTGACGGTCCACTGCTCCAGAACCTCCTGCCCGCGCTCCAGCAGCTTCGTTCTGGTGCTGATGTTCAGGGCAGAAAGCGCGACGGGCTCTGCGGCACGGTCGGCCTGCAGGCTGTCACCATCGGCGAAGCTGCCCTGCACATAAAAGACGGGCCGGCCGTCATCGCGGGTATCGGAACCCGCAAGTGCGGTGATGCTGGGGGAATATTCCGCCATGATCACGGTATCCATGGTCAGGGACTCGATCGATTCGGTGTCCCAGCTGCCATAGCGGTCGGCCATGGCGGGCACCTCAGGCATATCATCGGCGGTCAGAGAGTCGCCATATTGCAGGGTCAGGGTTTCGAGAATGGAATCCTCTGCCACAAAGGTGACCGTCATCGACCGGAATTCCGAGGGAACGGTGTAATCGGATAGCAGGGTCTCATAGCTGACCTTCTGGGCGATCCCGGTCCGGGATACCTGCCCCAGACCGCACAGCTCATCGGAGACGAATACATTTCCGCTGAAGCTGCCGGAGTCAGCGCCGGAGATGGCGCCGCTGCAGGCCTCTGCCCGGCTGATCCGGATCATGGAGACGCAGTCGGAGACCTCACCTGCAGAATGGTCCACGGTTTCGGCGGCAGTGTAGCCGGTAATGCCGCCGACATAATCGCCACCGGCCAGCGTGGTCTTGGCATAGCAGCCGCGGATCACGGCGCTGTTTTCGCCCACAATGCCGCCGACATAATCGCCGTCGGTGCTTTCAACCGGCCGGTAATTTTCACAGGAGGAGATCAGGCCCAGCTCGCAACGGCCGGCAATGCCACCGGCATAATCGCGCTTGGCGGTGACGGTGCCATTGTTGACACATTTATAAATGATGGCGGTCAGGTCGTATTCGGTGGTGACCGCGTTGCTGATCTCAAAGGTGCTGTCATCCTCCGGGTCGATGCCGTACTCGAGAGCCTGGATCCCGGCGATGCCGCCCACGTTCAGGTCACCTTCTACGGTGGCGGTGCTCTCACAGTCAAAGACCTTGCCGAGGGTTGCGGTTTCCAGCAGGTCCAGAGAGACGTCAAGCACGGAGCTGCCCGCGTCCTGTTCGTCTATGATCTCGGTGACGGTATCGGTGATGCCGGTGACCTGCCCGGTCAGGACCTCCATATCCGAATCAATGATCTCGCTGGAGCCGGAAAATGCCGTGTTCAGAGAGCTGACCTCCGAGGCCATGGTGTTGATGGCAGAGCGGACACCGCTCAGATCCGTAGTGGCGCTGGCGCCAATCCCGGAGGTCAGGCTGTCGGAAAGGCCGGAAAGGCCGGAAAGGTCGGAAACTGCTGTACGTACGTTATCCAGGTCCACATTGGCTGCAATGTCGCCTGCTGCCTCCTGAACCGTGTCAGAGATCCCGGAGGTCACGGCATCGCCCACCCCGGAGGAGACAGTGGTATCAAGGTCGCCGGAAATGCCATCGGCAACCGCGTCTGCCACGGCGGCCTCTGTCTGCCCGGCGACAGATTCCTGAATATGGTCGCCGGCATCTGCCACAGCGCCATCAATCTGGCTCTGCACAGCGTCGGAAATGCCGTCGGAAATGCCGTCGGAACCGCCCGTGACGGAGGAGACATCAAGCCCGGAAAGGTAGCCGCTGACCAGCGAGCTGACATCCGGAATATGGACGGATACGGTGGTGTTGATATTCTGCAGGCTGCCGGAAATGGTGGTCAGGTTGCCGGAAAGGGTGGTCAGCTCCTGGGACATGGAGTCCTCCACGCCCTCGGCGTCGCTCTGCAGCTGGGTAAGGGTGGTCTGCATATCGCTGATCTGCCCCTGCAGGACGGAGATGCTGCTTTCGCTGACAACCTCCTGCACCCAGGGCTCTGCCTGGCCCACAATGCCGCCGATGTCCTTCCGTCCGTAGACGGTACCCTCTGCGGTGCAGGACATGATATAGCCGCAGCTGCGGCCGGCAATGCCGCCGATGTTATAGCCGACATGGGGGTAGCCGGTGATTCCGGTGGACACACAGGCAATCAGGCTTCCGCAGGAGTAGCCGGCAATGCCGCCGGAATCTGTGGGCGCGGCCTCCACCGCAGAGCCGGTGGAGATGGTGGAGAGGTCCAGCGTCAGGTTCACATCACTCAGACTGATGCTGGGGTCCACACTGACATTATTTACCTGTGCCGCGCTGTCACAGCCCAGAATAGTGCCCTCGTTCAGGCCTGCGATGCCGCCGGTCATGTTCATGCCATTGACGCTGCCGTCCATATGGCAGAGGGTGATCACGCCGGTTTCGGTGTTCCGGCCGGCAATGCCGCCGGTGCAGTCATCGCCCTCGATGCTGCCGGAAAAGCTGCAGTTCAGGATCGTACCGGCATTTGTGCCGACGATGCCGCCGGTGTACTGGATGGTCCCGGAGGGGGAGACGGTGCCGGTCACGTTGAGGTCGCGGACTGTGCCGGTGCTCTGCAGCTCCGAAAACAGGCCGGCCGGGGAGCAGGCGCCCCTGACGGCAAGACCGCTGATGGTATAGCCACAGCCCCGGAAGGTGCCGCCGAAGGAGGCGATCGGCTGAAAGCCGGAGCCGGTAAGGTCCAGATCCGTATCGAGGACCACCGTTTTGCCCACGGACCAGCTGTCCTCCCTGCAGCTGTCCGCAAGGTCCAGCAGCTCCTGCAGGGTGGTGATATGGATGGCATCGGCGGGGATCTCGTCATCGGAGGTCTGCGCTGCAGTGTCCGTGGCTTCATCAGAGCCGTCAGATGCCTGCGCTTCGGCGCTTTCCGCTGCTTCGCCGCTTGCTGCGGAGGCGGGATCGGGATCGGGATCGGTGGCTGCCTCTGTGGTGGCTGCACCGGCAGTGGGTGCCTGCGTGGAGGTCAGGTCCGTGGCAAGTGCCATACCGGAAAGCAGGGTGAGGCATAAAATCGCAGCCAGTACGCGCATTGTATACTTAAGCTTCATGGTGCTGAGCCTCCTCTTCATTGGATCTTGGAGTGGGGTCCGGCAGCCCGTCGGTGTCGGATCCCGGGGCTTCCTGCTCCTGCTCCGCGCTGCCGGTCAGAACGTTGACATTGACATCGCCCTCGACAATGGCATTTACCGTGCCGACAATGGTTCCGTGGATCTCACCACGGACCAGACCGTTCAGCACAACGCGCCCACTGGCGGAGGTGCGGACGGCCCGGCTGGGAACAGAGAAGGAACTGCGGTCAATGATCCTTTCACCCAGCAGCAGGATCTGCGGCAGGACAAACATAACAAGAATGATGGAGATAATGGTGCCACGGCCCAGAGCCTGACCGATGCCGCAGATGGTGGGCTCGGAGGTCATCTGACCGATCAGAATGCCTGCGGCAGCAAGGATAGAGCCGGAGGTCAGGATCGTGGGGAAGGCGAAGTTCATGGTCTCGATGATGGCGTCCTTTTTGGGCATCTGGTCCTTCAGCTCTGTAAAGCGGGAGGAGATGACGATGGCATAGTCAATGTTGGCGCCCATCTGGATGGAGCTGACCACCAGATAGCCCATGAAGAACACGCCGCTGCCGGTCAGAGTGGGGATACTGAAATTCAGCCAGATCGCACCCTCGATGACGGCGATCAGCAGGATGGGCATACCGACGGAGCGGAAGGTGAAGAGCAGCACTGCCAGCACGATCAGGATGGAAAGCACCGTAACAACAATGTTATCCCGCTGGAAGGATTTTTTGAAGTCATATTCATTGGTGGAGTTACCGACAACATAGACATTGTCATCGGGATAATATTCCTGCGCCTTTTCCCGCATGGTGTCGAGAAAGGCATAGGTTTCGTCACCGCCCTCGGGCAGGGTCAGATAGACCAGGATCCGGTCATAATCCGTCCCCTCCAGCTGGGCACGTCCCATCTGGATCGAATCGTAGGCGGTGGTCAGGTCATCCAGCTGCTCGTCCTCCAGTGTGACATAGCCGTCCTGAATCTCCTGATAGGCAAATTCAAAGATGTCCATCAGGGGGATGGAATAGGTGGTGAGTCCGCCAACGATCTTGCCGTAATCCTCATGGTCCACGGCGTAGGCGGTATACAGCAGCTCCGCAACCTCGTAATCGAGGTCTGCCAGCTCGGAGAACTGGCGCGGCGTCAGGCGGTCGGTCAGGGTATAGCCGTCCATGGCCTCAATATTGGCAAGGCCGGTGCAGGATTCCACCTCGCTGCGGGACTCCAGCTGCGAAATGAGGGCAGCCTCCTTTGCGGTATCACCGGCAGGGATGACCAGCGCGACCAGATTGTCGCTGCCGAAATTCTCCTCGATCATCTGGTCAGCGATCTGTGTCTCGTTGAGCACGGGGGTTACCAGCGTATCATAGCCGTAGACATAGGGACAGTCCTGAGAGAGACGGAAGCCGATCAGCATGATCAGGAGAAAGAGAATGGGGACCACGTGACGCGTCGCCCAGGCAAATTTACCGACAAAGGGAATCCTCGGGATCAGGCTCCGGTGGACGGTCTTATCCATCCAGCGGCCAAAGAGGACCAGAAGGCCGGGCATCAGGAGGAAGGTGGAAAGCAGGGCATAGACAATGGCCTTGATCAGGCAGATGCCCATATCAGGGCCGATCTCAAACTGCATGAAGAGCATGGCGAAGAGACCGCCGATGGTGGTCAGACTGCTTGCGCTGATCTCCGGAATGGCCTTGCTCAGGGCAACAATGACGGCCTCACGGATGGGCAGGGCCTGATGCTCCTCCCGGAAGCGGTTACTGAAGATGACGGCGTAGTCCAGCGAGAGCGCCAGCTGCAGGATGCTGGTCACGGAGTCAGAGACAAAGGAAATGGTGCCAAATACAAAGTTGCTGCCCTTGTTCAGCAGCATGGCCATGACAAAGGTGATCAGCAGGACAGGCACCTCCGCAAAGGTCTGAGAGGTGAACAGCAGCACGGCGACCACGATGATGGCAACCAGCACCATGATCTTCTGGATCTCCGCATCGATGATCTCCGCGGTCTGATTTCCAAGGTCGGTGGAGACGTAGACATCATAGCTTGCAAGGGCACTCTTTACGGATTCCAGCGCGTCGAGGCAGCGGCTGTCATCCTCATCCCAGTCGAAGGTGATGCTGAAGAGCGCGGAGGCGTTGTGGTAATGGTCCTCCGTTTCGTCAAAATCGATGGACTGGATGCCACTGAGGGCCGAGAGGGCTTCGTGGAGCTCCTCCGCCTCCGAGAAGGTGATGCTGTCAACCATGACCTGGGCGGTGCCGTAGGTGATGAACTGCTCCTCCATAACATCGAGCCCCCGCCGGGTCTCGGAGTCGGCGGGCAGGAAGGCGGTCAGCTCCTGCTCTACGTTGACCCAGCTTGAGGAGATCAGAGAGAAGATCAGCATGATCACAGCCAGCAGGAAGATCAGATTCCGCTTGTCAACGATAAAGGTGGCGACCCGGATCATGGCGCTGTCACCGGTTTTTCCGGTTTTTCCGGTTTTTCCGTTTTTTTCGACATTTCCGGCATTTCCGGCTTTTTCATTATTTTCGGCAGTTACACTGCTTTCGGGTATTACAGCCGGATCGGCGGCTGCCGCGCTATGCATGGGGTTGTCGTTTTCTGCCATCAGGAATCACTCCCTTCCGCACTGCCGGTCATCAGCAGGCGCTTGTAAACAAAATGTATGACAGGCTGCCGGCACTCTGCCACCGGTGGGGTGCGCGGTGTGGCCGGCCCATAGAGTTTTTTCATAAGCTCCGTCCCTTCAGACGTATTTTCTTTTAACCAGCATACCATAATAACAGATGAAAATGGATAAATTAATAACACAGACGTAGAAAAAACAGTTCCAATCCCCTGCAGAATTGTACAGATTGCCGGTAAAAACGGACTGTTTCCTAAGCGGGGAAACTCACAACTGTTCCGGACGGAACAGTTTCCGGCGAAAACGCGATGACTTTGTGAAAATCATCACACATCTGCCCGGTCTGCTTTGCCGGGCGGATGTGCTTTTTGCAAAGGAAAGCCGGAGAAATCCGCTTTTACAGAATGGGTATTTTCTGATATAATATATGATAAGTTGTCTCATAAGAGACAGCCTGAAGGACAGAAACCCGCTACAAAGGAGGAACCCACCTATGCCAAACACAAAAACCCTTGTACCCTATTCGGGAACACCGGAGCAGGAGGCACAGCTGAAGGCCATTATTGAAAAGTATAAGGATGTTCCCGGTGGCACAATGCCTGTTATGCAGCAGGCACAGGAAATCTTCGGATATCTGCCGGAGGAGGTCCAGATCATGATCGCCGAGGGACTCGGCATCCCGCTGGAGGAGGTCTATGGTATTTCGACCTTCTACTCTCTCTATGAGCTCAACCCCAAAGGCAAATATAAGATTACCGTCTGCCTCGGCACTGCCTGCTATGTAAAGGGCAGTCAGCAGGTGCTGGATAAGATCGTTGCCCGGCTTGGATGTCCTGTCGGTTCCATTTCTCCCGACGGAAAATTCTCGGTTGACGCAAACCGCTGTGTCGGTGCCTGCGGTCTGGCCCCGGTTATGATGGTAAATGACGAAGTCTACGGCCGAATGACCCCTGACCAGGTGGACGGGGTGCTGGCAAAGTATCTGTAACCCACCACCCGGAAAGGAAGGAACTGACTATGAAATCACTGGAAGAACTCAAGGCTCTGCGTGAGCAGATGCAGAGCAAAATGAACCTGCGCAAGGATGACTCTGACGCAGTCCGCGTTGTTGTCGGCATGGCAACCTGCGGCATCGCTGCCGGCGCCCGCCCGGTCCTGAATGCCTTTGTCAGCGAGGTCGCGAAGCGCCAGCTGGAAAATGTTCAGGTTACCCAGACCGGCTGCATCGGTGTCTGCCGTCTGGAGCCCATTGTAGAGATCTATGTTCCCGGCCAGGAAAAGGTCACCTATGTGAAAATGGATGCTGCCAAGGTCCCCACGATCGTTGCCCAGCATCTGATCAACAAGCAGGTGGTAACGGAATACACCATCGGCGCCGCTGAATAAGGAGAAGCAATATGAGTATCATCAGAGCGCACATCCTTGTATGTACAGGCACCGGCTGCGCGTCTGCCGGCGCTGAAAATATCATTGCCGGCTTTGAAGAGGCCCTGCGGAAAAATGACCTTGCGTCAGAGGTCCGCGTTGTCAAGACCGGATGTCTTGGCCTCTGCGCAAAGGGTCCGAATGTCATCATCTATCCCGAAGGCGTTTATTATTGCGGCGTTACCCCCGCGGATACCGCCGAGATCGTGGAGGAGCATATCGTAAAGGGCCGCATCGTTGACCGTCTGCTGGTCAATGAGAAGACAGAGCAGGGCACAAAGGCAACCTCCCTGACCGATACGGTCTTCTACCGTGATCAGGTCCGAATTGCCCTGCGGAACTGCGGCGTCATCAACCCCGACGACATTGACGAATATATCGCCTACGACGGCTATGCCGCACTGGCAAAGGTCCTCACCGAAATGACCCCACAGCAGGTCATTGATGAGATCAAGGCCTCCGGCCTCCGCGGACGCGGCGGCGCAGGCTTCTCCACCGGCCTTAAGTGGCAGTTTGCCGCCAACTCTCCCGGCCCTGTGAAATACGCCTGCTGCAACGCGGACGAGGGCGACCCGGGTGCCTTCATGGACCGTTCTGTTCTGGAGGGCGACCCCCACTCCGTTCTGGAGGCCATGACCATTGCCGGCTACGCCATTGGCGCAACCCAGGGCTATATCTATGTCCGTGCCGAATACCCCATTGCCGTGGAGCGTCTGCAGCGGGCACTGGCCCAGTCCCGTGAATACGGCTTCCTGGGCGAGAATATCTTTGACAGTGGCTTCAGCTTTGACATTGACATCCGTCTGGGCTCCGGCGCCTTCGTCTGCGGCGAAGAAACTGCCCTGATGGTCTCCATTGAGGGCAAACGCGGCGAGCCGCGCTGCCGTCCGCCCTATCCGGCGGTCAAGGGCCTGTTCGGAAAGCCCACCATCCTGAATAATGTAGAAACCTACGCCAACGTCTGCTGGATCATCAACCACGGCGCCGAGGCCTACGCCTCCATCGGTACCGAGGGCTCCAAGGGCACGAAGGTCTTCGCCCTGGGCGGCAAGATCAACAATACCGGTCTGGTCGAGATCCCCATGGGCACGCCCCTCCGCAAGATCATCGAGGAGATCGGCGGCGGTGTCCCCAACGGCAAGAAATTCAAGGCAGTTCAGACCGGCGGCCCCTCCGGTGCCTGCATCCCCGCTTCACAGATCGATGTTCCCATCGACTATGACAACCTGACTCGGATCGGTGCCATGATGGGCTCCGGCGGTATGATCGTTCTGGACGAGGACGACTGCATGGTGGATATCGCCAAGTTCTTCCTGCAGTTTACCGTGGATGAATCCTGCGGCAAATGCTCCCCCTGCCGGATCGGCACCAAGCGCATGTATGAGATCCTTGAACGCATTACCTCCGGTCAGGGCACCATGGAGGATCTGGACACGCTGGAGGAGCTGGCAGCCCATATCAAGGGCAACGCGCTCTGCGGTCTGGGCCAGACCGCGCCCAACCCTGTCCTTTCCACCATGCGCAACTTCCGCGACGAGTATATCGCCCATGTGGTGGAGAAGCGCTGCCCCGCCGGCCGCTGTAAGAATCTGCTGACCTACAGCATTAACCCCGACAAGTGCCGTGGCTGCTCTGCCTGCGCCCGTGTATGTCCTGCGGGTGCCATCACCGGCCAGATCCGTTCTCCCTTCAGCATTGACCCGAAAAAGTGCATCAAGTGCGGCAGCTGCATGGAAAAATGTAAGTTTGGCGCCATCAGTAAGAAATAAGGAGGCTTTACACCATGGATACAGTAAGATTAAAGATTAATGGCATCGATGTAGAGGCTCCTGCCGGCTCTACCATCATCCAGGCCGCAAACCTGGCCGGGATCAAAATCCCTTCCCTCTGCTATCTGAAGGACCTCAATGAGCTGGGCGCCTGCCGCATCTGCATGGTAGAGGCAACCGGTGCCAGAGGTCTGGTGGCCGCCTGCGTCTATCCCGTCGCGGAGGGCATGGAGGTTCAGACCAACACGGAAAAGGTCCGTAACGCACGTAAGCTGACCCTGGAGCTGATCCTCTCCAACCACCGCATGGAATGCCTGACCTGCCACCGCAACGGTACCTGCGAGCTGCAGGAGCTGGCAAAGGAATTCGGCATCACCGAGGTACGCTTCCATGAAAAGGATATGCAGCCCAGGATCGAGGATTCTGCCCTGCATCTGGTCCGCGACAATTCCAAATGTATTCTCTGCCGCCGCTGTGTTGCCGCATGTAATGCCCAGGGCGTCGGCGTGATCGGCTGCAACGAGCGTGGCTTTGCCACCGAGGTTGGCTCTCCCTTTGGCAGAGGTCTGGCGGAGACCGCATGTATCTCCTGCGGCCAGTGCATTGTCACCTGTCCCACCGGCGCACTGACCGAGCGGGATGATACCGCCAGGGTCTGGGCCGCTCTGGCAGATCCCGACAGGCATGTGGTGGTTGCGACTGCACCCTCTGTCCGTGCCGGACTGGGCGAATGCTTCGGCATGCCCATCGGTACCAATGTCGAGGGCAAGATGGTCGCGGCCCTGCGCCGGCTCGGCTTTGATCAGGTCTTTGACGTGGATACCGCTGCCGACTTTACCATCATCGAAGAGGGGACTGAACTGCTGGAACGCATCAAAAACGGCGGGAAGCTGCCCCTGATCACCTCCTGCTCTCCCGGCTGGATCCGTTATGCGGAGCAGTTCCATCCGGATTTCCTGCCCAATATTTCCTCCTGTAAGTCTCCTCAGGGCATGTTTGGTGCCATGATGAAGACCTATTACGCCGATAAGCTGGGCATTGACCCCAAAAAGCTCTTTGTGGTATCGGTCATGCCCTGCACGGCCAAGAAATATGAGATCCAGCGCCCGGACATGGATGCCGTCAGAGGCTGCCCGGATATCGATGTTTCGATCACCACCCGTGAGCTCGGCGAAATGATCAAACGTGCCGGCCTTGACTTTACCGCACTGCCGGATGAGGCCTTTGACCCCATCTTCGGCATTGCCTCCGGCGCTGCGGATATCTTCGGCGCCACCGGCGGCGTTATGGAGGCTGCTCTCCGTACGGTCTCCTCTCTGCTGATGGGCGAGGAGAACGCGCCGCTTGAATTCCATGAGGTCCGTGGCCTTGAGGCGGTCAAGGAGGCCACCTATGAGCTGCCCGGCCAGACCATCCGCGTGGCGGTTGTCTCCGGTACGAAAAACGCGGGTGCCCTGCTGGATGCCATCCGGGCGGGAGAACGGAGCTATGACTTCATCGAGGTCATGTGCTGCCCCGGCGGCTGCATCAACGGCGGTGGCCAGCCCTATGTCCCCGCAAGGATCCGCAACTTTGTGGATTATAAGAGCCTGCGCGCCAAAGCCCTCTATGACGAGGACGCCGGCAAGACCCTCCGCAAATCCCATCTGAACCCCCTGATCGACGAGATCTACGGAAGCTACCTTGGGGAGTGGGGCGGAGAAAAGGCACACCACATCCTGCACACCACCTATCAGGCACAGCCCAAATACCGGCTGTAAAGCCCTGCTCCGGACATTGCGCATTGCGCCCGGCACGAGTCGTGCCGGGCGCTTTTCCATTTGCACGATTCACAGATGCTTTGCGCAGGGGATTCTGTCAGATTTTACAGTTTACAGGCAGCGCCCGGTCTGATACAATAAAACTGTCTCATTTGGAACAGTTTTATTTGCCTTGAGGGGGAGAGCACATGCTTCCATACCGTGACCTGAACACGCTGGAAAAGTCATTTTTGTTTCGCGGCTGCTCACACGATGAAATAGAAAGCCTGCTGGCCCGGTGCAGCTACAGCATGGTCACCTGCAAAAAGAACGAGCTTCTCTTTACGCCGGAGCACTTCCGGCATGAGCTTGGGATCCTGCTGACGGGACGTGTGCGGGTGATCAAGGGGGACGGCCTGATCGTCAGTGAGCTGACAGCCGGGGACCTTTTCGGCGCTGCGGCGCTCTTCAACAGTGAAGAGGATTATGTCTCCACCCTGACTGCCCGTAGCGACTGCCGGGTACTCTTCCTGACTCAGGCGGATGTGCAGGGGCTGATCAACCGGAGTCAGACAGTTCGCTGGAACTATATAGGCTACCTTTCCCAGCGGATCCGTTTTCTGTCATCCAAGGTTGACGCTCTGGTGCAGGGCAGCGGCGAACGAAAGCTTTCACGCTTTCTGCTGGCAAATATGGCGGAGGACGGCACGGTGCTGCTGCCCTGCTCCATGGTAGAGCTGGCCCAGCGACTGAACCTCGGCAGAACCTCCCTTTACCGGGAGCTGCTCCACATGCAGGAGCAGGGAATCCTGCACCGTGAAGGGAAAATCATTACCATTGTGAAACCGGAGCTGCTGTCGGAATGAGCCCCGCATGCAGCTCCAGAAAGAAAGGATCCTGACCTATGAAGAAAATTACTGCAATGCTTCTGTGCCTGGCAATGCTACTTTGCATGGCCGCCTGTGGCAGCACTGCCACGTCCACGACCGCCGAAAGCGCTGAGGCGGTTTCAGCTGCTGATGCCGCCACTGCTTCCGAGCCCTCTGTGGCAGAGACGGAAGCAGCTGCTGAGGCTGCCGAAACGGAGGACGTCCTCCCCGCGGATGCTCCCGAAAGCGCGGTGGATGACAGGGCTGAGGAGGCTGCCCCTGTGGGCACCGACGTCAATATTGCTGTTCTTGCAGGCCCCACCGGCATTGGCGCCGCGGGCTTGATGGAGGCAAATGACGCGGGCGAAACTGTCAACCACTATAATTTTACCGTTGCCTCTGCCAATGACGAGGTGGTTGCCGGCCTGACCAGCGGCGAGTTCGATATGGCCGCCATCGCGACCAATGTTGCTGCCAACCTTTACGCGAAGACCAGCGGTGCCATTCAGATCTGCGCCCTCAATACCCGGGGCGTTCTCTACATCCTTGAAAACGGCGATTCGGTATCCTCCGTTGCGGACCTTGCCGGCCGGACGGTCTATGCCACCGGACAGGGCGCGAATCCCGAGTATGTTCTGGAGTATATCCTGACACAGAACGGCCTTACCTGGAGCACTGACGGCAGCGAGGCGGATGTTGCCATTGAATTTATGGATTCCGAGTCTCTGGTTGCCGGCATGGCAAGCGGCGAGTATGATCTCTGCATGCTGCCGGTTCCCGCTGTCACCAGCGTTGAGATCCAGAACGCCGATGTCCGGACTGCCCTGAACCTGACGGAGGAATGGGACCAGGTCGCAGAGGACGGTCAGCTTGTGATGGGCAGCGTAGTTGTCCGCAGAGAGTTTGCCGAGGAGCATCCCGATGCCGTAGCAGCCTTCCTGGAGGAGTATGCTGCCTCTATCGACTCCGTGCTGGCGGATACCGCCCATGCAGGTGAGCTCTGTGAAAGCTATGGCATTGTTGCCAAGGCAGCTGTTGCCACAAAGGCAATCCCGGACTGCAGCCTCTGCTGTATCACCGGCACAGAGATCCGCACGGCGCTGGAGCCCTATTATTCGGTCCTCTTCACCGCAAATCCCGACTCGATCGGTGGAGCCATCCCCGATGAGGACTTCTACTTTGTCTACTGAGCCCACCGCGCTGCCGGCAACAGGGCAGTGCAAAGCCAAATGAAAGCCGCGGCCGTCCCCTTCGGGCGGCCGCCTTTTGCGGACATGAAAATTCCCCTCAGGCTGCTTCCGACCCGGATCGGTACAGCCTGAGGGGACCTTTTTCTATAGAAATGAGAGGGATCAGCCGTTGACCTTTTCCTTCAGAGCCTTGCCGGCCTTGAAGACGGGAACGGTGCTCTCGGGGATCTCGACAGCTTCCTTGGTGCGGGGATTGCGGCCGGTGCGGGCAGCACGGGTCTTGGTCTCGAAAGCACCGAAGCCAACCAGCTGGACACGGCCCTTGGCTGCAAGCTCAGTGGAGATGGTCTCGAAGAGGGCATTGACCATAGCCTCAGTTTCCTTTTTGGTAGCGCCGGTCTGTTCAGCGACAGCGGCGATCAGTTCAGTCTTGTTCATGATAACTCCTCCTGTATTGGATATAAAATAACAGCGGGCTCCGGGGTGAAGCAGAACCGGGCTCCACGCCCGAAAAGGAGCCGCCGGACGGTTGCCATAAAAGTCTACCACGCTTTACGGTATCTTGCAATAGGAAATCTGATTTTCTGCTGTTATTACAAGTATTTGCGGACTTTTTCCGGTTTTTCGGTCATATTCACAGAGGGAAAATTCCCCTTAAGAGAAAAAGCAGAAGATTGGGCTTTGCAGCGGCCTGTACGTTTATTCGTCCTCCGGCTTGCTGACGCGCAGCAGGCGGGCGATGGTAGCGGACTTTGGCAGGAGCTGGCAGTCATCCCAGGTGATGATCTTCAGCAGGTAGACCAGGATCACATAGGCGATGCCTGCACAGGCAACGGAGGCAATGACTGCGAGAGAAACCCGGCCGAGGCTGTGGCGTACGGCCTCATAGACCAGATAGGCGACCACGGACATGACGGCTGTGGCAACCATGGGCTTCACAAACTGACGCAGGATCCGCGGCGGCTGCTCCAGACGCCGGTGCATAACAAGCACGTTCAGCAGCGTGATGACAGCACAGTAGGCGATGGTGGCAATGGCTGCGCCGTAGATGCCGATGGAGGGGATGCCGATGAGGAAATAGTCGGTGGTGATGTTTACAATGCCGCCGGCCAGCGTGGTCCATACCAGCACCTTCACATGCTGATGGGCCTGCAGGATGGCATTGGTCACGATCGTCATACAGTTGAAGATGACCGCAATGCCCAGCAGTGCCAGAGTAGGCCCGGCAACGGCAACAGTTTCGGCATCATAGGCATAGAGCCACTCCTGGATCGGGGAGGCCAGAACAGCGAGCCCTGCGGCGCAGGGCAGGCCCAGAAGCGCCGTCATGCGGAAGGCGGATTCCTCCAGCTTCTGCACCTCGCGGTGATGCTTCAGCGTAATGGCGGCTGTGACCGAGGGAATGATGCTGATGGCCAGCGGGGAGATGAGCGCGGGCGGCAGCATATAGAAGGTCTGCGCGGCGGAATAGGTGCCAAAGAGGGAGGTGGCAGCGGCACTGGAAAGCCCAAGGGCGTCCTGTAGCCGTGCTTCAATGATCATGGTGTCAAGGGCATTAAAGATCTGCAGACCGGCAGAGCTGATGGTGATGGGCAGTGCCAGCTGGATCAGCTGCTTCAGTGTTTCAGAGCTGCTCTTAACAGGCTGCAGCTGCTCCTCGGCGGTGAGCCGGATGTGCTGCTTCCGGTAAACCCAGATCAGGTAGATGGCCGCCAGCACAGTACCGATGGTCACACCGAGGATGGCGCCGCCGGCAGCCTTTGCGTTGCCAAGGCCCATCCGTGTGATGATGATCACGGCACCCAGACCGATGATCAGCTTGCCAAGGGCTTCGATCACCTGCGAGACCGAGGTGGAGGTCATGTTCTGCTGGCCCTGGAAGTAACCGCGGAAGGTACAGAGGATACAGACAAACAGCACGGCAGGCGCAAGAGCGGCTATGGCATAGACAGCATCCGGATCGCGCATGAAGGAAGCCAGCTGCTTCGCGAAGATCAGCATCAGGGCGGAAAGCACAATGCCAATGCCCAGGAAGAGCCGCAGACTCAGCTGATAGATCCGCTGGACCTGACGACGGTTGCCCAGCGTGCTGGATTCGGAGATCATACGGGAAACCGCTACCGGCAGGCCGGTGGAGGCAATGGTCAGCAGCACGTTGTAGACACTGTAGGCTACGTTGAAGTGGCCGAAGCCCTCGGTACCGATGATACGGTTGATGGGAATCTTAAAAAGAGCACCGATCAGCTTTACAAGGATCGCACCAATGGTCAGAACGGCAGCGCCCTGAAGAAAGCTCTGCTTTCCGGCCTGCCCTGCCTTTTCGGCGCGACCGGGGGCCTGTGTGGAATTCCGGTCAGACATGTTCAGCCTCCTCTTCTTCCTCCTCAGCAGGAGTAAAGAGCTTCGGAAGGACATAATCCCGGAACTCCTGCAGCACTGCGTTCAGGTCGATAGTGGTATAGGTCCCGTTTTCATAGAGGATGCGGCCACGGACCATGGTCATTACGACATCGCGGCCGGAGGCGGCATAGACAAGGTTGCTGACAGGGTTGTGGCAGGGAATCAGATGGGGCTGCGCAAAATCCAGCAGGATCAGGTCCGCATCCATACCCGGGGCGATCGCGCCGCATTCTCCTTCACGGCCCTGGGCCTTTGCGCCGTTCAGCGTGGCAAGCTGCAGTGCTTGCTGTGCGCTGAGAGAGGTGGGATCCAGTGTGCTGCCGTTGGAGATAAAGGCCGCCAGCCGCATGGCCTCAAACATGTCCAGCGTGTTGCTGGAGGAGTCGCCGTCGGTGCCCAGAGCAACATTGATGCCCTTATCCAGCATTTTGCGTACAGGCGCGATCCCGGAGGCCAGCTTCAGATTGCTGGCCGGGCAGTGGACTGCGGTGACCTGTTTGCGGGCCAGCAGATCCAGATCCTCATCAGAATGCCAGACACTGTGGACTGCCAGCGTGCGGGGGGCCCAGACGGCATACTGGTCCAGAAGCTCTGCCTGTGTGAGACCGTAGACCTCCAGACAGTCCTCTGCTTCGGACTTTGTTTCCGCCACATGCAGCATCAGGCCGGTATTCCGGTCCAGCGCAAATTCCGCGGCGGACTGCCAGAGCCGGCAGTTAGAGGTATATTCGGCATGGATGCCCGCCTCAACACGGATCCGGCCGTTGTCATAGCCGTTCCAGGCCTCGTAGGCCTGCTCCAGAGCCTGTGCGGCCTCGTCCTCGTCAAAGCAGTAATCCTCGTCCCAGGTCTGCAGACTGCTGGCGATGTTGCCCTTGAGACCCACGGCAGCGAAGCACTGGCAGACCTCCTCCGGGAACATGTACATGTCTGTGATGGAGGTGGTGCCGAAGCGGATGGCCTCCGCAAGGCCCAGAAGGGTTGCACAGCGGATGGCACGGGCGTCCCACAGGTCCTCCTTGGGGAAGATCCAGTCGGTGAGCCAGTCCTGCAGATTGTTGTCATCGCCCCAGCCACGCAGAGGGGTCATGGCAATGTGACAGTGGCAGTTGATAAGTCCGGGCATCAGGACCTTGCCACGACCGTCGATGACACGGTCGGCAGACTCCGCGGGCGGGTCCTGGGAAATGTAGGATATTTTTCCGTCGGTGACGCCAACATAGGCGCCGTAGATGACAGGCAGCCGGTCGAACATGGTGACGGCGGTTACCTGAGAAAACAGTAGATCCATAGTCGTTCCTTTCAGAAGGCTTTTTTGATTAAAGGGTCAGGCTGCGTTTCCGCTCACAGATCAGGGCCTGATCCCGGATATACTCATGGGGATATTTGGGGTTGGTGATACGTTCGATCTTCGTGCCACTGATCTGCTTGGTCACACCGCCGCTTCCCAGGGAAAGAATGGGGTGCAGCTCCTCCATCATGTAGATGTTGTAGAGGTTTTCGTAGCCGGGCAGGGTCCAGCCGACATTTTCGAAGGAACCGGTCATGTATTTCTGACGATAGAGATAATAGGGACGGTAGCCTGCGGCCCGCAGGGCACCTGCGGCATACTGCAGCATATCCTCCACCATTTCCGCTGTGGGCAGCGTGGTGCGGCTTTCGTAATAAAGGCTTGCGGCCTTCTTCAGCGCCAGTGTATGCACCGTGATGTTTTCGGGCTTCAGGGCGAGGACCGTATCCACTGTGCGTCGGAAGCCCGCACAGGAATCTCCGGGCAGGCCGGCGATCAGATCCATATTGATATTGTCATGGCCTGCGGCGCGGGCCTCATCGTAGGCACGCAGGATATCCGCGGCACTGTGGGTCCGGCCCAGCAGCTCCAGAACGGGGTCCTCCATGGTCTGGGGATTGATGCTGATCCGGCTTGCGCCGCCATTTCGGATCACCCGCAGCTTTTCAGGGTCCAGTGTATCCGGACGGCCTGCCTCAACGGTAAACTCCAGACAGCCTGAAAGGTCAAAGGCAGTGTGCAGGACCTCCAGCAGCCAGGCCATCTGCTTTGCGCTCAGCGTGGTGGGCGTGCCGCCGCCGATGTATACGGAGCGGATCCGGTGAGGGTTGGCCGCAAGGCCTTCTGCTGCGGCATAGATCTCCTGCTCAAGGGCAGAGAGGTACTTTGGCAGCAGGCCTTTGGATTTTTCGATGGCTGCAGATACAAAGCTGCAGTAGATGCAGCGGGTAGGACAGAAGGGAATGCCCACATAGAGGGAAATATCTCCATCCTCCTGCCGCGAGAGGGCAGACATGGTATACTCCGCGGCATCCAGACAGAGGGCACGACGGGCCGGAGAGACATCATAGACATCCCGCAGCAGCCTGTCGGCGCTGGAACGGGTGCCACCGGCCATCAGGTGCCGGGATACCAGCTTGGTGGGGCGGACACCGGAGAGCGCGCCCCAGGAGGGCGGCGCGTCCAGCAGCTGCAGGGCAGCGCGATAAAAGCTCTGGCGCAAAATCTGGCGGCGAAGCGGCTCCGTGACCCGGTCCGCCCGGCAACGGGCACAGCCGCGTACCCTTTTTCCGTCCCTTGTGATAACAGCGGTGGCGGTGACCCAGGTGCTGCCGCAGGAAAGACGGGAGATGATCCCATCTCCCGTAAGGGGCTCTGCAGAGTCGACAAATTCCGGCTTGTCAGAGGGGAAGAGCACCAGGGAAATCTGCTCCATGGCGTAGCGGTTCCCGTGACCGATCAGCTGAAGCTTCATGACAGTGCCGACTGCATGAACATGTTGAGGCGGCGCTCCCGGCTCAGAGTCGTTGCGTCGGTGTGGCCGGAATAGACACGGTAATCACCGGGCAGGTCATAAAGCCGCTTCAGAGAGGCTGCCATCTGCGTCCAGCTGCCGCCGGGGAAATCGGTGCGTCCGCAGGAATCGCGGAAGAGGGTATCGCCGGAGAAAATGGCCTCATCCGTTACAAGGCAGACACTTCCCGGGGTATGGCCCGGGGTGGAGAGCACGTGGAAGGTGATGGAATCCAGCTCCACAGTGTCGCCATCCTTCCAGAAGGTGACGGTAGTGGGGTCAATCTTTACGTTTTCACCGAAGACGGAGGGGAGGGCGATATCCGCCTCGGAGATGAAGACCTGCGGGTCCCCGTCACAGACCTCACGGAGCTCCTCAAGCCCGCCGATATGGTCAAAGTGGCCGTGGGTCAGCAGAATGTATTTCAGGGTCAGGCCGCGGGCCTTAAGACAGTCCCACAGATAAGCGCCATAGTCACCGGGATCGATGACGGCGGCATTCATGGTGTTCTCGTCCCAGACGAGGTAGCAGTTGGTCATCAGCTCGCCAACCTGCTGGACATCTATTTTCATGGGGAATACTCCTCTCTGTAATTAAAGCTGGTCCGTATCCACGATCAGGGTGACCGGACCGTCATTCAGGGATTCTACCTTCATATCGGCGCCAAAGGTGCCGTGCTGGGGCGGATAGCCCAGAGCCTCGCACTGCTGAAGGAAACGCTCATAGAGCGGAATCGCCAGATCCGGGGACGCGGCACCGAAGAAATCCGGCCGGCGGCCCTTTTTGCAGCTGCCATACAGGGTAAACTGGCTGACCACCAGCACGCTGCCGCCTACCTCCTCCAGTCCGCAGTTCATTTTGCCGTCGGCATCCTCGAAGATACGGAGGGAAAGCAGCTTTTTCGCCAGCTTGTCGCATTCCTTTTCCGTGTCGTTGGGTCCGATCCCCAGCAGGATCAGAAAGCCCTGCCCGATCCTTCCGGTTAAGGCGCCGTCGATGGTGACGGAGGCATGCTTTACTCTTGTCAGTACGGCTCTCATCAGTGGTGCCCTCTTTTAATGGCGGTAACGCCCTTAATGGAAGAAAACTTGTCATGGACCTTCCGGAGCTCGGCAGTGTCCTTGACCTCTACGGTGACGGAGATCATGCTGCCGCCCTTGCCGTCGCTGCGGGCATTAAGCTCGGTACATCTCAGCTTCATGGCGGCAATGACCATGGCGACATCCAGTGCCAGACCGTCACGGTCCACAGCACTGATCTCAAAGGAGGTGGAGAAATTCTCAAGGGTCACATTGGCCCAGCTGACCTTGACCCAGCGGCCGGTATTGACCGGGGAAGCGGCCTCTGCGGCATTGGGGCAGTCGCGGCGGTGGACCGAAACACCAAAGCCCTTTGTGATAAAGCCGACGATATCATCGCCCGGAACAGGGGTGCAGCAGCGGGCAAACTTGATCATGCAGTTGTCAATATCCTCCACAATGACGCCGGAGGTGGCGGTACGGGGCTTCAGACTGATATTGGGCTCTGCCGCTGCCTGCTTCGCGTCCTCCTCCTCATGCTTGGCCTTGATGATCCTTGTGACATCATCACGGATCTTGTTGATGGCCTTGCTGGAGGTGAGGCCGCCGTAGCCGATGGCGGCATAGAGGTCATCCAGGGAGGAGAAGCTCAGCTTCTTTAAGACCATGGGCAGCACATCTTCGCTGTAGACAACGCTGGCAGGCATGCCGGAGCGGCGGAGCTCGGCTTCAAAGCTGGCCTTGCCGGTGACGATATTTTCCTCCCGGCGCTCACGCTTGAACCACTGGCGGATCTTGGTGCGGGCCTGATTGGATTTACACAGGGTCAGCCAGTCGCGGCTGGGGCCCTTGGCGGTGTTGGAGGTGATGATCTCAACGATATCGCCGTTGGCCAGCGGTGTATCGTAGTTGACAATGCGGTTGTTGACCTTGGCGCCGACCATACGGTTGCCCACGGCAGAATGGATGGCATAGGCAAAGTCGATGGGGGTGGAGCCCGTGGGCAGGGAGATGACCTTGCCCTGGGGGGTAAAGACAAAGACCTCGTCATCGAACATGTCGATCTTCATGCTGGAAAGGAAGTCCTCGGCCTCGGTGTCCTCCTGGTTTTCCAGAAGGCGGCGGACCCATTCGAATTCCTTCTCGCCACCCTCGGCACTGATGCCCTCCTTGTATTTCCAGTGGGCGGCAACACCGTATTCAGCGGTATGGTGCATCTCGGCTGTGCGGATCTGTACCTCAAAGGGGATGCCCTCGGAACCGATGACGGTAGTGTGAAGGGACTGGTAGCCGTTGGGCTTGGGCGTGGAGATGTAATCCTTGAAGCGGCCCGGGACCAGATTGTAGAGGTCATGCACATGACCCAGTACATTGTAGCAGTCGGTGATGTTGTCTACGATCACACGGAAGGCGTAAAGGTCGTAGACCTCGTCCAGCGTCTTGTTCTGGGAATACATCTTGCGGTAGACGGAATAGATATGCTTGACGCGGCCGTACATATGGAAATGAATGCCGCATTCGGTAAGCCGATTTTCAATGTTGCTGCGGATCGCGGCCATCAGGTCGGCGGTCTGGGCTTCCTTGGCATCCAGCTGATCGGAGATATCCTTGTAGCCGATGGGGTCAAGATAGCGCAGGGAAATATCCTCCAGCTCCCATTTGATCTTCTGCATACCAAGGCGGTGGGCCAGGGGCGCGTAGATCTCCATGGTCTCCAGCGATTTGGACTTCTGCTTTGCGGGCGTCTGATACTGGAAGGTGCGGGCGTTGTGCAGACGGTCCGCGATCTTGATCAGGATCACGCGGATGTCCTTGCTCATGGCCAGGAACATCTTGCGCAGGTTCTCCATCTGCTCCTCTTCCTTGGTCTGAATGTCAATGCGGGTCAGCTTGGTAACGCCGTCAACCAGATCGGCTACCGTGGGGCTGAAGAGCTTTGCAATGTCCGCATGGGTTGCGTCGGTATCCTCAATGCAGTCGTGCAGCAGGGCCGCAAGGATGGATTCGGTATCCAGTCCCATTTCGGCGACGATCTCCGCAACCGCGAGCGGATGGATGATATAGGGGGAGCCATCCTTACGCAGCTGGCCCTCATGCTTCTGGTCCGCATAGTGAAAGGCCTTGTCTACAAGCTCCATATCCACATGCGGGGTATGGGTTTTGATGGCATTGGCCATTGCTTCGTAGCGTACTTCAACAGATTCCATGATTCGTGTTCACTCCAGTTTCAGGCGCGATCCGCGGCACGGGAAGGGGCCGGACGCGCAATCCATACAGCGGACTCCGGATGGGGTCGCTGTTTATTTTTCTTCGTAATTTCTCAGACGCAGCAAAATCTCGGAGTCCTGCAGGTCGACCTTGGATTTGCCCGGGGTCAGACGTATGTAGATGGCCCGGGGGCCGGACTCCATGCGGATGAGGCCACGTTCCTGCAGAACATCCAGACAGACCCGGGTCCTGACAAAGGAGACAGGACGGCCTGCGCTGCGGGCAATCTTGCGGCTCAGAACGAAAAACTCGTCTGTCAGACAGTCGTCAATGCTGTTGGCCGACAGGTAGCGCCAGACCGCGGCGAACTCCTTCCGCTGCGGGATCAGGCTGAGCGCCTCATCCGCGGTGATCGCGCCGCCCATCATCCGGGCGTAGATCTGCCGGTCACGCTCGATCCGCTGCCGGCAGTCCGCAGAGGGCCGGATGTCCGTCAGGTTCAGCTGTACCGTGCGGGAGCCGTGAAATTCATTGATCTGAGGCGTAAAGGCAACCTCTACGGTGTCACCCGGGGCCACTGCCGCCCGGCAGGCGTTGGCAGAGAAGAAGATCGCCTCCAGCCGGTAGCCGTTCTTTACAAACCGCAGCCGGAGATGCCGGCCGCCGGCAACCTCGTTCATGTGCTCCAGCCGCAGGCCGGACATGTGCAGCAGGGGCCGTGGGAAGCCGGAGCCGAAGGGCTCCAGTACAGAAAGCGATTCAATACTGCTGACTGTCAGAAGCTCCGGTGAGACTGTGCAGTCCAGCTCCAGCGAACGCTCATCCGGGTGGGACTGCCGGTATTCCGCAGCCATCGCGGTAACCGCGCAGCGGAAGTCGTCGATCCTGTCACGGCGGATGGTAAAGCCAGCAGCCAGCTCGTGACCGCCGTAATTTAAAAGCAGGGGCTCCAGCTGCTCCAGCGCTGAAAAAAGCGGGAAGCCGCCAAAGCTTCTGGAGGAAGCCTTTCCGGTGTCACCGTTCAGGGTGATCAGGAAGACCGGACAGCTGTATTCCTCGGCCAGCCGGGAAACCACAATGCCGACAACGCCCTGATGCCAGCCGTCTCTGGCCAGCACAATGGCGTCGGGATTCTGGACGCCTGCAAGCATCTGCGTGGCCTCGGCATAGATCCCGGCTTCGATGCCCTGACGCAGCCGGTTCAGCTCGCAGAGCCGGGCCGCAAGGCCTGCGGCCTTTTCCGGGTCATAGGTGAGAAAGAGCTCCTCCGCAAGCTCCACCTGCCCCATACGGCCTGCGGCGTTGATCCTCGGAGCCAGGGTAAAGCCCATGACAGAGGAGGTGATGGCCTCTGGCTGCAGCTGACATTCCTTTAACAGGGCCAGAAGACCCGGCCGCGGTCCGGAGCGGATGGAACGGATGCCGGCCGATACCAGGGTGCGGTTCTCACCGGTCAGCGGCATGACATCCGCGACAGTGCCCAACGCAACAAGATCACTGTATTCACGGAAGATCAGGGACTGATCCCCGCAGATGGCCGCAGCCAGCTTAAAGGCAACACCGACGCCGGCAAGGTAGCACAGCTCACCGCTGCAGTCCCTGCGATGGGCATCGACTACGGCGACAGCCCGGGGCAGCTGCTGCCGGCAAACATGATGGTCCGTAATGATCAGATCTATCCCGAGCGCAGCGCAGAGCTCAGCCTCATCCAGGGCTGTGATGCCACAGTCCACGGTAATGATCAGGCTGACACCGGCCTCACACAGACTGCGGATCGCAGGCTCATTGAGACCGTAGCCCTCCTCCAGCCGGGCAGGGATATACCAGATGCACTTTGGGGTTGCGCCGCAGCGGTTCAGAAAATCAGTCATAAGGCAGGTAGCGGTGACACCGTCTACGTCATAATCTCCGTAGACGGCGATCTGCTCGCCCCGGGCGAGGGCAAGGCGGATCCGGTCGGCCGCCTTTTGCATGTCCGGAAGCAGCATCGGGTCCGACAGCGGGCCGCTGCCGGAATGCAGAAATTCCCCCGCTTTTTCGGGGGTGTCATAGCCTCTTGATACCAGTACTGCGGCAACCAGGGGGGACAGGCCGGCTTTGACAAGCCCTGTGACCATGTCCCTGTCAGAATGGGAAATGTTCCAGGTGCCGTACTTCAACTCAATACACATCCATAAAATTTAATTTTTCGACTATTATACCAAGAAACCGCCAAAATCTCAATAGCTTTGAGGCCGTGTGCAGCTATTTCCCGGTGAAAACGTCAGCCTGAGAAATAGGCAGAGCCGAAGGACTGTGAAACCTTGACGCTTTGCTTCAATTGTACTATTATAAATAAAGCACTCTGCGGCCTGCCCTGCGGCAGCCTTCGGAGAAAAACGAGGAGAATTTCATGGTATTTGCAGATCTGTTCTTCATTTATGTATTTCTGCCGGTCTGTCTGCTCTGCTATTTCCTGCCAAAAAAGCTGAGCACGAAGAACACGGTCCTGATCATTTTTTCACTGATCTTTTACGCCTGGGGCGAGCCGGTCTATGTGCTGCTGCTGATCTTCAGCGCTGCCTTTAACTGGCTGATCGGCATTCTGATCGGGAAGCACCGGGAGACGACATTTGGCAAGGTGGTCGTGGCCGGGGGCATCATTGTGGACTTGGCACTGCTGCTGGTGTTCAAGTATACCGGCTTCTTTGTGGAAAATATCAACGCGCTGCTGCACCTTTCTATCCCCGTACCGGAGATCCGGTTGCCTATCGGCATCAGCTTCTTTACCTTCCAGGCGATCTCCTATGTGATCGACTGCTTCTGGGAGACGGTGGAGGTACAGAAATCCTTCAAAAAATTCCTGCTCTATCTGTCCCTGTTCCCGCAGCTGATCGCCGGACCCATTGTCCGCTACAGTGTGGTCGAGAATGAGATTGACCGGCGGTCCACCACCATCAATGACGTGTGTGAGGGCTCCATGCGCGTGATCCTTGGCCTTGCCAAAAAGGTCATTGTGGCCAACAGCCTCTGGGCCATTGTGGATAACTTCTTCGGCGGTGGCATGACCGGCCTGTCCTTCCTGGGCACCTGGTATACCGTCATTGTTTATACGCTGTATGTCTACTTTGACTTCAGCGGCTACTCGGATATTGCCATCGGTCTCGGGCGGATCTTTGGCTTCCACTTTGACGAAAACTTCAACCATCCCTTTGCCTGTAAGACCATTGCGGAGTTCTGGCAGCGCTGGCACATTTCCCTTGGCTCCTTCTTCCGGGATTACCTGCTGTATGTGCCCATTGGCGGCAGAAACTTTAAATATCTGAATCTCTTCCTGGTCTGGTTCTGCACCGGTATGTGGCATGGCGCATCCTGGAATTTTATCATCTGGGGCCTGTATTTCGGCTTCTGGATATTCTTTGAGCAGAAGCTCGGCAAGAAGCGCATCAAAAAATGGCCGGTCTGGTGGAAGCATATCTACAGCAAGTTCATCATCATCATCGGCTTCGGCATTTTCTACTGTGACAACGGCCTCCGTGAGCTGGGGGTATTTCTGAAGAATATCTTCGGCATCAGTATGATCACCGGTGCCTCCACCTTCTCGGATACGCTGACCGCGTCCTCACTGATGAACAACCTCTTCCTGGTGCTGGTGGCGGCAGTGATCAGCTTCCCGGTGCTGCCGAAGCTGAAGACCGCAGTGCTGGAAAGCGAAAACGAAAAGCTTTATATCTGTGGCAGGATCGCTGCGGTGATCGGCTGTGCCGTGCTGCTGGTGGTCCTCAGCCTCTTCCTTGTGGATAATACAAACAATCCCTTCCTGTACTTCCGGTTCTGACCGGAGACATTCGCAAATGGAGGAATGACCCTTGAAGGAACTGGAATACCCCTTTGACGCGGAGCTGCTTCTGCAGAAAAAGAAAGCCCTGCGCAGAACCCTGCTTGCCGACGGCAGCGTCAGACTGAAGAAAAAGATCGCGGTGCTGGGTGGCTCTACCACCAGTGATATTGTAAAATTTCTGGAGCTCTTCCTGCTGGACGCAGGGATCGAGCCGGAATTTTACGAGTCTGAATATGCCCAGTACTGGCAGGATGCCATGTTCCCGCCGGAGGAGCTGCTGAGCTTTCACCCGGACCTGATCTTTATTCACACAACAAACCGCAACATCAGCGTCTGGCCGGAGCTGGGCGAGCCCGCCGGGGTGGTGGAGGCGAAGCTGGAGGCCGAGCTGAAGCGCTACACGGATATGTGGGAGCAGATCCGCAATACCTTCCACTGCCCTGTGATCCAGAACAACTTTGAGATGCCCTTTTACCGGATCCTGGGCAACCGCGACAGCTATGATATCCATGGCCGGAGGAACTATGTCACCCGGCTGAATGCGGGCTTCTATGCCTATGCAGCGGCCCATGAGGATTTCCATATCCATGATCTGGAGTATACCGCTGCCGACTACGGCCTGAAGGCCTGGTCAGATCCCTCCTACTGGAATATGTATAAATACGCCATGTGCTTTGAGGCAATCCCCTATTTTGCCTTTACCCTGTCAAGAGTGGTGAAGTCCCTGTTCGGCAAAAACAAGAAGGTCCTGGCACTGGACCTTGACAATACCCTCTGGGGCGGTGTTGTGGGCGATGACGGTGTCGATGGCATCGAGATCGGGCAGGAAAACGGGGAGGCCCAGTCCTACTACGAGTTTCAGACCTACCTGAAGCAGGTCAGGGCAGCGGGGATCATGCTGACGGTCTGCTCTAAAAACGAGCATGAAAACGCCATTGCGGGCCTTAACCACCCGGAGGGCGCCCTGAAGCCGGAGGATTTCATCCTGATCAAGGCCAACTGGGAGAACAAGGACCGCAATCTGCTGGAGACCGCGTCGGAGCTGAATGTTCTGCCGGATTCCCTTGTCTTTGCCGATGACAACCCGGCAGAACGGGCCATTGTGCGGGGACAGATCGCCGGCATTGCCGTGCCGGAGCTGGACAGCGTGGAAAACTACATTACGACCATTGACCGCAGTGGCTTCTTTGAGGTTACCACCTTCAGTGCGGATGACCTGAAGCGCAACGACATGTATAAGGAAAACCTGCAGCGCGCACAGCAGCAGGCGGCCTTCAGCGATTACAATGCGTACCTCCGCAGTCTGGAGATGACGGCGGTCATTGATGATTTCATCCCCGTTTATCTGGCGCGGATCACACAGCTGACCAACAAGTCCAACCAGTTCAACCTGACCACCCGTCGTTACACGACCGCTGAGATGGAGGCGGTAGCGGCAGACGACGCGTATATCCGCCTTTATGGCAAGCTGGTCGATAAATTTGGGGATAACGGCGTTGTGGCAGTGACGATCGGCCATAAAAACGGCAGCTACCTGGATCTGGACCTGTGGCTGATGAGTTGCCGTGTCCTGAAGCGGAATATGGAGCATGCCATGCTGGACCGGCTGGTAGAGCGGGCGGCGGCCTGCGGGATAGAAAAGCTTCGCGGCTTCTATTATCCCACTGCCAAAAACAAAATGGTCCGGGAGCTGTACGGGACGCTGGGCTTTACCAGGGTCAGTGAGGCAGAGGACGGCAGCAGCGTCTGGGAGCTGCCGGTGACAGGCTATCAGCCCCAGTGCCATGTGATCGAGATTCATGACAACCCGGAGACATAAAAACAGAAGCCCCAACAGGTTTACGCAGATCATCCGATAGAAAGAGGTTATATGCTATGGAAATGAACACAATTTATGCAAAGCTGGATAAGGTGTTTCAGAACGTGTTTGATGATCCCACCATCCATGTAACGCCCGCAACCACTGCGAAGGACATTGAGGACTGGGACAGCCTGGAGCACATCACACTGGTGGCAAATATCGAGCGCACCTTTAAAATGAAGTTTAAAATGAAGGAAGTCTCTTCCATGAAAAATGTTGGGGAGATGGCAGAGATCGTCGCACAGCGTACGAAGCTGTAAGGATAAAACACAGAGCTACGGCGCTACTGAACTCAGACGGTTAACAAAAATGCGCAGCTTCATTAAAGCGAAGCTGCGCATTTTGGGGCTTTTATGTACTTACAGCTGGTTTCTGCCGGGGAAGGTGTTATATTTGTCGGGCTTCCAGACGGGCTCTACATCGGCAACTGCCTGGGCGGCAGTAATGACCGCGTCATCGTGGTCGATGTCGATCAGGGTGTATTTATCATTGCCCATGCCGAGCTCCTTCATATAGGAGAGCTGGCGCAGACCATGGCGGGATTCCACGCGCTCGATCATGTGCTTGCCGCCGCCTCCGGGCAGACTGTAGATGATGTCGATGCAGGCATTGTCCACGGCAAGAATGTCAAAGCTGGCAAGGATGCCGACATCCGGCGTGACGACCGGCTCTGCGCCGCAGCCCTCGCAGTCACAGGAAACGGACATGTTACGCATGACGTTGATATAGGAGATGTGGCTGGCAAAATGATCAATGGTAGCCTTGGTGGACTCGGTCATGCGCTCCATAAACTCCTCCTTGGCAATGTCCCACTGGTCGGTGGAGCCGGGAGTGGTATGGATCTCTGCCTTGCCGATGCGTCCATCCGCGCAGCCAATGCCCAGATTCTTGTTGGAGCCGCCAAAGCCGCCCTGGGTGTGGCCCTTGAAATGGGTCAGGGCAAGCAGGGAGTCATACTCCGGCAGGGTCTTGCCTACGTGCATTTCTTTGAACCATTTGCCGCCGACAACCGGCAGGGTGGTAACGCCATCGCGGTCCATAATGTCCACTGGCGCAAAGGTCCAGCCGTTGATCTCCAGCGTCTTCAGGTGTTCCTCTGTGGTATAGCGGCTGCCTTCATAATAGGTGTTGGTTTCAACGATGGTGGCATCCGGCAGCTTATCCGCCAGCAGCTCCTTCACCCAGGGACGGGGAAGGAAGTTGGGGCCCTCTGCTTCACCGGTGTGAAGCTTTACGGCAACCTTACCGGTAAGCCCCTGTGCCACACGGTCGTAAATCTTCTTGAGTCCTTCGGGGGAGAGATCACGGGTAAAATAGACCACAGAGCTCTCACCGCTTCTTTCGGAATAGGGGACGTACTGGTCGCCGCCAATCCCGGGCATAACAATGCTGTTCATAGAGGTTACTCCTTTCATACTGTGTATTTCTGATGCTTCTGACATTTCTAAAACAGATTATAGCAAAAGCAAGGAAAGGGCACAAGATGGCCGGGGAAAATTTTTACCGGGAAGAGGGATCGGCAGAGCAAAAAATGCAACAGCGTGCAAAGATTTATGTCTTGTTCCGCTATGCTGCGGCGGCTATAATGAAATTAAAGTATTATATGGAGGGATATTACATGGCAAATATCATCGGCCGGCCGTTTTCCGGCAATCCAATGGCTGCAATGCAGGGTCTGCCCGGCTCAGACAGTAAGATTCAGATGAATCTTGGCATTATCGCGGATTTTCTGGCACAGGGAAAGATCACAGCTGAGGCTGCAGCCGCAATGAACAGGCTGGTTGAGGCCCCGCAGGCACCGGCAGCTCCGCCGCAGCCCCCAAAGGGAGAAGGCCCGGGAGGTCCCGGTGGCCCCGGAGGTCCCGGTGGTCCCGGTGGCCCGGGTGGCAGACCGAAGGACGCGTGGGCGGTCGCGGCAGAGCAGGGACTGATCACGGAAGAGGTCCGGCAGGAGATGGCTCAGGAGGCACAGTCCATATCCCACGGTAAGGGCGTTGTCTGCTCCGGCGGCAGCGAGCTGGTTTTTGACGGCGAGGATACCGAGGCCTTCTTTGAAGGTGAAACCCTGAAAACAGTGCAGTCCGGCTACAATGCCATCAAGGCAGTGAACGGCGCAAAGGTTCATATGAAGCAGGTCAGGGTAAGCAAGAGCGGCGGCTCTGCCCATCATGAGTGCAGCTTTACCGGCTATAACGCAGGTATTCTGGCGGAAAACGGCGGTAAGTTCTACATTGAGGATTCCGTGATAGAGTCCGATGCAGTATGCGGCAATAACATCTTTGCGCACGGCACCGGTGCAGAGGTCAACCTGAAGAACTGCCTGATCGACGCCTATGGCGCGGCTTCTGACCGTGCGGTCTACTGCTCCTGGGGCGGGACACTGAACCTTGAGAACTGCGAACTCATCACCCGGGGCCTGATCTCCGCGGTTGTGGTTACCGATACCGGCGGCGGCTTTATCAATGCGAAGAACTGCTCCCTGAAGCTGCTGGGCCGTATGAGCGGCTGTATTTATTCCACAGGCGATATCCGTCTGGAGAACTGCCGTGCCATCGCCAATGAGTGGGAGGCCTGCGTCATTGTGGGCAACAACTCGGTCCGCCTGAAGGACTGCAATGTCTTCAGCGCTAAGAATCAGGGCGTCAAGGTCTTTACCAAGGAGGGGGACGGTGCAACCTTCGAGATGGAGGGCGGCTCCTTTACCGCCTGTGAGGGTCCCTTCCTGTTTACCACCGGCAACCATGCCCATTTCTCCCTGCGCAGGGTCATGGTCAGCAACCCATCCGGCGTAGCCTTTATGGCGGACAAGCTGGAGCGCGGCAATGACAACCCCGCAATGGCCATGCCTGTTGAGGGCATTAACGATATGTATGTGGACCTCTACGAGCAGCGGATCATTGGGGATGCCATCTGCGATGATGCCCACACCATGACGATCTCCCTGCATGAGGGCAGCGAATATACCGGCAAAGTGAATACGGCCCGCACCGCGGTCAGGACAAAGGTCAGCCTCGATCCCGGTACTGTATGGCAGGTGACCGGCGACAGCTATGTGGATGTTCTGCAGTGCAGCCCGGACGCATCTGAGCTCAGGGGTGCCGCAACCGTATATTATGACGCTGCTGCACCCGAAAATGCTTATTTGAAGGGGGCTGTGCTTGCCATCGCGGGTGGCGGCAGAGTCATGCCGGCTTAAGCTTATAAGACAGCCCGCCCCGGACAGCAGTCCGGGGCGGTTTTTACGGCAGAGCCGGTGCCCGCTAAAAAGCAAAGGCACCACCGAACGAAATCGGGGGTGCCTGAAATGCTGTGCAATGGAAAGCTGACTGCTCAGAAAAACAGCCCTTTGCCCCGTGCAGCCAGCAGAAGGGCGCCAACGGGTACGGCCTGATCCATCAGCCGGGAGGGAAGGATCTCATAGTGGCCGTGATTCGCGATAAAATCCAGTTCTCCACAGCGGGCACGGATCCGGTCAAAAAGGATATCTCCAAGCTTGGCAACACCACCGCCGATCACGATCCGGGTGACGCCGGTGATGGCCAGCAGGTTGGTGATGGCGATGGAGAAGGATTCCACGATCCGGTCCAGCTCTCCACAGGCAAAGGCATCGCCCTGCCTGACTGCCTCACCGAGTTCGATCGCGGAGCGCTCCGGGCCCATGGAGAACAGCAGGGAATCCGCCGGCACATAGCCCGGGCTGCTGAGCCTTCGGGCAATGCTCCTGCCGGAGCACAGAAGCTCCATGCGGGTGTAAGCGCCGGGCGCTGTGGAAGTCCAGTCCGGCACCAGCGTATTGCCAAGATAGGGGGCACCAAAGCCGCAGCCGTCGTAGCCGCGGCCATCCAGATAGAGGCCACCACCGATCCCGGTGCCGATATTGGTGTAGAAGAGACGGTCACAGTCCTTACCGGCCCCTGCGTAGAGCTCGCCAAGACCACCGGTGAAGGTGTCATTGGCAATGAATACGGGTATGGGAAAACGGTCTGAAAACCAGGTCTTCAGGTCAAAATCCAGCCAGCCGGGCACCTGCAGGGACGAAAGCACACGGCCGCTTGCGGTTTCGAGGGGACCGCCGAAGCCAACACCGATGCCCCGGCAGGGGTATTGCTCCAGAAGCTGCCGGATGTTTTCCTCCAGCCAGCTCAGAATCTCAACTGCAGTGACCTCACCCAGCCGGACACTCCGGCTGCTGAGGATCGTTCCGTCTGCCGTGCCGATGCAGAGTTGCTGCTTGGTACCGCCGATCTCTACTGCCAGATACAGCGGATCAGTCGACACGGCTGTATTTCTTTTCGATATCGCTGATCATGTCAACGCGCATGGCATGGCGTCCGCCTTCGAATTCCGCAGCGAAGAATTCGTCCAGGATCATCTTGGCAAGCTCACTGCCGACGACACGGGCACCCATGGCGATGATGTTGGCGTTGTTGTGCTGGACGGTCAGGCGGGCAGAATAGGGCTCGCTGCAGACAGCCGCACGGATGCCGGGGACCTTGTTGGCAGCCAGAGAGATGCCAATGCCGGTGCCGCAGACCAGTACGCCCTTGTCAATCTCGCCGGCCTTAATGGCCTCAGCAACCTTCAGACCGGGCTCGGGATAGTTGACCTTGGTGGTGCCGTCGTAGGCGCCGAAGTCCACGCATTCATAGCCCTTCTCCTGCATGTACTGCAGCAGGATTTCCTTGAGTTCATATGCAGCATGATCGCTGCCAAATCCGATTTTCATTAGAAGATTCCTCCTGAAATAGTATCAGCTACATCATAATACAGGCGCAAAGAAAAAGCAAGCACCGAAGCAGGGTGCCTGCAGGCAGAAAAAGACGGCCGCAGCTAATGGAAGCTGCGGCCGTTTCGGGTTTACTTAAGCTGAGGCTGAGAAGAAAACGATTAGCCGAGGTAATCAGCAGCGTTGTCAGCAGTGACGAGGATAGCGTCAACAGGAGTCTTCTCGGGAGCAGCGGAAGCAGGATACTTGTCGGGGTTAGCGACAGCGTCCATCAGAACCTCAAGAGAGGTGATACCGATCTGAGCGGGATCCTGAGCAACAGTAGCGGTCATGCTGATGCCATCAGCAGCGGTGCCAGCAACAGCTTCGATTGCGTCAGTGTCACCATCGGTGCCGCAGACAAGGATGTCAGCGCCGGCAGCAGCAACAGCAGCGCGAACGCCTGCAGCCATGCCGTCATTGCAGCAGTAGATAGCCTTCAGGTCGGGATACTGGGTAACCCATGCAGCAACGGTATCCAGAGCAGTCTGCATATCCCAGTCGCAGGCCTTGTCGGCTACGATGTTCATGCCAGCCTCTTCGAAAGCTGCCTTAGCGCCGGAAGCGCGGTCCTCGGAGGAGGTGTTACCGGCGATGCCCTCGATGACGCCGACTTCGGAGCCAGCCTCGATCAGAGTGCAGAGGTACTCAGCGCCCAGATGGCCGATAGAAACGTTATCGGAGGAGACAAAACCAACACAGGTAGCGCCCTGGGAGTTCATCTCGTCCTCGTTGAACTGCTCGTCGATGTTGACAACGGGGATGCCTGCATCGTTAGCCTGCTTGACAGCAGCAACCAGAGTGTTGCCGTTGACAGGAGCGATTGCGATACCGGCGTAATCGCCGGAGTTGATGCACTGCTCAACGATAGCCAGCTGGCCAGCGTCGTCAGTATCGGAGGTAGCGTTGTAGAGGTCAACGGAGATGCCGTTGGCGGCAGCGTACTCCTGAACACCATTGTACATGGTGGTCCAGAAGGAGGTAGCCTGAGTCTTGAGGATAACAGCGTACTTCAGGCCGTCGGTGGAAGCGGGAGCCTCTGCGGATGCAGCGGCTTCAGCAGCGGAGGATGCGGTCTCCTCTGCAGCAGCAGAGGAAGCAGCGGTGCTGCCACATGCAGCCAGGGCGAGAACCATGGCCATAGCAAGGAGCAGCGCAATGAACTTCTTCATTGGGGGGTCTTCCTTTCAAAATAAAATATTATATAAAAGCCTTTGGCCTTTATACCATTGTAATTCCCGCGGCTTATTGCTTTGAAAGCCAGTCCAGCACAGTCATACCGCCGCCCACCACGCCGTTGGCCTGGGAATCGCTGGCATAGATAAAGTGCAGATCCTCTGCGGGAAGAGGATGACGGCAACGGAGACGGACCTCATCCTCCAGAAGCCGGACGGGGAAATCCTGCATGCTGATGACACCGCCACCCAGCAGGATATAATCGGGATCCAGGATCGTGACCTCTGTCGCGATGGGCAGGGCACAGTCCTTTACGAATTTGATGATCCGGGGATCGTCACCATGCCGGGTAAAGATCTCGCTGATATGGCAGTCCGGGAACTCCCGTTCCACCAGCTGCGCCAGATACTGGCCACAGCAGCGGGTTTCCACACAGCCTACAGCGCCGCAGCTGCACATGTCCTCTACACCATAGAGGGGAATGTGTCCAAGCTCACCGGAGACGCCGTGCTTGCCATCATGGATCGCACCGTTCAGATACAGGGCGTTGCCGAAGCCGGTGCCGATATAGAAGCCGAGAATGGTGCGGTTCCTGTCCGGGTCCAGGTTCATGGAGCGGATATCATGGTAGATGAGGAAGCAGACATCATGCCCGACAAAGACCGGAAGGCCTACGGCCTCTGAGACGGCTTTGCCCAGATCAGTGTTCTGCAGGCCCTGCACCTTTGGCACAGAGTAGACATAGCTGTGATCACTGCCAACCTGCCCCGGAACGCCGATGGAGATTGCTGCCACCCTGTCGCCGTTTTCCACGGCGGCAAGGTAGCTTTTAATTGCTTCAATCAGGTTGGGAATGGTGTTTTCGGCAAGCAGTGCCTGACAGCTGCGACGTTCAAAGTCCGCCAGCCTGCCACCGTTTTCCACAATGCCCATGCGGATATTGGTGCCACCGATGTCGACACCTAATACATATTGTTTGTTCATAGGCCTACGATCAGCTGTTAACAGCCCGGTTGAAGTTTTCCATCAGGATATCCCAGGCTTTTGCGAGGTCCGGATCGTTGTTGAAAAGACCGGAGGTGCCGACGATGAAGGACTCAATGCCTGCATCGGCCAGGGTTTTAAAGGTCTTTGCGTTGCAGGAACCGTCAATCTCGATGATATAGTGATACTTTTCGGGATGCTCCTCCTTCAGACGCTTTGCCTCACGGACCTTGTCGAGGACCTCAGGGATAAAGGGCTGGCCTGCGAAGCCGGGATCCACGCTCATGAAGGTGATCTTGTCCAGCTTGTGGAGATAGGCCTCAACCATGCACATGGGGGTCTCGGGATTGATGGCAACGCCAACCTTGAAGCCGGCCGCCCTGATCTGATCAATGATGCGGAAGCCGCAGCCGTTGATCACCTCGGCATGGGGGCTGTAGTAGCTGATGATGCCACGCTCTGTCATGGAGGCGACAGCCTTTGCACAGGGCTCAATGTACTGTGCGGGATCTGTGACCATCATGTGGAAGTCCAGCGGGATGTCACAGGCAGGGGCCATTGCCTTTGCCAGATCGGGAGACAGGGTGATGTTGGGCACATAGTGGCCGTCCATGATATCGAAATGATAGAGATCTGCTCTGGTGTTGAGGATTTCCAGCTGGTTTTTCATGTCCAGGAAATTCATGCACATCAGGGAAGGATTGATAATGGGTTTCACGTTCAGTTCCTCCGGGTTTCAGGATTGAATTTCAGCAGCTTACTTGCTGGTGGAGTTGGAAACAAAGTGGTCGATGGTAACAGCGACAATGATGAGGGCGCCCATGACGATCTTCTGCATGGAGGAGTCGATCATAAGGACAGTCATGCCGTAGTTGATGATACCGATGATGAGACCGCCGGCGACAACACCGGGGATCTTGCCGACGCCGCCGAAGAAGGAGGTGCCGCCGATGATGGTAGCTGCGATCGCATAGGTCTCATAGCCGGTACCTGCGGTAGCGGCTGCGCCCATAACACGGCCAATGAGGACAACGCCTGCGAGGCCGGAGCAGGTGCCGGAGATCATGTAAACAGCCATCTGATGCTTCTTGATGGAGATGCCGGAATACCAGGCTGCGTCACGGTTGCCGCCCAGTGCGTAGAGGTTACGGCCAAGCTTGGTCTTGGTGGTTACAAACCACAGGATTGCCGCTGCCACCAATGCGATGATCGCGCTGACAGGCAGGAAGCCCCAGAGAATGGAGCCGCCCATGAAGCCGGAGAAGCCGGAGGGGAAGCCGTTGACGGTCTTAGCGCCGGAGATGACCAGCATAACACCGAAGTAAATGGTCTGGGTACCAAGGGTAATGATGAAGGGGTGCAGTCCGGTGAAGTTGATCAGGCCACCGTTCAGAGCGCCGATGAGGGTACCGGAGAGAACGCCGATGAGGATGGCAACAGGCCACGGAAGGCCCCAGCTTACCATGGAGATGGCGGCGATCATACCGGTCAGACCGCAGGCAGCGGAAACAGACAGGTCGATGTAGCCGAGCAGGATTGCGAAGAACTCGCCCAGAGCCAGCAGAATGTTAACAGAGGACTGCTTCAGAATCTGGGGAATGGAAGTTTTGGTGAAGATTGCGCTGGGCTTCAGGACGGCCAGCAGGATGAGCAGGAGCAGCAGGATGCCGATCGTGCCGTATTTTTGCCAGATGGTGGCAAAAGAAAGCTTTTTCTTGGATTCAGTCATGATTAGTTCCTCCCCTTATTCATTTGTAGAGATCGAGACGATCTTCTCTTCGGAAGCATCTGCATTGTCAAGGATTTCGACCAGCTCACCGCCACGGAAGATGGCGATCCGGTCACAGGAGCTCAGGAGCTCGGTCTGCTCAGAGGAGACCATGAGAACACCCTTGCCCTCGTTTGCCAGGCGGCGCATCAGAACATAGATCTCGCTCTTGGAGCCGACATCAATGCCCTTTGTGGGCTCATCAAAGATGAGAACCTCGGAATCGGCTGCCAGCCACTTACCGAGGATGACCTTCTGCTGGTTACCACCGGAAAGGTTGGAGGTCATCTGCTCAACGCTGGTACATTTAATATTCAGGCTCTGGCGCTGATCCTCAGCCCAGCCGAATTCCTCACCGGCAGTCAGCATGCCGCCAAGGCCACCTGCGGTGGAATTCTTGATGTATCTGACCTGCGCAATATTCTGCTTGCAGGTGAAGTTCTTTGCGAAGCCGGTTTCACGGCGGTTCTCGGTCAGCATGCCCAGACCCTGCTTGATGGCACTGTAGGGGCTGTCGATCTTGAGCTCCTTGCCGTTCAGGAAGATCTGACCGGAGCTCTTGGGTACGGCGCCGAAGATTGCCTCCATGGTCTCGGTACGGCCTGCGCCGACCAGACCGGCAAAGCCGAGGATCTCGCCCTTGTGCAGCTGGAAGGATACATTCTTACAGGTGCCGTCGGCACGGGAGATGTCCTTGACCTCAAACACAACGGGAGCGTTTTTGATATCGTAATCGGGATCTGCCAGATAGGTACCACTGATCTCACGGCCGACCATCAGGGCGACCAGCTGATCGATGGAGAGATCCTGAATGGGATAGGTGCCAACATAGCCGCCGTCCTTCAGGACGGTGATACGGTCACCGATCTGGTGCAGCTCACTCATCTTGTGGGAGATGTAGACAATGCCACAGCCCTCAGCCTTCAGCTCACGGATGAGCCGGTGCAGGTTTTCAACCTCGGAGGTTGTGAGTGAGGTGGTGGGCTCATCAAGGACGATGACCTTCGCACCGGAAACCAGCGCCTTCGCGATCTCGCACAGCTGCTTGTCGGGCATTGCCAGATCGCCGACCATGGTCTTGGGGTCATGCCGGATGCCGACCTTTTCGAGGATGGCACTGGCCTTTTCATTCATCAGCTTGTAGTCGACGACAGGAATGCCCAGCACCTTTTTGGTGGGCAGCTTGCCGACAAACAGGTTTTCCAGGATGGACAGCTCATTAATGACACTGAGTTCCTGGTACACGATGGAGATACCTTCCTCGTAGGAGGCCTGTGTTGACAGCTCGGAGTATTCATGTCCGTTGCAGATGATCTTGCCACTGGTGGGTGTGTAAACACCGGACAGGATCTTCATCAGCGTGGACTTACCGGCACCGTTCTCGCCGATCAGAACGTGAACCTCGCCCGGCATAATATCGAAGCTGATATTATCCAGGGCTTTTACACCGGGAAACTCTTTGGTAATGCCAACCATTTGAATCAAAGGTTCCATTAAATCCCTCTTTCCGCTCAGAAATTTTTATGCTTAAACCCGCGGAATCTGAAGGGGGGATTCTGCGAGATGGGCACCGTAAGAAAGGGTCAGCTGCCTGCTGACATGGGGATTGCCGTGCTACAGGACTGCAGCTTGACAAAAGCAGGTAAGTCCTGTAAGGTTAGGGTATGATTTTGACTTGGGAGGGCTATACATGACAGCCTTAAAGGAAATTCAGGAGCGCTACGCGCAGTATGTTGAAAGCTGCCGGGAGCTCCGGGCCAGTGCCGGCGCGTTTGACGGCTTTCTGGGACTGGGTCATGACCCCAAAAAGGATTCCAGCCACAGGATCTTCTATCAGGATGTTGAACGCATGACTGAGCTGCTGGCAGCCGCCCCGGCCGGGCCGGAAAAAGCGGAGGAGCTCAAGGAGGTTACGGAGTTTTTACTGAAGGCCGAAAGACGCTGGGCGGGAGAAACCCTTGCGGTCTGGATGTGTGCCGCCGCACAGGGGCACGCGCTGAAGCTGATCCCCCTGCTTTCGGCACAGGATGCCGGGGAGCTGTTTGCATGGTATGATGAAAATTACCCGCGCAGGCAGAGACTGCCGGTCCAGGATCAGGTTTATAAAGCGCTTAGAAAACAAAGCAAAAAAGGCACATAAAAAGACGCGGGCTTAAGAACCCGCGTTTTCTGTGCCTGATCAGGTGCCCGGAGGCGAACCGGAGCGCTTAAAGAAGGACGCAAGCAGCTGATTCTGAAACGTCATAAATGTTAGGTATATATTACATGAGTTGCGGAATTAGCAAGCTGAATTTTTACATATTTCCATATTATATGGAGCTGTGTCGGACAGGATGTGTGCATGCAGCCTGCATCGGCTCCCACAAAGAGAACAGCTGCGGGCGAAAATCGGACAGGCGGACAAAATTGTCGCGCTTTTATCGGGAATCGGAGCCGCGCTCCGCATCCGGGGCAGGAGCAACGAAGCCATCGTCGGCCATAAGGAACTGATCTGTGGCACTTACATCAGGATCCGCAGGCTCAGCTGTGGGGGCGTCCCCGGGCTGTACGGTGGAAGCTGTCAGAGGCGCTGCCTCCGGATCCGGCTCTGCCGCCCCGGTAGCTTCGGACTTAGCGTCGGAAGCGGCTGCCGCACGACGCCACTCCATGATGGCATAGACGATCATGGCAATACCGGCAAGGGCCATCAGTACCGCGGCGAGGATGGAGACAGGCATCGACATGGAGGTGTTGTCCTCCAGCCTGTTTTTCAGAATGCCCCAGCCAAGGTAGATGAGATACATGCCCAGCAGCAGAAGGATCGGCCCCTTTCCGCTGTCACGGCGGTTTGTAGTTCCGGTGGCAGGGAAGAGGCCTCTGCGTCCGGAATCATTTGCCTTTGGCTCTGTATTTTCGCTATGCTTCTGATCATCCATAGGGCACTCTCTTTTCGTCAGCCGACCCGGGTGCCGGCAAAATTTTGATGCTATGATACCACAGAAAGTGTGCTGCCGCAACAGAAACCTCTGCCGAACCCACTGTGAAAATGAAAATGCAGCGGCAGGGACAGGAACGTAATACAGTGCACATGCCATATAAAATCCACCCCGGACTGCTGTCCGGGGTGGTGAAGCTTTTATCTGGTGATCTTAGCGGCTTTGGCAGCCTTACGGGCCTCGCGCCTGCGCTCCAAGTTGGAGACGATGATGGCGCAGGAGGCGTCGCCGGTGATATTGACTACGGTACGGCCCATATCGAAGATACGGTCAACACCGGCCACCAGCGCAATGCCCTCTACCGGCAGACCGACAGAGGTCAGGACCATGGCCAGCATGATCATACCGGCACCGGGCACACCGGCGGTACCGATGGAGGCCAGGGTTGCGGTCAGGACGATGGTGACCATCTGGGACAGAGTCAGGTCAATGCCAAAGCAGGCGGCAATGAAGATGGAGCAGACACCCATGTAGATGGAGGTGCCGTCCATGTTGATGGTAGCGCCCAGAGGCAGTACAAAGGAGGTAACCTCCTTGTCCGCACCCAGCTTCTGGCTGGCCTCGATGTTCAGGGGCAGGGTGCCCACGGAGGAGGCGCTGGAGAAGGCGAAGATCATGGTGGACAGCATGCCCTTAAAAAAGGTGATGGGATTCATGGCGCCCATGGTGCGGACGGTGATGGAATAGACCACTGCCAGCTGCAGGATGTAGCCCACATAGGCGGCCAGCAGCACCATGGCCAGGGAGCCGATGACGGCAGGGCCGTTGCTGGCAATGACGGGAGTCAGCAGGCAGAAGACGCCGATGGGGGAGAGCTTCAGGATGAGCTCCATGCACTTCATGAAGACATCGGTCAGGTTGTTGGTCGCGGTGATCACACCCTCGGCCTTTTCACCGACAAGGACTACGGAGAAGCCCAGCAGAAGAGCCATGACGATGATCTGCAGCATATTGGCATTCACAATAGGGGACAGGAAGTTGGAGGGGAAAATGCCGACCAGGGTATCCATGAAGCCGGTGGATTCGGCGGCCTCGTAGGTGAGGTCGGAGGTGGCGATCGCGGGGAAGGCACCCTTGAAGCAGTTACCGACGATCAGACCGATGATGATCGCGCAGGCAGTGGTGCACAGGTAGTAAACAACCGTTTTCCAGCCAATGGCACCAACCTTACGGATGTCCTTCATGGACATGACACCGTTCATGATCGAAAACAGAACGATGGGGCATACGATGAATTTGACCAGGTTCAGGAAGATAGTACCGAAGGGCTTGATATAGCTGTTTGCAAAGTCTGCAGCGTTGATCATGCACAGGCCGACGATGATGGCCAGTACCAGGGCGATGAGAATCTGTCCTGCCAGAGACAGCTTCTTTTTTTCTTTTTTGTTTTCCATGAGTTTCCCTCTTTCTTTTTCCGGAGTGTGTTTCAGCCGGAATGTGATGATTATTATTGTACAGTATGGGTGGTTCTGTGTCAATTCTGTGCGCATTCCCAGGTGAAATAAACCTGAGAGTAACGGGCATGCAGAATAAAAGGGGCCGGACGATTCCCGTCCGGCCAAAATGCAGCTGTATTGAAACCGTAAAGGCTCAGAAGCCCAGAGCCTCGCCGACCAGCAGAACCTTAATGCGCCCCTTTGTCATAGAGGTGCGGGTGATCAGCAACTGGCTGCAGATGCAGCTTTCGCTGTGGCAGTTGCCACATACACCATGCCTCCGGCAGGGGGATTCGCCGGCAAAACGCTGGGCATTGATGGGGGCCGCAACAGTCCGCGCCCGCTGGACAGCATCCTCCAGCGTATGGGCCAGCTTATTGATGCCTGCAATGACGATGACACTGTCAGGTCCATAGCACAGGGCAGCGACCCGGTTGCCGTTGCCGTCGATATTGACCAGTTGCCCGTCCTCACTGAGGGCGTTGGTGCCCATGATAAAGGTATCGGCGGTCAGGGCGCGCTTCATGAGCTGCTTACGCTCTGCGGGGTCCCTGGCGGTATCACGGTCGATGGCAATGTAGTTGCCCTGACGGATGGCATCACGCAGACCGATCTCGTCCGCACTGACGCTGCCACCCCAGCCGACACTGCTGCCCTCGGGGATCCAGCTGAGGGCAAGCTCCAGCGCGGCAGCACGGTCAGGAACCCAGGCGGCCTCAAAGCCCCGGCTTTTCAGGTTCTTCACGGTATATTCCGCAGCAAGGCGGTTCCTTTTTTCAATGATCTCAGACATGACAGGCTCCTCCAATGTATAGATTTGCCATCATCATAGCACCTTAGACCACAGGGCGCAAGAAAAATCCCGTGACCGGAGCAGAGCACAGGCGCTCTGATCGGATGGAATATGCGGACCACGGTCGGAGTCCGGAACAGAAAAAGCATCAGAATGGAAAGATTCCGGCCTGTTCGGGGCGAAACGTTTTTAAATGGGCAGGGGAATTTCCTACTAAACTACAGGTTTTTGTTGACATCATGCAGTTCCGCAACATAAAATAGGAATAAGGCCGGGTCACAGGGCCAGAACTGCAGACTGCCCGGTCAGCAAAAAAGCTTCACAGACTGCGCCGGACCGGAAGACCGGCCGGAGCGCCATTCCCTGCCGCAGGAACAGAAGCAGGATATACATAATCGGGAAGAGGAATACAGCTATGATTTCAACAAAGGGCAGATATGCACTGCGGGTCATGGTAGATCTGGCAGAACATAGTGATCAGGAGTTTGTGCCGCTGGCGGTGATCGCGGAACGGCAGAATATCTCGGTCAAATATCTGGAGATCATCCTGAAGACCCTTGTGCAGCACAGGCTCCTGAAGGGGCTGCGTGGTAAGGGTGGTGGCTACAGGCTCACCAGAAAGCCGGAGGAATACAGCGTCGGTGAGATCCTGGAGCTGACCGAGGGTACGATCGCCCCGGTGGCCTGCCTCAGCCCGGATGCGGAACAGTGTGATAACGAGGAAAACTGCCGCACGCTTCCCATGTGGCGACGGCTGAACGATCTGGTCCGTGATTTCTATTATGGCATTACCCTGAAGGATCTGATGGCAGACCCGGACCGGTCAGAGAATCCGGAGGCCTGAGCCCGGGAAGACACAGCCGGGCTGTGGCAGAAGACGCAAGCGAGCGAAGCGAGTCGCAGACTGGTCGGCGTAAGTGACACCCCAAATTTCAATCTGGTTGGTGGAACTTATGCATGGGAGCGAAGCGTGTCGTAGTAAGCGGCCGAAAAATTTCAAAAAATATGCAAGAGGAGCACTGACCAGTTGATCAGTGCCCCTCATTTTTTGAAATTGTTTCATAACGCTGCATAACCCTATTTTGCGGCGGATGCACCTCCCGACTTTATACCGACTGCAGCCAGCCTCTGACGGTATCCTCGTTTTCCTGCACGGCTTCAGCAATCATCGGAATTCCGAGCCCCATTTTGAAGAGATTTATAGCAGTGTCCATACTTTTTTTAAGCATACCTTCCTGCCGCCCTTCCTGCCGGCCTTCATTTCTTGCAATTGTTTCATAATGCTGCATAACCTTACACACGGCGGATGCACTTCCTTCGGTATCTTTCAGACGTGTAACTTCACCGGACAGTTCCGGGAATTTGGGGTTGTTCACCTGTTTCTTTGTAAAGCAGGACATCAGGTCTGCAATGTCGCTGCCGTCATCGACAACTGTGTTGACAAAAATCGCATGGGCGCCGTCATCAATCACGGTGCCGGTCTCGCGTAAGACCTTGTCCACGTGATAGATGGTCTTTCCTTCCTTCAGAAAATCGAATTCCGAGATATAGACCACATAGACATCCGGAATTTTGGAAAAATCATCTCCGGCGGCGGATTCATGGACGGTGATGCTGGCACCGTTATAGCGGACGCGCTTTAAGTGGTCGTCACTATCCGACCGCTGCACCTCGATGTTTACGCGTTTTCCGTCTCCGAACACACACAGGGCGTCAAGCCGTACGGACCGGCCGTAAAGATTGCGCTCACTGCTCTGTACGATGACATCCTCAACGAGAAGCTTTGGGTCCTCCATGATGGTCCTGAGGATTTCCTGACACACGAGCTTGTTGGAGGCCAGTACCTCAAAGAAAACATCGTCAATCGGCCGTTTACCTTTTCCTTTTTCTGCTCAATCGTCAGCTCCATGTGTCTCACCATCCCTTCTGCCTTCATTATACTCAGATTTCGTAATTTTTCAAGAGGGGCGGCAAGATCATAAAAAAAGCGCCGAAGGCGCAAAATGATGCCGCTTTAGCAGCCGGAAAAATTTCAAAAAAATATGCAAGCGGGGCACTGACCAGTTACGGCCGGTGCCCCGCATCTTTTAGAGGTAAATTTTCAGTTACGGCTTCAGCGGCCGCAGGCAGGCTTCCTGCCCTGACCGGGGTGGGGCTCAGATGGAGATTGCAGCAGCGAAGGCAGCACGCAGGGCCTTCTGGACATTGGCGGCCTTGTCGCAGTCGCCCACGGTATAGAGCCGGTATGCGCCGGAATACAGGGCCATGGCATCAGCCTGACGGGGACGCATGCCTGCAGCCATGATCACACTGTCTGCGGGCAGCAGCTGAGTTTTGCCCTCCGCATCGGTATATTCCACACCGGCATCTGTAATGGCGGAGCAACGCCCGCCGGTGACGGTCTTCAGGTTCTCATGGTAGCCCATGTTACGGGTCAGACGGTTGCGGTAGGAGGCAGATGCATCCGCAAGGATCTTGGGCTGCATCTCCAGTACAGTGACATCGTGGCCGCATTCAGTCAGGTGCAGGGCAGTCTCACAGCCAACCTGACCGCCGCCGATGACGACAACATTTTTGCCCAGGGCAGCCTCATTGCCGTAGACATTGGGAGCAGTGACAGCCTGATCCGCACCGGGGATCGGCAGCACCAGCGGCGTCGCGCCCAGTGCCGCAATGACAGCATCATAATTGCCGTGCTTTAACAGCTCCTTATCGGCCTTTACGCCAAGCTTCACATCAATCCCGGCCTTTGCGACCTGCGCGATCAGCCAGTTCTTATACCTGGCCAGGGAATGCTTGAAGGAGGCATAATCCGCAAAATTCAGCTGACCACCCAGCCTGTCACCTGCCTCGTAGAGGGTGACGGTATGGCCGCGCTGTGCAGCGGTAAGGGCAGCCTGCATGCCGGCGGGGCCACCGCCGATGACAGCCACCTTCTTGGGGGTGGTGGGCTTTTCCAGCTTCTCCAGCTCGTGCTCGATGCCCATGACAGGGTTCACAGAGCAGACAAAGGTGACACCGTCGATGCAGGCGGAGTCATGACAGCGCATGCACTTGATACAGGGAACGACATCCTCAGGGCGGTCCTCATAGGCCTTGGTGCCCAGGTTGGGGTCAGCCAGCCAGCCGCGGGCCATGGAGATCAGGTCTGCCTTGCCTGCCTGCAGGGCAGCCTCCATTTCGTCCAGATCCTGGTAGCCGCCAATGGTCAGGACGGGAATGGTGGCACCGCTTTCCTTGATACGCTGTGCCATCCAGAGGTTGGGGGTATCGGGCTCAAAGCTCATGCAGTGTGCTTCCCAGCCGGTGCCGGCGTGTACATGCAGGATGTCCGCGTGGCCGGTGACGATCTTAGCCATCTCACAGGCTTCGTCAATGGTGAAGCCGGCTGCGGGATCAGGCAGCTGGCCGCTCATGCGCAGCTCAATCAGGAAGTCCTTGCCGGCGGTCTCATGGATGGCGTCACAGCACTCATTCAGGAAACGCAGACGGTTTTCAAGGCTCTGGGGACCATACTCATCCTCACGCTTGTTGGTCTTCAGGCTTAAGAAGCCACCGAACATGCCCATATCATAGGCCATGTGCAGCATACACATATCGAAGCCGATGCGCTTGAGGATCTTCACCTGATCCTGAAGGTTCTTCTTAACATCAGCCAGCATTTCCTTTGTGAGCTCCTTTGTGGGCTGTCCGGGGACCATGCCGGGGCCGGGGACCATCAGGCCGCCGGAAACATAATAGCCTGCCTCCTGGGAAGCGGCCTGGATTTCCATGGAGGCCTTGGCACCGTAGAAGTGGATGGCGTCAGCCAGCTGGGCAAGATAGTGCTGCGAATGACCGATGTAAAGGTCATAGGCCATGTGGTCCTTATCGGGGGTTACGGGATAGGCGCCTGTGCCGGAGCAGGTGACAACTGCGGCACCGCCCTTTGCCTTGTTGGCATAGTGGGTGATGATGGCCTCAGTGGGGTAGAGCTCGCCACCCTGCAGGGCATGCAGGCCCATGGGCGCAGTAAAGAGACGGTTGCGGAAGACAACGTTGCCGATCTTAAAGGGAGACAGCAGCATTTCATAGCGGTTTCTCATTTTTATGACATCCTTTCATTCAGGGCTTAGCAGCCGGAATGACCGGGAGACCACCCGGCTGCTGCAGGATTTTGTGGTAAAGTCGGAGGATTACATGGGGCCGGGACCGCCGGGCATACCGGGACCACCGGGACCGCCGGGCATGGGACCGGGACCGCCGGGCATACCGGGACCGCCGGGGCCTTCACCCGGAGGCGGCATCATCATTTTTGCCTTGTAGTCATCAACGCAGGCGGGATCCTGCACAAAGGTGACATTGGCAGCTGCAGGCAGACTTCCCTCCAGACTGCCGTAGGTGACGGTGACAGGCACGGTGGCGGAGACCAGTGCACCCTCTGCAAGGGACAGCTTTGCAATGCGGCTGTTACCGGTGACATTCCAGACAGAGGTCTGGTCAAGGGACAGGGCAGAGGCGTTGGCGCTGCCGGTCATGGCGGAATTCTTCAGGCTTACGGCAAGGTAGCTTTCGGGTGCCCGGTCAATGTTGCCCGCAACCTGCATGTCCTTCAGGTTGGCGACCAGCTTGCCGCCTGCCTTTGCGTAGGCGATATTGCCGTCAGCGGGAGCCGCAAAGCTGACGCCGGTCAGGTTCATGATGGCCTTACCGTCCTCAGCCATGAGAATGGAGCCGGAGGTGGAGGCAAGTGTGCCGCCGAAGGCGTGAATATAGGAATACTCCTCACTCATGCTGTTGTGGGTGTTAAGGGCAACGGTGCCTGTAACAGAGCAGTTATAAAGGTAGGTATGACCCAGAGAATGGGCGACCATGACACCCTCACAGCCCTTGGAGACAAAGCTGGAATCATAGGCGGTGATGACGGACTTGCCTGCCGTGTAGATGCCGGGAGAGCCCGGGATCTCGGTGACTGCCTCGATGTTGCGCACGGTGATGTAGCCGCCCTGGAAGTCAGTGGCCAGAGCGCCGGAATTCATACCACCGGTATGGATCCTTGTGCCGTCGCAGTAGACGTGGCCACCGTAGCTGGCGTCCACACCGTGCCCCTGCCGGTTGCAGGTATCAATGGTGCCGCCTTCAATGACGATGGCGCCGTTGAAAATGGCATAGGCGCCGTTGGCGGTGGAGGTCTCGTGGCAGACGATCTTCGGGTTTACCAGCGTGACATGGCTTGGCTTCTGGTTGGCGAGGACAGCAGCGCAGAAGCCGTATTTGCTGCCAAGCTCATTGCGCAGATCCTCTGCCGTCATCTCGCCATAGCCGTGGATCTCGGCATCCTCCAGATAAAGGGTACCGCCGTCCCGGGCGTAAATAGCAGAGGAACCGGCAACAGGTGAGGAAGCAAAAAGGGCTTTGTCTGTGCGGCGGTCCGTGACCTCGGCGTCGATAACGGTGTAAGCGGACTCGGCTGCCATACGGGCTTCAACCTCAGCCTCCGGCGCGGTGGGCTGGGGCATATTTTTAAACAGGTCCATGATCATTCTCCTTTCAAAGGTTATAATTCTCATAACAGCACTTTATCACGAAGCCAAAGTAATTGCAATCGACAGGGTACAAAGAGAACGAAATGCGACAATTATCACACCTGACCGTATAAGAAGCAGGAAAGTAAAAATTACTTGCAGCCTTGTGTGAATTGTGCTATACTAATTAAAAATAGCTGGAAGGCAGACCTCCAAGTTTGACAGGGGTCTGTTTTTGCTTATATAAGAATAATTTTCGAGCCTGTATACCTAAGGCGTCAATGCTATGGGATACAGGCCTGCACTGTGTTGCCGCAATGCCGCAGCACAGGCTGCACGGGGTCCTGCCGGAAACAGCACGGCCTACCGTTTCGGTTAAAAACCGGACATGTAAAGAAGATTGCTGGCAGGCTGACTCCAAATCGGAAGTTCGCCTGGTTTGCCGTATTTCCGGAAGGAAATAGGGCTGTTTGTGCGCGCATATGCTGCGATACTCTCAGGGCTGCACTCTTCTTTGAGTGCAGCCCTTTTTTGCGTTTTAGGAGAGTTACGATGAAACCTTCAGTCTCTGACAGAAAAATAGAGCTTCAGCTGCCGGAACAAAATGAGCTTGCGCAGTATCAGAGGGCTGAAGCGGCGCGCGGTGTGAGACTGTCGCCTGCCTGCATGCTGGCAGTCGCTTTGTTTTTCCTGTTCTGGGGCTCGCTTTTCTTTACGGTTCCCTATAATGAATGGAGCTTTTCGCCGGCCTGGATCCTCGACCATGTCCGCCAGCAGTTCCGGAATTTCTACCTGTTCCTGGGTGGACGCTTCCCAAGCTACAGTATCCATATTTCACAGCTCCTTGGTGTTCTGCTGGTTGGTGCCGCACTGGCGACGACAGGCGCGGTATTCCAGGGAAGCTTTCGCAATGTGCTTGCGGGACCCTCCACCATGGGTGTGATGGCAGGAGGTTCCATGGGCTGCCTGCTTTATGTACTGTTTTTTACCGAGTCAACGATCACCGCGGTGAATGTTACAGCAGACCTGACCGAATACTACAGCAGAAGCTTTTTCGAGACCTATACCCAGCAGCTCTGCGTATTGCTCGGCTGTTTTGCTGCGGTTGCGCTTGTGCTGCTGGTGGCTCTGGCCGCAGGCAGGGGGCGGGTATCCTCCTCTGCCATGATCCTGTCCGGAACGGTGCTTTCCACCCTGACATCCAACGCCATGATGGTGGTGCAGTACTATATCATTGCGAAGGATCCGCTGGACAGCAGGATTGATGCGATCGCGGATCTGATGATGGGCTCCTTTGACAACATAACCACCATACTGGACGTTGTACTGATGGCGGTACCGATCGGGGCCTGTCTGGTGATCTGTCTGGCGGTCAGTGGCAGGCTGAATCTCCTGTCCCTGGGCGAGGAAGAAGCCACGGCCATGGGCCTGAATGTCAGAAGATACCGTTATCTGATGATCATTGTCGGGACTGTGCTGACAGCGGTCGTGGTGGCCTTCTGCGGGCACATCGGCTTTCTGGGCTTTATGATCCCACTGGTCGGACGCAAGCTGGCAGGTCCTGACATGCGGAAGCTGCTTCCCTGCTCCATGCTTCTGGGAGCGGTACTGATGCTGCTGGTCTATGACGTGGCATATATCACGAATCTGACCGGCTATCTGAACCTTTTTACCAGCTCCATCGGCAGCATTGTCATGGTGATCACAATCTTCGGCAGGAAAGGGGGCGGAGGCAATGCAGCTTACCAAACGACAGGTCAGGCGCGTATGGGCTTCTGAGCTGAAACGCAGCCGCAGAAACGGTATGATCGCGCTTGTGGTCCTGCTGCTGGTTTTCTGCAGCTGTATGTGCTTTCGCTATAATGCGGCGGAATACAGCCGGAAGTGGGTCGGACTGAAAAACTTTCAGAATCTGCTGCTGGCCCTGCGCCTGCTCTTTGCAAGGTTTTTTGACAAGGATCTCTACGCCCGGCGTGACGCGCTGATCGGGGCGGCAGACAGCATTCTGTATCTGGGGGCTCAGGCCCAGCTGAAGCTGGTCGCGGTTTCAGCGGTATCCGGGGCAGGCCTTTGTATCGCCGGAGCTGTTTTCCAGACGGCATATAAAAATCCCATGGCGTCCCCCAATATGATCGGTGCGACGGCAGGCGTGGGCCTGGGGAATGTTCTGGTCGTCATGCTCTATTCAGCTGCAGCGCTGGAACAGATCACCCTGCGCTATAAATTCTGCTACGGCTTTACGGTCATATGCGTGGGGCTGACGCTGCTGCTGGGCAAGCTTGCAGGAGACCGCCGGGAAAATTATTCTGTCATGGAGATGGTCATGGTGGGGTCGATCGTTTCCCAGGCCATCAATGTGGTCAGCATGTACCTGATGTATAACCTCGAGGATGAGGACCTGCTGATCTATGAGGAGATTCAGCTTGGCACCTATATTGATCTGAGTGCTGTCAGCATGCTGATCTTTTTCGGCGTTATGGCGGTTGCGATCCTGCCGGTCCTGCTGACACGCTACAGAATGAATGCTATTGGTCTGGACCGACTGGAGACTACAGCACTGGGTGTCCGTGTGGCTCCGCTCAGGCTGGTCGGTCAGATCTGCGGCGCGCTGATGGTCACTTGTGCCATGATCCATTGCGGTTCCATCGGTATGGTGTCCATGGTCATCCCTTATGCCGTACGGCGACTGGTTGGCTCGGATTTTCGCAGAGTCTGTCAGTACAGCGCTGTGGCGGGCGCGGTACTGCTGATGATCTGCAGACAGGCTTCGTCACTGTTCCTGATACTGGACGAGCCGGTCCCGGTGGCCTTCCTTATGAATATGCTGCTGACACCGATCTTTTTATACATTCTCGCCAGGCAGGGGGGCAGACGCAATGCAGCTGGAGCTTAGAAATGTGGCCTGCGGCTATACGGCAGGAAACCCGATCATATCCGGGATCACAATGACCCTGAACGGCGGAGATGCCTGCTGCATCCTTGGCCCGAACGGTGTAGGCAAGACAACGCTTTTCCGAACGATCCTGAATCTGCAGAAGCCTCTGAACGGGCAGATCTGCATTGATGGCCAGAGCACACTGCAATGGAAGCCGCGGCAGCTGTCGCGCTATGTGGCTTATGTGGCGCAGGCGCATGTACCTGCCTTCCCCTATCGTGTCAGAGAGATGGCACTGATGGGACGCATGGGACAGATCGGCCTGACCGGTCAGCCGGACCGGCACGACTACGAGCTGACGGAGCAGGCGCTGGAGGATGTTGGGATCCGCCATCTGGGGGACCGGCTCTATACTGAGATTTCCGGCGGAGAGCGGCAGCTACTGATGATCGCACGGGCGCTTGCCCAGCAGCCGCAGCTGCTGATCATGGATGAGCCTACCGCGAATCTTGACTATGGCAATATGGTGCTGGTTATGCAGTGTATCCGGCGGCTGACAGAACGCGGGCTCTGTGTGATCTTCACAAGTCATATGCCGGATCAGGCATTTATGGTAAACGCGAAGACAGCATTACTCACCAGAGATCAGGCCTTCCGGTTTGGCAGCTGTGATGAGATCATCACAGAGCGGAATCTTTATGCGGCCTATCATACGGATATCCAGATCCTTGAGGTTCTTGACCCGGATGGGAATCCGGTCAGGGTCGTATCGCCGAGATTCCACAGCAGCCCGGCAGATACCAGGCAATATACTGATTCCCGGAGGGATACAAGCAATGGATAAGATAGAGACGAATACACAGGAACGGCTCCCGCAGGATGCGCTGACACCGGAGGAAGCCCTGCGCGACAGCCGCGCGATGTCTGCGATCATCAAGAACATCGAGACTGTGATCAGGGGAAAGACCACACAGGTCGCACTGACGGTGCTCTGCCTGACGGCAGAAGGGCATGTGCTGATCGAGGATATCCCGGGTGTCGGAAAGACCAGTCTGGTTTCGGCGCTGGCAAAGACTATAGGCTGCCCTTATAAGCGGATCCAGTTTACACCGGATGTGATGCCTTCTGATGTCAGCGGCTTCTCGATTTACAATCAAAAGAGCGGGGAATTTGAATTCCGCCCGGGCGCGGCCATGAGCAGTATCGTGCTGGCGGATGAGATCAACCGTGCCTCCGCAAAGACCCAGTCGGCAATGCTGGAGATCATGGAGGAGCGGCAGGTCACTGTAGACGGTATGACATACCGGATGAGCAGTCCCTATATGGTGCTTGCAACCCAGAACCCTATTGACTCATTGGGAACCTACCAGCTGCCGGAGGCGCAGATTGACCGTTTTATGGTGAAGCTTTCGCTGGGATATCCGGATTTCAAGGATGAGCTCAGTGTGGTCATGGGCGGCAAAAAGGCAAAGACAGAGATTCAGAGTATCACCGGCCCGGCCCTTATACAGACGCTGATCCGGGACTGCAACCGGGTGACTGTCAGTAAGCTGGTCAGCAGCTATATTGTCAGGATCGTTGCGGCAACCAGGACCAATGCCTATCTGAAGCTGGGCGCGTCTCCCCGTGGCAGTATTGCGCTTTATCAGCTCTCACGCGCCTATGCCATGCTGCAGGGCCGCAACTATGTGATCCCGGATGATGTAAAGTTTCTGGCGCCCTATGTGCTGGCACACCGCCTGATCCTGACACAGCAGGCAAAAAATGAAAAGCTGGATGCTACGCAGCTGGTAAATACGATCGTTGGTCAGGTTGTGGTCCCGGCGGCTGACCGGGCAGGCAGATGATCCGGAAAAAGCTGCTGACTGTACGGCGGGTCATATTAAAAACGATCACGATCGCTGCCATCCTGGCGGTCTGCGCCCTGCCGGCAGTCTTTATGAATTCCGTCTACGGCTATTTTCCAATCCTGCTGGCAGGAAGCCTGCTGCTTCTGTCAGGACTCAGCCTGCTGCTTCTGAAGCGGGGGCTTAGGGTGGAGACCGGCGCGGGGCAGATCAGCTGCCACAGGGGAGAGCATGTGAAGCTTGGGCTGCAGCTCCGGAATGACGGCTTACTGCTCTGCCCGTCCGTAACAGCAGTACTGACAACCTCTGATCTGTTCGGCGGGCCGGATATCAGGCAGGAGCTGCGGTTTTCCGTGGCAGCGCACAGCAGCACGGAATTTGGCATGGGACTTTCCATGCGGCACCTGGGCATCTATCAGGTGGGGCTTCAGGAGCTGCTGATCATGGATATGCTGGGGGCCTTTACCACCCGTATCACTGTGGACGGACAATATACCATATCCGTGCTGCCGGAGGTCCGTGAGCTGGAGGAGCTGAATTATTCGGAAATGGCACTGGCAGAATCCGCAGCAGAGACCAGCGCTGCCATTGTGGGTGGAATGGATTATACCGGTGTCCGGGAGTATGAGCCGGGTGACCCCATGAAGCAGATCCACTGGAAGCTTTCGGCCCACTCCAGAGATTACCTGACCAAGCTGCAGGAGCAGTCTCAGCAGCAGGAATTTTCTGTGATCGCGGATTTTGTTGCCGGGTCGGGCCTGACTGCCGAGCAGCAAATGGATCTGAATGATGCGATTATTGAAACCGCACTTTCCGTGGCCGGGACACTGCTCAGACGGGATATGTCTGTTTATCTGGTATACAGTGACCGGACTGGCTCAGTGGTCCGGGAGGCTGCCGGAGTTCGGGACTATAGGGAGCTGCTGCAACGGTTCGCGCTGATCGCGCCGGAGAAAAGCGCAACATTTCCGGATGGCGGCGCGATCCTGGAGCAGGGAAGCCGCAGACAGGGGCAAAGCTCCAATCTGATCATGATAACCTCACGGGTGACTGAGGTCCTGTTGCAGGAGCTGCAGGCTGCAGCACTCAGAGGTCATAACGCAGCGCTCTATATGATCGTGCCTGCGGAGTATACACGCCGGGATCTGGAGCGGACCCGCAGCCGACTGACGCTTTTGGAGGACGCCGGCATATTCTACACCGTTATTTCAGCACAGCCCGCTCAGACAGAATGAAGTGGAGGGAGATCCCATGTATGCATACCTGAAAAGCCGTATGGCAGAATGGCTTTTATGTACGGCAATGGGATTTGCCATTACAGTGACCTTTTGCTCCGGCTTTGATATGGAGCTCCCCGGCGCCGGGGATTATTTCCTGATGCTGGGCAGCAGTGCGCTGCTGGAGCTGCTGCTGGAGCTGTGCTCACGGCGCAGGCGCACATTGCTTCCGGGAATCCTGGCCGGCTGTGTGGCTGCACTGCTCTGCTTCGTCTACGCCAGAACGCAGGACCCGCTTGGAAATGAGGCAGCAAACGCAGGCTTTATCACCGGACTGATCCTGACGGTCTGCCAGCTTCTGGTGCATCTGCTTACCCGTTCCCGACCGGGTACCATAGCCCTGCTGCTGTTGGGCCTTCTGGTCTGCGCCTTTACAAAATTTCTGCAATTTCCGGCACCGAACTGGAGCTATTTTCTCTTTCTGCTTGCCGGTGCCCTGATGCTGCTCCTGCGCAGCTACAGTGTTTCGCTGAAAAAGGCAAGTCTGGGCAGCATAAGCAGGGGCGGCCTCCTGCTGCAGGCGGGAGCCCTGACGCTTGTGGCTGCGCTCCTTGCGGGGGTTCTGTTCACGGCGGTGATCCGGCCCCTGCAGCCGCCGACACAGGAGCTCAGACTGATCCAGCAGCTGCAGTCTATGGAGCTGCTGCAGGTGCTGGGGGTGTCCTCCACACGTACGGTCCTGGACCCGTCTCTTCGGTCGAACACAGCTCCGGATACGACCGAGCTGGATCGGGATCAGGAAGAAAACACCGGGCAGCCCGAAGCATCGGAGCCGCCTGAGGCAACGGAGGAGGCTGAGCCATCTGAGCAGCCGGACACTGTCCCGGATGCCGAACCGCTGCAGAGCTTCGAGGAAACAGCCGCGGAAAAGATCCGCTATGAGCTGCCGGTGAAGCGGACACTTTTTTATGTACTGGGCAGCATCCTTCTGCTTCTCGTGGGCAGCCTGCTGCTGCGCTGTGGCCTGCTGCGGCGCTGGCAGCAGAGGGTTGAGCAGCTTAGCAATGAGGACGCCGCGGTGAACTATTTCCGTTTTTTCCTGAAACGGATCCGACGTGCGGGGATTCCCTGGTCCGGCTACTGTACCCTGCGGGAATATATACAGCAGAACGAATTTGAACTTTCTGCCTTTATGACGGATACTGTCAGCTTCGGGGAGCTTGCCGCGATCTATGAACGCTGCCTTCTGGGCGGCGGAAGAGTCAGCGATGAGGAACTGGAGCTTTTCAGACAGTACTACCGGGAATTTTACCGAAATCTCCGGCAGGAACTGGGCTTCCGCCGCTACTGGCTCAGATTTTTCATCTTCTGAGTCAGGCGACCTTACCGAATCGTCCGGGATATCCGGAGAATGCATGCAAAATTAAAGCCCCACGGGCTTTGATGATAAAAATTTTATGTAAAGGAGTAATCCAATCATGAGTACAAAGCTCAATGCAAAAAGTCTTCTGGCTCTGGTCATGGCTCTGGCACTGCTGGTTTCCGTTATGGCTCCCAGTGTGCTTGCAGAGGACATCACCCCCGGTCAGGAGCAGGCTGCCTACACCTATGTAGCACCTACAGAACCTATGGCCGTTGATGAAAATGTCATCACTGCCACCGCACACCGTGCGGCATCGCCCATTCTGGGTATGTTCGGCCTGAACGCTGTTTCCGGCTTCGGTATGATCAACGGTTCGGCACCTACCGACCTGGCTACTGCACAGAAGAGCCCTGCAGTCGGTATCTGGGGAAGCGCTATCAATGACAGCCCCGATCCCTATTACTGGAATTATTTCTACAACTTCTATGCCGAGGCAAACGGCCTTGAGCTCAGCACGGATGTGCTGCAGAACCCCAGCCGCGCGGCATCTCCGGTCGGTGCCGACACCACTCTTTCTGAGGAAGGCGGCACCGTCTCCATTTCCCTGACTACCCGCCCCGAGATCGTGGTCGGCTGTGCTTCCAGCAACAGTGGCACCGATACCAACGGCTATGATGCGCAGATCGCCACCATCAACAGCCGTTCTGCCGGTGATGAGTATTATCAGGAAGGCGATGAGAGCTATGCGCCCGAGCTGGTCAGCTATCAGACTACCTATATCAAGCAGATGATCCAGTCTGTCTACCGTCTGGCTGATTCCGTCAAGAATGTTATGAACAATACCGGCAAGGTGACCCGCTATGCCGATACCACAGAAGAAGTCGATGCCCTTGCACAGGACTATGAGGACTATGTCTACGGCCTCATTGCCTATGTCCGCAAGGCCATTGATGAGGGCAGCATTGAAGAGAAGACGGTTGCGGTTGTTACTGCCCTGAACGATGACGGAACCTATACTCTGGCAGACACACTGTCCACCAGTGCAACCTCTCTGGTCCGCGGCTACGAGTACTCCATGGCAGTTTCCAAGAACCTGCTGGACGAGGTTACCTATCAGGATCAGGAAGGCACGGATGCCCGTGGCAGCACAACAACCATGCATACTGTCACCAAGGAGCAGCTGCTGCAGGCAGATGTCATTGTTACCATCAACAACACCAATATCACCGCGGATGCCATCAATGAGACCCTTGGTGAGGATACCTTTGATGGGATTGTAATTTCCAACACCCCCTCCGCGCTCTACGGTATGACCATGAACTCTGTTGAGAATGCCATGGGCTATGCCTACGTCATCGGCTGCATGTATTCCGATACCCTGGGCCTCAACCCGGTTGATCTCTGCACCTACTTCTACGAGCGCTTCCTGCATGTGACCTCTACTGATGGTCTTAAGACTGTTGTGCACAACAACTTCGCAAACGCGATCCTGCCCTCCGGCATTGCCGGCGATCTGTCCGACACCTACAGCCTTGAGAGTGTTAAGGCCATCTTCGATGAAGGCAAGGAATACTATCTGGCAAATGAACTGAAGTTCCACACCGACGAAGATAAGCTGATCGGTATTAACGAGTGGTCCTGTACCCAGATCCCCTACACAGATGTGACCAACCCCAATGCATCCTACTATCAGCCTGTCCTCTGGGCGATGATCAATGATATTACCAACGGTACCTCTGCTACCACCTTTGGTACGAAGGATACCTGTACCCGTGCTCAGATTGTGACCTTCCTCTGGCGTGCGGCAGGCAGCCCGGAGCCTGAGACCACTGAAAGCCCCTTCACTGATGTGACCAACCCCAATGCCTCCTACTATAAGGCAGTGCTCTGGGCGGTGGAGAACGGCATCACCACCGGTACCAGCACCACCACCTTCAGCCCCAAGAGGGAGTGTACCCGTGCACAGGCTGTGACCTTTATCTGGCGTGCCTATAACAGCCCGGAGCCGGAGACCACTGAAAGCGCCTTTACCGATGTGACCAATCCCGCTGCTTCCTATTACAAGGCAGTGCTCTGGGCAGTGGAGAACGGCATCACCACCGGTACCAGCACCACTACCTTCAGCCCCGGGAAGA